>OAZY01000002.1_pt1 | contig 426046 bp, 355 predicted proteins | sample 1494931 | NCBI WGS metagenome assembly OAZY01 (sample SAMEA2579921, study PRJEB22360) | human gut metagenome | biome: human gut; feature: human-associated habitat; material: faeces | place: Denmark | collected 2008/2010 | reverse complement strand
GTGCTTGGTTACAGCAGTTCGCAGGTTATCGGGCACAAAGTATTTCGTAACAGCAATTATCAAGTATAAAAAAGCTATCTAAATCATATTGGTATGTTATCATCTTTATCGGATTAACCGCCTTTATAATATTAAGATACCATTCAAAAGCTCAAATATTTTTTGCCTTTATTGGATTGTTAATTGGAATAATTTTAAGCATCATAGCTATGCAGTATTCTCTAAAAAGACATTGTAAAAAAATAGATGACCATTCTCATAGTAGCTCACTTTAGTACCAAAATAGTACCACAAGGCAAAAAACAAGCTCGCAAATGCCCATTTTACTAGGCTTTGCGAGCTTTTGAAAATTATTCAAACTCGATGGTTGCCGGTGGTTTTCCTGTGCAATCATACATAACGCGATTGATGTGTTTTACTTCGTTTACAATTCTGCTCGTTGTTTTTCCAATGACATCCCACGGAATTTCTGCGCTTTCGGCTGTCATGAAATCGGTAGTGGTTACGGCACGGAGGGCAATGGCATAATCATACGTTCTTTCATCTCCCATGACTCCAACAGAACGCATGTTGGTCAGTGCTGCGAAGTACTGGCCGATTTCGTGGGCGATTCCGGCTTTGTCGATTTCTTCGCGCCAGATCGCGTCGGCGTCCTGTACCATTTTGACTTTCTCGGCGGTTACTTCGCCGATGATACGGATGCCAAGTCCCGGGCCCGGGAATGGCTGACGGAATACGAGGTATTCCGGGATGCCGAGCTCAAGGCCGGCTTTTCTTACTTCGTCTTTGAAGAGGTTGCGCAGCGGCTCGATGATTTCTTTGAAATCTACGTAGTCCGGCAGTCCTCCGACGTTATGATGGGATTTGATGACGGTGGATTCTCCGCCGACGCCGCTCTCTACAACGTCTGGGTAGATGGTTCCCTGTACCAGGAAGTCTACAGCACCAATTTTCTTTGCTTCTTCTTCGAAGACGCGGATGAACTCTTCGCCGATGATTTTACGTTTTCTCTCCGGCTCTTCTACGCCTTTTAATTTTGCATAGAAACGCTCCTGTGCATTAACACGGATAAAATTCAGGTCATACGGACCCTCCGGTCCGAATACAGCCTCTACTTCATCGCCTTCGTTTTTACGCAGCAGACCGTGGTCAACAAAAACGCAGGTGAGCTGATTTCCAACTGCTTTGGAGAGCATAACGGCTGCAACAGAGGAATCAACGCCGCCGGAAAGGGCACAGAGTACTTTTCCGTTGCCAACTTTTTCGCGGATAGCTTTGATAGACTCTTCTACGAAGGAATCCATGTGCCAGTCACCGGCACATTTACATACATTGTATACAAAGTTGGAAAGCATCTTCTTTCCTTCTTTGGTATGAAGAACTTCCGGATGGAACTGGGTTGCATAGAGCTTTTTCTCTACGTTTGCAACGGCTGCTACCGGACAGTCCTCCGTATGGGCAATGATTTCAAAGCCCGGGGCTGCTTTGGAAATATAGTCGTTGTGGCTCATCCAGCAGATTGTTTTTTCAGATACATTTTCGAACAGTGCGGAACTGGTATCTACGGTTACCTCAATTTTTCCATATTCTCTGACCGGAGCTACTTCTACTTTTCCGCCCAGCAGATGCATCATCAGCTGTGATCCGTAACAGATGCCGAGGATTGGAATTCCAAGTTCGAAAATTTCTTTTGTATAAGTCGGGGAATCCGGCAGATATGCGCTGTTCGGGCCGCCGGTAAAGATAATACCTTTCGGCTGAATTTCTTTAATCTTTTCAATATCTGTTTTGTAAGAATAAATCTCACAGTAAACGTTACACTCACGTACACGTCTTGCAATTAACTGATTGTACTGACCGCCAAAATCAAGTACGATAACCGTTTCTCTTTTCAAAAACGTTCCCTCCTGTTTTTTCTTCTGTGCATGCCAAACCACATGCGTTTTTGGGCTTGATGCTAATTATAGTAAAGAAACCGTAAAATTTCAACCCCCGAAGCATAGGAAACGTGTTCTTTTCCCCATACTTTAGAGTTTTTTCTCTTTTACCTGGTTTATTCGCCAATGGCGATGGTGTAGCTTGCCTGAAAACTTTCTCCTGCCTTCAGGTGCTGTTCACCATATTTGTCTTTTAATTCACCATCAAAGCCAACGTTGTCACAGCGGCCGATCCATGGCTCGAGACAAACAAACGGAGCGTCTGCTTTTGGCTTGGACCATACACCAACGCTTGGGAAGCCTTTACAGGTGAGGGTAACGTACGGTTTCCCATCTACTTCCACGCCAACGCGCTCTACCTGCGTATTGTCGAAGATCAGAGCATCCTCGTCGAAAAGGGTTCTGGTATATGGGATTTTTCCGTTGATTAATGACAGTTTCCGTGGATGTGCCGCATCAACACCTGCTGTTTCTGGATCAATCAAAACATATTCAAGCTCTGTCTCGCCATGGTTCCGAAGATCTTTGTTGAAGACAATGTCGTACTGCTCCGGAATCATAAATGCCGGATGCCCTCCGACAGAAAAATAAAGGTCTTCCTCTCCGGTATTTTCTACCTCCCAGATAACAGTCACGGTTCTGCCTGAAAGTTTCTGGGTTACGGTAAAAGCAAAGTCGAACGGATAGACTTTTTTTGTCTCATCGGTCGATACCAGACGATGTACGGTTTTATTTTCTGTATTTTCCATGCACGCAAACTCTTTGTCACGTGCAAAGCCATGCTGGCCCATCGGGTATTTGATACCTTTGTGGGTATAGAATCCACCGTTTACTTTTCCGACAAACGGGAACAAAACCGGTGCGTGGCGGTTCCAGAAGGCCGGATCTCCGATCCAGACTGCCTCACGGTCAGCTTCCTTATCGTAGATACTGCAAAGTTCTGCACCGTGATCGCTGATCTGCACACGCAGTTTTTCGTTTTCCATGGTTCTCATACTCTGTTTCCCCCTGTTTTCTTTCATTTTTTGTAACTATTCAGAGCCATGCGAAATTGCATGGCGCTGAATAGTTACCATTTTTAGAATTTATTCCGGATAGACGAGACGGGATTCATCAATTCCGTACAAAACCTCATCCAGGTATTTTTTGCCAAGGTAGTTTGCCATGGACAGATTCATATCCAGATAGTTTCCGCAGTCTTTCGGAGATGCACCCGGGACTTCGCCCTTGAAATCGCGGATAAATTCATACATTTCTATTACGAGTGAAACGATATCTTTCGAGCTGTAATCACCGGCCAGCAGCAGGTAAAATCCTGTACGGCAGCCCATTGGACCAAAATATACAGTTTTATCTTTCCATTCTTCGTGATTGCGAAGGAACGTTGCGCCAAGATGCTCAATGGTGTGGACTTCAGCAGTATTCATAACAGGCTCATCGTTTGGAGATGTCATGCGCAGGTCAAAGGTTGTGATAACGCTGTCACCCACATGATCTTTTCTTGAAACGTAAATGCCTGGTTTAAGTTTGATATGGTCGATCGTAAAGCTTGCAATTTTTTCCATGACTGGTATTTTCCTTTCTTTCTGTCCTTTAATAGCTGCGGAGTTCATCATCGGTATCCGCAGTGTTTTCGATGGATTTGATGATGAGATCATAACTATAGGCATCGCTTACTTTTACAGTGACGCGGTCGCCGACTTTATGACCAAGAATGGCTTTTCCTAATGGCGAGTCGATACTGACGTATCCTTTGAGAGAATTACCACGAACGGTGGTGACAAGTTTGTAGGTTTCTGTCTCATCATCTTCTTCGATGTAAACCTGGACGGTATTGTTGATGCCGACTTCGTCGTCCTTTGAGGTATCTGAAATAACGTGAGCGGTTTTGATCATTTTTTCCAGATAGCGGATGCGGCTTTCGTTGCGGTTTTTGTCCTGTTTGGCAGCTTTGTATTCAAAGTTTTCGCTGAGATCGCCCTGGGCACGGGCTTCTTTTACAGCCTCGAGTTCTTTTGGACGGACAACCAGTTTGCGGTAGTCGATTTCTTCCTGCATTTTTTTAATATCGTTTTCGGTCAGTTTATCATACATGATTTTTCTACCTCTTTTCTTGTGAGGTTATTTTAGCACAGAATACGGTAAATTGGAAGTAGGAAGACAGCCACGGTAGAATCACTTTCTTACGCACCGGAACAGCAAATGTTCCGGTGCTGAATGAACTATAACGGTTCACTCAGCCGTGTTGCTTGGTTTTGAAGGCGGAATTCCTTTGTTGTCGCTGTTATTTGGCATTTTTCCACCTTCGGGATCGCTCATCGTTTTAACAGACCGGGTTCCGGCGGTGGTGATGATGTCCGTGAGGGTGATCTCTTCGTTGTCGGTACCGGCAGCCAGAGTATACGTTGCGCCCAGTTTCATTTCTGGGCAGGTCAAAACGATGCTGGCGTAGGCTTTTTCGGGTGTGACCGTGAAGAGGGCACTTCCATCGCTGTCTGTCAGTGTGATGGCAGTGTCAGCGGACTGGGTTTCCGTACAGTAATAGGTGATAACGGGCTGGGTGGAAGCTTCGTCGAAGCTTTCCGTCATGCCGGCACTGCCGATAGCAGCTAAGGTTCCGCCGGTCACAATTGCACTTCCGTCGTAATCGAGGGCACTGTCACCATCGCTGGTCGGCCCGTACACGATCGTGGTTCCGCCGGTCACGAGAAGACCGCCGTTGGAATCAAGACCATCACCATCGGCAGATACGGTCAGGGTTCCGCCGGTAATTTTAATGTAAAGCTCAGAGTTTCCCCCGCCGCCGGGGCCTCCCTGCATCATCTGTGGAGCATCGCCGTCAGAAGGAGCATTCCCCGGATCGAAGTCCTGCGGCGCATTTCCGCCAGACGGAGCGTTCTCCGGATCGAAGTCCTGCGATGGCTGCATATCGCTGCCGTTTTCTGTATCAGGCGGCATTTGCGGAGGTTCCTTTCCGTCTGCCGTACCGGATATGCTGCTATCATCACCGGAGTTTACGACAGCACTGCTATCGTCGTTTGAGCTTGCGGCATTGCTGTCATCGTCACCGGAACCGGCAGCATTGGCGCCATCGTCGCTGGCATTTACGGTAATGTCACCACCATTGACCACAACGCGTTTTCCTTCCAGTCCTTCGTAGCTTTTTTCAACAAGGATCGTTCCGCCATGAATGACGGTGTCGAGATCCGCATGGAAACCGTCATCACCGGAGTTTACGGTGATGGTTCCGTCATCGACAACAATGCTGCCGGTTGCATGGAAGCCGTCCTGTTCCGCCTCGATCGTAAAAATTCCACCGGCAATATAGATATTTCCAAGCTCTGCGTCATCCGTATTCTTCGCTTTGACCGCACTGTTTGCAGCATCAATGTCAAAGCTTCCGTTCAGAATTTTAATCTGATCTTTGGCTGTGATCCCGTTGTCCGCAGCGGCGATTTTGTAGGTTCCGCCGCTAATCACAAGATCATCTTTGGATACAATCCCGTGCTTGTAGTCTGCCTCGATGGTCAGACTTCCTGTCCCGTTGCAGACAAGATCTGATTTGGAGAAGATAACGCTGTCTACCGTGTTGTCGTCAATCTGAGTGTACTCGTTTCCATCGCCAAGCGTGTTGCTGCTGTTTTCAGCAAGCGTGATGAAAACTTTGTCCGCTTCGCGAACGTAGATGGCAGCATTCGTCTCACAGTTGATATGGACTCCATCGAGTACGATCTGAACCTTGTCGGAATCGGATGCGTTTACGATAATCTGGCCATCCTCAAGTGTTCCGCTTACGATGTAAACGCCTTCTTCCGTGATGGTAATTGTGCTGCCGTCTGCTTTGGCTCCGCTGCCGGAGACGGTAGCTGTCGTCTTATTAAGTGTAATTTTTACGGCTTCTGATGCTTTATAGCTTCCGCTCTTCTCACGGTCTGTGAATTCGGTGTCGATAGTGGATTCGGTCAGTTCCAGGTCAAAATTAATATCGGAAGCACTTTCCATTGCATTTTCCGAAGCTGTGCTCTCTGATGTGGCCGCCGCGTTGTCGGCAGATGTTTCGCCGGTTGACTCTGTACTGGCGGATTCGGCATTTACAGAGCTGGAAGATGTCACTGCTGTGCCGCATCCGCCGAAGGCCAGCGATGATGCAAGAAGCAGGCTGACGACTGCGCCGGTCTCTTTTTTTCTGTTTTTTTTCTTTCTGTTTCGATTCATTATAATTCCTCCCTTCCGGTCTGCGCACGACTGCACAGGATTTCAAGGTTTCCGTTTCTGCAGCGGAGCTGGTCAATCATGTTTTTCTCTTCGCCTTCCTCGCGGAATACGATGCGATACTCCAGCTTGAAAAGACTTCCCATATTCGTGGTTTTTACCTGTACAAGCTCGCAACGGGTCAGATACCTGGCAAAGATATCGTCAAAAACACTGGTATAATCAAGGGACTCCGGTTCCAAGATTTCCATTGACGAGCATGATCACCCTCTGTACGATCACAGGCATCAGAACAAGCGTGACAACAAAGCTTTTGGTGCATTCGCTTTTGTACCTGTAAACAGCAGCGATCAACAGTCCCAGAATCAGAGACACTGCTGTGCAGGCAAGGAACTGACCAAAGGTGAAGGCGGCGGTTGTTTCTGTAAAAACGGAACTGAATATTGCGTTAAGCATAGCAAATTCCTCCCAGAATTTTTTTATTTTCTTGTCTATTCAGAGCCCCATCTCGATTCCGCTTACGCTACATCGCGATGTTGCTTCTATTTTGCATGGCTCTGAATAGTTACATTTTCTTTTTTGTGAAGCAGATTATGTTTGAAAAAGGCTTTTCGCAAGCTGTGAGTCCACCCACTGCTTCTTGCTTTTCGCAATGGCCGCAGAGGACTTACCTGATTCAGCTAACGGAATGCTGTTTTTGATACGGTTTGCCGGATATCTGTGAATGGTATGAAAGCTTTTTCTTCTGATACTTTCTGATTTTCGATCTGATAGGCAAAGCCGTATTTAGAAAATGATGCCGGATAGATTGCAAGATCATCCAGAATTTTGCTGAACCATAGGGGCACAGCACCTGGTGATTTCACCTCCATGAGATACCAGCCTGGTTCTAAAAGCCTGGTTCCTTCCGTTGGACCGTCAAGACACAGATTGTCGGTACGCCATCGGATATTGGTGTCGAAGGTAACACGAAAGTTCCTGTCTTCCGTGCCGAAGCAGGCGATGCGGTCGTAGGCGATGTACATAGCGGGAGCAAGCCCCCGGTAGTAGTTGCGAAACCAGGTGATTTCGTGGAGAATCTGGCTGTCGAAGCCCGGTTCTGATTTTCCCGCAAGATAGGGAACCGCTTCTGATAATATCATGCGCTCGCGGCGTTTGTAGACGATTCCTTCATATTTTTTCTTTAGTTCTACGTATATGGGGCTGGTCTCTTTGGCCGGACCATAACTGCGGAGTCGCAGTTTTTCTTTGTAGACGGGTTTTTCCAGCGAACGGCGGATGAGCTGGTGATCCGGGGTATCGTAATAGAGGCTGCAGATGGTATCAAGGCCGTATTCATCCATCTGCAGATGACCCGGAAGGCTCTTGCGAAGCTTGCGAGCCATGATCGGGGAAAGCATGTATTTTGTTTCATACCGTTGGAAGGTCATGGGAATCTGTTGGCTTTGCATCATAATCGATTGATCCTTTCGTTTGATTTACTTCCGGAAATGTTTTTTACATTTTTAAGTATAATGAGGAAACTTTAAAGGAACCTTAAAGAATGGACGGAAAATGTGAAAGGTTTGTGAAAAGACGGACCTCTGTAATCCGGATCGCTTTTTGAATACCATATAAAAAAAGAGCCCTTTTCCGGACAAATTCGTTGGAAGCGGATTTGTTCGGAACGAACTCTTGCAGCCGATATGCAACGTCATGAAACATATAAAATAGGAAAAGCGTCAAAAATCATCTTGGCCAGCGCTCTTTTCTGGTCATGAGTGGCGCGAATGGTACATGAGGATGCGTCTGGTACCAGTAAGCTGTGGTAGCGACATCATCCTGACGTTCAAAGAGACCTCCATGACTGACGCCAATCTGCTGAAGGGTTACCTTAAGATCCTTCTCAAAAAGGATGGGATCAAGAAGGTGCCAGCGGTAGAAGCTGCGCTGTGGCATCTGATCATCATTGTGGTAATCATTATGAAGGAAGGTATCGTGGGTAGAGTAGTAAGGATATCCAAGATACGGAGTGCAGTACTGATTTTCAACGGTTTGGCCATTTTGCTGTGTTGCAAAGCTCCAGGCACCACCGAAGTAATCTTCTGTTCCGGTTCCGCAGATGGTTGGATAATCCTTGTCTCCATCGATGTAGAATTTCATCTCACCTTCTCCGTACCAGTAGCGTTCGAGGCTGGTAAGTGCAAGATACGTTCCAACGTACTGGCCTTTCCCTTTGATATTGTCGAGGACAACGTAGTCTTTTGCCTTTTCCGTTATGCGCTGACGACGCCACTGGGCATGGAAATAGGCAGCATCTTCCGGAACCGTTGTCAGGCAATAGTCGATCTGATAAAAGAAGGCCGGAATCGGCTCATCACACTGATTTTCAATGGTAATACGGGCGTTTTTACGGAACGGCATCGGGAAATAGCTGTTGAAACCACGGGTCGGATTGACAGCAATCGGGACTGAGTTTACCTGGTAGGAAACACCGAAGCCGCAGCAGAAGAAATCGCCAAGCGGGCATTCCACGGATGGATCTTCTTCGTCATCCCAGTACATGCGCAGAACAAGATCCCGCAGAACATAACGGTTACGTTCACTGGTACGGTCTGTGACGGTGATCCAGATGTGCTGAATGATGCCTTCTCCCTGGATCTCACCAAGTGTTACGGTCTCTCCTGCTTCTATTTTCGGGATACACGGGGAACCTTTTCTGGACGGACCAAGATCGCTGGATGCCATGCCGCCTTTTCCTTTTTCTCCATTCCGGTTTTCCCAGTTAATAGAACGGGACTGTCCGCTTTTCAGCTGGAAAATGTTTTGTAAACCACAATCAAACATCATATATTCCTCCTTTTGTTTTCTTTTGTTTTCTTTTGTTTTCTTTTGTTTTCTTTTGTTTTCTTTTGTTTTTTCTCTCTTGGAAGCTTTTGATTTCTGCTTTTTTGTGTGTCTGCCTTTCCTGCCCTGCCGTCATTTTTCCATTTTTCCGGAATTTTGTTTCTTTCATCCTTTTGCCGGAAAGACTGCTTTAAAACAGATGCCATCTCGTGTCCGCTTTGCGGTGATTTTTCCCTTATGTGCCTTTACAATTGCAGCTGCCACGGAAAGGCCGATTCCATAGCCGCCTCTTTCCCCTGGCCCGCGACGCATCCGCACGGTAGAAGCGGTCAAAGAGGCGGTTGAGATCACCTTCCGGCAGGATATCGCAGGTATTCTGCACCGAAAATTCTGCTTTTTTGCCGTTTTTTCGCCAGAAAATGTGGATTTTTCCACCCTCCGGAGTGTATTTAACGGCGTTATCCACAAGAAGAGAAACGAGCTGGTGGATTCTTGCGGCATCCCCTTCCATATGGAGTTCTTCTGCAATATCGCTCTGCAACGCGATCTGTTTCGTAACCGCAGAGGCTTCAAAGGACGTTACGGCATCCATGATGGTTTCTGACGCATTCCATGTTTTCAGCTCCAGTTCTCCGCCACCTTCCTCCATTTTTGCAAGCGTCAGAAGCTGTGTTACAAGACTGTTCAGACGCTCAATCTGGTGATGAATGCTCTCCGTCCACTCGCTTAAGACCTCCAGCCCGCTTTTTCCCGGCATCATAATATCCAGGATCATGCCGTCATAGTTTCCGCTCTCTGCCCAGTCCGCAGCATCAATTCCATTATAAACAACATCTACAGAATAATGGTTATGTGTAAACACTGCTTCCAGCGCGTGCGCCATCTCTTTTTCATCTTCTGCCAGCAGCAGTCTCATATCGGTTCTCCTTATTTTGGTAATTTTCAGGATTCTCCGCCGGCGGCGGGTCGCTTCAGCGACATAATTCCCCCTCCGCCGCAGTGCGATCCTGCCCGGAGGGCTTTTTGAATTTACAGAAAAATTCAAAAACATCCGGCCGGCACTTTTGCATGGGTGCTCGCAGCCGGATGTTCGGTTTGCATTCATTTTCTTTTTTTCTCTGCCCGTCTCCGCAGCAGCTCTTTTGCGCCTGCGTACAACAGAAAATATACCGTCAGAATCATGACAACTACAATCCTGTTATCTTTCAGGCTGAAAAAAGAGGTCACATTGACTGCCGCCAGAAACAGCAGCAGTGACACACTGAGATCAATTTTTTCTTTTCTGTCGGCCAGCACCATTCCTGCGGCCGCCAGAACCAGAAGAACGGCAATTCTTGCAATCAGATTTGCCATTTTGACGCCTCCTTACTGTTTCCGGAAGGTAATTTCCCCGGTTTTATCATCCATACCATCGACGATGGCAAGAGATTCCAGATGAATGCCGCGGTCACGCAGCAGTTTTCCTCCGATCTGGAACCCTTTTTCGATGACAACGCCTGCTCCTACGAGCTCTGCACCGGAATCCTGTACCAGGGTTGCCAGTCCTTCCAGCGCTTTTCCGTTTGCCAGGAAATCATCGATCAGGAGAACTTTGTCTCCTTTTCCCAGAAATTCTTTGGAAACAATGATATCATAAACTCTTCCATGGGTGAAAGATTCTACTTTTGTGGTATAAACATCTCCGGCGATATTTTTGGTCTGTGTTTTCTTTGCAAACACAACCGGAACATTAAAAATTTCAGCCACAACACAGGCAATTCCGATTCCAGATGCCTCGATGGTCAGGATTTTCGTGATCTCCTCTCCCGCAAAACGACGCTGAAACTCTTTTCCGATTTCCCGGAACAGATTGACGTCCATCTGATGATTTAAAAAGCTGTCCACCTTCAGGACATTTCCCTCGCGTACTTTTCCGTCTTTGCGGATTCTGTCTTCCAATAACTGCATTTTTTTGAAGCCTCCCGAATTTTTATTATACCCATTGTACTTACTTCTCACTGGAAATGCAAGTCCAAATCCATCAAATTTCGCACTGTCTCAAATTTTATTCATGGCAGCCGCCGGTGTCTCTGCATCAGAGATCCTCTTTCCGGTCCAGATCCTTTAATTCCCACACGGCTTCGACCCGGAACGGAATTACCGATTCCCAGTGCCGTTTCAGCACCTTTTTTCCGCCGCGGTCGCCGGAAAGTTCTTTTAGTTCTGAAAAATAAGGTTTTGAGAACCACGCCGGATTGCCGCTCTCGCCGCCGCAGAAAACGCAGCCAAGTGGAGCCTTCTGCATCTCCATGGATTCCAGAAAGCGCTCCGCCGTCTCTTCCTTCAGGCACGGCTGATCCGCCACAAAACACGCACAGGCATCGGCATTTTGCTTCTCCGCCGCCTCGATTCCCGCGCGGATTGTATAGGAAATTCCTTTTTCGCTGTCCGGCGAAAACACCGTCTGCAGACGCCCGGCTTTTACCAGCGGCGCAAGCTCCTCCAGAATCCTTTCATACTGCGTCACAACCAGCAGTTCCCAGTTCTCATGCCTTCCGGCAATTTGGGCCAGCCGGTCCAGCAGATGGCGGTACACCGCCTTTCCATCCAGCGGATAGAGCAGCTTATTTTCCCCGAACCGTCTGCTGTTCCCGGCTGCCAGATAAAGTATCGTTACTCGCATTCTTTTTCCGCAATTCCCATTGCAATCTGCTCGCTCGTGATCGGCAGTTCGCGGAACCACAGACCCGTCGCATTGTAGATTGCATGTGCCAGCGCCGGAGCCGGTGTGTTGATGACGATCTCGCCGATCGATTTTGCACCGAACGGACCGGTCGGCTCGTAGCTACTCCGAAACTCGACGCGCAGCTTGCCCATATCGAGGCGGGTCGGCACTTTATACTGCATAAACGAATTATTGATCATCTGACCCTTGTCCGTGTACTGGATATTTTCAAACAGCGTCATGCCGATGCCCTGCACCAGACCGCCCTCGACCTGTACGCGCGCAAGGTTCGGGTTGATGACGGTTCCGCAGTCGACAACGGCGGCATAATCGAGAATCTTGACCTCGCCGGTCTCTTTATCCAGCTCGATCTCGACCGCACCAGCCATATAAGGCGGCGGCGATACCGGTGAGCAGTTGCTTTCCGTCGCTTCCAGCGCGATGCCGTTATTGCACATGGCCGCTGTTGCGATTTCTTCCATCGTCATGCTGCTTCCGCTCTTTTCATGCACGACGCCGGTACCGGTAAATTCTATCTCATCTTCCGGCACGTTCATCCGCTCTGCCGCCAGGGCACAGATTCGTTTCCGAAGCGTCATGCAGGCTTTTTCCACCGCTTTTCCGGTAATATACGTCGTACTCGATGCATAGGAACCGGAGTCATACGGGGACGTATCGGTATCTGCGCCGACAACGGTAATGTCATCCACATCACACTCCAGACACTCTGCCGCCATCTGGGACAGAATCGTATCGCAGCCGGTTCCCATATCGGCCGCTGCGATCAGCATCGTATAGCCGCCGTCGTCGTTGACTTTGATCGTTGCCGATCCGACATCGAGATTGGAAATACAGGAGCCCTGCATCGCCATCGCAATGCCGACGCTGCGCACCTTTCCATTTCCCATATCACGACACGGATATTTCTCATCCCAGCCGATCATCTCTTTCGCACGCTCCACGCACTGGTCAAGCGCACAGCTGTTTGCCGTTTCGCCATAGTAAGCCGGCATGAACTGTCCCTCACGGACCATGTTCTGCTCCCGGATCCGGATCGGATCGATGCCAAGACGCGCTGCCATCTCACTGACAGCAGATTCTACGGCAAAGATACCCTGCGTCGCACCGTATCCGCGGTAAGCACCGGCTGACATTACGTTGGAATACACAACATCATACGCAAACCGGTAAGCCTCAAGAGCTCCATACATCGGAATCGATTTGTGGCCGGAAAGGCCGACCGTTGTCGGTCCATGCTCGCCGTATGCACCCGTGTTGGAAAGTGTATACAGATCGATCGCACGGATTCTTCCGTCCTTCATCGCACCGAGGCGGATCGTTACTTCCATCTCATGGCGCGGTGTGGATGCTGTCTGGGACTCTTCTCTCGTAAAGATCATTTTCGACGGTTTTCCGGTTTTCCAGGTTACAAACGCCGGGAAAATTTCGGCAACCACCGTCTGCTTCGCTCCGAATCCGCCGCCGATTCTCGGCTTGGAAACACGGATCTTCGATTTCGGAATGCCGAGTGCATTGGACAGAATGCGGCGCGCATGGTAAACGATCTGGGTCGAGCTCAGCACATTCAGCCGTCCGTAGGTATCCATAAAGCAGTATGTCCGGAACGTCTCCATCATCGCCTGCTGGGCTGCACGTACATGATACGTATGCTCTACGACCTCATCGCACTCTGCGAGCACGGCTTCCACATCTCCGTTGTGATCTTCCGCACTTGCACAGAGATTTCTCTGATTGTCCGCACCGACCGGACAGAGCGATTTCCAGCTTTCCTCCGGATGCACCAGCAGTTCATTATCCTTGGACTGATGAAAATCCAGAATGGCCGGAAGCACTTCGTACTCTACTTTCAGGAGCTTCCGCGCACGGTCCACGCATTTTTCATCTTTTCCGGCAATAATCGCCACCGGATCTCCCACGTAGCGCACATGCTGATCGAGGATCAGACGGTCATACGGGCTTGGTTCCGGGTAGGTCTGTCCTGCCATTGTAAAACGCTGTTTCGGCACATCCTCCCAGGTATAAATCGCCTCAATGCCCGGAACACGCTCTGCTGCCGTCTTTTTCACGGATTTTACGATTGCATTGGCATGCGGACTCCGCAGTACCTTGACAATCAGACAATCCTTCGGCGCCAGATCATCTACATAAACCGGCTTTCCGGTTACCAGCGCGAGGGCATCCTTTTTGATCACCGGCTTATTCACACTGCAGAGCTGATCGGTTCTTCCCGACCAGTCCGGTTCATAGATATGATTTTCTCTGCTCATGACGCACCTCCCTGCTGCTTTTTCCAGGCAAGGAAATTCAAAATTCCCCGAAGCTGTCCTTCATATCCGGAACAGCGGCAGAGATTTCCCGCCAGATATTCTTTAATTTCTTCCTCACTCGGATCCGGATTTTCCCGGAACAGCGCAATCGCATTCATAATCATCCCCGGATTGCAGAACCCGCACTGCTCGGCGCCCTGTCCGGCAATAAAGGAACCAAATTCTTCTGCTTCCTCCTGCAGGCCTTCCAGCGTATCCACCTTACATCCATTCGCCCGCGCCGCAAGCACCGAACACGACAGCACCGGTTTTCCCTCCAGAAAAACCGTACACAGCCCGCAGTTCGACGTCTCACAGCCGCGCTTCACACTGTAGCATCCCTGGCTTCTCACAAAATCGATCAGGAGCATGTCTGCATCGATCTCCGCTTCCGTCTTCTTTCCATTTAAGATCATCGAAATCTTCATCACTGCTCCTCCTTCTTCTGAATTTCTTCCATACATCTGCGCAGCAGCACCCGTCCCAGATGATGACGATACTCTGCACTTCCGCGCATATTACTGCCATACGTAAACTGATCAGAAATCTCCGAAGCCGCCGCCTTCAGCTCCTCCGCAGATGCCTTTCCAGCCGCCAGCTTTTCCGCCAGCTCCGCCGGAAGCTCTACACGTGCCGCCTTCGCCGGTCTTGCCCCAAGCACCGCACATCCTTTTCCGTCTTCCACCCGCACCGCACACGTCAGCACCGGGAAATCCGTTCTGGAATTTCGATGACTCTGATAAACCGTAACACCCTCATGCTTCTTCACAATCAGCCTTACCAGCACATCCCTGTCTCTCTTTGAACAGGCAAACTCCGCCAGCGGCATCCGTCCCGCATGAACCAGCTCCACCTCCGTATCCAGCGCCAGAAACAGCGTCAGCACATCCGAAAATCCAAATCTGCCGAAAATACTGCCTCCCACCGTAGCCAGATTCCGGAACTGCACCCCGACAATACTCCGCACACTCTCCCGTGCCGCACCGTCGGTATAAGCATTCAGCCCCTCATGCTCCTCCATCTGCCGCAGCGTCACCATGCATCCGATGGAAAACTCCTCTTCCGACTCTTCAATCTGATCCAGTCCGAGTCCGGAAAGATCAATTGCCGTCTGCACCTGTCGCTCTCCCATCTTCGTCCAGAGCATTCCGCCTAAAATACAGGCGCTTCTCTTCTGATTCAGCTCATACGCCTCTTCCAGCGACCCCGCACGGATATAATCCTTAATTTTAATCATAGTTACCCTATGCCCTCCATTTTCAGGTTGTTTATTTCTCAATATAGAAGCCCATATATATCATATTATACCTGACCCGCTCCCCCCTTTCAACTTTTTTCTTATTTTTTCAAAAAAACACTTGCATTTTTGCTCCACATCCAGTATAATCAATCAATGTCGGAAGTCATTCTGACACAAAACAAAATACATGGACGGATTCCCGAGTGGCCAAAGGGGACAGACTGTAAATCTGCTGCAAATTGCTTCGATGGTTCGAATCCATCTCCGTCCATATGCCGCAGTGGCGGAACTGGCAGACGCCCGGGACTTAAAATCCCGTGGGTAGTGATACCCGTACCGGTTCGATCCCGGTTTGCGGCACGATTAAGAGCTCTGATTCATACGAATCGGAGCTCTTTTTCCATTCTCCCCCAAAAATCTTACGCCGATCCGCCCTAGCGGATCCAGCCCCATCTCCCGTTCCCACTACCAGCCTCGCCGCCGCGCGCCCGGTGGTCTTGCGTGATGCGCAGGGCAGCATTGGAAAAGCGGGGGAAAAACCAGAAAAAACGGAAGCCTTTCGAAAGACTGAAATCTGGTGCTCAACACCAGATTTCAAGGCATTCTGAGCTGGGAAATCATCAGATTTCCCGGCGAATAATGCCGGTGTCTGTCGAAAGACCTCCGTTTTTTCTACGTTTTTCCCCCGCTTTTCCACCGCTGCCCTGCGCATCACGCAAGACCACCGGGTGTGCGGCGGCGAGGCGTCCCCCAAATCCGTCACTCCTCGCATCTATGCAGTACCACTCCCGATAACGGCAGCAAATCCATCTCCAGTATGCCCGCCGGTGCCTCGATTTCTTTCTCCTCCGAAGAAAATCCCACCGCATCCGTCGCAAACACCTGCGTCAGCTTCGCCACCGAACTCCGGTTAATCCCGGTAAGCCACACCGGAATCTCCACATGCACCCTCTCATTCCGGTTATTAATCACCACAATTACCTGCTCCTCCTGATTAAACCGTCCATAAGAAAGCACATTATAATCATGGTGCAAAAATTTCAGCGATCCCATCGCCAGCACCGGAAATCTCCGATGCACCGCAATCATTTCTTTATAGAATCGGATCAGCTCCTGATCCTCCTGTCCCCAGGGATACGTCCTCCGGTTATCCGGATCCGTAAACCCAACCTGGCCGGCCTCATCCCCATAATACAGCGTCGGCGCCCCCGGCCACGTCATCTGAATCACAACCGCCTCGCGCAGCACCGCCTTATTCGTATTCTCCGCAGCCGCATACGGCCCAACATTCGCCACACGCCCCACACGATGATTCGTTCTCGTGAGGAACCGCGAATGATCATGATTATCCAGCTCATTCATCGCCGTATACAGCGAAGGCGCATAAAACGCCGGCATATGATACGTCATCGCCCCGATAAAACTCTCACTGTTTCCGAGAAGCCCCTGGTTAAACTCATCACTGTGCTTCTCCATACCCGTGAGGAACCAGGAAACCGGCTCCATAAACGCATCATAGTTCATCACCGTATCCCACTCGTCGCCCTGCAGCCAGCTCATCGCATCGCCGTAGTGCTCCGCCAGAATAATCGCCTCCGGATTCGCCTCCTTCACAACGCGCCGGAACTCCTTCCAGAACTTGTGGTTAAACTCCGGGCTGTGTCCTAAGTCTGCGGCCACATCCAGCCGCCAGCCGTCCGCATTAAACGGCGGAGAAACCCACTTCGCGCCGATGCGCATAATATCCTCCATCAGCTTCTCCGAACCCTCGTAGTTCAGCTTCGGCAGCGTATCATGGCCCCACCAGCCGTCATAAAACTCATTGTACGGCCAGTTATGCTCATTATAAAACTTAAAAAACGTGTGATACGGACTGTCCTGCGCCACATACGCGCCCGGTTCATAGCCCTTTCCGGCCTCATAAATCCGCTCGCGGTCCAGCCACTTGTTAAACGAACCACAGTGGTTGAAAACGCCGTCCAGAATCACCTTCATGCCGCGCTTGTGCGCCTCCTCCACCAGGTGGATAAACAGTTCATTGCTCGCCTCCAGGTTCGCCTTGTTCGTCACACGGTCAATATACCGCGTTGCCCGCGTATTGTCCTTGTCGCCCGGCCAGAGCAGATCGCCTTCGTCGGAGACAATCTTTCCGAAATGCGGATCAATATAGTCATAATCCTGAATATCATACTTATGGTTCGACGGCGAAACAAACACCGGATTCAGATAAATGACCTGCACACCGAGATCCTGCAGATAATCCATCTTGTCAATGACGCCCTGCAGATCGCCGCCGTAGAAATTGCGGACATCCATCTGCTCCGGGAAGCGGTTCCAGTCATCCACCTTGTTGACCTGCTCACCGATGTAGCTGTACTCTCCCGTCAGCACATCGTTGGACGGATCTCCGTTGCAGAAGCGGTCCACAAAAATCTGATACATGACAGCGCCCTTCGCCCAGTCCGGCGTATGGAAGCCCGGGATAATGCCGAAAGAGTACATCTCCTGCAGCTCTCTTGTGACACCGAGCTTGTTGTAATAACAGACCACACGGCCTGCCTGAATCTCAAAAAAATAGCGGATCGGCTCATTTCCGACCGGAATCTCGATCTCGTAATAATCAAAACCGTTCCGGACCAAACCGACCTGCATCTGTGCACGGATGGAACCGCTGATGAAATAAACCGCATCTACATTATTTTTCAGGGTACGGAACCGGATCTTCACCGTGTCGCCCGGGTTCGGCTCAAACGGAATCTGATACTGCGGGGATTCATCGCTGTAGAGCGCATGCTTGTTGAACATCGCCCGCATCTGTGACATATACTGCTGCATTCTTGTTTTATCCATGAACTAACGCCTCTGTCTTTCTCAATCATTCATTCCTTATATTTTACCCCACACCGCCATGTAATACAACCTTTTTCTGAACACATGTAACGATTGTGTTTATTGGATTTTTATATAGTAAAAGAGCCAGCGGGGTACGCTGGCTCTTTTGGAGAAGGTATTTCTCTTATGGGGTGTAGCAAAAACTATATAATGTATTGGGGGGTTTTTACAGTTATTATAGTACCATACGTCCCTCGAAAAGTCTGCACAAATCGCGATTTTTTTTCATTTGATTCTTATTCAAAATAACGATGAATTTTTCCGGCGTTTCGGATTTTCTGTTTTAATTTGCACAAACGCCCGTAAAATCGCAGAAAAAAACCTGCAAAAAACTTTTTTTGTTTTCTGCAGGTTTTCTATTGCAAATAAAAAGATATCAGATTTCTCCAGAAACTTCCGGTGCTGTTCCTGTCATCTGTGCTTCCTGCTCAAAAATGGCTTCGAATTCAGCACGGCTCAGCTTCTCTTTTTCCATCAGCTGCTTTGCACACTCATGCAGCACATAGGAATGCTCCAGAATAATCTGTTTCGCCTGATCGTGGCATTTCTCGATCATCTGGCGGACTTCCTCGTCGATGGCTGCGGCTACATTCTCGCTGTAGCTCTTCGTATGGCCCCAGTCACGGCCGATGAAGACCTCATCCGAGTCGGAATCGTAAGCGACAAGACCAAGGTTCTCAGACATACCGTACTTCGTAATCATGGAACGCGCGGTAGCCGTCGCCTGTTTGATATCCTGGGATGCGCCCGTTGTGATATCGTCGAAGATCAGCTCCTCTGCCACACGGCCGCCGAGGCATACGGTGATGTACTGCATCATTTTGCCTCTCGTCTGGAACATATCGTCGTTCTCCGGCTGCGGCATCGTGTAGCCCGCTGCGCCAGGACCTGTCGGGATAATGGAGATCGTATAGACCGCCTCCATATCCGGCAGCATATGGAACAGGATCGCATGGCCTGTCTCATGGTATGCGGTGATCCGTTTTTCTTTATCCGAAATGACTTTACTGCGCTTCTCCGCACCGATGCCCACTTTGATGAAAGCAGACTTGATATCGGCCTGGCGCACAAATCTTCTGCGGTCCTTTGCCGCCATGATTGCTGCCTCGTTCAGCAGGTTCTCCAGCTCTGCGCCGGTGAAGCCTGCGGTCGTCTGCGCGATCTGTTTCAGATCCACATCCTCGGCCAGCGGTTTGTTCTTTGCATGGACTTTCAGGATTTCCTCACGGCCCATGACATCCGGCGGTCCTACAACCACGCGGCGGTCAAAACGGCCCGGACGGAGAATCGCCGGATCCAGGATATCGACACGGTTCGTCGCTGCCATCACGATGATGCCCTCATTGACGCCGAAACCATCCATCTCAACGAGAAGCTGGTTTAATGTCTGCTCTCTCTCATCGTGGCCGCCGCCCATACCGGTGCCTCTTCGTCTTGCCACGGCGTCGATCTCATCGATGAAGATGATGCACGGCGCATGTTTTTTTCCTTCCTCAAACAGGTCGCGGACACGGGAAGCGCCGACGCCGACGAACATTTCCACGAAATCGGATCCGGAAATGCTGAAGAACGGCACGCCTGCCTCTCCTGCAACAGCTTTCGCCAGAAGGGTTTTACCGGTTCCAGGAGGGCCCACAAGAAGAACTCCTTTCGGGATTCTCGCGCCGACCTGTGTATATTTCTCCGGTGCTTTCAGGAAATCGACCACCTCAACAAGGTCTTCTTTTTCCTCTTTTAAGCCCGCAACATCGCGGAACAGGACTTTTTTGTCTTTGTCGGTGGACATATGGGCGTTGCTTTTTCCAAAATTCATCATTTTGTTTCCGCCGCCTCCACCGCCGCCCATGGAGCGGTTCATCATCGACATGCCGAAAAGAAGGATCATACCGAGCAGCAGGGCCGGCAGGACAGACGTCATGAAAATGCTGTCTCTCTGGACATTCTGTACGGTGTACGTTACATCAGCATCCTCCAGAAGGCTGATAGCTGCGTTTACGTCGGTCACATTGACCGTATAACTGTCACCGCCCTGCTCCCGTACCACAACGGAGCCGGTCGGCACTTCTTTGTTCTGGACAATCTGCGCGGATGTCACTTTGCCGTCTTTTACGGCGGTTTCAAATTTCTGCTGACTTGGGCTGCTGCCTGCGCTGATTTTTCCGGTGATATAGAACATGGCAAGCACGATAATCACCATAAACGCCGCGTAGAGTCCAAATCCACTGCGCTGTCTGTTCATATTTTCTTTTTACTCCTCGTCTTCGTGAAACTCCACTACTCCGATGTATGGAAGATTCCGATATTTCTGTGCGTAATCCAGACCGTAGCCTACGACGAACTCGTCCGGGATATCAAAGCAGGTATAATCTACTTTGACATCGCGCACTCTGCGCTCCGGCTTGTCGAGCAGAGTACACAGGTGTACGGATTTCGGATTTCTCTTTTTCAGGATGTCGATCAGATAGTAAAGCGTTCTTCCGGAATCGATGATATCCTCCACAATCAGAACGTCTTTTCCTTCCAGCGGCTGATCCAGGTCTTTTACAATACGGACAACTCCGCTGGACTTGGTGTCATCGCCGTAACTTGATACGGACATAAAGTCAAGGCTTACCGGCACTGTGATGCGTTTTGCCAGCTCGCACATAAAGAATACGCCGCCTTTTAAAACGCAGATCAGGTGCACTTCCTTTCCTGCGTAATCGCGGTTGATCTGGTCTGCTACTTCTTTAATTCGTCTGTCTACTTCTTCTTCGCTTAATAATACTCTGATTGTCTCTTTCATCTGTTTTCCTCCTTACCAACGCCAATCTGTATCTGCAGAACTGCTTTCGTGTCTTCCCCGACACGGCCGCTCTCTCCTCTGCGATACCCCACGACCCACCAGATCTCCGGTCCGTCGGCGAGCAGCAGAATGGAATCCCGCTCCTCTTTCGGTATCTTGGCATCAATCATATAATCTTTTAGTTTCTTTTTCCCGCCTTTTGCGGTTACTCTCAGATAATCTCCGCTTCTTCTCGTGCGGAGGACAAGACCGTCTTTTATTTTATCACAGTCAAAGCATTTCGTATACTTTTTTTCTTCAATTCTTTCGGGAAAAACCGATGTTTTTTTCACAATCGTGACTGGATTTTCTGCAAATGCGAGACTTTTTTCCTCTTCCCACCCGGCCGGAACCGGAATTGGAACTTCTTCGCCGCTTTTCCTTTTCCGTTCTTCTTTTAAATGCACTCCCTGCTTTTCCAGGCGGAGCGTCTCGTATCCGCGCACGGCGGTGATTCCATACGGCAGGCAGACACTTTTTCCGACCTGCTTTTCAAAAAGTTCCCGCACAGATTCCAGATGCTCCCTGGTAAGATCCTTCCGTTTTCCCGCCAGCTGTTCCAGAACGCGCCGGATCACGTAGCGCTGCAGAAGAGGCGCTTCGCTGCTCACCGCATCACGCAGCACAACCGCATTTTTCTCTGCGGATGCATACCGCTCCATCAGCTGATCCGTCTGCTGCTCCAGATATTCCTCCGTTTCCAGCAGGTCCAGCGATGTCTGTGCCATATGCGCGGCGGCACGCGGATTGACCTCTTCGGTCAGATACGGCAGCACATGGTGGCGGATTCCGTTCCTCGTGTAAGCATCCTCTGCATTCGTGCTGTCCTCACACCAGGAACACTTCCGGCTTTCCAGTTCCTGCCGGATCTCTTTTCGTCCGACGCAGAGAAGCGGACGGATCACATTCCCCCGCACGGGGCGTAAGGAGGCAAGTCCGGCCAGCGACGTTCCCCGTGCCAGGTGATGCAGCATCGTCTCCGCAACGTCATCCTGGTGATGGGCGAGCGCAATTTTCACTGCCCCCTGCTCCTTTGCGCACGCTGCAAAAACTTCCTGCCGCGCCGCGCGTCCCGCCTCCTCCGTCGAGAGATGCTTTTCTTTTGCGATCTTCTCCACGGGACAGGAATAGAGATAGAACGGAACATCATATTCCCGGCACAGATTTTCTGCAAATGCCGCATCCCGCCCGGCTTCCGCGCCGCGCAGGTTATGGTTGACGTGGACAGCCAGCAGCGAAAAGCCAAGCGGCTCCTGCAGTTCCCGCAGCAGATGAAACAGGCAGACGGAATCCGCGCCGCCGGAGAGGCCGAGCAGCACGCGTTCGCCTGCCGTTACCATATGATACTGTTCCATAAAGGCTCTTACTTTCTCTCGCATCCTTCGTTTTTACTCCTATTTTTTCCAGATTCTGGCGACCAGAACCGTCATATCATCCCGTGCGCGGCAGCCGCCGAGGCGCAGCACGCGTTCCAAAAGCTCCCGGGCAAATTCCCGCGGCTCGCTGTTTTTCACTTCGAGAAGAAGCTGCTTCATCTGCTCCGTCCTGTCCCCGGGCAGCGCGTCCAGCACTCCGTCCGTCATCATCACAAGGTAATCACCGTCGTACAGCTTTTTCGTTGTGGTATCAAAATCCGTCTGGGAAACGAGACCTGCGGCAAGACTGGTCGACTCCACAACCTCTACCCACGTATCCCGCCTAAGGAACGTCGGCGATGCACCTCCTTTCAAAAAGCTGCAGACGCCTGTGTAGAGATTAATCGAAGCAACATCAAACGTGGAAAACATCCCTTCCTTTGGCTGCAGCAGAAGCATCGAATTGATCATCCGTGCCGCCATGATCCGCGGGAATCCGGCGCGCAGGAACTGTTCAAACAGCTCCACCACCGTCTCGCTCTCCCTGTTTGCCTCGATCCCGGAACCCATGCCGTCCGACAGGCAGAGGACAAACTGGCCGTTTTCGCAGAGCACACTGTAATTGTCCCCGGAGATACTCTCCTGCTCCTTGGTGATGCGTCCCACACCGTAGAGAACCTGGAATTTCACATCCTCCTGAAACAGCACCGTCTGGTATTCTCCGCTTAAGACCTGTGCCCCGTCGCGTACCGCAACCATCGGGATTCCGCACAGGGAACCGATCAGTTCCGCCGTCTGGCGAAGCGTGATCCGGCAGTGACGGCCCGCTTTGACCGTCATATAGATCTGTAAATGCTCTTTCGGCCGCTCCTGGAGCCAGATTTTCTGGACGAAAGCCCCGTTTTTCTTCATCTGGCGGCAGATTTTTTCCGAGAGCTCGTCCGGCAGACTGTTGAGGCTGTACAGATCACACGCGGCGCGGTCCATAATCCCGGCGACTTCACTTAACTGTTCTGCCACCACGCGGCGGCTCTCCGCCACACGCCCCGACCAGAGCGCCGTCTGGCGTTCCTGCTGGTAGCGGTTCCAGAACAGTTCCAGAAAGCGGGAGCCGTTCAGGCAGGAGGCGTTCCATTCGCCTTTTGCACGGCTGATCTCGTCCTCATCCCCGTCGGCGATTGTCTGAAGAAGTTCCTGGCACCGCTCGCGCGTCAGGTTTCCGTACTGCTCCCAGCACCACGACGCCTTCGCACAGCGGCTACAGACTTCCTGCTGTTCTTTTTCCAGAATCTTGTCCACCCGGCCCGTCTCCGGCATCACACTTTTTGACGGCATCTGGTAAAAGCTCTCCGCCAGAACGCGGAACGAATCGGCGTAGTGCTCCATCTGCAGTTTCTGCGGATGATTGTCATAGACGGCCGCTTCCCGGCGGCTTCTTCTGGCTTCCAAAAAAATTTTAGCCATGTCCCCTGCTGACAGCAATGCGCCGATCAGGAACATGGCAATGATCCACTCCGGCATGTTCCGCTCCTCCTCTCTTTGTTCTGGACTTCAAAGGGGACTGCGAAATCATGCCCTTTCTTTATCTGTTTTGTTTATTTCGACTGGGATTCTTTAAATAAAATCTCATTATCCTTTACCATGCCAAGTTTTTCTCTTGCCGTTTTTTCTATGTACTCATCGGTCTGCATGTATTCTTTCAAGGCGGTAATATCATCGGTGCGCTGCTTCTCCTCTTCAATCTGGCTGTCCAGACTGGAAAGACGGGATGCATTTGCATTGACCTTCTGCTGAAGGCTGATTCCCTTTACGGTAAGGACTGCAACCAGGCAGCACAGGACTACGGTAATTGAGAACTCTGTTGTACGGCTCTTCTTTCTGACTTTTTTCTTTCGGCCAGAATTCTTTTCTTCCCTTTCTTTCATTCTTTTCTTTACCCTTGCTTTCTATTTTCCAACCGTCTGCAGCCAAACTATCTGTTGTTTTTCGTCCGCAGACTTGTTTCTTTTGTTCTTACATGTGTAGTTACATCTTACCGTTCTTCCCATGAAATTTCAACCTTTTTCTCCGTTTTTTCATACTTTTTACCAGCCATTTTCCTGGAAAAGCGAGGATTCGCCCTGCTTTTTTGATTCCCTTTGCCAGAAGTTCCGGAAGAAAGCGTCCAAACGATGCGTGGTACAACGCAGCGCCCCCAAGGATGCCGCCAAACAGATACCCGCGGAGAATGCCGCTGTTCTCTCCGTAAATCCGTACAAACAGATACAGCGCTGCCGCAATCCAGTAGCAGAGGTCCTCTGCTGATACCGCCGCATGGCTGTGGCGGATCAGTTTCCGCGCTGTCTTGATCAGATCGTACCAGAACCCCAGGACTGCCCCCTGCCAGATGGAACAGGCGAGCAGAATCAGCTCCCGGGTGACATACGCACTCATTTTTACCGGAACAGCCGCACAAGCGCAGACCCCTTCTTCTGCAGCGGCCCATGTTCCGTATAGACCAGGCTGTCGATGCTGCCTTCGATATCCGCCTCTCCCTTTTCCAGCTCCAGGCGGCCCACATGCAGCTCTTTTCCGCGGATGGTAAGAACACCGCAGACGGTCACGAGCAGAACTTCGTTCTCATCAAAGCTTTTCACATCCTGCACGCCGCCAAGAGAAAGTGTTTTCCGCTGTTCCAGCAAAAGGCGGTGCGCCTGTTCGTTCATCTCCCCCATGCAAAAAACCTCCATACAATGGTCTATACACCCATTATATGAAGGTTTTCTCTTTTTATTCGCTGCACATGAATCCTGCCGCACTTCTTATAAGTAGCGGTAAAGCTCCTGTGCTTCTTCTTTTTTCACGGTTTCCTGCACATTCAGCACTTCTACCCTGACGGATTTACTTCCGAACTGAATTTCCAGTACATCTCCTGCCTTGACCTGTGCGGATGCTTTTGCCGGTCTGTCGTTGACGAGGACACGGCCTGCATCACAGGCTTCATTGGCTACGGTACGCCGCTTGATCAGTCTTGATACTTTTAAAAATTTATCTAAGCGCATAGATTTTTACTTAGTTCATCATGTCCTTTAAAGCTTTTCCTGCTTTGAATTTCGGAGTTTTGGAAGCTTTGATTTCCATGGTCTCGCCAGTCTGCGGATTTCTTCCTTCTCTTGCTGCTCTTTCGGATACTTCGAAGGTACCAAAGCCTACCAGCTGAACTTTCTCACCTTTCTTTAATTCTTCAGATACTACATCGACAAATGCTTTTAAAGCAGCCTCTGCATCTTTTTTGGATAAATTTGTCTGCTCAGCCATAGCTGCAACTAATTCTGTTTTGTTCATGAGTTTTACTCCTCCTGTATCTTACATTTGTTTTTTACATGGTACGCGGGCCCGCTGATACACACGACCTGCCCTGCCGGCTGTTTTTCTTCCGGATGATCAGTCTGTTACGTTGACCGGCTTTTTCGCGTAGCTGTATATATTTATATACTAATGCGTCTCTCTTGTCAAGAAAAAAGTCCCCCATACCAGCGGTTTTATGGCGATTTCTGCCCAAAACAGACTCTTTTCCACCGCACGGTTAAAAGAAGGATCCCTTAACAAACCGCAGCCAGTCTGCCTGCTGCGCATTGAGTGTTTTTAGTTTCTCCGTATTCCGCCCGGATATCCACGATTTTCTGCTTCCGTAGTAGCGGTTTGCCAGTTTCCAGTATTTCCACGGATAGGAAAGATAGAGGCGGAGTGTCTCGATTTCCCCCTCATCGAGCGGCCGTCTGGCGCTGTAGGCGTTTAAAATCCGTTCTGCCGCGCGCTCGCTCCAGCCGTGTTTTTCCAGAATTTTCCGCATAAAATAGCCAAGATCTGCCACCTGGAGATCGAAGTTCCACTTGTCGAAATTGACCGCCGTTTCGCCTCTGCCGTTTTCCAGCAGAATATTGTGCTGGCTGAATTCCCCGTGGCAGACGGCGCCTTCTTCGTCCGCCCGCTGCCGCAGTTTTTCATAGGAAGAAGCTTTCATTTCCGCGGCCGCCCGCTCTCCCTGTTCCAGATACGGACTGGCGCTTGCCAGCAGCAGTTTTTCGAACTCATTTTTCTTCTTTTTTGTCTGCAAATACTTTCGGATCTTTCGAATTTCCACATTGTGGCGGATGCACTCCTCCACGATGGATTCCCTCCGGTATTCCATTTTCACCGGCAGATGAGCTGCCGTATGTAGCCGCGCCAGCGCGTCCGAGGCGCGGATAAGATCCTCACTGTTTCCCGTCTCACATTCCCGGCCCGGGTACCAGTTCCGCACAATGTACGTTCCTCCGTCGTCCCCGCGCGTTGCAAGCGCTCCCTCTTCGTTCCGCAGAATCTGATCGCACCGCAGGAGCCCCGACTCCGTGATGCGGCACTGTAGAAGATACCGCTGCTCCAGTTTTTCTGCCGCCGTCCCGAACTCGCTGATCAGCTTATCCCCCTGTTCGGTGTGGCACAATAAAGCGCCCCGCACCCGCATTGTGCCGGAAGCCGTAAGACCGTAATGGGACAGCACACTCAATCCATAATCATACAAGAGCCTGACTCCTTTCCCTGTTGTGATCGTTTTTGGGGTCACGATTCAATGTATGCGTATCCGCCCTGTGCCATGCATACTGGTTTCTGTTTTTTCTTTCATCCCAAAAGCAATGTTGAAAGTGTTTTCTTTTTCTCTTATTTTATTGTTTTTAATTTCACCTCATGGTAAAATATTCCAAACTTGACAGGATGAAAAACACCTGTTATGGGGTTCTCTAAAATCATTTTATTTTAAGGAGGGTTTTTATGATTTTCTTACCACAGCCATCTTCCCTTTCCTACGGAGAGGGCACCTTTACAATTCACTATGACAGCCGCATTTTTCTCGATTCCGAGAGCCCGGCTGAGCTTTTTTCTGCCGCACAGCTTCTGCAGCAGGAGATTGAGACACAGACGGGATTCCGTCCTGCCATCTGCCGCCGTCATCAGCCGGTGGGATCACACCTGATCTATCTGACTGCCTCTCCGGAATTATCCCGTGAGGCTTATACCCTCGCTGTCACACCGGAAAACATCACGATCTGCGGATCTCTGGAAAGCGGCGTTCTCTACGGCGTGCAGACACTCCGTCAGATGATCCGCCAGGCAGGTGCTGTTCTTCCAACCGTCCTGATCTCCGACAAACCGGCCATGGAAAACCGCGGCTTCTACCACGATGCGACCCGCGGACGTGTTCCGACGCTTTCCTATCTGAAACAGCTTGCCGACACCTTGAGCTTCTATAAAATCAATCAGCTTCAGCTCTACATCGAGCACAGCTATCTCTTCGACGATCTGACCGAGATGTGGCGCGACGATACGCCGCTCACTGCAGAGGACATCCTCGAGCTGGACCGCTACTGCAAGGGACTTGGCATTGATCTCGTTCCGTCGCTTGCAAGCTTCGGCCATCTGTACAAGCTGCTCTGCACGAAATCGTATGCACATCTGTGCGAACTGGAAGGCTCTGCTTCGGCTCCGTTCTCCTTCTATGACCGCCAGGCGCACCATACGCTCGATATCACAAACCCGGAGAGCCTCTCCCTTGCCAAACACATTCTTTCCGAATATATGCAGCTCTTCTCCTCGAAGTATTTCAATCTCTGCGCGGATGAAACGTTTGACCTTGGAAAAGGGGCTTCCCGCGCACTCGCCGAGGAAAAGGGAACCACCGTCATCTACACCGAGTTTGTGACAGAGCTTGCCAACTATATCACTGAATCCGGCCGCACGCCGATGTTCTGGAGTGATGTCATCAGCCAGGAGCCGGAAGTTTATCATCTCCTGCCGAAGAACCTGATCTGCCTCCACTGGGATTATGCGTCAAATGTTTCATCGGAGCGTCTGACCCGCCTTGCCAATTCCGGTGCCGAGCATCTGTATGTGTGCCCGGGCGTACAGGGATGGAACCAGCTCATCAACAAGTATCATGAGGCGTATGAAAACATTTCCAGAATGGCGCGCTACGGCCACGAATGCCATGCGATGGGACTTCTGAACACTGACTGGGGCGATTACGGCCACATCAATCACCCGGACTTCTCCCGCATCGGCATGATCTACGGCGCGGCGTTCTCCTGGAATGCAGACATTCTGCCGGAGGAGGAAATCAACCGCCAGATTTCCGTGCTGGAATTTGGTGATGCTTCCGGAAAACTCGTTTCCGTGCTCGATCTTCTCTGCCATCAGGATGCGTATCCGTGGCGCACTGCCGTTATGGTACAGGAAGCACTCGAACTGCATCAGGACAAAGAAGAGGCTGCCGAACTGCTCCGCTCCTGCGCGGAAGGCGATGCGGATGCAGCAAATGCTTCAATCGACGCGCTCTGCGCCGTTCTGTACGAGAAAGCCGGCACCGTCCGCCCGGAGAACCGTCCGATGATCTATGCGTACCTGCTCGCCGCAGACGGCCTGAAAGTGCTGAACCGCCTGCTGCCGTTCCTGCGCGCTTCCCTTCTTTCCGAGGGCACTCTGCCGGAGAAAGAAGACTGTTTTGCACTCGCCGGAGATCTCGAACGGTGGCTGCACAGCTATAAAGAGCTGTGGCGCACCGTCTCCAAGGAGAGCGAACTGTACCGCATTGCCCATGTGTTCTGCTGGTATGCGGATCTGCTGCGTGATCTGAACGTATAAAACCAGCAAAAAACAAAAGAGAGCCGGGGACGGATTGTTCTGTCCCCGGCTCTCTTTTGTTTGCCGTTTTGGCTTTACAGCAGTGTTTTTACGTACTCTGTCAGGTATTCTTTTGTATTCTTCGCCGGATCTTTCATCACTTCTTCCAGCGCCGCGTTCAGGCATTCGCCGATTTTCGGGCCTTTTGGGACACCGAGTTCCATCAGATCTTTGCCGGAAACGGCCAGCATTTTCAACGTAAAGCAGTCGCCGTTATCGAGAATTTCTCTGACGCACTCCCTTACCTTCCCGATCCGTTCCAGGGTTTTCTCCCGCTGGTACAGGCTTTTGGCCATCGTATCGGCTTCCTGCACGATCATCAGTTTTTCGAACAGCTCCGGGCCGAGTTTGTTCAGAATACGGCGGATCACCGGTTTCTCCGGAGCCATGCGGCAGTCATGCCAGCGGATCAATGCTGCGACCTGGCGGATGGTTTCGTTGTCGAATTTCAGACGGCGCAGAATCGCTTTCGCCATTTTCTCCCCCGCCGGTGCGTGGCCTTTAAAATGATCGATGCCGGCCTCATCCGTTGTGCGGCACGCCGGTTTTGCAATGTCGTGGAGCAGCATCGTCCAGCGCAGAATCGGATCTGCCGGAACGTGCTGCAGAGCGGCAATCGTGTGCTCACCAACATTATAACAGTGGTGCGGATTGTTCTGCGGCGTTTTCATCAGTTCATCAAACTCCGGCAGCACAATTTTTGTAATACCCGCCTCATAAACGGCCTCCATGTACTCCGGCCGCTTCGAGATCAGCAGTTTATTCAGTTCCACACGGATCCGCTCGGCGCTGATTTTTTCAAGCGTCGGCGCGAGTGCTATGATGGCATCCAGTGTTGCCGGATCGAGTTTGAAGCCGAGCTGTGCGGAAAAGCGGAGGGCACGCAGGATCCGCAGTGCATCCTCACTGAACCGCTCGGTCGGATTTCCGACACAGCGGATGACTTTGCGCTGTAAATCCCTGATTCCATCGAACAGATCCACAAGCCCCTCTTCGTTGTTGTATGCCATCGCATTGATCGTAAAATCACGGCGGCGCAGATCCTCGGCGAGGCTGGAGGTAAAGACCACTTCTTTCGGATGGCGGCCGTCCTCATACTCTCCGTCGATGCGGTACGTCGTGACCTCGTGCGCGCCGCTTCCGGCCAGAACTGTTACCGTTCCGTGCTCCAGTCCCGTATCCACGGTGCGGTCAAAAATTTCTTTTACCTGCTGTGGGGAAGCAGAGGTTGTAATATCCCAGTCGTCCGGCTCCCGCGCAAGAATCGTATCGCGCACACAGCCTCCGACCGCGTACGCCTCGAAGCCTTTCGCATGCAGGGAATCGATTACCATATTTACGCTTGGCGGCATTTTTATCTTCAAATTTGTTATCTCCTTTTTCTAAATCTGCTTTTCCAGTATAGCAGTTTCCTTTTTTTCCCGCAAGTGTGGTTGCGGTTGTATTTTGGGGATTGCATGTGTATAATAGAGGTTAATAAAATTCGAAAGGGGATTTACATTTTTATGAAACTGGATCGTTACCGAAAATATGTCCGGACCGGCGTTACTGCCTTTCTGGTACTTGCAGCGTCCATGATTTTTTACTACCTGCTCTTCCACCAGACTTCTGTGCGGACCGCCTTTCACAATGTCCTCGACATTCTCTCCCCCCTGATTGCAGCCCTGATTCTCGCCTATGTGATCAGCCCGATCATTAACTTCATAGAACAGCGGATCATCGCCAGACTCTTTGCCCGGCACGGAAAAACACAGTCGGTACGCTGCAAAAAGCTTGTGCGGGCGCTTTTGATTCTTCTGACGTACGTCGCCATGCTTTTCGCGCTGTACGGACTCATTGCGACCCTGATCCCGGAGCTGTTCTCAAGTATCACAAACATTGTCTCCAACTTCTCCAACTACGCAAACAACATTCAGGATTTTGCCACAAAAGTGCTGGCGAATTACCCGGAGATGCAGCAGACGGCAGACCAGTACATCTCCATGTTCTCCGCAAAGCTTTCCAACTGGCTGACCAATGACCTGATGCCGATGCTCCGTACGTTCCTTCTGAACCTCTCCGGACAGCTCGTCAACATGGTTACGTTTTTCAAAAACATTCTGCTTGGCGCGATCGTTGCGATCTACATGCTGTACAACAAGGAAAGCTACATTGCCAAGCTGAAAAAAGCAGTCTACGCGCTGCTCGGTCTGGATCACGGAAATGCCGTGATCCGCGACTGCCAGTATGTGAACCAGGAATTCAGCGGATTCCTCGTTGGAAAAGTCATCGATTCGATCATCATCGGTGCCATCTGCTATCTTGTGACGAGCCTGATCGGCACCCCGTACGCACTGCTGGTCAGCGTAATCATCGGTGTGACGAATATCATTCCGTTTTTCGGCCCGTTCCTCGGCGCCGTTCCGTGTCTTCTGCTGATCCTTCTGATCGACCCTCTGCAGGCACTGTATTTCCTGATTTTCGTCGTTCTCCTGCAGCAGTTTGACGGAAACTTCTTAGGACCGAAAATCCTCGGCGAGACGACCGGCGTGTCTAGCTTCCTTATCATCATCTCGATTCTGATCGGCGGCGGCTTCTGGGGTGTCTTTGGCATGATCATCGCCGTTCCGGTCTGTGCCATTATCTGCACGGTCTGCCGCAACTTCGCCAACCGTCGTCTTGAAAAACATCACCTGCCGGATGACGATGCGTTTTACTTCCACATGGACCACATTGATCCGGAAACGAGACAGGCGATCCCATATCAGAAAAAGAAGATCGACGAGGCCGAAGTCTTCCACTTCCCGGGCTACCGGCTGCGCAAAGCGCTGACAAAGCTGGCCCCGGAAGAGTCTCCGGTTGATGCGCCGTATACACCGGCAAAGCCTTCAACCGAAGAGAAAAACTCAGATTCTTCCGATTCCGATCAAAAATAAATCGTATCTTACAAAAATGCCTTCTGCGCAGACTGTTTCCATTCTGCACAGAAGGCATTTTTTTATTTTTGCTTTTTATTTCTCGATTACAACCGTGCTGAGTGTCTCTGCCGGAAGATCGACACGCATGATATGTCCGTTGACACGCAGGAAGCAGCCGGAATCCTCTTTTGTGCGGTTCAGCAGGATCACAACGTAGCTTCCGTCCGGATTGACTGCGGCCGTTACATCCAGGTTTGCTCCGTATTTGCTCCAGCCGATGCGTTTTGCACCCGGAGCAATATATTTGGAAATATGGCCGATGTAGTGGTACATGATCGGTTTGCGGTAATGGAAATCATCATCCACAATCAGACCTGAGGTGAATCCCATCGGTACGTGGCGCGGGCCGCCGTCTTTGTCTACGAGGAAGTTCCAGTCGATCCAGCGGTTCATGCCGGCGTTCAGGTTTCCGATCATATCGTGTGCATAATCTGCGGCGTCAAGGTAATCGACGTACTCTGGTGTCTGGAAGTTCACCGGTCCGAAACCACCGTCGCCAAAACCGATTCTGCCCGGCATGTGAAGGGCACAGCACTCGGAAAGCATGAAGGTTTTGTCCGGGTATTTCTGTTTCATCAGCTCAACAGCCTCGAAGTGGTCGCCGGAATACCAATGGAATGCGATACCGGCTACCATGTCCATGGTCTCCTCGTCAAGGACGGTCAGAACGTGCTCGATCATACGCTCTTTGTTGTGATCCCAGATGAAGATGCCGATCTTGTCCGTCAGGCCTGCTTTTTTCATCTCCGGATACAGATAATCTTTCAGGTAGGTTTTGGACTCTTCCGGTGTCCATACGCAGCTGTCCCAGGTGGTAGCCGCTACGGTCTCGTTCTGCAGGCTCAGCATCGTCACCGGGATTCCCTCATCGAGGTATGCCTGCAGATATTTTACGACGTATTTTGCCCAGCTTCCGTAATACTCCGGTTTCAGGCTGCCGCCGTGGTTTCTCTGCGGAATCTCTTCCGGAACCGGCATTCCCATTGCACCGTAAACAGCAGCATCATTCTTTGCGATCTTCGGTGCAGTTTTCCACTGATACGGCGGAGACCACGGGCTCATCAGAACACTGATCGGCTCTGCGGAGATTTCGATGGCTTTTTTCAGCATCGGAAGGACATATTTGCGGTCGCGGTCGATCGAGAAGGTTGCCAGATCCGGGTCTGCGATCGGGTCTGCGACTGCCTGATACTCCTCAAGGGAATAGTCACAGCTGTCGATCGGCACGCGGACAAATCTTGCATGAAGGCCGTCCGGTCCGAAAATATCCTGTAATGCCTGATTCTGTGTTTCCTCATCCATACGGGACAGCAGGTATGCGCTGCTCTCGGTCATGGCGCCGCCGAAGCCCTCGATGGTCTGGAACGCAAAGTCCGGATACAGGTTGATGACGTTCGACTCAATCATTTTTACGCTCTTGGACTCGTCTTCCGGTGCCAGCGCTTTTTCCCAGGTTTTTGCTTCCCCTTTTACATGGTACGTTGTAATCTGTTTTGCTTTCATTTTCCACACTCCATTTTTCACATGTTTTGCGGCATTTACTGAAAATCCGCTGTTTCATGCTTCCACTATACCATGCTCTCTTCTTCTTGTTTAGTGCCTTTTTCGGCAGGAAATTAGGGCATTTCCGCTTTTCTGATTCTTACCCACTGGCCCATCGGGCGGTCTCCTTTTTCCTTTTCATACCGCTTCTGCATTTCCTTCATGCTGCAGCCGTACCGCTCCTTAAACAGACGCGACACCGACTTGTAGTTTTCGCAGCCGTGTTTCGGCAGAAGTTCCATGATCCGCGCCTCGGGATGCTGCAGGTCGCGGCAGATCCGGTCGAGCCGGATTTCATACAGATACTGGTAGACCGTCAGACCGAGGTACCGTTTCAGAAGCTTCGACAGATAATTCGGCGTATAACCAAAGTGCTCCGCGACCTGCGCCACCGTCAGCTTTTTGGCGTAATGCTCCTCAATATACCGCATGACCTCGCGGATCTGCTGTACGGCCTTCTGATTCTGCGGAATGTGTTCTTTTCCGATCCGCACCGCATAGTCCACCAGTAAGCGGTACAGCGCTTCAAGAAGAAGGCTGTCGAATTTTAACTGATACCCTTCTTTCTGCGCACCGTACACCTCGTCCATCTCCCGGAGAACTGCTTTGAATTCTGCGAGTTTTTGTTTTTCCGCCTCACTGGCCGGTCTTTCATCCACAACAAAGTAAAGATGATCGTAACGCTCCATGTACTGCAGCAGCATCTCGTACGGAACCTGCAGGACGATGGCCTGATTCGGATAGGCTGTCACGGCATGGATCGTGCCGGAGTTGATGACGAGAAGTTCATCTGCCCCGATCTGCCGCTCGCCGCCGTCACCGAAACGCACTTTCAGACGGCCTTCCAGAAGATAAATGATCTCCAGATCGTTGTGCCAGTGCGGCGGGTTGCTGTAGCCGCCGTCGTCGATGCTGTGGAAAAAGCGGATGCCGATATCCCCGTTTGCCGTAATCCATTCGAAATTGCTCTCCATGGTGCCCTCCCGTTTCTTGTCTTTTCGTGTATACAGACGAAGCGCGTCTGAACTTTCTGTTCGTTCAGGCGCGCTCCTTCTATTATCCTTTCTGCTACAGGGACATGGTAATTTCCCGCCCTGTGCGGTGGTATTTCTGAAAAGTGACTCCGGACGCCTTCATCATCCGTTTCGATGCGATCACGGACGGGGTGTCCGCGTACTTGTCGCAGTCGTAGATCACCGTTTTGATTCCCGCCTGGATAATCGCCTTGCAGCACTCGTTGCATGGGAACAATGTCACATACAGCTTGGCTCCCTCGAGGCTTCCGCCGCGGTAATTCAGGATGGCGTTCAGTTCACTGTGCGTTGTGTAAAGATACTTGTTTTCCAGCGGATTTTCACTTGTCTTTCCCCACGGGAACTCGTCGTCCGAGCAGCCTCTCGGGAAACCGTTGTATCCCATGGACAGAATCTTGTTGTCCTCGCTCACAATGCAGGCTCCCACCTGTGTGTGCGGATCCTTCGAGCGCATACCGGCAAGCTGGGCAACTGCCATGAAATATTCATCCCAGGAAATATAATCCTCTCGTTTATCGCTCATACCCATTTCCCCTGTGTTTTCTTAACGTACTTTGCTTCCGCTCTTATTTCGTACCGAAGATACGGTCTCCGGCATCGCCGAGGCCTGGTACAATGTAGCCGTGCTCGTTCAGATGGTCATCCAGTGCTCCGACGAAAACATCGACATCCGGGTGAACCTCATGCATTTTCTCGATTCCTTCCGGAGATGCGATGATGCACATGAAGTGGATCTTCTTTGCGCCTTTTTCTTTCAGCATGGTGATGGCTGCCGTTGCAGAACCGCCGGTTGCCAGCATCGGGTCGGTTACAAATACTTCACGGCTTGCGATGTCTGACGGAAGTTTGCAGTAATACTCAACCGGTGCCAGGGTTTCCGGATCACGGTACAGACCGATGTGTCCGATTTTTGCTGCCGGAATCATAGCCAGCATACCTTCTACCATACCAAGACCGGCACGGAGGATCGGCACAACTGCCATTTTCTTTCCTTCGAGCTCTTTTACGGTTGTTTTGCAGATCGGGGTTTCAATTTCAACGTCTGTGAGCGGCAGCTCTCTGGTTGCCTCGTAGCACATCAGCATTGCAATCTCGCTGATCATCTCGCGGAACTCCTTGGAGCTTGTGTCTTTCTTTCTGATAATACCGATTTTGTGCTGGATCAGCGGGTGATCCATGATGACTGTTCTTGCCATTTTCCCTTCTCCTTTGTTTAAAATTTATTCATTTTCTCCTTCATGCTCAATCAAGTGAATCCGGCGTTCGTGACGCTCTTCTCCGGAAAATGGAGTGTTCAGGAAGGTTTCTACGATTTTGATTGCAAGGCCAGGGCCTACAACGCGTCCTCCCATCGCCAGTACGTTGGCATCGTTGTGCAGGCGGGTTGCCTCTGCGCAGAAGCAGTCGGTGCAGAGTGCTGCACGGATTCCTTCCATTTTGTTTGCCGTGATAGAAATGCCGATTCCGGTTCCGCAGATCAGGATTCCCTTATCACACGTTCCGTTCTGGATCGCATGGCCTACTTTTCTGGCGTAAACCGGATAATCAACTGCCTCGTTGCTGTAGCATCCGAAGTCCTGATATTCCAGTCCCTGTTTGTCCAGATATGCTTTTACCTCCTGCATCAGCTCATATCCGCCGTGGTCGCATCCTAAAGCTATCATTGTTCTTCCTCCTCTTTCAGCCGCGCAAGAACACCTTCAATCAGGAATTCCAGCGCTTCATAACATTTTCCGTATTCGGTAAGCGGTTCCCCGTAAAGGGCGGGGATGTCTCCTGCCAGCCGCAGAAATCCGGCGATCGTCTGCAGATGGGGCGCATCCGGGAAGTCCTCACGGATCTTTTCCCTCTGACTGTCCTCCATCACAAGAAGCAGCGTGTCGTCGTTGATGTCCTCCGCGGTAAGCGGTGTGGTGGTGTGGTCTTTGGCCGAAAGCCCGTTGCGCGCAAGCACTGCCTCTACCTTCTGGTTGACCGGCTGCGGAAACAGAACGACAAGCCCGCGGGAACCAATTTCCATCGGCCACGGAAGCTCTTTGCTCTGCAGAATCGCCTTCGCCATCGGTGCGCGCGCGGTATCGTCCGCGTCCACAAATAAAATCCTGCTGTAATGTTTCACTGTTATACCTCTGCTACTTTGTGGCCTGCGGCTTTTAACAGGCGGTTCATGATCGCCTGCCCCATACGTGGGGTGTCGAAAGCCTCGGAATAAATCACCTCCACGCCGTCCTCATCGAAGTCGCGCAGAATCGCAAACAGGTGATGCGCGATCGTCTCATCTTCGGCGCGCAGCCCGATGCTCTTGATATCTCCTGTGGTGTACTGCTCCCGTGTCTCATCGGTGCAGATTACGCCCACTTTCTTTCCTGCCTTTTCCTGTTCTGCGGCAAGGCGGTTGATTTCCGGAATCACCCGTTCCATCTCGCCCTGGATAATCGTAAGGTCTGCCTTCGGCGCATAATGTTTGTAGCGCATGCCCGGTGCCTTCGGACGCACATGGCTGTCCTCCGCAAGGATTCCCGGATCGACACGCACGGTTCCAAGCACTTTTTCCAGCATCTCTTTGTTGTAATAGCCCGGGCGGAGAATCGTCGGAATCTCCTCTGTAAAATCGACGATGGTGGATTCGAGGCCGATCTCGGCGTCTCCTCCGTCGATGATACAGTCAATTTTGTCCCCAAGGTCCTCGATCACATGCTCGGCTTTCGTCGGGCTCGGCCGGCCTGATGTATTGGCGCTCGGCGCTGCGATGAAGCCGCCTCCGGCTAAGATCAGTGCGTTTGCCACTTTGTTGCTCGGGTAGCGCACGGCTACGGAGGTAAGGCCTCCCGTCGTCTCGAGCGGAACGGCATTTGTTTTCTCAAAAATCATCGTCAGCGGTCCCGGCCAGCATGCAGCTGCCAGTTTGCGTGCACTCTCCGGCACGTTTGCCGCTACGGTTTCGAGGTCCTCCATTCTTCCGATGTGGACGATCAGCGGGTTGTCCGACGGACGGCCCTTTGCCGCATAAATTTTCTCGGAAGCTTTGGCATCCAGCGCATTTCCGCCAAGACCATATACGGTCTCGGTCGGGAATGCCGCCAGACCGCCGTTTTTCAGAATCTCTCCTGCTTTTTCGATCGCGCTCTGATCTATGTTATCTTCTGTCATCCTGGCAATCCATGCCCTCATATGTTTCTTCCTTCTTTCCATCTGTTCCAGCGCACAGTGTTTCCATCTGCGCACACTGTTTTGATTATACCATTTTCCGGCGCAGTTGAAAACCCTTGATTTAAAGAAGCTCTTTTAACTGAGCCGTGCGGTACGCCTCGATCAGTTCCTTTAATTCACGGATGCGCTGCCGGATCTGCCGTCCCTGATCCGTATCGCCGACTAACTGGCGCTTCATGTTGTACCGCACCGCCACCTGGCGGGAGACAATATCCTTCTCCTCCTGGATTGCTTTTTCCGTCGATTCAAACGGCTCGTGCGCGGTGAGGCTGAGGCCGTACGAGTTGTAAATCAGCGTGTAACCCGCGATGCCGGTTTCTTTGTGGTACGCCCTGCAGAAGCCGCCGTCGATGATCAGCACCTTGCCGCCGCATTTGACCGGGCTTTCACCGGCACTCTGGTGTACCGGGACGTGGCCGTTGATAATATGTACATTTTCACCGGCAAGCCCGAACTCCTGTAAGATCCGGTCCGCCGTCTCCTCTTTCTCGATCAGGCGGTAATACGCGTTTTTCACCTCGGTCCAGGTCTCTTTTTCTGCGAGGAAATACCGCTCAAATGTTGTCATCTTGTCGCGGCCGTACAGCGGGGAATTCGGCGCGGTCCACAGATACCACAGCGTATTGCGGCCCTGCTCCCGTTTTTTCGGATCGCGGCTTACAAATGCGCGGCGCACGTTGTGCTCGAGAATATCGTACAGTGCTTTTCCCTTGTATTTCTTTCCGTCGACCTGTACCTCTTTTAAGGTGCCGTCCTCATTCATCGGCATGCAGCCGTGGTACAGCAGATTTCCATTGTAGACGCGGTAGAGGCTTCCTTTTTTGAGCAGGAAATCGACGTGCGCCTGCAGTTTTTCGCTGTTTCGGAAGGCGAAGATCAGCTTATCGAGCACTTCTGCCTCTTTTTCTGTCAGCTCGTCCGGATGCGCCGGGTCGATCGTCGGAAAGCTCTTGTCGCGCAGAGCATACGTTTTCTCCCCAATCGTCACCGTTCCGTTCTGGTAATCGATCTGTTCCAGCAGACGGCGGTTTTCCATGCCGTATTCCGGGTTTTCACGGATCAGACGGTTCTCGAGCTTTAACTGCATCACGGTGATGGCCTTGTGCATGCGGCGCTCCAGCATCTGCTGGGAATTTCCGCTGTCCTCGCCGCCTTTTGCGGCAAAGCATTCGCACGGATCATCGCCGTACGTCTCGAGAGCAAAGGTGGCAAGCGGAAGCATATTGATGCCGTAGCCGTCCTCCAGCACATCGAGATTGCCATAGTGGAGGCAGATGCGGATCGTGCTGGCCACGCACGCCGGCTGGCCGGTCGCAGCGCCCATCCAGAGCACATCGTGGTTGCCCCACTGGATATCGAGGGAATGATAATTCATCAGGCAGTCCATGATTTTATACGGCTCCGGACCGCGGTCAAAGATGTCGCCGATGATGTGGAGATGATCAACAACGAGCCGCTGAATCAGCTCTGCCACGGCAATGATGAAGTTCTCGGCGCTTCCGATTTCGAGGATAGTCTGGATGATCGCCTCGTAGTATGCTTCTTTGTCGAGCACCTCCGGCTTTTCGGTGATCAGCTCCTCGATGATATAGCCATAATCCGCCGGCAGGGCTTTCCGCACTTTGGCACGGGTGTATTTGGAAGAAACGATTTTGCAGACGTCGATCAGGCGGTACAGCATGACCTTGTACCAGTCATCGATGTCCTCCTGCTGCTTTTTCTCCATCTCCAGGCGCTCTCTCGGGTAATAGATAAGGGTTGCAAGCGCACGTTTTTCCGAAATGCCGAGCGTGTGGCCGAAGACATCGTCAATCTTCTTTCGCACGGCACCGGAACCGTTGCGGAGTACATGAGAAAAGGCTTCGTATTCGCCATGAATATCCGAAAGGAAATGCTCCGTGCCTTTGGGAAGGTTGATAACGGACTGCAGATTGATGATTTCGGTCGCTGCTTTTTCGATGGTCGGGTACAATTCTGCGAGATATTCCAGATAATTTTTTTCGTTCTCCATGAGGACCTCCTGCCTGGGTTGTTTTTTCTTATTTTATAACGAACTCCCCTTCGGCACAACCCTTTTTCTTCTTTCGATACACCGGGTGCGTCCCCTCGTGGAAGATATAATAGCTCACATAGTCCGTAAGAAAAATCCCAACCACCGAGAGCAGATACCAGATCCCGAAAAACCACAGGCAGATCAGCCCATCGCAGAAGGAAAACGGCAGCGCACTGTAGTCCCACATACGGTAATGCAGCACCCGCAGGGAAAACATTCCCGAATACAGTTCGATGGCCGTGATCAGAACCGCAGATACCATCATCTGAAACGCCAGCGGAAAGCGGCGCAGCCCGGCGTCTTCCAGCATTCCGATTCCTGCAAGGGACAGTCCTCCGGCAATGCCCATCAGGCGGAAGCTGTAACCCCGGTAGGTGACTTCGATGGCAATATAAATGCAGTAGCCCAAAAGAAAAAACAGCAGATACTTCTTCGCTTTCATTCGTTTTTCTCCCATTCTAATTGAGAATCTTTTCTCTTATTCCCAGTATCTCTGTCTTTTCTCTTTTTATCCGCTTGCATTTTTTCTTTTCCATGTTACAATACTTTCATGTTTCGAAAGAAGTTTCGAATAGAAAGGACAGAAAAAAGAATGGCATTTAACCCAATAAAGTTAATGGAATTAAAAAATCTGAGAGACCGTTTCGCCCAAAACCACCCGAAGTTCGTAAAATTCATGAGCGATCTCGCATCCTCGCAGATCGAGGAGGGAACGATTCTCGAAGTCACGGTGAAAAAACCGGACGGCCGAACGATGGTTTCCAATATCAAGGTGACTGCTTCGGATCTTGAAATGCTGCAGGCAATCAAACAGATGTAACATATTTTTCGTGGCAAAAAGCCGCTTTCGACGAGCGGCAGGCTTTTGGACGCACGGTATTCCTCGAGATACTGCGTCACCGTCTTTCCCGTCATTTTCCGGAAGCGGCGGCAGCAGACCTCGCGGGACAGATGCACCTGCTCACCAAGCTTTTCGAGCGAAATCACGGATTCTTACCATTACTCCGATGCATTCCTGACGATCGAAGCGCCGTTCTACTTCCTGCTCGGCCTTCTCGCCGTCTACCGCACCTCGATTCAGAGTATGCAGAACGGACGCGCACCGTTTGCCGCATGCATGATCGAGCTTGTGATGCGTCTTGCTGCTACCGTCTGGCTGTCACGCTTCTTAGGCTACACTGCCGTCTGCATCGCAAGCCCGCTTGCCTGGTTCGGTGCAATTGCACTGCTGATTCCAGTCTACTATCGGATGATGATGAAGCCTGTAAAAACAGTGTAATCAAAATTGGTCCACCGGATATTGATATGCCTGGCAACGCAAAACCCGGAATCCTTTCGCTCCTCTTCTGAGGTCTTGAAAAGATTCCGGGTTTTTTATTTTGCTGTTTTCTCTTCCCAGATTGTCTCCAGATTTTTTCCATCAACCCAGATACAGCGGTACACCCGCTTCATCTGCTCATCCAGTTCCGCTTCCCGGTCCGTCTTTACAATCACATGGCCGATCCGGTCAGTTCCATCTGCCATGGCAGAAACTTCATGCCCCTCCGGATAATCCAGGACAAGCTCCAGCCCTTCCTGACGCAGACATTCGACCTGATCCCGGTCGATTTGTGTGATGGTTCCGCTTACCGGACTCAGCAGCAGTTTTGCCATGCACGGGCAGCTTTCCGTCTGCTGAAAATCCGTTTCTTCACCGAGGGCGCTTTTGATCATCTGCTCATAAAAATCAAATCCGTAATACGTTGAAATCAGTTCCGGAATGCAGGTTGCCCCGGTTCTTCCGCCCATTTCAATGATCCAGACCTTCTCTCCGTCCACAAAGACATCCGCATTGACGGAGCACTGATCGGCACCGGATGCGGTGACGGCCAGCTGCATCTGGCGGGCAATTTCTTCCCGCAGTGCCCCGCTGCATCCATACGGAAATGCGTGGCCGACCGGAACGGTCGTGTGTGCACCGCGGTATACAAATTTCGTGTGCGGTGCCAGAAAGACCAGTTTGTGGTTCTGCACAAATCCATCCACGCCGATCTCCGTTCCGCGGAGGAATTTTTCAACCAGCACATAATCTCTTGCCGAACCGTTTCTCGCATTTTCATACGCTTCTTCGATCTGTCCGGAATGCTCCACCACGGTAATTCCGCGGCTTCCTGAACTGTCCACCCGTTTTACGACAACCGGGTATCCAAGCTGTTCTGCGGCTTTTTGTGCCTCCTCTGCGCTTCTTACCCGCATCCCGTCTGCCGCGGAAACGCCGCCCTGCCGGAATGCGTCTTTCATCTTTGCCTTATCGGTCAGAATTTCCGCCGCCTCATACGGAATGCCGGACAGATGCATCTTTTCACAGACATAGCCGATTGTGCTGACGGCCACATCGGTTCCCGATGTACAGATTCCGTCGATCTGTTCTTTTTCCGCCGCCGCAAGAATCGCTTCTTTATCCCGCGTATTCAGTTCATAAATTTTATCTGCAAGTGCAAACCCCGGATAATCGCCGGGAATACTCACTACGATCGTGTAAAGACCCATTCTGCGTGCAGTCCGTATCAGCGGCACCTGGTAAGTACTGGCACCTAAAATCATGATTTTTTTCACTTTTTTTCTTCCTCATCAGATACGTTAATGGTTTCCCGCACAATATACTGCGGCGTGCGGTTCAGAATCAGAATCATTTTTCCGAGATACTCTCCGATAATGCCGAGCACCATCAAAATCAGTCCGGAAAAAACAACAATCGTACAGATTGTGGAGGACCATCCAACCATCACATTCGGATCGATGAGCTTTCGGATTGCAATGATAATGGCTGCCAGAAAACCGCCCGCTGCGGAAATTCCACCGAGTACGGAAGACACCCGAAGGGGGATCACCGAATAGTTCCAGTAGGCGAGCCATAATTTGATCAGCTTCTTTAACGTATAGTTGGAGGTTCCCACCGCACGTTTGAAGTGCTCCACCTCCACATTCCCGATTTTGTGCGTTGTACGGTAAAAAATCCCATCAATATATGGATTAAAGCTGTCGTATTTGACCACTTCTTCCTTGATCTGACGGGTGATCATCCAGAAGTTGCTGGAAACAATATTTTTAGGGCGCCCGAGAAGAATCCGTGATGAGACTTCGTTTAATTTACTTGTGATATTTTTCAGGAAGGAATTTTTTCGTTTCGGATAATATCCGTAAACCAGATCATATCCTTCTTCCATTTTATGGATCAGTTTGCTGATCTGCGATGGATGTGTCTGCATATCATCATCCATACCAAGAATAAAATCTCCCTCCGTGTAGTGGAGTGCGGCCATCAGCGCATTATGCTGGCCAAAATTGCGCAGCAGATTGATTCCTTTGACATTTTTATACTGTTCTCCCAGCTTTTTGATCTCTCCATACGTATCATCTTTTGGAGATCCATCGTTTACCAGGACAAATTCACAGTCATATCCGTCCATTTTTTTGAATTCTTCCATCACCATCTCTACAACCTTCCGAATCGTTGCTTCGGAATTGTAGCATGGGATGACAATTGAAATCCGTTTCATTTCATTCCTCCATCGGTATCGTTCAGAATGCAGTCATAGAACAGCGGCGTTCCTCCTGTGTGAATAAAAAGCACATCACAGTTTTGCAGGTCATGTTCCTCGATATACTGCTTCATTCCCCAGAATGCTTTTCCGGTATAGGTTGGATCCAGCGGAAGTCCGTTCCGGCAGAACTCTTCCCGGATCACCTGCAGAATACGCTCATCGTACTGACCGTATCCGCCCTGGCGGTATCCCATTTCCAGGTGCAGTTCCTGCTCCCATCCTTCCGGCAGCAAAAGATGCTTCTTCTGAAAATAGTCCGAAATCCCGCTCTCCATAATGCGGATCGCGCGGTCGTACTCACGGGATGAAATAGAAAGACCGATAATCTGCTCGCTTCCCTGTTCGATCAGTTTTCCGCTCACCAGACCACTCTGCGTGGAGCCGGTCCCGGATGCTGCAAAGATATGAGAAAAGGAAACGTTCTGTTCTCTCTCCCACTCCAAAATCTCACGGTAGCCATCCACATAAGCCTGCACCGGTGTTCCTTCATTTCCGTTTCCGAATTTGTCGCCGAAAATATAATACGGCTGATATCCCTGCTCCGTCAGACGTTGCATGGTCTTTTCGACCGTCTGCGCAATCTCTGTTTTTCTGCACGGAATGACTTCGGCTCCGAGCCATTTCATCAGACGGCTGTTGTTGGTTTCGATCGGGTGTTCTTCGTTTTCTTCAGAAGAACAGATCATATAGCATGGAATTTTCTCGGCACAGCACAGATTGGCCAGCACGCGGCAGAGGTTGGATCTGCTGTTTCCGTAGATGATCATGCAGTCTTTGTTTTTCTCCTGCATATCCTGGAAAAAAGCACGTCCGATGCGGACTTTGTTTCCGCCTAAGGAAAACGGAAGAAGATCCTCCCGCTTGCAGTACAGGCGGACGCCTCTGTCGTTTGGAAATTCCAGTTTCTGAATTGGTGTCTGTATCATTGTTTCTCCTCTTTTATTCTTGTTTCAACTCACAGTCGGTATTTTCACGGAGTCTGACATGCCGAAAATAGTTCGACTGTGACTTGCCTCATGTCAGTGGAGGATACCGATTTTTCTCCGCCCGCCACTGCCGTTATGTTTCTTTTAACAATTCATCCCACCGCTTTAGAAGCAGGGGACTTCTTGTCTACTGGTGTTAAATTCCGGCATGCACCGGAAGCTTTTCCCTATTATAGACTATTTTTCTCTGCGTGGCAAGCCGTGCCGGAAACAGGAAAAGCCCGCCGGTTTTTGTTTTCACATCTGCCGGCGGGCTTTGGGGATTTTTTACGTATTCTGTTTTTTCGTCCAGGATCTGTTCAGGCTTCCTGCGGTGCGGCAAGATTGGCCACAATCCGCGCCACCTGGGCTATCTCCGGGATTTTTGTGTACTCGGCGCAGCTGTGTACCTGATTCATCGAGGTTGCGATGACAAGCCCTTCGATGCCGTGCTGTGCAAAGACGTTGTTGTCGCTGCCGCCGAAAGTTTTTTCGAATGCAGCGGTCAGGCCTTCTTCTGCAACGGCGCTCTCGTAATGCCTTGCGGCATCGCTTGTCAGCGGCGTCTCATACGCATGGATATTCAGCTTTTCTTCCCAGACCAGCTTCGCACCAATCTTCTCTGCTTCCTGCTGGAAGGTTCTGTGATATGTTTCCAGAAGCTCCATCGCCGTCTCGTGGTTCAGGCTTCGAATTTCGCCTTCGATCACGCAGCTTTCCGAAACGATGTTGGTACCGGAGCCGCCGCCGATTTTTCCGATGTTGGCAGTGGTGCTTTCATCCACGTGGCCCTGCGGAAGCTGTGCGATTGCGTGGGCGGCCGCCTGGATGCTGTTGATGCCGTCCTCCGGGTGGAAACCGGCGTGGGCGGCTTTTCCCTGGATTTTCGCCGCGAAGGAAACGAGTGTCGGTGCCGCGTAGGCGGCTGCACCGATCGCGCCGCTTAAATCCAGAACGTATGCTTCTTTTGCCTGCACCTGGCTGTAGTCGAAGGCATTTGCGCCTTTGCAGTACAGCTCCTCACCGACCGAGATCAGAATTTCGATCGGGCGGTGCGGTGTTTTGGTCTCGATGAGGTGGCGGACAGCTTCATAGATGACTGTCACACCGGCGAGGTCGTCGGCGCCAAGAACTGTCGTGCCGTCGCTCGTTACGGTTCCATCCTCATGGGAGACGGCTTTTTTTCCTTTTGCAGGCTCAACAGTGTCCATGTGGGCCGCAAAGAGAACCGGGGCTCCTGCAAGGCTGCCCGGAATGCGCGCGAACAGATTGCCCGCATTGGAGCCGGTCTGCTCCTGCGTATGATCTTCTGTAAACGTAACCCCGATTTCGGCGAATTTTATTTTTAAGGTGTCCGCCATCTCGCGCTCCTCTAAGGACGGCGAATCGATAGATACCAGCTCCGCAAAAAAATCAGCAATTCTTTTCTCATCTATCATAATCTTTTCTCCTGCTCTTTGGCTGTGTCCGCAATTTAAATAACATACTCAGGCTGCGCCATAATATGCATCTTGCTGAAGAACTCCCGTGTTCTCTGATTCTGCGGATGCTCGAATACTTCTTTCGGTGTTCCGTCTTCTACTACGTGTCCTTTATCAAGGAAGATCACACGGTTCGACACATGGCGGATAAAGTTCATCTCATGGGAAACCAGAAGCATTGTATATCCCTGTGCCGCAACTTTTTTAATAACATCCAGAACCTCTCCAACCAGCTCCGGGTCAAGGGCTGAAGTCGGCTCGTCGAGCAGCAGAATCTGCGGTTTCATGGCGAGGGCTCTTGCGAGCGCCACCCTCTGCTGCTGTCCGCCGGACATATGCTTCGGATAGTGGTTTGCCCATTTCTCCATGCCGACCAGTTTCAGTTCTTCTAATGCAATGGCTCTGGCCTCGTCTTTTTTCATCTTCTTGACAACAATCAGGCCTTCCATCACATTTTCCAGTGCGGTTTTCTTCTCAAACAGATTGAACCGCTGGAACACCATTCCTGTGTTCTGTCTTAAATACAGAAGCTCTTTCGGTTTCCGCTCGGAAAGGCCGATCACCTTGTCCCCGATCGTCACCGTTCCCTTCTCCGGTGTCTCAAGGCGGTTGACGCAGCGCAGAAGCGTTGATTTTCCGGTTCCGGAAGGACCGATGATTCCCACAACATCTCCCTGTTTGATCTCGAGGCTGATGTCGTCGAGCACCACGTTGTCGTTATATTTTTTTGATAAATGATCAATTTTTATCATTTTTCTTACCCTCCCCGTTTGCGGACGCCAGCTCTACCTGGTCCGGAATCCGGATTTTATTTTCAATTACGCGGATGATCTGCTCGATCACCAGTGTTACCAGCCAGTAAATGATGGCCAGTGAAACGTAAACTTCAAAGTAGCGATACGTTCTTCCTCCAATAATCTGGCCCTGTGCGGTAATCTCGACAACGGCGCAGGTAAAGGCAAGAGACGTTCCTTTGATGATACTGATAAAAGAGTTTCCAAGGGTCGGAAGCGCAACCTCAAAGGCCTCCGGCAGAATGATGCGGCGCAGTGTCTGCGGATACGTCATGCCAAGTGCATGTGCTGCTTCGATCTGGCCCGGGTCAACGGACTGCAGGGCCGAACGGATAATCTCAGCCATAAAGCCCGACTGGTTCAGTCCCAGAGCGATCATCGCATAGACGAAACCGGAAATATTGGCAACCGCCAGATTCGTTCCGAACTGCTGGTTGATTGCCTTGAACATCATGGGAATACCAAAGAACGCAACATACAGCTGTACGATGACCGGCGTGCCGCGGAGCAGTGAAATCAGAAGATTCGTAATCTGCGTCAGCACTCTGATTTTTTTCATTTTGATGATCGCCATCACAAGTCCCAGTCCCAGTCCGATCAGCATAGAAACCACGGCCAGTTCCAGCGTGATCGGCAGCTTTGTCAGCAATTCTGGTATGGATGAAAATACCAGTGAAACGTCAAATAATTTTCCCATGATTTTCGTCCTCTCTTACACGTATTTTTCTACCAGTACACAGGTAAAGCCAAGATTTTTCTTCGGCTTTTTCGGCTCTTCGTCTTTCTTCAGTGCATGGTGGTCGTATACCGACAGGTCAGCGTCCGGATTCAGTTTGTAGCCTAATTTCTCATAAAAGCCTGCGGCGCGGTCCTGGCTTGTGATGACGATGTGATCAACACCGTATTCTTTCAGCCATTTCTCAGCGGCTTCGACCAGTACGCGGCCGTATCCGCTTTTCTGTTTTTCTCTGACCACACAGACACGCTCGATTTTTCCTGTCTTTTCCGCCGGAAATGCGATGCGGCAGCCGGCTACCGGCTTGTGATCTTCTGTCAGCAGAATCGCCTGCAGATCATCTTTGCTCTCGTCCTGTCCGAATTCCAGTTCAATCGGAATGTTCTGTCCGCAGCAGAACGCATCGGTTCTGACGTAATCATATGCTTTGTATTTCCACTCTTCGCTTCCCTTTTCTACCCGGTAAATTTCTGCCATGTTTTTCGCTCCTTTTAGAATCGGGAAACGGATGTTCTCGATCCGCTTCCCGTCTGTTTTGTAATCTCTTCTGTTTTTATTTCGAAAACGATATTCTAGTTTGGTGTCTCATCAAAGTATTTCTCGTCCGGGCTGGTGTCCACGCCGAGATACTCGGTTGTGATCTTGGAAAGAGTTCCGTCTTCTTTCATCTCTTTTAAGGCTTTGTCAACATCCTCGCGGAGTGCTGCGCCCTCTTCGTTCTTTCCAAACAGGAAGTAGGTATTGTTCTGCGGGAACAGGAAATCTTCGGTCTCCTCGTCGATCTCGTTTGCTTCCAGCTGACCTTCCAGTCCGAACTGCGGAAGCAGGTTGTCGATGATCGGTCCGTCGTCGATTGCCACATCAGCGGTTCCATCTACGATATGCTGGTAGCGGACCTGGAAGTTTGCATTGGAATATACGATATTGATCTGGTGATCCGGGTTGTCTGTATTCCATTTTTCCAGTGCATTTGCGGTAAGGCTTCCTGCACTCAGCTCAATTTTGTATCCGCGGTCTGCCAGATCGGTAAGAGAAGTCAGCGGCTCATCGCCGGTTCTCTGAATGTATTCGTTGAAGCTGGTTTTATATGGTAAAGAGAAGTAGTAGGATTCTGCTCTCTCATCGGTATATCCATAGTTGTTGACTGCGATGTCGTACTGACCGCTCAGCACACCCTGCAGTGCATCTGCCTGCTCAATTTTCAGTTCATACTGCGGAAGGCGGTTGAACACTTCTTTTACGATATCGATATCGACACCGGTCAGCTCGTTGTCATCATTTACGTAAAAGTACGGTGCCAGTGTGCCGCTTGTTACAGCTTTGATCACTTTTTTCTCACCGGAATCCGATGCGGAGCTGCCTTCTGCGGAAGATGATGCTGCGGAAGATGATGCTGCGGAACCGCTGCTGCTTCCTGCATTTGCTGATGCATTGCTTCCGCATCCTGCAAAGCTTGCTGCCAAAAGGCCCGCCGCTGCCAATACTGCCCAGAATTTCTTTGTCTTTTTCATAATAAAATCCTCCTCATTTTCTCGTTCTTTTCAGTTCCGGCCGCACCCCGGCTGCCTGAGAGTGTTCCACCAGAGCGCTCCGGATTCTTCTGTCTTATCTCTTTATAAAAGTCCTTTCAGCGGATTAATCGATGCATCCACGGAAAGTACGCCGTTCTTCGGGTTTCTGTCTTCCCATTTCGGGCTGTTCCAGATGGTTTTTGAGATTTCTCCTGCGTAATCCTCGTAGGTCTCTCCCTCCGGATGGCGAAGGAATACTTCATCCGGTGTTTTGCTGAGTGTTCTTCTCGATCCATCGTCTGCCATCAGCTTCTCGAAATCTACTTTTGCAAGGATTCGTTCGTTGTATCCGCGGAAGAGAACCTCGCCTAATTTCTTTCCAGGTCTCGAAAGTGCCAGCACCTGCGGATCGCTTCCGTGACGGAAGGCCGGGATCGCATACAGCTCTTTTAAGTAGCCCCAGATATTTTTGTAATCACGAATCGGTTTCTTCACCGGTCCTACGTTGTGGAAGTAGCTGACATCCCAACGGATCAGAGTGACGTAAGCGCGGACATCGCTGTCGGTGATGTAGTCGCCGAACAGGAAACGGTTCGTCTCCAGCCGTTTGTCCAGCTTATCGAGGGATTCATAGAAATCTTCGTATGCCTCATCGTATGCTTCCGGTGACTGGCAGAATGCCATGCGGTAATGGCCGTTGTTGATATGCGGGAAGAGCCAGTCGTTAAACTCATCGATCTCTTTCCGGAATTTTTTCGGGTACAGGTCCGGCGCATCTTTTGGCTGGAATGGACGGAACTGCACTTCGAGATAGTTCGTAAGGCGGTGATAATCGTTGTTCACAGCCTTTTTCTCTTTGACATCCACCAGGGTCGGTGTCGTTGCTCTTCCTTTGAAGTCCGGGTTTGCTCTTTTATAGAACTCACTTAAGAAGTAAGCGCCTGTCGCCGGATCCTTGAAATCCGGATACTGTCCGAATGCATGTCCGTAACGGTTTGTCTCGCCGGATGGAGAAACTCTCGTCTCCGAGATCACATCCTGCAGTCCTAAAAGCTCCCGCACGATGATCGGACGGTTGGACCAGTTGCATCCGGTTGCCCAGTAGATCCCGAAGCGGTTTGCTTCTGCTTTCAGGCCGCCTTCTTTATCGCCGAATGGCTGGATAAATGCATTTGGCTGACGGATGAAAGCGCCGCGCTCATCGATCTCTACAAGGGTTTCATTTGGTCTTGGGTCTACTCCGACTTCTGCTGCAAACTGTTCTGCCAGTGCATCTGTGTATTTGATTTCTTCGGTTTCTTTATTTTCAACTGGGGTGAAGCTGCATCCGCATCCGCTCATGTTTTTGTCCTCCGTTTTCTATGTCTGTTTATTATCTATTCTTATGTTGTTTATTCTCATTTCTTTTAAAAAAGGTTAAAAAAATAGCAGGCATTCGTTCCGGCCTGCCCGCACATGCAATTTCTGCTATGCTTTTTCTGCCTGCGAATGTTTCTTATTTTTCTTTATTCTGATTGGAGCTGCAGCAACAGCAACAACACATCTCCATCATTCTGTTCTCCTGCATTCGTCTGTTGTCTGTTTTTTTCATTTGCTGTTCTCCTTTCCTACTAAGTCGATATGTTTAATGTGTTTCTCGATTACATGGCATATTATAATGCATATTTTTTCTATGTGCAACCCCTAAAACGCCTTTTGGTAATTGTTATTTCGATGAATCGATTATAGGTTTTTCCTATTGGTTAGTCATACCAGAAAGATATTACTTATCACACCTGTAGGCTGATTTTGCTTTTTCCTACCAACCGCCGCAACTTTTGCAATGTGCTCAACAATTCTTGCCATGGCTTTTTTCTTAAAAAACGATACAATAAAAAGCAAAGAACACCACTTGCAAAATACAATGTACTCTCGGAATCTTTCTGTGCTTGTTTTTGTGAGATGATTTTTTGTCAGTTGTGCCCAAATTTCTGAGGCGTACGCGGTGCGTACGTTGATGAAATTCGGGTGCAGCTGGCGGAAAATCAGCCGCAAAGGCAAGTGCAGAAAGATTCCGAGAGTACATTACAAAATAAAGGAGAGTTTTTCTTATGGAAATGACATTTCGCTGGTATGGTTCCAAATTTGATACCGTTACCTTAGAGCAGATCCGCCAGATTCCGGGCGTAACCGGAGTCATCACAACTCTGTACGACACTACCCCGGGCGAGGTGTGGACACGCGAAGCGATTCACGCGTTAAAAGAAGAGATTGAGGCCTCTGGACTTCACATCTCCGGCATCGAGAGCGTCAACATCCACGACGCCATCAAAATCGGCAGCCCGGACCGTGAGCAGTACATCGATAATTATATTGAAACGTTAAAGCACCTCGGCGAGGAAGACATTCACCTTGTCTGCTATAACTTCATGCCGGTCTTCGACTGGACCAGAACAGAACTCGCACGCGTCCGTCCGGACGGCTCGACCGTACTTGCCTACAAACAGTCCGCCGTAGACGCACTTGTTCCGGAAAAAATGTTTGAATCTATCGCAGGTGATGCAAACGGCGCAATTCTTCCCGGCTGGGAGCCGGAGCGCATGGCAAAAGTGAAAGAGCTCTTTGACGCTTACCGCAATGTGGATGATGAGAAACTGTTTGCCAACCTCAAATACTTCCTCGAACGCATCATGCCGGTCTGCAACGAGTACGACATTAGAATGGCCATTCACCCGGACGACCCGGCATGGAGTGTCTTCGGTCTTCCGAGAATCATCATTAATAAAGAAAACATTCTGCGCATGATGAAGATGGTCGATGACCCGCACAACGGCGTGACCTTCTGCTCGGGTTCCTACGGAACAAACCTGGAGAACGATCTGCCGGATATGATCCGTTCCTTAAAGGACCGCATCCACTTCGCTCACGTCCGCAATCTGAAATTCCACAGCCAGCAGGATTTCGAGGAGGCCGCACACCTTTCCTCTGACGGCAGCTTCGATATATATGAGATCATGAAAGCGCTGTACGACATCGGCTTTGACGGCCCGATCCGCCCGGACCACGGACGTATGATCTGGGGCGAGAAGGCAATGCCGGGCTATGGACTGTATGACCGCGCACTCGGCGCGACTTATTTAAACGGACTCTGGGAAGCTATTGACAAGAGTCACAAACGTGGAATTTAAAGGAGGTTTTTACTGATGTCTCTTAACTTAACAGCTGCCGGACTGGCAGATCAAAAAGCGTGGGAAGCCGCAGGCTATGCGCTTCCATCCTATGACCGCGAAGCAATGATCACCCGCACGAAAGAATCTCCGTGCTGGGTGCATTTCGGAGCCGGAAATATTTTCCGTGCCTTCCAGGCAAATACAGCACAGGAACTGCTGAACAACGGTACCTTTGACCGCGGTGTCATCGTTGCGGAGGGCTTCGATACAGAAATCATCCGTGATATGTACCAGCCGCACGATAATTTAAGCATTCTGGTGACCTTAAAAGCCGATGGTTCTGTCGAGAAAACCGTTGTTGGAAGCATCGCAGAATCGCTGGCTGCCGATACGGCGGATTCTCCGGATTTTGCCCGGTTAAAAGAAATCTTTACCAAGGATTCCCTGCAGATGGCGACGTTTACGATCACCGAAAAGGGATATTCCCTGAAAAACGGTGCGGGCGAACTGCTGCCGTCTGTTGCTGCCGATTTTGCTGCCGGACCTTCTTCCGTTACCAGCTATATGGGAAAAGTTGCTTCTCTTTTATATGAAAGATTTCTTGCAGGCGAAAAACCGTTTGCGATGGTCAGCACCGACAACTGCTCCCACAATGGCGAAAAACTTTCCCTTGCCCTGACAGCCTACGCTTCTGCATGGGAAGAAAACAAGCTGGTACAGCCAGGCTTCCTCTCCTATCTGCAGAACCCGGAAAAAGTCAGCTTCCCGTGGACCATGATCGACAAGATCACCCCGCGGCCGGATGGTTCCATCGAAAAGATACTCGAGGAGAACGGCCTCGCTGATGCACAGTCGATCGTCACCTCCCGCCACACCTACGTTGCTCCGTTCGTCAATGCAGAGGAATGCCAGTACCTCGTAGTCGAAGATCATTTCCCGAACGGACGGCCGCCGATGGAAAAGAGCGGATGGATCTTTACCGACCGGGAAACTGTCAACAAAACAGAGCGCATGAAGGTCTGCACCTGCCTGAACCCGCTACACACCGCACTCGCTGTGTTCGGCTGCCTGCTGGACTATGAACTAATCAGTGAGGAGATGAAAAATCCGGTACTGAAAAAGCTCGTGGAGCGCATCGGATATATCGAAGGACTTCCGGTTGTCACCGATCCTGGTATTCTCTCTCCGAAGCAGTTTATCGATGAAGTGCTGAACATCCGCATCCCGAATCCGTTTATGCCGGATACGCCGCAGCGAATTGCAACCGATACGTCACAGAAGCTGTCGATCCGGTTCGGTGAGACGATCAAATCGTATCTTGCTTCTCCGGAGCTGTCACTCTCGGATCTTCAGGCAATTCCGGCTGTATTTGCGGGATGGCTGCGGTATCTGATGGGCGTGGATGACAACGGCGATGCATTTGATCTGAGCCCGGATCCGCTGCTTGCCACGGTCCGCCCGTATGTGCAGGATCTGAAACTCGGCGCACCGGCTGACCGCGAGACCCTTTCCAAAACTCTGGCTCCGCTGCTCTCCGATGCTTCGATTTTCGGTGTGGATCTGATTTTCGCCGGACTTTCTGACCGTGTACTGGATGCTTTTGTCTCGATGCTTCAGGGACCTGGCGCTGTGGCAGATACGCTTGCTGCTCTGACCGCTCAATTCTAAAGGGGAGGTATTTCCATATGAAACCTTTTATGGACGCTGACTTTCTGCTGCAGACCGATACGGCGAAAACACTGTACCACGAGGCGGCTGAAAAAATGCCCATTTTTGACTATCACAACCATCTGAATCCACAGGAGATTCTCGAAGACCGCCAGATGGAGAATCTGACACGCGTCTGGCTCGGCGGGGATCATTATAAATGGCGTGCCATGCGTGCGATGGGCTTTTCGGAGGATCTGATCACTGGAAACGCCGATGATTACGACAAATATCTGGCGTTTGCCGAGACGATTGAGAACGCGATCGGCAATCCTTTATACCACTGGACACATCTGGAGCTGCAGCGGTACTTCGGCATCACGACACCGCTCTCCCGCGCAACAGCGAAGGAGATCTGGGATGAGGCGAATGCAAAACTGCAGACGAAGGAGTTTACCGTGCGCAATCTGATTCTGAACCAGCATGTGTCGCATCTGTGCACCACCGACGATCCTGCAGATGATCTGCACTGCCATCTGGCATTACAAAAGGAATACTTTGCCTGCCGCGTTCTGCCGTCCTTCCGCCCGGACCGCGCCGTTCATCTCGAAAAGCCGGATTTCCCGGAATACGTGGAAAAGCTTGCCGCTGCCGCCGGCAGGACGATTGCATCCGCAGAGGATATGGTGCATGCCCTCTCCTGCCGCCTCGACTTCTTCCTCTCCGCCGGCTGCGTTGTCAGCGACCACAGCCTTGAGGACTGCTTCTATGTGCCATGCACGGCTGCTGAGGCGAATGATGTATTTGAAAATCGCATGAACGGCGGTGCTCTCACTGAAAAAGAGCTCGGCATGTACAAGGGCTTCCTTCTGACGAACCTCGGACGGCTGTATCATAAGCACAATATCGCCATGCAGCTTCATATCAAAGCACTCCGTAACAACTCGAAGCGGATGTTCCGTGCGCTCGGTGCCGATACCGGCTTTGACAGCATGAACGATTTCGCCTTTGCCCCGATGCTCGGCGCTTTCTTAAACGATATGAACGAGGACGACGCACTGCCGAAAACTGTGCTCTACTCTCTGAACCCGAGCGACAACCCGATGCTTGCAAGCATGGCTGGAAACTTTGCTGCGCCTGGCATCCGCTCGAAAGTGCAGTTCGGTACCGCATGGTGGTTCAACGATCACAAATACGGCATGGAATCCCAGCTTGCGACGCTTTCCAGCATCGGCATGCTCTCCACCTTCATCGGCATGCTGACCGACTCCCGCAGCTTCCTCTCCTTCCCGCGCCACGAATATTTCCGCCGGATTCTCTGCAATCAAATCGGAAACTGGGTGGAAAACGGGGAGTACCCGGCGAACCTGGAGTTTCTGAAAGAGATGGTGGAAAATATCAGCTACAACAATGCGGTTTCGTATTTCCTGTGATTTTCGCATGTCTTATTGACAATTATTCCCACATACCGTACAATAAAAGGGATTACTGATCAACGAAAGGATTACAGAAACATGGACGACTCAGGCAGTATGCCTCGACGATGCTTTATTTTCATCATTTGATAAACGGAGACATAATCTATCTTTGATTCCGCCAGATTCAAGATAGGTTATGTCTTTTTGTACATTTTTTGCATCGTGTCCCGGTTTCCTAAGAAAGGAAAAACAAATGAACAGCGACATTGTGTCACTCATCATCATTCTTATCTGCGTCATGCTCTCAGCCTACTTTTCGGCGACGGAGACTTCTTTCACCTCGCTGAACCGCATCCGCATGAAAAATATGGCAGAAAAAGGCGACAAGCGGGCGGAACTGGTGTTAAAGCTGCTGGAGAACTTTGACAAGCTGCTCTCCACGATTCTCGTCGGCAACAACATCGTCAACATCGGACTCAGCTCCCTTGCCACGGTGCTTTTTATCAAGATTCTCGGCGGCGACTCCGGTGCGACGGTTTCCACGATCGTAACCACTATCGTGGTCCTGATCTTCGGCGAAGTTTCCCCGAAAAGCATTGCAAAAGAATCCCCGGAGACGATCGCCAAATTTTCCGCACCGTTTCTCCACATTCTGATGATCGTGCTGACCCCGGTGACGTTTTTCTTTTCCCAGTGGAAGAAGCTGCTCTCCCGCATCTTCAAATCCTCGGAAAACCACGGCATCACCGATGAGGAACTGATGACCATCGTCGAGGAGGCGACCCAGGAGGGCGACATCGACGATCAGGAAGGCGATCTGATTCAGAATGCAATCGGCTTCATGGAGATGGAGGCCGCAGAGATCTTTACTCCGCGTGTCAACGTCATCGGCATTCCGCTCGATGCGACGAAATCCGAGATCGCTAAGACTTTCTCCGACACCGGATTTTCCCGGCTGCCGGTGTATGATGATGATATCGACCACATTGTGGGAATTGTGTATCAGAAGGATTTCCACAACCACATTTACCACACCAACAAACCGCTAAGCAGCATCATCCGCCCGGCGCTCTTTGTAACCGAGAATACGAAGGTCGGCCCGCTGCTGAAAAAAATGCAGGCGAAGAAATCGCATATTGCCATTATCATTGATGAATTCGGCGGCACCGACGGTATCATCACCATGGAAGATATCCTCGAAGAGCTCGTCGGCGAAATCTGGGATGAGCATGATGCGGTTGTACAGGAAATCCAGAAAGTTTCCGAAAACGAATACCTCGTGACCGGAACGGCAAGCATCGACAAGGTGTATGAAGAGCTCGATATTGACAAAGAATTTGACGTCTTTACGGTCAGCGGATGGATCATGGGGATCCTCGAGCGCGTGCCAAAGGAAGGCGATCATTTCGTCTCGGATGGCCTCGACGTAACCGTACTGAAAATGGCAGACCGGAGAGTCGACAAGGTACGGATCGTGCGGCTGCCGAAGGATGAAAATGAACAGTAAGTAATTGATACGATTTACACGCAAAAAACGGATCGAAAATCTGGTTTTAAGTTCAGATTCTCGATCCGTTTTTCTTGTCCTATTGTATTTTCTTCTCCACCCGGTACTTCTTCGGCGATATTCCATAGCGCTCTTTAAAAATCCGATGAAAATAACTCATGTTCTCGTACCCGACCCGCTCGCCGATGTCTGCCACGGAAAGTCCTGTCGTTTCCAGCAGATACGCGGCCTGGGTGATGCGTTTGTTCTGGACAAGTTCAGTGTAGTTTTTCCCGGTCAGGCGGCGAATCATGCGGCTTAAGGTGTAAAAATCGTAGTGCAGTTCTTCCGCCAGTTCCGAAAGACTGCCCTCCCGGTAATGTTCCTCGATATAGCGGTATACGCCGAGCAGCATCTCCTGTTCAAAATACTGCTCTCCCACCTGCACGCGTTCGGTGTAGTTCATGAGCTGCAGGAATAAAAGGCCCATCGTAATCTGATTGATGCTCCGCTTATTGCTCTGGTGATGTAAGAGCGTCCAGACGAGATTTTCGATCAGATTCTGCACCGGAAGGACATCCGCGATTCTGTAATGCAGATAACAGAGCGGTACCTCCCCGCTTTTCAGACAGCCGACGATAAAATCCTTTAACTGATTCTCCTCTGCCCCGATCATTCGCAGCGTCTGGTCAAAAAACTCCGGCAGAATCAGAAAGTTGACCGCGATATCGTCACGCCCTGCCGGTTCAATTTCCTGCACTGCATTCTGATTCAGAATCAGCAGCTCACCCGTTTTCAGCTCGATCCGGTCCCCGTTGATGGTGTGCACGGTGCTTCCCTGGCACATGTAGATCATCTCGACATAATTGTGGCTGTGCGCCGGAAAACGAATAAACCGCGTGTGCGGCCGAATATCAATCAATTTTCCCCGCTCCAGCAGCTTTCCCGCATCCATCACAAACTTCTGCCCGCTCGAATACCGCTCCTTTTCCACTTCCGTCTTGCCGTCCAGAATCGCCTGTTCCTCCTCCGTAATCCGGGACAGGTCTGCTATAATTTCCTGTTTCACGATTATTCCTCACATTTTTCACGTTTTTTCTGCTTTTTATTATATTCCATTCTAGTGCAAATAAGCAATGTACTTTTTCTTCTCACTTTCTGATAAATATTCCTTTCCTACGCATCAAAACAGCAAGTGCTGCACTGCCAAGTGAAACGTAACGAAGATTCTCTCTTTACAATTTCACTTTCTTAAAGTATACTTTAAGAAGTTATTCTACTATTCAAACTCTATCGTTCAAGGAGGTTTTTTCATGGAACAGCAGACCTACACCATTCGTGAAATGTCCGAGCGTTTTGGACTTCCGGCCTCTACGCTTCGTTATTATGAGGAGATCGGACTTTTGACGGATGTCATTCATACCGAAAGTAAGAAACGAATTTACACCCAGCAGCACATTGACTGCATGACCGCAATTCTCTGCTTCAAACGCACCGGGCTTCCGATTGCGGGGATTCAGGAGTTTTTCCGGCTTGAGAACGATATCCCGGGAAATATTGACCAGATGGTTGCCATTCTCAAGGAACATGAGCAGAATACACGCGAGAAAATCGAGCGCATGGAATCTGATCTCGAGCATATTCAGCAGAAAGTACGGTATTACAGCGCGGTTCGCGATGCGATTAAAAATGGGGATGAAATGCCGTCGTGGGATTCCTGCGGCTGTGAGGAGAAGGCGCAGTAGATATCTCTCCAGGCTTTTCCGCCGCAGACACACACAAGTTTCAAAAGAGCAGGTAAGAAAAGGGACCAACATCCACTTTTCTTACCTGCTCTTCTTATTTTTTCTATCACCTTTTCCCTTCATACCCGGAATTTTTTCTGCATTTCCCGCATAAAATCTTTTCCGCGGAAAAAAAACAGCCCGATCAGATACAGCACACTAAGGCCCACGCAGATCACGGACGGCCAGGTAATGCGGACAGTTCCCGTCAGCCACAAAATCGCCGGAACGATTCCTGCTGCTCCGGACTGCATCAGATAAAAAAGATATTCACTGACCTCCATTTTGTACGCTCTTGCCAGAATCTGCATCGTCGCGCCATTCAGAAGAACGGCGAGCGGAATTGCGAAATCGACAGACCAGCCGATCCAGCCCGTCGCATAATCCCACAGAATCGCACCGATCATAATAAAGATCAATTGCCACATACTGTTTTTGAGTGGATTTTTCCGTTTCTGATATCCCACCCGGATCAGAAGCCAGGCGCAGAACACACCCGCTGTCGCATAACCTGCCCACCACATCTGCGGCGTTGCAAGGAAATTCATCATCCAGCAGAGTACGACAGCCGCGATGCAGGTGAAAGAAAAAATTTTCAATCCCAGTTTGGCCGTCCCGTGCGGCTGTTCTTTCTGTCCCGGAAAATCATTTTCCTCCTGTTCACAGGCGATGCCCTCTTTCTGCAGCAGATGCATCAGGTTCCGTTCAATATTGGAATCAGCGATTTTAGATGTGATTCCAAGCACCATGCTGTCACCGTAAGAACAGGAACACATCTGTACTTTGTCGGTGCTGGTGAAAAATCCGAACCGCTCAATATATGTTTCATACTCCGGCGGCATCTGAATCCGGCCGATATTAGAATAGACGGTCGTAATGCTTCGTCCGCCGAGCGTCGTGCCCGCCATCAGCGCCAGATTTTTGATTTCCAGCGGCACGGCGCGCAGCACCGGATTCCGCTCAATCCGCACCAGATCGTTCATACGTGTGGAAATCTCCTGCTTCAGCGCCTCTTTCTGCATCGCGGCTCCCGTGATCTGCAGGGCATCCTCAAACGATGCCTCCGGCCCAAGATCACAGGCAATCTCGATCCAGCTCCAGAAATTCGTCATCGATGCGGATGGGAAAAAGTTGCGGAGATTGGCTGGAACCATCAGAGAAACCGGCTTTTTCAGCCTGCTTTTCGGGATTTCTTCATATACCGCATATACCAGCGCCGCCTCAAGGTACGCCGTCACCGACACGCCATGTGCTTTTGCGCACTTATGAACTGCTTCCGCGGAAAGCAGAATCTCAGTAATTTCCATCTCCTCCTGCTCCAGATATTCGCCTTTGATCTGGTATGCCGGGCGGCTTTTTTCTTTTTCATTTTTCTTTCCGGTGTAATACTGGGAAAAGCTGTCCTCCTCGAAATCCGTTTCCGTCAGCATATCTTCTCTGACCTTGGAAAATGTTTCCTCTGGATGGCGCAGGATCAGGTAATTGCTTACCAGTTCTTTCAAAAACAGCATCGCACCGGTGCCGTCTGTCAGGGCATGGAATACTTCGAAATTGATTCGGGTTTTATAGTAAGAAACCTGGAAAAGAAGCGTTTTGTGGTCGGGTACGTAAATCTCACTGCACGGCGGACGCTTTTCCTCTTCTACTTTTGCTGGCAGATCGCGCTGCTCCAGATAAAACCAGAAAAGACCTTTCCGCAGTACCATGGAAAACACCGGGTAGTGCTCCATTGTCTGCTCCAGCGCTTTCTGCAGCAGATCCGCCTGGATGTCCTCTTTCAGCTGGCAGTAAAACCGGAAGACTCTCGTATCCTTTTTTCCGGTGGCCGCCGGAAATGCCTGTGCCGCGTTGTCCAGCTTTCTCCAGCGCGAAGAATGTTCTTTCTTCATTTTCTATGCCTCCTTACGCCTTCCCGTGTGTCAATTGTTTCTTCACTGCTGCTATGTTTTCCAGTTCTTCGTCTGCATTTTTCTGCTGTTTTTCTTTCCTTAAAAATGCATTCATATACTGAAAACTTTCCTGCACATATAGGTGTTCAATGCCAAGCGCAAAATAGCCGTGCAATGCGCCCTTGATCCGATGATGTTCAACCAGATTGCCAGCCCTTTTCAGCTTTTTCGCATAATCCTCGCCCTCATCGCGCAGCGGATCGTACTGCGCCGTCAGTACCAGCGTGTCCGGCAGTCCCTGCAGATTTTCTGCCAGCACCGGTGCAAAGTACGGATTTTTGCGGTCTTCTTCGGTCCGCTGATACAGAATTACATAATCTTCCATTTTGACACTGGTCAGAAGGTATCCGGTTCCATTGGTTTTCACGGATTTGTACGGTGATTTCTCTGTGTAACAGGAATTCACCGCCGGATAAATCAAAATCTGTTTCCCCGGCAGCAGTTCTTTTTTGTCCCTCGCCATCAGGCAGACCGCAGCCGCAAGATTTCCTCCTGCGCTGTCGCCCATGATCGTGACATTTTCCGGCGTTACCTCCGGCAGAATCTCCCCGCGCAGCATTGCCTGGGCGGCGGCGTAGCAGTCTTCTAAGCCTGTCGGGAAACGATGCTCCGGTGCAAGACGGTATTCTACCGATACAACAATCTGCCCCGTCGACTGCGCCATGCGTGCGCAGACACGGTCGTATGTCTCCACACTCTCGGTTGTCCAGCCGCCGCCATGGAAGAACAGAATCGCTTCTTTTGCACCATGCTCCTCCATTTTTTCATCCGGGAAGAACAGCCGAATCGGAACCTTGTAGTCCCCATTATATATTTCCATATCCAATTTTCGCAGAAAAATACGGATCGGATCCAGCTTCTTGATATCGGCAAGCCGACGGGCGGATTCTACTTCAATTCCGCCGTAGGACAATACATTTAAAATGGCTTTGACTGCTTTTTTCATTCACTCTCTCCTCTGTTGCTATTTTTCTGCTTCTGTTTTTCGTCTAGTTGCAATGTACTGCTTCAAAAATTCATACATCTGCTCATCGGTCGGTGGGCAGCCTTTCAGATTGTATTTAAACCCTGAAGTACAACTTCCCACACCAAGCGCCCCGCTCTTTCCCCGGTATCCCTGCCCGATGCAGATTTTTTCGTGGAGTTCCTGCAGCAGTCCTTCCTCCCTCAGCCGGTCGAGCGCCGGGATCAGATAGCCGTAGCAGGCACTGCAGGACTCAACTTCCTCTACGGCATCCTGCAGTTCCACGATCTTCCGTTTTTCCGGAATCACTCTTTTTTCACCAATTTCGCCAATTTGGCGGATTGAAAGCCGTGTGAGATCAGCGCTGCCCACGCCCAACTCTTCTGCCATTTTGACATACGGGACATCTTCTGGCTTATAATGCAGTTCCGCGCAGACATATGCATCAATCAACACCGGATCTAACCCAGCGAAAAGGCGATTCATAATAAACGGATTACCGCCATCCTCAAAGTCAAGGTCTCCGCAGATATTATCCACCAAAATAAAATCCTGATGAATCCCCAGCCCCAGATGCGCAATTGGCCGATGAAGTCCCATGGCATGAAAATGACGTTTTTCTTTATTCGGCAAGAGACCTTTCATGTTTTTCAGTGCGCAGGTAATTTTAGTCTGGCAATGGCCTTTCATGACTGGGACATTGATCATAAAATCCACCTTTTTCGCACATTCGCAAATCTGAAGTTCCATATCACCACACTGCACCGGCATGCTTTTTTCCTTCTGCGCATCGATAAGCGGAACGCCATACTGTTCCGAAAGCATACGGTATCCACAGACCTCAAACGATTCCTCCGTCTTATCTCCCACCCAGGAGCCTTCCATGATTTGAAGGTTAGTAAATCCGTTTTCCTGAAGATATTCGATGATCCCCGCAACCACCTCCGGATGTGTCGTCCCTCCAAACTCCGCCGGGACAGGTGCTACCAGATTTGGCTTAATACCGATGAGACTGACCTTCGAAGGAATGAGCGTAGCTAAGGCACATTCGTTCAAAAGCTGTTTTGTCATTTCTTTATATTCCATTCCCTGTATCTGGATAATTTCGTTTTTATTCATTTAGTATTGCGGCCCCTTTATTCTGATTTGATTTTTTCTGACATTCGATATTCTTTAGTATATAATAGTTACTGCTTTCTTTCAACTCATCCAAAAACAAAATCATTTCCTGTGAACTGTAACCATTCCCGTCAGCTCCAGCTTCATAGAAAATTAAGCACTGTATGCTTGTAAGATTTCCAATCGCATTGTATAATAAATGGAAAACGGTACACAGAAAAAGTACCTCATCAGAAAGGAACTGTCATGAGTTTTGAAGATGATTTAAAGGATGTCGGCGACAGTATTGGAAAGCTTGTGGATAACGCTGTAAATTCTCAGGATTTTCAGGAATTAAACCAGAAGATTTCAGACACCATCAACCAGTTTGTCTACCCAAACCGGAAGGGACCATTCCGTGCAAATGGCACACAGGAGCCGTCCCGCGGCTATTCCGCAGATACTTCCTACAGCAGCCAGCATTCTTCCCATAATAATACAACGCAGCAGACCGGACCGCATCACTATTCCTACGGGCCGGGAGGCACGATGCCGGGTAAGAGCGCGAACCCGGTTCCCAAACCTTCCCATACCTGGCAGACCCCGCAGAATACGGAATGGAACAGCCGCATACAGGAACGTCGTGTACTGCGCGAGCGTTTTATGCCATCCACCGATCTTGCACTTGTCGGCGGATTTCAGACGGCCGCCGGCTGGGGTGTCACCGGACTGTTCGGCTGCTGCACAGCGCTTAGTCTGTATTCCTTATTTGCAGGTCCAGACAACAGCGCGCTGATTCCTTCTCTTATTTTTGCCGCATTTACCATCGGCGGCGGCATTCTTCTGAAAAAGGGAAGTAAAAACCGGCGTCTGGTCCGCCATTTCCGCCAGATCTGTACGCTGATCGGCACAAAGGAATATATTTCCACGAAAGAACTCTGCGACAGTATGCACTGTGAGAAAGGTGAGCTTCTGACCGATATTACGACCATGATTGATAAATCCATGCTGCGCCAGGGCCACCTCGACGAGAATGGTACCTGTCTGATGGTGACAAATGACTGCTACGACCAGTACCGCGCAATGCTCGCCAGCCAGAGGGAACAGCAGATTGCTGAGCAGAAAGCACGTGAACAGCTGGAGGCCTCCGGTGTAACGCCGGAATACCAGCAGATGCTGGAAGAATGTGAATCGTATATTCAGAAGATCCATCAGTGCAACCTGGATCTGCCGGGTGAAGTCATCACAGCCAAGCTGAGCCGTCTCGAAACGGTTGTTACCCGGATTCTCGAGGAGGCAAAAAAGCGCCCAAAAGAAGCCGCCGCCCTGCGGAAATTTATGGATTACTATATGCCGACAACCTGGAAGCTGCTCGACGCTTACCGTTCCTTTGAGAACGAACCAATTCAAAGCGACAATATCCTCCGAACCAAGAAGGAAATCGAGGACACACTGGATACCATCAATGCCGCATTCGAAAAGCTGCTTGATGATCTGTTCCAGACAACGGCATGGGATATTTCTTCTGATATCTCTGTTCTGCAGACGATGCTGGCGCAGGAGGGACTGACAAATCAGGCAGGTCCGTCAAAGCAGGATATTGAGCCGCTTCACATGTAACTATTCAAAGCTATACAATTGAAATCAAATCACCGGTTACGTTTCCGTACCGAAGAAAAGGAGAATAGAAAACATGAATGATTTTGTAAAGGACACCACTGAAATTCCAAGCTTAAGTTTCGGCACTCCGGAGCCGGAACCGGAACTTCCGGTACAGCAGCCGGAAGAAAAGAAAGAGGTCATAGATGATTCTGTTCTGTCCGACGAACAGAAAGCCATGGTGGATGCCTTTGTTTCCCAGATTGATCTTGCCAATACAAACGGCATTCTGCAGTACGGTGCCGGTGCACAGAAGAAAATGGCAGACTTCTCCGAGAAAACGCTGGAGAACGTCAGAAGCAAAGATCTCGGGGAAATCGGCGATCTGCTCACCTCTGTTGTGACAGAGCTGAAAACGTTTGACGCAGAAGAAGAAAAGGGACCATTCTCTTTCTTTAAGAAAAGCACGAACAAAATCAATGCAATGAAAGCGAAGTATGACAAGGCAGAGGTGAATGTCAATAAAATCTGTGACGTGCTCGACGGCCACCAGCGGCAGCTTCTGAAAGACATTGCCATTCTGGATCAGATGTATGCACAGAACCTGAATTATTTTAAAGAGCTGACCATGTACATTCTCGCTGGAAAGAAAAAGCTGGAGCTGGTACGTTCCACAGAACTCCGTGATCTGCAGAATAAAGCGCAGATGACCGGAAGGGCCGAAGATGCACAGGCTGCCAAGGATCTCGAAGATCTCTGCAACCGATTTGAGAAGAAACTGTATGATCTGGAACTGACCCGTATGGTTTCGATCCAGACAGCGCCGCAGATCCGCATGCTTCAGAACAGCGATTCTGTAATGGCCGAAAAGATCCAATCCACACTCGTCAACACCATTCCGCTCTGGAAAAACCAGATGATCATTGCACTCGGCGTTCATCACTCGACTGAGGCTGCCAAAGCACAGCGCCAGGTTTCGGATATGACAAATGAGCTTCTGAAAAAGAATGCGGAGAATCTGAAGATGGCAACGATCGAGACTGCAAAAGAATCTGAGCGCGGTATCGTCGATATGGAAACCTTAAAACAGACGAACCAGAGCCTGATCTCTACCCTCGATGAAGTGATGAAGATTCAGGAGGACGGCCGCCAGAAACGTGCCGCCGCTGAAGTTGAGCTGGTACAGCTCGAAAATGATATTAAGAAAAAAATGCTGGAGCTTTCTGCAGGCGGACAGCACTGATACTTTTTGTATCCTATATGAAAAAAAACGGAGAAGCCGCTTTTTCTGTGGTTTCTCCGTTTTTTACATCCTGTCTTACCCTTATCTCGGGCGTTCTGCCTTTTCATTCTTTCTTCGGTATTCCGTGAAATAAAATTCAATATCAAAGCAGGTCTGCTCATCGCCCTCTTCTACCATCTCCCAATCCGGTGATTCGTCAAGATCCTCAAAGAAGGTATCCGCCTGATACGTCATGTCAATTCGTGTGACGTATGCCGTATCACAGTATGGGAGAAGCTGACGGTAAATTTCTCCGCCGCCCGCAACATAAATATCGTCGTCCTCATACGGCTTTAACGCTTCCATCAGCTCCCTGATGCTGTGCACAACCGTTGCGCCGCGGACAGTCCATTCCGGATCACGGCTTAAAATAATATTCGTTCTGCCTTTTAAGGGCTGCCCTGCCGGGAGTGTAGCAAGTGTCTTTCTTCCCATCACGACAACGTGTCCCATCGTAGTTTCACGGAAGAATCGCAGATCAGACGGAATACTTACCAGCAACCGTCCCTGATATCCCAGACCCCATTTGCGGTCCGCACTTAAAATTGCTTTCATTTTGTTTCCTCTTTCTGTGTTATTTTCTCATCCATACTGCCGGAACGGAACCCTTCCAGATCCATCGTCAGGTAAGAAAAGCCGAGCTTTTTCAGATATGCAATCATTTCTTCTCTCTTCTCAAGCACTTCCCCCATACGCTCCGGTGCGATTTCAAGACGCACCACATCGCCATGTACACGCAGGCGGAGATTCTCTTCCGCACCGAACAGCGTATGAAGCCATGCTTCGCCGTCCGCAATCCGATCCAGAACGTCATAGTTAATTTCTGCCCCGTAGGGAAGGCGTGTCGCCATACATGGAGTGGATGGACGGTGTGCTACGGAAACGCTGTACTTTGCAGCAAGTGCTTTTACCTCTGTTTTTGTCACATGACACGCTGCAAGCGGGCTGATGACACCATATTCTCTCAGCGCTTTTCGCCCCGGCCGGTAGACATGAAGGTCATCCTCATTTGTTCCGTCGAGTACCTGGGTGACACCGTGATCGCGGGCAAATTCCAGAAGTTTCCCAAACAGATGATGTTTGCAGAGATAGCAGCGGTTTTCCGGATTGCAGCGGATTGCCTCCTGCTCCAGTTCATCAACATAAAGGACTTCATGAACGGCACCAACTTCTTTTGCTACTCTTGTCGCTGTCTCCAGATCACAAGGCGGATGCAGCCGTGTCTGAAATGTTACTGCGTAAACTTTTGTGCCGTGTTTTGCTGATGCGTCCATGACCAGCTTCAGCAGCAGACTGCTGTCCACGCCGCCGGAAAACGCAAGGCAGAGATCCTGTCTCGTGATCTCATCAATTCTGGCAAGCAATGCTTTTTCCTTATTCTGCATATCTGTTTTCTGTTCTGTCCGGTTTTTTTTCTTTTCCTGTAATTCCATCGTATCTGTCTTCCTTTCCTGTAAAATGGCCGATGTCTTCTTATCAGAAAATCCATCGGCGGCACTGCTGCCCCGATGGATTTTCTCATACAGGTATTCCTATTCTATTTTTTATCGATATGTCGGATCGCTTCCGAAAGCACCGCCTGTCCAGGTATAACGGGTCGGGTTTGTCAGCGGATAATCCAGATTGTCGCCAATGCGGACCGTTGTTCCGCTGCTGACGTTATCATAAATCCATTTTGCATCGATTGCAGTCAGTCTGACACAACCATGTGACATCGGTGATCCCAGGGAATTGAAGTCTACGGCAGAGATCATATTCAGATCCGGTGTGCTGCTCGCTACACCGTGGAAATAAACCGCATCGTAAATCTGTGATACGTATGGTGCCCAGCATTTGTAATCTACACCGTTCATTTCCTTCTTCTTCAGCTGCCATCCGATTTTATACGTTCCCGCCGCTGTATTGCTGATCGGATTTCCTACGGAGCAGATCATTGATTTGATCGGGGTATCGTAAGAACCGGTTGCACTGTTATAGCCGTAAATGGTGACACGTCCGCGGGTTCTGTCTACTGTGATGTATTTGGATGACGGATTGAAGATGCTTGTCACATCCTCCATCAGAGAACCGTCTGCTTTGCGGTAACGGCGGTATTTTCCGATGTACTCCCATCCTTCCGTGATTCTGCGTCCGGAAGCATCGAATTTGTACTGTTTTCCATTGATCGTAGCGGTGCAGTTCTGATATCTTCCGCCCCAGCTGCGGAAATAATACTGAGAACCGTTCAGTGTCAGCCACTGATCATGGTACATGCCGCCCCAGCTCTTGAAGTAGTACCAGTTCTTATCATGAAGAATCCACTCGTCATGTGCCATGCCGCCCCAGCTCTTCATGTAATAATAGTTACCGTCATGGTAAACCCAGCCGGTCAGCATTTTTCCATCTTTATCCAGATAATAATAATTTTTATCATAGAGGAACCAGCCTTTTTGCGTCCGTTTGGTTCCATCTGCATTAAACCAGTACCAGGTATCGCCGGACTTGCCCCATTCGTTTTTATACATACCACCCCAGCTCTTGAAGTAGTATTTTCCATCGAGCCATTCATTGGCAAGCATGGTTCCATCGGATTTCAGATAATACTTATTTCCTTTGTAGGTCAGCCAGCCGCTGGTATATTTCTTTCCATTTCCGTCAAAATAATACCATACATTGTTGACTTTTGCCCATGCGTTTTTGTAGGCCGCACCCCAGCTGCGGAAGTAATAGGTGTTATCCAGCCACTCATTAAAAGCCATTTTTCCATCGGCTTTCAGATAATAGCTGTTTCCATTGTAATCCAGCCAGGAATTCGTCAGCAGTTTTCCACTGTCTGCCGTCGTCCAGTACCAGATCGTCTGAGTTGCGGTTTTAATTTTTTTCCAGCCAGTTGTGGTCGAAACGGTTCCGTCAGCTCCGACATAGTAATAATTGCCTTCATATTCAGCAACATCATTGACGCGCATACCGCCCCAGCTTCGGAAGAAGTACAAGGTTCCATTCAGATTCAGTGCATTGTCTTCCATATGGCCGTCTTCGTGGAGATAATATTTATTTCCATCGTAATTGAACCAGCCGGTTCGTACGCCGCCCCAGCTTCGGAAGCTGTACCATTTTCCATCAATTTCAGCCCAGCCGGATTTATTTTTCTGATTGCCGGTCTCCATCTCGAAGCTTCCGTCTTTCATGTCTCCGTTCGCATCAAAGGAACCTGGTTTCATATAGTAGGTTGCTGTATCTACCTTTTGCCAGCCGGAAAGGAGTTCTCCAGTTTCTGCATCTACCAGATACCAGGTAGAACCTACTGTCAGCCAGCTTACGGTACGGTCTTCCTGCTGATATACGGTGTGGTTTCCAAGAGATACGGTGCTGTCTGCATTCAGATAGTAGGTATGCGTTACCCCTTTTTCATCGACAACAGTCTGGAAACCTGCCTCTTTTACGCGGGTGCCGTCATCGCCAAACAGATATGTTTTATCTCCTACCTTCTGGGTCTTGCTCCAGATGGCATAGCCGTTTTCATCCGCATAGTAATCGTCTACGCTTCCATCATTAAATTCGAGTGTAACAAGTTCATTTCTTTTCAGTTCCGGTGCAAATACTTTTCCTTCACAGATACCCTGCTGCATCGAACCAAGTCCGTCTTTTGCAGGATCTTCCCCTTCTGTATCCAAGTAGTAGGTTCCGGTTTTTCCATCTTTATCCGTAAGTTCTACTTCACCGGTCAGCATGTAGCCGTTTTCATCAAACACATAACCGACACCGTCGATTTCTATTGGTCCGGTAGCAGCTACCACCTTATTATTCTCATCCAGAACTCCGTACTGAAACTGTTTCTTTCCATCTCTTTCAACGCTGTTCCAGCCTTCCTTCAGATTACTTACTTCCGGAGCCGGAGTTGCGCTCGGCGTCGGTGTCTCGGAAGGGGTCTCAGTTGGTGTTACGGTTGGTGTTGCGGTCGGTGCTTCGGTTGGAGCCGGAGTCTCACTCGGTGTAACCTCTGGGGTCTCAGTTGGCGCCGGAGTCGGAGTCGTTTCTTCGTCTTCGGCCTGAGCTACAGTATCACTTTCCGAATTTACCGGTAATGGACTGGTTTCTGTAGAAGCTGCATATGCACCGGCTGGTGTAACACTTACCATGACGCCAAGTACGGCTGCGGCCAGAAACTTTCTTTTCATTCTTATTCATCCTCCCATTTTTTTACTCTTATACAATTTATAGCTTACTACATTTTTCCATCTATTTCAAGTTATCCGCCGGTAAAATACCTTACAAATTTCTTATGGTTTTTTCCGGTTTTTCGGGCAGAAAAAACCTCCCGGCTCCGGTTTTCTTGCCGGATACAGGAGGTTTTTCATTTGTTTCTTTTTTATTCGTTTACGGTAGTAGATCCGTAGATTTCTGTCTGAAGTCTGGAAATGGTTGCCGAGAAATCCGGAACAAGCATCTCACCCTTGCTGGAGTACAGATCATCGTATGGTACACGGCTCTGTACAATCTCATAGGAGAGGATCGTCGGCAGCTCGCCGATCAGCGTCATCAGTGTAGACTGGTCGATGTTATGGGTGACACTCGGAAGAATGGTATCTGCCAGCGCGCTCAGTTCTGTTACGCTGGAAGATTTCATCTCCTGCATCATTTTGCTTAATACCTCTCTCTGGCGCTCGGTTCTCTGATAATCCGAGTTTCCGACGTAACGAATTCGTGCATATGCAACCGCCTGATAACCGTCCACGTGCTGATCGCCGCTTGACGTATACTGATGTGCGGATGCATCTGCATTGCGAAGCTTGCACATTTCGTTGATATAGTTGTTTGCCACACGTACCTCATCATCACTCGGGGAAAGCTCGATTCCGCCGACGGCATCAATGATATCGATCATGGAATCAAAGTCAACGCTTGCGTAGTTATCAATCGGCAGCTTGTAGTTGTCTTCAATGGTACGGACAACCAGCGGGCCGCCGCCGTATGCGCAGGCTGCGTTCAGCTTCTTTACACCGACATCCGGAATATTTGCATACAGGTCACGCATAAAGGATGTCATGTGAATCTGCTTTGTATCTTTGTTGACGGATAACAGAATCATGGAATCGGAGTTTCCATACCACGTTTTGTCACGACGGTCAACACCGATCAGCAGAATGTTGTACACGTTATTGTTGTTTGGAAGTTCAATGTCCTGTGTCTCATTTAAAATCTCAGACTGCAGGGCATCCGTCTCCTCATCAGTCAACCCGGTACTTTCTGTCTCAACCTCTGTGGATTTATTGATCGTGATTTTATCGTCGCTTACATAGTTACTCTTGCTGTAATAGTGATTGATTACAGCATAGACACCGACGAGCACAACCAGTACAACTACGAGAAGGATGGTGAGCACATTAACCCAGCCGAATTTCTTCTTTTTCTTTCCTGAGGAATGGCGTCTTTCCGGGATTTCATCCTCGTCATCATATTCTTTTCTCATAACGACCTCTTTCATTTTCTTATTTTCCGGTATTTTCCAGCCGGATATCGTTTATAATATAGTCAAAAAACGGACTGCTGTCAAGTGTGCAGTCCGTTTTGATTGATTTCCGTTTGCAGTTCTTTTTCCTACCGCTGCATTTTCTCCCACTGGTTCAGTGCAGCCTCAATGACTTTGTCCATATCGTAATACTTGTATTCTCCAAGTCTTCCGCCAAAGATAACCTTCTCTTCTTTTTCCGCAAGTGCGGCATATTTCTGATAAAGTTCCTGGTTTCTGGCATCATTCACCGGGTAGTACGGCTCCATCCCCTCTTTCCAGTCGGTGGAATACTCTCTGGAAATGACGGTCTTTTTCTGGGTTCCGAATTCGAAATGCTTGTGTTCGATCACACGCGTATACGGTGTCTCCCGATCGGTGTAGTTTACTACAGCTACGCCCTGATAATTGTCGGTATCCAGCACTTCTGTTTCAAAGCGCACCGTACGGTATTCCAGCTTGCCAAGTGCATAATCGTAAAACGCATCAATCGCTCCGGTGTAAATCACCGTCTCACCCATCGCCAGGTACTTTTCTTTATCTTCCAGAAAATCAACACCTGTCTGTACATCCGCTTTTTCAAAAAGCCGCTCTGTCAGAACGTTATAGCCGCCAATCGGAATTCCCTGATAAAGGTCATTGAAATAGTTGTTGTCATACGTAAAGCGCACCGGAAGCCGTTTGATGATAAAGCTCGGCAGCTCACTGCAGTCTCTTCCCCACTGCTTTTCTGTATAACCCTTAACCAGCTTTTCATAAATATCTTTTCCAACCAGTTTGATCGCCTGCTCTTCCAGATTTTTCGGCTCTCCCGGAACAGCTTTTCTCTGCTCTTCGATGATTGTTTTCGCCTCTTCCGGTGTGCGGATTCCCCACATTTTACTGAAGGTATTCATATTGAACGGCATATTATAAATTTCGCCTTTGTAGTTGGCAATCGGCGAGTTTGTATAACGGTTGAATTCTGCCAGCGAATTGACAAACTGCCACACCTCTTTATTCGAAGTATGGAAAATATGCGCTCCATACTTGTGTACATGAATTCCCTCGATTTCTTCACAGTAAATATTTCCGCCTGTATGATCTCTTCGTTCCAGTACAAGACAGTTTTTCCCTGCCTGACCGGCAAGATAAGCGATCACTCCGGAATACAGACCGGCGCCAACCAGAACATAATCATATTTCTTCATTGTTCTTTCTCCTTACAGTTCTTCCCCAAGTCCCGTCCGGATGGAATTGACAAGGAACTGCAGAGCTTCCTCCTCGTCCTCTCCCTCGCAGAACAGCTCAATTTCGTCTCCGCATTTGACGCATGCGCCAAGGACGCTTAAGACGCTCTTTGCATTTGCTGTATTTCCATCTCCGTAGTGGAATGTAATAGATGATTTAAACTGCATTGCCTGTTTGCACAGGGTTCCGGCCGGGCGAAGATGAAGGCCGGTTGGATTTTTCACGGTCACTTTTCCGCTTACCATTGGTTTCCCTCCTAATTTGTTCCTGTCGTTTTATTTGCTACTGCTTTTTCTTTGATATGAATCGTTGTCTTGACACTGTCTACGAGCTCATAGCCATCCGGCAGTGTGATTTTTACCGGTACCTCGTAATCCCCGACACCCATTCCATTCAGATCTACGGATGCGTTGATCTGGGAAGTATCTAATTTGGCCAGATTTTTGTCCGATGCTTTAATGCGGATTGCAAGCTGTGTCTGATCATACAGAACGGTATAAGTGGACTGAAGATTGCTCGTCTCGATCTGATCGACATCAAGTTCAAATTCCCTGCTCTCATTCGGCATAACCGTTACGTGAACGGTAACGGATGCAGACGAACTGGAGGATACTTTCAGATCTGTCACATCGGCGAGAACATCGCTTAAGTCAACCGTCGTCTCCACATCGGAGCGCTGTCCTGCAACGGAGGTATAGTCTTCCGGAATTTCAATCGTATTGCCTTCATCCGCCAGCTTTGCAAGTGCCTCCTCGGATCCGGCAACGGTGATTTCCTCCGGTGTGGTATAGATATTTTTAATCTGATAGCCGTCTGCCGGAGTTCCGCTGTACAGTGCACTCAGCTTAATACCGGATACACGGCGCCACAGTTCAATATCCACATCCACCTGCGGGGAGCCGCTGTCGAAATTCAAAAATTCCATCTGGGATTCCGGCATCTCATCCTGGTTTTTATCAATAATCATCAGATCCGCCGTGACGGTTCCGGAGTTCCGCATATTGGTTACATCTACTTTTGCCACCACACTGCTGATCTTATTGATCAGGGACGTCGGGCCGGAAATGGTGATGCTCTCCGGATCGGAAGTCATCGTTCCCACTTCGTAATCTTTTGCCGGTTTCGTATTTCCTGCGTCAATTGTGATCGGGAATTTTTCGCTGTCCACATCCTCGATTTCCACAGGGATCGTTGCTGTCACTGTGCTCAGTTTTTCCTGTTTTACCATGGAGCACGTTGCCTTAATCGGCACATAAACCGGGTTTGTATCCATCGTCACAATCTGGGTCAGATCGGCCGTGACGGTGATATCCGATGCTTTCAGCCGGCTGACAACCGAGTTGTTATCCGTGACAGTAACTGTGACCGTCTGGTATTCCTCCTCAATCTGGTATGTTTTCTTTCCGGCTGCGATGTAGGCTTCATTGGTCACCTGCACGGGGACATCAAAGCGCTCTTTCACAATCGGGTCATTCACACTGACCACAACGTACCAGATTACAATGGCAATCAGGATAGAAAGAATTTTCAAAGGGAGATTGTTCAGAAGCTTTTTCAGAATTTTCTTTTTCATTTCTTCTCTCCCTCCACTTTCTGACGCATTCCGCGGATATGCCATCCTTTCTTCTCTTCCGGTTTTTTCGCGAGCTTCTGGATTTTGTGAAGCTGGTCCCGAAGGTCGCTCGGTGTTACTGCCGTGTGGAGTTCTCCGCCGGAAGCATACGACACATTTCCGGTTTCCTCGGAGACAATAATCGTAAAGGAATCCGTCACCTCACTGATGCCGACACCTGCACGGTGGCGTGTTCCAAGATTCTTGTTCAGATCCATGTTGTCGGACAGCGGCAGGTAACATGTTGCTGCCGTGACACGGTTGTTCCGTACAATCACAGCTCCGTCGTGCAGCGGCGTATTGTGTTCGAAAATATTGATCAGCAGCTGGCTGGTCAGAACGCCGTCAATCGGGATTCCGGTCTTTTCATATTCCTCCAGGGTGATGGTCTTTTCGATGACGATCAGCGCTCCGGTCTTTACTTCTCCCATTTCAAAACTGGCCCTTACCAGTTCATTGATGGTTTTGTCACTGAACCGTTCATTTTCCTCCTGGCCGCTCGCAAAAGAAATGGCAGACAGCGGATTCTTTTCTCCAATCTGCTCGACCACTCTTCGAAGCTCCGGCTGAAAGATAATTACAACCGCTGTGATCGCCGCCCCGCCGATGTTTCCGAACAGCCACAGAATCGTCTGCATTTTCAGCACGTTTGCAATGATGACAAAGACACCAATCAGAAAAATACCTTTCATCAGCGTATAGGCCTTTGTATTCTGCAGCCAGCGGATCAGGTGATAGACGAAAAATGCAATGAGCAGAATCTGCACAATATCAATCAGTTCAATTTGTTTTGGCAGCCCGTAGTCTGCCGTTCTTGTGACAATCCAGTTCCACACGCCACGCACACTGTCACTTCCTTTCTTTTTCCCCCGGCCGGTTTTCTTCTGATTTTCAAAATTCTTTTAAAGATCCTTTAAGGTGTCCTCCAGCATGCTCTTATAATCCACATCCTGATAATCGCCCTCGTCCAGCGGCGGAATTTCTTCTTCCTGAATTTCTTCTGTTTCGTTTATTTCTTCTATTTCTTCTTTTTCCTCGATCTCATCAAGATCCCTGCTGTTCCCGGATTCTTCTGTATGTCCAAGATTTGCCAGAGCATCGAGTTCCTCGTCTGTCAGATCCGGTTCTTTTTTCTTTTCATTCCGAATATAAGTCACACGGCGCTGTGCCTTTGTCACATTGAATTTTGGAACGGCTTTTACGTAGTAATAATAATCGTCGTCATCATATTCCAGGTATTCTGTCCGGGTGTAGTCTGCACCGAACAGGAAAAACTCCAGAACAAATCCAACCAGACAGCCGGCCGCCGCCCCGATCAGAACCATCGGGAGTGCAATCTGTACATCCAGTGCCAGGCTTCCGGCAATCATAATAACCGCATAGGCAACCGAACCTGCCACAATGGAAATCTGCCATGCATAATCCGCACTGCTGTGGCGGATTGCATTGACAAGAAGTACGGTCAGTGCGCAGGCGATCAGAACCAGCAGCATTTCCTCATTGCGGAAGAGGCCGTTGAAAAATTCCTGTACGACTGCCGTGATCTCCGGTGCTTCCGCCGCATGAAGCAGCGGCTCCATTTTTCCGTGAATCATGTCGCACATATAGTAGACAACGACACCGCAGGCTGCTGAAAATGCAGAGAGCGGCGTGCCGGCAAGACCATAGGCAACCGGAACGGCAGATGGCACGTGAAGCCAGAATGCGAGCGGTGTCAAAAGGAGTGCCGGAGCATCCTTCGGCACAAAGCGAAGATATAGAAACCAGAGCACCAGCAGAACCAGCGCCGCAAGACCCGCGATTACCATGTGAAGTGCAAAGCAGTGGCCGATGATCACCAGCATTGCAAGGAAAACCATTCCATTCAATGGCAGGATGGCGCAGATCAGCGACAGAATCAATACCACATACATGCTGTTCAGCATCTTCAGATAGCCGAGATTGGAATTAATACCACGAAATACAGCAAGAGCGAGCAGAAATTTCACAATCGGAAGTACGATTCCGCTGCAGGAGCCGTAAAACTCTTTTAATTTTTCTTTCAGTTCGATCAATACTGTCATGTTTCCTTCCTCCTGCGCCCGGATTTCTTCCCGCTTTTTTCCTGTTCCTCATACATGTTCTGCAGGTCATCCAGCTCTTTTCCATACCATTTCAGCTTTTTCTGTGCTCCCTGGTAACGGATCGTGCTGATCACATACACGGCAATGGAATAGACTGCCAGAAAACACAGATAGGACGCGATCAGACACCCTGCTGCAAACTGCAGGTCGATTGTGTCTATCTCGTCCACCAACCATTCAATATGATATAAGACTGCAACCGCAAGTACCAGAATGTATCCGATGGAAGCCAGAAAAAAATTTTTCAGAAGCTCTTTTCCGATGTAATCACTCCGAAAATAGCGGCCGATTCGTAAGGCATTTTTTTCTTCTTTTTTTTCGAAAAAAGCCAGTTTTGTCATCTGACGAATCCTTTTTTCGTCCAACATGCCTCTTGGTCTCCTCTTCCCGTTCTAAATTATGTTTATTTTACCATATGTTTCCGATATTGGAAAGCTATTCTCAAAATATTCACACACTATTTTACAATTGCCGCACAAACAAAATCCACCTGTTCTGCTCCATTCACTTTCAACAGTGACGCAATGGCATCAACCGTGCTTCCCGTTGTGTAAATGTCATCTACCAGAAGAATCCGGCAGTATTTCATCTGTCCCGGCTTTGCCAATGCAAAAGCTCCCTCCAGGTTTTTCCGCCGCTCGGCGGGACCAAGCTCTTTCTGGCGTTTTGTTTTTTTCACACGGCGGATCAGGCGGGCATTCACGGGAAGTTCCATTTCTTCTGCCAGCTTTTCTGCAAATACCTCCGCCTGATTGTAGCCGCGCTTCCGCTGTCTCGCCGGATGAAGCGGCACCGGAACGAGCACCTCCGGATTTCTTCTCTGGATCTGCTTTCCCACATAGAAAAACGCCGCGTGAGCATAAAATCCAGCGTATTCCTGCCGTTCATGATATTTGAACCGCATCAGGGAAGCCTCAAGTTCCCCGTGGTAACCGTACGGCGCAAAACCGCGGTCGAAGCTGTGCCTCGTTCTGCTGCAGTCCCGGCAGAACTCTTCCTCACTGCCCACGGGTTTCCCGCATTTTTTGCACCGCGCGCCCAGAATCGGATGGATCTTTTCCACACAATTCCGGCATAGATACAGCTCCTCACGTGACAGCAGTCCGTCACAGATGGGACATCGTCTCGGATAAACTGCGTTTAAAAGCCAGTTTCCTGTTTTATTTTTTTCTTTCATGTAACCTGCGCTTTCCCTTATCCACTCTGCCGGATGCAGCCGCATCCATGCCCCGGAAAAACGTGTTTATGCGTTTTCTTCCTGCATTTCCCGGATTCTTCTGGCGAGCGTTGTATACCGGTTCGCCTCGATATGATTTCCGATCATTGCCTGGAATGTCACATCACTTCCGACGATGGTGACGCACTTTCTGGCTCTCGTCACGGCCGTATACAGAAGATTCCGCGTCATCAGCATGCGCGGGCCGCCGAGCAGCGGAATCACAACCGCCGGGTACTCGCTTCCCTGCGCTTTATGTATCGTTGTGGCGTAGGCGAGCTCCAGCTCGTCCGCCTGTTTGAACGTATAGTCTGCGAATTTTCCTTCCTCAAACTCCACGGTGATCACCTCGGTATACGGGTTGATGCTCCGGATCATGCCGAGGTCTCCGTTGAATACACCCATACCGCGCTCCGCCACGATTCCGTTGATGCCGCGGATTTCCCACTCCATCTGGTAATTGTTGCGGATCTGCATGACCTTGTCGCCCTCGCGGAGGATATTACCTCCATTTTCCCGCTCGGCTTTGTCCGGTGCGGGCGGGTTCAGGTATTTCTGCAGAATCTGATTCAGATTTTCCACGCCGAGTGCACCTTTCCGCATCGGAGTCAGAATCTGGATATCCTGCGGGCGGGCATCCACATAACGCGGCAGTTTCTGGGACACCAGCGTCACCAGCACTTTCCAGATCACGTTGACATCGTACCGTTTCAAAAAGAAGAAATCTTTGCTCTTATTGTCCAGTATAACCTCTTCCCCATTATGGATCTTATGTGCATTGACAACAATATCGCTCTGGGATGCCTGCCGGAAAATGTGCGTCAGGCAGACAATCGGAAAGCATTCCGAACGGATCAGATCCCGGAGGACACTGCCCGGGCCGACACTTGGAAGCTGGTTCTGGTCTCCCACCAGGATCAGCCTTGTTCCCGGCACAATCGCGGAAAGAAGGGCATGCATCAGGTGGATATCAACCATCGACATCTCATCAATGATGATGACATCCGCGTCGAGCGGATTATCTGCGTTCCGCTCAAAATGCACATTTGCCGAGGAGTCATCCACATTTCCCGTCAGTTCCAGAAGACGATGGATCGTGCATGCCTCACAGCCAGTTGCCTCTGTCATTCGTTTCGCCGCTCTTCCGGTCGGCGCTGCCAGGAAAATGTCGAGGCCTTCTGCCTCAAAATAATGGATCATCGCATTGATGGTCGTCGTTTTTCCGGTTCCGGGCCCTCCGGTCAGGATCATAAGACCGCTGTATACCGCCTCAACGACTGCCGTCTTCTGCATCTCATCCAGCTCGATCTGATATTTTTTCTCGATCTTTCCGATCCGCTTTTCGATTGCCTCACGGTCTTCCTCGCATGTAATATTCAGCTCATGCAGCATGCGCGCCGTACTCAGTTCCAGATAATAATACTGGCTGGCGTACACAATCCGCAGCGGCTCATCCCCTTCCCGTTCGGCCGGGAGCTCGCGGATGACCGCTTTTTTGTCGATTGCCATATCCTGCAGAGATTTCTGCATCCGCTCCGGTTCTACGCCGAGAAGTTCCTGCCCTCTCCGAAGCAGCACCGGTTCCGGCAGATAGACATGGCCTTCTGCCGTCGCCTGATTCAGCACATACGAAAGACCGCTCTTGATGCGGAATTCGCTGTCCACGGCAATCCCGATTTTTCCGGCAATCTCATCCGCCGTCCGAAATCCCACGCCTGCGATATCTTCCGCCATTTTATACGGGTTTTCCTTTAAAATCCGGTACACATTGTCCCCGTACTGCTGATAAATCTTTGCACCGAGATTCAGCGCAATGCCATATCCCGAGAGGAAAATCATCGCATTCTGCATTTCGGCTTTTTCTGCCACCTGCTGTGCAATTTCACGCGCTTTCCGCTCGCTGATTCCCTTTACCTCCGCGAGGCGCTCCGGCTCTTCCTCGATGATCCGAAGCGTATCGTCACCGAAGCGGCGCACAATTCTTGCCGCCAGCGCCGCACCGACTCCTTTGATCGCACCGGAACCGAGATACCGCTCCAATGCAACAGAATCCTGTGGAACTTTCGTCTCATAGGATTCAATGCGGAACTGCTTTCCATAGGCAGCATGTTCAATATAATCTCCGGAAGCCTCGATCAGCTCGCCCTCTCCGATCATCGGAAGCGTGCCGACGCATGTCAGCTCGCGCCCCTTCATGCTCAGATTCAGGACGGTATAGCCGTTCTCCTCATTTCGGAAAATAATGTGTTCTACGTAGCCTTCTACTTTTTCTTTTTCACTCATCTTTTATCAAAACTGGCTTTCAAATTCATTCATCACTTCGCGGTACTGGCCGGTTCCAAGCGCAACGACGCTCGCCGGATTTTCTGCTGTCACGGTATTGATGCCGGTCCGCTCCTGGATCAGCTCGTCCATTCCGGCAAGGAGACTGCCGCCTCCGGTCAGGATAATGCCGCGGTCGGAAACATCGGATGCCAGTTCCGGCGGCGTTTTTTCCAGCACGGCACAGATCGCGTCCGCAATCTGGTTTGTCGTCTGGGCAAGGGCACCTCGGATTTCGTCGGAGGAAACCGTAATCGTCGCCGGAAGTCCGGTGATGACGTTTCTTCCCTTGATCTCCATCGTTTTCTCCTCGGCCCGCGGATAAGCGGAACCAATCCGGATTTTCACTGCCTCTGCGGTCTGTTCTCCGATAAATACGTTGTATGTTTTCCGTACATAGCGGATGATATCCTGGTCAAATGTCTCACTGGAAATCTTGACCGAATTGGAAACAACGGTTCCCGCAAGCGAGATCACAGCGATATCCGTCGTGCCTCCACCGATGTCCACGATCATATTTCCGCATGGTTTCGTAATGTCAATTCCGGATCCGATTGCCGCTGCCACCGGCTCCGGCACGATCAGCACTTCCCGGGCTCCCGCCTGGTACGTTGCCTCCTCCACAGCCTTCCGCTCTACTTCCGTCACACCGGACGGCACACAGATGCTGATTCTCGGTTTCCGGAATGCTCTTCTTCCCATTGCCTTCTGGATAAAGTAGCGCAGCATGCGCTCGGTGATCAGAAAGTCCGTGATCACGCCCTGCCGCATGGGCCGGACCGCCATAATATTGCCCGGTGTCCGTCCAATCATCTGACGCGCTTCTTCTCCAATTGCCCGTACTTTATCTGCATCTTTATCATACGCAACTACGGACGGCTCCTTTAATACAATGCCTTTTCCCTTGGCATAGACCAGGATGCTGGACGTCCCCAGATCAATTCCGATATCGGTCGTTGCAGCCATAGTAATCCCCTTTCCTGTTCTCTTTTATTTTTCTTTATTTTAATCTGTTTGAAATTTGTATAGAATAAGTTCGGGTTCAAAACACCCGAAACCCAAAAGGATCGAATGTGCTCTGAACCCAACCCGCTTCTTATTATATACAATCCCTTTTAAAATGGAAAGGATTTTTTAGAGATATTTTTCGACATATTTTCCGGTGTAGGATACCGGGCTCTTGGCCACTTCCTCCGGCGTTCCGCACGCAATCACGGTTCCGCCGCCGTCTCCGCCCTCCGGTCCGATATCAATAATATAGTCCGCCGTCTTGATGACATCCAGATTGTGTTCGATAACAACGACGGTATTTCCGCCCTCGGACAGGCGGTGCAGAATCTCCACCAGTTTGTGGACATCCGCAAAATGAAGTCCCGTCGTCGGCTCGTCGAGAATGTAGATCGTTTTTCCCGTGCCGCGGCGGCTCAGCTCTGCTGCGAGCTTGATACGCTGCGCTTCTCCGCCGGACAGCGTGGTGGACGGCTGGCCGAGGCGGATGTAGGAAAGGCCGACATCGTACAGGGTCTGTAATTTCCGGAAAATCGACGGTACCGGCCTGAAGAATTCCAGTGCCTCCTCGACCGTCATATTCAGCACATCGTAGATGCTCTTTCCTTTGTATTTGACTTCCAGTGTCTCACGGTTGTACCGTTTTCCATGGCAGACCTCACACGGCACATAGACATCCGGCAGGAAGTGCATTTCGATCTTCAGGATACCGTCGCCGCCGCAGGCCTCGCATCGGCCGCCCTTCACATTAAAGCTGAATCTTCCCTTCTTGTAGCCGCGCGCCTTGGCATCCTGCGTTGCCGCAAACAGGTCGCGGATCTGATCGAACAGACCTGTGTATGTTGCCGGATTGGAACGCGGTGTTCTTCCGATCGGGGACTGGTCGATGTCGATGACCTTATCGAGCTGTTCCATACCGATGATGTCTTTGTGTGCACCCGGAATCGTCCGCGCACGGTTCAGATCTCTTGCCAGCCGTTTGTACAGAATTTCATTGACAAGGGAACTCTTTCCCGATCCGGAGACTCCGGTCACGCAGGTCATGACACCGAGCGGGAAATTCACGTTGATATTTTTCAGATTGTGCTCTTTTGCTCCGACTACCTTCAGCCAGCCCGTCGGCTTTCTGCGCTCGGACGGAACCGGAATTTTCAGCTCTCCGCTTAAGTATTTTCCGGTGATGGAATTCGGATTTTTCATCAGATCTTCCGCTGTTCCGATCGCCACCAGCTCTCCGCCGTGCTCACCGGCTCCCGGGCCGATATCGACAACGCAGTCAGCGGCGCGCATCGTATCCTCGTCGTGCTCCACGACGATCAGGCTGTTTCCGAGGTCACGCAGATGTTTCAGCGTCGCGAGAAGTTTGTCGTTGTCTCTCTGGTGAAGACCGATGCTCGGCTCGTCGAGAATATAGGCGACACCGACAAGGCCGGAGCCGATCTGCGTTGCCAGACGGATTCTCTGCGCCTCACCGCCGGACAGCGATGCCGTTCCGCGCGCCAGGGTCAGATAGTTTAATCCGACATCCGCAAGGAAGCTCACACGCGCACGGATCTCTTTTAAAATCTGCTTTCCGATCAGCAGCTGCTGTTCGGAGAGTTCGAGGTTCTGCATAAACTTCTGCAGATTGTCGATGGAAAGGGATGTTACTTCAAAAATATTTTTATCTCCGACCGTCACACCAAGCGACGTCGGTTTCAGACGCTGGCCATGGCACGCCTGGCACGGGGTCACACGCATGAAGGTTTCGTATTCCTGTTTTGTAGAATCCGATCCGGTCTCACGGTAGCGGCGCTCTACATTTTTGATCAGCCCCTCAAAAGCCACATCGTACACACCGACGCCGCGCTGACCGCGGTAATGCACCTTGACGGATTTTCCGTTCGTTCCGTAAATCAGGATATCGTGGATTTTTTTCGGATATTCACAGAACGGAGTGGAAAGGGAAAAATCGTACTCCTCTGCCAGCGCATCGAGAACGGCTCTCGTATAGCTCGATTTGTCCGTGCAGGACTGCCAGCCGAGCACGGTGATGGCTCCGTCTGCGATGGATACGGTCTTGTCCGGAATCATCAGATCCTCGTCGAACTCCATCTTGTAGCCAAGGCCGGCACAGCTCGGGCAGGCGCCGAACGGGTTGTTGAAGGAAAAGCTTCTCGGCTCAATCTCCTCCATGCTGATGCCGCAGTCCGGGCAGGAAAAGCTCTGGCTGAAGTTGAGCTGATTTCCGTCCATCGTGTCGACCACCAGAAGGCCGTCCGCCAGATCCAGTACATTCTCGACGGAATCCGTCAGACGTTTCTCAATGTCCGGTTTGACTACAAGACGGTCCACAATAATGGAAATGTTGTGTTTCAGGTTCTTATCCAGCGTAATCTCCTCGGACAGCTCATACTGGCTGCCGTCGATCATCACGCGGACATAGCCGCTGCGTTTTGCCTGTTCGAGCACCTTTTCGTGTCTTCCCTTGCGGCCGCGCACAACCGGCGCGAGAAGCTGGATTTTCGTCCGCTCCGGGAGTGCCATGATCTGATCGACCATCTGGTCCACCGACTGGCGGCTGATGACTTTTCCGCACTTCGGGCAGTGCGGAATACCGATTCTCGCGTACAGAAGACGGAAGTAATCGTAAATCTCCGTCACGGTTCCGACGGTGGAACGCGGGTTCCGGTTCGTCGATTTCTGATCGATCGAAATAGCAGGCGGCAGGCCTTCGATGCTGTCCACATTCGGTTTTTCCATCTGTCCTAAGAACTGGCGCGCGTAGGAGGAAAGGCTCTCCATGTACCGCCGCTGGCCCTCCGCATAGATCGTGTCAAACGCAAGCGAACTCTTTCCTGAACCGCTGAGGCCCGTAAATACAACAAACTGGTTTCTGGGGATATCGACATTCAGTGCTTTCAGGTTGTTCTCCCTGGCTCCCCGTATTCTGATAAACTCTTTTTTCTCTGCCATAACTGTTCCTCTTATTAATTGGAATCCCTGTCCGGACAGGGACAGGAATCTTGTCTCGTTTTCTCCCATTATAGCACACCGCCGTGCGTTATGCAAACATTTGTTCTATTTCTTCATCATCTTTTTACAGCAGAAAATCTGCCAGAATCACATTGCTGACGGAAATCCCATCGCGTGTCAGAGCCAGGCGCCCGCTGTGTTCCTGTAAAAGATGCATCGCTTCGTATTTCTTCAGAACCCCGCCGTATACGGCATGGATCTCCTTTCCAAACTTCTCCTCAAACTCCGCCGTCGAGATCCCTTGTGTCATTCGAAGGCCGAGAAACATAAATTCTTCCATGGCATCCTGCCGGGAAAGAATTTCCTCATCCTCACGGATCTTTTCCAGTGCTCCGCACGCTTTCAGATACAAAGATCGATCTGCCGTGTTCGTCCACCGGCGGTTTCCGAATAACGATGCCGCGGAAGGCCCGAACCCCAGATAATCCGTCCTTTTCCAGTAGCCGATATTGTGGCGGCATGCGAAGCCCGGCTTTGCATAATTGGAAATCTCATACTGGAAAAAGCCGTATTCTGCGAGGATTTCCGCCGTTCTGGCATACATTTCGCGTTCTGTGTCCTCATCCGGCAGATCCAGTTTCTGCTCCGCAAACGGGGTTCCCGGCTCCACGATCAGGCTGTAGGCGGAAATGTGCTCCGGAGAAAGCTCCGCGATCGTCCGAAGACTCTCTTCCCATTTCTCTTCACTCTGCTCCGGCAGACCTGACATCAGATCCACGTTGATATTCGCAAACCCGGCATCCCGTGCCAGCACAAAACTCTCCTGAAATTCCGCAAACGTGTGGATTCTTCCCAGCCGTTTCAGCTCCTCATCGTGAACCGACTGACAGCCGATACTGATCCGGTTGAAGCCGCTCTTCCTGTAACATTTCAGTTTTTCCGCATCCAGCGTTCCCGGATTGGCCTCCAGCGTAATCTCAGCATCCTCTGAAAAAACGTACTTGCTCCGCAGTTTTTCCATCACACGGGCGAGCATTCCGGCATCCACTGCGGATGGTGTTCCGCCGCCGAAAAAGACGGAAATCACTTCCCTTTCTGCCGTCTCTTCCGCTGCATCGATTTCTGCCAGCAGAGCCTCTTCATACTCCTTCTGCATTGCTTTCGTGCCCGGTCCCGAGACAAAATCACAGTAGGCACATTTCCGGATGCAGAACGGGATATGCACATAGAGTTCCAGTGGTTTTCTTTTTTTATTCATTCTGCTTTTCCTCCGTACGATCGAAAGACCGGCCCCTGCGCTCCCGCAACAGCAGGCGGCGCCGACAGGCCGGTCTCATTTTTATCTCTTAATTTTCATCCAGTTTCAGCACGCTCATAAAGGCTTTCTGCGGAATCTCCACGTTTCCTACCTGGCGCATCCGCTTCTTACCTTCCTTCTGCTTCTCCAGCAGCTTCTTCTTTCGGGAAATATCGCCGCCGTAGCACTTGGCGAGGACGTCTTTGCGCATCGCGCGGACGGTTTCTCTGGCGATAATCTTCGATCCGACAGCCGCCTGGATCGGGATTTCGAAGAGCTGCCGCGGAATCTCTTCTTTGAGCTTCTCGCACATCTTTCTTCCGCGCTCGTAGGCAGATCCCTCGAATACGATGAAGGACAGCGCATCCACTTCTTCTTTATTGACGAGGATATCGAGTTTTACAAGCTCGCTTCTCTCATAGCCGAGCAGCTCGTAGTCGAATGACGCGTAACCTTTGGAGCGGGATTTTAAGGCATCAAAGAAATCGTAGATAATCTCATTCAGCGGGAGATGGTAATGAAGCATCGCACGCGTCGTCTCCATGTATTCCATTCCCTGATACTGGCCTCGTCTCTGCTGGCAGAGCTCCATGATCGGTCCGATGTAGTCGGTCGTCACCATAATCTCTGCTTTTACCAGCGGCTCTTCCATATAATCAATCTCGGACGGATCCGGCAGATTCGACGGGTTGGTCAGGTCAATGACGGTTCCGTCGGTTTTGTGAACCTTATAGATAACGCTCGGTGCGGTCGTCACGAGATCCAGATTGTACTCACGCTCCAGGCGCTCCTGAATAATTTCCAGGTGAAGCAGTCCAAGGAAACCGCAGCGGAAGCCAAAGCCGAGTGCTGCCGATGTCTCCGGCTCGTAGAAGAGGGATGCATCGTTTAACTGCAGTTTTTCCAGCGCGTCGCGCAGATCGCCGTACTGTGCGCCGTCGGCCGGGTACATGCCGCAGTATACCATCGGGTTGACTTTTTTGTAGCCCGGCAGTGCTTCTGCACACGGACGGTCGGCATCGGTCACGGTATCACCCACGCGGGTGTCGCGCACGTTTTTGATGCTGGCGGTGATATAGCCTACCATTCCGGCGGAGAGCTCGTCGCACGGGATCAGACGGCCTGCGCCGAAGTAGCCGACCTCGACAACTTCCTCGACAGCGCCTGTCGCCATCATGCGGATTCTCGTTCCTTTTTTCACGCTTCCTTCCATCACACGGCAGGAAATGATGACGCCGCGGTATGCATCGTAGACGGAGTCGAAAATCAGTGCTTTTAACGGTTCCGTCGGATCACCTTCCGGTGCCGGAATTTTCTGTACGATCTGCTCGAGCACCTCGTCCACGTTCAGGCCGGTTTTTGCGGAAATCCGCGGAGCATCCTGCGCTTCCAGTCCGATGACATCCTCGATCTCTGCAATTACACGGTCCGGCTCGGCGCTTGGAAGGTCTACTTTGTTGATGACCGGGAACACATCCAGGTCATGGTCAAGGGCGAGGTAGACGTTGGCAAGGGTCTGCGCCTCGATACCCTGCGATGCATCGACAACGAGCAGCGCGCCGTCGCATGCGGCAAGGCTTCGGGAAACCTCATAGTTGAAGTCAACATGGCCCGGGGTGTCAATCATGTTTAAAATGTACTCCTCGCCGTCGGCCGCTTTGTATACGGTACGGACTGCCTGTGCCTTGATCGTGATGCCGCGCTCACGCTCCAGATCCATATTGTCCAGCACCTGATCCTGCATCTCACGCTCGGTCAAAAGGCCTGTTTTCTGAATAATACGGTCCGCAAGGGTTGATTTTCCATGGTCGATATGGGCAATAATACAAAAATTACGAATTTTACTCTGATCTATTCCTGACAAGTTTTTTCCTCCTGCTTTTTCCCTACGATACCAGATTGCTCCATATTTCGTACTCCCGCAATCTGTCTATTTTGTATGATACGAAATTCCACTCAAAAAAGCAAGATAAATTTATCCGCCTGATGCCGGACTTTTGCCCGACAGAACCTTATGCAGGATATCCGAAAACGGCCCCATTGCATTTTTCACCTCCTCGACCGTATTCGTCTGCGCACCAACCTCGAGAAGAACAGATCTCGGGCGGAGATGGAGGTTGTAGCGGTAGCCTTTTAAATAGATACAGCGTGAAAAGCCGGGATAATACTGTTCTGCCTCATACTCCATCTGAAAGGAAAATGCAAGGTTTTCCGCCTGATACGGATTGGGCAGGCTTGTCAGTTCGCCGCTTTCTTTCGTGCGGGAAAGGCCGTTGAAAAACATGATCTGCGCGGTCGGCTTTCCGTTGATTTCTGTCACAAGACGTTTTGAACCATTGACCCCGTCCCGGTGCAGGTCGATCACGACCTGAATGGACGGGTGTTCTTCCAGCGCCGCTGCGATGACCGGCTCCGCGTAGTTGTAGGCGCGGCTCCGCTCGAGACAGCCTTCTTTCATGTCAAATGCCTCTGTAATATGAAGCACTTCGTATCCGTACTGCTTTTCCAGAAGCTCCTGCAGATCATCACCGAGGCCGATTACCGTGTCCGCCCTTTCTCCCGGACGGGAATCGGCGAAGGTTTCCTGCGAATGGGTATGATAGATCAGAATCTGCGGGCCTTCGGCATTTTCCGGCAGGGTCAGGTCTTTTCCGAGCAGGGTGCTGCCGTCGATCTCGCCCGGCAGGACCGAAGTGTTGGGATCGACAACGAAGAAGCGGTTCAGGAGCGCCTGCTGGTCAGCAAGAAGGTCAGGGGAAATTGTCTCCTGAATCGTGTCGGCCTCCGGGTAGAGAATCTCACGCGGTGCGCCGCCGGTTTCGATGGTCTCCTCCGGGACAGACTGCGGCGCTTCGGGTTCTGCCGTTGATGCCGACTCTCCGGCTGCCGGTTCTGTGATTCCTGTTTCCGTCTGCTCCGGCTCCGTGATTTCCATTCCATCTTTTTGAGTTTCATCTTTTTGAGTTCCATCCTTTTGATCTTCCTCAGTTCCCTGCTCCTTCGATTCTGTCTGCCCTCTTTCTGCTCCCGGTCCCGGATTCGAATCCTGCTTCGCCGTATCCGTTTCCGCTGCTTCTGTCCCGGCAGACAGCGTATTTTCTGCCGTGCTTCCCTCCCGAAGCGCCGGTATCTGATCCCGCACTGCCGCGAGGAGATTTTCCATCCATCCCCTTCCGTCCTCTTTTCCGTCATAAAAAAGAAGCGGCATCATCACATCCACGGATAACTGCTCCGCCTGTGCTGCCGCCCGCTGCAGCAGAACTTTCCCCTCTGAGAAATGATTTTTCCGGAGAACCGCTGCACTGCGGAACAGCAGTATACTGCAGGACAGGAAAAGACATCCCCATCCGAACCATCGTCCATTTCGCCTGGCATTCCACATATTATCACCATATTCATGATATGTTACAGTTCCCCGGAAAATGCCTGATTCATACCTGCCGCAAGAACCCCGGCCAGGCGGCGGACCATCTCGTCGATCTCTTTTGTCGTCACGTAAAGGCTTTCGAGCGCCGGTGAAATGACTTCTCCCAGAAATTCATCCATCTCGGACTCCTCCAGCGATTCCAGAACGCCTGCGACGGCATCGTGGACGATCGTTCCTGCCCCTACAACGGTCGGCACACCGATTCCGATGACCGGCACGCCAAGCGTCTCCTGATTTAAGGCATTGCGGTGGTTTCCGACGCCCGAGCCCGGCCAGATTCCGGTGTCGGCAAGCTGGATCGTACAGTTCAGCCGGTGAATACTGCATGCGGCAAGGGCATCCACGGCGAGAATCACATCTGGATGGGTCTGTTCTGCCGTTCCGCGCAGGATTTCCACTGCCTCCATGCCCGTCTGTGCCATAACGCCGGGAGCAAGGGCACTCACTTCCCGGCCCTTCTTTCCGTAGGTGCGCACCAGATGGCGCGTAACGTTAAGCTGCTCCACCGTCTCCGGCCCGAGCGCATCCGGCGTGATGCCGCGGTTGCCAAGGCCGGCCACAAGAACGGATCCGCACGCTTCCGGCACCATTTCCATCAGACAGTGGGAAAACTCCTCCGCTGCTTTCCGGCTCTCCTCCTCGTCTGCCGTCAAAAGCAGCGGCGCTTCGATCGTCACATACGTCCCTTTCGGCTTTCCCATCATTTTTGCACCCTGCTCCGATGTGATTTTCACAATGGTTGTCTGAATTTCCGCCTTTCTTTTCTTCTTCTCAATCTCGACCCCGGAGATCTCCACATGGTCCCTCTCAAATTTTTCCTGATTCTCCATCGCCAGGTCTGTCCGCATCCTATACTTTCCTATCATACTTTTCTCCTTCTCCTGTATTTTTGTTGTAGTTTCTGCAATTTTTTCAAAAATATGTATTGACAAACCATGCGAAATATTATAGGATAATAAAGCATGTTTCAGTGGAGCGCCCGTGTCTGTTCCATTGAATAACATCCCTTAAATCACATTAATTTTAAAAATATTGGAGGTGTACAGTTTGGCTAACATTAAATCCGCAAAGAAAAGAATCCTGGTAAATCAGACAAAGGCAGACCGCAACAAAGCAATCCGTTCTGCAGTTAAGACTTCTATGAAAAAAGTAGATGCTGCTGTTGCTGCAAACGATAAAGAGGCTGCTGCTGCTGCATTAGTAAATGCGATCTCTACCATCGACAAGGCTGCTTCTAAAGGCGTTTATCATAAAAACAACGCTGCCAGAAAAGTATCCAATCTGAGCAAAGCTGTAAACTCAATCGCATAATAAAGATATAAAACAAAGAGAACTTAGTCATACCGTCATGTGGCTGGGTTCTTTTTTTATGCTTACCAAAAGAGTGCGCCGCGACAGATCTTTTGATAAACACAGAACAAGGCGTACCGGTACAGGAAAACTGGCCGATACGCCTTGTTCTTTTTAGAAAACTCTGCTCTTACGCCGCCCTGCTGTATTTCGTAATCAGCAGCTCCACGCTCAGCAGATCGGAAATTTTTCCCGTCTTCACGTCCTCTTCCATCTGCACGCAGTCATTGACCGCCGCTTTTAATTCCTCCGCCGCATACTGGCGCGACATGGGAATATAGTTCCGCACAACGAAGCTCTGCAGTCCCGTCCGTTTTGCGATCGTCGCCTGATCGCAGTGCTCTGACAGCAGTTCTTTGACCTGCAGCAGCAGATTGAACTGGCGTGCCAGCAGAAAGAGAATCCGCATCGGCGGCTCCTTTAAAGCCAGCAGATCCTGATACAGATCGAGCGCTTTCCGCTGCTTCTTCTCCGTTACCGCGCGGATCATCTCGAAAATCCGGTTCGTAATCTGCGTTGTGCAGACTGCCTCGATATCCGCCCGCGTGATCACATCTCTTCCCATCGTATAGCTGAGCAGTTTTTCCAGCTCCTGCGAGATATTTCCCATATCCGTGCCCGTCTTTTCCAGAAAATCTTCCATATCCTGGCGCGTGATCTTTTTTCCCTCTTTTTTCATCATGCCGAGTACCCAGGTCATCAGCGTCTTTTCGTCCTGACGAGCAAATTCCACTGCTCTTCCCTGCTTCTGCACCGCCTTGTACATACGGTTCCGCTTATCGACTTCCTCCTCCACGAAGATCAGCACCAGATAATCCGGCAGGGATCCCATGTAGTCTGCCAGCGCGTCGGCTTTGTTTTTGAAAAATCCTGTATTTTCCAGCAGAATCACACGGCGGTCCGCAAAAAACGGCATCGTCTCCGCAAGGTCAATCACTTTGGGAATCTCGGTTCCTTTTCCCTCAAAGCGGGAGAAATTCATCGTGTCGTCCTCCGGCAGCAGTGCGTTTTTCAGCTTGTTTTTATACTGATGCTTCAGATAGGCTTCTTCGCCGTAGAGCAGGTAGGCCTGCTTAAAATTCTGCGTTTTGATATCTTCTAAAATGCTTTTCATTCCATCCTCTTTCTTTCGTTCCGGCAGAAGCACGTTTGCGCAGTGCCGCAGCAGCCGGAGCTTTTAACCATTCAGGAGACGGGAAATTCCACATCCGACCGGTATCCGTGAACCGCCAGGCGGTCACGCTTCAGCTGTACTGTCACGGCTCCATCCACCGGTGTTCCGTAGATATGGCTTTTGCAGGCACGAAGCCGCTCCAGCAGCTCCCGGTGCGGATGGCCGTACCGTCCCGGCCATGCGCAGGAAATCAGGCTGATCTGCGGCTGTATGCGGTTCAGAAATGCCTCGCTCGTTGAATTTCTCGAGCCGTGGTGCGCCACCTTTAAAATCTGGCACCGCTCTGCCGCCCCCAGGACCTCTTCTTCTCCGCTTCCCTCCAGATCTCCCGTCAGAAGTGCGCGGCAGGCACCGCAGGAAAGCTGTAATACAACACTTCCGGCGTTTTCCTCTCCCGTATAGTCTTCGCCCGCTCCCGGATGAAGCACCGATACGGTGAGTTCTCCTGCACGGATCTCGTCTCCCTTTTTTAGATATTCTACCATAATTCCCGCTTTTTGTGCGGCTAAAATAAAAGGATTTTCTTTTTCGCTTCCTTTCATCCACACAGGCAGGAACAGATGGCGGATGCGAAGCGCCGTTTTCTGCTCCCCGATCAGCTCCAGCAGTTCGAGGATTCCGTTCGTGTGATCTGCGTCCGGGTGCGTGACAACAACGGCATCAAGAGCGGCAATGCCGCGCTGTTTCAGATACGGGAGAATCCTTTTTTCCCCGATCGCAGACGCACTGCTGCTCCCGCCGTCATTCAGCATCAGAAAACGGCCGCTCTCCACCACCAGCGCATCGCCCTGGCCGACGTCCAGCGCTGTAATGGAAAACGTTTCCCGGGGACGGTAAAAAAGCAGAACACAGGCAAAAAACATGGTAATACCAAAGAGCATCCGCTCCCGCCTTCGTGCCTGCGCACCTTTTCGTTTTGCCCCATCCGGATTCATCTCCCGTTTTCGTTTTCGCACATACAGTATCACCAGCAGACCGGTCAGAATGATTCCATATCCTGCCATCTGCCATTTTTCCGGCTGACCGCAGATCCACACATTTCCCGGAATCTGTGCGACCGCCGCTGTCATCTGCCGCAGAAGTGTGAGCAGGAACCGCGCCGGAAGCAGAACAACACTTCCCGCTTTCACGCTTGCCAGTCCCGCCAGAAGCCCCGCAGCACCCGGCAGCAGCACCGCCGTCATGACAGCTCCTGCAAACAGATTCGGCAGAAACGCAAAGAGCGGAATCTCATAAAAATACCACGCCTGCAGCGGGATCATGACAAGCTGCAGGGAAAGGTACACCATCGCAGCCTCTTTTCCTTTCGCCGCAAGCTTTTCCAACCCCGTTTTTTCCCCGCGTCTCTTCCGTTCCGCCTTCTCCCCCGCCAGAACCGGATAAACCCCGGAAATGGCTGTTACTGCTCCAAACGAAAGCCAGAACCCGCTCTGCTCCAGATACGAGGAGTTTTCTGCCAGCATCAGAATTGCCGCAAGAGAGAGCGCACTTAAGGAATCATACGTCCTTCCCACTGCGACAGCTCCCATCCGCACCGCAAACATCACCACTGCACGCACGGTCGCCGTTCCGCTGCCGGTAAACATGCCATACAGCACCATACCGGCGGCCGCTGCCAGAGACGCGGGAGTTTTCGGCAGATGCAGCTCCATCAGCAGCCGTCGGAGTGCCATGCCGAGCAGCATCAGATGCATGCCGGAAACGGAAATCAGGTGCAGCAGACCGCTCTGCTGATACGCCAGATACGTCTCCTCCGTGAGTTCCGACCGTTCCCCGAGCAGCATCGCAGAAAGCACACCTGCCTCCTCCTCCGGCATCATTTCTTTTAAAACGGCACAGCACCGCTCCCGCTCCAGCCGGAGCGCTTCGCCGAGATTCCACCGCCCGACATCCACAACTTCCTCCCGCTCCGAAATCACGTAGAACGCACAGCCTTTTCCCTCATAATATGTTTTCTCATCAAACATCCCCGGATTGCGCGGGCTTTCCGGCTTTTTTACAGTTCCGTACACCCGCACAGCGGCTCCGACCGGCAGATCTCCCCGCTTTGCGAGCAGATAAATTTTCCCTTTGCTTCCCTCCCCGCGCAGCACATACCCGTTGTTGCTGCTCTTTTTCTCATACGTTTCAATTGTCCCTGCAATCCACACCTTCCTGCCCTGCTGCGCTTTGTTTTCGTATTTGGGGTCAGAAAAAGGCGTGCCAAGAGGCACGCCCGCAATCCGCAGCAGCACAAGCACCAGCATGAATCCAAGACACGCCAGGCACATGGGCCGTTTTCTCATGTATCTTTTTCCTCCAGATAAGACAGGTCTTCCTCGTAGAACTGATTGAGTTTCATCGTTTCACGGAAGGTTACATCGCTCTCTCCGTTGATGGAAAACTGCACCTTATCCACCTTACAGTTCGCCGTGATGGAATCCACCACCGCATAAATCGGAATCTGCTCCGCCACACTCGAAAGCGCAGAATCCTTAAAAGATTTGTCAAAATTCACATAGGCAATCCGATCGGATGTCGTGACACTTAAGACATTCATCGTATCCGGCAGCACTGCATAGTGGCCGTCTTCTTTCGGTCCCTTCATCAGCTGCTCCACCACGACACGCTCCAGCGGAATGTTCGTGCTGTACGGCACCCGCCGCGTCTCCTTCACAAGATGATCGCCTGCTTCATTTGCAAAATACAGTGTCAGCGTCGCATACTGATACTGATAAATTTCCCTTCCGGAATTTTCCAGAAAGCTGTCCGCCGTCATCGTTCCGATCTCGCGTCCTTTGGAATCCTTTAACGGATCCCCGTCGATCAGAAGCGTCACGCGCTCCACCTCCGGAACCTGCACAAAGGTACGCACCAGTCCTGCACGCACCAAAACCTCCTGCGGCCGTGCAAGCTCTCCGTACTCTCCGCTTAAGTTCAGCGTAAGGAGCCCGTTCTCCAGCGTATACGTCTTGATGGAAATCCCATTGGAAAGAAGTGCCTGGTTTCCGTCTTTGGCAGGTTTCTCCCGCAGCGCGTCAACCAGCTCCTTGATCAGTTTCTGATCCGTTCCTTCTTTTGGTTCATACGGCTCCTGCACCAGTGTTGTGCCGGTTTTGTCCAGGCAGTACAGGTGATACGCCGACTCCTTCTGGCTCTTCTGCCACTGCCCGCAGCCGCTAAGAAGCAGCACGCCGGCCAGCAGTACGCCAAGTATCCGTTTCATGTGCGCCACCTCCTACATCACGTAATTCAGAGGAATCCGCACAGAAAATGTCGTTCCCTCGTTTTCTTTGCTGTATACACGGATCGCTCCCCGGTGCATGACAATCGCGCTCCGCGCAATCGCAAGGCCAAGGCCGGTTCCGCCGATTTCCCGCGAGTGGGACTTGTCCACGCGGTAGAAACGCTCGAAGATATGCGCAATCGACTCCTCCGGGATGCCGATGCCGGAGTCTGCCACCGTCACGTAGAAATATTTGTGATCCGCATTTAAGGATACACGCACCCATCCATTCTCGTTGTTGTACTTGATGCCGTTTTCGATCAGGTTCGAGAACGCCAGCGAGAGCTTCGTCGCATCCACCTCCGCATTGACCGGGCGGAAGCTGTCGAGAATGAGCTCCACATTTTTCTGTGCGGCAATCGGATGAAGCCGCTTCAGCAGCTGCTCTAACAGCTCGTTGATATTGACCTGGGTGATATTGAGGTCTGCCACCTTTTTATCCATCTTGACCAGCGACAAAAGGTCGGTAATAATCTGGTTTTCGCGGTCGATCTCCGAGGTAATATCCTGCATGAACTCCTGATAAAGTTCCACCGGAACGCCCTCCTGCCCGTTCAGCGAATCCGCCAGAACCTTCATGGACGCAAGCGGCGTCTTTAACTCATGCGAGACGTTCGAAACAAATTCCTGGCGGGAATCGTCGAGCGTGCGGACGCGGGTCAGCATCTTGTTGAATGCGTCCGTGATCAGCTCTGTCTCGAGGTAATCCGGAACAGAAATGCTTTCGTCGAGATAGCCGTCGGTGATGTCCTCGATGGAACGGGTGACCTTCTGGAACGGCTTCATCAGAATGCCCGCGAGCAGATAGCCAAAAACCAGCACGAGAAGCGCAATGATCGAAAGAATCGTCATTCCCTTCGTCTCCAGAATTTTCATATTCGCACGGATCTCATCCGTCGAAATGCTGACGAGCATAACGCCGAGCGTCTCCTTCGTCTCGGTATTCTGAATCCGCACCGTCATTTCCAGATAGCTGTTTTTCCGATCGTACTGGCTCGTCTCCTTGCCCTGAAAGCTCTGGATGACCTCCTGCGAGATAATCGTCTTTCCGCGGTCCATATCGTACGTATCTTTGATGACGCGGAAATCCTGATCGATAATCAGGATTCTGCCGCCGTAGATATTCGTCAGCATACTGAGCTGTCCGTTGATGACATCCGATCCAGGATCTTCCATGTAATTCTGCTGGATGAGCTGGTTGCAGATAATATCGCACTGATTTTTTACGGTAATGCTGCGCACCGATACCGCACGGTCCTCATAGCTGTTTACGATGCTCTTCTCAAGGATCACACACGGTACAATGCCGATGATCACAAGAATCACCGTGATGCGGAAGCGCAGACTCCGCAGAAACTTCCATTTTTCTTTGTTTTTAAGCCTGGAAATAGTAACCAACTCCCCACTTTGTGTGAACGTACTTCGGTTCACTTGGATTTTTCTCAATCTTTTCGCGCAGACGGCGGATATGTACATCTACGGTGCGCACGTCGCCCGGGTACTCATAGCCCCAGACAATATTCAGCAGGTTCTCTCTGCTGTACACCTTGTTCGGATTGAAGACGAGAAGCTCGAGCACATCGAACTCCTTCGCAGTCAGATTGATCTCGCGGTCTCCGATGAAGACTCTTCTGCTCTCGCAGTCGATCCGCAGGTCTTTCACCTGTACGACTTTTGCTTTCTCTTCTTTTGGCTCCTGGCGGGCCGCACGGCGCATGATGGCCTTGATGCGTGCTTTTACTTCCAGAATGTTGAACGGCTTTGTGATGTAATCATCTGCGCCGTATTCCAGTCCCAGGATTTTGTCCATGTCCTCGCCCTTTGCGGTCAGCATGACGATCGGAACGTTGGAAAATTCACGGATCTGCTGGCAGACGGACAATCCGTCCAGCTTTGGCAGCATCAGATCCAGAAGGATCATATCGTATTCTTTTTCTTTTGCCATGGAGAGTGCTTCCTCGCCGTCGTATGCGCAGTCAACCTCCATGCCGTCCTGCTCCAGGCTGAAGCGGATTCCTTTTACGATCAGTTTTTCATCATCAACTACAAGAACTTTCTTTGCCATTTCTTCTCCTTCTTGTTCTAAACCTCGATAGAACCCCTTATCTTTTCAAACATCTTTCCCTTGATGCCCTCAATGTTCATAATCTCCTCAATCGAACCAAACGGGCCGTTTGCTTCGCGGTAGGCGATGATGGCATCCGCACGGCTCTCTCCGATGCCGGAGAGTGTCATCAGTTCTTCTTTTCCGGCCGTGTTCAGGTTGACTTTGCCGGAACCGGAAGCCTGCTCCGTGCCGCCCGTATTCTGCTGCGGCGTTTCCGTGCTTTCCATGTTTTCTGCCTCCTCGCGCGTCCAGACGGTGATCTGCTCTCCGTCTTCGATTTTCCGTGCAAGATTGAGGATTTTTTCTTCAGCATCCGGCAGAAATCCGCCTGCCGCTTCCACAGCCTGCACTACGCGGCTTCCGCCCGGCAGCGTGTAGACACCGGGGGAAGCGACCGCACCGCAGATATAAACCTGCACCGTTTCTTCCGGTGCTGCCTCCTGTGCCTCACGTTTTTCCGGAATGCCTGTGGTTTCTCCGGCGCTTTTTTCGGAAACCGTCTGCTCCTCATCCACTTCCTTCTGATTCCCGAAAACGGTTTCCGCCGTACTCCCGCCTGTGCTATCTGACAGTTTGTATTCTGTATCCCTGTGGTTGCATCCGCAGAGCAAAAAAACCAGCATCGCCGCCAGTATTTTTGCATGTTTTCTGCCTCTGTTCTGCTGTTTTTTCAATTTCATGCTGTGTACTCCCTTCCGCTTCGCATCTGACGCGCAAGGGTCCCTTGTGTACGCATAACTACGTTTCTATTGTATCGAAGAAACCATAAAAATACAAGTAGAAATCTTAATCGTTATTCCCACTGAAACACTACAATTCCCACAACTGCCACTGCCATGCCGAGCAGCTTGCGCACGGTGAAATCCGTTTTTTCCATACCGAAAAGGCCGAACAGTTCAATCAGCCACGCCGCTGCGAGCTGGGAAATGACGATCAGCATCGCCGCCTTCGCCGGGCCGAGCCCTGCCATACTCCAGATAACCGTGATCGTGATAAACGCGCCAATTGCCCCGCCGAGCAGCAGATACCACGGCTTTACGCGGAACAGATCCCCGATCGACTCCCTCCCGGTGATGCACCATGCCGCAAGACAGACGGCAAACGCACTAATCTGCACCCAGCCGGCCGCCAGCCATGTACTCGTCTGTTTCGTCACCTCTGTGTTGAAAACGCCCTGAATACTCATCAGTGCGCCGGAAAGCAGCGCTGTTAAAATTCCCGCCATTGATTCTTCCTCCTGCTGTTTTTTTATGTACTCTCGGAGTCTTTCTGCGCTTGCTTTTACGAGAAGATTTTTTGTCAGTTGTGCCCAAATTTCTGAGGCGTACGCGGTGCGTACGTTGATGAAATTTGGGTGCAGCTGGCGGAAAATCGGCCGTAAAAGCAAGTGCAGAAAGGCCCCGAGAGTACATTTTATACTATTCCTTTTTTCCCCGTTTTTATACAGAACCGAGGGACAGCAGAAAAACAGCCGCCCGGTCTCCTGCATAGGAAACCAGACGGCTGTCTATTTCACATTACTGTAATGCTTTCTCCAGTTTTTCAATCATCTCATCGATGTCATCTTTCGTAATCACAAGCGGCGGTACCATACGAAGAACGTCGCTTCCGGCGGAAATCACAAGAAGTCCGTTCTCAATCGCGCGGTTGATGACTTCTCCGACCGGACGGCCCGTTACGACAAGGCCCTGCATAAAGCCTTTTCCACGGCGTGCTGCGAGGCAGTCATATTTTTCCACCAGCTCGTCCAGCTTTTTCTCCAGATACGGAGCCGTCTCTGCTACATGCTCTACGACATGCTGTTTCTCATAGCATTCAAATACAGCATTGACAGCCGCGCAGGCCAGCGGGTTTCCGCCGTATGTCGTTCCGTGGTCTCCCGGAACGAGCGAATGCTCTGCCGTCTTTTTATTCAGCACGAAAGCGCCGACCGGAACGCCGCAGCCAAGTGCTTTTGCACACGTCATGACATCCGGCTGTACGCCGTAATCCTGCCATGCGAACAGCTTTCCTGTTCTTCCCATGCCGCACTGGATCTCATCGAGGATCAGCAGAATGTCGTGCTCGTCACACAGATCGCGCACGCCCTGTAAAAATTCTTTCGTTGCCGGATAGATACCGCCCTCGCCCTGTACAGTCTCCATGATGATCGCACATGTCTTGTCGGTAATCTGTGCCTTTACGCTCTCCAGATCATTAAAATCCGCAAATTTAATGCCGCCGATCAGCGGTTTGAACGGATCCTGATAATGCGTATTTCCTGTTACAGAAAGCGCTCCAAGGCTTCTTCCATGGAAGGAATGGTTCATCGCGATGATCTCGTGATCGTTGCTGCCGTCTTTTAAGTAAGCGTATTTTCTCGCTACTTTGATGGCTCCCTCGATCGACTCCGTACCGCTGTTCGTAAAGAATACTTTATCCATGCCGGATACCTTCGCCAGCTTTTCTGCCGCGGAGCCCATCGGAACATTGTAGAACAGGTTGGAAACATGGATGACTTTATCCACCTGGTCTTTCACTGCTTTTTTATAATCGTCATTGCTGTAGCCGAGCGCATATACCGCGATACCTGCCGCAAAGTCCAGATATGCTTTTCCGTCGGTGTCATACAGATGAACGCCCTCGCCGTGGTCGATCACGAGCGGGAACCGGTTATAGGTGTGGAGCACGTACTGCTCGGTCTGTTCCATATACTCATTCGTCTTCATGATTGAATTTCTCCTTGTTTTCCCCTAAAATAGCCGTACCAATTCCTTTGTTCGTAAAGATCTCAAGCAGCAGGCAGTGCGGGATTCTTCCGTCCATGATGTGGACTCTCGATACGCCGTTCCCGATCGCATCGATGCAGCCCTGCAGTTTTGGAATCATGCCGCCGCCGACATTTCCGTTTGTGATGAGATCTCTTGCTTCCTGTACGTGGAGCTCGGAAATCAGGCTCTCCGGATCCTTCGGATCTTTGTAGACACCCTCGATATCGGTCAGGAATGCCAGTTTTTCTGCATTTAACGCCTCAGCGATGGCGCATGCCGCGTCGTCTGCGTTGATATTGTAAGTATTGAAATCATCATCCATGCCTACCGGGCAGACAACCGGAAGGAAGTCGTTCTCCAAAAGATCGTACAGCACCTTCGGGTTTACGTTCTTGATATTTCCAACGAAGCCGATATCCTCGCCCTTGGACAGCTTCTTCTCTACATTTAAGAGTCCGCCGTCTTTTCCGCTGATACCGACAGCATTAACTCCGAGTGACTGAATCATGGTGACAAGCTCTTTGTTGACCTTATTCAGCACCATCTCTGCCACTTCCATCGTATCGGCATCCGTTACACGAAGGCCGTTGACGAATTTCGGTTCCATGCCGACTTTTCCGACCCAGCGGCTGATTTCCTTTCCGCCGCCGTGTACGATGATCGGTTTGAAGCCGACCAGTTTCAGAAGAACTACGTCCTGGATGACGTTTCTCTTTAACTCTTCATCCACCATTGCGCTTCCGCCGTATTTGATGACAATGATTTTGCGGTTGAACCGCTGAATATAAGGAAGTGCCTCGATCAGCACATTTGCTTTGTCCAGATACATCTGATTTACCATGATTTTTTCTCCTCTTATGCTCTTTTCCCGTGCCTGTTCCAGATCCGATCAGGAACGATAATCTGCGTTGATTTTTACGTAATCGTAGGTCAGGTCGCAGCCCCATGCCGTTGCTGTCGCCTCTCCCATGTGGATGTCGGCGGTCGCAGTTACTTTCGGCTCGGAGAGGATCTTCGTTGCCTCCTCCTCGCTGTAGTCAACGGCAACACCTTTCGTGATAATCTGCAGTTTTCCGGCTGCGCTCTCAAAGTAGAGGTCTACATTTTCCGGATCGAATTTTGCTCCGGAGTAACCCATCGCGCAGAGGATTCTTCCCCAGTTGGCGTCATGGCCGAAGATTGCCGCTTTCGTCAGACTCGATGTGATGACGGATTTCGCCAGTGTCACGGCCTGCTCTTTGCTCTCGGCTCCCTGAATCGTCACTTCGAACAGTGCGGTTGCGCCCTCGCCGTCGCCTGCGATGTGCATCGCCTGTGTTTTATTGACTTCAAAGAGTGCTTCTTTGAAAATCTTGTAATCCTCGTTTTCTTCCGTAATTTCCGGGTTTCCGGCAAGACCGTTTGCCAGAAGGAGAACGGTATCGTTTGTGGAAGTATCGCCGTCTACGGAAACCATGTTGTAGGTGTCCGGTACGACTTCGCTCAGTGCTTTCTGCAGCATCTCTTTCGAAATATTTGCATCGGTTGCCACAAAGCTCAGCATGGTGCACATATTCGGATGGATCATTCCGGAGCCCTTGCACATGCTGCCGATCGTTACGGTTTTTCCGCCGATTTCGATCTGAACAGCAACTTCCTTCGGCTCGGTGTCGGTTGTCATGATCGCCTGTGCTGCTGTAGCTGCGGCTTCTCTTGTAGCTGCAAGCTGCGGTTTCAGCATTTCCACGCCGGCTGCGATCTTATCGATCGGAATCTGTTTTCCGATAACACCGGTCGATGCAACGAGAACGGAGTCCTCTGGAATGGAAAGTGCAGCCGATGCTGCCTCTGCGGTTTTTCTGCAGTAGCCATAGCCCTCCTCGCCGGTGCATGCATTGGCGATTCCGCTGTTGCAGACGATTGCCTGTGCGGTTGGATGGTTGTATACAATCTCCTGGTCCCATTTGACCGGAGCTGCTTTTACGATGTTTGTAGTAAAGGTTCCTGCTGCTACGCACGGTACCTCGCTGTAGACAAGTGCCATATCCTTTACGCCCTGTTTTTTAATTCCTGCTGCGCCGCCTGCTGCCTGAAAACCTTTTGCAGCAGTGATGCCTCCTTCAATCTTTTTCATTCTTTTATCCTCACTTTTCGTAAATTCCGTCTGTTGTCTGCTTCTGTCTTTTTTACGGGAACATCGGCGGCATGCACAGGCCTTCGTTTTCCGGCAGGCCGAACATCAGGTTCATATTCTGTACCGCCTGTCCTGCTGCGCCTTTGACCAGGTTGTCCATCGCACCCATCATGATGATTCGTTTCGTTCTCGGATCGATCTTGAAGTTGACATCCACATAGTTGCTTCCCTCGACCCATTTCGTCTGCGGGCAGACATCCTTATCGAGAACACGTACAAACTGCTCGTTGGCATAATACTTATCATAAACGGCTTTAACCTCTTCGTAAGTCACATCTTTTTTCAGGGATGCATATGCCGTTACGAGAATGCCGCGGTTCATCGGAACAAGATGCGGGGTGAAGTTCAGGGTGATCGGGTAGCCAGCTGCATAGGAAAGCTGCTCCTCGATCTCCGGTGTGTGGCGGTGGCCGGCAACGCCGTATGCCTTGATGTTTTCATTGACCTCACAGTAGAGGTTGTCCACTTTCGCTCCTCTTCCTGCTCCGGAAGTTCCGGATTTTGCATCGATGATGATGGTGTTGCCATCAATGAGATCTTCCTTTAATAAAGGATAAATCGAAAGAGTTGAGCAGGTCGGATAGCATCCCGGGTTTGCCACGATGCGCGCCTGTTTTACTTTCTCACGGTTGATCTCGCACAGTCCGTAAACCGCCTCGTCGATATACTGCGGGGATTTATGCTCGATCTTGTACCACTCTTCATACGTTTTTACATCTTTAATACGGAAATCGGCGCTCAGGTCGATGACCTTTACTTTCGAAAGAATTTCATCATTTACCAGGGAAGCACAGAGTCCCTGCGGAGTTGCTGTAAAAATGACGTCTACTTCCTTTGCAAGCTGCTCCATGTTGTCGTCCTTGCAGACATCGTCTACTAATTGAAACATATTCTGGTAAACCGACGCATATTTCTTATCGATATAGCTTCTGGAACCATACCATTTAATCTCCACATCTTTGTGTCCCAGGAGAATACGCACCAGCTCGCCTCCTGCATATCCTGTAGAACCGATAATTCCTGCTCTGATCATACCTTTTTCTCCTTTTTTCTTTCGCCCGTTTTCTTGTCTTGCCGGACATTTTTTCTTTTCTCTTTATGATAGCTCAATTATTTTCTTTTTTCAATGAAAAATCTTTGTTTTCTGCTGTCATATACCGTCGATTGCATAAGTATACACCTTGAATGTATATTATGCAAGTTTTTTTTGAATTTCTGAAAAAAAGCTTGCATAATCCTGTCGTATGATGTATATTTTAGTCATTGACGATGCACCGCGCATATAGGTGCACGAGAAATCCAAGGAGGATCTTACATTATGAAAGAAAAAGTTGTACTTGCCTATTCCGGCGGACTTGATACTACTGCCATTATTCCGTGGCTGAAAGAGACCTTTGACTACGAAGTAATCTGCTGCTGCATCGACTGCGGCCAGGGAAACGAGCTGGTTGGCCTCGATGAGAGAGCAAAACTTTCCGGCGCTTCCAAATTATATATCGAAAACGTTATCGACGAGTTCAGTGAAGACTTCATCATGCCGTGCGTAAAAGCAGGCGCTGTTTATGAGAACAAATACCTGCTCGGTACTTCCATGGCACGTCCGGTTATCGCAAAGAAACTCGTTGAGATCGCAAGAAAAGAAGGTGCTGTTGCCATCTGCCACGGCGCTACCGGTAAAGGAAATGACCAGATCCGTTTCGAGCTCGGCATCAAAGCCCTTGCTCCGGATATCAAAGTAATCGCTCCTTGGAGAATGACCGATGTATGGACCATGCAGTCCCGTGAAGACGAGCTGGCTTACTGTAAAGCACACGGCATCGACCTTCCGTTTGATGCAAACCACAGCTACAGCCGTGACCGTAACCTGTGGCACATCAGCCATGAGGGACTTGAGCTTGAGGATCCGTCCAACGAGCCGAACTACGACGATCTTCTCGTACTGACCACTCCTCCGGAAAAAGCTCCGGACGAAGGCGAGTACGTAACCATGACCTTTGAGGCCGGCGTTCCGAAGACCTTAAACGGAAAAGAAATGAAAGTTTCTGAAATCATCACCGAGCTGAACAAGCTGGGGGGAAAACACGGCATCGGTATTGTTGATATCGTTGAGAACCGTGTTGTCGGCATGAAATCCCGCGGTGTTTATGAGACTCCTGGCGGAACTATCCTGATGGCTGCACATGAGCAGTTAGAGGAGCTGATTCTCGACCGTGAGACCCTGAAAACAAAGAAAGATCTCGGAAACCTGCTTGCTGAGGTTGTTTACGAAGGAAAATGGTACACTCCTCTGCGCGAGGCAATCCAGGCATTCGTTGATGTAACCCAGAAATACGTAACAGGCGAAGTAAAATTCAAACTGTTCAAAGGCAACATCATCAAAGCCGGCGAGTCTTCTCCGTACAGCCTGTACAATGAGTCTCTTGCTTCCTTCACCACCGGCGATCTCTACGATCACCACGATGCAGACGGATTCATCACACTGTTCGGTCTGCCGCTGAAGGTTCGTGCGATGAAAATGCAGGAGCTGGAGAAAAACAACAACAAATAAGATCTGATCCTATGGATTCCCAAAAGAAAGCGGACTCGCTCCGCTTTCTTTTTTTGCATACAAAAAGGACCCGCCCATTTCAGGCAGGTCCCTTTGTTGCCAGGCATATCAATAATTGGTCCAGTGGACCAATTTTGATTATTCGTAATATGCGTCGATTCCGTCCGCAATTCCCTGTGCCATCTTGTTTCGGTAATCCTCGGTTGCCATCAAACGGTCCTCGGAAGGATTGCTCATGAAGCCAAGCTCAATGATCGTGACCGGAATGGTACTCCAGTTGATGCCGCTCATGGAATCGGTGTAAATCACATCGCGGTTCTTCGCACCGGTGTCTTTGCAGAATGCTGCGATCATCTTCTGGGAGAGCTTCTGGCTCTTGCTGATCACATCACCGGAAAGATACGTATTTCTGCTGCTCGGTGCCATCGTGAGTGCTCCGTAAACCGACTGGTTCGAATCGCCGTTCGCGTGTACACGCACGAGAATGTCTGCTCCGTTCTGCGCGGCAAGTTTTGCACGCTCGGAGTTGCTGATATTGACGTCGTGCGTCTCGCGGATCATGTAAACATCGTAGCCGCGCTCCTCAAGGATATCGCGTACCTTTAAGGATACCGCAAGGTTCAGCTCATACTCATTGATGCCGGTTGCCACACCGCATGTTCCGGAAGCAACCTTCGCCTTATAGGTCGATGATCCCGGTCCGATCGGCTCTTTCTCGCTGTTTCCTCTTCTCTGGTGTCCTGCGTCGATTGCCACGCAGATATTTTTGCTGTTCCGGCGGACACCGTTTTTATCAACGTAATAGCCGTCGATGTAGGTATCCTTATAGATGCCTCCCCAGCTTCGGAAGTAATACGTTTTTCCGTCCACTTCCTGCCAGCCGTTCTTGTAAATACCGCCCCAGCTCCTGAAGTAATACGTTGCGCCTTTGATCGTTACCCACTGGCTCTTATACATGCCGCCCCAGCTCTGCAGGTAATATCAGTTATTATCATACCACAGCCATTCACTGTGCATCATTTTGCCGTCCTGCCTCAGATAATACCAGTTCTTGTCATACAGCAGCCAGCCTTCCCCTTTTGGGGTTCCGTTGCTGTCCATGTAATACCAGTCACTGCCCTTGGCCGCCCAGGCGTTCACGCGCATGCCGCCCCAGCTTTCAAAGTAATAATCAACACCGTCAATCGTCTGCCAGCCGGTACTCATCACACCGTCTGCGTCTACATGGTACGTTCTTTTATCATGCACAAACCACTGATTCGTTCTGAGGCTTCCGTCCTCATTCAGATAGTACCATGTTCCGCCGACTTTTTTCCAGCCCTGGAATCCGGCTCCGCCCCAGCTCTCGAAGTAGTAGAGCGTTCCGTCAATCTTCTGCAGTCCGGTGCTCATCACACCGCTTTCATCTACATGGTATGTTCTCTTGTCGTGAACGAACCATTCATTCGTTTTGACGCTTCCGTCCTCGTTCAGATAGTACCATGCCCCGCCGACTTTTTTCCAGCCCTGGAATCCGGCTCCGCCCCAGCTCTCAAAATAATAGAGCTTTCCGTTGACCATCGAAAGACCCGTGCACATGATTTCGTCTGCATTCAGATAATATCTCCGGTTCAGATGGGTGATCCACTCGCTGGCGGCCATCGTGCCGTCCTCTTTTCTGTATTTCCAGCTTCCGTCCTCCTGTTTCACCCAGCCGGCAGGAAGTTTCTCTTCCGGCTCCTGTTCGTTGTCCTCACCTGGAATCGTAACAGCCGGCGTCTCGTTTTCCGAAGTACCGCTCTGCTCCTGCACTGCCGCTTCCTCATCCGAATTCTGCTCGGAACTTTCCGTCTCATCCTGCTGCCAGGTTACGGCCGTGCCGTCATTTTCTGCTGCGCTTACCCTTGCCGGAAGCGCCCAGCCTCCTGCCGCAACGGCCGCTGCGATCAACAGTGCTGCGATTTTCTTTTTTGCCATCTGTTTTTCCTCCTTTTATCGCGCCATCTGGTAAATCTCATATACTTCCTGTGCGCCCAGCTTGCGGATGCGGGACAGTTTTACAGTGTCCTGCTGTGTTGCATCCATGGAAAGGGCACGCAGATCCTCATCCGACGGGTTCGGGATATCAAGCTCATGCAGGGAGGTCGGCATGCCGAGCGAATGGAAGAACGCTACTGTGCGCTCAATGCCTTCCGTTGCCCGTTTGTGATCGCTTCCCTCTGTGATGCCCCAGACTTTTTCTGCAAACCGTGCAAACCGCCAGAGAACCGTCTCCTCATCGTACTGGTATTTCGCCCAGGCACCCCAGACTGCCGCCAGGGATGCGCCGTGTGCTACATCGTATTTTGCACTTAACGCATGGCCAAATTTATGTACCGAAAAATCTTTGCCGCGTCCGCACTCCGTCAGTCCATTGTGTGACAGGCTTCCGCACCACATGATTTCCGCCATCGCATTGTAATCGGATGGGTTTTCCAGAACCTTCGGTCCGTTTTTGATTACGGTACGGAGGAGTCCCTCTGCGATCTCGTCCGTCATCTCGCACTGGCTCTCCGGAATGAAATAGCGCTCCATCGTGTGCATCATGATGTCAGTTACTCCGCAGGCAATCTGGTATTTCGGCAGGGTTGCTGCCAGCTCTGGATTCATGATGGCAAATTTGCAGCGGTTGAACGGCGTGTTGATGCCGGCCTTTTTGCCGATTGCCTCGTTTGTCAGAACTGCTGAATCGCTCATCTCGCTTCCGGCTGCCGGTATCGTCAGAACCGCTCCTACCGGGAGAGATTTTGTCAGCGGTACTTTTTTCGTCCAGATATCCCAGAGTGCCTCCGACGGATTTGCAGCTCCATGCGCAACGGCTTTTGCGGTGTCAATCGAGCTTCCGCCGCCGACGGCAAGAATAAAGTCTGCCTGCATTTCCACTGCTTTTTTCACACCCTCCTCGGCAAGGGCAAGTCTCGGGTTTGGTTTTACGCCGCCAAGCTCTTCAAAGGCAAGGCCCTCTTTTGCAAGAGATGCTTCCACTCGGTCCAGAAGACCGCTCCGTTTTGCACTTCCGCCTCCGTAAACGACGAGCACCTTTGTGCCGCCCCATTTCTTTACCTCAGCGCCTGCCTGGTTTTCGGTCTCTTTTCCGAACACGACTTCCGTCGGGGTATACTGTATAAACTGATCCATCTTCTTATTTCCTCCCTGCATTTTTATTCTTCATAAATCCGTACGTTTCCCGAGCTTACACGGTAAAGATCGTCTCTCCTGTTTTCCAGAGACGGGATTTCATTTCTTGTCCGCTCCAGCACTTCCGGATCCAGCTCTGCGATGAGTACCTGCGGGGTATCATCTGCCTCCGCAAGAATTTCGCCGTCCGGCGCAATGATCATGGAATGGCCGTACGCCTCAAACCGCGCTTTCTGGCCGCACTGGTTGGCGGCGAGCACGTAGCATCCGTTTTCAATGGCGCGCGTGCGCAGCAGTGCTTCCCAGTGGCGCTCTCCCGTTGTTTTCGTAAAATCCGCCGCTATCAGAAATGCATCTGCTCCGGAGGATGCCATCAGCCGGTACTGTTCCGGAAAGCGGATATCGTAGCAGATGCTCATGCCGAACAGGCCAAGCGCCGTGTCCGCAAGAACAATTTCATTTCCCGGGCAGATCTCGTGTGATTCTTCGTAGGAGACACTGCCCGGAATATTTACATCAAACATGTGTATTTTGCTGTATTCTGCAATCGTTTCTCCATCTGGTCCGAACAGAAACGACGTGTTGGACGGACGCCCCGGATGGCGCCGTACCGTCATGCTGCCGCAGTGCAGATAGACACCGTACCGTTTGGCAAGGCTGGAAAACCGGCGGCTGACGTAGCCCGGCACTGCACTTGCGTGGCCCGGCATGTCTGCTCCCGTGTATTCTGCGGTCTCCGGGAAAAGAATCAGCTTCGCTCCCTGTTCCGCCGCCTCCCGCACATACTGCTCGGCCATACGCATATTTTCATTCATATCCGGCCCGGAATCCATCTGCACCAGACCTGCAATTATTTTTTCCATCTTTTTGTCCCCTCGTTTCACATGTTAGCTTGTGATTTTTCCGCTTATACTCTCGTTTATTATATCGTTACAGTTCACAGATACCTGCGAACTGTAACATTCGCAGCCCTCATTGAAAGTTTTGCTACGCAAAAGGAGGGCTGCTCACACCTGAATCACTTTCTTACGCAGCGAAACAGCAAGTGTTTCACTGCTGATTGAACAGTAATATTATATCTCATATTCCCCAAAACAGCTACCCAAATTCGCAATTTTCATACCTTTTGCAGCTTTTATTTTTTAATTTTTGAAAATAACAATTGACAAATCCGGAAAACAGGAGTAGCTTAGAACCATAAGCTGTCGTGTTCGATCAGATGCGGCAGAAAAAATCATGAAAGGAGAACACCACTTATGATCAATCTTATTTATGCATCCAGCGTAAAACAGAATAAACTTCGTATGGCGATCAAACCAGGTGGCTGCCCTTCTTTCGAAATTCTTTGTAAGCATTAACTCTGCATAACAAATCTCTATGCATTCTTTATGCCTGCTATTTCGCACAGAAGGCGCGGTACGTTGATACTGCGGCTTTTTTTATTGCTATAAACAGTGCGAAACCGTTCTTTCCGGCTTCGCTCCGTTTCCGGCAGGCAGATTCCGCGGTCTTCTTACCGCATCGATTCCCTTCTTTTATATACAAACGCAGCCTTCGCTTTCGTTTCCCGTTGTTCCGTTCCCACACTTACGGAGCTTTTGAAAGCCTATGTTCTGCCAGACACCCAAACGACATCAATGAGGAGGTTTTAACATTCATGAAGAAAAATCCAATCGGTAAGTACCTGCTCCAGAACTGGTACTACTACGTTTTCGCTTTTGGTTCCATGGCCTTAAGTGTCTTTCTCGATATGCTCGCGCCGCTTGTCACGCTGCACATCGTGGATGACGTGCTGGTCGGTCGCAAAATGGAACTGCTCTGGAAATACCTTGCCGCCTTTCTTCTGATCGGTGCCGCAAAAGCCCTGTTTCAGTACATCAAAGAATTTTTATTCGATGTCAGCAGCGTCCGCGTCGCCAGCCAGATGAGGGGCAACCTGTTCCGCCACGTCCAGCGGCTTTCGGTGGAATACTTTGACAAAAACAATACCGGCGAACTCCTCGCCCGCGTGCGCGATGACGTCGACCGGATCTGGGATATCCTCGGCTTTGCCGGCATGCTGATCTTAGAAGGCCTGATCTGTATCATGATGGCAATGGTCAGTATGGTCAAACTGGATCTGCCGCTGACACTCGTCTCCGTGGCGATCCTTCCTTTCATCGCAGGCATCGCAATCCGCCTCGAAAAGGAACTCGACCGTGTCTACGATGCGATCAGCGAGGAAAACGCCGTCATGAATACCGTTGCACAGGAAAATCTCGCCGGTGTCCGCACCGTCAAATCCTTTGCACGGGAACCGTATGAGATCAAAAAATTCCGGAAGCACAATCAGAAATACTGCGATCTCAACATGGATCAGGCGCGCGTCCTGATGAAATACGATCCCGCCATCTCGTTTCTTACGAAGCTGATGCGCGTGCTCGTCCTTCTCGCGGGCGGCTACGGTGTCATCCACGGACGCATTACGCTCGGTGTTTTAACGGCCTTTATGGAGTACACCTCCAAGATCACCTGGCCGATCGAAAACGTCGGCTGGCTCGGCAACTGCTTCGCTTCTGCGATTGCTTCCAACAAGAAGCTGAACAAAATTCTCGCAGAGGAGCCGCAGATCGCAGAACCGGAAAATCCGGTGGAGCTTTCAAAACTTCCGGGTGACCTGGAATTCCATCACGTCGATTTCTCCCTGCATGACACACCGATTCTGCAGGATATCGACTTTACCTTAAAGCAGGGCCACACACTCGGCATCATGGGTATGACGGGTTCCGGAAAAACAACCATCGTCAATCTGCTCGAGCGTTTTTACGATGTCACCGACGGTTCCATCTGTCTCGACGGCCACGATATCCGCACCCTGCCGCTGCGCACCGTGCGCGATACTTCTTCCGTCGTCATGCAGGACGTCTTCCTGTTCTCAGATACCATTTCTGAGAATGTCCGCCTCGGCAGCCGCAGCACGATGAAATCCGAGGAGGTACATAACGCTGTCTCCGCTGCATGTGCTTCCGAGTTCGTCGACCATCTTTCGGATCAGTACGAAACCGTCATCGGCGAGCGCGGCATGGGACTTTCCGGCGGTCAGAAGCAGCGTCTTTCCATCGCACGCGCCCTGGCAAAACAGGCTCCGATCCTCGTACTGGATGATTCCACCTCGGCGCTCGATATGGAGACCGAATACGAAATCCAGAACCATCTCGCCGAGAAAAAAGATGTTTCCAAGATCATCATTGCCCACCGCATTTCTTCGGTGCAGAGTGCCGATGAGATCCTGTATCTCGATCACGGACGCATCGCCGAGCGCGGCACGCATGAGAGTCTGATGGCACAGAAAGGCCTGTACTACTCCACCTGGGAGGCTCAGTACGGTGATTACCATAAAGCAAAGGCAGCCCTCGAGCAGGCACTTCCTGCCAATGCTTAATTCAATTTAATTTGTTACCCGACAACTTCTGTATTTACTTACCCGTTAAGAGAGGAACAATACGATTATGGCTATCAATTCCAGTAAGGTAGATGAAGAGCAGAAAGAGGTCTTAAAGAGCGCGACCATCCGCCGCCTCTTCTCCTACTTAAAAAATTATAAACGCCAGGTTGCCGTCGTTCTCGTGGTTCTCGCCGTTACCATCGCGATTTCCACTGTGAACCCGCTGCTCCTGGAGTACGCCATCGACGTCAATATTGCGCAGAAAGACTGGCGCGGACTTGTTGCCCTCTGCGTATTCATGGTTGTGATCAACCTGGTTTACGCAGCCGGTGTCCGCCTGCGGATGCTTCTGATGGCGCGCATTACCAACAACATTCTTCTGGAAATCCGTGACGAGCTCTACACGCATATCCAGACCTTAAGCTTCAGCTTTTTCGATACCCGCCCGGCCGGAAAGATTCTGGCGCGCATCATCGGCGATGTCAACTCGTTAAAGGATGTGCTGAACGACGGTGTCACAAAGCTGATTCCGAACATTCTCACGATCATCGCCATTCTGGTGATCATGATGATCAAAAACATCTGGCTCTCCTTAAGTGCGATTCTCGTGCTGCCGCTGATCGCTATCGGCATGTATTTTATTCAGATCGTCGCACACAAGAGATGGCAGACGTTCCGAAAAAAATCTTCCAATGTTACGGCGTATATCCACGAGGACTTCTCCGGTATCCGCATCATCAAGAGCTTTACCGCAGAGCAGGAATCGCAGGGCGAGTTTGACCGGCTTCTTCTTGAGCATCAGAACTCCTTCATCAATGCGGTCCGCCTGGCGGATGGTTTTTCCGCTGTGATCGAGGTGACCTGGGGCATCGGAACGTTTCTTCTGTATTTTATCGGTATTTCCGTGCTCGGCGTGGATGCCGTTCCGATCGGTACGTTCACGGCGTTTGCGATGTATCTGACGATGTTCTGGGATCCGATCCAGAACCTGGCCGGTTTTTACAACAAGCTGATCACGAACCTTTCCGCTGCGGAGCGAATCTTTGAGATCCTCGACACACCGGCGGAGGTTGCCGACAAGCCTGGCGTCACAGAACTGCCGCCGATCAAAGGAGAAGTAACGTTCGACCACGTCAGCTTTGCCTACTCCGATGATCCGGACACGCTGGTTTTAAAAGATGTCAGCTTTACAGCGGCTCCCGGTGAGACGATCGCACTCGTCGGCCCGACCGGCGCTGGAAAGACGACCATTGTCAATCTGATCAGCCGTTTCTACAATATTACTTCGGGAACGGTCCGCGTCGACGGCCACAGCCTGACGGATGTCTCCATCAACAGCCTGCGTGCCCAGATGGGCGTGATGACACAGGACAACTTTCTCTTCTCCGGCACGATCCGCGACAACATTGCGTATGGAAAGCTCGATGCCACGGAGGAAGAAATCATTGCCGCCGCAAAGGCCGTGCATGCCCATGACTTTATCATAGAGCTGCCGGACGGCTATGACACCGAGATCAGCGAGCGCGGTGCCCGTCTTTCCAACGGCCAGCGCCAGCTTCTCGCCTTTGCCAGAACTATGGTGTCCGATCCGCGGATTCTGATTCTCGACGAGGCGACGTCCAGCATCGACACACAGACAGAAATTCAGGTGCAGCAGGGAATCGAAAGCCTGTTGAAGGGCCGTACCTCGTTCATCATTGCGCACCGTCTTTCTACTATTAAAAATGCGGACCGGATTTTCGTGATCGACCACGGAAAGATTTTCGAGCAGGGAACCCACGACGAACTGATGGCAAAACAGGGCGCGTACTACCAGCTCTACCAGGCACAGTTCCGCAGGGTATCGTAATCCGTTTTCACAAAACGTATCAAATATCTGCAAAAAGCTGCTTCCCCGCTTCTGGCGGACGCAGCTTTTTGTGTCTTTCCTTGACAAATGAATCACCCCTGCTATATGATGGTAACTGATCTTTTTTCGGAGGGTTACACTCTCCGTCTGCCGCTTCCCACTCCTGCGGCATTTGTTACTGAACGGTCTGATACGGAGCTTTTTCACAATGTTTCCGTATTTTCTTTCAGAAAGGAGTATCATGACGTTTTTTTCCAGAAAACATTTACGCCTTCTCCTCCTTCCTGCGCTCCTTCTTCTGACGGGCTGCGCAGGTTCCGCAAAGGAGACGGCGGATTCCACAGAGAACGAAAAGCTCTCCGCCGTGGCGACCATTTTTCCGCAGTACGATTTTCTGCGTGCCATCGGCGGCGATCACCTCGATCTCCACATGCTGCTTTCCCCGGGCGCAGAAAGCCACTCATTTGAGCCGACACCGGGCGATATGATCACAGTTTCCGAATGCGATCTCTTCGTCTACGTCGGCGGCGATTCCGATGCCTGGGTGGAAACGATTCTCGATTCCGTCGATACCTCGAACAAAGAAGTCGTCACGCTGATGGACTGCGTCGACACCGTTGCCGAGGAAACGGTCGAGGGAATGGAGACCCACGGCCACGCACACGATCATGAGGACGAGGATACGGACCACGACGAGGATTCCCACGATCACGAAGACGAATCCCACGGCGAACAGGACGAGCACGTCTGGACTTCACCGAAAAATGCAATGCGGATTGTCCAGAAGCTCTGCGATGCGCTCTGCCGCCTCGACCCGGAAAACGCGGACGATTATCAGGCAAACACTGCTTCATACCTCGCTTCGCTTACCTCCCTCGATGAGGAATTTTCCGATGTCACAACGAATGCCAGCCGCCACACCATCGTTTTCGGCGACCGTTTTCCGTTCCGCTATTTCGCGGACGCCTACGGCCTCGACTATTACGCGGCATTCCCCGGCTGCTCCTCAGAATCCGAGGCGAGTGCCAAAACACTTTCTTTTTTAATTGACAAGATCAACGAAGAGCAGATTCCTGTCGTCTTCCACACCGAGCTGTCCAACGAAAAAATGACGGACTGCATCTGTGAGGCGACCGGCGCGAAAAAGCTGCTGCTTCACTCCTGTCACAACGTATCCAAAGATGATTTCGAAAACGGCGCCACGTATCTTTCCCTGATGGAACAGAATGTCGCCGCACTAAAGGAGGCTCTGAACTAATGGCTCTACTTACCTGCAGTGATGTCACCTTCTCCTACGAGGGCATCCCGGTCCTGACCGATGTCAACTTTACCCTGGAAGCCGGCTCCTACCTCTGTATTGTGGGCGAGAACGGTTCCGGAAAAAGTACTCTGGTCAAGGGACTGCTTCACTTAAAAAATCCGTCCACCGGCTCGATCACAACCGGCGACGGGCTTCATCCAAGCGAGATCGGCTATCTGCCGCAGCAGACCGCCGCACAAAAGGATTTCCCGGCGAGCGTCTGGGAAGTCGTGCTGTCCGGCCGGCAGAACCACCCGCATTTCCCGCCGTTTTACACAAAGGCAGACAAAGAGGACGCGCTCCGCAATATGGAGCTTCTCGACCTCCTTCCATTAAAGAAACGATGCTACCGTGATCTCTCCGGCGGCCAGCAGCAGCGTGTGCTTCTCGCTCGTGCGCTTTGCGCCACAAAGAAACTGCTGCTCCTCGACGAGCCGGTCACTGGCCTTGACCCGGTCATGACAAACGAAATGTACCAGCTCATCCGCCGCATCAACCGCGAGCAGAACGTTACGATCATCATGGTTTCCCACGATATCCGCAATATTCTGCCGGACGCAACGCACATTCTCCAGCTCGACCAGAAGCAGGTCTTCTTCGGTCCGATGGACGAGTATCTGAAAACCGAGGCGGGAAAACAGTTTTTAGGAGGTGCTGACTTATGATTTCGAATCTGCTGAAAATGCTTTCTTATCCGTTTATGCAGCGTGCCCTTGTGGTCGGCATTCTCGTCTCTTTGTGTGCCGCACTGCTTGGCGTCAGCCTCGTGTTAAAGCGCTACTCTATGATCGGCGACGGCCTCTCCCATGTCGGATTCGGCTCTCTTGCAATTGCAACGGCACTCGGTTTTGCTCCGCTTGCCTTCACAATCCCTGTCGTCGTGCTTGCCGCCTTTCTGCTGCTCCGCATGAACGAATCCAGCAAGATCAAAGGCGACGCCGCCATCGGCCTGATTTCAAGCTCTGCGCTTGCGATCGGTGTCATCACGGTTTCGTGGTCGAGCGGCATGAACACCGATGTCAACAACTACATGTTCGGAAGCATCCTTGCGATGAGTGATGAGGACGTTGTTCTCTCCGTGGTGCTCTCCATCGTCGTGCTGATCCTGTTCGTCCTGTATTACAACCGTATTTTTGCCGTCACTTTCGACGAGACATTTGCCAAAGCAACCGGTGTCCGCGCAGAGGTTTACAACATGCTGCTGGCATTCTTAACCGCCATCACCACCGTCCTCGGCATGCGCATGATGGGCGCACTTCTGATCTCCAGCCTGCTGATTTTCCCGGCACTGACCTCGATGCGTCTCTGCCATACCTTCCAGAGCGTGGTGATCTGCTCCGCGGTTCTCTCGGTGGTGTGCTTCCTTCTTGGCATGTCCCTCTCGTTTTTCCTGTCCTCCCCTGCCGGAGCGACGGTCGTAATCGTGAACCTGCTGGCATTCCTGATCTTTTCTGCGATTGCCAGAATCCGCGAGCATACCGCATAAAAAGTTTCCGATCTGACCTGCTTTGTTTTACTGGAGGTATTTTATGAATCGAATTGTAATTGCACTGTTAAAACCGTTTTCCTTCATCCCGGCGATTCTGATGATGTCGCTGATTTTCTCCTTCTCTTCCCAGAACGGAACGGAATCCTCACAGCTCAGTGAAAAAGTGGCGCGCAGCATTTTCATCACGATCGACCACGTCATGGACCGCGGATGGGATGATGAGAAGATCCAGGAACTGGCTGACGAGTATCAGTACCCGGTGCGGAAGCTGGCTCATATGACAGAGTACTGTCTGCTTGCAATCTGTGTTTCGCTTCCGCTCTACGTCTACGGCCTGCGCGGCTTCGCGCTCACGTTTCTTGCCGGCATCCTCTGTGTCGCCTTTGCCGCGAGCGATGAATTCCACCAGACGACGGTCGCCAACCGCGGCCCGTCGGTAAAGGACGTCGGCATCGACAGCATCGGCGTTCTCTTCGGCATCACGTTTGTACGGCTGTTCTGCTGGATTGCACTCGGCGGAAATACGAAAAAAAGAAAGCGGCGCAGACGGCGCTACTATTACTAAAAATATTGGATAACAGAAAAATCCCCGTTGGAAAAATCATTTCTCCTGAAACTGATTTTCCCAACGGGGATTTTTTCATTTTTCTTAAAAACAGCTCTTAGGAAAGTGAATCCGCATACGCCTGAATATCTGCCTTCATCTGAATCCAGGCATCCTCATGCTCCACGTAGTACAGAGGGCAGAGCTTTTCGGTTACATCATAGTGACGGATCACATCGTCCGAAGTCAGATTGAACCGCTTGCATAAGAAACCGGCGAGCTGGACCACAGAATTGTATGTCTCATCGGTAAATTCACCGCTGTCATCCGGGTGGCAGCATTCAATCGAGATCGTATCGAAATTACGCTGGTTCGATGCATACGACCATTCACTCGTCGGGATACACTGAACGACTTCTCCCTCGATGCCGACGACGAAATGGCTGCTGGCCTGCGCCTCCTGCGTCTCAGGCAGGTTTTCAAAGTAATCACGGTTCTGCATCGCCGTGCTTCCCGGGTTTGCGGTGTAGTGAATAACGATGCCGTCCACCTTTTTCAGCCTCGTCTGCGGTCTTGACCAGCTGTTCGGCGTCAGAAGCTCCACATCAATCGGCGGAGCGCCGGTCCAATCGGTGATATCGTTGTCCTCATAATCAGAACCGGAATAGTCAACGGCCGTGATATCACTTGCCGTTTTTGCCACACGGCGGATGCCGCTGTAAATGCCGACGCAGATCAGCACCACCAGAACTCCCGTCAGAAACATTCTGCGGTGAAGCTGGCGCTGCCTCTGTTTTCTTGTCATTTTTCCCCGTCTCTTCTGTGCCATATGTTCTCTCCCCGCTGCAAATAAGCGCCCCCTCATTTGAAAAGGCAGAAGCTGAAAAGTTTCTGCCCTTTCCCCCTTCTGCCTTTTGCGACTTTTTATTCTTATTTATCGTCCACGCTGTAGTTCGGAGCCTCTTTGGTGATGTGGATATCATGCGGATGGGACTCTTTTAAGGATGCTGCGGAAATCTTCACAAATTTTCCGGTCTCCTTTAAGGTCTCAACATCTTTCGCTCCGCAGTAGCCCATACCGGAACGAAGTCCGCCGATCAGCTGGAATACAGTATCCTCTACGAGGCCTTTGTATGCTACACGGCCTTCCACACCTTCCGGAACCAGTTTCTTGGCGCCGGTCTGGAAGTAACGGTCTTTGCTTCCGTTCTCCATAGCTGCAATGGATCCCATTCCACGGTATACTTTGTATTTTCTTCCCTGGAACAGTTCGAAATCTCCCGGGCTCTCATCGCATCCTGCGAAGATGCTTCCCATCATGCAGACATTGGCACCGGCTGCGATAGCCTTTGTCATGTCTCCGGAGTACTTGATACCGCCGTCGGCGATGATCGGAGTTCCGGTCTTCTTTGCTTCCGCATAGCAGTCCATAACGGCTGTGATCTGCGGTACACCGATACCTGCAACGACACGGGTCGTACAGATAGAACCAGGTCCGATACCGACTTTAACAGCGTCTGCTCCGGCTGCGATCAGGTCTCTTGTTGCCTCTGCGGTTGCCACGTTTCCGGCGATTACCTGCAGATCCGGATAATGCTCTTTGATGAGACGAAGTGTTTTGAAGATATTTGCGGAATGTCCGTGAGCAGAGTCGATGACGATCACGTCTACGTGTGCTTTTACCAGCGCATCGACACGATCGAGCACGTTTGCCGTGATGCCGACTGCGGCACCGCAGAGCAGACGTCCCTGCTCATCCTTGGCGGACAATGGGTACTTGATGGTTTTCTCGATATCTTTGATGGTGATCAGACCTTTGAGGTTGAAATCGTCATCGACAATCGGAAGTTTTTCTTTTCTGGATTTTGCAAGGATTGCTTTTGCCTCGTCCAGCGTAACGCCTACTTTTGCAGTGATCAGGTTTTCGCTGGTCATGGACTCTTTGATTTTCTTGGTGAAATCAGTTTCAAACTTCAAATCACGGTTTGTAATAATACCAACCAGTTTTCCGTTCTCGGTAATCGGGACACCGGAAATACGGAATTTTGCCATCAGATTATTGGCATCTTCCAGGGTGTGCTCCGGAGACAGATAGAACGGATCGGTGATAACACCGTTCTCAGAACGTTTTACTTTGTCTACTTCTTCTGCCTGCTGCTCAATCGACATATTCTTGTGAATAATACCGATTCCTCCCTGACGTGCCATGGCAATTGCCATACGGTGTTCTGTAACCGTATCCATGCCGGCGCTCATCATCGGGATGTTCAGCTTGATCTTCTTGGTCAGATGCGTAGTCAGATCTACCATGTTTGGGGTTACTTCAGAATACTGCGGAACCAGAAGCACATCATCGAAGGTAATACCATCACCAATAATTGTACCCATTTTCTTATCTTCCTTTCTTCTTAAGTCTTTTTGATTTATCACCTAATTTAACACAAAACAAAAAAGCTGTCAATCCATAAATACTTTTCTTGGTGCGCGGTTGCGGATATCTTTTAACATCACTTCATCCGGTTCGAAGATCACCATCTGCATTGTGTTGTCCTTGGAGATCACAAATGCATACGGTTTGTGGCCCTGTCCTTCGATTCCGGAGGAATAGTTGTAACGTTTGATACTCTGGTTTTTTTTGTAGGAATCAAGCTGATGGGACTGGTACGGAGCCAGGATTTCCATGTTGGAAAGCTCATAGCTTGCGGCTCTTTTTCTTCTTGACTGCGAATAGATACGGTCGATGTCGAGCTCGCCGTTGACGTACAGATACTCAAACTCTACCGAAAGCTTCGGGATAAAAATATAGTCTACGATTCCAAGTACCAGCGCAAGAAGCAGAATCAGCGGATTCATCATAATTCCTGCGGCTGCAAAAAGAACGGTAAAGAAGATCAGAACTCCTTTGATCACCTTGTCTTTTCCTGTCTGCTGTTTTTTCACCAGCACTTCTGTGTAAAGATCACTCATTTACTCCATCCTCCTCAAGATATTCGATCAGTTTTGCTGCATTGTCCGCGTTCTTTGTATTGACCAACACAGTCAGATAACACGGCTCATAGTACGTAAGGCCCATATCCTGGTACTTTTTCAATTTGGAAATGTCGAGGCAGGTATCTCCCGCCTTTATCCCGTACTTCTCACACGTCGCTTCGTCAAACAGTGTGGACAGATCCAGAAAATAATCGTCTTTGCTGTAGTTGTCGTACACGGCCTGTGAACAGATCAGAGCATCCATGCTCTGTGCGGCAATCACGGCTGTGAATTTCATCAGCGTGTTGTAATCCGCGTTTTCCAGGTTTTCACCGAAGCTGTAGCTCGTATCGATGCTTACCTTTTCGTACTTATCTCCGGTTCCGAGCGCTTCTTTTAGGTCCTCCTCGATCGGACTTACATCCTGCAGTCCTGCGTAATCCACTACGGCAATGCTCACGAGGTCATAATACTTCGCATTTTCATGGATATTCACAATCGTGCCGATGATGAAGATAACAGCGATGATGCCGAAAATGACAGCCTTGTAGTATTCCCAGATATAGGCCAGTTTCTCTTTAAAATTCATTTTCGACAGCTTCTCTTTTTCGAGCTGCATCTTCTCCTTCCTTGTCATGTCGGATTCATAACGACTTGCCATGTGTGTTTCTTCTCCTTTGTTGTATTTCCCCCAACATCCTACAAATCAGTATAGCATAAAACGCCGGAAGCGTCCATATACGCCGCCCGGCGAAAGCATGAAAACTTTCTGAAATTTTTTGTAACGATTCAGAGCCATGCGAAATGGAAGAAAAACTTTCCACTAAAAAACCGGCCGGCAAAGACAGGACTTCGGAACCCATGTTCCGCTACGGTCTTTGCCAGCCGGTTTTCTTATTTTGTTTTACCAGACATTTTTATCCCGGAAATTACATCATTCCCATTCCGCCGTCTGCGCCTGCCGGCATAGCCGGAGCCGGCTCTTTGATGGTGGAAACTACGGACTCGGTGGTCAGCAGGGTTGCGGAAACGCTGGTAGCGTTCTGCAGTGCGCTTCTGGTAACCTTAACCGGATCAAGGATACCAGCCTGGATCATGTCTACATACTCTTCGTTGTATGCATCAAATCCAACACCTACTTTGGACTCTTTTACTTTGTTGATCACAACAGCGCCTTCCAGACCTGCGTTTGTTACGATGTGGAACAGAGGAGCCTCGAGTGCTTTCTGTACGATTCTTGCACCGATCTTCTCGTCGCCGTCCAGGCTGTCAATCAGCTCTGCAAGCTGTGTTGTTACATGGATGTATGCAGAACCGCCGCCTGCGATGATACCCTCTTCTACGGCTGCTCTCGTTGCATTTAAAGCATCCTCCATACGGAGTTTTTCTTCTTTCATCTCGGTCTCAGTTGCTGCACCTACACGGATAACAGCTACGCCGCCTGCCATTTTAGCCAGTCTCTCCTGCAGTTTCTCTTTATCGAACTCAGAAGTGGTCTCCTCGATCTGGGATCTGATCTGGCCGATTCTTGCTACGATGGCATCTTTTGCGCCGGCACCGTCAACGATAACGGTGTTCTCTTTCTGAACTTTAACAGATTTTGCACGTCCGAGCATTTCCAGAGTAGCGTCTTTTAATTCCAGACCAACTTCCTCGGAGATCACCTGGCCGCCGGTCAGGATTGCGATATCCTCGAGCATTGCTTTTCTTCTGTCGCCGTATCCCGGTGCTTTGACAGCTACTACGTTGAAGGTTCCGCGCAGTTTGTTGATCACGAGTGTCTGGAGAGCCTCGCCCTCTACGTCCTCAGCGATGATCAGCAGTCTTGCGCCGCTCTGTACGATCTGCTCCAGCAGCGGAAGAACTTCCTGAATGTTGGACAGTTTCTTATCGGTAATCAGGATATATGGATTGTCGAGAACGGCTTCCATTTTCTCCATATCGGTACACATGTAAGCAGAGATATATCCACGGTCGAACTGCATACCTTCTACCAGCTCCAGCTCGTTCTGCATGGTCTTGGACTCCTCGATGGTGATAACGCCGTCTTTGGAAACTTTTTCCATAGCGTCAGCTACCATCTGGCCTACTTCTTCGCTTCCGGAAGAAACAGCTGCAACTTTTGCAATCTGCTCTTTGCCTGCTACCGGCTGGCTCATCTCTGCAAGGATCTGAACAGCTTTATCGGTTGCTTTCTTCATTCCCTTACGAAGAACGATCGGGTTCGCACCTGCTGCCAGGTTTTTCATTCCTTCGTTTACCATAGCCTGTGCCAGAACGGTTGCGGTTGTGGTACCATCACCTGCTACGTCGTTGGTCTTTGCAGCAACTTCTTTGATGAGCTGTGCGCCCATGTTTTCAAAGCCGTCTGCCAGCTCGATCTCTTTTGCAATCGTAACACCATCGTTTGTGATGAGCGGAGCGCCGTACTGTTTGTCCAGAACAACGTTTCTTCCTTTCGGTCCAAGGGTTACACGTACGGTATCTGCAAGCTGGTTTACACCATTCTGAAGAGCGTTTCTTGCCTCTGCTCCATATTTAATCTCTTTTGCCATGATTGTCATGCCTCCTGATTTTTACTTGATTATTCTTTATTTTACAACTGCCAGAATGTCATCCTGTTTTACGATGATGTACTCTTCATCTTCCAGTTTGACGTTGGTTCCTGCATATTTGGAATAGATTACCTGATCTCCGACTGCAACTTCCATTTTTACTTCTTTGCCGTCTTCTACTTTTCCAGGTCCTACTGCGATAACCTCAGCCTGCTGCGGTTTCTCCTGTGCCTGTCCCGGAAGTACGATACCGGATTTTGTGGTTTCCTCTGCTTTTAACTCTTTTAATACAACTCTGTCACCTAAAGGTACTAACTTCATTTATGTTTCCTCCTTCAAGATTTCATTCAGTTTTATTTATTAGCACTCAGTTCATTCGAGTGCTACTTGATGGTTCTTACTATAGTGTTTTCCACCTCATTTCGCAAATGCATGAATTTTGTAATTCTCTTTTTTTCTCTCGTGATAACTCTTAATTTCTCTTATTTCCTCGTTTTTTCTTATTTTGGCAATTTTTTCATATTTTATACTCTCTTTAGAATCTAATTATAGTTTATTCCTAAAAACGGGAATGATACCATTTTTTTCCGCTCACCGAATGCTTTTTTGCACAAAAAGAAACGGCGCCATTCTTAAACGGCTCCGATTCTTTTCTACATTCCACTTTTTTATTTTTTCGCCTCGTCCGGATGGGCATCGCCCTTTCCTTTCAGGTTCTTTCTTGCTTTGATCTCGTCGAGTTCATCAAAGATATAATCATTTAATACCTTGATATACGTTCCCTTCATACCGCTGGAACGGGACTCGATGACGCCTGCGCTCTCGAATTTGCGGAGGGCATTTACGATGACGGATCTTGTGATGCCGACGCGGTCTGCAATTTTGCTTGCAACCAGAATGCCCTCATCCCCGTTCAGTTCATCAAAGATATGGATGATGGCTTCCAGTTCGGAGAAGGACAACGTGTTGAATGCGGATTTAACCACCTGAACCTTGCGGTTTTCCTCCACATTTTCCTCGTTGACGGAACGCATCATTTCCAGTCCGACAACGGTTGTGCCGTACTCACTGACGATGATATCGTCGATATCGTACTGCGGGGTGCAGCGGTACATAAATACGGTACCAAGGCGTTCTCCGGCGATCTCGATCGGGCAGATAATTGCGGTGTAGCGCTCTACACCAGGCCGCTCAAAGCCGAGGGTCTGTAAATTGACGTTCTCTTTTGTGGAGAGTACGCCGAGGAGACGCTCGTTTAATGCGGCATCGACATAACCGCCCACCTTATCCTCGATCAGCTCCGTAATTTCTTCCACGCCCGGGCAAAGGCTGATGCCCAGCACTTTTCCTTTTTTACTGATCACCAGGATATTGGAACTTAACGTTTCCATCAGGACTTCACAGATATCGTTGAACACGACCTTCGTGGAGTGATTGTTATGAAGCAGTTTGTTGATTTTTCTGGTTTTATCCAGCAGTTGTACGCTCATGTTCTTCTCCTTTCTTTATTTTCTGCATTTTTTTGACGTATCCGCCGAAAAAAATGCACACTGATGCCTTTTTCAGACAACCCTTAAAACTAAGCTCATTCTATCATGTAGTTTTCCGGAAATCAATATATTTTTCAGAAAACTATAAATTTTATAAAAATTCATGCTAAATTTTTTCAGATCTTCCTGTTTTTCCGCCTCGATAAGCAAAAAAAACGGCCGGCACCAGTTTTTCACCAGTACAGACCGCTTTGTCATTCTCAGTCTTCGTCTTTCTTTTCGCGTGCTTCTACATAGCCGCACTGCTCGTCCGCGCAGACCAGCTTATTGCCTTTTTCCAGCATATAGCCGCCGCACTGCGGGCATTTCTTGGCAGACGGTTTCTGCCAGGACATGAAATCGCATTCCGGATTGTTTTCGCATCCATAATATTTCCGTCCTTTTTTCGTCTTGCGCAGGATCACTTCTTTTCCGCACTTCGGACACGGAACACCGATCTTTTCCAGATACGGCTTCGTGTTCTTGCAGTCCGGGAATCCCGGGCAGGCGAGGAATTTTCCGTGCGGGCCGTATTTGACCACCATGTTGCGGCCGCAGTTCTCGCAGATGACATCTGTCACCTCATCCTCTACCTTAACTTCTTCGAGGTTCTTTTCTGCCTCTGTGACCGCCTCATAGAGATCCGGCCAGAAGTTCTCGACTACTGTCTTCCACGGAACACTTCCATCTCCAACCCTGTCGAGCAGAGCTTCCATCGTTGCCGTAAAGTTGACATCCACGATGCTCGGGAATGCCTCTTTCATCATGTTGTTGACCACCTCGCCGAGCTCTGTCATATAGAGGTTCTTGTTCTCCTTTGCCACGTAACGGCGGTTGATGATCGTTGTGATGGTCGGCGCGTACGTACTTGGACGGCCGATGCCGAGTTCCTCGAGTGTTTTGACAAGGGATGCCTCGGTGTAGTGTGCCGGCGGCTGTGTGAAGTGCTGCTGCGGATCCATCTTTTCCAGTGCCAGCTCCGTTCCTGCCTCCAGGCTCCGGACAGCGGCGTTTTTCTCTTTCTTTTCCTCATCCGGATCGGTGTAAACGGACATGAAACCATCAAATGCCAGACGGGAGGAAGCTGCTGTAAAGAGATACTCTCCTGCATTGATCCGTGCGGAAATTGTCTCATAGACGGCCGGCTGCATGCGGCTTGCCACAAAGCGTTTCCAGATCAGCTGATACAGGCGGAACAGATCTCTTGGCAGGGATTCTTTTACCATTACCGGTGTATTCGTCACATCGGTCGGACGGATGGCCTCGTGCGCATCCTGTGCCTTGCTGTTTTTATTCTCCGTCGTGTCCCCGCTTGCGGTATATTTTGTGCCGTACTGCTCCTGGATAAAGGAACGTGCTGCCGCATCGGCCTCCTCGCTGATTCGTGTAGAATCGGTACGCAGATAGGAAATCAGAGCGATCGTTCCCTTTCCTTTTACTTCCACGCCCTCGTAGAGCTGCTGCGCCAGACGCATCGTCTTCTGCGTGGAGAAGTTCAGCACCTTCGATGCTTCCTGCTGCAGGGTACTCGTGGTGAACGGAAGCGGCGCTTTCTTGGAACGCTCTCCTTTTTTCACTTCGGATACGGTAAAGGTCTCATTTTCCAGTCCCTTTAAGATTTCATCGAGCTGCTCTTTCGTCTCGACCGCCATCTTTTCACTGCCTTTGCCGTGGAATTTTGCGACGAGCGGTTTCTTCTCGCCCGGAATTTTCAGATCTGCTTCCAGTGTCCAGTATTCTTTCGGAATGAACGCATTGATCTCATCCTCGCGGTCGCCGATGATGCGCAGTGCAACGGACTGCACACGGCCGGCGGAAAGTCCGCGTTTGATTTTCTTCCATAACAATGGACTGATTTCATAACCTACCATACGGTCGAGGCAGCGGCGCGCCTGCTGCTCGTCCACCAGGTTCATATCGATGTCGCGTGCCTGTTTGATCGACGCTTTGACTGCTGATTTTGTGATCTCGTTGAAGGTGATGCGGCGCATCTTGTTCTCATCGAGATTCAGCGCAATCGACAGATGCCAGGAAATTGCCTCTCCCTCGCGGTCAGGGTCAGTTGCGAGATAAACTTTATCTGCTTTTTTTGCGGCTTTTCGAAGAGATGCCAGAAGCTCTCCTTTTCCGCGGATGGTGATATATTTTGGTTCAAAGTCATGTTCTACATCAATTCCAAGCCGGCTTTTCGGCAGATCGCGCACATGGCCCATAGATGCTGCAACTTCGTAATTTGCCCCGAGATACTTTTTCACCGTCTTGACTTTTGCCGGTGATTCCACTATTACAAGATATTTTGCCACCTCTGATGCCTCCTGAATACATATTTTTATAACTGTCCAGATCTATATTGCGTTTTTCATATCGCATAGTTCTGCATCATTACAAATTCCAGAATAATTCCTAAATTAGTCGTAACTTCCACTGACTATACACCAAAAAGTTTTTTCTTGCAAGTGTTTTCCATTTTTAAAATGTACCATTTTTCGATATTTCCCGACAAAATAACAGGATTTTTTCTATTTTTTAACGATTTTTCCTGATTTTTTTCTTTTCTTTTTCCTTTTTCAGACATGCACGCGGCGCAGAAGAGCCCCCTTTTTTCTTTTTCTTCTATTATAATTGTGCACCGGGCGGAATATCACAAAACCTTTCTTTTCCTCGTCCCTTTTACGATAACGCCATGTACACGCCCGGCGGATTTTCCGCAATAACGCCGTCAATTTCGAGTGCCAGCAGAATGCCGGTCAGCTCCTGCAGCGGGATTCCGGTGCTGCCGGCAAGCTGTGCAAGATTCTGCGGTTCTGCCGCGAGTGTTTTCAGAACCATTTCCGCCTCTTTTCCATAGCGCGGACGCGGTGCGGCTCTTTTTGTCCCGGCCTTTTTCACGCCCAGCTCCTCGAGAATCGTTTCGGGTGAAATCGCAATTTCCGCTCCCTGCGCGATCAGGCGGTTGCAGCCGCAGCTTGTCGCATCCGTTGTCCGTCCGGGCAGGGCAAATACCGTTTTTCCCTGCTCCAGCGCGTAGTCCGCCGTAATGAGCGAGCCGCTCTTCTCTTTTGCCTCAATTACCAGAACGACATCTGCCAGCGCACTGATCACGCGGTTGCGGATCGGGAAATGCCACGGAAGCGGCTCTGCGCCCGGCGGAAATTCGCTTAAGACACCGCCTCCGTTTTCCAGCATCCGCCGCATCAGCGGGTAATTCTGTTTCGGATAGCAGATATCCACGCCGCAGCCAAGCACGGCAAACGTCTTTCCCTTTCCGCGCAGTGCCCCCTCGTGCGCCGCCGCGTCGATTCCGCACGCCAGTCCACTGATCACCGCCACGCCGTTTGCCGCCAGCACCTGCGCGAAAAAGGCCGCCTGGCTCTTTCCGTACGCCGTACATATCCGCGCGCCCACAATCGCCGCTGTTTTCTGCTCATCCGCCGGCAGCGCGCCCCGCACGAAAAGGCGGGACGGCATGTCCGCGAACGGCATAAGCCGCTCCGGATAGCCCTCCTGCCCGCGGCCGACTGTAAAGATTTCCATCGCCATACGTCAGATCCTCCATATACTTTTGTCGGCGCTCCGAAAGCAGATCGCCTCACTGATATGCGGCACGCCGATTTTGACCGCCCCGTCCAAATCCGCAATTGTCCGCGCGGTGCGGATAATCCCGTGGTAGGAACGCGCGCTGAGGCGCAGGCGGCGGAAGGCATCCTCTAAAAGCTCTTCCGCTGCCTTTTCCAGGATACAGTATTTCTCGATCTGGCCCGCTTTCAGTTCGCTATTGAAATGAATCGACTCCTGCCGGTAGCGCGCCGCCTGAATTTCCGCCGCTGCCGTCGCCTTTTCCCGCATCTTGGCCGAGGATTCGCACCGCTCCTCGCCGTGCAGATCCTCGTAGGAAAGTGCTTCCACCTGCACGCAGAGATCCATGCGGTCGAGGAACGGCTGGCTGACTCTCGAGAGATACCGGCTGATGTCGCCGGGTGCGCAGGTACAGCGCGATAAGTCGGGGTAAAAGCCGCAGGGGCAGGGGTTCATTGCCGCCACCATCAGAAATGACGCCGGGAACACATAGTTTCCGCTGACACGGGAAATCACAATCCGGTGCTCCTCGAGCGGCTGGCGCAGGATCTCAATGGTTGTGCGCGTCATCTCCGGGAGTTCATCAAGGAAGAGAACACCGCGGTGTGCCAGCGTAATTTCGCCCGGAGACGGCTGTTTTCCGCCGCCTGCAAGAGCCTGCGGCGTCATCGTGTGATGCGGAGCACGGAAGGGCCGCTCCCGGCGGACACCCTCTCCTTTGGCAAGCATTCCGGCGATGCTGTAGATCCGCGTTACTTCCATCTGCTCCTCCTCAGACATCGGAGGCATGATCGTCGGAATCCGCCTTGCGATCATGGATTTTCCGCTGCCCGGCGGCCCCAGCATCAGCAGATTGTGAAATCCGGCCGCAGCGATGAGCGCCGCCCGCCGCGCCGCCGTCTGGCCCTGCACTTCGGAAAAGTCCGGCTCTTTTCCGTCCTCCTTCTTTTGATTTTCTATAGACGGAAGCGACGGCATTTTCCCTTCACAGCAGTAGTTCAAAAGCTCCTGTAAATTCTGGATTCCAACGACGTGAAGCCCGCCGACCAGACCCCCTTCCGCGGCATTTCCGGCTGGAACAAGAAGCGTTGTGCATCCAAGCTCCCGCGCCTTCGCCGCTGCCGGAAATACACCGCTGATCTCCTGCACATGGCCGTCAAGGCCGAGTTCACCGAGCACCATCGTTTTCCGGAGTGACCTGGGCGGAATCCGGCCGAGCGTCATCAGAACGCCCGCTGCAATCGGAAGATCGAAACGCGATCCTTCTTTTCGGACGTCCGCCGGGGATAAATTAATCGTAATTCGTTTCGGCGGCAGGGAAATTCCCATGTTTTTGAGGGCTGTCCGCACGCGGTCCTGCGCCTCCTTTACCTGGGCACTCACGTAGCCGACCATCGTAAACTGCGGCATGCCGTCACTGACATCCGCCTCCACCTGCACCGGAATCATCTCCATGCCCGAGACGGTGGCTGATAATACACTGCAATACAAAGAAAACCTCCTTTTCTTTCAGTAGCAGGTCGTATAGTTCCTATTTATTTTTCATTTTGGGAAAATGTCCGGCAAGAACACCGGGAAGATATTATCTTTGATTTTTGTTCGAAAAAGTAAGGATAAGGAAACCTTTTCTGCACCTGATTTCCTTACCCTTTATTATAGAAGCAGTCCGTTTGAAATGTCAAGCATTTACGAAGCGGCAAACCGTAACCGCAACTTTTCAATTGCATTCTTCTCGATCCGCGACACGTACGAACGGCTGATGCCGAGCCGGGCAGCGACCTGTTTCTGTGTGTATTCTGCTTTTCCGCCAAGGCCGTACCGGAGAAGAAGCACCTGTTTTTCCTGCTCTTTTAATTCCGAATCCAGATAACAGTACAGCCGCACCGCGTCCTCTTTCCGGTTGTACTGTTCCGCGATATCCTCCCCGCCGCCCTCCACGATGTCGAGCAGATGGATCTCATTTCCCTCCTTGTCGGTTCCGATCGGCTCGTAGAGGGAAATCTCCCGTGCCGTTTTCTTTTTGCTCCGAAGATACATCAGCAGCTCATTATCAATACAGCGGGCGGCGTATGCGGCCAGCCGGTTTCCTTTTTTCGAATCATATGTCATCACCGCCTTGATGAGGCCGATCGTTCCAATGGAAATCAGATCGTCGAGATCATCGGGCAGGCCCTGATACTTTTTCACAACGTGCGCGACCAGGCGCAGATTCCGCTCGACCAGAATGTCTCTGGCTTTTGTATCGCCCCTCTGATACGCATCCAGACAGCTTTTTTCTTCCTGTGCAGACAGTGGTTTTAAAAAGGGTTCCAAGAAAAGCGGCACCTCAAAGGGGATTTTTCTTTATTTTATGTTTGAATTGCAGGAAACGTGCCTGTCTGCTATACTGATAAGATCAGCCGGGTTTTCCGGCACTCGACATTATATTTTTAAGAGGAGGTTTCCTTTTATGACAGACCAGAAAAACGGACAGGAATATCTTTCTTTTGTGCTGGAAAAGCTGCAGGCGCGTCTTGCCGAGATCAGCCAGTCTCTGCTGGACGGACAGAAAGAAATTGAAAATATGCACGATTATTACTGGCAGAACTATACCGAGATGGACCAGTACGGATATGAGGATTACGACAATCAGCAGGCGCTGCTGCATCAGGTGAATGCGAATCAGGAGCAGCTTCTTCTGCGGAGCCGCTTCCGGAAAATGCTGGATTCTCCGTTCTTCGGGCGTGTGGATTTCCGCTATGACGGGGATGATGAGCCGGAAATTTTCTATATCGGCATCGGCAATTTTGCGGAGCGGCCGGGCGAGCTGCCGCTGATTTACGACTGGAGAAGCCCGGTCAGCGGTCTTTTCTACGATTTTGACCGCGGGCCGGCTTCCTATCTGGCGCCGGGCGGCGAGATGACAGGGGAAATCTGTTCCAAGTGGCAGTATAAGATCCGGGATGGAAAGATGATTTACGGATTTGAGAGTGATGTGAAAATTGATGATGATATTTTAAAGGCGGAGCTTGGCAGCAACGGCGAGGTACAGCTGAAGAATATTATCCGCACAATTCAGAAGGAACAGAATGCGATCATCCGCAATACGAAGGACCGGATTCTGGTAATTCAGGGAGCGGCGGGAAGCGGCAAGACATCGGTAGCGCTGCATCGGATTGCCTACCTTTTGTATCATGACAGACAGAATCTGAAGTCTTCGAATATTCTGATTTTATCGCCGAACGGGGTATTTTCGGATTATATTTCACATATTCTGCCGGAGCTCGGTGAGGAGAATATTCAGGAGATGAGTTTTGATCTCTTTGCTTACCGCAAATTACAGGACACGGCGGCGGACTGTGAGGATCGCTGTGATCAGATTGAGCGGGAGATGCGGGATCCAAAAGCCGCAGAACGGTTTGCTTTAAAACAGTCGCAGGCGTTTGTGGACCAGATGGAGGGATTTGCGCTGGAGCTTGAGGACGAGCTGATGAATTTCTCAGACGTTTCGTATAAGTCGTTTGTGAAGTCAGAATCGGAAATTATTACGCTGTTTTATGACAAGTTTGCGGATATTCCGCTGCTCTCGCGGATGGATGCGGTGGCGGAGACGTTTATTGATGAGATCGAGACGCTGCTGAACCGGGATCTGCCGGAGGAGGAGCGGATTCCGCTCATCGAAAAATTCCGGAAGATGTATGAGACGATGGATTTTTATGTTCTCTACAATCGTTTTCTGAAGAAAGAGGGATATCAGACGCTGCCGCGGCGGCCGTTGGAGAAGCGGAAACTGCGGTATGAGGATGTGTACCCGGTTCTGTATCTGAAGTACCGCCTGTCGCGGCAGGCGGAGCGTTCGAATATTAAGCATCTGGTTATTGATGAAATGCAGGATTATTCGCGGCTCCAGTATCTGATTATCCGGCGGATGTTTTCCTGTAAGATGACGATTCTCGGCGACCGGGCGCAGACGATGGCGGATCAGCAGCAGGATGTCCTGCAGTTTTTACCGGGAATTTTCGGGAAGGATCTGCGGCGGATTGAGATGCGGAAGAGTTACCGGAATACGGTGGAGATTGCGTCATATGCGGCAAATCTCATTGGCGTGACGGATCTGGAGCTGTTTGAACGGCACGGAATACCGGTGGTGGAACGGGATGTCACGGATCTTGAGGCCGCTCTGCGGGAGGCAGTGGATACGCTGTTTCCAGAGGAGAAGACGTATGAGACAGCGGCGGTGATTGTACCGGATGAGAAGACGGCGGAACGGGCTTATCTGATTTTGCGGGAGATTCTGGTGGAAAAAGATTTTGACTGCGGGAAGCGGCTTTCTTGGCTGAACCGTGACAGCTCCAGTTTTAAGAAAGGACTGACGGTTACCACATTTTATCTGGCGAAAGGGCTGGAGTTTGATCAGGTGTTCTCTATTTTCCCGAAGGACGAGAAACGGGAGATAATGATGCAGGCGCAGTATATTGCAGCGACCAGGGCATTGCATGAGCTGAGAGTGTATCATATTTAAAAACAGGGAGATCCTCCGAAAAAATTCGATTGGATCTCCCTGTCATTTTTATTTTCGATCAGATATGATAGAATCCTGCGGACTGTGCCGGGATGGTGATGGTTCCGTCTTTGGATTCTGCTTTTCCTCCGATCGTGTAGAGGGCATCCTTCAGCTCTGCACTGTATGGGAAGGACTGCTCTTGGTCGGATGGGTTGATGATAACGAGGACTTTTTCACCCTCAGCCTCACGGACGTATGCCAGCGGATACTGATTTTTCTCTGCATAAACGAACTCGATGGTTCCGCGGCTTAAGAGTGCTTTGCTGCTCTGGCGGATCTCGATGAGTTTTTTAACTTCGTGGTACAGGGAATCCGGATCGGCCATCTGTGCTTTGGCGGTCGGACGGTCTTTGCCCGGGTCCATGGTGATGTAGAGGTCACTGGCCGGTGCGCTGGAGAATCCTGCGTTGGTGCTGTCATCCCACTGCATCGGAGAACGGGAACCGGTGCGGTTGTATCCACCCTCAACGGATTTCAGGCCTTCGACGTAGCGCATACCGATTTCATCACCGTAGTAGATGAACGGCGCACCTGGCATGGAAAGAAGGAAAGCGAAAGCAATTTTCAGCTCATCCCCCTGCAGACGGCGTGCCAGACGGTCCATATCATGGTTTCCGGACGGGATGCAGATCAGGCCTTTCTGTGCGGTCTTATTGTAGTTGGTTTTGTAGGTCTCTACAAACTCAGAGATATCTCCTTTTCCGCGTTTGGAGAAGAATGGCTCATCGCATCGGAACAGATCGTTGTAATGGGACGGTCCAAAGTGAAGCAGGAAGTCCATGTGGAAGCCGCCCTGTAAGGATTTGTCCGGCTCGCCCCACTCGGATACCATGGCTGCATCCGGGAACTCGGCGTCGAGGAATTTCCGTACCTGCTGCCACAGGCGGATGGTTCCTTTGCCTTCCTGATCGTTCTTTACCAGGGAGCCCGCCATATCGACACGGAAGCCGTCGCAGCCCATGTTCAGCCAGAATCTCATGACATCTTCCATCGCTGCCAGCGTTGCCTGCGGTCCCTCATCATCAAAGGACTGCTGCCACGGTTTTTCCGGATCCGGCTGATAAAAGCCGTAGTTCAGGGCCGGCTGGTTGGAGAAGAAGTTGATGGCGCAGGCGCCGTCACGCTCGGAAATGCCGCGCAGACTTCCCATTCCTTCCGGTGCTTCCCATACGTTATTGGTCCATACGTAGCGGTCTGTAAATTCATTGCGGTCTGCTTTCATGGATTCTTTGAACCATGGATGCTCAACAGATGTATGGCCCGGAACCAGGTCGAGCAGAACGTGCATGTCACGTTTGTGTGCTTCTTCGAAAACTCTCTTCAGATCCTCATTCGTTCCGTAGCGCGGTGCAACGCGGCAGTAATCTGCGACATCGTATCCTGCATCACCGAATGGGGACAGGAAGCACGGGTTGATCCAGATGGCGTTGCAGCCCAGCTCATTGATGTAGTCTAATTTTTCAATGATACCCTGGAAATCTCCGATTCCGTCGGCGTTGGTGTCGTTGAAGGACTGCGGGTAAATCTCATAAAATACTGCGTTATCTAACCATTTTGACATTTTTTCTTTTCCTCTTTCGCTCTTATTTCTGCTGTATTTTCGTCGTTGCAGCAAGTGTTTCTATATGATATATTACTACTGTATCCGCTGAAATACCAGTAATTTCCTATTTCATTCTAATACTATTCTATGATTTTATGCATGCCGCGCTCTGCCATTTCCGGCATTTTACGCACATGCTTTTTGGAGGAGGATTTTATGATGCTTTCTGCTGCGAAAGAAAAACGCCAGCACGGCTCCATGCAGGTTCCCTACAGTTATTATGACTGCCGGATGCCCGACTATTTTCCCGGCGTACCGCTGCACTGGCACGGGGAGATGGAGCTGAATTATATCAAACGCGGAACGGGGTATTTTCAGTATGAGGACCGTCTGCTTACGGCGCATGCCGGTGATATTTTTCTGATTCAGCCGAACCTCGTACATGCCATTCTGCCCGCCGAGCAGGAGTCGATGTTTTATGATACGATTGTTTTCCACCAGAATATGCTGATCGGCGGGTATGACGACCGCAGCTACACGGAAATTCTGCAGCCGTTTTTCTCTGCCCGGCGCCGCATCCAGGCACCGATTTCACCCGAACATTCCGGTTATGCTGCACTTTCTGCATCCGTCCATCAGATTTTCCGCTGCATCCGTGAAAACTCTGCTGTCTCCGATCTTCTGCTGAAAAGTGAGCTGCTCCGCTTCTTCTATCTGCTCGCCGCATCGCCGGAACTCTGCACCGATCGTCCCGCCATACCTGCGGCTGCTGAAAACCTGCGGCCTGTGCTCGCCTATATCCAGGAGCACTTCGCCGACCCGATTACCATAGAGGAACTTGCCAGGCTGTCGCATTTGAGCAAAAGCTATTTTATGAGCTGTTTTAAGCAGACCTTCGGACTCGGGGCCGTTGAATATCTGACACAGCTTCGGATCAAAACCGCCTGCGAGGCGCTGCGCAGTACGACGCGGAGTGTGTCCGAAATCGCGTACGACAATGGTTTCCGCAACCTTTCCAACTTCAACCGGCAGTTCCGAAACAAAGTGGGATGTACGCCGCAGATGTATCGGAAGGAATTTCAAAATTCGTAAATTCAAAAAGGGATGCATCAAAATATGCATCCCGAAAATCTATCTCTGATCCTATTTTTATTCCGTAATCTCCGGTACCGACGGAACATCTTTATCTTCTTCCCGCCAGCTCCCAGAATGCGACAGCGCTCGCCGCAGCGACGTTCAGTGAATCCACGCCGTGTGTCATCGGAATCAGCACGGTTGCATCTGTTTCAGCGATCGTATCACTTGCCAGTCCGTCACCCTCGGTTCCGAGCAGAATGGCGAGCTTTTCATGCGTTTTTAACGACGGATCATCCATCGGAACGGAGTCTTCTTTTAATGCCATCGCAACGGTATAAAATCCAAGTTCCTGCAGTGCAGCAATTCCCTGCTCCGGCCAGTAACTGCCGCCTGGCAGCACGGTCCACGGGACCTGGAAGACATTTCCCATGCTCACGCGGATGGCGCGGCGGTACAGCGGGTTGCTGCAGCCTGATGTGAGGAGCACGGCATCGATGCCAAGCGCGGCGGCAGAACGGAAAATCGCACCGACATTCGTCGGGTTCACGACATTTTCCAGAATCGCCACGCGGCGGGCATTCCGGCAGATTTCCTCCATAGCCGGAAGCGTGCGGCGGTGCATCGCGCAGAGCATGCCGCGCGTGAGGGCAAAGCCTGTGAGCTGTTCCAGCACCTTCGTCTCTGCTGTATAGACCGGCGCGTCCGGGCAGTGCGCAAAGAGTGCTTCGTTTGCGGCAAGCTCTGCGCTTCCGGCAAGGAACGAAACCGGTTCATATCCGGCATCCAGCGCACGCTCGATGACACGCGGACTCTCCGCAAGAAAAAGGCCTGGCTGCGGTTCATAATAGTGCAATAACTGCGGTTCTGAAAGACGCGCATACACGTCGAGCTCCGGCGCCGCAAAGTTTTCGATTTTTCTGATCTCTGACATAATATTGATTTCCTTTTGCGTTTTCTCTTTGTTTTCACTATGTTCTATTGTAGCAATCCCGCTCCCGTTTCGCAATCCATTCTTTTTCCCGCCGGTGCCGTTCCCCGCACCATTCGCCAAACCGTGCTTCCAGCACGCATCGAATTTTCTTGTTTATCTATCTTTTCAAAAAATTTCTCAATTTCCTCTTGCCAAACGCCGCCGGAGACGTTATAATAATCGACGGTTCAAAATTAAAAACTGCAGAAAAGATTGGTATCAGATTGGAAACGGCACAAGTGCATTGCTTGGTTAACGAACAACACATGTGTCTTTTTTGCGCCCATTTTTCAAAATTGCAAAGAAAAGGAGAACAATCGATGCCAAAAACAAAATTTCAAAACGTTGTATTTACCCTCATGATGTCCTTTCTGATGGTCTACGCCATGATCTGCTACAACATTTCCATGAACATCGGCGGAATGACAAATCAGGTCTTTCTGATGGCGTTTCACGAGATGATAATCATGTGGCCGGCCGCTTTTATCCTCGAGTTTTTCCTCGTGGATCATCTGGCTCACAAATTAGCTTTTTGCATGGTAACACCGCAGGATCGTCCGATCGTAATCACGCTGGCAATTTCCATTATGATTATTGCTATTATGTGTCCGATTATGAGTTTTATTGCAACGCTGCTGTTTAAAAATGCCGGAAAGGAATTCGTTGCTGTCTGGCTCCAGACCACGTTTTTAAACTTCCCGGTTGCCTTCTTCTGGCAGCTCATGTACTGCGGACCCTTCATCCGTTTTCTGTTCCGCAAACTGTTTCCGGAAAAATAAGAAAAGATATCCACAAAGGCGAACCGCTTTTCCCCTCTCTTTCCACAATTTCTGTGGACAGACGGTGCAAAATGGTTCGCCTTCTGTGGATATCTTTTGTTTTCTTCCGGGATTACTCCTGCGGTACCGGATTGGATACGCTGACTACATGATCATACCAGGTTCCTTTTTTACCAATGATCGCAACATTGAAATCCTCGTCCAGTTTTTCTACCGGGATATCAAAGCCGTACACTTCATCTGTAGTGCCGTCGGAATACGTTACCTCATCTGTGGTCGGCTCGATCAGCTCTGCGCCGTCTGCCTGTGCTTCTTCTTTTGTTCCCACAAAGACATTGACAATGTTTTGGGATACCAGGCTGACGTGGATGGTCATTTTTCCGTCTTTTACCGTCAGGACACCCTTTCCTTCTTTTGCTTCATTGACATGGAACATATTGCTGTCTGTATTGAAGTCTGCCGTATACGTACCGTCTTCCAGCTCTGATGCGCTGCTTTCTCCTGCAGTCTCCGCTGCCGATGCGCTTTCTGCTGAAACATCTGATGTGGATGTACTGCTCTCTGCCTTAGATGCATCCTGTACAGAAGCGGAAGATGCGTCTGCCGCAGAAGACGCAGATACTGCAGATGCAGAAGATGACGCTGCATCCTTTCCGCCGCATGCGCCGAGCATGGATACAGTCAGTGCTGCTCCAAGAAAAAGAACTGCCAATTTTTTTCTCATAATAAATTTCCTCCTTGTATCACCTTGAAGCGGATCTTTTTCATCCGCTCAACTTAAAATCCGACAGCACACTGAGTCTCTTCAGCCGTACTGCCGGATCTTATTTTACTCTATTTTACGTTCGGAATGCAACCCCTAATTATTCAGCATCGTCCTGAACGCCGTTGCCGTCCATAGCTGCCTTGGTATGCTGTACATACAGCTGCTCAACAGCATCGATTCTTCCAAGACCTTCGATCTGAGTGTCGATCTCGTCGAATGCACCGGATGCCTCAAACTGGCTCTTCCAGGAATCCTCATCCTCGCCTGCCATATCGTTGTTTGCGTGGTCACCTGCAACAACCATCAGCGGCCGAAGAATTACTTTCTTGTATCCGGCTGCTTTTACTGCCTCGATCACGTTCTCGCAAGCGGTCTCTTCCGGCTTGCCCTCAACGGTTCCGATGAATACGTTTTTGTATCCAAGAGTATCCATCTGTGTCTGCATCTGGCTGTAGGTTACATTTGCAGTGTGGGAAGTACCATGTCCCATAAATACGAAAGCAGTGCCGTCCTCTGCTGCTGCATCCAGACTGTCATAATTTGCAGATTTTACTGCCTGTGCCGTGATTGCTTCTGCAACGGCCTGTTTGTCCTCGTTGATTACGGTAGCGTCACTTCCAACCTCGCCAAGCAGCGGCTCTGCGATGGTTACGGACTCAAATTTATCTTTATAGCTATCTACTGCTTCTTTCAGCTCGTCGTACTCTGCGCCGTGCATCAGATGAGTCGGCTGAATAATCAGTTTTTTCACGCCATTGCTTACAGCTCTTTCCAGTGCCTGATCTACGTTGTCGATCTTCTCGTCATCGCGGGCCTGTACATGGTTGATGATGATCTGTGCAGTGAAGGCACGTCTTACGGACCAGTCCGGATATGCAGCCTGCAGAGCTTTCTCAACGCCTCCGATATCCTCAGCACGGCTGTCGTTGAAGGAAGTACCAAAGCTTACAACCAGAAGCTCATTCTCGCCGATCTCGTCTCCGTTTAACGGATCATCCTTGGAAGCATCACCTGTGTCTCTTCCGAAGTAATCCGGATCTGCGTTCTCTCCTTCTACAAGTTCCTTCTGCGCGTCTGTCAGGGCATCCCATGCCTCTTTTGCTTCTTTGCACTGCTCGTCGGTGTTATCATTTCTTTCCTGTACATAAATTGCGTCAATCAAAGCTGCCACTTTATCTGCTGCCTCCTGGTCTGCATCTGCGGATACCTCTTCAGATGCAGAAGATGCGCTTACGCTGCTGCTTGCTGCTGTGGTGTCTTCCTCAGATGCGGAAGATGCACTTACGCTGCTTGTTGCTGTGCTGCTTGCGCTGCTGCTGGATGCGTTGCTGCTTCCGCATGCGCCGAGCATAGATGTTACCATAGCTGCTGAAATTAAAGCGACTACAAGTTTCTTTTTCATTTTTGTTTTCCTCCCATTTGCTGGTATCTTTGCAACAACCAATATCGGGGACGTTTTACATTTCAAACTATGAGAAACACGCTCCGCGAGTTTCTCAAGTTATCGCTGCAGTCGCTAAGGTCTCGTGCAAGCACGGACTTTGGCTCGTTGCCCGCGTAAATAGAAAGAAGCCCTTTCGTTTTTCAACGAGGGGCTTCCAGTATTTTCATCACAAAGAAAACCATCTCACCCGCTGTGGGGCAAATGTCCGCTTTCCTGTTTTGTACTGCCAGTTCCTCGTGGCACGAACGTAACGTTCCTGTACTGCGAAAGGCAGGTCTCCCGGCTCATTGCTTCAGGATTTGACTCCAGCGCATCGGTCTCCTTCCCGGTTTCCCAGTGGATCATTCCCCTGCTTGCAAAATACGGTGACGAGTTCGTGCAGGATTCACACCTGCTTCCCTTTTCACCGGACACGTATGTCCGACACCTTACACATCGATATTTAATTGTCTTTTCTTTAACGACTGTTAGTGTAGCACATCGTCTTTTCTCTGTCAAGTGCTGTAAAATCAGGAAATCCGGCCATTTTCCATTTCATATACCACATCCGCGACGTTCATCGTGGACACTCTGTGCGATACGAGCACAATGGTTTTCTCTTCTGCCGATTCTTTCAGGGATTTCAGAATAATTCCTTCATTTAAGGAATCAAGATTCGATGTCGGCTCGTCCAGCAGGATCATGGATGCGTCATGCAGGAATGCCCGCGCGATACCGATCCGCTGTTTTTCTCCGCCGGACAGCGTATCGCCGAGTTCTCCGACTTCGGTGTCGTAGCCGTTTGGCAGTGTCATGATGAAATCATGTATGGACGCCTTCTTCGCCGCCTCCATAATTTCTTCCCGCGTCGCGCCGGGTTTTGCAATAGCGATGTTGTTCGCAATCGAATCGTGGAACAGATGTGTCTCCTGCGTCACATAGCTTTCCATATCGCGCAGATGCTTCGTCGGGATTTCGCGGACATCGGCTCCGTCCACGGAAACGCGCCCCGTCTGGACATCCCAGAAGCGCATCAGAAGTTTTAAGATCGTCGATTTTCCGGAACCGCTCGCGCCGTGGATGCCGGTGATTTTTCCCGGTTCCAGTTTCAGCGAATACTGATCCAGAATCGTCTCGTCTTCGTAGGCAAACGTTACATTCTGCGCCTCGGCTCCTGCAAATGCGTGGTCACCGCCGGATGCCGCATCTCCCGGAATTTCCTCCACCAGCGGCGCTTCCTCGAGAATGGAAAGCACACGCTCGCCGCTTGCCAGCGTCTGATTCAGGTTATTCGACAGGCTGGACAGCGCCACGACCGGGCCGAAGGAACCCATCATCGCGACTGTGCAGGTCAGGACTCCCTCAAATCCGATCCCGCCTTTCGTGTAAAGATAGATCGTCAGTGCCAGCATGCCGAACGATGCCAGAAGAATCACCATGTTGGTGACAGACCGCTGGGAGCCTTCCATGCGGCTTAAGTTTTCCTGCACAGAAGCCAGTTCTTTCGACCGCCCTGACATCTGCTCTTTCCGTTTTTCGCCCTGTCCGTACTGAATCGTCTCGTCGAGGCCACGCAGGGAATCCAGCACGAAGCTGTTCAGCTCGCCAAAGCCTGTCCGGAACTCCATTCCTTTCTGGCTTCCGCGCTTTCCGTTCCACATCGGGATCACAACGCCGACCGTCAGATACGCCGCAAGTGCAAGCAGCCCTGCCAGAACATGGTATCTTCCAATGAAGCATACCATAATCAGAGAAGTTAATGCTGCAATCGCAATCGGGGAAATCGTATGCGCATAGAATACTTCCAGAAGTTCGATATCGGTTGTGATAATCGAAATCAGATTTCCTTTGTCCCGTCCTTCCAGCTTCGCCGGGCAGAGCTTCCGCAAAGCTGCAAACACTTTATGGCGGATGATCGCCAGCAGTTTAAAAGCAATAAAGTGGTTGCAGTACTGCTCCGCATAATGCAGAATGCCGCGCAGCACCGCGATCACGATCATCACCGTGAGTATCGTTTTTACCGGGGTATGTACAAGCCACATGTTTTGCACCGAAAGGCTCGTCCCTGCCGCGCCCGTCAGTAAGCCATGCACGATGACCTGTCCTGCCAGAATCGTCAGGAAGATCGCACATAAATATCCCATTGTTCCAAGAATAATTGCCGCCATCATAATATGAAGCAATGGCTTCACCAGCCCGATCAGGCTTCCCATAATCCGGAGGGCGCTTCTGCGTTTTGCTGTATTTTTCTTCTCGTTCATCATGCATTCCCCTGCTTTCCATAGTTTTCCAGTACCATCTGGCTGTCGTACAGATGACGGTATGCTCCGTTCTGTTCCATCAGTTCCGCATGCGTTCCACGCTCGCAGATGGTACCGTTTTTCAGGAAATAAATCTGATCTGACTGTACGACGTTCGCAAGGCGGTGGGAAATCAGCAATACCGTTTTCGTCTTTGCGAGTTCATGAATCACATTCATGATCAGCTCTTCACTCTCGACATCAATATTCGATGCGGCTTCATCAAAGATATACACCGCACTGTCGCTCCGAAGCAGCGCCCGCGCAATCACAAGACGCTGACACTGGCCGCCGGAGAGGTTTCCTGCTTTTTCGAGAAGCTCTGTCTGCAGTCCATTCTGTGTCTGTAAGAATCCCAGCAGATTGACTTTCTGCAGAACTGCCTCCATCTCCTCCTTCGTCGCATCCGGTTTCGCCATGCGCAGGTTCTCTTCTACGGTTCCTTTAAATAAGTAACTGTTGTGGCGGACCAGAACAACGTGCTTCATCAGATCCGTCTCAGCGACTTCCGAGAGCGGCACACCGCCCAGGGTGATGCGCCCTGTATATCCACGGTTCTTTGCCGCAAGGATACCCGCAATCGTACTCTTTCCGCAGCCGGATTCACCGACCAGCGATATAAAACTGCCCGCCGGGAGCGTCAGGTCAATGCCTTTTAAGATTTCCCGGTCCTCTTCATAGGAAAAATGTACATCCTCTAACACGACATCCAGCGGTCCGTCCGGCAGCGTCCGTTCTCCCGCCTGCGGCTCCGGCAGATCAAGGATTTTGAAAATCTTGTCACTCGCCGCCATGCCGTTCATCGCAATGTGGAAGAACGATCCGAGCAGACGCAGCGGCAGGAAAAACTCACTCGCCAGCAGCACAATGCAGAGCGTGCCGGACACGGTGAGGTTTCCTTTCAGAAATTCCGATACCGCCACCGCCATGCCAACCGCCGCGCCGCCGTATGCTACGATGTCCATCACGCTCGTTGAGTTGAGCTGCATCGTCAGAACTTTCATCGTGATCCGGCGGAAGTTCTGGGATTCCACATCCATCTCGTCGGCTTTCTGCTGGTCGGCCTGATAGATTTTTAAGGTCGTCAGGCCTTGCAGATTTTCAAGGAACGAATCGCCGAGCCCTGTGTAAATACTCCAATATTTGTTCAGCAGCTTCTTCGCAATCTTCTGTACCACTACGATCGAAACTGGGATCAGCGGCACGCAGATCAGAAGGACCACGCTCGCTTTCATGCTCACCCGGCAGAGGATGGCGAACAGTGTGAGCGGTGCGAGCAGGCTGTAAAACAGCTGCGGCAGATACTTTCCAAAGTATGTTTCGAGCTGCTCCACACCTTCGGTGGACACCTGTACGACCTCTGAGGAAGACACCTGCTCGCTGTACGATGCACCGAGCTTCAGCATTTTTTCATAAATTTTTTCGCGCAGAATCCGCTTCACATCCACACACGCAAGATACGACGACCGCGCGCCCATCCGCTCGCAGAAAAAGCGGATCACAACAACAATTGCCAGTGTAAAAATCGTCCGTTTCACAGCCGCTGCCGTTACCGCGCCATACACAACCCGCTCCAGCAGATCGGCAATCGTAAATACCGCGATCACCTGCGACAGAAGCGCCGCCCACTGCCACAGAATCGTGTACACGATATACTTTTTCGCGTGGGACAGCAGCCCCACCAGTCTTGTTTTAATCATAAGTACCTCTCTTTTATGCTTTTGCTTTTCGCTTCTCTCTCATGCTGCAGATTAAATGCCAGATAGCTAAAATCGGATGATACAGCAGCATCCTCGGCCCCGAAAACCGCATAACGGCGCGGATCTTTTCCCGCATTTCCGGCTTGTAGCAGTGTACTTTGCAGTTTGCGCAGAATGTTTTCTGTTCCATGAAGGGACATTTCTGGCTCCGCTGTTTTGCATAGTCCGCTAATTTCTGACATTCCGGACACATTCCGCCGGATGCATGCCCCTCTTTTCCATGGTTCTTCCGGCAGTACAGGCGGATCATCTCTTCCACGACGTACTGTTCTTTCTGCCGCTTTTTTTCTACTTTGTTCATTTTGTTTCTCCTAGGATATGATCTTCTGTTTTTACGGTTTTGACCCGCAGGAAGAAATACAAAATATGGCACATCCATACCACAGCAATACAGATTCTTCCAATCGGCACATTCTTCATAGCAAAAAAGCCGATCGCCATCACAACCGTTACCATCCCGATGATTTTACATTTCGTTCCTACCGTCATCGCCCGATGCTGTACGAAGCTGTCGAGATGCTTCTTATATAATTGAGTTCCAATAAACCAGCTGTGCAGCCGCTCCGAACTTTTCGCAAAGCAGAACAGGGTCGCCATATAGAATGGAACTGTCGGCAGAATCGGAAGCACAATGCCGATGGTACCAAATCCCAGGCACAGAAAGCCGAATACGATCCAAAATATTTTAAATGGACTCTTCATAATTTTCCTCCTTTCTCACCGAATATTAAAATAGAAAAATAGCCGCTCATGGTTCTTGCGAATACATGAGCGGTTAGTTGTCGCTTACGCTAGTTATAGATTAACATTGTTTGCCTTTCGTGTCAAACACATTTCACTCCTGAGAACGCTCCTCTGCTTGCGGAATAACTGCTGTTATTTCAACTCACGAAGTGTGATACATCATACTCTAAATAATTCCACCAATGTTTGAAGATTCAACTCACGGAGGGCGACAAAGGAATCGGGCCGGTTGTGTGGGGACGCATCATTTCAACTCACGCCCTCACGAAGGGCGACGCTGCGCCTTCAGTTCATCCGTCAATCCATTGATGTTATACTCAATATACGGGTGCTGCCATAACGGTAGGCGGTTAGTCCTTCTACGGAGGGACTGTGACTCTCCGATTACATAGAAACCCTTTATATGGGAATTCCTTGGAAAGGAGGGCTAAGCCATGAGTATTATCGACTTCATAGCAGTTGTAAGTTTCGGCTTAACCTGCTTTAGCCTTGGATACAACTTCGGCAAAGATACTGCGAAATCACAAAAATAGCCGCCCAGTCCTGCAAACTTTGGCGACTATTTTTACATAAACCAATAAATATGGACTAACCGTCTATCGGTAGCACTCTTTTCAATATCATAATATCATGCATTTCAGAATATGTCAAAATCTTCTTTTCACATATCCCGAAATCTCCGATACCTCTCCTCTACCAGTTCTTCCCCATCCATCTTCTCATACTTTTCCAGGAATCTCAGAATTTTGCCTCTCAATTCTTCACACACCACTGGCATTGTGTCCACCGTAAACTCCCCCGGCTCTTCCACAATCTCTTCTACAATTCCCAGTTCCTTCAAATCCCCCGCCGTCAGCTTCATCACCTCGGCGGCCTCCGGCGCGCGTTTGCCGTCTTTCCACAGGATGCTTGCAAATCCCTCCGGCGACAGGATGGAGTAGATGGCATTCTGCATCATCCACACTTCATCCGCCACGGCGAGTGCCAGTGCACCGCCGCTGCCGCCTTCTGAAATGACAATAGAAAGAACCGGCGTTTTTAACGCTGACATTTCATACAGGTTCCGCGCAATCGCCTCGCCCTGGCCGCGTTCTTCGGCTTCCATTCCGCAGAAGGCGCCTGGGGTGTCTACGAGACAGATAACAGGCCTGTGGAATTTTTCGGCCTGTTTCATCAGACGCAGGGCTTTGCGGTAGCCCTCCGGGGACGGCATGCCGAAATTGCGGCGGATGTTTTCTTTCGTATCCGCGCCTTTCGCCTCGGCGATGACCGTGACCGGTGTGCCGTCAAACGATGCAATACCGCCGATGATCGCCGCATCATCGCCATACAGTCGATCACCATGAAACTCAATAAAATCAGGAAACAGCTCCCGAATATAATCTTCTCCCACCGGTCGGTCCTTTTTCCGCGCTTTCTGCACACAGTCCCAAGCCGATGTTTTCTCTCCCGTTTCTGGTGCTGCCAAAGACCGCTTCACGTCTCCATCCCCCAAAGTCAGCACTTCCGAGGAAACTTCGATATCTTTCCCATGCATCCGCAGAATCTCCGACAGCACCTCTTTCGCCTCTTCTCTTGGCAGAATCCGATCCACAAACCCATGCTCCACCAGAAACTCTGCCCGCTGGAACCCTTTCGGCAGTTTCTGTCCTATTGTCTGCTCAATAACCCTCGGTCCCGCAAACCCGATCAGCGCATGCGGCTCCGCCAGAATAATATCCCCCAGCATCGCCCAGCTCGCCGTCACGCCGCCCGTCGTCGGATCCGTCAGCACACTCACATACAAAAGCCCCGCATCACTGTGTCTTTTCAGTGCCGCCGACGTCTTCGCCATCTGCATCAGGGAAACAATCCCCTCCTGCATCCGCGCCCCTCCCGAGCACGCAAACAAAATCACCGGCAGCGAGAGCTTCGTCGCCCTCTCCACCGCCCGCGTAATCTTCTCCCCAACAGCCTCACCCATACTGGCCATCATAAACCTGCCATCACAGACCCCGATCACCGTCTCCATCCCGTTGATCCGTCCCTTACCAGTCACAACAGCCTCCGTAAGTCCTGTTCTCTCCTGCAGAGCCCTCACCTTCTCTTCATACCCCGGAAACCCCAGCGGATTCCCCGCCGTCATCCCCTGATCCCATTCCTCAAAACTCCCATCATCCAGAAGAAACTCAATCCTCCGATACGCATGCACCCGAAAATAATTCCCACACTTCGGACAAATATAAAGATTCCTCTTCACATCCTCCGTAAAAATAGCCCCCTTACAAGCATTACACTTCTTCAAAATCCCCTGCGGCGCCTCCGGCACCACCCCATCCGCCGTGTGCTCCTTCCGAAACACCGTCTTCTTAAAATACTTACCCAGCATCATACCACCATCACTCCTTACGTCATAACACTTTCACTCTATTGTCACCATAACAATCTTCCAACCACACACCTCACCCATCGAGGCATTCATTCTCTCTTCACCGCTCACTCCTGTCATCCCAGCCGCACCGCCCCGCGGTGTCGCTGACCACACTCTCCCAGTCGTGTGTCTGATCTCAGCCGCCCGGCAGTACAGCAGAGGGGGACGGCGCATTTGCAGGAGGAACTATAGCAAGACCCGAAAATAATGCAAAAAAGGCAGTGCTGCAGAGCGCGAATTGCAAGGAACAGATTTGAAGGCGTACCGGGGTACGACGAAAATCTGTGACGCAGTAATTCACGCTCTGCGGTGCTGAATTTTTTGCATTATTTTCGGGGATTGCTATAGAAACACTTAGGCTTCCAGAATTTGCGTTATTTTCAAAAATCTAACTGTCTGAGCGACAGCGAGTTTTGGATTTTTGAAAATGGTTTTAGCAAATGCTGGAGGCCTTAGTGTTTCTTTCCTCTGAAACCGCGCCGTCCCCCTCTGCTGTACTGCCGGGCGGCGTCCGTCTCTTACAATCTCTCCGTCAACCGCTCCACAAACTCAATATCCGCCCTCCCGGCCAGATACTCCTCTTCATTTAAAATAGAATACAAATAATCAACGTTAGTGTCGACTCCCTCGATGACGACTTCCCCCAGCGCACTCCTCATCCGCGCAATCGCCTCCTCACGCGTCCTCCCATGCACAATCAATTTCGCCAGCATCGAATCATAAAACGCCGGAATCACATACCCGTCATACGCCGCCGTATCCACCCGTACTCCAAATCCCCCAGGCAGATGCATCTCCGTAATCTTCCCCGGACAAGGCCTGAAATTCTTCGCCGGATTCTCCGCATTAATCCTGCACTCAATCGCATGCCCCGAAAGCCGGACCTCCCCCTGCGTCACCGACAGCGGCATCCCCGAAGCCACCCGAAGCTGCTCCTGAATCAGATCCATCCCCGTGACCCACTCCGTCACCGGATGCTCCACCTGTATCCGCGTATTCATCTCCATAAAATAAAAATTCCCGTCCGGCTCCAGCAGAAACTCAATCGTCCCCGCATTCACATAATGCGCCGCCTTCGCCGCCCGGACCGCCGCCGAGCCCATCCGCTCCCGCAGCGTGTCATCAATCGCCACACAAGGCGACTCCTCAATCATCTTCTGATGATTCCTCTGAATCGAGCAGTCCCGCTCGCCAAGATGAATCACATTCCCGAACGAGTCCGCCATAATCTGAAACTCCACATGACGCGGATGACGAATCAGCCGCTCCACATACATAGTTCCGTCCGCAAACGAACTTTTAGCCTCCTTCTGCGCCGTCTGAAACGCGCTCTGGAACTCCCCGCGCGTCTCCGCCATGCGCATACCCTTGCCGCCGCCTCCAAGCGCCGCCTTAATCATCACCGGAAAACCAATCCGGTCGGCCTCAGAAAGACCCGTCTCCCAGTCAAAAACAGGTTCCTTCGTCCCCGGAATCACCGGCACACCGGCTGCCTGCATCGTATTTCGCGCCTCAGACTTATTACCCAGCCGGTCCATCACCTCAGGAGATGGCCCAATCCACGTAATGTGGCACTCCTGGCATCTCCGCGCAAACGTGCTGTTCTCCGACAGGAATCCAAATCCCGGATGAACCGCATCCGCCCCCGTCACAAGCGCCGCACTCAAAATGCGTTCCATATTTAAATAACTGTCCTTCGACGGTGCCGGCCCGATGCACACCGCCTCATCCGCGAGCTGCGCATGCAGTGCCTCCCGGTCCGCCTCCGAATAAACAGCAACCGTGAGAATTCCCATCTCACGGCATGCCCGGATAATCCGGACCGCGATCTCCCCACGGTTTGCAATCAAAACTTTTCGAATCATTGTGCTGCCCCCACCATAAAGGTCAGTTCCGCCTGCGCGACCACCTTGCCGTCGACCGAAGCAACCGCTTCCCCGACGCCCATCGGTCCCTTGTGGCGGATAATTTTCGTCTCCAGACGAAGCTTGTCTCCCGGTTTCACTTTTCCCTTAAAACGGCACTTGTTGATGCCGCCGAAAAATGCAATTTTTCCCTTATTCTCGTCAAGAGAAAGAATCGCAACCGCACCGACCTGCGCCAGCGCCTCGATAATCAGCACGCCCGGCATCACCGGCTCCTGCGGAAAATGACCCGCAAAAAAATCCTCGCGGTACGTCACACATTTATACCCAATGCCGAATTCGCCCGGCTCAAAATCTTCTATGTAATCCACCAGCAGAAACGGATGTCTGTGTGGAATAATCTCCTGAATCTGTTTCGTTGTCAAACTGTTCATTCGCTGCTTCCTTTCTCGTCCCGGCTTTACGCTTTCACCCGGAACAGCGGTTTTCCGTAATCAACCATCTCGCCGTTTTTCACCAGAACCTCCGCAATCACGCCGTCCACTTCGCTCTCAATCTCATTCATCAGCTTCATGGCCTCCACAATCGCTACAACCTGTCCCTTTTTCACGGTGTCGCCGACCTTCACAAACGGCTCGGCATCTTCTGCCGGAGCTGTATAAAACGTTCCGACCAGCGGGGATGTCACAAAAACGCCTTCTTCTGCTTCGCTGTGATCCTCAGCCGCTGTACTTTTTCCTGCCGTTTCTTTTCTCTCCGGCATGGCTGCTTCTTTCGCTGTCACGCCATTTGCTCCGCCCATCATCTCTGCCATCTGCAGACCGGCACCGGATGGAACCCCGCTCATCTGCACCTGCACCGGAGCCGCTTTTCCATGCTCCATGGCAATCTTGATCCCATCAGCCTCGTAATCAAACGCGGTCAGCGAAGAATCCGAAACTTTATCAATCAACTGTAAAATCTGATCTAATTCCATCTTATTTTCCTTTCTGCACCGGAACACGATGCCGCTTTATTCATATTTCTGAAACAGCAGCACCGCATTGTGGCCGCCAAAACCAAGGGAATTGCTCATTGCCAGTTTCACATCGGTTTCCACTGGAGCGCCGATGCAGTAATTCAGATCGCATTCCGCATCTGCTTCCTTTGTTCCAATCGTCTGATGCACGAAGCCGTCCTGAATGGATTTCGCACAGACAACAGCTTCCACACCGCCTGCCGCGCCGAGCAGATGACCGACCATCGATTTCGTCGAGTTGACCAGCACATGGTCTGCCGCATCACCGAAGGCTTTCCGGATCGCACGCGTTTCAAACAGATCGTTGTGATGTGTGGACGTTCCGTGTGCATTAATATAAGTAACTTCTTCCGGTTTTACTCCCGCTTCTTCCATCGCAAGCTCCATCGCACGTGCCGCACCGCTTCCATCTTCCAATGGAGAAGTAATGTGGTACGCGTCGCAGGTTGCGCCGTATCCGACTACCTCTGCATAGATCTTCGCGCCGCGCTGTTTCGCGTGCTCCAGCTCCTCAAGTACGAGAATGCCGGCGCCTTCGCCCATGACGAAACCGTTCCGGTCTTTATCAAACGGAATCGAAGCCCGCAGCGGATCTTCCGACTCGGAAAGTGCGGTCAGTGCCGAAAAGCCTGCCACGCCGACCGGCGTAATTGCGCTCTCCGCACCACCTGCCACACAGATGTCCGCGTCGTTGTACTGAATTGCGCGGAAGGCATCGCCAATGCAGTGCGTTCCTGTCGCACACGCCGTCACCACGCTGGTACATTTTCCTTTCGCGCCGAGTGCAATCGCAACGTTTCCCGCCGCCATGTTCGCAATCATCACCGGAACGGTAAACGGGTTGACGCGGGAAGGATTTCCGGCATCAATTTTGGCTTTCGCCTGCTCGCATGCATTCAGATCACCGACGCCGGAGCCCACCAGAACGCCGACGCGGAACGGATCTTCATTCTCCATGGAAATGCCGGCATCTGCAAACGCTTCTTTTGCTGCCGCAACGGCATACTGGGAGAAAGTTCCCATTCGTCTTGCCGCCTTGAAATCCATGCGCTCTTTTGCCACGAAGCCTTTGACCTCGCCTGCCAGATGTACTTTATATTCTGCTGTATCAAATTTCGTAATCGTTCCGATTCCGCAGGCTCCCTTGCGGACGCCGTTCCAGAATTCCTCCACGGTATTTCCAATCGGGGTTACCACACCCAGCCCTGTGATGACTACTCTTCTCTTCATTCCAACTCTCCTTTTCTTAGATCACCATGCCGCCGTCGCAGTGAATCACCTGTCCGGTGATGTAAGCTGCCGCTTCGGATGCCAGAAATGCGGCCAGATTTGCCACATCCTCCGGCTTTCCGAAATGGCCGAGCGGAATCTGGGATACGGATGCTTCTTTCACTTTATCCGAAAGAACCTCCGTCATATCGGTCTCAATAAAGCCCGGCGCAATCGCATTGACGCGGATGCCGCGGGATGCCAGTTCCCGTGCCGCCGTTTTCGTCAGGCCGATCACACCCGCTTTCGATGCCGCATAATTTGCCTGTCCGGCGTTTCCTGCCACGCCGACCACAGAAGCCATGTTGATGATGCAGCCGCTCTTCTGACGGATCATCGGCCGTGCCGCAAAGCGGATGCAGTTGAACGTTCCCTTGAGGTTTGTCTCAATGACACGGTCGAAGGCTTCCTCCGACATGCCCATCAGAAGGCCGTCCTTTGTGATGCCCGCGTTGTTGACCAGAATATCGATTTTCCCATACAAAGCAAGAATTTCCTTCATCCACGCTTCACACGCCGCAAAATCCGATACATTGCACTGCATCACACAGCCGTCTCCTCCTGCCGCGCGGATTCCCGCAAGCACGGTTTCGGCCGCCTCTTTCGAACCATTGTAATTGATGACAACAAAGGCTCCCTCCGCCGCCAGTTTTTCTGCAATCGCACGCCCGATTCCGCGGGATGCGCCCGTTACTACTGCTGTTTTTCCACTTAACATCTCATTCTCCTGCTGCATAATCCACTATCTATAATAAAGTTTCGCACACCTGATGCATTTCCTCATAGGTGCGGATATTGTAACCTTTTACATCCCGGTTGATTTTTCTTAAAAAGCCGGTCAGTGTTCTTCCCGGTCCGATCTCCACGAAGGTATCAACTCCGTCCGCAATCATTGCCTCGATGCTCTGCTGCCACCGCACACCGGATGCCACCTGCTGGATCAGAAGGCCGCGCGTCAGTGCAGTATCACGCACATACTGGCCGGTTACATTCGTCACATACGGAATCTTCAACTCCATAAAGCCGACGCCCTCGAGCGCTTCGGTCAGCCCCTGGGACGCAGCTTCCATCATCGGGGAATGGAACGGGCCGCTTACGTTCAGCGGAAGTACCCGCTTTGCGCCTGCTTCTTTTAACTTTTCCGAAGCCTCTGCCACTGCCGCCTCATATCCGGTGATGACAATCTGACCCGGGCAGTTGTAATTGGCAATGTAGGCGCCGGAAATCCCGCTCAAAATCTCTTCGATTTTTGCATCTTCCATGCCGAGCACCGCCGCCATCGCGCCCTCGCCTGCCGGAACGGCCTCCTCCATCAGGATGCCTCTTCTGCGGACGACCTTCATCGCATCCGCCATTTCCATACCGCCGGCGGACACAATCGCGTTGTACTCGCCAAGGCTGAGGCCCGCTGTCACATCCGGCGTAAGGCCGCACGCCCGGATGGACTGCTCCATCGCCATTCCGGTTGTCAGCAGTGCAATCTGGGTAAACTCTGTCTGATCCAGATGTTCATTTTCCTCAAAACAGAGTTTTTTCATATCAATCCCGATCAGCTCGGATGCCATATCGTAGACGGCTCTCGCTTTCGGACATGCTTCATAAAAATCCGCGCCCATGCCGACACACTGGGAACCCTGTCCCGGAAACATAAATGCTGTTTTACTCATAACCGCGCCGGTGCTCCTTTCAGAAGTTCTTCCATCTCATTCATCATCTGCTCTATGATTTCTTTGCAGCTTTTCTCGTCTTTTACCATACCTGCAATCTGACCGGACATCACGCTTCCGGTTTTGACATCGCCGTCCACAACGGCTCTTCGAAGACCGCCGAGCGTCAGTTTTTCCAGTTCTTCGAACGGAGCTCCCTCTTTTTCCAGTTCCAGATAATGGCGTGTCATCTCATTTCGGATCGCCCGCACTGGATGACCGGTTGTGCGGCCTGTCACGCGGGTATCAATATCTTTCGCCTTGATCACCAGCTGCTTGTAATTTTCATGCACAACGGCCTCTTTCGAAGCGACAAAACGCGTTCCCATCTGAACCGCCTCGGCACCCAGCATAAAGGCTGCCGCCATGCCGCGTCCGTCCGCAATTCCACCGGCCGCAATGACTGGAATTTTTACAGCATCTGCCACCTGCGGAACGAGTGCCATCGTTGTCGTCTCGCCGATATGGCCGCCGGACTCACATCCTTCTGCCACAACGGCATCTGCGCCTGCGCGCTCCATTCGTCTTGCAAGAGCCACGGAAGCGACCACCGGGATGACGCGGATACCAGCGTTTTTCCACAGTTCCATATATTTCTCCGGATTTCCTGCGCCCGTCGTAACGACTTTTACGCCTTCCTCGGCAACCACTTTTGCCACCTCATCCGCATACGGGCTCATCAGCATGATGTTGACGCCGAACGGTTTGTCCGTCAGTTTTTTTGCTTCGCGGATTTCATTCCGAACCCACTCTGCCGGTGCCGCCGATGCTCCGATGAGGCCAAGGCCGCCGGCCTCGGAAACTGCCGCTGCCAGATGATGCTCCGCCACCCAGGCCATGCCGCCCTGAATGACTGGATACTGAATCCCGAGTAATTTTGTCACTTCTGTGATCATGAATCGCTTCCTCCTGCTTCCCGATCTTTCTTAGTTTTTGTGCTGCTCCAGATACTCTGCAACATCACCGACAGTTACCATCGTTTCCAGATCCTCGGTCGGGATTTCCACGCCGCAGGTGTCCTCGAGGGACATGACCATTTCAAACAGATCCAGGGAATCTGCTCCGAGATCCTCTTTGAAGGAAGTCTCCGCTGTGATAGTATCGATGTCTGCTCCCAGTGCTTCTGCTACGGTTTCTTTTACTTTTTCTAACATGTTTTTGTCCTCACTTTTTTTCTTATTCTTCTTATTTTATATGGGCGTTTCTTACCATTCCAGGTACGCCGCGCCCCAGATCAGTCCTGCTCCGAAACCGGAGAGAACGATTCTCTGTCCTTTTTGGGCTCTGCCGGATCGGTTCCACTCATCCAGCAGAATCGGAATGCTCGCCGCACACGTATTGCCGTATGCTTCGATATTCCGCGGAAATTTTTCTTTCGGCGCCTTCAGTCGTTTTGCCACGCCGTCGATGATGCGGCTGTTTGCCTGATGAAGGATAAACGCATCAATCTCCTCGACCGGCACCTCGGCTTCTTTCAGCACCTCGCGGATGACTTCCGGCACGCGTGATAAAGCAAACTGGAACACGGCACGGCCGTCCATCTGCAGATACGTTCCCTTTTCGCAGGTCAGCGACACGCCTTTTTCTCCATCGGAATGGATCTTTTCGCACGCTTTTGTCTCCTGCTCCTCCGCCGTCAGCACAACGGCTCCCGCGCCGTCCCCGAACAGAATGCAGGTTCCGCGGTCACTCCAGTCCACCAGGCGGCTCAGGGCATCCGCGCCGATCAGCAGCACGTTTTTTGCCTTGCCGCTCCGGATATACAGCTGGCCCAGCTCATACACCGCAAGAAATCCGGTGCAGGCGGCGCTGACATCGAGACAGGCGGCACGGAAAGCTCCGATCTCATCCTGCACAAGACAGGCGGTATTCGGAAAGATGCTCTCCGACGAGGAGGTTCCGACGAGAATCAGATCCAGCTCTGTCGAACAGATCCCGGCATTTTCCAGCGCTCTTCTCGCCGCCTTTACTGCCATTTGGGCAACCGTCTCCTCCCCGGCTATGTGGCGCGCACCGATTCCCGTCCGCTCCCGGATCCAGATATCGCTCGTATCCACCATCTTTTCCAGATCTTCATTTTTCCATATCGTCTCCGGTACGTAAGAACCGGTTCCCGCAATTCTGCCGTTTTTCACCTTACTGTCCTCTTGCTTATTTCATTCTCAAACATTTTTCTTTTCAAATGTTTTGATATTCAAAGTATATCATCAAAATTCATTTTGTCAACCTTTTTTTATTGCTTTTTCCATTTCCCACTTCTATAATGAAACTATGTTCGGGATTTTTTCGAAACTATTTTTTCCGGATTCTATTATTTTGAGCCCCGGCGCAGGTTCTCTATCGAACACTCCGGCAGGCTCCAGAAAGGACACCAAACTTATGCAGGTTCCAATGTCATCCTATCTTGTGGAAATCAAACCACAGATTCAGGAACTGATCCGTCTGCTCGAGCGCGAATTTGATTACGTCAACGTGCTCTGCACCGATGTCAAAGGTACGACCTACCGCGTCAGCATGCATCAGACCACCGTCGGCGATTATCACTTCTGTGAACGCGGCTTCGTTGTCCGTGCATGGCAGGACGGTTCCTACACCGAATATTCCTTCAACAACCTCACCGATGCCGCAGATCTTGCGGAGGAAATTACTTCCGCGCTGAAATCCGAATTTCAGGCATTAAAGGCACTCGGCATTGCGCAGATGGAGTCTCCTCTCGTGCAGGAAGAATCCATCGCAAAAACGATGCAGAATGAAATCGGGATTGACCCGGAGACCGTCTCCGCAGAGGAGATTCTCTCCCACCTTCGGAAGCTCTGCGACGCCGGCGCTGCCCATGAGGGAATTCTGGAATTCCAGAGTACCGTCAGCTTTGCCCGTGTCAACAAGCTGTTCCTCTCCTCCAAAAAGGATCTGATGCAGTCCTACGCTTTCTCGGAGGGCTCCCTTTCCGCAATCGGCACAGAAAACGGAAAACAGAATATGTCGTACCGTTCCTGCTCCGGCCTGAAAGGCGTGGAAATCTTAAATGAGATGGATGCGATTGTTGAGGAAATCATCGCCGTTCTGTACGACAAGCTCCACTCCGATCCGGTCACCCCTGGCATGTACGATGTCATCACCGCACCGGATGTCACCGGCGTGATTGCACACGAGGCATTCGGCCACGGTGTCGAGATGGATATGTTTGTCAAAGACCGCGCACTCGCCAAAGAGTATATCGGCAAGCCTGTTGCCTCCCAGCTCTCCTCCATGCACGACGGAGCAGTCGGCGCACAGCAGGTCAGCAGTTATCTTTTTGATGATGAGGGAACGCTCGGCACCGACACCACGGTCATCGACCACGGTACACTCGTTACCGGCATCAGCGATCTCGTAAGCGCACTCCGCCTTGGCACCACGCCGACCGGAAACGGAAAACGCGAGAGCTTCGAGCGCAAAGTCTACTCCCGTATGACCAACACCTACTTCACCGCAGGCACAGATAAACTCGATGATATGATCGCTTCGATTGAGCACGGCTATCTTCTCGAAAGCGTTCAGTCCGGTATGGAAGACCCGAAACACTGGGGCATCCAGTGCATGGTCGGACTCGGCCGCGAGATCAAAGACGGTAAGCTGACCGGAAAAGTCGTATCTCCTGTCACCCTGACCGGCTACGTTCCGGATCTCTTAAAGAGCATCTCCATGGTTTCCGACAAAGAAGAGCTCTTCGGCTCCGGCATGTGCGGAAAAGGTCACAAAGAATGGGTCAAAGTCAGCGATGGCGGCCCGTATCTGAAATGTAAAGTGAGGTTAGGCTGATGAACGAATTATACGATGTATTAAAAGCAAGCAAAGCCAGCGACTTTCTGATCCGCGAAGAGCAGACCGAATCCCGCGAGGCATTTTTCATCGGTCAGAAGCTCGACATGAGCCGCGCGAAAAAAGTAACTCATACGTTTCTGACCGTCTTTGTCGACAGTGAGGATGGAAAATTCCGCGGAAGCGCAGAAAAAGAGATCCACCAGGGCATTTCCCGCGAAGAAATGAAGCAGGAAATTGACCAGGCGCTGTTCGCCGCACAGTTTGTGCAGAACCCATGGTACCCTGTTGCAGAGCCATCGGATGCCCAGGCAAGCGCCGACACGGCTGATGCTTCCCGCGATCTTACCGCTGAACTCGTAAAACTGGTGCAGGCTATGCAGGAAATCAAGGCGGAAGAGGATTCCCGTGTAAACTCCTATGAGATTTTCGTCAACCAGAAGCAGACACACATCCGCAATTCCCGCGGTGTCGATGTCACCTTCTCCGGCTTTGACTGCGAGATCGAGGTTGTCACAAACTCCCGCAAGGATGATCATGAGATTGAGATCTACAAGGATCTCCGCTTCTCCGACAAATCTGCCGAGAAGATCATCGCCGAAGTGCGCGGAATGTTCCACACCGGCCGCCAGCGTCTGAATGCTGTTCCGACCCGCCAGAATGAGCATGCTGATGTTCTCCTGACCGGAAATGCCGTCGGCAGTTTCTTCCAGTATTTTGCTATGCATACCAATGCTTCTTATCAGTACATGGGCGTCGCAAAGGCAAAAATTGGTGAAGCCATCACCGGTGCGGATGCGGATCCGCTGAATATCCGCCTCGTGCCGACGCTCGACGGCTCTGCCAAAAACGCGCCGTACGACGAAACCGGTATGCCGGTAGCCGAGCGCGTTCTGTTTGAAAACGGCATCTGCCGCTCCTACTGGGGCAGCCTTCAGCATGCCCATTATATCGGCATGAAGGATACTACTTCCATGAATAACATGGTAGTTGAAGGCGGTTCGAAAACACTCGACGAGCTGCGCAGCATGCCGCATATAGAAATCACCGATTTCAGTGCGTTTGATATGGATGCCGTAAGCGGCACCTGCGGCGGTGAGATCCGGCTCGCGTATGAGAGCGACGGAACCACCTCCCATCCGACAACCAGCGGATCACTTTCCGCCCGTTATGACGATGTGCTGAAAAATCTGACTTTCTCGAAAGAGACACAGCAGATAAACAACCGCGTGGTACCGTGTGCGGTACTGCTGCGGGATGTGACGGTGGCGGGAGAATAATTTTTCATTCTGCAGCATACGAAAAAGGAACATCTCCAGGTTTCAAGTTCGAAACCGGAGATGCTCCTTTTTAATTTTCTGTGTTTATGTTCAGTCTTTTCTTCGTCTTCTGGATTTCTTTTTGCTTCCAAAATCCGGAACAACGACCAAGGTGTTAAGACCCAGATAAGTTTCAACATCTTCTGCCGTTTTGATATTGTTATTCAGCACAGTCTGCAGTGTCAGAATTGCCAAAACAAGAACAAAATTTCTAAACAGTAATGGGGTCTGACCCCAATGTGGTTATTTATAATCGTGTGTTTTCAGTGTTGTCGTAATCAGGTTGTGGACCGGCGTATCGTCTTCCACGACCAGTATCAATGTCTTATTCATTTAAATTCACCTCACTGAGCGGCAGCGTAAAACGAAAATGACAGCCGTGCGGAGCGCAGTCACGAAGCACCAGTTCCCCGCCATGCGCATTTACAATGGAGCGGCACAGCGCCAGCCCAAGGCCAAGGCTTCTGCGGCTGTCACTCACCTTATTTTTTCCGGAATAGAACATTTCAAATACATGCTCCCTGCACTCCGCCGGAATGCCGGGTCCATTATCCTCCACCGCAATCCATACGTTTTTTTCTTCTTTTCCGGCTGTAATCCGGATCTTGGATCCTGCCTGTGTATATTTTACTGCATTGTTGATCAGGTTTACCAATACCTGTACAATCAGCTTTGCATCCATGCGGGCGAGCAGTACATCTTCCCCGCAGTCCACCGTAATTTTATGTTCGTTTTTCCGCCGTTCTACATGGCGCAGCGCCTCACGGACTACATCCTCAACCACCTGATCGGATAACTGCAGTTTTACACTTCCATCTTCTATTTTCGTAAGCGCAAGCAGATTTTCCACCAGTTCAATCAGCCATCCGGCATCCTCATAAATATCCGAAAAAATCTGTTTCCGCATCCCTTCGTCCAGTGCGTCAAAGTTACTGATCAAAGAGTCTGCATTGCCGAGAATTGATGTCAGTGGTGTGCGCAGATCATGGGAAATCGTCCGCAGCAGATTCACCCGAAGCTGCTCATTTTTCGCCATGACTGCCGCCTCTTCTTTTTCTCTCGCACTTTGTTCCCGATCCAGTGCCATGGCGCACTCTCCCAGAATAGAAAGCAGGATACTGTTCTCAAACGCATCCAGTGGCTTTTGTCCGATGAAAATGCCGATCACACCATATCTGTTCTGTGCCGCATAGATGGAAAGGTACAGATACGGTTCTTCAGAAAAACGTTCTGTCATAGCTCCCGCCCGTTTCCGGTTTTTCAGAACCCACTGCAGGATTTCCTGTTCTTTCACATTAAAAACTTTTTCTGATTTTATTCCTGTTTCGGCGTTATAAAGAGTTCCCTGCACAATGCCGTTTTTCTTTTTTTCTACCGGCGCCACAACCAGATTTCTTCCCAGAAGCTTTATCAGCTGCGTTGCCGTAATATCAAAAATTTCTGACGCATCCTCTGCCTTTTGCAGAAGCTGGCTGGTATTAAAAAGAATCTTGGTTCGAAAGGCATCTCGTGCAGAAAGCTTTGCATTTTCTTTCAATTTTAAAGCAAGCGTACTGGTCAGGATTGAAGTGCCAAGCATGATCGCAAAGGTCACCGGATAGCCGGAACCATACGCATACAACGAAAGCCTTGGCTCTGTCATAAAATAATTAAACAGGATAACACTTGCCACAGAACTGATTACACTACAGGTATAACCGCTGGTCAGAATAGATGTCAGCATGACGCCAAACAAATATACGGTAATGATATTGGCATCGGTAAAACCGAGCCGAAAAAAGATTTCTCCAATTCCGGTCGCAGCAGCCAGAATCAGAACCGTAAGCATCAGTTCTTTCCAGGAAGGCAGCTCCATCCACTCCAGAAATTTTTTTCGTTTCTGATATCTCCGGTACACGTCTGAGTCTGGAATGATGTGAATTTCCAGATCAGGCACAAGATCCGTCAGACGCTCGGTCCACACCCTTCGCTGATGGAAATAGCCCTGCTTCATCATGCTCTTTCCAATGACAATCCGCGTCACCTCGGAAATTCTTGCGTATTCTGCAATCTGCAGGGCAATATCCTCACTGTGTGTCGTTACAATTTCTGCCCCGCTCTGCTCTGCCAGACGAACATGCTTCTGCAGCCTTGCCAGATCCTCCGGTGTTTTTTCTGTTTTTTCTGCTGTCTGCACATACAATGCCGTAAAGCCGGCCTGAAACGCCTGTGCCATCTGCGCCGCAGTCCGAATAATTTTTTCATTGGATGGCGAAGAGGACAGACACACCAGGATATGCTCTTTTTTTTGTTTTTCTTTTTCCAACTGTCTCACCCCACCTCCTATTGTAGATCATAAATGAAGAGAAAGCTATAGTCAGGAAATCTTTTTTTCTCCCGTTCCCTGTTCTTGTTTTCTGTTTTCCGTGAAATTTTGTCCCGTTTCCGGTTCCTCTCTTCTGTTTTCCGTGAAAAATGTCTCTATCTGATCTACGAGCACGCCTCCAGACAAAAAACCGACCAGGGTAACGAAGAGCAGTCCTACACTTAACACAGAAATCACCTCTCTTTCAGATTCGAAAACATTTCTGGATCGCTTTATATTCACCAAGAACCAATATGGTAGCATCGCCATTCAGAACTGTCTCCGGAGACACCGCAACATCTGTTTTTCCATATTTTCTTGTTGCCAGAATATTAATACCGTATTTTTTCCGGATATCCAGCTGGCCGACATTTTTTCCAATCCAGTTCTCCGGGATTTCAACCTCAAAAATCGCATACTGACTGTCAATTTCAATATAGTCAAACACATGATCCGAGCTGTAACGAATCGCTGTCCATTTTGCCATCTGTTTTTCCGGATAAACAACCTGATCCGCTCCGTTCCGCAACAGGAATTTTTCCTGTACATCCCGTTCTGCCCGGGACACGACCCATTTTGCGCCCAGCTCCTTCAAAAGACACGCGGTTTCCAGCGAATCCTGAAAGCTGCTTCCGATCGTCACAATACAGACATCATAATTTCCCACACCAAGGGATCGCAGAAAATCTGCATTGACACTGTCACCGATCTGTGCATTTGTCACATACGGCATCACGGCATCGATCCGTTCCTCATTTCGGTCTACCGCCATCACCTGATGTCCAAGCTGATTCAGATGCATGGCAATATGTCTCCCAAATCTTCCTACTCCAATCAGTAAAATATTTTTCATCTCATCTCTTCCTCTCTTCTTATCCTACATTTATTTTTTCCAGCGGCATTTTTGCATGTGCGCTCTTTCTCCCCGGCATCGCAGCATAAACAAGCGTCAGACCGCCAACCCTTCCAAGAAACATCAGTGCGATCAGAATTCCTTTCGAAAGAACACCGAGCTGCGGCGTAATTCCAAGCGTCAGGCCAACCGTTCCAACAGCAGATGCTGTCTCAAACAGACACTCAGAAATCGGCAGATTTTCTGCCACACTGATCACCATTCCTCCCATTAGCACCAGAAAAAGATACATCATCAGAATCGTAGATGCATTTTTTAATACCTCCTGGCCCACCCTGCGTCCAAACATCTGTGTGTCCTCTCTCTGACGGAACGTAGCAGACGCATTAGCTGTCAGCACGGCAAATGTGGTAATTTTCATTCCGCCAGCCGTTGATCCCGGTGCTCCGCCAATCATCATCAGAACAATCATAATCGCCTGGGAGGCACCTGTCATCCCGGAAAGATCTGCTGTATTAAATCCGGCCGTTCTTGTTGTCACGGACTGAAACAATGCGCAGAGCGTCCGCTCCTTGACCGGCATTCCGGCGAAATCCCGGAAGAAAAAGAAGGCCGCCGGAACAAAAATCAGAAACAGACTTGTAAGCAGGATCACCTTGCTTTGCATGCAGTACTGACGAAAATGGTATTTTTTTGTATAGATATCATCCCAGGTCAGAAATCCGATTCCACCTGTTACAATTAGCCCCATAATCGTAAGATTAACCAGTGGATTTCCCACATAAGAAGTCAGGGACGGATACAGATGATCCGTTTTTCCAAGAAGATCAAATCCTGCATTGCAGAATGCGGATACAGAATGAAACAACGCCATCCAGATTCCTTTTCCGCCGTAATCCCGTAAAAAAACAGGCAGAAGAAACAACGCCCCCAACAGTTCAATTCCAAAAGTTCCTTTGAGGATAAAACGCGTCAGGCGCACAATTCCGCCCACCTTCGGGGCAGAAATCGCATCCTGCATCGTGCTTCGCTGCATCAGGGAAATTTTTCTCCCGGAAAGCATCGCAATCGAAACAGCGATCGTAACCACACCAAGACCACCGATCTGAATGAGCAGCAAAATCACGCTCTGTCCAAAGACGGACCAGTAGCTTCCTGTATCTCTGACTGCCAGTCCTGTCACACAGGCGGCTGATGTTGCAGTAAACAGTGTTTCTGTAAATGGCGTTACATTTCCTTCCCGCGAAGCCACAGGAAGCATCAAAAGCAGTGCTCCTGCCAGAATTACCCCCGCAAATCCAAGAATGATAATTTCAAACGACGACCATTGTTTCCTGTATCGCAGTTTTATACTCCACATTTCTCTTTTTACTCCTTCTTTTTGATTCTTCCTTATTTTAGAGACTTCCGTTTTAAAAACGTATAAATACCTTTTCCATGGCATTAAGATTGTATAAAGATTTTTCGAATTTCAAGCCCAAAAACAGGAACCGCCCAAAAGTTTCCCACAACAGTAATGGGGTCTGACCCCAATGTGTGTATATCCTTCTTCTTTTACCGCAGTAACGCATTAGTTGGTTAAACTGCCGATTTTTTCCCTTTTGAAAGTAGATTCTTTTGTCATAAATATCAAAAAAAGTATTTGCAAATCCTTACGCATCAGTTATTATGTATATAATCTATTGAGAAATTCGTGTAGAATTATGCAATTTTGTTTTTAATAAATACTCTGTTTCCTTTCCCAATGGCATTTTGTTGACTTTTTACGTCAAACAGAACGGATCAAAGGGTAAAATACCAAATTTTTTCGCAAAAAATCACTCAACGTAATTACAGATGAAATCGGATCCCTATCCAGAAAAAAACATCGCACCTTATTTTCGAAAGGAGATATCAATTTTATGTTTCATTTTCTAAAAGGAAAGAACAAAGAAAATGTTCTTTACGCACCTTGCAAAGGAAAAGTAGTTCCGCTTTCCGAAGTCCCGGATCCTACCTTTTCCGAAAAAATCCTGGGGGACGGATTTGCAGTGATTCCGTCTGAGGGAAAAATTTATGCACCGACAGACGGTGAAATAGCCATGGTATTTGATACTCTTCATGCCATCACGCTCACAAGCAGCTCCGGAGCCGAAATCCTGATCCACATCGGCCTGGATACGGTTACACTAAAGGGCGCACCGTTTACCGCACACGTTGCAGCCGGCGATCAGGTCAAAAAAGGAGATCTTCTGATGGATGTCGATCTGGACAAGATCACCGGAGCCGGATTGAACACAGTCACTCCGGTACTGATTTGCAATACCGATGATTACGAGAAAATCAGCTTGAAAAAAGAGGGCGAAGTTTCCTTAGACGAAGCCGTTCTCAGTATTTCCTGATCTTTTTTTGATCTTTCGCCAGATGAATCTTCATCCTCTTCTTTTATGAAATGAAATGTACGCTTGAAGGCTTTTCTCACTTGCTTTTGTGAAATGTACGCTTATAGCCTTTTCTCACTTGCTTTTGCGAAATGCCCTCTCAATGTCTTTTCTGCACTTGCTTTTGTAAGTATATTGGGTGGATTCGGTAAATTCACGTATCTAATTGGAGGTATCCAGTTATATAAATTATCTTTTAAGGAGGGAGAAATATATGAAATTTCTTCAGAAACTAGGGAAAGCCCTCATGCTTCCTGTAGCAGTACTGCCGATCTGCGGTATCCTGATGGGTATCGGATACCGGCTGTGTCCGGCAACGATGCAGGGCGGCGAGATCTCGGGCGTAGTAAACCTGATCGGTCTGTTTCTCGTAAAAGCAGGAGCAGCTCTGATCGACAACATGGCAATCCTCTTTGCAATCGGCGTTGGTGTCGGTATGTCAGAAAAGAATGACGGTACCGGCGGAATCGCAGCTCTGGCATCCTGGCTGATGATCACAACACTTCTTTCTACCGGAGTTGTTACAACTATCATCCCGTCCATCGCTGAGAGTGCTACAAAGACGCTGGCCTTTGACAAGATCGAAAACCCGTTCATCGGTATCCTGGCCGGTATCATCGGATCTGCCTGCTATAACCGTTTCAAAGACACCAAGCTTCCGGACTGGTTATCCTTCTTCAGCGGCAAACGCTGTGTAGCAATTGTTTCCGGTGTTGTTTCTATCGTTGTATCTGCTGTTCTGTTACTGGTATGGCCATTACTGTTCGGTGCTCTGGTAGCAATTGGTAAATCTATTGTCAGCCTTGATGTTGTCGGTGCCGGTATCTATGCATTCCTGAACCGTCTGCTGATCCCGACCGGATTACATCACGCTCTGAACAATGTATTCTGGTTTGACACGATCGGTCTTGGTGACTTGAAGCACTTCTGGGCTGGTGAAACATCTGCTGATGTAACCTGGAGCCTTGGTATGTACATGTCCGGATTCTTCCCCTGTATGATGTTCGGTATTCCTGGTGCTGCACTTGCTATGGTAAGATGTGCAAAACCTGCAAAGAAAAAAGCTGCGATCGGTCTGGTAGCTTCTGCTGCAGTTTGTGCATTCATCTGTGGCGTTACAGAACCTTTTGAGTTCGGATTTATGTTCCTTGCTCCTGCTCTGTACGTAATCTATGCATTACTGTATGGTATCTTTACTATGATCACAGTTGCTCTCGGCTTCCGTGCAGGATTCAGCTTCTCCGCCGGTGCTATGGACCTACTGTTCTCATCCTCACTGCCCGCAGCACAGAAAATATGGCTGATCATTCCGCTTGGAATCGCAGCATTCCTCGTATTCTACTTCGTATTCCTGTTTGCTATCAAGAAATGGGATCTGAAGACTCCTGGACGCGAAGATGACGATCTCGAAGCAGAGAAAAAAGTAGAACTGGCAAGTGATAACTATACCGCAATCGCAGCTAAAATTCTGGAAGGCTGCGGCGGAAAAGAAAACATCACAAGCATTGATAACTGCGTTACAAGACTGCGACTGGAAGTGAAAGATATCACTGCCGTAAACGACAAGGTAATCAAATCTGCCGGCGTGGCAGGCGTGATCAAACCTGGCAAAACCTCTGTACAGGTTATCGTTGGAACAAAAGTTCAGTTCGTAGCTGACGCTTTCTCCAAACTTTGTGAATAATATTTACCCAGATAGTCCAAAAGGAGCATATCGCTGATGCGGTATGCTCCTTTTAATTGCGCAAAGTTTTCCTTATTTTCTGCCCTTTCGCAGAGCAGGAACCCGGCTGTTGTTTGTCAAATGGCTGCTATCAAAACCAAAGGTCGGATTACTGGTGGTTCCGAAAACGTGTGCATATATGTGGGGAATCGCCGTGTGACCTCAGCTCTTGTTCTAAGCACCGAGCAGCTTTTCGGGACAGGTACAGCACAGTACATCGTTTCGTAAATGTATTTTTTTAAAATCTTGTTATGAAAAGGAGTGCGAAAAAACGTAACTTTGTTTTTTCGCACTCCCATTTTCTCTCCCAAAAAACGCCGCAGCTCTCGTCTTACTTCGCGCTGTCTGCATCAATCACGGACTGGATCTGTTTCATCAGCGTATCATAATTCTCCTGATTGTCGATTCCGCCGAGCATCGGTTCTCCCACAATATTTCCATTTCGATCGACTAAGATTGTGGTCGGAAATGCCATAATATCGGAAGCATACTTTCCTGCCGCGGAAGCAGAATCAATGGAAAGATTGCGGTATTTCGCACCCTGACTTTCAAGAACCGCTGCTGCTTCTTTGATCGCATCCTGATTTCCGTCGAAGGTTTCTGTGTTGATGCCTACAACCTCGCCTCCCATGGATTTGATTGCATCGTTTAATTCGTTCAGCTTGGATAACTCAGCAACACAAGGCTTGCAGCCGGTAAACCAGAAATTCACGACCGTTACCGCATTTTTGGAAAACAGACTTTCGTCAACGGTGTTGCCATCATAATCCTGACCCGAGAAATCCCGGAACGGAGATGCCTCTTCGGAATCGTTTTTCGCATCGGTATCTTCCGATGCTGTATTGCCATTTTCCATTTCCGCTATCTGTTCCTCGATTTTTCGTATCGTTGCAATATCATCCGTCAGTGTATTCAGCTCGTCCTCTGAAAAAGAGTCCTTGTTGGCTTCAACCGTGTCTGCCAGATAATCCCCATAATTTCCGCTCGGATCAGCCGTGCTTTTATTCATCATGCCAAACACCTTGTTCCATACATCCGCATGATCTGAAAAAATCTGGTTCTCCTGCTGATATAAATCGTCCAGCTTTGTGCCGGAAGCCCCTGCCGTTTCGGTTCCGGATTCCGCAACAGATCCCGTAACAGCTTCTGTGCCGGATTCCGTCTGGGTTGTCTGCGTTTTCTTTGTGTCTGCAGCCTCTTTTCCGTTGCATGCGGTAAGTAATAATGCTACGCTGAGTGTAAAAACAGGGATAAAAGTTCTTTTGGTTTTCATAAATTATGGCTCCTTTTAAGATAGTATAATGTAAAAAACAAGAATTCAATATCATCCTTCGATGCTTCATGATCTGCTGCTAATCAATGGTTTCTGATCTCTGACTGTTGATCTCCGGTGTCCTTTTTCTGACACGTTTTTCCCATAAACTGATAGTGGATCGCATCCTTCGGGCAGGCCTTGATGCAGGCTCCGCATCGGATGCATTCCGGATGATTTGGGGTCCGGCACACGTCGATATCCATTTTACATGCCCTGGAACACTGATTGCATCCGACACATTTGCTGTTTTCAATCGTGATATGTAAAAAGCTTACCTTATTAAATAAGGAATAGATTGCCCCAAGAGGACAGATCCATTTGCAGAAGGGTCTGTAAAACAAGATGCTGAGCACGACAACCGTAATCAGAATACCGAATTTAAACGAAAACAGCTTGCCCAGTGCAGACCGGATTGCGGCATTTCCGATGGAAAGCGGGATCGCCCCCTCCAGAACGCCCTGCGGACAAATATATTTGCAGAAGAACGGATCTCCCATCCCGATCGAATTCGTTGCAAACATCGGCAGAAGAATCACAAAAACAGCAAGGATGATATATTTCAGATACCGCAGCGGCTTCAGTCTGGCCGTGGAGAATTTCTTTCCGGGGATTTTGTGAAGCAAATCCTGAAACCATCCAAACGGACACAAAAAACCACAGATGAATCTTCCCAGTGTCACGCCGAGTAAAATCAGGAATCCGGTTATATAGTAGGAAAACTTAAATTTGGATGATCCGACAACCGCCTGAAAGGCTCCGATGGGGCACGCTCCCGTCGCTGCAGGACAGGAATAACAGTTTAGTCCCGGTACGCATACCGTTTTCGCTTTGCCCTGATATATTTTGCCCTGAAAAAAATTGGGGATATGAGGATTGGTAAGCAGTGTGGCCGCTGCCTGGATCCACCCGCGTATTCCGGCTATTTTCTTTGATCGTAACTTCTTTTTCTTATCCAATTCCGACACACTCCAGACATAATTTAATTGCTTTCCCAAGCACAGCAGCCGCTTCCCCTCTGACGGCGCCATAGCCCATCATTGCTATGCCTGTGATAACTAGAACAATTTGAGATATTTTTCTGCATTTCAAAATGTGGTTGCTCCTTTGATTTTATTGATTGACCAGCTGACTCTGATATTATACAATAGCTGTTGTAAAATCATTGTTAAGAAATGGGCAGGTGAAAAAAATTTTGAGATTATTAATCGTGGAAGATGAGAAACAAATGTGTGACACAGTTGCCAGAAGTCTGTACGCCGCCGGGTACGAGGTAGATACCTGCTATGATGGCGCGGAGGCTCTGGAATGCATCCTGGCAGAAAATTATGATCTGATTGTCCTGGATCTCAATCTGCCCGGCATGGACGGAATGGATCTTCTAAAAGAACTCCGGAAGGAAAACGAAGAAACGAAGGTGCTGATCTTATCTGCAAGAGGACAGATTGCAGACAAAGTAGAAGGACTCGATGCCGGGGCAAATGATTATATGGAAAAGCCGTTCCATCTGCAGGAGCTGGAAGCGCGGATCCGCAGTCTGACAAGAAGAAAATTTGTGCAGAAGGATGTCTGTCTGGAAAGTGGCGGGATCAAATTCGATACCATCAAACGAGAGGCCTATGCCAACGGAACCCTGGTTTCCCTGACAAGAAAAGAAAACGGCATTTTGGAATATCTGCTTCTTCACCTTGGCAGACCGGTAAGCCAGGAAGAATTGATCGAGCATGTCTGGGATGCCTCCGTGGACAGCTTCAGCGGATCCATCCGCGTCCATATGTCTTCGCTTCGCCGAAAGCTCAGGGCGGTACTTGGATACGATCCGATTTTAAATAAAGTAGGCGAAGGATATCAAATACGAGAGGAGTCCGACCGATGAAAAAAATATCACTGCAGTGGAGACTTACCTGTATCATTACCCTGTATATTGCGGTCATCTGTGGATGTCTGACCCTGCTTGTCTATAAAAACGGAATTTATTATATCGATTCCCTGCAGGAGACCGTAGATGCCAGGGGCGATGATGCCGGAGATCAGGGCGGAGACGGTGCCGCAGACGGTTCCGATCAAATCTATATCAGCATTCCGGAGGACAAGTGGGATGAATTTGCCAGGGATTTCTCTGTTCAGGTGTACAACAATAAAGCAGACTACAAAAGAAACAGCCTGATCCTTTCCGCCTTATTGGCCCTTCTTGGCGGTGTAGCTACCTACTTTATCAGTGGCCATGCACTTCGGCCCATTCGTGAGTTCTCTGAAAAAATTGAGGAGGTGCAGGCACAGAATCTGGCCGATTCGCGAATTGAAGAAAACAAAGTAAAAGAACTGGACCAGCTTCGTATTTCGTATAACAAGATGCTGGAACGTCTTGCAGAGGCTTTTGAAATCCAGAGACAGTTTACGGCAAATGCAGCACACGAGCTTCGAACCCCATTGTCCGTCATGCAGGTACAGCTCGATTTATACCATTCCACCCCGCATCCGGGCAATGACGCCGACACCTTACAAACACTGAAAATGGTGACGGAGCAAAACGGCCGACTCAGCAAAATGGTCAAGACACTGCTCGATATGAGTGAGCTTCAAACGATAGGGCGGGATGAAACCATTGCCGTTGACGCTCTTGTCGATGAAGTACTGGTGGATCTGGAACCGCTTGCCCAGGAAAAGGAGATAAAACTGATCGGAAACTGTAAAGATACCACTATGGTCGGAAGTGACATTTTGATTTACCGGATGGTATACAATCTTGTTGAAAATGCAATTAAATACAACCATTTCGGCGGACAGGTTACCGTAACCGCATACCGGAAGGGAAAAAGCATCTGCCTGTCCGTAGAAGATACCGGAAGCGGAATCCCGGCTGAATTAAATGAACGCATATTTGAACCATTCTTCCGCGTAGATAAATCCAGAAGCCGCCAGCTTGGCGGAGTAGGCCTTGGGCTGGCCCTGGTTCGTGAAATCGTGCGCGTACATGACGGCAGAATAACCGTTCAGTCCAGCCCGTCTGGTGGAACGATCTTTGAGGTAGTCTTTACACAGTGACATCGTCCCAAAAGCCAGTCGATGACAGCGGATAGCAAAAAATCTAGAGCTGGCACTCTAGATTTTTCTGGCTTACTTGAAAATATAATTGCCTTTCTTAGCTATTCATATACTAACACGTTTTTCTCTTAAAATCAACTTGAAAATATGAATTGCTCAAAATATATTTTTATGCTATCATGGATTTGCTGTCGACTCTTTCCAGCGGAAGGAGGTGACTTATTTGGAATACATAATTGCTTTTCTTATTTCTGTATTGGCATCTATAGTTGGCTACTATATTTGCAAGTGGTTAGACAGAAATGACAGACAGCACTAGCCCAAACTGAATAGTCCACCTTAACGGACTTGAGAATCCTGAAGCTGGCACTTCAGGATTCTTTTATTTCTGATCCTTTTTCTTTAAGAAAATCGCAAGGGGTCGAGTAGACGCACCCCTTACGATCGTGCGCCCCTCACAGATCCGGACGTGCGGCTTTTCCGCATCCGGCTCTTTGCGAAACGAATTGTTCACGTTATCATTCATATACACTGACATAGATCCAAAGTCTTACCAGCGGATAGCTGTTATTCATCATATTGAGAAATCTTATCCAGTTATAGCTTTTCTTCTGGCTTCTCCGATTCAAACAATAAAACAGGCTTTTCATAATATTATATCGGAATGCCGTTATACTCTTTGAATTGTCAGTGATTCCATAGTAATGGTAATAACCAGTCAGTATCTGATTGAGCTTTGTTACAATCTCCTTCAGACTGCATTTCCTCATTCTCGCTAACAGCAGATTGATCTCTCTGCATTTCTTTGCAAATTTCTTCTTACTGGTTTTCCTCTTTCCCCTGAATCTGCCATTCCTGCTCTGGGAACAGTAGTGTGTAAAACCTAGGAAAGTAAAGGTCTCTGGTTTCTTTCCGAGTTTCTGGCATCTTGCTTTCGCATAACGCCCAAACTCAATCAGACGGCTCTTTTCTTCCTCAAGGCTTAATCCAAAGTATTCCATTCTATGTTTCAGATGTTCATAGAACCATTCTGCGTCTGATTTATATTGAAATGTTACTACAAAATCATCCGCATAAACTACCAGACCTGCATAACCTTTGTACTATTTATATACTACCACCACCGCTGCTCAAGCATTGTAGTAGGAGCGAGAATAATACATTTTACATTGTTCGCCGTTAATTGGTGATACAAAGTATAACCGAGGCAACCAGCTTCATAACCGCATATGAAGTTAGCATCGTCTCCGTAGATGGTTCTAAGAAACTCCAGATAGTTCAGAACTTTTTTGTAATCAGCCTCTGTCCTCTGGTAGTGAGAAGCCTTTTCAGCTTCAATTGTGTAAGCACAAAGCGAAAAACTTTCCTTGTGAACATCCATTCCTACGTAAACTGTGTTATAATTCATTTGATGACCTCCCTTTGTATGCGGTAATTCCTGTTTTTGTTGTTTGACAATTACATTATACAGGTAAATCCACGAAGTTACAAAGTGGAGGTCATTACATATTGTCTAATTTTTTAAACTGGTTGTATATGAATGCTGAATGATGTATAGTATTTGCAGGAGACACCTTCTTTCGTGAATGCTGTAAATGTTGGTTTGGTCACTTTCATTATACAACACAATCGAATTCAAGGTGTCTTTCTTTTATGCAAAATCACGAACTTGCTCATTTATAGCAATATAGTTATTCGACATGTTTTGTACTAGCTCATTCGAAATAACCATACCTTTCAAGTTTCTCTTCATTACACATTGCCAGTTATATACATTCCGTTTGTAATGATACTTAACATATTTTTGTGACTTATGGCCTATTAAAACAGCATTTAGCCTTAGCCCAACAATATCATGTATATACTAGCTTATTTGCTCCAGTTTGTAAACATTATAAAGCAACTTTCTTCACAGAATGTCGAACTTTTTCCTATTTGTTTCTTTTATCATTACCATTATTTTACATAATCTCTATTCGCGCAAAAAAGGATTAGCAACCTTTCGAAAATGACACGTTCCTAATCCCCTTTTATTTTCCTATCCTATTCCATTTCTTTCCTTCTCAAAATATCAAACCTATCCAATTCCACGCCAAGATCAATCCACAATTTCTGCTTCGGATGCGGCGCACTCTCCATCTGGTTCCCTTCATCATCCCAGATCCCCTTCACCGTAACGCAGACATTCTCCCCATCCGGTTTCATCACTTCAATCTCTTCCCCAACCGAAAACTTATTCCTCTGCTCAATCGCATATCTGCTTTTTTCATTCTTCTCCCCAACGATTCCCAGATACGTATATTCCTTCACATACGTATTACTGTCATAAATCTGGCTCTCATGGTCCGGCTTTCCGTAGAAAAATCCTGTGGTAAACTGCCGATACGTACAGTTCGAAATCTGATCCCGGTACCAGTCCATGTTTTCCTCATATTTTTCAGGATTTTCCAGATAATCGTCGATGGCTTTCCGATACGTTCTGGCCACGGTTGCCACATACAGTGCCGTCTTCATTCTTCCCTCAATCTTATAGCTGTCGATTCCCGCGTTCAGCAGATCCGGAATATGTTCAATCATGCAAAGATCCTTGGAGTTAAAGATGTAAGTTCCTCTCTCGTTTTCATATACCGGCAGGTACTCTCCCGGACGGGACTCTTCCACGACCGCATATTTCCACCGGCACGGATGGGTGCAGGCACCCTGGTTGGCATCTCTTCCTGTAAAATAGTTGGACAGCAGGCATCTTCCCGAATACGAGATGCACATCGCTCCGTGAATAAAGGTCTCGATTTCCATCTCATCCGGAATATGCTCCCGGATTTCCCGGATTTCTTCCAGGGACAGCTCTCTTGCCGTCACAACGCGCTTTGCGCCCTGCTCGTACCAGAACTGATACGTTCCGTAGTTCGTATTGTTTGCCTGAGTACTGATATGCCGCTCGATTTCCGGGCAGACCTCCATGGCGATGCGGTACACGCCCGGATCGGAGATAATGAGCGCGTCCGGCCCGATCTCTTTTAATTCTGCAAAGTAAGCGCGCACACCCGCAAGATCCTGGTTATGTGCCAGAATGTTTGCAGTTACATAGACCTTCACGCCATGCGCATGCGCAAATGCGATGCCTTCTTTCATGTCCTCCATCGAAAAGTTTTTTGCTTTCGCCCGAAGTCCGAAGACCTCGCCGCCGATGTATACGGCATCTGCGCCAAAGATAACGGCTACTTTTAATACCTCCAGGCTGCTGGCCGGGACCAGTAATTCCGGTTTTCTCATGTTGTTTCCTTTCTACTCTCTCTATCATCCTGCTTCCGGGTTCCTTTTGCTCCGGTATGCCCTCGGCAGTCTTATTCTGTCTTCTGCTGTTTCATGGTGATCGCGATTCCGTCTCCCAGCGGCACGACGGATGTCAGCAGCTCCGGGTTGTGGGTCAGTTCAAACAGGTATTCCCGCATCCGCTTGTGGATCGTGCGGTTCCGTCGCTCAACGACGAAATGTGACTCGATTACATCGCCGTCCTGCAGTACATTGTCGGTGATCAGCACGCCGTGTTCGTCGAGCAGGCGTAAAACTTCCGGCAGGAAGTGGATGTACTGTCCCTTAGCGGCGTCCATAAAGATAAAATCGTACGGGCCGTCCAGGGTTTTTAAGACTTCTGCAGCGTCTCCCGGGATCAGCGTGATGCGGTCGGCAAAGCCGGATTTTTCGAAGTTCTCCCGTGCGATCGGGATGCGTTTTTCGTAATTTTCTATTGTGGTAATCTCTGCGTCCGGTTCGCCGTACTGTGCCATGAAAACAGCAGAGAATCCTACGGCAGTTCCTACCTCCAGGATTCTCTTTGGCTGTTTCATCTTTAAGAATACTTTTAAAAAGCTCTGCATTTCACGGCGAATGATCGGCACCCGGTCCTGTTTGGCCGTCCGCTCCAGATTTTCCAGAAACGGGGTGTGGCCGGTGTCCAGGGAATTGATGTAGGTTACCATTCGTTCGTCTATTATCATGTAAGATTCCTCTTGTTTTGCAAACGTGCGTTATTCCGCAGACGGCTGTCCTTCGGTGTTGACGCCCGCCAGGATTTCCAGCATTTCATCGACGGTCTGTGCGGTGTTCAGCACGTAGGAACCGTCCTTGATGCCGCCGTAGTAGCCGGACAGGCGGTACTGGACTTCGAAAACCAGAAGGCTTTCGTCGATCAGTCCGTTGTCTTTCAGGAGTTCGCCAAGTTCTTTCGCCTCCATGCCGGAACGCACCTGTACGGTGACTTCCTTTCCTTTTCCTCTGGATGCGACTGGCTCCTCGGCAAACACGTCATGTCCAAACTGATATGAAGTTTTCGCTGCCAGAATGACCACAAGAATCACGCAGACGTAAATGAGCAGGCGCACGGTTCCTTTCGCACCTGTCAGCGCTGCGCGGTATCCGGCATCCCTTTTCTTTTCGGACATGGGCGCTCTCCTTTTGATTTTCGGTTTTAGATTTCCGGTACGCCGATGCGGATTTCTTCTGAAATACGGTCCTGCACCTTCTGTACCATCTTACAGATCTCAAGCTCCGCCTCAAGATAAGCGTTTGCCTTCTCGCTTTTACGGAGTGCGTAGGAATCCCGCTCCAGGAAATCTACCGCATCGTAAAGGTCTACGTTTTCGGACTGCTGCAGTCGGTAGTTGCGGATTCGATAGTCGTCGACCCGGCTTTTTAAGTCCGGGTCTTTTTCAAGTTCCTCTTCCATCCACAAGTAATTCTGATATGCCCTGCTCTCCCTCATTTCTTCGATGAGCGCATCCAGACATTCTGTTACTTTGTCCATGGTATTTATGCCTCCATGATGATCGGAAGGATCATCGGTCTTCTCTTTGTTTTCTTCCATACATAATCGCCGAGGGCATCTTTGATCGTGGATTTGATCTTGCCCCAGTCGGAGATATTTTTGGAAAGGCAGCCATCCAGTGCCTCTTCTACAACTTCTCTTGCCTCGCCCATCAAATCCTCGGATTCGCGTACATAGACGAAACCGCGGGATACGATATCCGGGCCGGCCAGAAGCTGGTTCGTTCTCTTTTCGAGAGTCAGTACAACGACCATGATTCCGTCCTCGGACAGATGCTGGCGGTCACGCAGGACGATATTTCCCACATCACCAACGCCGAGTCCGTCGACCATGATGGCTCCGGTGTGAACTTTGCCAGTTACTGCTGCGCCGTCCTCATCGAGTTCCATGACATCACCGGAATACATGAGGAAGATGTTCTCTTTCGGGATGCCGAGGCTCTGTGCTACTTCTGCGTGTGCTTTTAAGTGGCGGTATTCGCCGTGTACCGGGATCGCGTATTTCGGTTTTACCAGGGAGTAGATCAGCTTGATTTCCTCCTGGCAGGCATGTCCGGATACGTGAACGTCCTGGAATACGACGTTGGCACCCTGTGCAGACAGTTCGTTGATGACGTTCGAAACGGCTTTTTCATTTCCCGGGATTGGGTGGGAACTGAAGATCACGGTGTCGCCCGGCAGGATCGAGATCTTTTTGTGCAGGTGTGCCGCCATACGGGACAGTGCTGCCATGGACTCGCCCTGGCTTCCGGTGGTGATCAGGACAAGCTGCTCGCCGGTGTAGTTTTTCATCTGCTCCACATCGATCAGGGTATTTTCCGGGATATTGATGTAGCCCAGCTCCTGCGCGATGGAGATGATGTTGACCATACTGCGGCCTTCGATGACAACTTTACGGCCGTATTTATAAGCAGAGTTGATGATCTGCTGCACACGGTCGACGTTCGATGCGAAGGTTGCGATGATGATTCGGGAATTCTGATGCTCGGCAAACAGGCCGTCGATCGTCTTTCCTACGGTCCGCTCGGACATGGTAAAGCCAGGCCGCTCTGCATTGGTACTGTCGCACATCAGTGCCAGAACGCCTTTCTTTCCGATCTCTGCGAATCTCTGCAGGTCGATGACATCACCAAAGACTGGTGTGTAATCGACTTTGAAGTCTCCGGTGTGGACGATGATGCCAGCCGGGGAGTAGATTGCCAGTGCTGCTGCATCTGCAATACTGTGGTTTGTTTTGATAAACTCAATGCGGAATGCGCCCAGGTTGATGGACTGTCCGTGTTTGATGATTTTCCGTTTTGTGGTACGGAGCAGGTTGTGCTCCTTTAATTTGTTTTCGATCAGGCCAATCGTCAGTTTGGTGGCGTAGACCGGCACGTTCACTTCTTTTAAGATGTAAGGCAGGGCTCCGATATGGTCCTCGTGGCCGTGGGTGATGACGAAGCCTTTGACTTTGTCGATGTTTTCTTTCAGATATGTTACATCCGGGATGACCAGGTCGATACCGAGCATGTCGTCTTCCGGGAATGCAAGTCCGCAGTCTACGACGATGATACTGTCCTCATACTCGAAAACGGTGATGTTCATACCGATCTGTTCCAGACCGCCAAGCGGTATAATTTTTAATTTACTTCCATTATTCTTTTTCAAATAGCACCTCCGCGCATGTTTTCCAAACGATTCCGTTACCGGTACGGCTTCACGCACGCATCCCCTGAGCGTCACTTCAGGCTGATGGAGCATGTCCCGCACCTGCAGGATTTGCCCTTTAAAGCGCTGTCCCGGTCCCGCTTCGTCTGCGTCCCGGTATGGCTTCAAAACGGCTGGTTCAATAGGTGATGTCTGCCTCGTCATCCAACATGGAAGCAAATACGCCGGAAACGGCATCGAATTCGGTGTCGTCTTCTACCATAACATACTCTGCCTCTGCGTCGGTGTCGGTGGAGATATCCTTCAGAATATAGGCATTTGCCTCGTCGTCCTTTGAATCGGATACCAGAATATAGTTGACTCCGTTGATTCTGGTCTGCTCCTCCACGTAAAATTCTTCTTTGCCGCCATCATCTGTTACAAATGTTATTTTTTCCATACAATATTCCTTTGTTCAGTTTTCCTGTGATTCCTTCTGATGGGAAAGATAGTCCAGATATCCCTGCAGGATAAAAACAGCTGCAATCATATCTACGTACTCCTTGCGGTTTTCCCTGCGGATTCCGGTTTCCATCATGGTGCGGTCTGCTTCGACCGTTGTCAGCCGCTCGTCCCACATAACAACGGGCAGACCTGTCCGTCTCTCCAGCATTTCTTTGAACTCGAGAGATTTTTCGGCCCGCTCTCCGATGTCGTTGTTCATATGTTTCGGGAAGCCGAGTACGATTTTTTCCACGCCGTACTCTTTTGCTATCTCTTCAATCCGGGCCAGCGTCTGACGCAGCTTATTCTCCGATTTTCTGCGGACAATTTCGATTCCCTGCGCAGTAAGACCCAGGGCGTCGCTGACTGCCACCCCTACTGTTTTTGAGCCGTAATCTAATCCCATTATTCTCATAGTAATTACGCTCACTTCCAGGATTCATTTTTGATGTACTCTTTTAACAGTTCCTCTACCAGTTCATCACGCTCTACTTTCATGATCAGGCTTCTGGCCCCCTTAAAGCTTGTGATGTACGTCGGGTCGCCTGACATGATATAGCCTACGATCTGGTTGACTGGATTATACCCTTTTTCTACCATGGCGTTGTAAACGGTTTCGAGTACCTCTTTTACCTGAATCTCCGGCTCTGTTTTTACTTTAAAATATTGTGTGTTACTTAATCCTGACATTCTTTTCACGTCCTCGTATTTATTGATATCATTTATATTCTAATACATGTTATGGGAAATTTCAATCGTGAAATTGCCCAACTATTTGAATGTTACAGTTCACTGCATCTCAGCGAACTGTAACATTCAAAGCCCGCATGGAAAATTTTGCTTTGCGAAGTGGCGGCAGCTATTTCTGATGTTATTTTATCCCTGAAAACGCCGCATTATTCATATGAATTGGAAGTAAAAATCATTTCCAGGATTCTCTGGGCACAGGCGGTCAGGTCTTTTTCCTCGAGATACTGGTCATTTTCGGCACTCAGCGCATCCAGGATTTCGCGGCGGTCGGTGTCGGTTCCCGGCATCACAAGATCGTTTCCGGCAGCGATGCATTTTGCGGCAGAGGAGCCTCCGTCGGCGTTTGTTGTGGTCCAGTCTGTCATGATGATGCCGGCAAAGCCCCATTCCTTTCTTGCAGCGGTTGTACACAGATCGTAGCTGTTGGCGGTGTGGACACCGTTTACCTTGTTGTAGGAGGTCATGATCGCCTTTGGCTGGGATTCTTTGATTGCAATTTCGAAGCCCTTCAGATAGATCTCACGCAGAGCGCGCTCGGAGACGATGCTCGATACGCCGCGGCGGTTTTCTTCCTGATTGTTGCAGGCGTAATGTTTGATGGTCGTTCCGACCCCGTACCGGCTCTGGACGCCTCTTGTGAGGGCTGCCGCCATTTTTCCGCTGACAAGCGGATCCTCAGAATAGTATTCGAAGTTGCGTCCGCAGAGCGGATTGCGGTGGATGTTCATGCCCGGTGCAAGCCAGAGGGTCACGCCGAACTCCTCCAGCTCTGCGCCGATCATGCGGCCTACTTCCTCGAGAAGCTCTGTGTCGAATGTCTGCGCCAGAAGCGTTCCGACCGGGATCGCACTGCAGTACTGATAATAATCTTCTCCGTCGGTGTGGAGGAATTCGGTTCCGAAAATACGGTTCTCGAGACGCTGATACATGTTCATCTTGTAAACACTGCCGTCCGACGGATTTTTCTGATAATGGGAGGTGATGCGGATGCCTGCCGGCCCGTCAGCCAGAATGACATTGGCAACACCGTATTTTTCCAGCAAGGAGGCGGTTGTCTCCCCGGCTGCACCCGGTACGGTAACGGCAGCGGTTCCGATGATTTCTTTGCTTCCGCTGCTGCGGCCGCAGACAAGAGCCGTTTTTTCTTCCGGTGTCAGCTTCTGAGCGAGTTCGGCGGCTTTTTCCATTGCCTTGCGCCGTCTTTCTTCCCATTTCGGCTGTTCTGCTCCACATTTGCAGTTTCCGGCGTCCTCTTTCGCTTCTGTTGTTTCTGCTTCAAATTCACAGCCGTTGGAATCGCATTCCTTTGCTTCTGCTGCATTTGTTTCTCTGAATTTCAGAATTTTATACATTTCTTCGGCACTCTTTCCATCGCGGATCAGACCTTTTTCGTCCAGGAACAGCAGCGGGATTTCTGCTTTCTTTTCTTCCCACATCTGCTCCCGTTCTGCTCTCCAGCGCTCCTCTTTTTCCTCTTCCGGCTGAATTTCCTTTAATGCGTCGAGCAGCGGGCAGATGTTGGTCAGATGCTCGGTTTCCACGGTTTTATCAAGTGTCAGTCTCGCAGCCAGGGTTACATCCCGGCTTGAGGTTCCGACCAGAAAATCATAGTCTCCGGCCTCCATACAGTATACGGCTTTGCCTGTCCGGTAGGATTCCAGCAGGACAGTTGGTACCTTAAGGTGCAGTGTCTCGGATTCTCCCGGCTGCAGCAGTGCTGTTTTTCCAAAAGCGACCAGACGTTTTCTCTCTTTTTTCAGTTTTCCAAACGGGCAGGCAGCGTAAATCTGTACAACTTCTTTTCCGGCACAGGAGCCGGTGTTTGTTACTTTTACGGTTACTGTGATTGTTTTTGGCTCTGCATCCGGCTTCCACGCTGCATTTTCTGTTGCTACGTCAAAGGTCGTATAGGACATTCCATATCCGAACGGATAACGCGGTTCCACCTCAAAGCTGTCGAAATAACGATAGCCGACGTAAATGCCCTCATAATATTTTTCTTCGATGATGTTTCCGTTATTATGGCTGAACGTCGCGCTGGACGGATAATCCTCGTAGTGGCAGCCCCAGGTGTCGGTCAGCTTTCCGCTTGGGGTGACGGCACCGGATAAAACATCGGCCAGCGCATTGCCGCCCTCCATGCCTGCCTGAGAGAGCATGACCAGCGCGGCAATGTTGTATTTTTCCAGGAAGGAGACATCCATCACACCGCCGACGTTTAAAATAACAATCGTGTTATCATAGCACTCTGTGATGGCTTTCAGTTCTTCCTCCTCCTGCTCCGACAGGTAATAGTCTCCCGGCTCTGCCTTTCGGTCTGCGCCCTCGCCGGAAATGCGGCTGATTACGTAGATGGCGTCTGCCGCCTCCGTTTTTGTAATGGCGCTGCCCTTTGGCATCTGCATCGGATGGCTGGCATGTGCACGGTAGAGGGAATCGAAATTACCCGGCTCGGAAATTTCATAGATGTAATCTTTCCATTCCTTATAGCTTTGCCCGTACGCGGCATCGTATGCGTCAAGCCATGTATCGGTTGTGACGGTAAAGCCGGCATTTCGCAGGCCTTCGTCGATGCTGACATTGCTTCGGTTATTCACGGAGCCGGAGCCCGTGCCGCCTTTGATGGTGTGGCGGGCGCCGCCCCCGTACAGTGCCACGTTACTTCCTTTTTTCAACGGCAGAACTCCGTTGTTTTCCAGCAGCACGATGCCCTCTGCAGCTGCTTTTCTTGCAATGACGCGGTGCGCACGCTCCCGCTCTGACTCCGCCTGATTTCTTGTTCCGGAAATCCCTCTTGTTCGCAGTTTCATCTCGTAAAAATCCTCCTTTTTCCCCACCGGCAGATCTGTTGTCTGATTTTTTCCACAGAAACAAACATATTTGCCTCATTTATCCTCCATTATAGCTTTGTTTTCCACTTTTTGATAGATTTCTTTTTGATCTTTTCCGGGTAGATTCTGACCAAGGCAGCAATACGGCTCTTCCGGAGTTTTCGATTGAATTTTTTCCGCCATTGCCCTATACTGATAACAGATATGTCAACAATGATTCGGAGGTTATAGTTTTATGCATATGCCAGAAATTCAATCTGTTTTAAACGAGAAGAACATTTCTTTTTCTTATGTCGAAGAGGACAACTGCGGAAGCATCGACTTCGAACACCGCGGTCTCCGCTACCATATCTGGGAATACGCTGACGAGGCGGACCCGGTCGGCGTGGAGACAAATCTGCGGTATGCGGGACGGGATGAAGAGATCGAAGGGGATTATGACAGTGTGCTTGCGGAGCATTTGAAGAAAGAATTTTAAGAAACACGGTAACATTGGAACGATCAGAACCGATTTAGAAAGGAAGTGTGTTTTATGACTCCTGCTTTACAGCCCCAGGTTGAAAAAATCACTCTGGAACAATACGAATTACTTCCTGCGGAACAGCGTGTTGAAGTTTTCGACGGTATTGTCTATGACATAGCCAGTCCGTCGCAGACGCATCAGGCATTGTCCATGCAGCTTTCCACTGTAATCAATAACTATATTCTTCGCAAAAAGGGGCCTTGCAGTGTTTTTACTGCTCCTTTTGATGTGAAACTGGCGGATCAGCCGTTGACTATGGTTCAGCCTGATATTATGATCATCTGCGATAAGGACAAGCTGGACGGAAAACGCTGCAACGGCGCGCCGGATTTCATCATCGAAATCGTTTCACCAAGTACTTCTTCGGACGATTATATTCGAAAGCTTTATTATTACAAAACGTATGGCGTCCAAGAATACTGGATCGTAGACCCGAAAAGGAAGCTTGTTACCGTGAACTATTTCGAAGGGAATCTGGTCAGTGTACAGTATTCGTTTGATTCTGTGATCAAGGTTAATATTTACGATGATTTATTTATTAACTTTGCGGAGATTGCGGAATTGTCAGGGATTTGATTTTTCAGATCTCCAATGCCGCCAGAAACAGTTCGTAGAAATCGTCCTCGCCTTCCAGTGCCGGGGAGTTTTCTCCGCCGCCGTTGGTGCTGCGCTTGATTTCGGCATAAAATTCTTCCCCTGCCATGGCAAGATCCATTTCGTAGATTGCATAGCCCCGGTCGCGGCAGATGGTACAGAAGGCGCGGATCGGGTTTGGATCGGTTCGGGTCCGCAGATTTGTTTTTTCTGTCAAGCAATTCGAAAAATCCCGGAGCACTTTTTCGCCCCGGGATCTCCTGATTTGTTCTGTTGTGTAGCTCTGTTATGTAATTCCGTTGTGCAGCTTTTCCGCTCTTATGCAACTACAACTTCGTTCGCATCTGCCGCGAGTACAGCCTCTTTCTTCTCGTTTCCGACGAATACTTCTACTTTCAGTTCGGTATGTGCACCTTCTACGGATACTTTCACTGCATCGCCGTCTTTCACTGCTTTCACGGTGAATACGGTGTTTCCGTGGATATCCGAAACCCTGGTTTCGGCTGCGTCTTTTAACTGATATACGCATACGGTTGCGTGGTCAGCGTAGTCATAATCCGGTTTGGTGTCGCAGTTTCCTCTTACTACGATGCTGTTTTCTCTTACATACAGCGGCATGGAGAAGTAGTCATAGGTTCCCTGGAACCATCTGCCGCCCTCTTTTGTCTCGCCGGTCAGAAGCTCGGTCCAGGTGCCTTCCGGCAGGTAGTACTGTGCAACTTTATCCTCGCGGAATACCGGTGCTACCAGAAGGGCATCACCCAACATGTACTGCTGATCCAGATACGGAACGGCCGGGTCGTTCATGAACTCGAATACCATCGGGCGCATTACCGGGGTTCCTTCCTCGTGTGCCTCTACAGATTTCTGGAAAATGTACGGCATCAGCGAGCATTTCAGGTTGGTGAAGAATTTTACTACGTCGCAGGACTCTTCGTCGAACAGCCACGGCACACGGTAGCTTGTGGATCCGTGCAGACGGCTGTGGGTAGACATCAGTCCAAATGCGCACCATCTCTTGTACAGATCCGGTGTTGCGGTGCTCTCGAATCCGGAGATATCATGGCTCCAGAAGGAGAAGCCGCTCATAGCGAAGGAAAGGCCGCCGCGCAGGGTTTCTGCCATAGACGGATAGTTTGCGGAGCAGTCGCCGCCCCAGTGTACCGGGAATTTCTGGCTTCCTGCTGTTGCACTTCTTGCAAACAGAACTGCCTCGTTCTCACCTTTTACTTCTTTTAACAGGCTGAATACTGCCTGGTTGTACAGGTATGTATAGTAGTTGTGCATTGCCTGCGGATCGCTTCCGTCGTGGTAAACAACGTCAACCGGGATTCTCTCGCCGAAGTCGGTCTTGAAGCAGTCTACGCCGCAGTCCAGAACAGTTCTCAGTTTATCGGTATACCATTTAACCGCATCCGGGTTGGTAAAGTCCACAAGGCCCATACCTGCCTGCCAGTTGTCGGTCTGCCATACGCCTTTTCCGTCTGCTCTCTGCAGCAGATAGCCGTTTGCAGCGCCTTCTTTGAAGAATGCGGTTCCCTGTGCAATATACGGGTTGATCCATGCACAGATGTGAAGACCTTTGTCGTGATATTTCTTTAAGGTTGCGCGAATATCCGGGAAGCATTTCTTGTCCCACTCAAAATCGCACCAGTGGAATTCGTGCATCCAGAAGCAGTCGAAGTGGAAAACGCTCAGCGGAATATTTCTCTTTTCCATTCCCTCGATGAAGGATGTGGTAGTCTCTTCGTCGTAGTTTGTGGTAAAGGATGTGGACAGCCACAGACCAAAGGACCACGCCGGAGGAAGTGCCGGGCGTCCGGTCAGCGCGGTGTACTCGTTCATGATCTTCTTCGGTGACGGTCCGTGGAACAGATAGTATTTGATTCTTTCGCCCGGTACGGAGAAGCCGACATACTCTACTTTTTCACTTGCTACTTCGAAAGAAACGTTGTCGGTACTGTCAACGAGAATACCGTAGCCGTTGTTTGTCATGTAGAACGGTACGCATTTGTAGCCGATTTCGGATGCCGTACCGCCGTCCTCGTTCCAGGTGTCTACAACCTGTCCGTTTTTTACGAATGGAGTAAATCTCTCGCCAAGGCCGTATACGCACTCGCCGACGCCAAGGGAGAGCTCGCTTACCATATATGGCTGATATTTTTCGGTCATGTAATTCTGGGCTGGCAGCATGGTGCTCTGCTGACGGTCCCATCTGATATAGGAAAGGTTGCGGAAGCCGCTTCCGGTCAGAACTTTTCCATCTGCCTCGAAGGTGTAAGCAAAGACACCTTTTCTCTGTACGCGGACCTGTACGCTTCCGGTATCAAGAACTGCCTCATCCTCGTTGATCGTTACAGTTACGTCCTCGTATACGCTCTCTGTTTTGTCGAAGGACGGAACTTTGTTGTCGTAGGCTTCGTAGTGCCATGCCTCCATGGAGATGGTGTCCGGTGTATGTGCTACGAACTCAACGGTGATGGTCGGCAGGTTCAGGGTCATGCCTCTGTGCTCGATCGGACGTGTGGTAGCCAGGATACGCATACCGCCTGGAATCTGCTCTACTTCATAAGCCTGCATTGCATGGGATGCATTTGCTTTTTCACTCGGAAGCCAGTAACCTTCTGTGAATTTCATCTTTTCATTACCTCCTGATTTGATGCGCCCGAAACAGAGGATGAAAAGCACTCTCTTTTCATCATTTTTTACAGAATTCCTGTTTCAGGCTGACGTTTTTTGGTAATTTTATCCTACCACACTTTTCCTGTCGAAAACAGGGAGGATTCTGTGAAAAAATACGGCGATATTATCTTTTTTCCGGTTTGAACCTTTTTCTGGTTCCAATATGCAAAACGGGAGTGTGTCCCGCAAAAGTATCCTGTTGCATTTCCAGTTACTTTTGCCGGGACACACTCCCATCTTTCTTCTTTTGTTTTTTCTTTATGCCACAATCAGATAGGCAACAACTGCCAGCAGGATCTGCAGGATCACAAAGCGGATCACAACCTGACTGTCGGACCACTTGTATTTCAGGCGGACATGGTCATGCAGCGGTGTTCTTGTATTTTTGAGGATCGCGATTTTCAGGAAACGGAGTAAAAATACTTTGACAAGGCCGATTCCTCCGTCGACGATCATCACGCCTGCCATCAGCAGATATAAGAACGGATGGCGGGACTGCATGGCAAGGATGGCGATGTAGAAGCCAAGTGCTCTCGAACCGGCGTCTCCCATCAGCATGCTGCTCGGCGAGGTGTTGAAATACAGGTACGCGAGAAGCGCTGCCACGAACAGGTAATTGGCTACGGTGAAGCTTCCGAGGACATCGTGGAAAATCATACTGAACGCGAAGATAACCACACAGGAAAGGCTCGCGCAGAGTCCGTCGACACCGTCGGAACAGTTTGTAACGTTGATCGAAATCCAGATCAGGATGATGCCGAGGATTATGTAGACCACTTTCGGAATGGTAAGGGACATGCTTCCGAAGTAGATCGTGGTGGAATTGTAATTCACAAAGGTGATGACGGTCACAATGGAGATGACGAGGTCAATCGCGCCTTTTTTGTAATCGCTCCACGGGGTTTCGGATGCATCGTCGAGGTAGCCGCTCAGCATGATGCAGACGAGCAGGATCGCGTAGATCACATACTCGGCGCCAAGAGGCAGGAACAATACGCTTCCGATCAGGAAACAGATGACGATCACGAGGCCGACGCCGCGCAGTTTTCCGCGGGAGAGGCCGCCGTTTACGGCAAATTCTCTGCCGTGATCGCTCGGCAGAAAGGAAAATGGATGCTTTAACGCCAGAAAGGTCAGCAGAAAGGTGACCACGATTCCCAGCATGGCGATCTGGCCGGGATTTAAAAAGTTACTCCATACTTGATACATACGTTTTCTTCCTTCACTTTTCTTTAGATTGAGTTTGCACGAAGCCGTATGTGACGTGGCTTTGTGTTCATTTATTATAACAACTTCATACAAAAATTGCTATACCCAATTCGGGGGTTTCGTGATAAGATAGTGATACACTAAGTTGAACAAAAAAGGAGTTTTTTATGCCACGCAAAGATCATCTGCCGCGCCAGACACGCCAGGAACACATCACGCTGCAGCCGAACCGCAGCATCGAATTTCGTGTAACCGACGATTTCGGCAGTTTTTCGCCGCCGCACTGGCACGACGCGCTGGAAATTATTTATATTCTGGAGGGTTCCTCCATTGTCACGCTCTCGGACCGCACAAAGACCGTCCTTCCGGGTCAATTTCTGCTGATCAATTCCGGGCGTATCCACACGGCGCGCTGTCCGTCCACGGGAAACCGCTCGATTCTGATGCAGATTCCGGATGCGTTCCTTGCGAACTATCTGCCTGATCCGTCACAGCTCTGGTTCTCGATTGACTACGACAGTACGAATCCGGAAGTGCAGAAAAATATCAGCCAGTTCCGGCGTCTTCTGCTTTCGATGATGCAGCTTCATGAGGAAATGCCCGACGGCTATCTTCTGACGTTCCAGCGGGAGCTTTTTACGTTTCTCGATCTGCTCTACACGAAATTTTCCGAGAAGAGCCCGCTTGCGCACCACCCGATGAGCTCCCGGACGCAGACACGGCTCGATACGATTCTGACGTACACGCAGGAAAATTACCAGCGGCCGATTACGCTGAAGGAGGCTGCCGATGTTGTCTCGCTGCAGCCGGAATATTTCTGCCGGTTCTTCCGCCAGAACATGGAAACGACGTATCTGGAATACTTGAATTCCTACCGTCTTTCCCGCATCTACCGCGACCTGATCGCCACGGATCTGCCGGTCGGCACGCTCGCGGAAAAGCATGGTTTTACAAACGATAAACTGTTTCACCGCCTCTTCCGCGAGCGGTTTCACACGACGCCGCTGCAGCTTCGGAAGGCAGCACGCGAGAAAGGATCCTGATAGCTTTCGCTGTTTTAATATCTTTGAGAATGGGAGTTTAACACGATGACAAAAGAAGAACTGGCGCTTGCCGTCATTGAACGTTTGAAACAAGAATATCCTGACGCCGACTGTACGCTTGACTATGACCAGGCGTGGAAGCTGCTCGTCAGTGTCCGCCTGGCCGCACAGTGCACCGATGCGCGGGTCAATGTTGTGGTGGAGGATCTCTACGCAAAGTATCCTGATATCGATGCGCTGGCAAACGCGACACCGGAGGAAATCGAGGAAATTGTGCGGCCGTGCGGTCTTGGAAAGAGCAAGGCACGCGACATCAATGCCTGCATGCGCATGCTGCGCGACGAGTACCACAGCCAGGTGCCGGATGACTTTAACGCACTTTTGAAGCTCCCGGGCGTGGGACGGAAAAGTGCGAACCTGATTATGGGCGATGTATTCAAAAAGCCTGCGATTGTGACGGATACGCACTGCATCCGGCTGTGCAACCGCATCGGGCTCGTGCATGACTGCAAGGATCCGAAGAAGGTGGAGATGGCACTCTGGAAAATTGTGCCGCCGGAAGAAGGAAGCTCGCTCTGCCACCGGTTTGTGGAGCACGGACGCGAGGTCTGTACTGCGCGGACGACACCGCACTGTGAACGGTGTGTGCTCGCGGATATCTGTGAGAAGAACGGCGTAGAAAAATAGCATTTTTTTATGCGTTTCCATGCGAAAAAGGCTTTTGCATACCGGACAGATTTTTCTGATTCTGTCCCGGCTGCAAAAGCCTTTTTGTTTCTATTTTTTATATGACCGAAAGAAGTCCGTCAGCGCTTTCAGCGTTTTCCCGAGCACCTGCACTTCCTCTTCTCCGAGTTCCGCCATCACGGCATCCGTCATCTGCTCGTGGAATTTTGCGTGATGATGGAATGCCTGCCGTCCCTTTCCGGTCAGGTGGATGTAGACGATCCGGCGGTCCTTCTCGCTGCGCTCCCGCTCGGTGTAGCCTTTTTTCACCAGACTGTTCATCGACGTTGTCAGCGATCCGACCGTGATGTCGAGCTTTGCCGCGATCGATGACATATTGCCGCCCTCCAGGCCGACGGCTTCTATGATGTGCATATCGTTGTTCGTCAGATCCTTGAAATCCTCGGTAATGATCGCCTCTTCTTCCAGTTTTTGTATCTCGTGAAACAGATGGACCAGTGTCTCATTGATGATTTCTCTGTTATCCACTCCTCTTCCCCTTTCCGTCTGTTCTGTCCCTTCTGAACAGGGTTCCGCTCTTTCTGTCTGTATTGTATCAAAAAAGTTCCGGACAAACAATACCAAAAACTGCCTGGGAAACGGCGGATCGCTCCGTGCCGTTTCCCAGGCAGTTCTGTTATGTTTGATTCAATTACATCTGCCCTTTTTTCTTTAACCGTGCAAAGCAGATCATGAAAAAGCAGATGCCGTATACGGTTGTGATCGGGGTGGACATGCCGACGAAGGTCAGGTTCGTATTCGGCAGGTGTGAGAAGAACAGCGCCAGCGGAATACGGATCAGGCAGGCGGAGGTGATTCCCTGGATCATAACCGGGATGCTGATGCCGCGGCCGTTGAAGTATCCGATGCTGCTGAACAGCACACAGGTCAGAATACATTCCGGTGCGAAACCGCGCAGGTAAGCGGCGCTCTGCTCGATAACGGCCGGATCGCTCGTGAAGATTCTGGAGATGACACTTCCACCGAAGAAACCGATGCAGAAAATCACAACTCCAAGAGAGCAGCCCGTTGCGATTGCGGTGAGGAAGCCCTTCCACGCGCGGTCTTTCTTTCCGGCTCCGGTGTTCTGTGCCACGAATGCTGACACAGACTGCATCACAGAGGACGGGATCAGCATGATGAATGAGGTCAGCTTCTGCGCCACACCGTATCCGGCGGACGGCATAAGGCCCATGCCGTTGATGATCGAGTTGATCACAAGGAAGGAAATCTGTACGGTCGTCTCCTGCAGCGCGATCGGCACACCGACGTTCAGGACTTTCTTCAGCTCGTCATGGTCGATGCGGCAGTCTTCTTTTTTGAATTCAATCGGCAGATTGCCTTTTTTCAACACACCCATGGAGGCGATGACAGAAATCAGCTGCGCCAGAACCGTCGCAAGCGCTGCTCCCGCAACGTCCAGTTTCAGCACACCGACGAAGAACAGATCTCCGGCAATATTGGCTGCGCAGGCGATGCCGACGAATAAAAGCGGCAGATTTGCATTACCGATTCCGCGAAGCACGCTGCTGATGACGTTGTACGCGATGATGATCAGAATACCGCCGGAACAGATCCGCAGGTAGAGGACGGTTTTGTCAAAAGACTCCGCCGGGACCTGTAAAATATTGGCAATCGGACCTGCGAACAGCTCCAGAATCACCGTCATGGCGATACCGATGATGGCGAACAGAACAATCGAGGTTCCCACGGTTTTGCCGGCCTTATCCGGCTTGCCCTCGCCGATGTGCTGGCCGATCATAACGGTCGAACCCATCGCAAGGCTGGTGATGATAAGTGTTACCATCTGCATGAAGTTGCTTCCGGTTCCGACAGCGGAAATACTCGACGCATCGCCGAACCAGCCGACCACGAGAAGGTCGACCGCACCGTAAGCCGCCTGCAGAATCAGCGCGCCGAGCACCGGCAGCGCAAAGCGGATCAGGGACTGGAAAATCGGTCCCTCTACAAACGATATTTCTTTCTTATTTTCTTTTGCCATTGTTTTTCACTCCTTTTATTCCCGGCATCGTTTCCTGCATCCGTGTGATTGCATGCACAAATTCGTCCACCACCGCGTCGTCCAGATCTGGCAGGCGGGATGCCCATTCCCCGTGAAAGTGCGTCACGCGGAGTTCCACAAACTCTTTTCCCTCTTCGGTCAGTGTCAGGTTGATCACGCGCTTATCTTTTTCATCCGCCTGTTTCACGAGAAGATTTCTCTCCTCCAGTTCCTGCACCAGCTTGGTGATGCTCGGCAGCGTTGTGTTCATATAGCTGCTGATGTCGCTGACGCGGCAGAAGCCCTGCTTTTTCTGAATCTCATTCACCGCATCCAGCACATGCACCTGCCGCGGCTTCATACCGTCCGGCAGGTCCGGGAGCTTCTCGATCAGACGCTTTGCATCAAAACACGCATCCAGGAACTGCTTTAATTTTTCCTGTGTCATGGAAAATGGTCCTTTCTTCTTAAAATTTAGTTATCTTTAGTAATTATCTTTGATAAGTATAGCAGGAAATGAAAAAATGTCAAGAGGGAACTGATGATAAAAAAGAGCTGATTGAAAGTTCTGGCAATGCGAGATTCTTTCATCAGCTCTTTTCCATATCCATTTGTCACTGTTCAATGAGCTGCATTTCGGTGCCCCCCGCCGGATTTTATGCTTCTGATCGTCTTTTCCAGTACCTTCATCTCAACCGGTTTTGAAACATGGGCATTCATACCGGCTGCCAGAGAATGCTGAATATCCTCAGAAAATGCATTGGCGGTCATAGCAATGATTGGAATTGTCTTTGCCAGTTCATGGGAGCTTCTTCGGATTGCTTTTGTTGCCTCATAACCATTCATAACCGGCATCTGCACATCCATCAGGATCATGTCATAATCCCCCGGAGCAGACTGCTCAAATGCCTCTAAGACCCTTTTACCATTTTCACAGATTGTACACTCTGCATCCTCAATCTTTAACAATTCCATCAGGATTTCTGCATTCAGCTCATTGTCCTCTGCACACAGAAACCTCATTCCTTTCAGGACATTGCCAGCCGGTTCATCCTTTTCTACCTGTTCTGCTGAAGAAACAAATCTATCTTCTGCTATTCTCAGATCTATAAGAACCTCAAAACAGCTTCCCTGGCCCAGTTCACTCTCCACATCAATGGTGCCTCCCATTGCTTCAACCAGATTTTTGGTAATAGCCATTCCAAGACCAGTTCCCTGTATCTTATTCGTCATAGAACTTTCAGCACGAGTAAAAGCATCAAAAATTGTATCTTTGAAATCTGCCGACATTCCCATGCCATTATCGCTGACTAAGAAACGGTACTTTGCGTAGACAGATGACTTTGTCTCACATTCTTCTACCAGAAACTGAATTTTTCCACCTTCCTGCGTGTACTTCACTGCATTAGAAACCAAGTTGCTGAAAATCTGCATCAGATGAACCTGATCTCCGTTCACCCACTCGTGCCGGATGTTTTCTTTTATGATTGTAAGAGTCTGATTTTTTTCGTCTATCTGTGAATGGAATATGGTATTGAGTTCTGTAATAAAATCCAAGATGGAAAAATCGGTATACTTAAAAACTGTTTTTCCTGCCTCAATTTTGCTCATATCCAGAACATCATTAATGATTCCTAACAGATGCTGTGATGAAATGTCTATTTTATCTGCATACTCTATTACTTTCGCTTTATTACCGGCATCATGTCTGATCAATGATGTCATGCCGATAATTGCATTCATTGGTGTACGAATATCATGTGACATATTGGACAGGAAATCTGTTTTCGCCTTATTTGCATTTTCAGCAGTCTGCAAGGCTTCCGTTGTAATGTCCTTTGCTTTTTTCAGTTTTTTATTGGACTCCTCCATTTCCTTCATTGCCTGCGTCTGAATCTCATTATTTCTTTTTTCGTATTCAGCTTTTTGCTCAGCAAGACTGCGTCTGGAAATACTGTAGAATAATCCGGCAAAAAGCAAAAGTATAAAACCTGCCATGAGTATTGTTTCAAACACTATTGTTTTCTGATAATCTCTCAGTACATTATCTACAACACTTTTTTCTACAATACAGATCAGCATGGTGTTATTATTTTCTATTGGACAGTATCCCAGATAGTAAGGTTTGTCACTTTCCACAAGTTCTACCCCCTGTTCTCTGCCATCCAGCTTTTTTTGAAGAGAATCAGCCTCTTCCTCAGTGATAGCCTGATCTCCTTTTAAATGCTTTAACAAGAAATAGTTCCTGAAAAATTTATCTTCTTTCTGATTTGTATAAGTAATATTTCCGTCGTTATCCAGCATAAACAGATACGCATTCCCGTTATAGCTTTTCACACTTAACATGGAATCTAATTTTGAATGATCATACAAGGTTCCAATTGCCGTATAAGTTTCCCCATTAATCGTATATTCCTGACATGGAATTGCAACCAGATAACCATCTTTTTTCTTCTGGTTGTAATCAAGAGAAACCAATTTTCCAATATTATATCCGTTCCTCAAATCCAACAAAAGTTTACTTGGCATGTCAACCCGAAGTTTTGTTCCATCAGTGGTTATTGCCTTTCCATTTTCCTGGAGAAATATAAGTGTACTTTCAGATTCTTTCTGCCATGCCTCAAAGAACTTCTTGTTTCTATCCAGTTCAATAGATCTCACTCCCTCTTGAGTAAGAAAATCCTCAAGCATATGCAGCCGACTGTAGTATCCATTCACCTGCAGATCATAGGTCTGCTGTATCTGTTCAACAACTGCTCCCATACTGCTTTTCCCGTTTTCTGCGATATAGCTGTTCATCCTGTTCAAAAGGAACTTTACAAAAATTAAGTTTAAAAAGATAAGAATTAAAAAGAACAATGGTACTATCATCTTTTTTCTTTTTGTTTTCGCCTGTTCTGTTCCCACTTTTATTTTTCAACCTCTATATAATCTTCCGGTGCTGACGGCTGCTGTCCGTTTTCTATTGCTGCAGTCCATGCACTTGATAATGTTGTGTCCTTAATCTGCTCGATCTCACATCCCGGATTTATTTTTTTCAAAACAGACATTGTGGTGTCTGTAAGAAGAATAGAGTACTCCTTTTCTTTGTCGATTTCTTTCTTATTTACTTCTATGTCCTTTAATGAGAATCCGTTTTCCTCCTGCCTGACGATTAATTTCATACCGGATGCAATTGGTAATTCATATTTATTGGTTATATGGAATTTCTCATCAGAATCAGCAAGATATTTCTCCGCAAGTTCATAAATCTCTTTGCCATTGATTTTTGCCAGGTATAATGGTGTATCTAAACTCTTTGCTGTCATCAGACCAACCCGGCTGCCGGTACACTCCCCTTTGTAAATGGAGGAAGTAAAATAATAATATGGTGCCAAAGCCAGCTGAGCATCATTTTCTTCTCTAATCGTAGTTAAAATAGAAGATGCCGCATCACGACCGTTTTTATCATTTAGCGAAATGGAATATTCATTTTCAAAATTAACTGTGGTTTCTTCTTTTGAATCCTTACTGTTCATTGTGCTGCGAAAAGCATCATAAGCCTGTGTTTCATCCATTTCCCCTGACAATAATCCGTGAACAGCCTCAAGACTGGCATCAAATGATTTTTGAGCAGAATATCGGATATAAACAGAATTATTATTAATTTCATCTTCCAGTCCAGGTACATCTTCCATCATGTTTGGAACATCTACATTTAATGAAATTACACCCTTTCCATCTGCGATCAATGTTTGTCCTTCTTTTGAAATCATACACTCCAGGACATCGAATGCCAGGTCCAGTTTTTCCTGATCTTTTTCCAGTTCTTTGTTAAATGCAATATTCAGAGAAGGGGTCATATTTATAAAAGCTTCATCCGAAATCTGTGAAAAAAACGGTATACGAGTTAATTCTGCATCCATCTGTTCCTGAAATTCCTGCATAAGTGCCGGATAACCATGAAACATTGCTGCTTTTCCCTCAAGGAACATCTGCGTTGCAGTATTAACATCGACGCTGATATCATCACTTGTAAAATGTGAGTCCTTTAAAAATGTATTGGTTTCTGAAAAAATACGTTTCCATAATGCATCATCAAACGCGATATCCCCTGATGCACTTTCAGCTGAGCTTCTCCATTCAATTCCATCCAGACTCATGAATTCCCCAATTGCACCTGTCTGAATCACCTCATGAGCAGACCAGTCTTCTGCAAGATCCAGGGAATACGGTTTTATACCATTATCATAAAATTGCTGGCATGCCTGTGCATATTCCTTATAGTTTTTCGGTATCTTGATTCCATACTGTTCAAACAATGTCTTGTTGGCAATAATCGTCTGCGGTATACCGCAGATAGGAAGCCACTGGATCTCATCTTTTGAATTTTTGTAATATTGCAATGCATAAGAGTAATACCTGGAAACCACATCATAAGAAGCAAAATCCATTAGATATGGCTCCAGATCCTGTGCATCTTTTCCAGAAAATCGACGTACGGTTATGATATCCGGCAGTTCACCATGTTCCTCAAAATAGCTATATAAATCGGTATCATTGTTACCGGTAATAAACTCAATATCCTGATCTGGAAACTGCTCATGGATATAGGGTACAATATTTTTCATTAAACGATTTTCCCACAGATACACGGTAAGGTGATCGTCATTTTTAGATACTGCTTTTTGAGATTGTCCACAGCCAGACAAAACAGTAATTGCTAAAAGCGCACCTGACAGTAATGCTATCAGACATTGTTTTGCCTTTTTCATCCTCGTATTTTCCTCATTCTTTCCTGATAAAATCATTAATTCAATAATTGGGAAACAATTACAGCCAGTTTTCCAGAACATCATTCAGCTTATTCATATCCAGCGGTTTCGCGATATGTCCATTCATGCCTGTATTTTTTGCCAGCTGTACATCTTCTGCAAAAGCATTTGCTGTCATGGCAACAATCGGTAGTTTTCCCTGTTCACCCGGAAGGCTCCTGATTGCTGCGGTTGCCTCATAACCATTCATGACAGGCATTTGGATATCCATAAAAATAAGGTCATACAAGCCTTTCGGAGAAGCTTCTACTTTTTCAACTGCAATTTTTCCATTTTCTGCCGTTTCCACTTCCGCCCCTGTCATCTGCAGAATTTCAACAGCAATTTCTCTGTTTAACTCATTATCCTCGACCAGCAGAATTCTTTTTCCTGTGTAATCTGCTTCAGACAGCTCATCCAGATAATTTCTTGCTGTTTTTTCTTTTCTGCCAGAAGTAAACTGCCGCAATGCAGCCGTCAAACGGGAACGGAACAGCGGTTTTGCAATAAAAGCATCTACGCCTGCAGCCTTTGCTTCTTCTTCGATCTCGCTGAATTCATAAGATGTCAGTACAATAATGGTAATCTCTTTCCCTATCCGTTTCCGGATCTGTCTGGCTGTTTCAATTCCGTCCATATCCGGCATTTTCCAATCTAAAATAACAGCAAAGTAATCATTTTTTAGCTCATGATGTGCATAACAGCGCTCAACGGCTTCTCTGCCGGAGAGAACCCATTCGCCTGTAATCCCAATCTCCTTCAATGTGGCAACTGTACTTTCACAGCATGTCTTATCATCATCCACAACCAGAACAGGTAGATTCATCAGATTTCTGTCCTGTTCTTTTTCTTTTTCCTGAAGTTCCAGATAAATTGTTACTGTAATTTTAGTTCCCTTATGTAAGGTGCTTTCCACTTTAATATTACCATTCATCAGGTTCACAATATTTCTGCTGATTGCCATTCCCAGACCTGTTCCCTGGACTCTGGTTGTCCGATGGTCATCTGCGCGGCTGAAAGGATCAAACATGATTTTCTGGAATTCCGGTGACATACCGATCCCATTATCCTCAATCGTAAATTCATAGCATCCAAGTTCCGAAAATCCATTTGGCTTTTCCTCTATGGAAAAAGTAATATTCCCACCATCCGGTGTATACTTGACCGCATTACTCATCAGATTCACAAATACCTGCTGGATTCTCAGGCTGTCACCACAGACACTCTCATGTTCAATGTGATTAATGTGTATATCTAAATTGTGTTTATGTTCATCAATCACCGGTTTTGTGAGTGTTATAAGATTATCCACCAGATCTGGCAGATTGAAATCCTCCTGTGCCAGCGTCATTTTTCCACTTTCAATACGTGCCATATCCAGCACTTCATTAATCAGTCCCAGCAGATGACGGCTTGATTTTGTAATTTTGCTGAGACATTCAATGACTCTGTCCTGGCTCTCAATATTTGCTCCTGCAATTGCTGTCAGGCCGACAATGGCATTCATCGGTGTCCGGATATCGTGTGACATATTGGAAAGGAATTCTGTTTTCGCACGGTTTGCATTTTCTGCAGACCGGTAAGCCTCTTTCAGTGCCTGACGGGATTCAATCTCTGCTTTCTTCTCCTGTGTCACATCCATGGATGCCAGCAATACCTTTTCCAGCTTTCCATTCTTCCATTCCAAAGGAATATAAGAAGCGATCTTATAAGTCTTTTCATCCAGGCTGCAGTACTCAAACTTATAAATATCATTTTCACTTTTCAGATTCTTCCGGATATTTTCCGGTACGATCAGGATGTCCATAGTTTCCAATGGTTCCAGTGTCTTATACTTTTCAAGAACCTGCATCTGAAAATCATGATAGAATCCCAGAGGTTTATATAGCATCTGTCCATTCAGGTTATAGAATTCATATCTGTCATTTTCCAGATCACAGACAACAAAGCGGTCAACCAGACGCACAATACTCTGAATCAGCTGCTCCATGGAAGCATTATCCGCCGCCATCTGCAGATGCCGTGCGCTCTCTACCTTTGTCTCTGTGATATCACGCAGAAAGATCATGGCATATTCTGAATCCTCTATTTCGCCACGTATGACCACATTGCGGACCCATCGTTCTTCTCCATTCAGAGTGATACGGCACTCTAAAGCCAATTCGGTTTCCAGACCCTTCAGCCTTTCTGCAATATAACCACGGTCGTAAAAAGAGGATACCGCCTTCTTATCTGTCTCCACAACATAGGAATCCACAAAATGACGGATCAGTTCATCCCATGTATGACTCTGTTCAAAGACTGTCATCAGGGACGGTTCAACCTTAAAGGTATCAAAAGTATTCGCTTCCAGATTTACATAATACTCACACAAATCTGCTTTCGTAAAAGCCCTGTGGAAAGCAGCAGATTTTTGTGCCTGCATGGCCTCTTTTTTTTCCGCATCAATGTTAATAAAAATCCCGGCAATCCTGCTGGCAGAACCATCCAGACGGCGTATTACTTCTGCCGATGCCCGAAACCACTGGTATTGATTATCCTTCATTCTCATACGATACTCTACCTGGTATTTTATCTGGTTCGTCTTATCCTTAATTGCCGCCTGAAGCTGCACCATTACTCTTTCTTTATCCTGTGGATGCAGAAGATCTGACCAGGATTCCAGTTTATTCGGAAAGTCCAGAGTGTCATGATAGCCAAGCATTTTTCGGAATTCATGACTCCAGTTTGCATTCACAATCTCACTGTTTTCGTCACAGTCAAAATACCAGAAGCCGGAACAGATAGCCTCATTGAGCAGTGTCAAATTTACATGATCCCAGTTGACCTGTACGGACATAACCCAGATCTGTCTGCCCGCCTCATCTGTCGCATCCTCTTTACAAAGCCGTACATTTTTCACTGTACCGTCTGCTGTAAGGATCTGTGCTTCCCCTGTTCCGTGAAGCTGTAAAAAATGGTCTCGCTCCTGTCTATCTTCCTCGTCATAAAAGAAGTTTCTCAATGAGCCTTTTGTCTGTTCCATGAAAGTATCGAATGTATATCCTGTACTATGCAACAGCAGATTATTCACAGACAAAATAGACAGGTTTTGGTCATAAGATCCTGTCATTATACCTACCCCGCCATTATTTTCCAGTGTTTTCTGTACGGCCTGTGACATAGCCTGTGTCTGTCCCGTTACAGCCTCACCTAAAGAATATATTTTGTCTTCATACTTTTCCATTTTATAAAAATCCTCTCTCTGTTTTATACTTCATTATCCTGCTTTTATCTGTATACAGAGAACCTGTCCCTGCCAGTTTTACATTTACGTTATAATATCCTACAAAACGTGAAAAACAGGTATACGGATTTGAGAAGTTGCAGCCACTACACACAATATTCATACAAAATTCTCTTTATGTTTTCAATTTTTATAGGCTTTGCCAAGTGAGCATTCATTCCTGCTGCCAGACACTTACTCCGATCGTTCCTGCTGTAAAACGGTATCTGAGGCTTTTTTTATTTATCTGATTTTTTTCTGTTTCCATGGAACTTCTGAACGCTCACCTCCTGGTATCATTACAAATATACATAAAAACTCATTTTTATATTACCATGAAATTTTTTACTTTGCAATGCACATACCTTTTCAGACGCTGCTTTTCTTGTTTCCTTTTTCAGAAAATTGCAACCAAAGGGGCGCACCTGAAAATTTCTTTTCAAATGCGCCCCTTCGCTTTCTTTTTTTCTGTCAGATCAATCCGTAATGCTCCATCGCCTTTGCCACGCCGTCCCGCTCGACGGTATCGGTTACGTACTCTGTGTACGGATCCAGAATCTCATCATGTTTTCCAAGCGCAATGGTGTGTGCGCCGCACCGGAACATGGTAAGGTCGTTGCTGCTGTCGCCAAATACGTATGCATCTTCTTTCTCCAGCTGAAACTGTTTCAGCGCATAGTCCACAGCTGTTCCTTTGCTGCAGCCGTGCGGAACGATTTCGTATACACCGCCGCGGCGATCCATGATATCAAACTCCTGCTCAAATTCACGGTACATACGTTCTATATCAGACTGTGCATCGGTTACGATACAAAATTTATCGTAAATGATTCCTTTTGTCTCCGCTGTCTCCGCGAGTCCGATTCCGACAGCAGCGAAATAGGCACGGGTCTGCTCGACCTCCCGAAAACGGGATACCTCCGACGAAAAATAAACATTATCCGTTCCCTCCAGAATCATGCCGATCCTGCACTCCTTTAAAATAACCGGGATTTCCTCACAGCGCTTTTTCGGAATCGTCTGATGCATCAGGATTTCGCCGTCCCGGCGCAGATAGGTCCCGCAGCCGCACAGAAATCCGGAAAACGGAAGCTTTTTCAGCTCCTCGGGCAGCTCCGACCAGGTGCGGCCGGTATTAATAAACGTAAGATTTCCTTTTTCCGCTGTCTTTTTCAATGCATCGAGCGCGCTCTGCGGAATTTCTTTTGTAATCTCACTCAGTAACGTTCCATCAATATCAAAAAATAATGCTTTCACAAAAATTTCCTCCTCGTGTACTGTTTCCTGTTCTCTTTCTGACATACGAAAAAATGCCGAAGCTCTTGATTGTCAAGGCTTTCGGCATTTTCATTCCAGTCGAAGCGACGGGATTCGAACCCACGACCTCTGCGTCCCGAACGCAGCGCTCTACCAAACTGAGCCACGCTTCGATTTTATTTGTTTTCTGAACTCTCGTCCGTCAACAATAGCTATTATATATGATGTCTATAGGAATGTCAACACCTTTTTTGAAATTTTTTTAATTTTTTTTATTATTGCTTCAAAAGGTACATTTCACACGGGTTTGCGGCCTTTTTGGTGTTCTTTTAGAATGACAGTTTCTGAGAAAGTCAAAAAAAGAGATATGCCGGAAGTTCTGTTCCGGCATATCTCTTATCTTTGTTTCTCAGCTCAGCTGATATACATCTGCATACTGCACGCCGAAGCTCAGCGCCTCGGAATGGCTGCTGCAGAAGATGTCTACGTGGCCGTAAGCGGTTCCGCGGTCTTCTACCGTGTAAACCTGGCCGTTGATCATCAGTTTTGTGCCAAATGGTACACCGCCCATGGCAATCGTTCTGCCGGCGGTCGGTGTGGTTCCGCTCGCGGTGGATCCGCCGGACCACTGTCCGGTACAGATGGAACAGGAGCAATAGCCTGTCAGTTTAAATCTTCCAAGGTATGTTCCGCTGGAGGAGCTGCTGGAAGTATCTGACGCGGATGGACTCCCCGTTGTCGTGGAGGATGCGCTGCTGTCCGAAGAACTGCTTCCGGAGCTGCTGCTTGTATCGGTATCTGCTTTCGCTGCGGCATTTGCTGCTTCTGCGGCTGCGACTCTTGCGGCCTCGGCTGCCTGTTTTCTGGCGGCCTCTGCCTCAGCTTCTGCGGCAGCCTGCTGTGCGGCGGCTGCTGCGACTGCTTCCTCTTCTGCTTTCTTCTGCGCTGCAATCTCCTCTTCTTTCGCCTGACGGATCAGGTCGTTGATTGCATCTGCTTTGCTGTTGATTTCATCTACCAGTGCACTCTCGCTGGATTTTGCATCGTCCAGCTCTGCGGAGTAGGTACGGAGTTCCTGATAAGCTGCTGCGTACAGCTCCTGAATGGCTTCCTGCTGATCGCTGCTCTGCTGCTGCAGTTCTACGATCGCTGCCTGCTCTTCCTGCACCTGTGTTTCTTTTTCTTTTACCTGGTCTACCGTGTCCTCATACTCCTGCATAAGATCGCGGTCGAAATCGGAAATTTTCTGTATGTATTCTGCCCGGCTGATCAGCTCTGAAATGCTTTTGGAAGAAAAGAGCATTGCCATGTATCCGTTTCCGGAAGAATTTTCATACATATACTGGATACGGAGCTTCATCGCTTCGTACTGCTCTTCTTCTTTTGCTTTTGCATCTTCCAGATCTGCCTGAATCTGTACCAGTTCGTTCTGCTTCGCATCATACTGATCCTGAAGCTCCTGCAGACGGTTCTGCAGATCGTCCAGCTGCTGGTTCAGTTCGGAAAGATATTCTTCTGATTGTCCCTTTTTGGAATTGAGTTCGTCAATCCTGCTCTGTATGCTGTCAAGCTGAGACTGTGCGGCAGCCTGTTCTGCCTGAGCATTTGAAATTTTCTCCTTTGTACTGGCACCATAGCATGGCAGAACGGTTGCTGCCGTAAGCACTGTGGCCAAAACCAGGCTGAATAATTTCTTTTTTTTCATGTCGTACACCTCATACTTATTACGTTCTGTTGCTGATTGTCACTCCAAGTTACTGCGGAAAATGGGCCTTTTTTCCCGCCGTACTTTGCCATTATAACACAAGTATGTCTGAAATGAAAGTCTTTTTTAATTTCTGTTAATAACTTTGTAATATTTCGACGTTTTTCCTGCAAAAACTGGCATGATTTTTCTACTTTCTCCATCCAACAGGGTACTTATTTTTCAAGGTTCCATTGACCAGTTTGCCCCATCCAAGGCCGAATCCATCGACGCAGACCAGCTTCCAGCCCGACGGCGATGCGGTCTCTCCCGGCTCTACGGAAATTGTCTCACCGTGAAGATATTTTTCGGTACGCTCGTCATCTGCCTTTAAATTCATGTAATCTTTGAACTTGTCCGCGGAGAGTGTCACGGCAAACGGCTGTGACGGCTCGAAACGGTCTTTTTTCAGTTCACCGAGATACAGACCGTTCCGCAGGAAATGAAGATTCCGCACGCCATCCGGCAGGGACGGGGAATGGTATACTTTTCCGGCGCGGACTTCCAGTTCCTCCACCGGGATCGGTGCTGTCATCCGGGACAGGAAATCGGAAAGGATCTGTTTTTCTGCTTTCGACGGACCCGGTGCTTCCGTTCCACGGTCTTTTTTCCGGTTTTTCTGTTTTTTGTTTTTCTTTTCGATCGGTTTTTCTTCTGTCTCATAAGGAATGGCTTCGCCTTTTTTGCGGAACAGGGCAAGGTAATGGCCCTCGCCGTTCATTTTATGCGGCCAGATGCGCACGGTCTTTTCGATCTCCGGATCGCCGTTTCCCCAGACTGGATTGCCTTTTGAAAAACCTTCGTAGCCTTCCATCTCGATCAGTTCCATTTCCGGGAAGTTTTCCAGAAGAAAAGAAACGGTTCCCTCGTCCTCCTGCGGGGCGAAGGTACACGTCGAATACATCATGAGGCCGCCCGGACGCAGCATTTTGACAGCATTCGAGGTGATCTCGCGCTGCAGCTCCGCAAAGAAATCCGGCCGCTCCGGGGTCCAGGTGCCGATGACTGCCTCATCTTTCCGGAACATGCCCTCGCCGGAGCACGGTGCATCCACGAGGATTTTATCGAAGAAGCCCGGGAAGACGTCTGCAAGGCCTGCCGGTGTCTCATTGGTGACAAGCACGTTTTCACTTCCGAACAGCTCCAGATTGCGCAGCAGTGCTTTGGCGCGGGCGTTGCTGATGTCATTGGCGACGAGAAGGCCGGTTCCTTTCAGGCGCGCATTCAGCTCGGTTGCCTTGCCGCCCGGTGCGGCGCAGAGATCGAGCACACGCTCACCCGGTTCGATTGGGAGGCGGGACGCCGGGGTCATGGCGCTTGGCTCCTGCAGATAGAAGACGCCTGCCGCATACAGTGGAGACTGGCCCATGCGCATGCCGTCCGGCACGAAATAGCCGTTTGGAATCCACGGAATTTTCTTCCACGTTCCCGGAACAAGCGGCGGGAAATCTTCGGTCCGGCATTTTTTTGTATTCACACGCAGCCCGGCTGTGCGGGGTGCGTCGTAGGAAGTTAAAAATGCATCAAATTCATCGCCCAGCATGTCCTGCATGCGGGTCAGAAATTCCTGTGGTAACTGCGCCATGTATTGTCTCTCCTTTTTATTTTGCTTTGTTGTGCATCGGTCCCTTTTCGTGAACTGGCGATGCTTTTTCTGTCTTTGTTTCTTTTGTTTTGCATCTATTTCATAATTTCTCACAGAAAAAGAGACAGCTTTTTCGATTTTTCAATCTTTTTGCTGTCTCTTTTTTGCATAGCGGAGAAGAAGGGATTTGAACCCTTGCGCCGTTTCCGACCTACTGGTGTTCGAAGCCAGACCCTTCAGCCTCTTGGGTACTTCTCCGTATTTTGTCAAATACATCATATATTATAGTGCTTTTTTCGGGATTCGTCAATGATTTTTTCGATGGTTTCTGCTGGAAATGCGGGGATTGTATTTTTTACGGAAATATTCGAAAGTGCAACTTACTCAAACAAATAATCTTCCTCAGGCAGCATCCCATCCCGATGCTGCCTCTTCTTTTATTCTTTCCCTTCTTCCGCCCTCTTCCTCTCTTCTTTTTTCTTCTTTTTCACCACCCGCAGTCTCCGGAAAAACGCACTCAGCATCTCCGAGCACTCTTCTTTCAGCACGCCGCGCTCGACCTTCACCTGATGGTTAAACTCGTGCATTTCCAGCATATTTAAGATCGATCCCGCGCAGCCCGCCTTCGGGTTCATGCTGCCGATGACGACTTCGCTGACTCTCGCCTGTACGATCGCACCGGCGCACATCTGGCACGGTTCCAGGGTGACATACAACGTACAGCCCTCCAGCCGCCAGTCGCCGAGCTTTTTGCTTGCTTTCCGGATCGCATTCAGTTCCGCGTGGGACAGCGTGTTTTTATCCGTATTTCTGCGGTTATACCCCCGCGCAATCACCTTTCCCTCGTACACAATCACACAGCCGATCGGCACTTCCATCAGCTTTTCCGCTTTCTTCGCCTGCGTAATCGCCTGGCGCATGAAGCGTTCCCGTTCTTTCCGGTGCGCTTTTTCCTCCGGCGTTTCCAGCTTTGTTTCTTCTTCCATTGTGCACTTCCTTTCTTCTCTGCGTATATTTTCTGTCCTTCCCGCATATCGTGAACTGTAGCGCAGTATCTTTTTCTACTCTTTTTACTTCTATGCAGGAGGTTTTTATGTCTGATTACCGGCGTTTCATTGCCTATCTATACGAATACCCGAACAACCGCAAGGGCGGATGCTGCGGCTTTGTCCGCGTGGAGTCGCAGAACGGCTTCTGCCGCATGGACTTCCAGATCAAATCGCCGTCGCTTCCGCCGGAGACCTCGGTCACGGTCTACGGATTTATCCGCCGGTCAGGGCGGATGTACGGCATTCCGCTCGGAAATCTCCTTGCGGGGCGCTCTTCTACGAGTGGAAAACTCTTCACGCACTCCGATGCCATTGGGCAGACGGATGTCACGCTCGACGAGCTTGGCGGTCTGATCCTGCTCTGCCGCCAGACCGGCGTCATCGCCACCCAGTGGGACGATCTTCCGATTCAGCCGGAGTTTTTCGCTCCCACGCTCCCGCAGGAGCCCAAAACATCCGCAGACAATGGTACCAGACCGACCGAAGAGAAAACTGCCGAAACACCCGAACCTCTGGATCCCGCCGTACCTGCGCAGTCCCTGCCATCATCAGACGCTTCAAAAGCACAGTTCGATGAACTTTCCACAGAATTCAGCAGCAATTCCGAACCTTATCCACAAAATTCCAGCCCGGAATCCACCGTCTCCACAGAATCCACATCAACTGACACGGTAAACACCGTTCCTGCAGACCGGATCACGCAATCATCCGCCAACACACTCCATCCCGCATCCGCGGAATCTGTGAAAACCGCAGAAAGCTATCCCTCTGCCAACCCGGAACCGCCGCAGCCCATCCCGGATTCTGCCGCCCAGCCGCTACATATGACTTCTGCCGATTTTCCCGCCGCAGCAGCCGTGCCGCCGTCCCGCGCTGCTCTCTATCTCCAGCTTCAGGACCAGTTCCCGGAGTTCCACCCGTTCCCAGATGATGATCTGACCGACTGCCTGCGCCTCTCACTCGACGATCTTCCACAGCTCCGCGCCGCCGGTCTTTCGGTGGATGCGAACCGCTTCGTCCTCCATGGCTCCTCGTCCTATCGCCATCTGCTCCTCGCCCGGAACCGCGACCAGCAGGAACTCTGGTATTTCGGCGTCCCCGGCGTCTACACGCCGAATGAGCAGTTCATGGCAAGCCTCTTCGGCTTTTTCCACTTCAAGCAGGCGATGCGCCCCTCCGAGCTCGCGCCCGATGCCCGCTTCGGCTACTGGTACCGCACGCTTTAAAGCGTTTTTTAATCCACGCCGCGGATCTCCACCGTCTCAATCTTTCCGCGCAGGATCTCGCAGAACCGCTCGAGCTGCTCCCTCGCATACCCCGAGAACCTCGGATCAATCACATAATCCGATTCCCGGTAATTCTGCAGGAAGTACCGTTTTGCCCCGGAAAGCCACTTTCCGATCGCTTCGATCTCTTCCCTTCCATGTAGCTCTTTGCAGAGCGTTGTCCGGAACTCATAGTCCACCACGCCGCTCTTTAAAAACTCGACCGACTCATTGATCCGCATCACATCGATCTTTTTCACGCCCGCCGTCTCGCCGTACCGGGACGGCGCGTTTTTGATGTCCATGGCAACGTAGTCGATTTTCTTCTCTTCCACCAGCTTTTTCAAAATCTCCGGCCGGTATCCATTCGTATCGAGCTTCACAAGATATCCCAGTTCCTTAATTTTCGTCACGAACCGCTCCAGATCCGGATCCAGCGTCGGCTCACCGCCCGTCACGCAGACGCCGTCCAGCACGCCGCGCCGCTTTTCGAGCACTGCAAAAATCTCCTCCTCCGGAATTACCGGCTCCCATTCGGGATGCTGCACGAGATTTCCGTTCTGGCAGAACGGGCAGCGGAAATTGCATCCGCCCGAAAACAATGTGCACGCCACCTTGCCCGGGTAATCCAGCAGCGTCAGCTTTTGAAATCCATGTATGACCATATGCTATCCTCTCCGACCGCAGGACTCCGAACTTTCGTCCGCCCTGCAACAGAAAAAGCGGAACCATAATGTCCGCTTTTTCCATTTATCTTCTATTGGTAATTATTTGCCGTAACGCTCTGCCTGGGAACGGATCAGGTCCAGATCATCAAAATAGTTGATTTTCATGGCTGCTTTGACATCCGCCAGTGTCTGAGCGGCAACTTTTTCTGCCTCTTCGCTGCCTTTTTTCAGCATCTCATAGATCGCCGGAATGTCTTTTTCCAGCTCTTTTCTGCGGTTGCGGATCGGCTCTAAGGTCTCCTGCAGTACATTGTTCAGGAACTTCTTCACTTTGACATCGCCAAGGCCGCCTCTCTGGTAATGTGCTTTCAGCTCGTCGAGATTTGCGTAATCCGGCAGATAGCGCTCGAAGTGCTCCGGCTGGCAGAATGCATCGAGATAAGTAAATACGGTATTTCCCTCGATCTTGCCCGGGTCGGTGATCTTGATGTGATCCGGGTCGGTGTACATGCTCATGACTTTTTTCTTGATCTCATCCGGCTCCTCGGACAGGTAAATGCAGTTTCCGAGCGATTTACTCATCTTCGCTTTTCCGTCGATACCCGGCAGACGTCTGCAGGAATCATTCTCCGGCAGCATAATCTTCGGCTGCACAAGTGCCTCGCCATAAACCGTATTGAATTTGTGGACGATCTCCTGTGTCTGCTCGATCATCGGCATCTGATCCTCTCCAACCGGAACGGTCGTTGCCTTGAATGCAGTGATGTCGGCTGCCTGGCTGATCGGGTAGGTGAAGAATCCAACCGGGATGCTCGCCTCAAAGTTTCTCATCTGGATCTCCGATTTTACGGTTGGGTTTCTCTGCAGTCTGGAAACCGTAACGAGATTCATATAATAAAAAGAAAGCTCGCACAGTTCCGGAATCTGAGACTGGATAAAGATGGTGCTCTTTTCCGGATCAAGTCCGCAGGAAAGGTAATCCAGTGCTACCTCCAGAATGTTCTGGCGCACCTTCTCCGGGTTGTCCGCATTGTCGGTCAGCGCCTGTGCATCTGCAATCATGATGTAAATTTTATCGAATTCACCGGAGTTCTGCAGCTCCACGCGGCGGCGCAGTGAACCAACGTAATGTCCTACATGCAGCTTGCCGGTCGGTCTGTCACCGGTCAGTATAATTTTTCCCATTTTTCTTCCTGCCTTCCTGATACGTAATCTTCGCAGTCCGCTTCTGTATGAAAAATTTCATGAAAATTCTCATAACTGCGGACCTTCTACATACCCTCTATAATACCGTCTTTTTACAAACACTGTCAATGGTCTTTTCCGGTAAAATTCCTCAAAATATCTATTATGAGACAAATCGTTCAACAGCCACGTACAGCCTTCCCTTTTTCGTCTGATTCTGCACGCCAACATAGCGGAATTTTCCCATATGGCGCACGGTCACGAGATCGTCCTCTTTTAATGACGCACTCGGCGATGTCACCAGCTTTCCGTTGATAAACACCTGGCTGCCCTCGATCAGCGGCACCATTTTGCTCCGCGAACTGCTGAACGCCAGCGACAGCACCGCATCGAGCCGCACGGAAGCGACGGAGCCTTCTTTCCGCTCGGTTTTCGGCTCCGTCAGCTCCTCCGGCAGTCCCGCCTCGACTTCACAGTACACGCTCGTATGGCGCACTTTTTTCAGCTCCGCACAGATGTAGTCCGCCATATCCGCCATACAGATCAGATACGCCTGGTTTCCATCGATCAGAATGTCTCCCAGCTTATACCGCTCCACGCCGAGATTCATCAGTGATCCTAAGAAATCACGGTGTGACAGCGCATCCGCAAATTTTTCATTCAGCGGGCTGATGCGCACGACTGCGATCGGAAGCATCGACGCATCACCGTCCTCTGCATAGGATGGCAGAAACAGCGCCGCTTTCCGCTCTGCCGCCTCGTATCCGCCGGACAGCACGTAACGCACGCCCGGGATTTTATTTACCGTGCGGTAGAACAGATCCTGCTCCGCCAGCGTCAGAAACTCCGTGTGTGACGGAACATCCCTGTGATAACACTGCTCTGCCAGATCCTGAATCCGTCCTACCAGCACTTCTTCCTCATTCATGGTAATCCCCCTTTGATACACCGCGGGCTGCCCCTGTTTTCTTTCGGGCAGCCCACGTATCACACTTTATTTATCCAGCAGCATCGACAGCCCGATCCGCTTCTTCGCCAGATCAAGGCTGATGACCTTCACTTCCACGATATCGCCGACGCTCACAGCCTCCAGCGGATGCTTGATGAAGCGTTTCGTCATCTGGGAAATGTGGACGAGTCCGTCCTGATGCACGCCGATATCGACGAATGCACCGAAGTCAATGACGTTGCGCACGGTTCCCTTTAAGATCATGCCAACCTTCAGGTCCTTCATATCGAGCACGTCGGTGCGCAGGATCGGGCGCGGCATCTCGTCACGCGGGTCACGGCCAGGCTTCTGCAGCTCTTTGATGATATCGCGCAGCGTAATCTCGCCGACACCGATCTCCTCTGCCATCTTCTTGTAATCTTTGATGAAGAACGCCGTCGATCCCTCGCTGATCTGCTCTGTCTTCATATTTAACTTTGCAAACAGCTTCTCGACTGCCTCGTAGCTCTCCGGATGAACGCTTGTGCCGTCCAGCGGATTTTTGCCGCCGGTGATGCGCATAAAGCCCGCGCACTGCTCAAACGCCTTCGGTCCGAGTTTTGCCACTTTCAGGAGCTCTTTTCTGCTCTCGAAACGGCCGTTCTCCTCGCGGTATGCCACGATGTTTTTTGCAATCACCTTGCTGACACCGGAAATGTATTCCAGCAGCGACGCGGATGCCGTGTTCAGATCGACACCGACTTTATTCACGCAGTCCTCAACGACACCGCCGAGCGCCTCGCCGAGCTTCTTCTGGTTCATATCGTGCTGATACTGGCCGACACCGATGGATTTCGGATCGATTTTGACGAGCTCTGCCAGCGGATCCTGCACACGGCGTGCGATGGAAGCGGCACTTCGCTGTCCGACATCAAAGTTCGGGAATTCCTCGGTTGCCAGCTTGCTTGCAGAGTAAACGGATGCTCCTGCCTCGTTTGTGATCACATACGCAACCTTCTCCGGGATCTCTTTTAAGATCTCGACGATGATCTGCTCGGACTCACGGCTTGCAGTTCCGTTTCCGACAGAGATCAGGGTGACGCCGTATTTGTGGATCAGATCTTTTACGGTCGCTTTTGCTGCTGCAATCTTCTTCTCATTCGTCGGCGCGGTCGGATAAACCACGGTGGTATCGAGCACTTTTCCAGTCGCATCGACAACAGCCAGCTTGCATCCCGTACGGAACGCCGGGTCCCATCCAAGGACAACCTGGCCTGCGATCGGCGGCTGCATCAGAAGCTGCTCAAGATTCTTTCCAAAGACCTTGATCGCACCGTCCTCTGCCTTTTCGGTGAGCTGATTTCTGACCTCACGCTCGATGGCCGGAGCGATCAGACGGTTGTAGGCATCCTCGATGGTCGCCTGCAGAACCGGCTTTGTCTGCGGATTCTCTTTGGTGATGATTTTTTTCTCGAGATAACGCAGGATTTCTTCCGTCGGCGCCTCAATTTTGACGTTCAGGAATTTTTCTTTCTCACCGCGGTTCAGCGCCAGCACACGGTGTCCGGCAATTTTCGATACCGGCTCGGAAAACTCATAGTAATTCTCGTAAACGGACTCTGCTTTCTCATCCTTTGCTGTCGAAACGATTAAGCCCTTCGCCTCGGTTCTGCGGCGGATTTCCATGCGGTAGTCCGCCTCATCCGAAATGCTCTCCGCAAGAATGTCGCATGCGCCTGCAATGGCATCCTTTGCCGTTTTGACTTCCTTCTCCTCAGAAAGAAATGCCTCTGCTTCTTTTTCAAGCGGCTCTTTTGTCATCTGCAGAAGAATGATGTTTGCCAGCGGCTCCAGTCCTTTTTCTTTTGCAATCGTCGCACGCGTCCGGCGTTTCGGACGGTACGGACGGTATAAATCCTCTACGACCACGAGAGTTGCGGCCTCTTCGATGGATTTTTTCAGTTCTGCGGTCAGCTTGCCCTGCTCCTCGATGCTCGCCAGGACAACGGTCTTGCGGTCATTTAAACTGCGCAGGTACATCAGACGGTCATACAGATTTCGCAGTACCTCATCGTTTAAGGAACCTGTTGCTTCTTTTCGATATCGTGAAATAAAAGGGATCGTGTTTCCCTCGTCAATCAGTTTCACTGCAGCTTCTACCTGCCACGGTTTGACGTTCAGCTCGGCTGCCAATACCTGATTCATATCCATAGGTAAATTCCTCCTGTTGTCTCTTCCAAAACACGCTGTTCCTTCTCTGTTTTTCCCGCATAAAAAGCGGGACCCTTGGCGGAACAGCCACTCTATTACCTTATCAATAGGTCTTGTTTTTGTCAACCTTACATGATAAAATCTTTACTATAGCTTTTTTGACAGACTGCGTGTGAAACCGCGCTTTTTTGCAGAAGAAAGGACATTTTATGACACCAGAAAATTACGATCCAAACACCAATGAGTCCGGAGATTCCTATCAGTCCTCCCATCCGTACGGCGTGCCTGAGGGTCAGCGTCCCGGACCGTATCAGCATTACCAGCAGCAGCCTCCCGTACAGCCGCCGCGCAGGACGGGTTCGCAGGCCCTTGCGGCCGCTTCGATGGTCATGGCGATCTGCTCCTTTTTGTTCATGCTCAACATGGGTTCCCTGTTTTTCGGCTCGCTCGGCGTGATCTTCGCCCTTTTAAGCCGCGGCGCAGGACGCATGAGCGGCACGGCAAAAGCCGGTCTGGCGGGCTGTACCATCGGCATAATTGTCGGTATCTGCATGTATGCTTCTTTCCTGCTTTTCAACATGGTCAGCGACGGCAGCACCAACCTGCTCGAGCGGTATTACAATCAGTACATGCAGGAATACCAGATGACACCGGATAACGGAACAACCACCGACGGAAATACCATTTAGGTACCAGAAAGGATTTTTCATGAACGGACAAAAACAGAAATTTTCAGAACTGAAAAAGCAGGCCCGTGAGGCCATGGCAGGCCGATGCGGCACGCTGGTGGGCGCAACCGCGATCAACCTGTTTCTCACCTTCTCCTGTTCCCTCATCCCGACGCTGATTTTTTCAGGCACAACGCTGTACGATATCATTTTCCTGAATCTGACGCTGTTCCTGTTTTCCCTGCTCCTCAGCCTCTTCCAGGCAGGCTACTTAAAAATCTGCCTCTCGACGCTGCGCGGGGAACCGATTTCCGTCGGTGATATGCTCTACGCTTTCTATCACCACCCGGACCAGTACGTGCTGATGTTCCTTATCATCAACGGCATCAGCTCCGTGATCGCCCTGATTTCCAGCATTCCGGGCTTCCAGTATCTTTCCTCCCCGAGTGCGGAACTGACGCTTGGAACTGCACTTTCCATTGACGCCGAGCTTTCTTCGCTCATGAATGTTTACGTTTATAAGCTGATCGGCTCTCTCGTTTCCACGCTGGTGCTGGTTCCGTTTTCCCTTTCCACCTTCGTGATGAACGACGCTCCCGGCATCGGCCCGATCCAGGCGATCCGTCAGAGCTTTGTGCTGATGAAAAAGAATTTCTTCCGCTACATTCTGCTGCTCCTCAGCTTTTTAGGACTTGAGATCCTCGCATCCTGCTCCTGCGCCATCGGCTTCTTATGGGTGATGCCGTATATGCAGATCACGATGGCTGCGTTCTATCAGGAACGGAAAGATATCCTGTATCCGGCATCGGAACCGGTGGGATATGATACGGATTCCTTTGGATCCGGCACAGATCTTTAAAAATAAATCTTAAGATAACTAAAAAGACGTTTCACACCCCTTGCTTTACGGCTGTGAAACGTCTTTTTAGTTATGTCTATTTCGAGATCTTAAATTCTCGCGCGGATTCTGCTCTGGATTCCGTCGAGTTTCTCTGCTTTTTCTCTGTACTCCTGCTCTGTGATTTCGCCTGTGATGAATGCGAACTCCTCGGACAGACTTGGAACTGCTACGATTTCTACTTTTCCGAACAGCTCCTCAATCTCACTCTGGCGCTCTGCGGCGTGGCCGGATACGCGGACGAAGAAGCGGCTCTTCACATCATCGATCTGCAGCAGGTTCAGTTTCTCCTCGCTCCAGCTCATCATGATGTTTCTGCCTTTGTTCTTTGCGCAGTCTACAACATCGGCAACAACGGCACTTGCGGTCGGGAGTTTTCCTGCTCCGCTTCCGTAGAACATGGCATCACCCAGTACATTTCCGTGGATGAAGATGGCGTTGAAGACACCGTTTACGCTGTACAGCGGGTTTTTCGCGTCAATCATCACCGGGCTTACCATAGCGTAATACTGATCACCCACCTTGCGGCTTGTTGCGAGCAGTTTGATTGCGGTTCCCATCGAGGTCGCATATTTGATATCCTCTGCGGTGATCTTTGTGATTCCCTCGGTGTAAACCTCTTCGTAATTGACTTCTTTTCCATAAGCAAGAGAAGAAAGAATCGCAATTTTACGGCACGCATCGTAGCCTTCTACATCTGCTTCCGGGTTGCGCTCTGCGTAGCCGAGGCGCTGTGCCTCTTTTAATACATCCGCGAAATCGGAACCGTCGCTTGCCATTTTGCTTAAGATATAGTTCGTGGTACCATTTAAGATACCAGTTACTTCATCGATCTCATCTGCAGTCAGGGAGGAGTTTAACGGACGGATGATCGGGATACCGCCGCCGCAGCTTGCCTCAAACAGATAGTTTGCGCCGTGCTCTTTTGCAATTGCAAGAAGCTCGGTACCGTGTCTTGCCACCAGTTCTTTGTTGGATGTGCAGACGCTCTTTCCAGCCTCCAGCGCACGTTTTGTGAAGGTGTAAGCCGGCTCAACGCCGCCCATGACCTCGACAACAATATCAACCTCCGGATCGTTTGCGATCACTTCGTAATCATGTACCAGCACTTTTTCCACTGGATCTCCCGGGAAATCTCTTAAATCCAGAACGTATTTGATATTAATCTCGTTCTCTGCTCTCTTGTTGATGCTGTCATGGTTCGTGTTGATGACTTCTACCACGCCGGAACCAACGGTGCCATATCCTAATACTGCAATCTGAATCATCTCTTTTGTCCCTCTCTTGCTTTTTCTTTTTCAGGACTCCTGTCCTAAGATTTTAAAATAATGAACTCCCTGTCTGGACTCAATCTCGTTGATCATCTCCGAGGCGTCTCCCCGGTCTTCCGCGATATCCACACTGATCGTCAGTGACGCCACGCCGTTTAACGGAATCGTCTGATGAATGGTCAGAATGTTTCCGTGAAACTCGGCGATAATCTTCAGCACATCGGAAAGCAGTCCCGGCTCATCGTCCATCTGCAGAATAAACGTAATCGTTTTTCCTTTTGCATTGTCATGAAAAGGAAGAATATCATCTTTGTATTTATAGAAAGAGCTTCTGCTAATTCCCGCTTTTTCCGTTGCCTGCTGCACGGTAAGCTCCTGCATATCCATCAACCGTTTGGCCTCGATGACCTTCAAAAGGACCTCCGGAACCGCCTTTTCTTTGATTACATAATACTTTGTTTTCTCTTCTCTCATGGCAATCCTCTGTTTCTATGTTCTTTCCAGGAAATACATTTGTTTTCACAGGAAAGATCGTACCATATTCCGGCACAATGCGCAAGGACTTTTTAGAATCCGATACTTCCGCCGCCGTGGCTGTTTCCGCTGGCGGATGTGTGAACGTGGCTTCCGCCGCCACCGCCTCCTCCGCCGCCGGAACCGCCTCCTCCGTGGTTTCCGTCGTCCCTCGGGATCTTGTGCATCGACACATGGCGGTCAATCAGTGCATCCCTGCGGTCTCTGATTTTTACGCGTTTCAGATCCGCATAGCCCTTTGCACCGCGGTTTTTCTTTCGTCTGTAACTCTTCCAGATTCCAAAATAAACACAAAATCCTGTCACAGCAGCTAAAAGGACAGCAATCATTGCCTCGGTACTGTTGATTTTACGGTAATGAATGATCGAGCCGTCTTCTGTAATCAGGTAGTCCGCCTCGGAAACACCGCGGTCGAAGCACTCCTGCGTTATCGTAATCATTTTTGCAAACGTCCCCGCATAGTCGCCCTCTTTTGCATAGCTCTGCGCTGCCTGCAGAATGTCATCGATTTCCGCGTCCGACATATAATACTGCATAATGCCCGACGTTGAAATCACAATCTGGCGCTGTCCCATGTCAATGAGGAAGCAGACGCCGTTCGGCTCCTTCGGATACTTTTTATCATAGAAATCATCCGCAATCGCCTGGCAGTCCTCGGAGCCGCTGCTGTACTCGGTCAGGATCACCATATGAATGTCCGTATTGCTCTCGAACTCCGCACAGGAACGCTCGAGATCCTGCTCCTCCTCATCCGAAAGAAGCGATGCGTTGTCGTAGACATACTGGGTGTCCGCTTTTACGGTATTCACAGAAAAAATCCCGCACAGCAGAAGGGCTGCAAAAATGCCGAGCAGATATTGTCTCGCTTTTTTCATTCTTCTCATGAGAAATACCCTCCCACCAGCATAAAGATCAGTACAAAAAGTGCACTCACAACCGACGTCAGCAGCGCTTTTTTCCGCTCAAACGGAAAATCACCGTTGATCGTGCCGGTCTGGCCGTTCATCGCGTAGTAGTAAACTTTTCCGTCTTTTCCCGGATACGTCAGCGTCCAGACCGGAAACAGTACGTAACGCCAGTCCTCCCGCTTTGGAGAAAGCTTCATTTTCTCCTGTTCGAGGGAAATATACTCATTCGCCTCGTTCCGCATTGCGCCGCGCGCCATCGTCTCCAGTTCTTTTTTCAGTTCCGGTGCGATCTGCGCCTGTTCGATATCACGTTTTTCCGCCTGAAATCCGGAAAGATAGCCCATAGAAAACGGCTGCATCTCCTCCAGACGATAGGGCTGCACGCATTCGATCAGATCGCGGTCGGCCTTGTTCAGTGCATTGCGCGACAGACCGTCCACGCGGACCTCGCCCTCCCGGCGGACATCGTAGATGCTGGTCTCTTTGTACTCCACATCACCGGTCTGCCAGACTCTCACCTTCCGGCCGCGTGCCATGTAATCCGTCTCAAAGTCTCCGCCGTAAATCCAGTACGGGAAATAGACACCCGTCATCTTCTGTACCTGGTTTTTCTCGAAAAAGTCCTTCGGAATAAAGCGTTTCTTCCGCGCAAATGACAAAAATTTCTCGATTGCCTGCTCCTTGCTGATCTTAAACGGCAGCACGAAATCCGGCATATATTCTCCCGAAAGCCGGCCGGAAAGCACCACCGGGTTGTGGCAGTAGAAACAGTATGTCGCTGCCGTCGTCGCATCGGTCACAATCTCGGCGCCGCAGTTCGGGCAGATGTAGACAACTGCTTCGCCCTGCTCTGTTTCCCCTTTTGTTTCCTCCGTACTGCTTTCCTTCTGTGCATCGGATGCTTCCTGTGCACCGGCAGCATCGTCCTCCCCGTTCAGCGCTTCCGCTGCTTTCGGGTTCGCCTTTTCGGCTTCTTCCTGTGTAAACGAGGACAGGCAGTACTCGCATTTATACTTTCCGCTTGCCGGATCGAAGGTCAGATCGCCTCCGCAGTTCGGGCATTTGTATGTAATAACCTCCATATTCTATCCCTCCTTCCCCGGAGCCGCTGTTGTATTGGATGGTTATCTGTTTTCTTTTACTGTCTTGGTTTTCCGCAGTTCGAGCAGAAATTGCCGGTATTCTCGGTCCCGCATGCGCAGACCCATTTTCCTGCCGCTTCCGGTTTCGGGCTGCCGCAGTTCGAACAAAACTTCCCGCTGTTCTCCGTTCCGCACTTGCCGCAGATCCACACCATCGGCTTTGCACTTCCGCAGTTTGAGCAGAAATTGCCGGTGTTTTCCGTTCCGCAGGAGCATTTCCATACGCCTTTTGCAGCTTCCTGCTGTGCCTTGGCTGCCGCCTGCTGCTGCATCTGCTGCTGATTCGAAGCGGACGCCGATGCAAACGAGGAACCGAAGGCATTCATGCCCATCTGAACACCCATAAAGCCGTTCATGGCTCCGTTTGGGTTGGCTGCTGCTTTCTCCATACTGCGTGCCATCGCTCCCTGTACATAGCCCTCACGGATCGATGGATCAGACATCATCGCACCTTCGTTGCGCATCTGGATCAGTTTCTGGGAAGCTTCATCGTAGGAAAGGCTTGCGATTGCCACGGACTGGATCTCCATGCCGCGCATTGCCCGCCAGCTCTCATCCATCGCATCTGCCATGTAGCGGGACAGCTCGGCGCTCTTGGATGCTGCGAACGAAATGCGGATGCCGTCGGCTGCCATCTGATTGATCGAGGACTGCAGGCCCTCTAAAAATTCGTTCATATACTGCTCGTTGATATCCTCGATCTCCACGCGGGATGCGTTTCTCGGCACAGCCTCTGCGTAGAAGCGGAGCGGATCGACGATGCGGATGGAATAGGAACCGTGTGCCCGAAGGAACAGCTCGGCATTGTAGAACTGGTCGAAATAGTTGACCGGATTTCTCGTTCCGAATTTGATTCCCTTGATTTCCTGCAGATTAATATAGAAAACTCTCTGCTCATGCGGAGTCTGGCCGCCGAATTTCAGGCGCTCAAACGTATCTTTTACTGCCGCGTCAAGCGATCCGCTGAACATCGACGGAGACGATGACTGGTCTACGGTAAAGTAGCCCGGCTCTGCGGTGTAATCAATGATCTTTCCGCCGTCTACCAGCATCATGAACTGATTGTCATAGACATGGATCACAGAACCGTTTGAAATCGTCTGGCTTCCCTTTTTATTCTGGCCTTTTCTTACCAGAATCCCCTCTGTAAATACCGTATGTTCCCCCATCTCATACGGTTCCACGGTCTCCAGCCACTGATCGGCGAGACTGCCGTGTACTGCATTGACTGCTGCTCTGATAATACCCATACTTTTACCTCCTGTTTGCCTTTGGCTTCAAAACAGAAAGGAGCATTTCCGTCCTCTGTTGGTGAAAATGCTCCTTATTTTACTTGTCACTGTGCTCTGCCCACAGCCGAATTATGCTTCTTCCTCTTTCGCTCCGGTTCCGAGGGCAATCCACTTCAGATATGCGTTGATAAACAGATCAATTCCGCCGTCCATGACTGCATCGACGTTTCCGGTCTCTGCGTTGGTACGGTGGTCTTTGACCATGGTGTATGGCTGCATAACGTAAGAACGGATCTGGTTGCCCCAGCCGATCTCGGTTACTTCGCCGCGGATGTCGCTCAGCTTATCTGCCTGCTCCTGGAGTTTCAGCATATACAATTTTGCTTTCAGCATCTGCATTGCCTTGTCCTTGTTCTGGAACTGGGAACGCTCATTCTGGCACGTAACCACGATGCCGGTCGGCATATGCGTGATTCGGATCGCCGATGACGTCTTGTTGATGTGCTGTCCGCCGGCACCGCTGGAACGGTACGTATCGATACGGATATCCTCATCACGAACCTCAACATCGATCTCTTTGTCGATATCCGGCATAACATCGCACGATACGAACGATGTCTGGCGTTTTCCTGCCGCGTTGAACGGAGAAATACGGACGAGACGGTGAACGCCTTTTTCGGATTTCAGATAACCGTAAGCGTTTTCGCCGTTGACCTGGAATGTCACGGACTTCACACCGGCCTCATCACCGTCCAGAAAGTCGAGTTCCTCGATCGTAAAGCCTTTGCGTTCTGCCCATCTGGTGTACATACGGTACAGCATGCCGCACCAGTCGCACGCCTCGGTTCCGCCTGCACCTGCGTTCAGTTTGATGATCGCATTGTCCTTGTCAAATTCGCCGGACAGCAGGGTTTTGATGCGGATGGCATCGAAGGATGCCTTGAACTCTTCCATCATTTCCGCGATTTCCGGAACAACGGAATCGTCATCCTCCTCCTGTCCCATCTCGATCAGAGTTTCCATATCTTCTTTGGCGGATACCAGTTTCTGATACGTATCTCTGTCCTCTTTCATGCTGCTCAGCTGTTTCATCTGCTCCTGCGCTTCTTCGGGGTTGTCCCAGAAATTGGGTTCCTCCATTTTACGCTCTAATTCTTCGATCCTCTGCTCTTTGTTAGCGAGGTCAAAGTGAATCCCTCACTTCCACTAATGGTTTATCGTATGTGCCAAGTTCCATTTTGAACTGGTCTAATTCAACTACCACAAGCTTCACCTGCTTTCTGTTTTATATTTTGTATGACACGCAGCTTCTGGTAGGGAAGCTGCGTGCTTTGTCAAACGGATCGTGCTCATCCGTCTCACTGCTGTTCTGCTTTTATCAAACCGGTTTTCTTCCGCAGCACTGTTTGTACTTCTTGCCGCTTCCGCACGGGCATGGATCGTTTGGATAGATCTTACGCTCTGCGCGCTGTACCGGTTTTCTCGGGCCGGACTCGTCTTTGTTGGTTCCAGTCACTTTGGCTACCTGCTCACGTTCTACTTTCTGCTCAACACGTACATGGAACAGGAGACGGACGGTATCCTGCTGGATGGACTCGAGCATTTCGTTAAACATGTCGTAAGCTGCCATCTTGTACTCAACCTTCGGGTCTCTCTGGCCGTATGCCTGCAGGCCGATACCCTCGCGGAGCTGATCCATATCATCGATATGATCCATCCACTTCTGGTCGATAACCTTCAGAAGAACGACACGCTCAAGCTCACGAATCTGCTCCTCCTCCGGGAATTCTGCTTCTTTCTCCTCGTAGAGTTTAACAGCTTCCTCTTTTAACTGCTGTTTCAGCTCGTTTTTGGAAATCTTCTCTACGCGCTCTTTTGTCACTGCCTTCACTGGCATGACGGAGATCAGCATCTCATTTAACTCGTTCAGATCCCACTCGGACTGCTCGGTGTTCTCGCCGATGCAGAGATCCACAGTATTGTCGATGGTGTCGGCAATCATCTTGAAGATGGTGTCTCTCATGCTCTCGCCGTCCAGAACGCGGCGTCTCTCTTTGTAGATGATCTCACGCTGCTCGTTGTTGACCTGGTCATAGTCGAGCAGGTTTTTACGGATTCCGTAGTTGTTGCCCTCGATCTTCTTCTGCGCTTTTTCGATGGCGGAAGAAAGCATCTTGTGCTCGATCTGCTCATTTTCCGGTACGCCGAGGGATTTGAAAATGCCCATCAGTTTTTCGGAACCGAAGAGTCTCATCAGATCGTCTTCCAGGGAAATGTAGAAACGGGACTCACCCGGGTCTCCCTGACGGCCGGAACGACCACGGAGCTGATTGTCGATACGGCGGGACTCATGACGCTCGGTGCCGATGATCTTTAAGCCGCCGGCAGCTTTTGCCACATCATCCAGCTTGATATCGGTACCACGGCCGGCCATGTTGGTCGCAATGGTAACGGCTCCTGCCTCGCCGGCATGGGCTACGATTTCTGCCTCGAGCTCATGGAACTTCGCATTTAAGACCTGATGCGGAATTCCCTCGCGGCGAAGCATTTTGCTGATCAGCTCAGAAGTCTCAATGGTGATGGTACCAACCAGAACCGGCTGGTTCACGGCATGTGCCTCTTTGACTTCCTCTACGACTGCGTGGAATTTCTCTTTTTTCGTCATGTATACGGCATCGTCCATATCCACACGGATGACCGGGCGGTTGGTCGGGATCTCGATAACGTCCATGCCGTAGATGTCACGGAACTCCTGCTCCTCGGTGAGGGCAGTACCGGTCATGCCGGCTTTTTTCTCGTATTTGTTAAAGAAGTTCTGGAACGTGATGGTTGCCAGAGTCTTGCTCTCTCTTCTTACTTTAACGTGCTCTTTTGCCTCGATTGCCTGATGCAGACCATCGGAATAACGGCGGCCCGGCATGATACGGCCGGTGAACTCATCGACGATCAGAACCTCGTCGTCTTTGACTACGTAGTCCTTGTCGCGGTGCATCAGATAATTGGCACGCAGCGCCAGGATCACGTTGTGCTGGATCTCCAGGTTCTCCGGATCGGAGAGGTTCTCAATATGGAAGAAGTTCTCGACTTTCTTCACACCGTCATCGGTCAGGGTAACGAATTTGTCCTTCTCGTTGACGATGAAGTCTCCGGTCTCCTCGATCTCCTCGCCCATGATCGCGGTCATCTTGGTCATCTCGCCGCTTGCCTCGCCGCGCTGCATCTGGTGTGCCAGAATATCTGCGGTCTCGTACAGCTTGGTGGATTTGCTGCTCTGTCCGGAAATAATCAGAGGTGTTCTTGCCTCGTCGATCAGGACGGAGTCGACCTCGTCGATGATACAGTAAGCAAGCTCTCTCTGTACGAGCTGCTCTTTGTAGATCACCATGTTGTCACGCAGGTAATCGAAACCAAGTTCGTTGTTGGTGATGTAGGTGATGTCGCATGCATACTGCTGGCGGCGCTCATCGTTCTTCATATCGTTCAGAACGACACCGACGGTCAAACCGAGGAATCTGTGGACTTTGCCCATCCACTCAGCATCTCGGTTTGCCAGGTAATCGTTGACGGTAACGATGTGTACACCGCGTCCGGTCAGTGCATTCAGGTAAGCCGGAAGGGTGGAAACGAGGGTTTTTCCTTCACCGGTTTTCATCTCGGCGATACGGCCCTGATGGAGGATAATACCACCGATCAGCTGTACGCGGTGGTGTTCCATACCGAGGGAACGTTTTGCTGCCTCGCGGACGGTTGCGAATGCTTCCGGGAGAATGGAATCCAGGGATTCGCCTCCGTTGTAGCGGTCTTTATATTCCTTTGTCTTGGCACGCAGCTCTTCATCGGTCAGCGCCTGCATGGTCGGGCGGAGAGCTTCGATTTTGTCTACGATTGGATAGATTCGTTTCAGCTCGCGCTCACTGTGCGTACCAAAAAGTTTTTCTGTGAATTTCATAGAATGTTTGCTCCTGCTTTCTCTATTAATTGCCATATTAACATATGGTACTATTCTACCACTTCTGGCACAAGATAACAATGAATTTTTCGTAAACATTTGGTGCCGTTCCCCGGTTTTCCGCTGTTTTTACGGCTTTTCCCGAACTTTCCGGCCCTTTCCGCGAAAAAATCACCCTGTTTCACAGCTTTTCTAAGCTGGAAACAGGGTGACTGTTCATTCTTTATTTACTTTTCAGCACTCCGGCTCGATCAGACCGTAGGTGTTGTTCTTTCTCTTGTAAACGACGTTTACTTCGTCGGTCTCTGCATTGCGGAATACGAAGAAGGTGTGTCCAAGAAGTTCCATCTGTACGCAGGCATCTTCCGGATACATTGGTTTCATGCCGAATTTTTTCGTACGGATGATCTGGATGTCTTCGTCCTCCAGATAGTCATGCTCCAGATATTCTTTCTGGAAATTTCCTGCTTCCTGCTGTTTGTCGGCAATTTTGTTTTTGTATTTGCGAAGCTGGCGTTCGATGACTTCCTCTACCAGATCGATGGATACGTACATATCGTTGCTTACCTGCTCGGAACGGATGATGTTTCCTTTAACCGGAATGGTAACCTCAATTTTCTGTCTTTCTTTCTCTACACTTAAGGTTACAATGACATTTGTGTCAGGCGTAAAATATTTCTCCAGTTTGCCAAGTTTTTCATTGACCGCGGCTTTTAATCCCTCTGTCACGTCAATATTTTTTCCGCTGATGGTAATTTTCATTATGCCCAACCCCTTTGCTCTCAAATTTTACAGGTTTTTCACTTCCCCTGTAAGTAACTCTAATTATAGCAATAGTTGTCTCTATTTGCAATAGTATTTAGAAAATTCATGAATATTTTAGAGTTTTTTCTGTTACAGTTCACTTGTATCTTATTTTTGACAGATTTCATGCTCGCATGAAAATCTGTCGAGAATAAGATACAAAGGGGGCGCCTGGTTATGAGCAAAAAGGAGCTGCGCAGCAGCGGAGAGCGCTGAAAGCGCGGTTTTGCGAATGGCGCGGGTGAACGTCCGTTTCCGCTTACCGGCGGCATACTGCCAGCACGTCTTCAAACTTCATTTTGCCGCCGAACAGATCCAGTGCGCTGCCAATTGTCACATCGACGTGGTTGTTTCCCAGTTTTTTGAGCAGCTCCAGGTCTTCAAAACTTCCCACGCCGCCGGCGTACGTCACCGGAAAATCTTTCATCTTCGCAAGCAGTTCCACCAGCTCCGTCTCAATGCCGGAAGCCTTTCCCTCGACATCCACGGCATGGATCAGGAACTCATCACAGTATTCTGACAGGTGATGCAGCAGTTCCTCTGTCACTTCTTCGTCCGTGAACTTCTGCCAGCGGTCCGTCACGATATAGTATTTTCCGTCCCGCTTCCGGCAGCTTAAATCCAGTGTCAGCCGCTGCTTTCCTACCGTCGTCACCAGCTTGTCCAAATTTTCATAGAACACATGGCCGTCGCGGAACACATACGAAGTCACAATCACATGGCTTGCCCCCGCTGTCAGAAACTCGCACGCATTCTCCGCATCAATGCCGCCTCCCACCTGCAGGCCGCCCGGGTACGTCGAGAGTGCCAGCAATGCCTGGCGCTTCGTCTCCTCGTAAAACTCGGTACCTTTCTTGTTCAGCAGAATCACATGGCCGCCCGTAATACCCTGCTCTTCGTACAGCTGCGCATAATACGACGCATCCTGCTCCGAGACAAAATTCTCGCTCGCCTGATTTCCCTGATCTTTCAGCGATCCCCCGACAATCTGTTTTACTTTTCCGTTATGAATATCAATACATGGTCGAAATCTCATTTTCCCCGTTTCCTTTCTTTTCTCTCCCCTTAAGTTTTCCACATTATATCAAAATCCGACCATTCTGTGTATAAATTCACCAAATTTTCATGGTTCTTTCATAGAAAAGAAAGAAGAACCTGCTTTTTCCACAGATTCTTCTTTCTTTTCCGGCTTGCCGCCGTTCTTTATTTATCGATGTCCTCAAAGGCCTCTTTCACTTTATCCATAAAGCCTTTTTTCTTCTTCGGCTGCTCTGCAGTTTCGCCGTCGGCTGCTTTTGCTTCTGCTGCCGGGCGGTTTCCGCAGGCTTCGTCGAAGGCGCGGAGGGCTTCTTTTGCTTTCTCATTCAGTTTCGTCGGAGTCTGGACTACGAGTGTTACGTAGTGATCACCGCGCACATTGCTGTTGCGAAGGGACGGAACACCTTTTCCCTTCAGACGGATCTTCGTATCGGTCTGGGTTCCCGGTTTTACAGTGTAGAGAACGTCTCCGTCAACGGTGCTGATCTTCACATCGCCGCCGAGTGCTGCCTGGGCAAACGTAATCGGTGCAGTGGAGAAAATGTTCATATCCTGTCTCTGGAAGATCGGATGACGGGTTACCTGAACCTCGACAAGCAGATCTCCTCTCGGTCCGCCGTTTACACCCGGCTCACCTTTTTCACGGATCCGGATGCTCTGTCCATCGTCGATTCCGGCCGGAATGTTGACCTGAATGCGTTTTCTGCTGGATGTATAGCCCGTGCCGTGGCATGCGGTACATTTATCGCGAATGATCTTTCCGGTTCCGTTACAGTCCGGACACGTTGTCACGTTTCTCACAGAACCGAACATGGTCTGCTGTGTGTACGTAATCTGACCAGTTCCGTTACATTTGGAGCATGTCTCTGGTGAAGTTCCTGGTTTTGCGCCGGTTCCGTGGCACGTTGTACAGGTATCCTTCAGGTTGATCTCGAGCTCTTTCTGGCATCCGAAAACAGCTTCCTCAAACGTAATGTGGACAACAGCACGGAGGTTTGCTCCCTTCATCGGTCCATTGTTTGCTCTTCTTCTGCTTCCGCCGCCACCGAACAGGTCGCCGAAAATATCGCCGAAGATATCACCCATATCTCCGCCGCCAAAGTCGAAGCCGCCGAATCCGCCGGCTCCTGCGCCGCCACCGCCGTTTTCAAATGCAGCGTGGCCAAACTGATCGTACTGACGCCGTTTGTCCGGATCACTCAGCACGCCATAGGCTTCTGTCGCCTCTTTAAATTTTGCCTCGGCCTCTTTGTCGCCCGGGTTCATATCCGGATGGTATTTCTTGGCCAGTTTACGGTATGCTTTTTTTAATGTTGCATCGTCCGCTCCGCGGTCTACGCCGAGGACCTCGTAATAATCTCTTTTTTCTGCCATTTATGTTCACCTTTTCATTTCTGTTCCACAAATTTCATCTTTGCAGAAATGTTTTTCCGCACGCTCCAGTATAGCACTTTTCCGAAAGCAATACCAGCATAAATACAGGGGGCGGAATGTATTTTCCGTCCCCTGCAAACATTCGCCTCACAGGGCTTTTTGCGTTTATTTACTTATTGTTTCAACTCACAGTCGGTATTTTCACGGAGTGTGACATGCTGAAAATTAAACCTCTTTGTAGTCAGCGTCTACGACATCGTCGTCATGGCCGCCTGCTGCTCCTGCATTTCCCATATCCGGGCCTGCACCAGCTGTTCCGGCACCAGCGCCTGCTGCGCCGCCCTGCTGCTCATACAGCTTTGCGAACAGTTTCTGAGCGCTTGTCATCAGTTTTTCCTGAGCTGCTTTCAGGTCAGCTACCTGTGCATCTGTCATCTCTTCCGGATTGCATTTTGCAATGAGGTCTTTCAGTGCGTTCAGGTCAGCTTCTACTGCTGTCTTATCGTTTGCATCCAGCTTGTCGCCGACTTCCTCGATTGCTTTCTCGGTCTGGAATACCATAGAGTCTGCATCGTTTCTTGCGTCGATTGCTTCTTTGCGTTTCTTATCCTGAGCTTCGAACTCAGCAGCTTCTTTGACTGCTTTGTCGATCTCGCTGTCGGACATATTAGAGCCTGCGGTGATGGTGATGTGCTGCTCTTTTCCTGTTCCCAGGTCTTTTGCAGATACATTTACGATACCGTTGGCATCGATATCAAAGGTAACCTCGATCTGCGGAACGCCTCTTCTTGCTGGCGGAATTCCATCCAGACGGAACTGGCCGAGGGATTTGTTGTCTTTCGCGAACTGACGCTCACCCTGTACTACGTTGATATCTACTGCTGTCTGGTTATCAGCTGCGGTGGAGAAGATCTGGCTTTTCTTGGTCGGGATTGTGGTGTTACGCTCGATCAGACGAGTTGCAATACCTCCCATCGTCTCGATGGACAGAGACAGCGGAGTTACATCCAGAAGAAGGATGTCGCCTGCGCCGGCATCTCCTGCAAGTTTACCGCCCTGTACGGAAGCACCAAGTGCTACGCACTCATCCGGGTTCAGGCTCTTGCTCGGCTCGTGTCCGGTCAGCTGTCTTACTTTATCCTGTACAGCCGGGATACGGGTAGATCCGCCTACCAGAAGGACTTTGGAAAGCTCGGATGCCTGCAGACCTGCATCAGAGAGTGCTCTCTGTACCGGCTCTGCGGTTTTCTCTACCAGGTCGTGGGTCAGCTCATCGAATTTAGCCTTTGTCAGGTTCATATCGAGATGTTTCGGGCCATCTGCGGTTGCAGTGATGAACGGCAGGTTGATGTTGGTTGTAGTTGCGCTGGAAAGCTCTTTCTTTGCTTTCTCTGCTGCTTCTCTGATTCTCTGCAGAGCCATTTTATCATTGGAAAGATCTACGCCTTCCTGTTTCTTGAACTCAGCAAGGATGTAATCTGTTACTTTCTGGTCGAAGTCATCGCCGCCCAGACGGTTGTTTCCTGCTGTGGAAAGAACTTCGATAACACCGTCACCGATCTCGATGATGGAAACATCGAAGGTACCGCCTCCAAGGTCGTATACCATGATCTTCTGCTCTTTCTCGTTATCCAGTCCGTATGCCAGAGCTGCTGCGGTAGGCTCGTTGATGATACGTTTTACATCAAGACCTGCGATTTTACCGGCATCTTTGGTTGCCTGACGCTGTGCGTCATTGAAGTAAGCCGGAACTGTGATAACTGCTTCTGTTACTTTCTCACCAAGGTAGTTCTCTGCATCACCTTTCAGTTTCTGAAGGATCATAGCGGAGATCTCCTGCGGAGAGTATTTCTTTCCTTCGATGTCTACTTTATAATCAGTACCCATCTCACGTTTGATGGAACGGATGGTTCTGTCTGCGTTTGTTACAGCCTGACGTTTTGCCGGCTCGCCGACCAGACGGTCACCTGTTTTTGTGAATGCTACGATAGATGGAGTTGTTCTTTCACCCTCTGCGTTTGCGATAACGGTTGGTTTTCCACCTTCCATAACGGCTACACAGCTGTTTGTTGTTCCTAAGTCAATACCAATAATTTTGCCCATTGTTGTTTCCTCCTCAATGAATTATGCTAAAAAATGGTTTAATTTCTATTTATTTATCTTCAAGGCTTAGTTAGCCACCTTGACCATACTGTGACGGACTACGGAACCTTTGTACATGTAGCCCTTCATGAACTCTTCTACGACGATGTTCTCGCCGGCTTCCTCATCCTCCACATGCATCACTGCGTTGTGCAGATTCGGATCGAATTCCTTTCCAACGGCCTCGATCACGGTTACACCGAGTTCATCGAGTGCTGTGGTAAACTGTTTGTATACTTTATTCATGCCGTCTGCGAACGGATCTTCCTCCGGGTTTTCCACCGTTGCAAGTCCGCGCTCGAAGCTGTCAACAACCGGAAGAATCTTCTCGATGATGTCTTTTGCTCCAATGGCATACATATTTGCTTTTTCTTTTTCGGTGCGTTTGCGGAAGTTATCGAACTCTGCCATCTGACGGGTCAGGCGGTCAGTCAGCTCTTCGATTTTCTCATCTTTTTTATCTTTTTTCTTTTTGAAGAACTTTCGTTCTTTGCCATCCTCAGCAGTTTCTTCTGCAGCTTCCGCTTCTTTTGCCTCTGCTGCTTTCTTTGCTTCTTCCTGCTCCGCAGCCGGTTCGGTTTCCGGCAGATCGTTCTCTGCTCCGGTTTCTTTTTCCATCTCGCGTGTAGGTTCTTCCATGGTTTCCTCTTTCTTTCTATTTTCTTCGCTCACTGATCATTCCACCTTTCTACTCACCTGTGTCCGGCTTTTTGAAGACGGCGTCCAGTTGAACTTTTAATGTTTTCAGGTTATCTACCACATTTTCGTAATCCATCCGCTTTGGTCCCACGATACCGATTGTTCCGCGCATACCGTTTCCCATATCGTATGTGGTGGTGACCACGCTGCAGTCCCGTAAGGGTTCCATCGAAGATTCATTTCCGATGTATACCTGAATACCGGTATTTTCCTCTCCGTCCTGCTCCTCGGCAGCTCCTTTGATCATATCGACCAGTTTCTGCCGTTCCTCGAATGTGGAGATCAGCTGGCTGGCTTTGCTGCTGTCGGAAAGCTCAGGGTACTTGAAAATGTTGGTTGCGCCGCTGGTGTACACCGGCACATCTTCTTCGCTGACTGCGATGGCTTCCGCTACGGTATCGACCACTTTGCTGATGATGCCGGAGTGGATGCCTGCCTGCTCTTTCATCTTCTTGATCATGCCAAGATTGATTTCTTCAATGGTCAGGCCATTGAGCTGTGTGTTCAGAAGCAGGTTCAGCTTTAATATCTGTTCATCGTTGATGGTCTCGTCGAGGTCGATCATCTGGTTTTTCACCAGGTTGCCTTCTACGACGATGACGGCCAGGAGCTGCTCTTCATTGACTTTTGAGAGCTGGATGAATTTCACTTTATTTCTGTGATATTCCGGTCCTGTAATCAACGTTGCATAGTTGGTAGATGAAGCGAGGACTTTGACAACCTGCTGCAGAACTTTTTCCATTCGGTCTGTTTTTTCAATGACCATGTTTTTGATGTCTGCAACTTCCTGTTCTTTTTCCCGCATCAGCTCATCTACATAGAGGCGGTAGCCTTTATCGGAAGGAATGCGTCCTGCGGAAGTGTGGGGCTGTAAGATGTAACCCATCTCTTCCAGATCGGACATTTCATTCCGGATTGTGGCGGAGCTTAAATTCAAATCCGTGTATTTGGAAATCGTTCTTGAGCCGACCGGCTCGCCCGTTTCCAGATACGTCTGGATGATCGCTTTTAATATTTTTCTTTTTCTTTCATCCAATTCTGTATCCACTAAGATAAGCTCCTTCCTGTTGTATAGTCCTGTTAGCACTCGTTTCAGTGGAGTGCTAACATCTATGCTCTTAAGATAGCACTCTGCCTTTTGTTTGTCAACACCTTTTCCCGGTTTTTCTATGAAGAAATTGTGAAAAAAGTATAAACCGTTTTCTTTCTGAAAAGGAATCTGACTTTTCTTTTTTATTGCATTCTACTGTTTCAAAGGCGCTATAGCCGTATGGTAGGATTCTGCCATTTTGATACGACCATTTAGTAGCATTTTTCTCAGAGGTGATGAATCATGAAATATCAGAGACTGGAGGATCTGCGCACGGACCACGATCTGACGATCCGCCAGGTTGCCGACTATCTCGGCTGCAACCGCGATGTGTATACCCGATATGAAAAAGGCGTCCGGCAGCTGCCGATCTCCATTGCCATCCGTCTGGCGGAGCTGTATCAGGTCAGTCTGGATTATCTGGTCGGCATCAGCGATGAGAAGCGGCCGTATGGATCCTGACTTTCCGGTGTCTCCGCCGCAGCAAAAGCAGGAGGACAGTTTTTCTTTTCCCTGTCCTCCCTGTTTTGCTTTTTCGTTTACAGATTCTGCAGATATTCCATCATCCGCGTTTCGCTGAGTTTCCATCCGTCCGGCTCCCCGCAGAGATACAGCGTAAAATGCCCGCACGGGACTCCGTTTTCCAGGTGGATGCCGGTATACAGTTCTACAATGAGGAGTTCTTCTGCTTTTTCTTCATATATATTAGTGATCTGATAGATGCGCTCTCCTTTTTCGTCCACCGGCCATTCTTTCTTCAGCACATCCCTCAGACGGCTCTCCTGCCCCTGCGCTTCGCATTCTTCCTCCCGGCTGATCATTTTTTCAAACGCTTCCGGCGTCTCCATCCGTTCCACTATATTCTGGACAAAATCTTCTATTTCTATTCTTTCTGCTTTTCCCATTCGTTCCCCCATTTCTGCCGTACATATTTTTCTGTTTTCTGCACAGGCTGTCTTCACCCGCCGTTTCTCTCTCCCGCCCCATTCTTCAATTTGCGACCATATGATCTGATTTAACTTTGTCCATCCAACCGTTTGGTAGTATGGGTTTGAATCTGAAAGGATGGTACAACGTATGAAATACCAGAGAATTGAAGATATGCGGATCGATCAGGATCTCACCATCAAAGAGATTTCTGCCCTGCTCGAATGCAACCGCGACGTCTATTCCCGCTACGAAAAAGGAATCCGCGACATCCCGATCGACTATGTGATCCGGCTTGCACGGTTCTATGACTGCTCGGTCGACTATCTGCTGAGTGTCTCCAGTAAAAAGAGAAAATTCGGCGATTAATTTTTTTATTGTTGTCTTTTTTATTTTTGTGTTTTGCGTTTTGATACGACCGTTTGGTCGTATTTTATATTATAATGGTATTCTTATTTTGCGTCAATTCTGAACAAGAAGGAAGCAAAATCGGACGCAAAAAAAGCGTGCCGGAAAGTTTTCTGTCGCTTTTCCGGCACGCTTTTTTTCATGCTCTTTTCTTCTTTTTTATTTCTGATTTTTTATTCTTCCATGTCATCCAGGCTCTTCTTCAGTGTGATCATTTTGTCACGCAGCTCGGCGGCCATTTCGAAGTTGAGTTCGGCGGCAGCGGCTTTCATCTGTTTCTGTACCTGGCCGATCAGTTTTTCCAGTTCTTCGCGGCTCATGGACTCCGGGTCTTTTTCCATCTTTTCTTCTGTCTTTGCCACTTCTTTCGAAATGCTGATGAGATCGCGGACGGCTTTTTTGATGGTGGTCGGAGTGATGCCGTGTTCTTTGTTGTAGGCTTCCTGCAGGGCACGGCGGCGCTTCGTCTCGTCGATCGCGAGGCGCATGGAATCGGTCATCACATCGGCGTACATGATAACATGGCCCTCGCTGTTTCGCGCGGCACGGCCGATGGTCTGGATCAGGGAGGTTTCGGAACGCAGAAAACCTTCTTTATCGGCATCCAGGATCGCCACGAGTGTGATTTCCGGGATGTCGAGACCCTCACGCAGAAGGTTGATGCCGACGAGCACATCGAAGACATCGAGACGCATATCACGGATGATCTCGGTCCGTTCCAGGGTGTCGATATCGGAGTGCAGGTAACGCACGCGGATGCCGGCCTCTTTCATATAGTCGGTCAGATCCTCTGCCATACGCTTCGTCAGCGTCGTCACGAGAACTTTGTTGTGTTTTTCAGTTTCTTTCTTTACTTCCGAAATCAGATCGTCGATCTGTCCCTCCACCGGGCGCACCTCGACATCCGGGTCGAGAAGGCCGGTCGGGCGGATGATCTGTTCGGCGCGCAGCAGCTCGTGGTCTGCCTCGTAGTCGCCCGGCGTGGCAGATACGAAGAGGATCTGATCGATCCGGTCCTCGAACTCGCCGAAGTTCAACGGGCGGTTGTCTTTTGCGGACGGCAGACGGAATCCATAGTCCACCAGCGTCGATTTCCGCGACTGGTCGCCGGCATACATGCTGCGGATCTGCGGAACAGTCTTATGCGACTCATCCACGATGATGAGGAAATCATCTCCGAAATAGTCCATCAGTGTGTAGGGCGGCTCGCCTGGCTTTAATCCGGAGAGGTAACGCGAATAGTTTTCGATGCCGGAACAGATGCCGGTTTCTTTGAGCATCTCAATATCGAAATTGGTCCGCTCCTCGATGCGCTGGGCCTCGATCAGTTTTCCCTCGTGCTTGAAGAACTTCACCTGCTCTTCCATATCCTTTTCAATCTCGCCTGTTGCTTTCAGGATCGTGTCCATCGGCACAACGTAGTGGGAGGCAGGAAAGATTGCGATGTGGTTCAGTTCACATAAGATTTCACCCGTCAGCGTATCGATCTGCACCAGACGGTCAATCTCATCCCCGAAGAACTCGACGCGCACCGCCTTGTCCGTCTCCTCCGCCGGAAAAATCTCCAATACATCACCGCGCACGCGGAACGTACCGCGGTGGAAATCCATATCATTCCGGTCATACTGAATATCAATCAACTGCCGGATCACATCGTCCCGGTCCTTTTCCATTCCCGGGCGGAGCGAAATAATCATCTCCATGTAGTCCTTCGGGCTTCCGATTCCATAGATACACGAAACACTGGAAACCACAATGACATCTTTCCGCTCACTCAGTGCAGAAGTCGCGGAAAGCCGCAGCTTATCAATCTCATCGTTCCGCGCAGAGTCCTTCGCAATATACGTATCCGAAGACGGCACGTAAGCCTCCGGCTGGTAGTAGTCGTAGTAGGAGACAAAATATTCCACTGCGTTCTCCGGAAAAAATTCTTTAAATTCTCCATACAGCTGCGCCGCCAACGTCTTATTATGCGCAATGATCAACGTCGGTTTATTCAGCTTCTGGATCACATTCGCCATCGTAAATGTTTTACCGGAACCCGTAACACCGAGCAGTGTCTCACACTGATTTCCTTCCTGAAATCCTTTCACCAGCTCCTCAATCGCCTGCGGCTGGTCACCGGTCGGCTGATATTCGGAATGTAATACAAAATGATCCATATATATCTCCTTCTGTATGCTCTGTCTGCAGATCCAATCTGTTCGTCTGTCCGCTTTCTGCGGTCTCTCTTATAGCTTCTCTGATTATACCAGACTTTATAACAAAAGTATAGCTATTTCGAATATTTGTTCTATTCATTTTTCATCTCCTGGACGCAAAAGTCCCCTGCATCAGACACATTTCTGACACAGGGGACTCTCCCAATTGGTTTTATTTCGTTTTCTTCTTCAAAAATCCAATCGACGTCTTGCAGATCAGTTTATCGAAGATCATAAACATCGCCGGCAGGATCAGGATAACAACGACCATACTGATGATCGCGCCTCGTGCAAGCAGGGTACAGATGGAACCGATCATCTCAACCTGAGAGTAGCAGGCTACACCGAAGGTTGCGGCAAAGAAACTCAGGCCACTGCTGATGATGGACGGCATACTGGTCTTATGGGCAATGCTGATGGCTTCTTTTTTGTCTTTTCCGTTCTGACGCTCTTTCTGGTAACGGGTTGTCATCAGGATCGCGTAATCGACGGTTGCACCGAGCTGGATAGCTCCGATAACGATACTTGCTACGAACGGAAGGCTGATTCCCTGATAATATGGGATTGCCATGTTCAGCATAATTGCAAACTCGATGACTGCTACCAGAATAATCGGCAGAGAAATCGATTTGAAGATCAGCAGAATGATGATAAAGATTGCACCAATGGAAAGCACGTTTACGTTGACAAGGTCAGCATCGGTAACATCCTGCAGGTCTTTCATCAACGGTGCTTCACCGATGACCATTCCATCTTTATCGTAGGATTTTACGATTTTGTCAATCGCTTTGACCTGTTCGTTTACTTCATCTGTTGCGGACTCATATTCAGAGCTCACAAATGCAAGCTCATACTCATCGCTCTGCAGCATGCTTCGGAGATTTTCCGGGATCATGGATTCCGGAATCGTCGGTCCAAGCAGGGAACTCATGCTGATGGTCGATTTGACACCTTTTACGTTGCCGATCTCCTCCATCATTTTCTTTTTCTGTTTGGAATCCATATCGCGATCCATCATCACAATATGCATGTTGCTTACGTCAAACTGCGCTTTTACCTCATCATTTGCCACGTTGCAGTCCAGGGTAGCCGGAAGAGAACGCGCAATGTTGTAGTAAATCTGGGTATGATTGTTTCCGTAGATCGACGGGAACAGCAGGATCAGGAAGATCACAACCCACGCCTTATAATGTTTGGTGATAAAAGCGGATGGTTTATCCAGACTCTTTACCAGCGGTCTATGTCTCGTTTTCTCAATTGCCTTGTCAAATACCAGAACCATGGCCGGCAGGACGGTGACACAGCAGACAACGCCGATCAGAACACCTTTTGCCATAACAATACCAAGGTCGCGGCCAAGGGAAAAGGTCATAACGCAAAGTGCCAGGAAACCGGCTACCGTAGTAACGGAGCTTCCGGCTACAGACTTGAAGGTATTGGCGATTGCATGACCCATGGCACGCTCTTTGTCACCCGGGAAACGCTTTTTATTTTCCTCGAAGCTATTCAGCAGGAAGATGGAATAGTCCATCGTAACACCAAGCTGCAGTACAGCAGTCAGCGCTTTTGTGATATAGGATGTTTCACCAAGAAAGACGTTGCTTCCAAGGTTGTAAAGGATTGCCAGTCCGATACTTAACAGGAACAGAATCGGAACAACAAAGGAAGTCGAGGTAAGCTCGATAACAACAAGACTTAAAGCTGCCGCAATAACAACGTAAACCGGAAGCTCCTTTAATGCTACGTTTTTGATATCGGTAACAACACCGGTCATACCGCCGATGAAGCACTGCTCGTTCGCAATTTTACGAAGATCCTCGATTGCCTCCATGGAGTCATCGGAAGAAGTCGTATTGTCGAACAGAACGAGCATCATGGTTGCATCCCCATTGTAGAATGCTTTCCGGAGTTTTTCCGGGATCATCTCAACCGGCACGCTGATGTCTGCCACATCGTCATACCATAAAACTTCTTTTACGTGGTTTACCTGCTCGAATTTTTCTTCGAGTTTCTGTACGTCCTTCATTTCCATGTTTTCCACGACAACCATGGAGAACGCACCCATGCCGTATTCATCTACCAGAATGTCCTGTCCTTTTACAGTTTCCAGATGCTCCGGCAGATAGCTGAGCAGATCATAGTTTACTTTCGTTGCTGCCATTCCGATGACTGACGGAATAATCAGCAGAAATCCAATGATCAGCATCAGAATCCTGTGCTTGGCAATCCATTTGCCAACTTTAACCATTTTCATTCATCTCCTCTGATTCATTTTTAACTTGTTTTTCTAGTACCACATCTTACAACTTAAATGACTATTAGTCAATATTTGAAATGGTAAAAAATGAATTTTGGTCATTTTTTGTTTACTTTTACAAAAAATAACGGAAATCGGAAATGGGAATCGTTGATTTTTCTGCGCATCAAAAAAGAGTGCCTGGCTCCTTCGTCCTGACACTCTTTTTTATGCATTTTTTTATTTCACTTCAACCAGCTCAATCTCAAAATTCAGCTCTTTTCCAGCCATCTCATGGTTGGCATCAAACGTGATATTGGTCTCGTCTTTTGCGGTAACTTTTACCGGGAACGGCTGGCCGTACTGGTTCTGCAGATAAACCTGCTGTCCGACCTCTACTTCCTCTGCTCCCGGAAGCTGTGCGATCGCAACGGTGAAAATTGCGTTCGGATCCGGCATTCCGTAAGCCTCCTCCGGCATCAGATGGATGTTGACTTTTTCGCCGACTTCCATCTCTGCAACGGCTGCATCGAAGCCGCGGATCATCTGGCCCACACCGCAGATGAACTCGAGCGGTTCGCCGCGGTCGTAGGAAGAATCAAACTGGGTTCCATCGTTGAAGGTTCCTCTGTAGTGGGTACGGCAGGTTTTTCCGACATTCTTACCTTCCATAACCGGAGTCGGTGCACCGCATCCGCCGCCGCAGGTTCCGCAGGAACCGCCGCAGGAGCTCTCCTCTTCCTCATGGCTTCCGCAGTGGCCGCCGCAGGAATGGCCTTCCTCGTGATCGTGGTGATCGCAGGTTGCACCCGCAGATGTGAGCGTTCCGTTTAAGTAAGCTTCCACCGCTGCATCCACATCTCCCTCTGCTCCGGAGCAGAGCTCTACGCCTGCCTCGGCAAGAGCAGCCTGTGCACCGCCGCCGATGCCGCCGCAGATCAGAACATCCACGCCCTGCTCGGAAAGAAGGCCTGCCAGTGCGCCGTGGCCGGTTCCGTTGGATCCGATCACTTCGCTGGAAACCACCTGATTGTCTTCTACTTCGTAAACCTTAAAATTCTCTGTTTTTCCAAAATGCTGGAAAATATTCCCGTTATCGTATGTAACTGCAATTTTCATCTAACTAAATCCTCCGTAGTTTTTTTCTTACGCCTCTTTTTCCTGCATAAAGGCTTCAATCTGATCTGGATCACGCATCAGATTCTCGGAAAGAACCTCGCATCCGTCCTCTGTAATCAGGATATCATCCTCGATCCGGATTCCGATCTCCCACTCGTCAATATAAAGACCCGGCTCATCGGTGATGATGGCGCCTGGACGCAGCTTGTCGTTCCATGCCGCGGTCACATCGTGTACATCGATGCCGAGGTGATGGGAAACGCCGTGCATGTAATAGATTCCAACATCCTCTTTCTTCTCGATCAGGCCAAGTTTCACACAGCCCTCGCCGAGAACATCTTTTGCGATATCATCGAGCTCTTTTAATGTCATACCCGGTTTTGCTGCTTTTGCAACGGCGCGGTTTGCTGCCAGAACAACGTCGTAAACCTGTCTCTGACGGTCCGTATATTTTCCGTTGACTGGATACGTTCTGGTGATATCTGCGCAGTAGCCCTGGAATTTTGCTCCGAGGTCCATCAGAAGCAGGGTCTCATCCTCGCACACGTCACGGTTGGTGTCGTAGTGCAGCATCGTTCCGTTTGCACCGCTTCCTGCGATCGTCGGGAATGCGGTTCCGTCTGCTCCCTCGTGGAAAATCTTGTACTCGAAATCAGCCTGTGCCTGATACTCGGTGCAGCCCGGTTTCAGGTTTTTCATTACAAATTTCAGCGCATCATCCGTGATTTTGATTGCCTGGCGGACAAGTGCGATCTCATCCGCATCCTTCTGCATACGCAGTGCCGCGATGACAGGCGCAATGTCTTTGATCGGTCTGCCCGGGAATTTCTTTGCAAACTCCTCTGCCTTTACCATGTTGTAGTCCGGCAGATCCTCGAACTGATAGCGGTAGCAGTCGAAATACAGTGTTCCGATGTCTTCGCGTGCCATCAGACGGTTTACCATACCCTCAAAGGAATCCAGGAAACGAACGTCGTCGATTCCGGTAATCTCCTGTGCCTCGGATACGGTTACTTTTCTTCCAAACCATCTCTCCTGGCTCGGATCCGCTTTCTCGATAAACAGAATGGATTTCTCCTCTTTTGCGGTCTTTTTCATCATCAGGATCATGTGATCTCTGCGAAGGCCGGTCAGATAGAAAAAGTTGCGGTTTGCTTCAAACGGCAGATATTCGTCTGCGCTGACATGCAGCTCGATTCCAGAAAACAAAAGCAGTGCGGAATCCTGGTCCATTTTATCAAAAACCTGTTTTCTTCTTTCTGTAAAGTTCATCTGTCTTTCCTCACTTTCTTTTAGAGCCTGCCAAGATCTGTTTTCGGCTCCTCTACTAAGATAACACGTTCGTGCTTTTTTTCCTACCTTTTTCCTGCTTTTCTGTGAAAATTCTTATTTTATTCCGCACTTTCCAGTCCTTTGACAACTTCCAACGCTTTTTCGAGCTGCACATCGCTCGTCGCGTCATCCGGCAGCTCCACCTCGACATCCGGCGTAATGCCGACCTTGTGGATGTCGTTTCCGAGCGGCGTGTAATAATGGGCAATCGTCAGTTTCACCACGCTGCCGTCCGAGAGCTGGAATGTATTCTGGACAATGCCTTTTCCGAATGTCGTCGTTCCGACAATCGTTCCGATGCCGTAATCTTTGACTGCTCCCGTGAAGATTTCTGCCGCACTTGCCGTATTTTCATTGACCAGCACAACGAGTGGAATCGAGATCGGGGTATCGCCGTCGCAGGTATACTCTTCCCGTTTTCCATTTTTATCCTCGGTATACACGATGAGTCCCTCCGGCAGGATCTGGCGCAGGGTGTCACAGACTGCCGTCACGAGGCCGCCCGGATTGCCGCGCAGATCGATGATCAGGCGTTCCATGCCCTGATCCTGCAGTGACTGGTATACTTTCTGGAACTGCTCGGGGGTAAGCCCTGTAAACTCGCTGATGGCCAGATAGCCGATCTTGTCGTCCAGCATTTTACCGTCTGCCACAATCGCCGCAAGCTTCTCTTTTGTGACTTCCGTTTCAATCAGATCCGCCTCGCCTTCCCGCTCGATGGAAAGCGTCACGGTGTCGTTCTCGCTGTTTTTCAGAAGACCGACCGCATCGTTGAGGCTTAAGCCTTCGAGTGTCTGCCCGTCAATCTTCACAATGCGGTCATCCGCCTGAATACCGGCCTTCGCCGCCGGGGTATCGTCCTGTACGCCGGTGACCTGCAGCTTATCGCCGTCCAGCGTCACCGTAACACCGATGCCCTGATAGTAACCCTCCTGCGCTGTCTTGATCGCTTCGTATTCCTCTTTCGTGTAATACGTAGAATACTTGTCGCCGAGGCCGCTGATCAGCCCTTTATACATCGCATCCGACAGCTCTGTGTCATCCACATCGCCCGCGTAAAGCTGGCTGATCATCGCTTTGATCGCCGCCGTCTTCCGCCACGCCCAGAAGCCGCCGGGGTGGTCCGCACTGCTTCCCGGCCAAAGAAACGTTGTTCCGACAAGCACGATCATTACAATCGCCAGCATGGAAATCATGCCCGCAAAGTAGCTCTTCCGCATCTCATTTTTTCGGTTTTTCTTTCTGTTTCTGCGCTTTTTCGGTTTTTCCTGCTCTGCCGCTTTTACGCCCTCTTTTTCTTCCTTCATCAGTTCTTCCAAAATATGCCTCCCAATCGAAAGATCCCGGAATCTTTTGACGGATTCCGGGACTTATTTTTACTTTATTATATTGTCTAATCCTATCAGACTTTCAAGTGTTTTCGAATCGTAAAGATACTGCCGACAAGTCCGATTCCCATACCGAGAATGAGTCCGACCGGAAGCAGAATCCGGAATACGGCCGATACCGGCATGAATGCCATAAAGTTCGACAGTACGCTGAACTCCGTCATAACGTAGCTGATGACTCTGTTGTATACAACGTACAGCAGCCCCAGCGGAATCGCTGCTCCGACAAGACCGATCAGGATACCCTCGATCAGGAACGGAGCCCTTACAAACAGGTTCGTCGCACCGATCAGCTTCATGATACCGATCTCCTCTTTCCGGACCGAAATACCGATCGTGACGGTATTGCTGATCAGGAAAACAGATACGGCAAGAAGAATCAGGATGATCGCGATGGAAACGTAGCCAATGACACGGTTCATCGTCGTCAACGTTGTTGTTGCACCCTCGGCCTGTTTAACCTCACGGACACCGTCCAGCGAGCGGATATACTCAGCCAGTGCATCCTGCGTCTCTACCTGGTATACGTAAACCTCGTAGTGAGCAGAAGTTGCGAGCGGGTTGTCGTTTGGCTTAAAGCCGTCCTTGTATTCCTCTTTTCCTTCGAAATACTGTTTTGCAAAGTTTTCCCACGTCTCATCCGCGGAAACATACTTACATTCCTTGACCACATCGGTCTTGGCCTTGATCTCCGTTCCGATCTCATCGATTGTCGCCTGATCCACATCTTCGTTGAAGAAGACGGTCATGGATACGTCTGTCTCGGCATTTTTTACGATGTAGTTAAAGTTGATGACAACCGCAAAGAAGATACCGAACAGAAAGATACAGGCTCCCATGGTTGCGATGGATGCCAGCGAGAACATCTTGTTTCTCCAGATGTTTTTGACACCCTGTTTGATGCTGTAGCCCAGTGTACTAAACCTCATGGTACTCGCCCTCCTTCTCATCGCTGACTACCACGCCTTTTCGCATGGTAATAACGCGTTTTTTCATGGAGTTGACGATCTCACGGTTGTGGGTTACCACAAGAACGGTCGTTCCTCTGTTGTTGATTTCCTCCAGGAGCTTCATAATCTCCATGGAGTTTCCCGGGTCCAGGTTTCCGGTCGGCTCGTCCGCCAGAAGAATGTCAGGCCGGTTGACAATGGCTCTTGCCACGGCAACTCGCTGCTGCTCTCCTCCGGAAAGCTCCTTCGGGAAGGATTTGTACTTCTCTGCCAGTCCGACCAGCGTCAGAACTTCCGGCACGCGCTTTTTGATGACGCGGTTCGGTTTCTCGATGACACGCTGTGCGAATGCTACGTTTTCATAGACATTCCGGTCTTTTAAAAGGCGGAAATCCTGGAATACGACGCCGACACCACGGCGGTATTTCGGCACTCTCCAGCGTTTCATTTTATTTAAGATCTGTCCGTTTACCTTAATGGTACCGGATGTGGGCTCGAGTTCTTTCAAAAGGAGCTTGATCAGCGTCGATTTTCCAGAACCGCTGTTTCCCACGATAAAGACGAATTCCCCCTTCTCGATGTGTAAGGATACGTTGTTGACGGCCGGCTGGCCTTTCGCGTAACTCTTACTTACACTATCCAATGTTATCATGCAATTCCTCCTTCAAGGGTTCTCGCTTAATAATCGAGCGTTTCCATGTATTTCATGTACTGCACAACCATAAGCGCAATCTTGAATGTGATCGCATCTTCAAAAACTCTAAGATCGAGTCCCGTGCTCTTCTGCAGCTTATCCAGCCGATAGACAAGGGTATTTCGGTGTATATAAAGCTGTCTCGAGGTTTCCGAGACATTCAGAGAATTTTCAAAGAATTTATTGATCGTTGTCAGTGTCTCTTCATCAAAGTCATCCGGCGATTTGTTGCCGAAAATCTCTTTGATGAACATTTTGCACAGTGGGATCGGAAGCTGGTAAATCAGACGGCCGATACCCAGTGAGCTGTATGCATAGATATCATTCTCAGCGGAGAAGATTTTTCCGACGTCCATCGCCATTCTGGCTTCTTTGTAGGAACGCGATACTTCTTTGATCTCCTTGACAATGGTACCGTAAGCAACGTGGGTTTTCCCCTCCTCATCTCTTCCTGCTGCTTCCAGAATGGTGGCTGCCACTTTGTTCATCTGGGCATAATCCTCACCTGGAGCAAGTTCCTTGACGATGATAATGTTTTTCTCATCGACGGCAGTTATAAAGTCACCGGATTTGGTACCGAGCAGACTCTTGACGCTTTCCAGCGCCCCGCTGTTTTTATCCGGATTTGTCTCAAGAATAAATACAAGGCGGCGTGCTTCCACTTCAATATGTAACTTCTTCGCCCTGTTGTAGATGTCGACCAGCAGCAGGTTGTCGAGCAGCAGATTCTTGATAAAGTTGTCTTTATCGAAGCGCTCCTTGTAGGCGGTAAGGAGGCCCTGAATCTGGAAGGTAACCATTTTCCCGATCAGGTGAATGTCATCGTTTCCGCCTTTTACAACCAGAACGTACTCCAGCTGGTGTTCATCGTATACTTTAAAAAACTGATAATTTTTCATGGTCTGGGAATCTGCCTGAGACTGCGCAAACGTTACAATATCATTCTGGCTGATCTCAACCTCCGGAAACGTCGTTACCAGAACCTTTCCTTCTACATCAGTCACGCAGAGTTCGACACGCGAAATATTTTTGATTCCCTCAATGGTACTCTGTAAAATCTGATTTGAAATCATATTTTCTTCCCTCTTTCATCCTATAGTTTGTCTCCGGCTGCACCCGCTTTCATTGCCAGGCATATCCACACCCCTATGGTTCTGCGCCTGATGCAAAGTACCTCACAGATATAATTATTTTAATACAAAATAGACAAAAAAGGAAGAGAAAACACAACATTTATACCACAAAATACGTAAAAAGGTCAGGAGAAATCCGTCTGGAAGCCCTCTCCTAAGACCTCTCTTGCATCCGACACAACGACAAACGCGTCCGGATCGATCGTTCCTACGATCTGTTTGAGCTGCGGGATCTGTTTTTTGCCCACAACACAGAATACCATCATACGCTCTTCGCCCGTATACATTCCCTTTATGTGGATGCCGGACGCGCCGCGGTCGAGTTCTTTCATGAGCTCATCGGCTACCTGCTCCGGATGCGCGGTAATGATAAACGCGGATTTCGCATAATTCATACCTTCCATCAGGGCATCCGTCACTTTCGTCGTCACGTAGATTGCCACGATCGCATAGAGCGAAGCGTGGATACCGAAGACAAAAATACCGGCGATGACGATGATTCCATCAAGCACCTGCATAACCTGTGCAACGGAATAGTGGCGCAGCTTTCTCTGGATCAGAGCCGCCATCATATCCGTTCCGCCCGTCGTACCGTTTCCGATGAAGACGAGGCCGATGCCTGCTCCCATCAGAACGCCGCCGAACAGTGCGGAAAGCATCCTGTCATCCGGCACCAGCTGCAGCACCGGGAGAACGGCAATCCAGAACGTATTCATCAGGGTTCCGAAGATGGTTTTCACCAGAAAATCGCGGCTCATGCGGATTCCGAACAGAAAGAGCGGAATGTTCAGCACAAGGTTCGTCACCCAGAGCGGAACTCCTTTTCCGAACAGCATCTGGCTCAGTTGTTTGATGACGATTGCAAGACCGGAAAATCCTCCGGTAACAAGCCCCGCCGGGTCGTAAATCGAGCTGGTCGCAACCGCCATGACCGCGGTTCCCAGCGTAATCAGCAGATAATCTCTCCACTGCTGTTTGTTCCGTATCCAGTTCATGAACTTCAACCGTCCTTTTCGCTGTTATATTTTGTTACCATCCGCTTGAACGTATTCTTCTTTAGCAGAGTTCCCCACCAGCTCGTTTTTATACCGGCCTCGTTTTGCAGTGTCGAATGTTCGCCAAGGCTCAGCCAGATTTTCGCGCTGATTTTGCTGCTGTTTTCCAGAACGAAATGATCCTGCCGCGTTCCCGCAAGGCCGCTTACAATCACGTCCGTCGTCTGGCTGTTGATCTCGTTGACCAGGCTGTCAAACGCGGATTCCTCCAGCGTCTCGACGACAGCACCGCCTCCGATCTCAATGCCGGGATACGTTTCTGTCAGATATTTCTGCAGTGTCTGCAGTTCTTCCTCAGTGTCGCCCAGTACGAAAATCCGGCTTTTCTTCTGAATCAGTCCCCAGAAAAAGCGTGCGATGAACTCGTTCGTCTCCACTTCCTCATAGGACGGCGTCTCCGGGTCAATTCCTGCTGCCTCCAGCACCTCGGTTTCCCCGATGACCGTCAGATCCAGATCTTCGATATACTGTTTCCACGTCGGTTCCTTGCTCGCCTGCATCAGCATCTGCATCGTAACAATCCCGATGGTGTTCAGCTTATCGTTCGAGAGGTATTCCTCTGCAATCTCCATTGCCGCATCGACGCGGTAATGTTTCAGCTTCACACCTAAAATTTCCAGTTCTGCATTCATTGTTCTGTATACTTCTGTTTTCCTTCGAAATCCAGAAGCGTTTCCTCCATGTTTTCCTGCCGTTTCTTCCGGCAGCGCTGTCCACTCTTTTCTTCTGGCAACAGCTAATCTCCATTATACTAAAAAAAGAGGCTGTTGTCAAAAACAGCCTCTTTTTCTGCCCCGTTTTCACAGAATTTTTACAATTTATCGGACCATCTGCGGATTAAACCTCAAACATCAGATCGCCGTAAGACGGCATCGGCCACATCTCTTTGTCTACGATCATCTCCAGTTTGTCAACCGGTGCACGGAGTGCCTCCATAGCCGGAGTAACTTTCTCGTAGTAGTATTTTGCTTTTGCTTCGCCGTCTTCCATCTCGCATCCTGCATTCTCGATTGCGATCAGCTCATCGAGTGCTTTCTGGGTCTCCTCAAGCAGTGCACTTGTCTCGTTCAGCAGATTCTTCTGTACACCAACTGCCGTAACACCTGCTGCGGTGATGGTGTTGATAGATCCAGCCAGGGAAGTCGCATATTTGATGACTGCCGGGATGATCTGTTTGCTTGCCATGTCGATCATGGTCTTTGCTTCGATGTTGATGGTCTTTGCATAGTTCTCGAATTTAACTTCTGCACGGGATACCAGCTCTGCCTCGGTGAATACTTTGAAATCGCCGAACAGTTTGATTGCGGTATCCGTGGTCAGTGCCGGGATTGCGTACACCATGGATTTGATGTTCGGAAGTCCTCTTCTCTCTGCCTCAGCTAACCACTCATCTGCATATCCGTCGCCATTGAAGATGATTCTCTGATGCTCACTTAAGTTCTTCTTGATCAGATCATGGACAGCGTCCTCGAAGTTTTCAGCGCCTTCCAGTACATCGCATGCATCGCGGAATGCTTCTGCAACGATGGTGTTCAGTACGATGTTCGGAGCTGCAACGGAGTCACGGGAACCAACCATACGGAACTCGAATTTGTTTCCGGTGAAGGCGAACGGTGAGGTTCTGTTACGGTCGGTAGCGTCTTTCTTGAGATCCGGAAGTGTCTTAACACCAGTCTCCAGAACGCCCTCTTTTTTACTCTTGGTTGCATTTCCAGTGCTGATCAGCTGCTCAACAACGTCCTCCAGCTGCTCGCCAAGGAATACGGAAATGATGGCCGGCGGTGCCTCGTTGGCTCCCAGTCTGTGATCGTTTCCTGGATCGGCTGCGGACTCACGGAGCAGATCTGCGTGAACATCAACAGCTTTCAGGACGCAGCTTAACACAAGCAGAAACTGAATGTTCTCGTGCGGTGTTTTGCCCGGCTCAAGAAGGTTGATACCGTCATCTGTGGTGATGGACCAGTTGTTATGTTTTCCGGAACCGTTGACACCTGCGAACGGTTTCTCATGCAGCAGGCATTTCAGTCCGTGCTGGCATGCAATTCTCTTTAAGGTCTGCATTACGAGCTGGTTGTTGTCAACTGCTACGTTTGCCTCGGAATAGATGGAAGCCAGCTCATGCTGTGCCGGTGCAACCTCATTGTGCTGTGTCTTTGCGGTAACGCCCATCTTCCACAGCTCAATGTTGACCTCCTTCATAAAGGAAGCAATTCTCTGACGGATGGTTCCGAAATAGTGATCGTCCATCTCCTGTCCTTTTGGAGGCATTGCGCCGAACAGGGTACGGCCGGTGTAGATCAGGTCTTTTCTCTGCAGGAATTTCTCTGCATCTACCAGGAAGTATTCCTGCTCCGGTCCTACGGAAGGAGTTACTTTCTTGGAAGTGGTGTTTCCGAACAGTTTTAACAGACGCAGGGACTGTACATTCAGAGCTTCCATGGAACGAAGAAGCGGTGTTTTCTGGTCAAGCGCCTCTCCTGTGTAGGAGCAGAATGCAGTCGGAATGCAGAGGGTTGCGCCTGCTGCGTCCTGACGAACGAAAGCCGGTGAGGTGCAGTCCCATGCTGTATATCCTCTTGCCTCAAAGGTAGCACGCAGTCCACCGGACGGGAAAGAAGATGCATCCGGCTCGCCTTTGATCAGCTCTTTACCGGAGAAGCTCATCAGTACTTTGCCGTTCGGCATCGGTGCTGTGATAAAAGAATCGTGCTTTTCTGCAGTTGCACCGGTCAGCGGCTGGAACCAGTGTGTATAGTGTGTTGCTCCTTTTTCAATTGCCCATTCTTTCATCTCATGTGCAATCGTATCTGCAGTAGCAAGATCCAGCTCACCGCCTTCTTCGATGATCTTTTTCAGCTTCTTGTAAACATTTTTTGGAAGACGTTCCTGCATTACAGTGTCATTGAATACATTTTCGCCAAAAATTTTGGCTGGATTTACATATTCTCCCATTTTCTTTCTTCCTTTCCATTTGTGAATTTTGCGATGCGACCTTCCCGCCGGATTCTAAAAAGATCCTAATACAAGAAAAAGGAGTTCTCAAAAAGGTAGCTAAAAAAGCTATATTTTTTGTAGAACGCCCTTGTTTTACATTCGCATATGGATTTGATTTCCAACTGATACTAAAATAACTCAAAAACCCCAAAAACGCAAGTGCTTTTTTGAACTCAGTCCCTTTTTCGTATTATTTTACAAAACTTTCCTAATTCAGGCGAAAAAATTAGCGGATTCGATGAAAGCTTTCGCGGCAGTCGTCAAGGTCTCGTGCAAGCACAGACTTTGACTCGTTGCTCGCGAAAAAAAATACTGTGCGGACCCTGAGGAGGAAGTCCCCCAGGAATCCTGCACAGCATTTTCGTGCTTAAACTCAGGCTTTGTTTGCAGAACCGAACAGTTCGATTTTTTCTCTTACAGTAGCTTTGATAGCTTCTGCGCCAGGAGCAAGCAGTTTACGAGGATCGAATCCTTTACCCTGCTGATCTTTTCCCTCTTCGATGTATTTACGTGTAGCTGCTGCGAATGCAAGCTGGCACTCTGTATTTACATTGATTTTGGAAACGCCAAGGTCAATGGCTTTCTTGATCATGTCATCCGGGATACCTGTACCACCGTGAAGAACGAGCGGCATAGTTCCTGTCAGCTCCTGTACAGCTGCCAGAGTCTCAAAGCTCAGTCCCTGCCAGTTAGCCGGGTATACACCGTGGATATTGCCGATACCTGCTGCAAGCATATCTACACCGAGGTCTGCAATCATCTTGCACTCGTTTGGATCAGCGCATTCGCCCATACCTACAACACCATCTTCTTCTCCACCGATAGAACCAACTTCTGCTTCCAGAGACATTCCTTTCTCTTTGCAAACAGCTACCAGTTCTTTTGTTTTTGCAACGTTCTCTTCGATCGGATAATGAGATCCGTCAAACATGATGGATGAGAAACCTGCTTCGATGCATTTGTAGCATCCTTCGTAGGTTCCGTGGTCCAGATGCAGAGCAACCGGAACAGTGATGTTCAGTTCTTCGATCATAGCTTTTACCATAGCAGCTACAGTTTTGAAACCTGTCATGTATTTTCCTGCACCCTCAGATACACCAAGGATAACCGGAGAATTCATCTCCTGTGCGGTAAGAAGGATGGATTTTGTCCACTCCAGGTTGTTGATGTTAAACTGACCAACTGCATAGTGGCCAGCTTTTGCTTTGTCCAACATTTCTTTTGCTGATACTAACATAGCTCAAATGACCTCCTGTGTCTGTAATTGTGCCGTGTACCGTTTTCAGGCTTACGGCATACTTGTTACTTTCATAACTGGTTTTATTATACAACATCTTTCTGCAAATGCCAAATGATTTTCGTAGCGAAATTCATTTTTTTGCACTTTTTTGTGAAAAACTTATCAAAAAGCCGTGCCTACTTATTGTTCAGAACCAGTTCCATGGCATGTTTGCGCGCTTCGATGCAGACATAGCCGTGATCTCCGCCGTATTCGCCGTCCAGAGTCCAGGAAATCTCCTGGTTGGACTCGATGATGATGCGGTCGGTCTTGAACGAATCGATGAGGTCTGTGTGATCCTCCTGCATCAGCAGGGACGCAATGATCTCATTCAGTTCCAGCGGGTTTTTCGGGCGTTTGATCAGGGTTACCTCGAAGAGTCCGTCATCCAGGCGTACATCCTGTCCCGGCAGGTTTTTGAAGCCGCCGACGGACTTGGCATTCGTCACCATACCGTAGATATACTCTCCCTCAAAGGTTTCCCCGTTTGCCTCGACTTTAATCCAGTACGTCGGCACATTCCAGATCCGTTTGGATCCCTCCAGCAGGTATGCCAGATGGCCGAGAATGTTTTTCATGTGCTGATCTGTCTCATAGGAAACATCCGTGAAAAGGCCGAATGCAGCGATGTAGACAAAGCTGTCGTTGTTGAACGCTCCCACATCACAGGAATACAGGTTTCCCTCGATGATATCCTTTGCCGCCTGTACCATATCTTTCGAAATAGAAAGACTGTTTGCAAAGTCATTGGTGCTTCCGGCCGGAATATAACCGATCGGAACGCGCTGATCCACTTCCATCAGACCGCTGACAACTTCATCCAGTGTTCCGTCGCCCCCGCTGCAGACAACGAGATCCACCTGCGGCGCAAGCTCCTTTGTCTTTTCGAAACCATCTCCGACTGCCTGCGTCGGGTGGACAATGACTTCATATCCGCCTTTTACAAAAACATCGATAATTTCAAACAGTTTACTTTTAATCTGTGCTTTTCCGGAAAACGGATTAAAAATAAACAACATTTTTTTCTTGCTCTCCATGCAAATGCTCTCCTTTGTATCCCATTTTAGCTGTTCTGTATTCTGTATTGTACCTTATTCGCAAGGCAGATGCAACCCCGTACATTGCCACAATTTCGCAATTGTGTCATATAAAATATGATATACAACAAAACAGGAGCCACCTACTAAGAGGCAGCCCCTGCGAATTTCAAAACTATTTACAGATTAAACCAGCTCGATTACAACTTCCATAGCTGCATCACCTTTACGCGGTCCGATCTTGATGATACGGGTATATCCGCCGTTACGGTCTGCATATTTCGGAGCGATCTCATCGAACATTTTCTGTGGCATATCGATGGACTTGGTGTTTTTCTTGCGTCCTGCTGCTTCGGTCGGAACCTCTGTTACAGGATAGAAGAAGCTTGCCATCTGACGTCTAGCGTGAAGTCTGGACGGAAGATCTTTTTTGATCTCTTTCTGAACTTCATCGTATACGGTAACTTTTTTGCCGTCTTTTACTTCTTTCACACGTTTGCCATCAGCATCTTTGCGAGCTACTTTAGCAGTAACGGTAACGGTCTCAAAGTTATCTTTCTCTTTTACAGCCAGTGCGATCATGCTTTCAGCGATCTTGCGGATCTCTTTCGCTTTGGTCTCAGTGGTAACGATTTTTCCGTGATACAGAAGGTTGGTTACCTGGTTTCTTAATAATGCTTTTCTCTGGTCAGATGTTCTGCCAAGTTTTCTATATTTTGCCATTTTAAATTTTCCTCCATTTGTGGAACCCGCAAGTCATGCTGCCTCGGACTTACTGACAGGGGGTTTTCGTCTACAAATCAAACGGAAAGATAAATCGCTGTGATTTATTCTCCGTCCCCAGGACTCAGTGACAGTCCCAGTTCTTTCAGCTTTGCAAGTACCTCTTCCAGAGACTTGCGGCCCAGGTTACGAACCTTCATCATGTCTTCGGAAGTTTTGTTGCACAGCTCTTCTACGGTATTGATACCGGCACGTTTCAAGCAGTTATAGGAACGCACGGAAAGCTCAAGCTCGTCGATGTTCATCTCCAGAACTTTCTCTTTCTCATTGTCCTCTTTCTCGATCATAACTTCTGCTGTCTTCGCATTCTCAGACAGATCGATGAAGAGTTTCAGATGCTCGCTTAAAACCTTAGCTGCCAGGCTGACTGCCTCGTCCGGATCCAGTGTTCCTCTGGTGTAAACATCCAGTGTCAGTTTATCGTAATCGGTAATCTGACCTACACGGGTGTTCTCCACTTTAAGGTTTACACGCTCAACCGGTGTATAGATAGCATCCACAGCGAGAACGCCGATCGGCATGTCATCGCTCTTGCCTTTGTCAGCACTGATATAACCGCGGCCTTTTGTGATCGTCAGCTCCATGTACAGCTTGCTGTCCGGGCCGCCGTTCAGGGTTGCGATTACCTGATCCGGATTCATGATCTCAATATCCTGATCTACCTGAATATCGGATGCTCTTACAACTCCCTCGCCCTCGAACTCAATATAAGCAACTTTTGCTTCGTTGGTTTCGCTGTTATTGCGGATTGCAAGGCTCTTCAGGTTCATGATGATTTCTGTAACGTCTTCTTTTACTCCAGGGATGGAGCTGAATTCATGAAGAACGCCCTCGATTTTAACCTGGCTTACTGCTGCTCCAGGGAGGGAAGAAAGCATAATTCTGCGAAGAGAATTACCTAATGTGATACCGTAGCCTCTTTCCAGAGGTTCAACCACAAATCTGCCGTACTTCTTGTCATCAGAAATCTCAGTAATTTCAATTTTCGGTTTGTTAAAATCAAACACTCGAAAGCCCCTCCTTTTAAATTGGTTGGCTCATTACTCATGGGAATAAAGCCTTCCGCGTATGGCGATTCTTTATTTAGAATACAGCTCGACGATCTGCACTTCGTCAACCGGAACATCGATCATTTCGCGGGTAGGACGCTCTTTTACAACACCTTTGAGTGCCTCAAGATCAGCCTCGATCCATTCTGGAGTCAGACGGCCGCCTGTAACCTCTACGATGTCTTTATATCTCTGAGAGGATTTTTTACCCTCTTTGATTTCGATGGTATCACCAGCGCTTACAAGGTAAGACGGGATATTTACCTGTTTGCCGTTAACCAGAACGTGTTTGTGGTCAACGATCTGACGTGCTTCTTTTCTGGTTCTAGCCATTCCCATACGGAACAGAACGTTGTCCAGACGGAGTTCAAGAAGGATCATCAGGTTCTCACCAGTCTGTCCTTCCATTCTGTCAGCCTTTTTGTAATAGTTAACAAAAGGTTTCTCCAGAACGCCGTAGATGAATTTTGCTTTCTGTTTTTCTCTTAACTGAAGACCATACTCAGACATTTTTCTGTTTGCTCTTTTCAGCTGTCTTGTGGACTTCTTATCAATTCCAAGATATACAGGATCCATTCCGAGGGATCTGCATCTTTTCAGGACTGGTACTCTATTTACTGCCATGTTCTTAACCTCCTAATCAGACTCTTCTACGTTTTGGTGGGCGGCATCCGTTGTGCGGAACCGGTGTTACGTCGCGGATGCTTGTAACTTCAAGACCGCATGCCTGAAGGGCACGGATTGCAGCTTCACGACCTGATCCTGGTCCTTTTACCATAACGTCAACAGTCTTTAAGCCATGAACCAGCGCTGCTTTGGTAGCAGTTTCTGCAGCCATCTGAGCTGCGTATGGAGTAGATTTTCTTGAACCTCTAAATCCCAGACCGCCGGCACTTGCCCATGAAAGAGCGTTTCCTTCTGCATCAGTCAGTGTTACGATTGTATTATTGAAGGAAGACTGGATATGTGCCTGTCCGTGTTCAACGTTTTTTCTGACACGACGTTTTGTCGTTTTCTTTGTCACTTTTGCCATTTTAAAACTAACCTACACTTTCTTAATCTTATATTGGACTACTGGTTAAATTATTTCTTCTTATTTGCAACAGTTCTCTTAGGACCTTTGCGGGTTCTTGCGTTGGTCTTTGTTTTCTGACCACGAACCGGAAGGCCTTTACGATGACGGATACCTCTGTAGCATCCGATCTCCTGCAGACGTTTGATGTTCATAGCGATTTCTCTACGAAGATCTCCCTCTACAACCTGACTCTCATCGATAACTGCGCTGAGTCTCTTTACTTCATCGTCTGTCAAATCTCTGCAGCGTGTATCTGGATTTACTCCAGCCTCTTTTAAGATACGATCTGCACTTGTTCTACCGATTCCGTAGATATAGGTCAGACCAATCTCAACACGTTTGTCTCTTGGTAAGTCTACACCAGCTATACGAGCCATGTACTTTGTCCTCCATTTTTCTAAAACATTAATATTTTCCTAATTGGGATACAGGTATGCGTGTATCCAGCCGTGTTCGCACGACCTTTCTCCTTCTGCCACCTGACAGATGGGAGTATTAAGCAATATTATAAGGGATGTCTGCGCTCCGCGCGTCCATCCGCCGGAGGTGTCCTGGCTGCTTTGTCTGCCAGGTGTCTCACTTTATAATATTAACAGCAAAACAACGCACTCACGCGCATCTTTGCTGCAGCCGCACTTAAAATCTGCACAATTACGATCAAGCCTAATGACGGATTAGCCCTGGCGCTGTTTGTGCTTTGGATTCTCACAAATGATTCTGATGCTACCTTTTCTTTTGATAACTTTGCATTTCTCGCAGATCGGTTTTACAGAAGATCTAACCTTCATGATGAATCCTCCTTTCTTTGCTCCTTAGCGCCCCGTGTAGGGGAATTTTCTGTTGTAAACTTTTGGAATGCGTTTTCTTTTTGTGGGTTAGAAAAAAGTCCACGCGCAAAAGTTCGTTTTATAGTATAGCATTTTGTTCCCGGAAATGCAAGAAATTTTTTACATATTTTTTCATTTTTTTTTGCTCTTTTTCTGTGCATTTTTTCATCTCTCCCACCGGTAAGAAAAAAACAGGCGGGACAGATTTCTCTTCTCTATCCCGCCTGTTTTTTACAGGTAACATCTTTTTTGCATCATGATCCTGAGTTCAGCGGTTTGTATTTGCTTGCGCATACGGATTCTGATTTTACTACATTTCCGCTTGCATCTTTATAATCACGATACGTTACATTACTCATCTCATCGATCTGCTCTACCCTTGGCTCAATGGTATAGTCGTTTTCTTTTGTTCCGAGAATTTTTACGGTCAGTGTATCACTGCTGTCCATATTCATCACAATTTTCACCGGATACTTATGATTATTTTCAAATTTGAAATCCGGTGAATCCCAGAATACGGTTGCATCCATTCCTGACGGCACATAATGTACCGGCATCGAATGGTTGGCTCTTTCCAACACATCAAGGTCTGTATACAAAATAGCGGAAAACAGTGTGGAGGACACCTGGCATTCGCCTCCTCCAAGTACCTGGACGACTTTGCCATCCTGATAGCCTGCTGCCTCCTGGTATCCTTTTTCTGCCGTTGTATCACCTACGACACCATTAAAAGAGAAGGTTTCTCCCGGCAGAACGATCTGTCCGTTGCAGATAGATGCCGTAAGTCCGACGTTGTGAATTCTTCCGCTCGTTCCACCTGCTGCGCTGGAGCTGTAACTTCCAAGCGTGTCTTTAAACAGATTTGCGTTCATCTTCTCGGTTGTAATCTCCGGCTCGGTAAAGGTAAACGGAATCGTGATATCCGTATTTTCTTCTGCACTCTCATACTCGGCTTTCGCATTGTCCGCATTCATTGAGGTTCCGTTTTTCGATGCCACAACGGAATATCCGTTATTCGGATCCAGCGTCGCATTGACGGGATCGGTATAAATCTGGCTTGCAATTCCGGCAAAATCCGGTTCCGTCAGCTGATTTTCTGCCGTCGGGCAGGAAATTACATCCTGGAAATTCATTGCTGTCACATTCGTCTGGATCTGCTGTTTTAAGGCATCCACATCCGGTCTGGTTCCGGCAATGCCTTTATGCACGATCAGGCCGGTATCTGTTACTTCATATGTAGTATCCTGCATGGAGTTGTAATCCTGAATGCCGGATGCCTGTACAATTCCTTCCACCTCATCTGGATGGGCCACAGTCGGCTGCACATCATAGGAAAGCTTCTCTGCCTTTCCCCGTTTCATCTCGACCCACTCCAGACCGCGAACCAGAAGATTTCCATGGCCTTTTTCATATGCTTTTTCAATTTCTGCGGAAGCATCCATCCCCAGCATTGGAAATACGTTCATCGTATACTGCTGACCATCCAGCTCAACGGTAACAGCTGTATCTTTATAATCTTCTTCAAACTTCTGTTCCACTGTCTGTGCAGCTTCTTTTTTGCTCATTCCCTGAATGTTTACTCCGTTAATAGAAGCATCTGCCCAGATTTTGTCATCCTCGATGATCAGACAGAAGATTCCATATGCAGCGGCAAGTAAAACAATCACTGCAACTACGCTCAATGCTGCAACAAGGCCTTTTTTCTTTCCCCTTTTTGTCATTGCACATTTTCCTTTCCTGTTATCTGTAAGGAGCAGCGATGCCATTGCTGCAGATCCGAATTTTTTTCAGACTGCAGCCTGCTGTTTCATAAAATGTTTCCCTGATTTCTGCCGGTACATGGATTTTACCGCACCGCACAGGAGATCCTTCCCGGTAAAATTTCTCCGTAAAGTTTCTCTATTGCATTGTATCACATTATTTTGAGAATTCAACCAAATATTTCAACTTCACACAGAATTCACAAACATATATTCTTCTGTCGCTTTCGAGCCCTCATCTGTCATTTTCACGGTTTTCCGGCCGCTCTTTTCTCCTGTCTTTTCACTTTTTCTTTTTTTTCTGACGGTTTAAAAATTTTGTTTCAAAAGTGCACAAATTCTCCTGGTTTTTACAAAAAGTTTTCATAAAATTTTATACTTTTTTCATTGCTTTTTCTATTAAAATATTGCATAATACATCTGGAAGGTTTCAAAAGGGACTGAAAAGAAATTCAGATGCCCGCCGCCGCGGATGCTGCAGGGTTTGCAGACTGGTGCTTGCTTTGTGGCTGTCAGAAATCTGAAGGCCGGTGATCGAAATCTTTGTTCTGTAGAACGGTTACTGTTATTGGGGATGAATACAGAGAAACACATACAGAGAAAAAGCCATCCGGCATGCCGGATGGCTTTTTTTATCGTATTTCTTATTTATCTCTCCAGATAATACGTCCCTTGTCCAGATCGTATGGGGACAGCTCGATGGTTACTTTGTCTCCCGGAAGAATACGGATAAAGTTCATACGCAGCTTTCCGCTGATATGAGCCAGTACAACGTGTTTATTTTCCAGTTCTACTTTAAACATTGCGTTTGGTAATTTCTCGAGGACAGTTCCCTCTACCTCAATTACATCTGCCTTAGACATTGATTAATCCTCCTTCAACTCTTTGCAACTTTTTTCTTTTAATGCCTTACGGATATCTTCATCACGAACCGCATCCGTCATTTCGTAATCCGGCTGTACGTGAATCAGCTTCTTCTTTTTCGGCCGGTTGGCGGTACGGATTTTTCCGTCCACCAGGAATACGTATGGCTCCTGTACATCCGAAATCACATACAGCTTTCCTTTATCGTGGCCGGCCAGGCTTCTGGCAAACATTCCTTTCACAATCGGTTTCATAAATCCTCCTCCGTATGCGAAAGTGTCAGAATTTCCGGTTCTCCCTCCGTAATCAGAATCGTGTTCTCATAATGTGCGGCAAGAGAGCCGTCTTCTGTCACAACGGTCCAGTCATCATCCAGCCATCTGACTGCATAGCCTCCGGCTGTGATCATCGGCTCGATGGCGAGCGTCATGCCAGGCTGCAGACGGACGCCGCGGCTTGGCTGTGCGAAGTTCGGCACTGCCGGATCTTCGTGCAGGTGCGTTCCGATGCCGTGGCCTACCAGGTCGCGGACAACGCCGTAGCCGAAGCTCTCTGCGTATGCACCGATCGCCGCCGAAATCTCATGAAGATGATGGCCTGCTTTTGCGTATTTGATTCCTTCAAAAAAGGCCTGGCGTGTTACTTCCACCAGTTTTCTTGCCTCCGGCGAGATCTCACCGACCGCGTGTGTGCGGGCTGCGTCGGAATGGTATCCTTCATAGATAAGTCCCGCATCCAGGCTGACAATGTCGCCCTCTTTCAGAATCCGTTTTTTACTTGGGATTCCGTGAACCACTTCTTCGTTCACAGAAACGCAGATCGAAGCCGGATACCCATTATAGTTTAAAAAGTTGGGAGTGCATCCGAAGCTGCGGATCATCTCTTCTCCGAGCTTGTTGATTTCCCAGGTTGACATTCCCGGATGGATGGCGCGGCCTAATTCATCGTGTACCTTCTCCAGCAGTTCACCGGCACGGCGCATTTTTTCAATTTCCCGGGCAGTTTTAATTGATATGGACATCCTTTACGCTCCTAAAATCTTTACTATATCCTGAAATACCACGTTGATATCCTGGGTTCCGTCAACTTCCACCAGAACATTGGCTTTCTTATAGTAGTCAATCAGAGGCTGTGTCTGAGCATGGTATACAGACAGTCTCTTCTGTACGGTCTCAGGTTTATCGTCATCACGGAGAACCAGCTCGCCGCCGCAGGTATCGCATACATCTTCTACCTTTGGTGCGTTAAATTCTACATGATAGGTTGCTCCGCATCCGATGCAGGCACGGCGTCCGCCCATACGGTGAACGATATTTTCATCCGGTACTTCTACATTGATTGCGTAGTCAATTTTCTCTCCGCGTGCTTCCAGGGCTTTGGTCAGTGCCTCTGCCTGCGGAATCGTTCTTGGGAAGCCATCCAGCACGTAGCCCTTTGCTGCGTCCGGTTTGGAAATACGGTCTACAACAAGATCGCAGGTCAGCTCGTCTGGAACGAGTTCTCCCTTGTCCATGAATGCTTTCGCTTTCTTTCCAAGCTCGGTTCCCTCTTTGATATTTGCGCGGAAGATATCGCCGGTTGAAATATGAGGAATCTCATATTTTGCAGCGATCTGTTTTGCCTGTGTACCTTTTCCGGCACCAGGTGCCCCCAACATAATAATTTTCATGCGCTTTTCCTCCCATGTTTGAATTTGCAGCAATCCACTGCGTGTAATTTACCCTATTATACCATAAAATAAACCACAATAGCAAAAATTTTCTCTGTTAAAGCCTCTTTAAAAGCGCTTTAAACAAAAGAAAGGGCCTGTCTTATCCAGACAGTCCCTCTTATGCCTTAATCGTTTAAGAATCCTTTGTAATTGCGTACCAGCATCATGGATTCAATCTGTTTTAAGGTTTCCAGAATTACGCTGGCAATAATGATCAGAGAAGTACCTCCAAAGGATACATTCGCTTTGAAAAATCCATTAAAGAAAAATGGAATCACTGCAACAATGGTAAGACCTGCTGCACCGATAAAAATAATATAGCTGAGCAGATTGTTCAGATAATCTACCGTGGATTTACCCGGGCGGATGCCTGGGATAAAGCCGCCCTGTTTTTTCATGTTATCTGCAACTTCCATCGGGTTGAAGGTGATGGAGGTATAGAAATAAGCGAAGAAAATAACAAGGACAATGTAGAGAATCAGGCCCAGCGAAGCAACTGGATTGGTTTTATCAAACCAGTTGTTGGAATTCAGCATCTTGATCAGCGTTCCGCCGATGCCTTTGATATCCGACTTTCCGACAAACGACAGGATAATCGATGGGAAAGACATGATGGATGATGCAAAGATGATCGGGATAACGCCCGCTGTATTTACCTTCAGCGGAATATTGGATGACTGTCCGCCAACCATTTTTCTTCCGGCCATTTTCTTGGAATACTGTACCGGAATTCTTCTCTCAGCGCCATTCAGGATCAGTACCAGCACAACAACAGCGATGATCACAACAGCGATGATAATCCACATCAGCAGACCACGCGCGATGGTTTTGCCTTTTACGAAGGTCTCGTAAAGGGTTACCATATCCTGCGGGATTCTGGAAAGGATGTTGATTAACAGGACCATAGAAATACCATTTCCAACGCCCTTGTCGTTGATCTGTTCTCCCACCCACATAAGGAAGGCAGAACCGGCTGTCAGAGCTGCCACTACAACAATCACATTAACTGCGTTAAAAGTGGTGAGGAGTCCCTGGCGTCCAAAGCCTACTGCCATGGCAACAGACTCAAACAATGCAAGACCTACTGTCACATAACGAGTAATCGCAGTCATTTTCTTTCTTCCCTCTTCGCCGTCACGCTGCATTTCCTCAAGTCGTGGAATTGCAATGGTGAGCAGCTGAATAATGATGGAAGAAGTAATGTACGGTGTAATACTCAGAGCAAAGATGGAGAAACGGTCGAAACCGCCGCCCGTGAATGCATTCAGGAAGCTGAATGCCTCATTCGTATTATTTGCAAAATAATTCGCAAAAAAGCTTGTATTGACACCCGGTACAGGCATCTGAGAGCCTAACCGGATGACAACAAGCATCATAAGCACATAAAATATTTTGCGACGAACATCTTTGACCTTAAATGCATTGATAAAGGTCTTAAACATTAGATCACCTCGACTGTTCCACCTGCCGCTTCAATTTTTGCCTTTGCGCTCTCGCTGAAAGCATTTGCTTTTACAGTGAGTTTTTTGGTGACTTCACCGTTTCCAAGGATTTTTACGCCATCTCTCGGATTGGAAACAAGACCAGTCTCAATCATAGTTTCTACGGTTACAACAGCTCCGTCCTCATAACGATTCAGAGCATCTACATTGATTCCAACGATTTCCTTGGAGTTTCTGTTTTTGAAACCTCTCTTCGGAAGACGTCTGTATAAAGGCATCTGACCACCTTCAAATCCCGGTCTCGGTGCTCCGGAACGTGCTTTCTGTCCTTTGTGGCCTTTACCTGCTGTTTTACCATTTCCTGAACCATGTCCACGGCCTCTGCGGAAGTTATCGTTCTGTCTGGAACCTTCAGCCGGCTGTAAATTAGATAAGTCCATTACGGTACCTCCTTATGCTTCTTCTACTTTAACCAGGTAAGAAACCTGATTAACCATGCCGCGAACTGCTGCGTTATCCGGCAGTTCTACCGTCTTGTTAACTTTTTTCAGACCCAGTGCTTCCACGGTTCTTCTGTGTTTCGGAACACATCCGATCGGGGATTTCACCAGTGTTACTTTTAATTTATCTGCCATTTTTCACATCCTCCTTAAGCAAAGATCTCGTTTGTAGATTTGCCGCGAAGTCTTGCTACTTCTTCTGGAGTCTTCAGCTCAGACAGACCAGCGATGGTAGCCAGAACTACGTTCTGCTTATTTCTGGATCCAAGGGATTTTGTACGGATGTTCTTAATACCAGCTAACTCGATTACGGCACGGGCTGGGCCACCAGCGATGACACCAGTACCTTCAGGAGCTTTCTTTAACAGAACCTCTGCGCTTCCGAATTTACCTACGTAGTCATGAGTGATACTTCCGTTCTCATTGATTGCTACGCTTACCAGTTTCTTCATAGCGTCTTCTTTACCTTTGCGGATAGCTTCCGGAATCTCGGCTGCTTTTCCAAGGCCTGCGCCTACGTGTCCATTGCCGTCGCCGACAACTACTAAAGCTGTGAAACGGAAGTTACGACCACCTTTAACAACTTTTGTAACACGCTTAATTGATACGACTTTTTCTTCCAGTTCGAACTGGCTTGCATCAATAATTGTATGCTTCATGTGTTCTTTTCCTTCCTTTCTTAGAATACCAGCCCAGCTTCTCTAGCTGCGTCTGCGAATGCCTGGATTTTTCCCTGGTAGATGAATCCGCCACGGTCAAATACAACTTCAGTAATACCTGCTTCTACAGCTTTCTTTCCAAGAACGGTTCCAAGATATGCTGCTGCATCTACATTGTTGGTTTTCTCAAGCTCTGCTTTAACATCTTTCTGAAGAGTAGAAGCAGAAACTAAAGTATTTCCAATCGTATCGTCGATAATCTGAGCATACATATGGTTATTGCTGCGGAATACACACAGACGCGGACGCTGTGCAGTACCTACGATATGATTACGTAATCTTCTATGCTTTTTCTGGCGCATCTGCGCTCTTGATACTTTACTAATCATGTTCACACTCTCCTTAATTATTTCTTACCAGTCTTACCAACTTTACGTCTGATCACTTCATCAGCATACTTGATTCCCTTGCCCTTGTATGGCTCAGGTCTTCTCTTGTCTCTGATTTCAGCGGCATACTGGCCAACTTTCTCTTTGCTGATACCGGAAACAATGATCTTGTTGCCGTCTACAGCGGAGGAGAGTCCTTCCGGATCGATCATCTCTACCGGATGAGAATATCCAAGAGACAGAACTAATTTGTTGCCCTGTTTTGCAGCTCTGTAACCTACACCGTTTACTTCCAGTGTTTTGGTATAGCCTTCGCTAACACCAATTACCATGTTGTGGATCAGAGTTCTGGTCAGACCATGAAGAGCTTTCATTTTCTTCAGATCGTTCGGTCTTGTAACTACTACGTGTCCGTCTTCCAGTTTGATGGTCATTTCAGACGGGAGAGTTCTCTCTAATGTTCCTTTTGGTCCTTTTACTACAACGTGGTTGTTTTCCTGGATGTCTACTGTTACACCTGCAGGAATTGCCACTGGCAGTCTTCCAATACGTGACATACCAATTTCCTCCTATTAACTTAGATTTTCGGAGAGAGCCTTACGCTCTCTCTGTTTTCAGTTGCTTTGTTTCGTTTCAGATTACCAAACGAATGCCAGAACCTCGCCGCCGACCTGCAGCTTACGAGCTTCTTTATCGGTGATAACACCCTGGTTTGTGGAAAGAATAGCGATTCCAAGTCCGCCAAGTACTCTCGGCAGCTCATCTTTGCCAACATAGATTCTCAGACCCGGTTTGGAGATTCTCTTCAGACCGGTGATGATCTTCTCGTTTTTGTCAGCGCCGTATTTCAGGGTGATGTGCATATTCTGGAATGCACCCTCATCGCTGAGTTCATATTTTGCAATGTATCCCTCGTTTACCAGGATATCAGCGATTGCGATTTTCATTTTGGATGCCGGAACATCTACTGTATCATGTTTTGCAGTGTTAGCGTTACGGATTCTTGTAAGCATATCTGCAATCGGATCACTCATACTCATTTGAATTTGCCTCCTTCTAAAATTTTACCAACTAGCTTTCTTAACGCCAGGAATCTGGCCTTTGTATGCTAATTCACGGAAGCAGATTCTGCAGATTCCGTATTTTCTTAAATATGCGTGTGGACGGCCACAAATTCTGCAACGATTGTATTCTCTTGTAGAGAATTTAGCTTTGCGCTGCTGTTTGATTTTCATTGCTGTTTTAGCCATGAATCAATTCCTCCTATTACTTTGCGAATGGCATGTTGAATAATGTCAGTAATTCACGAGCTTCTTCATCTGTGTTAGCAGTGGTAACGAAGATAATGTCCATACCTCTGACTTTATCAACTTTATCATACTCGATCTCTGGGAAAATCAGCTGCTCTTTGATACCAAGAGCATAGTTTCCTCTGCCATCGAAAGCGTTCGGATTTACGCCGCGGAAGTCACGTACACGAGGCAGTGCCAGGTTGATCAGGCGGTCTGCGAACTCGTACATTTTCTCGCCACGAAGGGTAACTTTGCATCCGATCGGCATACCCTCACGGATTTTAAAGTTTGCTACGGAATTTTTCGCTTTGGTGGTAACTGCTTTCTGTCCGGTGATAGCTTCCATATCACTGATTGCAGCGTCCAGAAGTTTAGCGTTCTCCTTAGCTTCACCAACACCCATGTTGATTACGATTTTGGAGAGCTTCGGCACTTCCATCACGTTTTTGTATCCAAATTTTTTGGTCATTGCATCAACGATCTGCTCGTTGTAAAGATCTTTCAGTCTACTCACGGTTTTGCCTCCTCTCTTCCTTAATCAATTACTGCGCCGTTCAGCTCTTTTGCTTTTGCAACGCGGGTTCTAACAGCTTTTGTTTTGCCGTTTTTCTCAACCATCTCAACTTTGATTCCAACGCGGGTCGGAACTCCTTTTACAACCAGCATTACGTTGGATGCATCGATAGGAGCTTCTTTGTTAACGATTCCGCCCTGCTGATTGCTCATAGACGGTTTCTCATGCTTTGTAATCATGTTTACGCCTTCAACAACAACACGGTTGTTCTTTACGTCAACGCTGACTACTTTGCCGGTTTTGTCTTTATCTTTGCCGGCGATTACCTTTACGGTATCGCCTTTTTTAATCTTCATTGACATAGCTGTCCTCCTATAATACTTCCGGAGCTAAGGAAACAATCTTCATGAACTGTTTCTCACGAAGCTCTCTGGCTACTGGTCCAAAAATACGGGTTCCTTTTGGAGTTTTGTCATCTTTGATAATAACTGCTGCGTTCTCATCAAATTTGATGTAAGAACCGTCTTTACGACGAGCGCCTTTTACGCTTCTTACAACAACAGCTTTTACTACGTCACCTTTTTTAACAACGCCGCCTGGTGTTGCATCTTTGACCGAAGCAACGATTACATCACCAATGTTGGCATATCTTCTTGTAGAACCGCCCATAACACGAATGCATAAGATTTCTTTTGCACCGGTGTTGTCAGCGACTTTCAGTCTAGTTTCCTGCTGAATCATGCTGGTATTCCTCCTTTAGCATTCTGATCTCTTATTTATTTCGCTTTCTCAACGATCTCCACAAGTCTCCATCTCTTATCTTTGGATAAAGGTCTTGTTTCCATAACTCGTACGGTATCACCTACATGGCACTCGTTGTTTGCATCGTGTGCTTTCAGCTTATATGTGCTTTTTACAATTTTCTTGTACAGAGGATGTTTTACATGGTCTTCGATGGCAACCACGATAGTCTTATCCATCTTATCGCTGACAACTTTGCCCACGCGAGTTTTTCTAAGATTTCTTTCTTCCACGATATTTTCCTCCTAATTACTCAGCTGCGTTTGCCTTCTGGGCAATAACAGTCTGGATTCTTGCAATATTTTTGCGAACCTCTTTGATTCGGCTGGTATTGTCAAGCTGGTTGGTTGCGTTCTGGAATCTTAAATTGAAGAGTTCCTTTTTAGCAGCTACTAATTCGTCATTCAGCTCAGCTGCGCTCTTTGTATTTAAATCTTTTACAAATTCGTTAGTTTTCACTGTTATCACCGCCTTCTAAGTCTGCACGAGAAACTACTTTGCATTTACATGGTAACTTATGCATGGCAAGACGTAATGCCTCGCGGGCTGTTTCTTCCGGAACACCTGCGATTTCGAACATTACACGGCCTGGTTTTACTACTGCTACCCAGTACTCCAGAGAACCTTTTCCGGAACCCATTCGGGTCTCAGCCGGCTGTGCGGTTACTGGTTTGTCCGGGAAAATTTTGATCCAAACTTTACCACCACGTTTGATGTAACGTGTCATGGCGATACGGGCTGCCTCGATCTGATTGGATTTGATCCAGCATGGCTCAAGGGCTACGAGACCAAATTCACCGTAGTTAATTTTGTTTCCTCTGAGGGCTTTACCCTTCATGGAACCACGGAACTGTTTACGACGTTTAACTCTCTTCGGCATTAACATAATTAATTCTCGCTCCCTTCCTTTTTAGTTCTGGTTGGAAGTACTTCGCCATTGTAGATCCATGCTTTTACGCCAACTTTACCGTAAGTGGTATCTGCTTCAGCGAATCCATAATCGATATCGGCACGCAGGGTCTGCAGCGGAATAGTTCCCTCGCTGTAGAACTCGGTACGAGCCATATCAGCTCCACCAAGACGTCCGGATACAGATGTTTTGATTCCCTTAGCGCCAGCTCTCATCGTACGCTGCATGGTAGATTTCATAGCACGACGGAAGGAAATACGGTTTTCCAGCTGTAATGCAATGTTCTCAGCAACAAGCTGTGCATCGCGGTCCGGTCTTTTTACTTCTTTGATATCTACGATAAGCTTTTTGTCAGTCAGTTTCTGAACTTCAGCTTTTACTTTCTCGATCTCTGCTCCGCCTTTACCGATAACAACGCCCGGTTTTGCGGTGTAGATGATAACTTTTACTCTGTCAGATGCTCTTTCGATTTCGATCTTGGAAACACCTGCGCTGTACAGTTTCTTCTTCAGGTATGTGCGGATGTTGTAGTCCTCAACGAGGTTATCTGCGAAATCACCCTCGGCATACCATTTGGAATCCCAGTCTTTAATAACACCGACTCTCAGGCCGTGTGGATTAACTTTCTGTCCCATGACATGTCCTCCTTATTTCTCGTCTAACACAATCGTGATGTGGCTGTTTCTTTTCAGGATTCTGTAAGCTCTGCCCTGTGCTCTCGGATGAATTCTCTTCATGGTCGGAGCCTTGTTAGCGAAGCACTCAGCTACATACAGGTTCTCTCTGGAAAGACCGTTGTTGTTCTCAGCGTTTGCGATTGCGGACTCCAGCAGTTTTTTCACTACGCTGGAGGCATATCTCGGGTTGTAAGTTACAATACCAAGTGCGGTTGTTACATCTTTACCGCGGATTGCATCTAAAACAAATCCAGCTTTCTGCGCAGACATTCTAGCGTAGGATAACTTTGCAGACGGTCTGGTATCTTTGTTAGCATTTCTTGCTCTTTTAATCTGACTTCTATGTCCTTTAGCCATTGCTAAAAAACCTCCTCTCTCAAATCATTCTACTTAGCGGACGCCGGATTTCTTCTCGTCCTTGCCGTGACCTCTGTAGGTTCTGGTTGCTACGAACTCACCGAGTTTGTGTCCAACCATATCCTCTGTAACGTATACCGGCACATGTTTTCTTCCGTCATGAACAGCGATTGTGTGTCCAACGAATGACGGGAAGATTGTAGAACGACGTGACCAGGTTTTAATGACTGTTTTATCTCCTGAAGCGTTTGCAGCGTCAACTTTCTTTAACAGGCTTTCATCTGCAAATGGTCCTTTTTTTAATGAACGAGACATCGTTTACCTCCTTATTTCGATAAAGCTTTTCCATCGCGTCTTCTTACGATGTACTTGTTAGACTGCTTGTTCTTTGCTCTGGTCTTCAGGCCAAGAGCCGGTTTTCCCCAAGGAGTAGACGGGCCCGGACGTCCGATACCGGTCTTTCCTTCTCCACCACCATGTGGATGGTCATTCGGGTTCATGACAGAACCACGTACAGTCGGGCGGATACCCATGTTACGTTTCCGTCCTGCTTTACCAATGTTGATCAGGCTGTGCTCGCCATTTCCAACAACACCGATGGATGCACGGCAGTTGATCGGAACCATTCTCATCTCTCCAGACGGAAGACGAAGGGTTGCGTATTTGCCTTCTTTAGCCATCAGCTGAGCGCCATTACCAGCTGCACGAACAAGCTGTCCGCCTTTGCCTGCATGAAGCTCTACGTTGTGAACCATGGTACCAACCGGAATCTCGGACAGCGGCAGGCAGTTTCCAGGTCTTACCTCGGCAGCAGCGCCGCTCATAACCTTCATGCCAACTTTCAGTCCTTCCGGAGCCAGGATGTATGCTTTCTCGCCGTCTGCATAGCAGATCAGAGCGATGTTTGCTGTTCTGTTCGGATCGTACTCGATCGATTTAACGATTGCCGGAACATCATCTTTTCTTCTCTTGAAGTCGATGATTCTGTATTTTCTTCTGCTTCCGCCTCCGCGGTGTCTTACAGTGATTTTACCCTGGTTGTTACGACCAGCGTTTTTCTTCAGGGACACTACCAGAGATTTCTCCGGTGTGCTCTTCGTGATTTCGTTGAAATCAGAGGAGGTCATGTGTCTTCTGGAAGGTGTATATGGGTTAAAGCTTTTGATTCCCATTACTTTGTTCTCCTTTCATTTCGTATCGCACTTATGTGTGCATATTTCGAACAGCTGCTAATTAAAGTCCTTCGAAGATCTCGATGTCTTTGCTGTCCTCGGTCAGAGCAACGATTGCTTTCTTGCTCTTTGCAGTTTTTCCAACTACCATTCCACGGCGTTTGTTCTTTCCGTCCATGTTCATGGTGTTTACGCTTTTTACTTTTGTTCCTTCGAACATTTTCTCAACTGCTTCTTTAATCTGAGATTTGTTTGCTTCCGGGTGAACCAGGAATGTGTATTTCTTCTCGCCCATAGCGTTCATGCTCTTCTCGGTTACGATTGGTTTCAGGATTACGTCGTAATATCTGATATCTGCCATTATGCGTACACCTCCTCGATAGATGCAACACTGCTCTTGGTTGCGATGATGGTGTTGTATTTCAGCATGTCGAATACATTGATGGTATTAACAGATGCAGTCTGAACGCCGGCAATATTTCTTGCGGAAAGTGCTACGTTTTCGCTGTCATCTCCGATGATTACCAGTGCGTTGTTTACTTTGAGGTTATCAAGCACTTTCTTCATCTCTTTTGTTTTAACTTCTGCAAGTTTCAGCTCATCAAGAACGATGAATTTGTTCTCCTGAACTTTGCTTGTCAGAACGGATTTTAATGCAGCTCTTTTCTCTTTCTTGTTCATTTTGAAAGAGTAATCTCTTGGTACTGGAGCGAATACAACTCCGCCGCCTGTCCACTGAGGAGCTCTTGTTGAACCCTGTCTTGCGTGACCTGTTCCTTTCTGTCTCCACGGTTTTCTTCCGCCACCGCTTACTTCGGAACGGGTTTTAGCTTTCTGAGTTCCCTGACGATTATTTGCAAGCTGAAGCACTACAGCCTGATGTACCAGATGCTCGTTGATTTCTACACCGAACACTGCATCATTAAGCTCCATGCTGCCAACTTCTTTGCCTTCCATATTTAATACAGATACGTTAGCCATTACGTGTGTTCCTCCTTTCAACGAACTTATTTACCGCATTTTACTGTCTCTTTGATGGTAACCATGGATTTCTTCGGTCCTGGTACAGCACCTTTGACTAACAGTAAATTGTTCTCTACGTCAACTTTTACGATTTCCAGGTTCTGTACGGTGATTTTCTTTCCACCCATCTGTCCTGGCATTCTTTTTCCTTTGAATACCTTACTCGGATCGGAGCAAGCACCATTGGAACCTGCGTGACGATGATATTTGGAACCATGAGCCATAGGTCCTCTGGACTGACCATGTCTCTTGATGGCACCCTGGAATCCTTTACCTTTGCTTGTTGCAGTAGCGTCGATTTTGTCGCCTGCGCCAAAGATATCGGCCTTGATTTCCTGTCCTAATGTATAGGTTTCGGCATCTTCAAATCTGAACTCTTTCAGATATCTCTTGCAGGAAACACCTGCTTTTGCGAACTGGCCTTTCATCGGTTTGTTCACACGGTTTTCTTTCTTCTCGCCGAAGCCTACCTGAATTGCACTGTACCCGTCGTTGTCTGCGGTTTTCACCTGTGTTACAACACACGGACCTGCCTGCAATACAGTTACCGGTACTAAAACACCGTTTTCGTCGAAGATCTGAGTCATTCCGACTTTTGTAGCTAAAATTGCTTTCTTCATTCCTTTTACCTCCTGTTTTATCTACAGCGGAACTTCCTATTATAAAGAAGTTCATTCTAGCGAACAGTTGATATAAGTGGAACACTATGACCCTTAGGGATGTTGATTCCTTCGAATGAGTGTTGCTTCTATATCATCTATTGCTTACTTAATTGATGGCCGGGGGCTGATCCCGGACTTTTTGCAGCTGATCTTATTTGTTTTTCATCTTGATGTCGATGTAAACACCAGCCGGCATTTCCAGTCTTGATAATGCATCCACTGTTTTCTGGGTAGGTGCGATGATATCAATCAGTCTCTTGTGGGTTCTCTGCTCGAACTGCTCACGGGAATCTTTGTACTTATGAACGGCACGAAGGATAGTTACTACCTCTTTCTTCGTTGGAAGCGGTACTGGTCCGCTCACCGTTGCTCCGTTCTTCTTTACAGTTTCGATAATTTTCTGTGCAGATGCATCTACTAACTGATGATCATACGCTTTCAGTGTAATTCTCATTACTTGACTTGCCATAAAAAAAGTCGCCTCCTTTTCGCACTTTTACGAGTACGACAAGCGGTGACTGTACACTTACCCGTGTGTGTCCTGATGTTTGCACACGGTCGTTTCCACTCTTACAGGTGGACTTAATTGTGGGTACAGTGACTTGTCGCCAGTTTCTTTAACTTGACATTCGCTCCACGGAAAACCCGCTGTTTCTCAGCGGCAACCTCGCGCTTCAACGCTATCAATGTCACAACAGTTGTTAGTATACAAGAAAGCACGCGAAAAATCAAGGTTTTTTTTTATTTTTTTCGATTTATCCGTTTTTATGCAAAAAGAGAAATACAGGGGTGCCGTGTTGTGCACTTTTCCTATATCTCTCTCTTTTTTGACGTTTTCCAACTATTCAGAGCCCCATCTCGATTCCGCTGCGATGCATCTCGATGTAGCTTCTTGCCATATGAACAAAAAGAAAAGAACGTCCATTCATGCAAGCATGATTCGCGTTCTTTTCGTTCGCATGGCTCTGAATAGTTACAGAATGTCGGAATAATCTAAGATTGTGATGCCGGTTGCAGGATCTTCAATGACTTTCGGGTCATCTCCGGCTGCGTGGGCCTTCTGGAGGAGTTCTTCCGCCGTGTAAACCGGCATGGCAAGTTCGATCGGTTCGGACGGTTCCGGCTCTTCTTCCGGCTCTTCTTCCGGCTCTTCGATGGTTTCTTCAAACTCTTCGATTTCTTCCACAGTTTCCGGCTCTGCTGATTCCGTTTCTTCGGTTTCTTCTGTCACTTCTTCCGCTGTTTCTTCTGCGGCAGCTTCTTCGACGATTTCCGTTTCTTCCACGGCTTCCGGAATTTCTTCGGTTTCTTCTCCTCTTACAAGGTTCTGCAGATCGACGGTATTAAAGGACACCTGCTCCGTTTCTTCTTCTTCCAGATCCGGAATTTCAAATTCGTCCTGTTTCTCTTCTTCTGCCGTTTTCTGGTCGGCTGCTCTCAACTGTTCGATCATTTCCTGTTCTTCCCGTTTCTTTTTTTCTTCCAGAGCAGCTTTCTTTCTGCTGCGAAGCTCTTCGGACGCTTTCTCATCGTCCTCGTCTTCGTCTTCTTCCTCTTCTTCCTCATCCTCTTCTTCATCACGTTTCCATACCTCGGAAAGGATGAACAGAATGACCAGAAACAGAATGGCAAGTCCGATGATCATGATTCCCTCTCTGCTCTGCGCCGCCATCGACAGAAAGCCGATCACCGGAATCGTGATGATCACTTTGCTCACGGTTGCTCTCACGGTAATTTCCGTTGTGTCTCCACTGATCACATTTTTTACGGATGCGGTTCCGGCAGCGATGTCGAGGGACTGTATCGTATAGATATACTTTCCGGAATTGTCATCAACCAGGATTTTGTCTCCCGTCGCAACCGATGACGTATCTGTCTTCTTTGCGTACGTAACAGCGCCGCGGGAAATGTTGGTATTTCCCATCCCGTCTGAGACAAGTGTCGTGATGCCGGCAAACGGCGGAATCACCAGTGCGCCTGCTGACAGGATTGCAAGCAGAAGCAGCGTATTCACAATTACCTTCAGTAATTTTGACATATTCAATTCTCCTTGTATTCTCAGTCTTTGCCCCCTATTATAACCCCTTTTCTTCGATTATGCAAGAAAACGTTACGCATCGTGTCCCGGCCGCCCGGTTCCGCGTGTCGAATTTTTCGATTTTTTCTTGAAGATCTGTCCTGTTTCTTCTATACTATATACATAACCAAAGGGGGAATACTTTCATATGAATACACTGATCAAAACCATCGAAGATCTTTCCCTGAACGCATGGCCGTCTCACCAGATCGAGCTGTACGACGGATGGATTCTTCGTTTTTCTTATTTTTATACACACCGGACCAACAGCGTCGAGCAGATCGGGCCGTCCACGATTCCGGTGGAGGAAAAAGTGCAGTACTGTGAGGAGATCTACCGTCGCTGGGGTACACCGGCAATTTTCAAGATCAGTCCGCTTGTCAATCCCGGCTTTGATGCAATGCTCGCCAACCGCGGCTATGTAGTCCAGCACACGACGCACGTCATGACAATAGATCTGGCGAACTTTGCCAAAAAGGATCCTGCCGTTGCCGTGACCGTCAGCAGCTTTATCCCGCCGAAATGGATTGACAGCCTCTTTGCTTTAAAGAGCACGACGAACGTGATGCACCGCATGGTCGTTCCTTCGATGTACCGCGCCATTCCAAAAGAAACCATCTGTACCTCCATCCAGGATGAAACCGGAACGATCGTTGCCACCGGCCTTGGCATCCGCGACCGTGATTACGTCGGTGTCTATGCCATCCATGTGCATCCTGCGTACCGCCACCGCCACTACGCTTCCTCGATCTGCCGCACAATCCTCTCCGAGGGAATCCGGCTCGGTGCAACGAAAGCGTATCTTCAGGTTGTCGAGGGAAACACACCTGCGATCACACTGTATGAATCGCTCGGTTTTTCCTATCTCTATACCTACTGGTTCCGCGCGAAGAACGTGGTCTGATTTTCGTCTGATTTCACATAAAAAAGCATAGCAAAACGGCATGTCAAAATTTTCTGACATGCCGTTTTGCTCTATGTTCATGCTATAAGTGCAGTAAGATTATTCAGCAGAAGGACTGCTTAAATATTTTTCAACGCCGTCCATGGCTTCGCTCTCGTCTTTTCCGTTTGCGGTCACGGTAACTTCCTCGCCATTGTCCAGACCAAGTGTCATCATACCCATAATGCTCTTCGCATTTACTTTTTTTCTGCCGCTCTCGACGTAGATTTCACTTTCGTACTGGCTCGCTACCTGTACCAGCATGGCAACTGGTCTCGCCTCCAGGCCGCTTGAAAGACGAATTGTGATTGGTTTCTTAATCATAATACTTCTCCTCCTTGTTTCCTTCGCAAATCTTCTGCAATCTCTTTTAGTTTCCTTAATCTATGATTAACTCCGGATTTACCAACAACCGGCGTTAACATCTTGCCCAGTTCCAGAAGCGATGCTTCCGGGTATTGTAAGCGGAGCCTTGCCATCTGCTCCAGCGGTTCCGGCAGAGAAGAAAAGCCTGTGGTTTCTTCGATATACCGGATATCTTCGATCTGGCGGATCGCCGCGCTGACCGTTTTGTTGATGTTGGCAGTTTCACAGTTCACCTTTCGGTTGACACTGCCGCGCATTTCTTTTAAGATCCGCACGTTTTCCAGATTCATAAGTGCGATGTTGGCTTCCATGATGCCAAGCATCTCCACAATCTGTGCGCCTTCTTTCATATAAACCACATGGTGGTTTTTCCGGAGAACGATCCGTGCATCAATTCCAAAGCTTTTCAGAAGTTCCTGCACCTGTTCTGCTCTCGGCGCATCGGGGCAGACAATTTCGAGATGGTAAAACCGGTTGGGATCGCTGATGGAACCGGACGCTAAAAATGCGCCCCGCAGAAATGCCCGTTTGCAGCACTGACGCTGTACCACAACAGCCGGAATCGGCATTGTTAACTGCCGGTCTGTCTCGTGTAACTTCACTGCCTGCAGAATCTGACAGGTTTCTTCCCTGTCATTTGCGCGGATCAGATACGTATTTTCCTTCTGATTCAGCTTAACTGCAAGCTCTGCCTCTATATTAAATGTTTTTTTCAATAAAGTAAAGTACTTTCTTGCCACATACGCATTCTCTGTCTGAATCCGTATCGTCCCGTCCTTCTCGGAAATCTGTCCGCAGAGTGACAGGATCGCCGCTGTTTCCGCAATCTGGCAGTGGCGTGCCGTCGGAAGATGTCTCGATAATTCCTCTTTTACCTCGCTTGAGAATGACATCCTTCCACCTCTAAATTCCTTTTCGGATGGCGTCTTTTTCCAGATCCCGGTGCTCAATCCGGATTCCATAGTTCTTCGCGTTGGAAAGACGCCGGTACAGCTCGTTGGCAAGGGTTACGGAACGGTGTTTTCCGCCGGTGCAGCCGATACTGATAATGAGCTGATGCTTGCCCTCGGAAATATAATTCGGAATCAGAAAACGGATCATATCCTCTAATTTTTCCGCAAACACCTGCGCTGTCTCAAATCCCATCACATAATCCCGCACCGGAGCATCGTTGCCGGAGAGCGGGCGCATGCCTTCTACGTAGTAGGGATTCGGCAGGAACCGCACATCGAAAACAAGGTCCGAATCCGCCGGGATTCCGTATTTGAATCCAAATGAGAGCACGGTAATCATCAGATTTTTGAATTTCTGATCCTGCACGAAAATCTTATCGAGCTCCGCTTTCAGCTCTCTTGTGAGAAGCTGGCTCGTATCGAGAATGTAGTCCGCATCTTTTTTCAGGAACTCAAGTGCTTTGCGCTCTTTTCTAATTCCCTCATCCACCCGTCCAAGACCTGCCAGTGGGTGCGTTCTTCTCGTCTCTTTGTATCGTTTGACCAGCACGTCATCGGACGCGTCCAGAAACAGGATCTCATAGCAGATTCCGTTGATGCTCATCCACTCCAGAACATTCTGCAGGTCCGGGAGCGCCTGGCCGCTTCGGATATCGATTCCGACTGCCACTTTCTGGATTTCTCCGGAAGTACCGTCGGCGGTAAGCTGTGCAAATTTTTCAACCAGCGGGATCGGAAGGTTATCGACGCAGAAATATTCCGCGTCCTCCAGCATTTTCAACGCTGTACTTTTTCCCGCACCGGACATGCCGGTCACAATTACAAAACGCATGTTTTTTCTCCTTTGGTGGATAACGAAAATCAGAATTCCCCGAGGAACTGGATTTCCGGCTCAAGCTGTACGCCAAACTGTTCTTTTACTTTTGCCTGGATCTGACGGATCAGTTCCATCACATCCGATGCGGTTGCACCACCTGCATTGATCAGAAAGCCGCAGTGTTTTTCCGATACTTTTGCACCGCCGACTGCATAGCCGGAAAGTCCGGCATCCATCACAAGCTTGCCTGCGAAATAGCCTTCCGGCCGCTTGAATGCGCTGCCGGCGCTCGGATACTCGAGCGGCTGTTTCTCTACCCGCTTGTTTTTCAATTCCTGCATACGGGCAAGAATTTCTTCTTTATCTCCCGGAACAAGCATAAGTTCTGCTCCAAGTACGACGTAGCCTCTGTCTTTGATGACGCTGGCACGGTAGCCGAAGCCGAGCTCTTCTTTTTCCAGTTTCCGGATCTCACCTTCTCTTGTGAGTACAGTGACATTCTGTACAATATCCTTCATCTCTCCGCCGTAGGCTCCCGCGTTCATACGGACGCCGCCGCCTAAAGTTCCAGGGATTCCGGAGGCAAACTCCATACCGGAAAGACCGGCTTCTCTTGCCGCCCGGCTGATGGATACGAGCATGCTTCCGGCTTTCGCCCGGATTCTGTTTCCTTCCACTTCGATTCCCTGAAAGTTTTTGTAAACCGAAAGAATCACACCGTGGTAGCCCTCGTCACTTACAACGAGATTGCTGCCGTTTCCGGTGACGAACCACGGAATCTCTTTTTCTTCGCAGAGAGCCACGATTTTTCTGATTTCTTCTTCTGTATGAGGAGCGACGAAATAATCTGCCGGACCGCCCACGCGGAAGGTCGTATGATTTTTCATCGGTTCTGCGGTCTGTACCGCATCTTCCCCTGCAATTGCATAAAGTTCTCTGACAATCTCTTCTTTGATCACGATTTTTACCCTTTGCCGCATCTGCGGCCGAACATTTCATTACGAATTACTACGAATTACAGATTATACTTTTTTAGACGCGAAAGCAGCCGACATCCCTCACTTCTTCGTTCGTTCTGCCAGCCGCTGTTTTTCTTCTTCGTCTGCCCGCCTTTTTGCAGGCTCACGGGGTATTCTACCACGAACCCTCAAAAAGTGCAACGAACTTTTTCGTTCCGGCTCTTTTTTCTATCAGATCTTCCGGATTGGTATCATTTCCTACATCAGACAGTCTTTTCCATGGATTCTCGCCGGGGTGACAAGCACCATCTGATTCATAAGATTTCCTTCTGAAAGAACGGCAACGCGCAGATATTCTCTCGTGTGTCCCGTCCAGTAACGGACGCCGTCGATCTCGACTTCTTCTTCCATGAGCACTTCCAGCTCTTTTCCGAGGAAGCCTTCCATATATTCCTGTCTCCGTCTCTCGTCCAGTTCCAGCAGAACGTGGCTGCGCTTCGTCTTCTCCTGCTCCGAAATCTGGCCTGCCATCGCTGCAGCGCGGGTGCCTTCTCTTCTCGAATACTTGAAGATGTGAGTCTCGAAGAAATGAATGTCCTCGACAAAGGCGCGCGACTCTTCAAACTCCTCCTCACTCTCCTGCGGGAAACCGACGATCACATCGGTCGTCAGCGCCGGATTTCCATATACCTTACGCAGAAGATCGCATTTGTGTTTGTATTCTTCTGCGGTATATTTCCGGTTCATCCGCTTCAGTGTTCCATTGCTTCCGCTCTGCAGCGAAAGATGGAAATGCGGGCACACCTTCGGCATTGCGGCGATCGCCTCTGCAAACTCTTCGGTGATGATGCCCGGCTCCAGGGATCCGAGACGGATTCTTCTGATGCCGTCCACTGCATCAACAGCGCGGATCAGGTCGAGCAGCGTCTCTTTTTCGCCCTCCGGGAAATCGAGTCCGTAGGAGGACAGGTGGATACCGGTCAGCACGACTTCCTGGTATCCGGCCTCCACCAGACGTTTTACTTCTTCTACCACATCACTCTGGCGGCGGCTTCTGACTCTGCCGCGCGCGTACGGGATAATACAATAAGTACAGAACTGATTGCATCCATCCTGTACTTTCAGAAATGCGCGGGTGTGCTCCGCCGTTTTGCTGATCGAGAGTGTCTCGTACTCACGGTTGTGTGTCATATCCACGAGGAAGCTCTTACACTCCGCGTCGGATGGTTTTCCACCGTCCTCACGTTCTGCCAGAAAGTTTTCCAGAATATCCACAAGATCTTTCTTTTTATTATTTCCGATGATCAGATCAATCGCCGTATCCTCTTCGAGTTTTTCCCCAGCCGCCTGCACATAACAGCCGCAGGCCACGACAACCGCATCGGGATTCATCTTTTTCGCTTTGTGCAGCATCTGCCGCGATTTTCGGTCCGCAATGTTCGTCACGGTACACGTATTGATAATGTAAACATCCGCTCCCGGTGCAAAAGGCACGATCTCGTACCCTCTGTTTTCGAGGAGCTGCTGGATGGCTTCCAGCTCATATGCGTTCACTTTACATCCAAGATTATGCAAAGCTACCGTTTTTTTCATGCCATACTCCTTTCTTCTTCATCTTTATTATTAAAAATCACGAAGATTCCACTTTATCTTTGTATGTTTTCGCATTGACTTTTTCCCCTCCAGACGGTAAGATAAAGCTGTTAAATGAGGGTAATAAATAATGTTAACCAAATAACAGGGAGGATTACAAACATGAAAACAGTACAGATTTCTCTTAATTCTATCGACAAAGTAAAATCTTTCGTCAACGACATTTCCAAATTCGATTTTGATTTCGATCTGGTATCCGGAAGATACGTAATCGACGCAAAATCCATCATGGGAATCTTCAGCCTCGACCTTTCCAAACCGATCGACCTGAACGTCCATGCTGATGGAGATGCTCTTCAGACCGTACTTGATGTTCTTGCTCCGTACATTGTATAATTACGATAGAACATAAGGGCCGCGCACTCGCCGCGGCTCTTTTTTTGTCTTTGTTTATCATCAGGACCGGATCTTGTTTTTCAGAACCCCCAAAACAAGATCCGGCCTTTTTGTTCTTTAAAGCAAGTTTTCCTTAGCAGACCTCGATCGTCTCTGCGGTAGAAACTGCACGTTCCATCATCTCATCGATCACGTCGTCCAGATGGCGCTCGGAGCATTTGATGACATTCAGGTTCGGTTTTGTCACCGGATGCTTTGCAACGAAGATCGTGCAGCAGTCCTCATACGGCAGAACAGATGTCTCGTACGTACCGATTTTTTCGGAAATATCGACGATCTCCTGTTTGTCGAAACCGATCAGCGGACGGAAGACCGGCATAGTGCAGACTTCGTTGGTAACGGCGAGGGAATGCATCGTCTGGCTTGCCACCTGTCCGATACTCTCTCCGGTGATCAGGCCAAGGCATTTGTCCTGACGTGCAAACGCTTCTGCGATCTTCATCATATAACGGCGCATGATGATGGTCAGCTCGTCGTGCGGGCATTTTTCGTAGATTGCAAGCTGGATCTCGGTGAAGTTGACCACATGCAGACGGATCGGGCCGCTGTAGCGTGCAACGAGTTTTGCAAGATCCACAACCTTCTGTTTGGCTCTCTCGCTGGTGTACGGCGGAGCGTGGAAGTAAACGGCATCAATCTTAACACCGCGTTTTGCGATCATGTATCCGGCAACCGGGCTGTCGATACCGCCGGAAAGCAGCAGCATGGCCTGTCCGTTTGTGCCGACCGGCATACCGCCAGGGCCTGCGATGCTCTCGCAGTACAGATAAATCTTCTGACGCAGCTCGACGTTCAGATAGATATCCGGCTCGTGAACGTCTACTTTGAGGTTCGGGCAGACATCGAGGATGCGGCCGCCCAGCTCGCAGTTGACTTCCATTGTGTGCATCGGATAGTTTTTGTTCGCACGGCGTGCGCATACCTTAAAGGTTTTCTCCTCGGTCGGGTACAGCTCTTTCACGTAGGAAACCACTGCCTCTGCCAGATCTTCAAAGCCGGTGTCCTCTAAAATGACAACCGGGCAGATCTCGGCGATACCGAAAACTCTTGTCAGCGCATCGACAGCGCCCTCGTAATCAAAGTCTCCTTCGGTGTTGACATAGATTCGTCCCATCTCACGGGTGACCTGGAAATTTCCGTCTACCGGGGCAAGCGCGTGCTCCATCTGTACGCAGAGCGCTTTCTCGAACAGATGACGGTTCTTTCCTTTAATGCCGATCTCGGCATATTTTACCAGAAATGCTTTGTACATCATCGTTTCTTATTCTCCTTTTTTCTCAGCCAGATCGCGGAAGAACAGAGGATATTCCTCAGAAAATTTCTTCAGGATCAGGTCAGATACCTGACGCATCTGCGGATGTGCGGCGTTGGCGCTTCGAAGCCGGATAAAGTGGCGCCACTCTCTTAAGTTCATGGTCATGACGATCTCGGTTTTCAGGGAGTTCGGAAGAATGCTTCTTGCCTCCTCCGGCTTTGCTCCGAGTTCGAGCATCTGGAAGTAATACTGCTCTGCAGCTTCCATTGCTTTCTGCCATACCTCGTATTTTTTACGGTCGTTCTCGTCGTCCAGATCATAGGAAAATCCGGTTGCCAGATCGATACAGGTGATCTGGTTTCCAAATTTATCTTTCGAATAGTTGCAGTAGCGGGTGCTCTCCTGGCTGTAGCTTGCGATACGGTGGCGGACGATCTCATGGGTCACGCCGCGGTCGCACGTTACTTTTACGGTGATGGAGCCGTGCTCAATGACGGATTCATGGCCGCGTTTGATGATGCCTGCGATGAATTTCTCTGCAGTGCCTTCTCCAATGCGCTCCTCGCTCTTGTAGCAGACTCTTCCGATTTTCTCGATCCGGCGCAGCATATCCTCGTAGGATTCGGTGCTCAGGATTTCAATTTCCGGCTGTATTGTAATCATAATTTTCCTCTTTCTATTATTTCCTGGTAAATCTGCGCAGCATCGGCAGTACCTCGCGCAGCGTATCCAGGGTGTAATCAATCTGTTCCAGTGTCGTAAATTCGCTGAAGCTGAACCGCACGGCAGACTCCATCTCGGCTTTCGATGCGCCGATGGCAGTCAGCGTCGGGCTTCCGGCTCTCTTGTGTGATGAGCAGGCGCTTCCGGCGGAAACGTAGATCTGGCGGTCCTCCATCGTGTGCAGCAGCACTTCACTGCGCACATTTAAGAATGATGCATTGACAATCTGCGGCGCACCCTCTTCTTCCGGCATGCCATGGATGACCACATCGTCCAGCTCCCGTAAGCCTTCGATCAGACGGTGTTTGCAGGCACGCATCTGCGCGGTCTGCTCGTCAAAATGCCTGTAAACGATCTCAGCGGATTTCGCAAGGCCTGCGATGCCCGGCACATTGTCGGTTCCGGAACGCATGCCGTTCTGCTGGCCGCCGCCTAAGATCAGCGGACGGATTTTTACTTTCTCATCAATATATAAAAAGCCGCTTCCCTTCGGTCCGTGGATCTTGTGGCCGCTCACGGAGAGCATGTCGATGCCCATCCGTTTCGGATAAATCCGGTATTTGCCGAACGCCTGGATCGCATCGACATGAAAATACGTTTTCGGATTTTTCGCCTTGATTCTGCGTCCGATCTCCCCGATTGGCTCAACAGAACCGATCTCATTGTTGACATACATAATCGAAACGAGAATCGTCTCCGGCGTGATCGCTTCTTCGAGTTCGTTCACATCCACAAGGCCTTCTTTATTTACCGGCAGGCGCGTAATACGGAATCCCTGCTCCTCCAGAAATGCCAGCGGTGCCGACACGGCCGGGTGCTCGATCGCGCTTGTGATGATGTGGTTTCCCGTTCTCTTATTTGCCATTGCTGTTCCGACGAGCGCCCAGTTGTCGGACTCTGTGCCACCGGAGGTAAAGAAAATTTCTTTTTCTTTGACTTTCAGAATCTTTGCCAGCGTTTCCTGGGCGGTTCTGATATATTGTTCTGCTTCTACCCCTTTTTGATGCATCGCAGACGGATTTCCATAATGATTTACCATCAGATCACAGACGAGATCTGCGGTTTCCTGATAAACACAGGTGGTTGCGGAATTGTCCAGATATGCTTCCATTATCTTGTTCGTTCCCTTCCTTCTAAAAGATACACCAGAATGGAAAGCACGGTCATTCCGGCCGTTTCCGTGCGCAGAATGCGCTTTCCGAGCGTAATCGGCTCTACCTTTTCCTTCATGGCCATTTCCACTTCCGCTTCGTCGATGCCGCCCTCCGGTCCGATCAGGATCGCAATAGATTCACCCGGTTCAATGGATTCCAGAATTCTTCTCGTTCCTTCCATCCCCTCTGCGTTCTCATACGGCATCAGGCGAACGTCTGATTCTGCCATCATTGCAAGCGCCTGCTGAAATGTAACAGGCATGTGTACCGTCGGAATCTGCATCCGTTTGGACTGCTTTGCCGCACCAAGCGCGATCGTCTGCCAACGCTCTGCTTTCTTTTCCGCCTTTTTCCGGTCCAGCTTCACAACGCAGCGTTTCATCTCCACCGGAACAATTTCCGTCGCACCAAGTTCCACTGCTTTTTGGATGATCAGTTCCATTTTGTCACCTTTTGGCAGACCCTGAAACAGTACAATTCCGGACGGGAGTTCTCTGTCTGCTGCTGTGACTTCTTCTACTGCGGCAAGAACCTCACCTTCCGGGAAATCCGAAACGGCACAATGATATTCCTTTTCGCCTCCGGTACTGACCAGTATTTTTTCGCCCGGCCGCATGCGGAGCACATTTTTGATGTGATTAACGTCACTGCCCGTGATGTGGACAGTGCCGTCATAAATCTGACTTTCTTCTACAAAAAAACGGTACATGAATCTGTTCTCTTTCTCTTCTGGTGTTTCGCTTTTCTTAATTTACATCGGTTTTCTTGCTGTAACAGAAACCCATTCGCCCTGATGTGTAACTTCAACTACTTCAAGTCCCGCTGCAACGACTGCCTCTTTGACAACTTCCTCTTTCACATCGAGAATGCCGGATGTGATATAAACAGCGCCCGGCTTCATCTGGTGTACGATTACCGGCGTCAGCGGAACAAGAACATCTGCAAGAATATTGGCGGTAACGATATCGTATTTCTCGTATCCGACTTTGTCCTGTACTTCTTTGTCATCAATGATATTTCCGATCATCATATCAAACGCTTCTACCGGAATTCCATTGACTTCTTTGTTTTCCTCAACCGCAGGAACCGCACACGGATCGAGATCTGTTCCGACCGCATGACGCGCACCAAGCTTCAGTGCAATAATCGAAAGAATACCGCTTCCGGTTCCGACATCAAGCAGCTCGGTATCCTTTGTCACATATTTCTTTAACTGACGGATGCAAAGCTGTGTTGTCTCATGCATACCCGTTCCAAAGGCTGTGCCCGGATCGATATGGATGATCATTTTATCCCGGTCTTCCGGCTTTACTTCCTCCCAGGACGGGATGATCAGAATGTCGTCCACATAGAACTGTTTGAAATACTGTTTCCAGTTGTTGATCCAGTCCTTGTCCTCTGTCTCAGACTCTGTGATGGTGCACTCTCCAAGGTCCAGGAACTCCTGCATTTCTGCAAGTGCCGCGCGGACATCTGCAAGAACCTTCTCCTTGTCCTCATCCACATCGAGGTAAAAATTCAGATAGGCAATGCCGTCGTCATCCGGAATATCCGGCATGATATCCACGAACATCTGCTGTTTGTCGCTCTCGGTCAAAGGCTGTTTGTCCTGAATTTCCACGCCTTCGATTCCCACATCGGCCAGAGTGGAGATCACAATGTCTTCCACTTCCGATCTTGTTTTTAATGTAAATTTATTCCATTTCATTGTTTAAACTCCTTTTTGCGCTTCTCTTTTCCATACGTGCAAAGAAAGCCACATTTATCATACACGATATCGTTCCTGTTGTAAATGTTATTTTCGGCTTTTACGGCCCGTCTCAATCCGAAATCTTTGTCAGAAAGCCATCTTTTTTCGCCTTCTGATAACGCCATATCAGCCCGAGTGTGGATAAAATGCGAACCCCAAGATCTATCAGGTTGAACCGGTACAGTGCCGTAAGATCTGCCCCAAGTGCCGTATACAGACGGACACCAAGCAACGGCAGAACACTGTTGGTCAGCGTCGTCATCATCGTAAAGAGGCCGATCAAAAGCGAACGGTTCTTTTCCGGTGCGGCATTTAAAAGAATCTGTACCGTGCAGAGTGCAACGGCACACTGTGGAGCGTTCAGAACCGTCATCAGAACAATAAAAGTAACCCCGTGGTACGCCAACGGTAAATGTGGAACCAAAATCATAATAACCGGGCAGAAGCAAAGACCGATCCCGGCGAAAATCAGTGCAAAATCCGGCGATTTTTTCCGGACAACCTTCGCGATCATTCCAACTGCCGCAAGCTGGCCGATATTGAAAACACCGTTGCAGATGGAAAGTGTCATCTCCGACATTTTGCAATATTTGACCTGTCCTAAATACCACATGCTCCAGTCAAGCTGCCAGGTGATATAGAAAAAGACCACCGGCACGAAAAACCAGCGCAATGCTTTATTTTTCCCCACGCTTGTGATCGCCTCCAGCAGATCAGAAACAGAAAAACGTGAGGATGCCTTCCCCGCTTCTACCGGAGCTTTGCCCTCCTCCTGCTGTTCCACCGGAATTTTTTTGATTGCAGCGGCCTGCAGCAAAACACAGACAGCACACAGATAAAAGAAGCTTCGGAGTACCAGAAGCTTTCCATCGGCCGTGTGGCATCTTCCCATCAGAATCCCGCAGATCACCGGTGCAAGAATGCCAATCACAAACATGAACTGATTCCGAAAGGCATAGACATCGTTTCGCTGCCGCAGTGAAACCGCAGCACCAAACATTGCCTGCCACTGCGCATTGTAAATAGCAAGCGCCCCCGCAGTAAATGCCAGTGATACAAAAAACAGCTCCATACATCTCTCGCCGAGTGCCGGTACACTTCCAAGAAATGCATAGCCGGCACACATCACAAGAAGCGTAAGCATCGGTATCGTCTTTGTCGACTTCAGACGATCCGCCAGAATTCCAAGCGGCAGCAGTGCTGCACACGCTACAATGTTCGGCACCATCTGGATAATGCCGATCTGACTGTCGGTTGCACCCATGTTTGTCGCATACAGATTCAGACCGAAACCGTTAATCGATGTGATATATTGCAGAAATACACCCTCGACGGCAAACAGCAGCATGATCTGCGCAGATGGCGGCATCTTTTTTGCCCGGTAAAACAGACTCTTTTTCATTGCTTCATCCCCCATGCCTTCTTTTGTCATCTTCACGTTCCTGCCCCCTGCCGGATACGTAAAGATTCTGCTTTCATAATGGCAATTTCATGTTCAAATGTCAACAGAAATACCCGGATCCAATGTGAGAATTTTAACGGCATTTTCTGTCAATATTCACAAAAGAAAAAAGGGCATTCTCCCTGTTGAATGCATGAGTTTGGCATAAGAAAAAGGAGCCCCCGTTTTACCTGGGGCTCCGCCTATTGGAAATGTTTATAGCAATCTCAGAAACTATAGCAAGACCAGAAAATAACGCAAAAAAGGCAGTGCTGCAGGGCGCGAATTACAAGGAACGGATTTGAAGGCGTACCGGGGTACGACGAAAATCCGTGACGCAGTAATTCACGTTCTGCAGTGCTGAATTTTTTGCGTTATTTTCTGATCTTGCTATAAATTCATCTCCCACCGCCGAACGTGTTTTCTTGCCGGAAGAGGATAAAAAAATTCAGCACTGCTTTTTTGCGTTATTTTCGGGGTTTCTATCAGAATTCGATCTCGCGCAGATATCTGTGCAGCGCATCCTGCCAGGTCGGCAGTTTCTCGAATCCGTTCTCGGTCAGTTTCTCTTTGCTCATGCGGCTGTTGGACGGACGTTTTGCTTTTGCCGGGTACTGGTCAGAGCTTACCGGTGATACACTTACTTTTCCGTAAGCCGGATCGATCTCAGCGGCCTGTTTGAAAATCTCGCAGGCGAACTCATACCAGGAGCAGAGTCCCTCGTTTGTTGCATGGTAGCGGCCGTAGTTCTCTTTCTCTGCCATGTCAACAAGCAGGCGGGACAGGTCGTAGGTGTAGGTCGGGCTTCCTACCTGATCATCTACAACAGTCAGATGATCGTGTGTCTTTCCAAGGTTCAGCATGGTCTTGATGAAGTTCTTTCCGTTCACGCCGAATACCCATGCGATGCGGACGATGTAGAATTTTTTCACCCATTTCTCTACCGCGAGCTCTCCCTCGTATTTCGTCTGGCCGTATACGTTCAGCGGATGACGCTCATCATCCGGCTCCCACGGGCGGGTACCCTGGCCGTCGAATACGTAGTCGGTGGAGATGTAGATCATTTTGCAGTCAAGGTCATGGCAGACTTTTGCGATGTTCTCGGTTCCGACTGCATTGACCTGATGTACTTTTTCTTTTTTGTCATCATCCTCAGCAAGGTCTACAGCGGTCCATGCTGCACAGTGGATTACGACATCCGGGTTTGCTTCGGTAATGACTTTTCTTACGCTTTCTGCATCGGTGATATCCATTTCTTCAATATCAACGCCGATTCCTTCATGACCGCGTTTTGCAAGTTCATTCATGACGTCATGGCCGAGCTGGCCTTTTACACCTGTTACAAATACTCTCATAATGGTTCTCCTTTTTTCTGATTTTGTTATCGTTATGTTTTGTCTGTCTCTTGTTTTTCAGTCTGATTTTCTGTTTGTACCATGAGTATAAAGGATGACGTTATGTCATGGTCAAGCACTTTTTTCAAAAACTGCCCCGGATTTTTCTTCCGGGGCAGTTTTCTTCAACGCTGTTCGCTTTTATTTGTCGATATATTTTCCGTTCATCACATCCATCAAGTACTGGCCGTACTGGTTTTTCTTCAGTGGCTCGATGTCGGTCAGAAGCTGGTCTTTGCCGATCCAGCCGTTCAGGTAACCGATCTCCTCGAGGCACGCAATCTTGCGGTGCTGATGCGTCTCGATGGTTTTTACGAAGTTGGTTGCCTCTACCAGACTCTCATGTGTACCGGTATCCAGCCAGGTAAAGCCCTGTCCAAGAAGCTCAACGTTCAGGCTGCCGTCTTCCAGATAGATCCGGTTCAGGTCGGTGATCTCAAGTTCTCCGCGCGGTGACGGTTTCAGGTTCTTTGCATACTCTACGACTTTGTTGTCATAGAAGTACAGACCTGTAACACAATAGTTTGATTTCGGTTTCTCCGGTTTCTCTTCGATGGAGATGGCTTTTCCCTCGGAGTCAAATTCTACGATCCCGAAACGCTCCGGATCATCTACATAATAGCCGAATACGGTTGCGCCTTTTCCGGTCTCAGCGTTTTCTACTGCTGCTTTCAGGCGTTTGTTCAGACCGTGTCCGAAGAAGATGTTGTCGCCGAGCACCATGGCAACGGAATCATCCCCGATGAACTCCTCGCCGATGATGAAGGCCTGTGCCAGTCCGTCCGGGCTTGGCTGTACCTTGTAGGAAAGCTGTACACCGAACTGATGGCCGTCACCGAGCAGTGCCTCGAAACGCGGGGTGTCCTGCGGGGTGGAGATGATCAGGATGTCGCGGATGCCTGCATTCATAAGAACAGACAGCGGATAATAGATCATCGGCTTGTCATAGATCGGGAGAAGCTGTTTCGATGTTACCATAGTTAACGGATAAAGACGTGTGCCGGAACCTCCGGCAAGTACGATACCTTTCATAATTCGTTACTCCTTTTTCGTATATGATACCTCTAGTATAACCTCATTCCCGGAAACGCGTCAACCCGTATCGTAACGTAACCGTTACTGTTCACTCAGCAGTGAAACACTTGCTGTTTCGCTGCGTAAGAACATGTTTCAGGTGTGAGCAACCCTCCTTTTGCGAAGCAAAACTTTAAATGAGGGTTGCGAATGTTACAGTTCGCTGGGCACCAGTGAACTGTAACACGTAACGGTGTGTGATAACTTTGTGACGTTTCTGTTATCAGCAGCTGTATTTCGTCAGTTTCTGGCGGGAATAGATCGAGCTGTTGCGGTTGAATACGTAGGCCGCGGTGCAGACAATAAAGAAATATGGCAGATAATCGTAGCCAAAAATCTCGCCGCCGATGAAAATAGCCGCCAGTAAGGTATTGGTTCCGCCGCCGAAAACCGCCGCATAGCCAAGCGCCGCGGAAAGCTCCACCGGAATACCGAACAGATTGCCAAGGACTGCTCCCAGGGTTGCTCCGATGGTAAACAGCGGTGTTACCTCGCCGCCCTGAAACCCGGCGGACAGCGTCAGAATTGTCAGGATAAATTTCAGCGCCCAGTCATATGCATATACCTTTTCCCCATGAAATACCGCTTCCACCAGATTCGTTCCAAAGCCGCAATACCGTCCGCGGTACAGAAGCAGGAACAGAATGCTAAGGATAACACCGATGGAGAAAACACGCACCAGCGGATTTTTGATTTTTTCGCCGAGATATTTTTTCGTGTGCTTTAAGCACCAGGCGAAGAGGCCGCCTGTGATTCCAAAAATAATACCAAGTGTAATCAGACGCACCAGCAGGAACGGTGTCAGGCTTTCGCTGATGTGGACAGCCAGATTTTCTTTGCGGATTCCAAGCAGGGAAGCTACAGCGCTCGCAGAGAAAGATGCGGTAAACGCCGGAAGCAGTGCCTCGTACCGCATTTCACCTGCAGCGAGCACTTCTACTGCAAAGATCACAGCTGCAATCGGCGTTCCGAACATGCCCGCAAAGCCGGCAGCCATACCGGTTACCAGAAAGATACCGGGCGCGTTTTTAAACGGTAATTTTTTACCGGCAAAATAGGAAAACACAGCACCGATCTGAACGGCAACACCCTCCCTGCCGGCACTTCCACCGAACAGATGCGTCAACGCCGTTGAGAGCATTGCCAGCGGAATCATGCAAAGCGGAAGCTCTGTCTCCTCCTCATACGCTACATCAAAAATCAGACTCATGCCTCCTTTTCCCCTGCCACCGAATTTCTGATTGACTGCCACGATCACAAGACCTGCCATAGCGAGAAACGGCAGACACCAGAAAAGATGTGCCACGCGAATAGCCGTGACTTTCAAAAGCAGACGGCAGAACAGCGCCTCAATCAGACCGACTGCCGCACCGAGCGGAACGCCGGTCACACCGAGCAGCAGCAGGGCGCCGTAGGTGCGAAGGGATTTCTTCAGTTCTTCTTTCATTCTCTTTCTCTCCTTTTCGAATTCTGCTGTTATCATATCACGAAGCGGACAGATTGTGAACTATGGATACCTTTTCCTCCATACTCTTTGCCAGTGCGTCGGCAAATTTTTCCTGCATCCGGATTGCTTCTGTCATCTCCTGCTCCGTAAACTGCGCCGCAGCTTCCTCCTCGGACTGAAACAGCGGAAGAACCAGCTCTCTCGCATACTGTTTTCCCGTTTCAGTCAGACTGATGATTTTTTCCCGCCGGTTTGCCGGATTGACTTCCATTTCGATATATCCTGTTTTCGTTTTTAGTCCGTTTTCGTACTTTTTGTTTTAGTGTTTTTTTCTTCCTTTATCAAGATTTCCAAAAGCCTCTTTTTTCCGTATATTTTCCGGCATTTTTCAAATACTAGCAACTGTCCAGACACTGTTAGGGAAAGGAGATTTTGAAGATGAGAAAAATCAGAAGAGTGTATATGACGCTGGCATTGGCGGTATTACTGGCCGGGATGACGGCCTGTGGAAACAACACCACGAATGACACCGGAAATGGCAATACCAACACGGAGAGCGACATGGGACAGACGGATAACAGAAACGATGTCCATACGACAGAGATGCCGTCAAACGACAATGTAAATGATGTGACGGAGGGCACCGATGGGAATGCCAACGGTACGAACGGTACAAATACCGGGGATAGAAATACCCTTGGAGATGATGTCGGCGACGCCGCTGAAGATGTGACCCGTGGTGTCGGTGAGGGCGTTGAGGATGTCGGCCGCGCGGTGGACGATGTGGTAAGCGGCGGCGACAATGAGACGCAGAATCCGCAGGAAAACGGAGCAACTACACAGAATGGAGCGGGGATGGCACAGTAAATATGCACTTCTGCTGCTCCCGTATCTAAAAAACTTCCCTTGGCGAACGATATATGCAGGTTCGCCGGGAAGTTTTTTTACTGCCAGGCACATCAGCACCTGGTTTGATCCGTCAATTTTGATTTTTTCTTTTACAGACCGCATCTGAATTTTCTGCCCTTTGCGCCAAGAATGCTGGCCATCTGATCGCCCCACGCTGCACGCTCTGCATAAATATCAACCCGTTCCAGATCTCCGCTCCGGTCCACAAAGGCAGGGAACAGGAATCCACAGATAGGATTTCCCGGCTCGTATTCTCCAACCAGCGGGCAGACAGCGCAGATCAGATAGGGGAACATCTCCTCGGATTCCCCCAGGCGCTCTTTATCGGAAGCCTTTGCAGGAATATCATACCGGTCATAAAACATGTAAATGGCATAAGCCCCGTGAATCTGCAATCCTTCGATCAGGATATCATAGAACGTTTCCAACAGCGCATCGTTCTTCAGTCCGCATTCCCGCAGCGCCATCAGCATCTGCCAGATACTGCCCGGCCCCTGGGATGTTTCCGGAAAACGGTATTCCCGCAGCTTCTCATTCGATTCCGCAAACGGAATTTTCTTGGCAATCGCCAGATTCCTGGCCTTTTCCGAACCGGACAGTTTCAGAAAATGAATGTTGAAACTGCCGTCATACTCCCCACCCGAATCCGTATAGCAACCCGCCATCCGCACAAACGAAGTCCGCGCCGGCGTCATCCTCCTCGTCAGCTCCAGCATGTCTTCCCGATTAATCATACATTCCCTCCGACAGTAAAGATATTCGAAACTCTCTGCCTTTGATCTTATCATAACATGCTTTTTCTGTCAGCAGGTTTTTAAATTGCGTTCTTTCTCTCCATCTGATAAAATCGAAACAGTATCTCGCATTTTATAATTTTGATATAGAGAGATGTTGGGACAAAACACCTTTTGACTCAATATCACAGAAAGGACGACACATGAAATTAGCAGTAATCAGTGATCTTCACGGGAATTATTATGCGCTCGCAAAGGTGCTGGCATTTCTTCGCAGTCAGGAGATCGACGGTATCATCGGGCTGGGAGATTTTGTAACAGACGGGCCTTTTCCGCAACGGATGATGAGAGTGCTTCGCGAAATGCAGGAGGAGTTTCCCTGCTATCTGGTGCGGGGAAACAGGGAAGAATATCTGCTGGAAAATATCCGGCATCCGCAGAACTGGAAGGCAGGTTCCTCGACAAGCGGACTTTTGGATTATACGTTTCGGAATCTTACCGGACAGGATCTGGAATTTTTCGAACATCTGCCGACAGACGGTGTTCTGGTCGGAAAAATAAATGAATCAGGCCGGCTGATTCCTGTTTTTGTTCCGCAGGAAGAAATCACACCGGATACCTGCCGCGAATCTCTCTTCCCGGCACTTCGTCTCTGTCACGGCGCGCCCGGAGAACTCCGTGGGAATTTCGGTCTGCATCCGGAGCTTTTGCTGTCCCATCTGAAAAATCTCGATGCCGCAATCCTGCTCGGCGGGCACAGCCACAAGCAGGAGCAAAGAGAATATGCCGAAAAAACATACCTGAATCCCGGTTCCCTTGGGCTTGCGCTTGATGGAGTCGGCGGCCATGCCCATTTCGCGATTCTGACGCTGGAAAACAGCACATGGCAGATCGAATGTTTTCAGATTCCCTACGATCTCGAAGGCTACCTCGCCGAATTCGACCGCGCCGGGCTGGAAACGCATGGCAGTGTCCTTGCCCGTTCCTTAAAACGGACATTGACCTGCGGCGTGAATTATTTTTATCTCACCGTAAAACGAGTGCGTGAACTCGCCGATGCACTGGCACTGACCGATCTGGACGAAGAGGTCTGGAAAAAGGCGGAACAGGAACTGAAATAACCGTCCATTCAAAAGACGGCAGGCTGTGTACTCACACACAGCCTGCCGTCTGTTTCTATTCCCTAACTTCTATTTTTCTTTTCGAAACACAACCGTCTCAAATCTTCTGACCACTCCATCATACTCTCCCGTCATCGGCTGGTATGTTTCCGTATCCATCGGAAATGCAGCCGGTTCAGCTCCGTAGTTCTGTACAAACAGATACTTGTATTTCTCATCCTCCCTTGTTGCAACATCGAGCCCTTCCGGGATTTCGGCTGCCGCGCGTTCCAGGCCTTTTTCTTCTGCCAATTTCCGGCAGAAGTCATCGTAAAATGCCTGTTCAAAATCTGCGCAGACATAATACGCCTCGCCCTCTCCAAATACATTTTTCGTCAGTGCCGGATATCCCGCATAGAAATCGTCACGGTATGCCAGCAGCGTTTCGGCACCGTTCGTTTTTACCAGGTCGCAGAAATTTCGGATTTCATATGTCTTTCCTTCTCCCACACCCGCATTCACATCCTGATCATACAATGCGTCCAGCTCGGTGCTCCGCAGGCCGAATACATCCATCAGTCCGTGCGGGGTTCCGCCGAGGAAACAGAGGTCGTTTTCATCCACAACTCCCGACCAGTATGTCATCACAAAGGTGCCGCCGTCTGCCACGAAATTCCGGATTTTTTCCTCAATTCCGGCCCGAAACAGATACAGCATCGGTGCAAAGACAATCCGGTAGCCGGAAAGACTCTCCTCCATATCAAGGAAATCCACATTCACACCCAGTTTCCGAAGACCGCCATATACTTTCTTCACGGTATTCATGTAATGCAGTCCCATATTCCGTGGTCCCTGCGCATCCTCCATGGCCCAGCGGCTTTCGCAGTCATGCAAAATTGCAGCCTGTGCCTTCGTCGTGCTTCCCGCAATCTGCGCCAGATCCAAAAGCGCCTCGCCCGTCTCTGTCACCTCACGGAACACGCGCGTATCCTTTCCGCCGTAGTGGTCAATGACCGCCCCGTGGAACTTCTCGCTCGCACCGCGGCTCTGGCGGATCTGGAAATACTGGACACTGTCGGAACCATGCGCCACTGCCTGCAGCGATGCCGCCTTTAAAAGCCCAGGCCGTTTCAGCTTGCTGACACTCTGCCAGTTCGTGCTTGTCGGGCAGGACTCCATCAGAAGGAACGGTTTTTTCATCAAACTCCGCATAAAATCGTGCTGCAGTGCCGCATCAAGCGCAGTCACCTCTTCTGCTTCCTTGTGCCAGGTCGGATAATTATCCCATGACACCACATCAATCAGATCCTTGAACTTATGATAATTCAGTCCCTGGAAATCATACATCATGTTGATTGTCACCGGAAGTTCGGAACCGCCCGCGCGGATCGCTGCTTTTTCCCAGGCAACAAAGTCTGCTGTCTGATCTGTCACAAACCGTTTCCAGTCAAGATTCAGTCCGTGAAGCCCCATCTCACCCTTTGGGGACGGACTCTCAATCTGCTCAAAATTCTGATACGAATGGCTCCAGAACGTTGTATTCCACGACATATTCAATGCATCAATCGTCTCATATTTTTTCTTCAGCCACCCCTGAAATGCCTTCTGGCAGAGCGGGCAATGGCATTCTCCACTCAGTTCATTCGAAATGTGCCACATTTTTACCGCCGGGTGCTTTCCAAACTTCTCGCTCAGCAGGCGATCAATTTTCCCCACCTTTTCCCGGTAAACCGGCGAAGTATAACAGTGATTATGGCGTCCGCCGAACAGATTTTTCGTGCGGTCCGCGTTTACGCGCAGTACCTCCGGGTATTTGTCTGCAAGCCACTTCGGGCGTGCTGCAGACGGTGTCGAGAGAATTACTGAAATCTCATTCTTATACAGCTGATCCATGATCTTTTCCAGCCATTCCAGGTGGTATACACCCTCCTCCGGCTCGAGCACAGACCAGGAAAAGACACCAAGCGTCACCTCGTTGATATGCGCCTCCTTCATATATTCGATATCCTGCTCCAGAATTTCCGGCATCGCAAGCCACTGCTCCGGGTTATAATCCCCTCCATAGATAAATCCACTCTGGTTCATGTTCGTTTTCCTTTCTCTGTTCATCGAAATATCGTCTCCACGTGCAGCTTCTCAATTTTGCAGGCACATCCATCCGCTGCATCCGGCTGCTTTTCCAGAAAAATCGGATCACCCGGATGCAGAGGATAGACAACGAGTTTCAGTTTCTCCGGAAACTCAAAATAGCCAAGGCTTAACAGGGCCTCCTGACCGGTATAGAAATAATCGTTGATTTTCTCTTCCCCATCAAACACTTCCATACGGTTTCCGTACCAGGTCAGAAAAGCAAACGCATCGTGATAATTTTTTTCGCCCGGATAAGCAAGCTTCAGTTCGTATACTGCTTTCTCTTTATCCTGCTCTTTGCAGACAAGCTCTGCCTCCGGCTCCTGTGCTTTGTAAATACGCTCATACAGCGTAAAGTTTCCTCTTTTTCCACACTCTTTGAAATCCACAATGCCTTTTTCCACTGCCGGATACACAGCGATCATGGTTTTTCCACTGCCTGTCACAACAAGCTCACCGTTTTCTTCCCAGACATAATTTTCGGAAAGAACGAGATAATCCTGATCCAGATGCACCTTCCATGCATTCAGCGCCTCCTGCCGGGAAATCAGGCAGAGTTCTGCGCGCGCATCGCCCTCCCACTGAATCTGCGGGTCGAGATCACCGTAAAATACGAACGCATCTCCCTTTTTCGTATGTAAAACGCAGAGCGGTGTGGCAAGTGCCGTGTGAAGAACCGCATCGTTTAGTTTCATATTGTACGGAAAAAATCCATACATTCCCTCTTTCAGGTCAAATGCCGGAAATCCCACGCTCGCTTTTCCATCCAGGAGTCCCTCCAGTTTCACCTGTGGATGATCATCCATCTTCCATCTTCTCTGGTAATTGTTAAAAAAGACGTATCCATGGTCCGCATCGTGACGGCACGCTGTCCGAACCGTGTGCATATCTCCCGGCAGAATCCTTATCGTTGGAATTTCAGACCGAAGTGAGGCCATATCCTCGCCAAAATCATTCAAAAACAGCGCCAGCAGCTTGATCTCCCGATAGCTGTCCGAGATTGTTCCGTACTGCCGGATCGGCGCGTTGAAATCGTAATTGATCTCCGGCAGGTCGTTCAGATATCCTGTCGCGCGGCTCTCCTGCAGGGTGGACAGTTTTCCCTTCGGATTGCTGCCGCCGTGGTACATATAGTAGCCGAGCAGCCCTGCTCCACTTCCCATTTTTACGGTAGACATCGCTCCGACATCGCATCCCTTCGCCACCGGTCTTCTGTGCATGGTAACCTGAAGCCCGCCTCCAAGTTCTGCCGTCAAAAACGGAAAATCCTCCTCGTTGTAACTGTTTGCATTTTCCACATGATGATCACACGCAATCAGTGCATCGTTCCTTGTGTGGCTGAACACAAAGTTTGCGTTCGGCTCAATCTCGCACGTTCTCTGATCCCATGGTGCTTCACAGTAGCCGCCCATGACCGGAAGCAGATCGCCGATGCAGGCTCCGCCCCAACCGGTCGCCGTGTACAGCGGCACATCAAAGCCAATTTCCTTTGCCATTGCTGTCAATGTGCGGATATGCGCCTCGCCCTCCGGTCCCTGCAGACCGCCGACGTGGCCGTACTCATTCTCGATCTGAATACCGATCACCGGACCGCCGTCCTTTTCCATGCATCCATCGACCTGCGCATAAACCTTTTTCCAGAACCGTCTGACATAGCCAAGATATTCCTCGTTGTTACAGCGGATCGCCATGCCCTCTTTCTCTCTCTCGATGATCCAGTCCGGGAATCCGCCGTTCCGCACTTCCCCGTGCACAAACGGTCCGATACGCAAGAATACCGACAGTCCGACTTTCCGGCACAGTCTTACAAACGTTCCGATATCCCGGCATCCTTCAAAATCAAACACATTTTCCTCTTCCTCGTGGTGAATCCAGATCACATAGGCCGAGACGACAGAAACTCCGCCCGCCTTTATTTTGCGCAGTGATTCCTCCCACCACTCTTTGCGGTACCGACTGTAATGCATTTCGCCCATCACCGGAAACCACGGTTTTCCATTTTTAATCAGATAATCCCTGCAATAGCTGTACTCTGCTCTCATCGTCTTATTGTCCCTCTCTTTTTACTGTCTGCAGACAGAAATTCCGCATCATGCCGTACATCGGCGGCGATGAAATTCGGATTCCGGCAGTGACTTCCTGCGGTTTTCTGATTTCGCATGTCACTTTGTAGCCGGTCCATGCATGTTCTGTCGGATGAATCACAGTCTCTTCTTTTCCCTCTTCCGTATTGAGGAACAGCCGCACATCCACATTTGTTGTATCGGTTCCCTGAAAGGCAACAGATAATGTATACGTTCCTGCCTCCTGTACCTTTACCGTCTGGCAGATCGAAAACGTAAAGTTTTTCGGTGCTTCTACGCGTACCGCATTCACCGGCGGAGCTGGGAACGGATCGACAAACTCCGGAAACAGCTGTACTGCAACGGCATCCTCGGATTTTTCTACGTTCCAGCGCGCCAGGCCGTCTTCCCAGCCGACATCGAGCAACAGATTCTCCGCCTCCGGCAGCTCTTCCACCACGCAGATCTTCGCATGTGCAGCAAACGGAACACCTTCCACATTTCCTGTCACATCATATTCGCCTGTCACGCGTGTGTCCGGCACTTCGTTCCAGTTTACCCGCCGCTGCTCCACCATTCCGTCATACAGCAAAACCGGGAGCATCTCCGGCAGACCGCATGCTTCGTCTTTTACTACGGTCATTGGCTCCGGCTCGTAAATCTTGGCCGGTTTTTCCGGACAGGCATCATTCCGTGTAAACAGGAAAGAACGAATGCCCTCCATGATGGTTCCCTTCTCCTCCAGCAGACCCATATTTTCCGACCAGCCGCCCTCACCGTCTTTCGGAACACAGATCGGTTCCCAGTAATAGATACCCTGCCCCATTTCATCCGGCAGCGAAGCAACGATATTGGCAACCAGATCCAGCACCTGCTTCTGTCCGGCAGGCGTCGCCGGAAATCCTGCGATTTTTTCCTGCTGTTCATCGATAAACCCATGCGCACTCTTTCTCCATGCATGCGCCGTCTCAACGACCATAATCGGCTTTTTGTAATCCTGGATCAGCTTCGTCATTGTCTCTTTCAGATCCGTGAAAGTGCCGTGCCAGAATGGATAATAGGAAAGTCCGATCAGGTCAAAATCCTCGAGTCCTGCCTCAAAGGAACAGTCAAACCACTCTTTCAGATAGAAATACCGTCCGCCCTGGTCGAGATGGATCATAACCTGCATCTCATCTTTTCCGGCTGCAGCCCGCGCACCGCGGATTCCGGCATTTACAAGCTGTACCATTTTTGTATAATCCGGCAGCTCTCCGTCCGGAAACAGAAGGCCGCTTCGGATCTCATTTCCGATCTGAACAATATCCGGCAGAACGTCCTCCTCTTTTAATGCCGTCAGCGTATCTCTTGTATAAGAAAAAACAGCCTCTTTTAATTCTTTAAAGCTTAAGTTTTCCCAATCTTTCGGCTTTCTCTGCTGACCGGGATCCGCCCAGAAATCAGAATAATGGAAATCCAGCATAAAGCTCATGCCATGTGCCCGGATCCGTTTTGCCATCGCCAGTGTATGCGCATAGCTGCAGTATCCGCCGGACTCCCTGACATGCTCCGGCGCATTCCAAATACGGAGCCGTACGGAATTTACCCCGTATTTCTGAACGAGATCCAGCGGATCCATAACAGTTCCGTCAAAGTCCTTCACCTGTACTCCGGCATCTTCCAGCTCCGGTATAAAAGATAGATCCATTCCCTTCTGAAATTCCATTGTTCTGTCCTCCCTGCTACGTTAGTTTGTCGATTTTCGGAATAAAATGTCGTAATCCAGCATCGTCTTCTTCTCATAATTTTCCCCTCGGAGCCGCTGGATCAGCTGACGCACGGCTGTGCCTCCCATCTGGGATGCTGCCACACTGACTGCTGTAACTGCAGGGGAATAGCAGTCCAGATTGGTGCTGTTGTAGAGCGAAGCAATCGCGACGTCCTTGGGAATTCGATAGCCTTCCGCCTGGAGCCGGGACATCACCATCGTACAAATCTCGTCGTCGCCACAGATGATGCATTCCACTTTTTTGGATATAATATTTTCAATGATCGCATCCAGAAACTCCATACGGATCGAACCATTGTAGAAAAGCTGATCCTTCTCGGAAATTCCATTTTTAATCAGCGCCCGGCAGAAACCTTCGTGACGCTTGCGGTCTACGTTATAGCTCATATCCTTGACAAGAAACGCAAATCTGCGGAATCCCTTTCCGATCAGCAGCGTTGTCATTTTCTCTGCCGCACCCTCATTGTCGGTATCCACCTGGATAATGTTGTCATACCGGCATGTTCCCGTCAGTGCTGTCGGGAAATTTGCCTGACTTAAATACTGCAGCGCACGGTCATCCTCAAGCGCACGTGTCAGGAGCATACCATCCACCCGGTTCGACTCCACCAGCGACTGCAGCTCTGAAATATCATGCGCGTTGCTCGTCGTAATCAGCACATTGTACCCGAGCATCGATGCCGATTCGCAGACGCCGAGCAGACAGTTCTGGAAATAAACACCGCTTCCATAATAAACGTCTGAAGGCAGTACCACGCCGATGTTGTGCGTCACCGTTCGGGTCCGCGCCATCTCCTCCCGCTCTTCTCCCCGTTTTGCCACCTCGAGAATCCGGTTTCTGGTCTTCTCTCCGATTCTGCCCTTACCGGACAGTGCACGGGAAACGGTACTTTTTGATACCCCTATCTCTTTTGCAATTTCCTCCAGTGTCATAAAAATACCCTGTCACTTTCTGTTAAATTTGAAAAATTCCTATATTTTTATATTTAATACGAATGCTGTTAGAAATCAAGTCATCCCTCAAAGCTTTTTGAACCATCACTTGATCTCTAAAAGAAGGAACGGCCGCGCCGGAGCTTCTGGCAGACCAGCGCGTCCATTCCCTGTTTTATTTTACTGTTTTATTTTACTGTTTTATTTTCCTTCTTTCTCCGCTACATACTCTGCTGCCTGACGGTTCATCTCATCCAGAATATCCTGGATTCCGGCGCTGTCCATAGCTGCGTTCATGGCATCGATGGAAGCGTCCACATCGTCAACGAGACCGTTGATCAGCGGGTTATAATAATTGTCGATGGCTGCCTCTACTGCTGCAAACTGTGTACTTACATTGCTGGAATCAAAGTTAAATCCGTCGTAAACATGATCTTCTTTGATGTTGTTGTTGAAGGCATCTTTGATGCTTTCATACTTGTCGTCCAGAGCCGTTCTGTTCTCAAGATATTCCTCTCTCTGGATGGTGCAGTTGTTCCATCCCCAGTTGCAGTTACTTGCTACACCATAGCCGCTCTCATCAATAACTTTGTACTGATCATCACCGACTGCTTCCCAGTGCTTTCCTTCGATACCGAGCATAGCCAGATCGTAAACATCCGGGTTGGTGTAGAATTCATTTAATACCATCATGGCTCTCTCTTTGTTTTTACTGTTTGCGTTGATGGCAACACCGTTGTTGATGTAAGAGTTTACTTTTTTCGACAGGTTTTTGTTCGGGTCTACCATCGTTACATTCCAATCCGGATGTTCCTCATTTGCCTGTTTTCCGTAGGTAAGACAGGTTCCGAGATTCCAGCTCATGCTTGCTGTTCTTCCGGTCAGAAGTCCGGTCTGTCTCTCATCGCTGCTGTTTAATACGTCGCTGGACCATGCTCCGGCGTCTACCAGGTCTTTCATCTCCTGGCAGTACTCACGGAACGCATCCCATTCACCGATGTACTGGAATTCAAGATCTTTCGGATCCTGGGTATGATACAGAATCAGCTCGCCGCCCTTCGGTGCTCCGCCCGTTGTGGAATAGCCCTGGGACTGGAAGAATGGATACCACGGTCCGCCCTGACTTGCATAGATACCGTCTGCTGCACATGCTTTGTAGAACTTCATCAGGTCATCCCAGGATGTAATATCATCCATACCGTATTTTTCCATCAGGTCACCGCGCACTGCCAGAACTTCCTGACCAAACTCGTTGGCATAGCTCGGAACCATGTAGATTTGTCCGTCAATCTTTGCCTGCTCCCATGCCATTTCCGGAACAACCTCCCAGATATCCGGTGCATACGTTTTGATAAAGTCCTCAGAAAGCGGTGCAAATCCGCCGAGGGAAACGGTCTGCTCGTAATGGCACCAGCTCGATGCGGTAAAGATCAGGTCAAAATCTTCCTGTGAGGAGAACAGCAGGGAATATTTCGTGTCATGCTCGCCCCAGGAAAGGAATTCTACGTTCAGAGAGCAGTTCAGCTTCTCTTCCAGAATCTCATTGATTTTGGCGTAAACCTCATCAAAATCCGGGGTACGGTCGCCGATCAGATACATCGTCAGATCGACATGCTCCGAAGTGTCTGCACTCAGGTTGTCTCCCGATGTGCCGGAAGCTGCGGAGCTGCTTTTGCTGTCGCCCGTGCTTCCCTTTCCGTTGCCGGAACCGCATCCTGCCAGCATGCCGGCTGCCATTGCGGATGCAAGTAATACAGATACCAGTTTTTTTGTGCTCTTTTTCATAAAGAACCTCCTTCATAAATATAATGTGTAATTCAAGCGGATATTCGCAATCCGCTTTGCTACTTGCTCATAACCGAATAACTGCTCCGCAGTTTATCAGAAGGAGCTTGCACTCCTCCTGATACAAGCAAGTCCCCACCCGCCTGCTTATTGCTTTTCGCAATGGAAACAGGGGACTTACTTGATTCAGTTAAATTAACATGATTTGTATCAGCCTTTGACTGCTCCGATTGTGATACCCTGTACAAAGTATTTCTGTACCAGCGGATATGCCAGAACGATCGGGCCGGTTACTACAATGGTAAGTGCCATTTTCAGGGACTGGGTCGGCAATGAGATTGCGCTGACGGCAGAGCCTGCGGCGTTGTTTGCAAGAAGCTTTTTATATGCCTCAATATCATTAACCTGCTGATACAGGAAATACTGCAGCGGATACTTGTTCGTGTCTTTGATATACAGCATCGCATTGTACCAGTCATTCCAATAAGCCAGTGCAATGAAGAGGCCCACGGTAGCAAGTGCCGGTTTGATCAGCGGCATTACAATCCGGAACAGAATACGGAACTCGCCGCAGCCATCAATCTTGGCCGCTTCAATCAGAGAATCCGGAAGTCCCACGATGTAACTCTTCATGATCAGAAGGTTGTATACGCTGAACAGCAGCGGAAGGAGCAGTGCAAGGTAGCTGTCCCGCAGATTCAGGGTCTGTGTCATCAGTACGTAGTACGGAACAAGACCGCCGGAAAACAAAGTGGTAAAGTAGAAGAAAAACGAAAACTGATTTCTCCACTCAAACTCCTTACGTGACAGTACATAAGCTGTCATAGTCTGCAGCAGCAGACCAAGTACCGTTCCGACGATGGTCAGACCGATGGTCGTGCCGTATGCGCGGAAGACAACCATAGGATCTTTAAATACGGTTTTGTATGCCTCCAGGCTGAAATCCTGCGGCAGAAGGCTGAAACCGTTCTGGATAATGGCCGATTCCGAAGAAAACGAGCCGGATACGATCATGATGAAAGGAACGAGGCAGACCAGCGCGATGATTCCGCAGAATCCGTACGCGATGATATCAAGTGCAACCGCATCTTTTCCTCTTTTGATTTTACTTGTATGACTGGAAGATCCCACTTTTCATCCCTCCTAGAATAAGGTGTAGTCTTTATCATAAAGACCAACCAGTTTGTTTACGATTACGACAGTGATAAAGCACAGTACCGACTGATACAGACCAACAGCTGCGGACATTCCGAAGTCGTTGCTGCTGATTAAGGCACGGAACGTCAGGGTATCAATTACATCGGTGTAGTTGTACAGAAGACCGTTACTTCCAACCAGGTTGTAGAACATATCAAAGTTTCCTTTGAAGATGCCTCCGACGGATAGCAGAAGCAGGATGATTGTGGTCGGCATGATCATCGGGATTGTTACTTTGAAAATTCGCTGGAACACGTTTGCTCCGTCGATGCGGGCTGCTTCATAAATCGAAGTGTCAATTCCCATAATTGCTGCCAGGTACATAACAGAACCGTATCCGATTCCCTTCCATACATTAAAGAAGACAAGGATAAACGGCCATGCCTTTGGTGTCGTGTAAAACTTGATTGGTGTTCCACCGAAGGTTTCAATCAGTCGGTTTAGAAAACCGTAGTCGGAACTGAAAATATTGAATGCCATAACTCCTACGATAACCCAGGAAATGAAATACGGCAGAAACATCAGCGACTGTGTGATCTTACGGTAATGTTTGTTGCGGATCTCGGTCAGAAGCACGGCAACGGCAATCTGCATCGTCGTGTTGATCGCAATAAATGCCAGATTATACAGCACGGTATTTCTGGTAACGAGTCCGGCCTGTCCTGATTTAAAGAAGAACTTGAAGTTATCAAATCCGTTCCACGGGCTTCCCCAGATACCTCCTGCGTAGGAGTATTTTTTGAATGCCATTACAATTCCTGTCATCGGGTAGTAGGAAAAAATCAGGGTATAAATTACTGCCGGTGCAAGCATCAGAAGAAATACCCGGTACTTGTAGAGCTTTTTGCAAAACCCTTTCCAACCATTCTTTTTCATCTTCTCATTCCCTTTCTTGTTTGCGCAACTTTTTTGTTGCTCAACTCTTTATTTTTCTTTGTGCCATTATCATATCATTTCGGCATATTGTTTACAATTCGCAGTTTTTATAAGATATTTCTTGTCGAAATATACTGTTTTACTATTTTTTGTGCAAAATGCGCAACTTTAGCGTTTTACCTTGTTGCGCATTGATTTTTCCATTACCGTTTGCGATTTTCACGTTCTCTTTTGATATTCCGTATTTTTTCTTGTGTATTCTGCCAAATATTCTGCAAAATAACTTCCTCAATTCCGAAAATCCCGTTGTAAGAAAAGAAAAAGTGCGCAACGTTTCGCATTTTCGTTGCGCACTTTCTGGTTTCTATTCACTTTTTCCCTGTTTCTGCCTTATTTCGCAGCAATGACATCCTGCATGTCATACATGCCAGCCGGTTTTCCAGCCAGGAATTTTGCAGCCTCTACAGCTCCTTTTCCGAAAACTCCTTTGGAATATGCCCTGTGGGAAAGGATAACAACCTCGTCCGGTCCTGCGAAGATGACATCGTGATCTCCGACGATCGTGCCGCCGCGTACGGCAGAGATTCCGATTTCCTTCGGATCACGCTGCTCGTGGCGCTGGCTTCTGTCATAAACATAGTGGTACTGGTTGTCCATTGCCTCATTCAGGCTGTCAGCCAGGGCGATGGCCGTTCCGCTCGGGGCATCGCATTTCAGTTTGTGGTGTTTCTCCACGATTTCCATATCAAAGCCTGCTTCGGCAAGCACTTTTGCAGCTGCCTGTACCAGTTTCATCAGCGTATTCACACCAAGGGACATATTTGCAGAGCGGAGAACCGGGATTTCTTTGCTGGTCTCCTGCACTTTTTTGAGCTGATCCTCGGTGAGGCCTGTGGTGCAGAGGACGAGTGGAAGTTTTTTCTCCTTGCAGGCATCGAGCAGTGCGTCGGCTGCCTTGTAGGAAGAAAAGTCAACGACTACGTCTGCCGGAACATCGCATTCTGCCAGGCTTTTGAATACCGGATAATCGTTCTGGCCGTTGTCGTTCATATCGATTCCGGCTATGATTTCTGCATTTGCATCTTCTTTTACCAGGCCGGTGATGACCTGTCCCATATGGCCGTTGCAGCCATGCATAATAATTTTAACCATTGTCTTTTTCCTTCTTTACTTCGTGTATTCTTAACTTAAGCCAGTTTGATTCCAAAATCTTTCATAGCCTTTGCCAGGCGCTCCTGGTTCTGCGGCTCCATCTCGGTCAGCGGCAGACGAAGCGGTCCAACTTCTTTGCCCATCAGGTTCAGCGCTGCTTTTACCGGAATCGGGTTTACTTCGCAGAACAGCGCATCGATGAGCGGCAGTGCTCTCAGCTGGATTTCTCTGGATCCGGCCACATCGCCGTCGAGGAATTTCTGTACCATGTCGTGGGTCTCACGCGGTGCTACGTTGGAAAGAACGGAGATTACACCGCTTCCGCCAAGGGAAAGGATCGGCACAACCTGATCGTCGTTTCCGGAGTACAGATCGATCTTTCCATCGGTCAGCTGCATAATTTTTGCGACCTGGGAAATGTTTCCGGAAGCCTCTTTGACTGCAACGATATTCTCAACGTTGTTGAACAGATAGACGATCGTTTCCGGTGCAATGTTTACGCCGGTTCTGCCCTGAATGTTGTAAAGGATGACCGGCACTTTGACGCTGTCTGCGATTGCGGTAAAGTGTGCAATCAGGCCCTTCTGTGTTGCTTTATTGTAATACGGAGAAACGAGAAGAAGTCCGTCCACGCCGTATTTTTCTGCTTCCTGAGACAGATAAATTGCTGTCTCCGTGCTGTTGGAGCCGGTTCCTGCAATTACCGGGATTCTGTGATTTACTTTTTCCACGGTATATTTGATGGCATCCAGATGCTCCTCATGGGACAGGGTCGAAGCCTCACCGGTGGTTCCGCAGATAACGATGGCGTCGGTTCCGCCGGCGATCTGCTCCTCAATCAGTTCTCCGAGTTTTTCGTAATTCACTTCCTGTGTTTCGGTCATCGGTGTGATAATTGCAACAGCTGCACCTTTAAAAATAGACATTCTCTTTTCCTCCTGTATGTTGTGTCAGATAAAACCATAAGAAATCAGTCGCCGGAGCTTATCTCCCACGGAAAATTTCACTTTCCGTTTAAAAAAGAGGCGCCTCATCCCAGATAAGATCGCCTCCAAATTCACACATACGCAGTATCTATGATCAGATAGCTCTCCATCTCTCGATGACAGTCGCAGATTTTTTCAACCTGCGCCCAGGAGCATACCGGTTCAGCGCCGGATGTCCTTCGGCATTCTTCCCTTTTCCTCTTCTTCTTTTGCTGCTGAGGCATCCGAAAAGGTACTCTTGAAGTAATGCGACCTCTATCCACTTCAGTTCTGCTTTTACTATAGCATCATTAAATTTTCTTGTCAACAGCGGATCGCGCTTTAACTCTCACTATATTCCAGCTTGCTCACCGAAACCTCATATGCAGTCCGCTTTTCCATTTCCGTCTCGCTCAGCCGCTTCATATATTCCCGGCTCTGGATCCGTCCCCAGATGAGAACGTGGCCGCCCACGGCAAACGCAGAGGCATACCGCGCATTCCGTCCCCAGCAGATGCACGGGATATAATCTGATTTTCCATACGGACGGTTGACCGCGATCAGAAGGTCGGCGATCTCTCTTCCCAGAGGTGTTTTCCGGTAGACCGGCGGTTTACATATGTATCCATCGAGGTAAATCTGGTTGGATTTGACGGAATCGTCCTCTTCCTCCACGAAGCTTAATTCCCGCGCAAATACGGAGAGTACCAGACGGTTCTTCTTCTCCTCGTGGCGGTTGTAGGACCGGAACTGACCGCTGATGCAGATCCACTCACCCTGGTAATCCTGTGATACGTCCACCAGCCGCTCGGAGACCATCACCGGAATGATGTCCTGCGATTCACTCAACCGCTTGACCATCACATCGACGAGGTAAAAGCCCTCTCCGAATACCTGATGGCTGAATGTAAACGGGGAGACAATCTCTCCCATGATAACCACCTGATTGTTTTCAATCATCTTGTCTGCCATAATGAAAATCCCCTTCCTTTGTCTTTTCTTTCTGAATATTGATTTCTGATCGGTACTTTGCTGATCTATAATCCTAATGTATGAACCACATTTCTTTTTCAGAACCACTTTTTTCCAGTTTTTTTTATTTCTATTCAAATCAGCATTCTGCCCAATTTTTTGTATATGTTTCTGTAAAAACCGCACCACATGCTTCGTATTTTCTACCATTGCAATACAAAAAATGTCACATCTTCCCTGTTTTTTTTCTCTGTTCTGTGCTATAATAGTTCAGATAGGCAGGCATCCAGCAGAGACAAAACGGCAAGGCACCTGCCTTTGTGCTGTGATAAACATTCCCGGCCGGCTTGAAATTTTGAAAAATTGAACCCGGCAGGGTCAACCCATAGGAAGAGGAATGAAGAAATGAAAACAACGAGAGAAGATGTAAGAAACGTTGCCATCATCGCCCATGTCGATCATGGTAAAACTACACTGGTAGACGAGCTTCTGAAACAGAGCGGCGTTTTCCGTGCCAATCAGGAGGTTCAGGAACGTGTCATGGACTCGAACGATATCGAGCGTGAGCGTGGAATCACCATTCTTTCCAAAAATACAGCAGTTTACTACAAAGGAACGAAAATCAACATCATCGACACCCCAGGCCATGCGGACTTCGGCGGCGAGGTTGAGCGAGTTCTGAAAATGGTAGACGGCGTTATTCTGGTTGTAGACGCATTCGAGGGCGCTATGCCGCAGACCAAATTCGTGCTGAAAAAAGCACTCGAGCTGGATCTGTCCGTTATCGTCTGCATCAACAAGATCGACCGCCCGGAAGCACGCCCGGATGAAGTTATCGACGAAGTGCTCGAGCTTCTGATGGACCTCGATGCATCTGACGAACAGCTTGACTGTCCGTTTCTGTACGCATCCGCAAAGATGGGTCATGCAGTACTCGATCTGAACGATACCCCGAAGGATATGACTCCTCTGTTCGAGACCATCCTGAAATACATCCCGGCTCCGACCGGCGATCCGGAAGCTGGCACACAGCTTCTGATCAGTACCATCGACTACAACGAATACGTTGGACGTATCGGTGTCGGCAAAGTTGAAAACGGAACGATCCGCGTGAACCAGGACGTTATGCTGGTCAACCACCACGATCTGACCAAGAAGAAAAAAGTAAAGGTCAGCAAACTGTATGAATTTGACGGACTGAAAAAAGTAGAGGTTACTGAGGCAGGCATCGGTTCTATCGTTGCTGTTTCCGGTATCCCGGATATCCACATCGGAGATACTCTCTGCGGCGATCTGGACAACCCGGTTTCCATCCCGTTCCAGAAAATCTCCGAGCCGACTATTTCCATGAACTTCATCGTAAACGACAGCCCGCTGGCCGGTAAAGAAGGTAAATACGTAACTTCCCGCCACCTGCGTGACCGTCTGATGCGTGAGCTGAATACTGACGTTTCTCTCCGCGTCGAGGAGACTGATTCCGCAGACTGCTTCAAGGTTTCCGGCCGTGGTGAGCTGCATCTGTCCGTCCTGATCGAAAACATGCGCCGTGAGGGATATGAGTTCGCAGTAAGTAAGGCAGAGGTTATCTACAAAGAGGACGAGCGCGGACGCAAACTCGAGCCAATGGAAATCGCATACGTTGACGTTCCGGATGAGTTCTCCGGTACTGTCATCCAGCTCCTCAGCGAGCGTAAAGGCGAGCTTCACGGCATGAGCCGCGCAAGCGATGGTTCCACCCGTCTGGAGTTCGAAATCCCGGCACGAGGCCTGATTGGTTTCCGTGGAATCTTCATGACCTCCACCAAAGGAACTGGTATCCTGAACACCGAGTTTGAAGATTACGCACCGTACAAGGGCGACATCGAATACCGCAAACAGGGTTCCCTGATCGCTTTCGAGGCAGGCGAGTCCGTTACCTACGGTCTGTACTCCGCACAGGAGCGCGGTACTCTGTTCATCGGACCTGGCGAGAAGGTTTACGCCGGTATGGTTATCGGACAGAACGGTAAGGCCGAGGATATCGAGCTGAACGTCTGCAAGACGAAACACCTGACCAACACCCGTACTTCTTCCTCCGACGAGGCACTGCGTCTGACTCCGCCGAGAATCCTTTCCCTGGAGCAGGCTCTGGACTTCATCGACAAGGACGAGCTTCTTGAGGTTACTCCGGTTTCCTTACGTATCCGTAAGAAAGAGCTGGATTCCAGACTTCGTAAGAGAGCGGCAATGAAATAAATTTTTATAAAACGACATAAGAACCGCCGGTTCACTCTTGATTTGAGAGTAAACCGGCGGTTCTTTGTCGTTTTTCTATTCTGTTTTCTATTCGTTTGTCGTTCCGCCATGGAAGCCGTAATACGTCTCTCCCGCTGCAAGATCCACGCCGTTTGCCGCTGCAAGAGTATGAATCGTGACAAGCTCATACCCGCGGTTGATCAGCTCCGGCACGATCGTTGCACACGATTCTACGGTCGTCTCGTGGATATCATGCATCAGGATAATGTCTCCCGGGCTTACACTGTCGAGAACGGCGCTGATGTTTGCCTGTACATTTTTCGTCTGCCAGTCCAGGGTATCGACATCCCACATGATGCTCGGGCGGCCGATAGATGCGAGCAGTTCATCGGTGCTGTTTCCATATGGGAAACGGATGACAGTTGCACCCTGTCCGTTGTTGTACTGGGCGATCAGCTCATCCGTCATCTGGAACTGGGCAAGGCCGTCGTCGAGGCTCAGTTCTTTCATATTCGGATGCGCATAGGAGTGGTTTCCAAGCTCACAGCCGATTGCCGCCATGCGCGGGATCACATCTGCACCGTATTTTTCCACATTGCTGCCGAGCATAAAGAACGTCGCCTGTGCCCCGTACTGCTCCAGCGTATCGAGAAGCGTGCTGGTATAGACATCCGGGCCGTCATCAAAGGTCAGTGCAACCATCATCGAACCGTTGCGATCCGGCTGGTAAACACCCTGGTCATCAAAGTAACAGCCTTTTCCGCCGATCGGTTTCCAGCCGGTCGCCATGTAACCATTGGAATCAAAATGGTACTGGTTTCCGTCGATATCTGCCCAGCCGTTGACGTAGTACGTTGTGGCATCCGTTGCGTACCACCAGCCCGACGAGCTGTACTGCCATCCCGGCGTCTCATTCGGCGGCGTGGTCTCCGCAAGCTTCTTAATTCCCGCATTTCCCGATCCGTCCTCCGCCTCCGGCGCCGTCTCGCTCACCGTCTTTGCGGCTGTGTCATTACTCAGTACAATTCCTTTTTTCGCAAGCTGCGCTCCCGCAAATTTCCAGATAAGCGCAAGAAAAAGAAGGCCGACCACCACACACAGGGAAATCCGTGACACTTTCTGCATCATCCGTCTGCGGCGCATCTGCTTTCTTCTCTGTTTCAATGATTTTTTTTCCATATGATCTGTTTATACTCCATCGTCCCGCCCCTTTGCGGAACTTTCTTCCATCGTAACACAAACGTTTTTCGACATTTTTCTACTTACTATCATAACGTGATCTGACCTAAGATGCAAGGCACAAATTCTTACATTTTTCCACTTCTGGTAAATTAATGTTTATCGTTTCTTAACATCTTGTCACAAAAAAAGAGTGACTCTGCACCCATGGTAAAAGCGGATACAAAATCACTCTTTGTCACTCTCTTTTAAAAAACCTGGTTTCTTTCTGGTGCTTTGCCACCAAATCACAAGTCTTTCACCTGTCCAGCCTGATTATCCTCTCTGCTTAAGAGTAACTGCAAAGTTTTAACGTTGCCAGAACAACGGAAGCAAACACCTTATGCCTCATGTCCTATTTTAGTCAGGAAATCGCTGCCCATCACCCATTTTTCGTTTTCCAGCGTCACAACAGACTCGAGTTTCCAGGTGACGGTCTCTATTTTGGTTTTGCGGAAGAAATGGAGGAAACGGGTTCGTCGCTCGATCGCAGCGGTCACGTTGGTTTCAATCTTCATCTGGTTGGATTCGTTGGTTACGGTTGTGGAGACGCTGCTCACGGTGATGCTGGTGATTCCGGTGTTGGTGTTGCTGTTCAGGTAGGCATCGCAGAGCTGCTGGTACTGTTCTTTGGCGGTTTTCTGTACGGCGGTGTCGGCGGAAAATTCATTTTTGATGGTGCTGAAGGATTTTCCGGCGGCTGCGGCTGTGAATACCTTGTCCAGGGACTCTTCTGCGCGGTCGGCGATGGTTTTGCCGGTGGAATCGTTGAGTTTTAAATCCGGCAGGAATTCCATGCTGCTGTTGTCCTGCACGAGGACGATCTCGCGGTATGGGTCTTTCTGTTTTTCGGTCAGTTCAATGGTGTGGCCGCCGAGGAAGAGATACGGGATTTTGTAGATGCTGACGTTATCTGCTGTCTCTTTTAAATACTTTTTCCCGACCTGCACGCCGTCCAGATAGAACGAGGCATCCGCCGGGACGGTGATTTCGACATCCGTCACGCAGCTGTCTTTCGGCACAACGTACCACTCTTTGAAGTTCCATTTTACGGTATCCCCGACGGCGATCTCCAATGTTTCTTCCTGCGAGTCGCTCATGCCTTTTAACGTGTACCGCACAGTATAAATCCTGTTTTCCCCGGTCTCAAGATTCTGTTTTCTGCGCATGAAAAAGCTCTTGATCTCCGGTGTTTCCTGCCCGTCAGTGCCGTCCTGTTTTGCTTTCCAGGTCATTGCATTGACGTAGTTCTTCCGCGACAGAAACGTGCTGTCCGGGAACTGACATACATCGTATGCACTGTTCCAGTCTCCTGCCAGACATGCTTCCACGTAATTCCGTCCTGCCGCCTGCGGCGCATACAGATACGCGCCTGCCATAAAAAATGCGGCGCACAGAATCAGAAACAGACTGAGATTCACGATCAGAATCCGCAGACTCATCGGCAGATCACGAAATTTTGCCGCCCGTATTTTCACAGAAAGCTCCGTCGTCTCTTCTCCGTCTTTTTCCACATGGCGGAATCTTTTTCCTTTTCTTTTCCACTTCTGGAGCATAGTTTACCTCATCTTTTCCTCTTATTTAGACTGTTCTTTCACCGCATACGTATGCACCCGGTCGCTCTTCTGGCTGTATGCCTCTCCCTCGGAGTAATACTCCTCCGATGTCGTGGAAAAACGCGTAATCGTCTCTTTCACACGCTCTCCCGCCGTTTGCTGGTGGAGAAACAGCGCTGCAATCATCAGAATCACAAATATATCCAGAATCAGTACCGCCGCATTTGCCACGATGCCAGGTAATTTTTTTATCCACATAGGCTTCCCTCTTTTCTGTCTCCATTGTAACAAAATGCTCCCGAAAACACAAGGAAAGCAGAGACCCCGGCGAACCGAAAATTCTCTGCTTTTCACAAATGACATATTTATTTTTTAACCTTGTTTCAATCCACAGTCGGTAATTTCACAGAGTCTGACATGTCAGCAGAATGCTGACTGTGGTTTGCCTCATGTCAGTGGGGGATACCGATTTCTCTCCGCCCGCCACTGCCGTTAACTTTCTTATTTGCAATTCATCTCACCACCTATAGAGGTGGGAGAATCCTTGCTATTATTTGTTGAAGGGTTTACTCCTCGGTATCATCCTTTGACGGAATCATTTCCTCAAAGTCGAAGTCGAGCATCGGCTTTTCCTCTTCAGCTGACGGTTCTTCAACCGGAGCTTCTGCCATCGGAGCTGCCGGAGCATCGTCCTCAAGATCTTCGGTCAGAATCAGATCCTCGTCCTCTTCTTCCTCGATCATGCTGTCGGTATTCAGATGAATGTTGCTGTAACACTTCATACCAGTACCAGCCGGAATCGGTTTACCGATGATAACGTTCTCTTTCAGACCTACCAGGTGGTCAACTTTACCTTTGATAGCGGCATCGGTCAGAACCTTGGTGGTCTCCTGGAAGGATGCTGCAGACAGGAAGGAATCGGATGCCAGGGATGCTTTGGTAATACCAAGCAGAACCTGTTTTCCTTCTGCCGGCTCTTTGCCTTCTGCGATCAGCGCTTTGTTGGTCTCATCATACTCCAGGAAGTCTACCATGTCGCCCGGAAGGAATTCGGTATCTCCGTTTTCCTCGATGCGGATCTTCTTCAGCATCTGGCGAACGATAACCTCGATGTGCTTATCGTTGATTTCTACACCCTGCAGACGGTAAACTCGCTGTACCTCGCGGAGCATGTAATCCTGAACGGCACGTACGCCTTTGATCTTCAGGATATCGTGCGGGTTTACAGAACCTTCGGTCAGCTCGTCTCCAGCTTCCAGAACCGTTCCGTCAGCGATCTTGATACGGGATCCGTAAGGGATCAGGTATGTCTTGGATACGCCATCGTCCGGATTGGTAACCACGATTTCGCGTTTTTTCTTGGTGTCTTTGATCTGTGCAACACCAGGGATCTCGGTGATGATAGCAAGTCCTTTCGGCTTTCTTGCCTCGAAAAGCTCCTCGACACGAGGAAGACCCTGTGTGATATCTCCACCGGCAACACCACCGGTATGGAAGGTACGCATGGTCAGCTGTGTACCAGGCTCACCAATCGACTGTGCTGCGATGATTCCAACAGACTCACCAACCTGTACTGCTTCGCCGGTTGCCATGTTGGCGCCATAGCATTTTGCGCAGATTCCGTTACCGGAACGGCAGGTAAGAATGGTACGGATTTTTACTTTTGTATAATGCTCACCGTTCTCGTTGATGCCGTCTTTGATGACACGGGCAGCACGTTTCGGGGTGATCATATGGTTTGCTTTTACAATGACGTTGCCGTCTTTGTCTTTGATCGTCTCGCAGGAGAAACGGCCTGTGATACGATCCTGCAGACTCTCGATCTGCTCTTTTCCGTCTGTGAACTCGCTGACCCACATACCCGGAATTTCGTCCTTGCCCTCGGCACAGTCGATTTCACGGATGATCAGGTCCTGAGAAACGTCTACCAGACGACGGGTCAGGTAACCAGAGTCGGCGGTACGAAGCGCGGTATCGGACATACCTTTTCGTGCTCCGTGTGCGGACATGAAGTATTCCAGTACCTGAAGACCTTCACGGAAGTTTGACTTGATCGGCAGCTCGATGGTGTGTCCGGTTGTATCGGCCATCAGTCCTCGCATACCGGCCAGCTGTTTGATCTGCTTATCGGAACCACGGGCTCCGGAGTCAGCCATCATGAAGATGTTGTTGTATTTATCCAGTCCGTCGAGCAGTGCTTTTGTCAGCGCATCGTCGGTCTTCTTCCAGGTATCTACAACCTCTTTGTAACGCTCTTCGTCTGTAATAAGACCACGTTTGAAGTTTCTTGTAATCTTGTCTACCGTTGCCTGTGCTTCTGAGAGCATCTGCGGTTTCTGCGGCGGCACGGTCATATCGGAAATGGATACGGTCATGGCTGCACGGGTGGAGTATTTATATCCGGTTGCCTTGATATAGTCCAGAACCTCTGCGGTTTTGGTAGCTCCGTGTGTATTGATAACTTTTTCCAGAATCTGTTTCAGCTGTTTCTTTGCAACGAGGAAATCAACCTCAAGCGCAAGCTCGTTACCCGGAACCGTACGGTCTACGTATCCCAGATCCTGCGGCAGAATCTCATTGAAGAGGAATCTTCCGAGTGTGGAGCTTACGTTCTGCTGCATTACAGTACCATCTTCCATCTCTTTTTCGCAGCGGATGGTAATCTTGGTCTGCAGGGTAATGTATCCGTTCTCGTATGCCAGGATAGCTTCGTTCATATCGCGGAAGAAGCTTCCTTCGCCCTTCTCGCCCGGACGCTCCTGTGTCAGATAGTAGATACCAAGAACCATATCCTGGGAAGGAACGGCTACCGGACCACCATCGGACGGTTTCAGCAGGTTGTTCGGAGAAAGAAGCATGAAACGGCACTCTGCCTGTGCTTCTACGGACAGCGGCAGATGGACAGCCATCTGGTCACCGTCGAAGTCGGCGTTGAATGCGGTACAAACCAGCGGATGCAGTTTGATTGCTTTACCTTCTACCAGAATCGGCTCGAATGCCTGGATACCCAGACGATGCAGTGTAGGGGCACGGTTCAGCATAACCGGATGCTCTTTGATGACGTCCTCGAGAACGTCCCATACCTGCGGCTCGAGTTTCTCGACCATTTTCTTTGCGTTTTTGATGTTGTGTGCAGTACCGTTGGAAACCAGCTCTTTCATAACGAACGGTTTGAACAGCTCGATTGCCATTTCTTTCGGCAGACCGCACTGGTAAATCTTCAGTTCCGGTCCTACGACGATAACAGAACGGCCGGAGTAGTCAACACGTTTACCAAGAAGGTTCTGACGGAAACGGCCGGATTTACCTTTCAGCATGTCGGACAGAGATTTCAGAGGACGGTTTCCAGGACCGGTTACCGGACGGCCGCGGCGGCCGTTGTCGATCAGGGCATCAACTGCCTCCTGGAGCATACGTTTCTCGTTGCGCACGATGATATCCGGCGCACCGAGCTCCAGCAGTCTCTTCAGACGGTTGTTACGGTTGATGATACGGCGGTACAGGTCATTCAGGTCGGATGTTGCAAAACGTCCTCCGTCAAGCTGTACCATAGGACGCAGATCCGGCGGAATAACCGGAACCGCATCAAGAATCATCCACTCCGGACGGTTTCCGGACTCACGGAATGCCTCAACAACCTCAAGTCTCTTGATGATGCGGGCTCTCTTCTGTCCGGTAGAATCTTTAAGACCTGCCTTTAATTCAGCAGACTCTTTTTCCAGATCGATTGCCATCAGAAGCTCTTTGATGGATTCCGCACCCATACCTGCACGGAAGCTGTTTCCGAACTCCTCTCTGGCATCCTGGTATTCTTTCTCGGTCAGAACCTGTTTGTACTGTAATTTGGTATCGCCTGCATCAAGAACGATGTAGTTTGCGAAATACAGAACCTTTTCCAGAGTTCTCGGAGACAGATCCAGGATCAGTCCCATACGGGACGGAATTCCTTTGAAATACCAGATGTGGGATACCGGAGCTGCCAGCTCAATGTGTCCCATACGCTCACGGCGCACACTGGATTTTGTTACTTCTACGCCGCATCGGTCGCAGATTACGCCTTTGTAGCGAATTTTCTTATATTTACCGCAATGGCACTCCCAGTCTTTGCTTGGTCCGAAGATTCTTTCACAGAACAGACCGTCTTTTTCCGGTTTCAGCGTTCTGTAGTTGATGGTCTCCGGTTTTTTTACCTCGCCATGGGACCACTCCCGGATTTTCTCCGGGGAGGCAAGTCCTATTTTGATGGCATCAAAGCTCATCTGGTAATTTTCTTTTTTTGCTGTTTCTGGCATTTGATTACCCCTTTCCTCGCAAAGCGAAGATCTACAAGTTACATGTCATCATCTGAACTTTCATCCAGATCAAGATAAGAGTCTTCTTCTTCATCCTCTTCCACATCTACCATTTCTTCTCCGTCAAACTCTTTCTTGGAGAATCCATAGTCACCAAATCTCTCGTCCTCTCTGTCAGAGTAACGGTCTCCCTCGATGATGTGGTTCAGATTGGTATCACCGTAATCAACTGATTCCATAATTTTAACTTCGGTATTGTCATCACGCAGTACGCGGACATCGAGTGCTAGGGACTGCAGCTCTTTCAACAATACTTTGAAGGATTCCGGAATACCAGGCTCCGGAATATTGTCGCCCTTGATGATGGCTTCGTATGTCTTCACACGGCCAACCACATCGTCAGACTTCACAGTCAGGATCTCCTGCAGCGTGTAGGATGCACCGTACGCCTCAAGAGCCCAAACCTCCATCTCTCCGAAACGCTGTCCACCGAACTGAGCTTTACCACCCAGCGGCTGCTGTGTAACGAGGGAGTATGGGCCGGTAGAACGTGCATGGATCTTATCGTCTACCAGGTGATGCAGTTTCAGGTAATGCATGTGTCCGATGGTGGTTCTTCCATCAAACGGCTCACCGGTACGTCCATCGCGGAGCTGTACCTTACCGTCTCTTGCGATATCAACGCCCTTCCACAGTTCTCTGTGATCCAGGTGCTCTTCCAAGTACTGATATACTTCCGGAAGCAGAACATCTTTATATTTCTCGGAGAATGCATCCCATTCCATGTTTACATAATCGTTTGCCAGTTCCAGGGTATCCTGAATATCTTTCTCGTTTGCGCCGTCGAAAATCGGGGTGGATACGTTAAATCCAAGCGCTGCTGCTGCAAGGCTTAAGTGGATCTCCAGCACCTGTCCGATGTTCATACGGGACGGCACACCCAGAGGGTTCAGCACGATGTCCAGCGGACGTCCGTTCGGCAGGAACGGCATATCCTCTACAGGAAGTACACGGGAAACGACACCCTTGTTTCCGTGACGACCAGCCATCTTATCGCCGACAGAGATTTTTCTCTTCTGTGCGATGTAGATGCGGACTGCCTGGTTTACTCCAGGAGAAAGTTCGTCGCCGTTTTCACGGGTAAATACTTTGGCGTCCACGATGATACCATACTCACCGTGCGGTACTTTCAGGGAAGTATCACGTACTTCTCTTGCTTTCTCGCCAAAGATGGCACGGAGCAGACGCTCCTCTGCGGTCAGCTCAGTCTCTCCCTTCGGAGTTACTTTTCCGACCAGAATATCACCGGCACGTACCTCTGCACCGATGCGGATGATTCCACGCTCGTCCAGGTCTTTTAAGGCTTCATCGCCGACACCCGGAACGTCTTTTGTGATCTCTTCCGGTCCAAGCTTGGTGTCACGGGCCTCTGCCTCGTACTCCTCGATGTGGATGGAAGTGTAAACATCATCCTGTACCAGACGCTCGCTAAGAAGAACGGCGTCCTCGTAGTTATATCCTTCCCAGGTCATAAATCCGATCAGCGGGTTTTTACCAAGTGCAAGCTCGCCCTGGTAAGTAGACGGACCGTCTGCGATTACTTCGCCGGCCTCTACATGGTCACCTTTAAATACGATCGGTTTCTGGTTGTAGCAGTTGCTCTGGTTGCTTCGCATGAATTTGGTCAGATGGTAAACATCTTTTGTTCCGTCATCATTGTTCATGCGGATCTCGTTGGAGCAGGAGTAGGAAATGGTTCCTGCTTTCTTTGCAACGACGCAGACACCGGAGTCTACGGCTGCTTTTGCTTCGATACCGGTTCCTACTACAGGAGCATCGGTGATCATCAGCGGTACGGCCTGACGCTGCATGTTGGATCCCATCAGCGCACGGTTCGCATCGTCGTTCTGAAGGAACGGGATCAGCGCCGTAGCAACGGAGAATACCATCTTCGGAGACACGTCCATGTAATCAAACATGTGCGGCTCGTAGGACTGGGTCTCATCCAGATAACGTCCGGAAACGTTCTTGTTGAGGAAGTGTCCTTCTGCATCCAGCGGCTCATTTGCCTGTGCTACATGGTAATTATCCTCTTCATCTGCGGTCATGTAGACTACTTCGTCGGTAACACGCGGATTTTTCGGATCTGATTTGTCAATTCTTCTGTATGGAGCCTCAACGAAGCCATACTCGTTGATGCGCGCATACGATGCCAGAGAGTTGATAAGACCGATGTTCGGTCCCTCAGGAGTCTCGATCGGGCACATTCTTCCGTAATGGGAGTAGTGTACGTCTCGAACCTCGAATCCGGCACGGTCACGGGACAGACCGCCAGGTCCAAGGGCGGAAAGACGTCTCTTGTGCGTCAGCTCTCCAAGCGGGTTATTCTGATCCATGAACTGGGACAGCTGGGAAGATCCGAAGAACTCTTTGATTGCAGCTGTAACCGGTTTGATATTGATCAGGGACTGCGGAGAAATTCCGTCGATGTCCTGTGTTGTCATACGCTCACGTACCACACGCTCCATACGGGACAGACCGATGCGGTACTGGTTCTGAAGCAGCTCACCTACGGCACGGATTCTACGGTTGCCCAGGTGGTCGATATCATCGGCATTTCCTGCGCCGTATTCCAGATGCATGTTGTAGTTGATGGAAGCGAAAATATCTTCCTTTGTGATATGTTTCGGAATCAGGTCGTGAATGTCACGTTTGATCGCCTGTTTGATCTCTTCGATATCGGTATTTTCCTCCAGGATCTTTTCCAGAACCGGATAGTATACTTTCTCGTTGATGCCAAGTTCTTCCTCGTCAACATCTACCCATGCTTTCAGATCTACCATTAAGTTGGAAAGAACTTTTACGTTTCTCTCCTCTGTCTGAATCCATACATACGGTACTGCTGCGTTCTGAATCTTGTCTGCGAGTTCCAGAGTAACGGTGGTGCCTTTTTCTGCAAGGATTTCACCGGTGGACGGATCTACAACATCCTCAGCGAGGATCTGGTTGCGGATACGGCTGCGCAGTGCAAGTTTCTTGTTGAATTTATAACGGCCTACCTTTGCCAGGTCATAGCGACGCGGGTCAAAGAACATGCTCATGATGAGGCTCTCTGCATTTTCTACTGCGAGAGGCTCGCCCGGACGAATTTTCTTGTACAGCTCGAGAAGACCTTCCTGATAGTTGGTGGAAGTATCTTTGGTGAAGCTTGCAAGAATCTTCGGCTCTTCACCGAACAGCTCTACGATCTCTGCATTGGAGCTTACTCCAAGTGCACGGATGAGGACTGTGATCGGAACTTTTCTGGTACGGTCTACGCGGACATAGAAGACGTCGTTGGAATCGGTCTCGTACTCCAGCCATGCTCCACGGTTCGGGATTACGGTACAGGAGAACAGTCTCTTTCCGAGCTTATCATGTGCGATGCCGTAATAAATACCAGGGGAACGTACCAGCTGGCTGACGATTACTCGCTCTGCACCATTGATAACGAATGTTCCTGTTGCTGTCATCAACGGCAGATCACCCATGAAAATTTCGTGCTCTGTGATCTCGTCTTTTTCCTTATTATATAATCTTACTTTTACCTTTAACGGTGCCGCATAAGTAGCGTCACGCTGTTTACACTCTTCGATTGAGTATTTTACGTCATCTTCACACAGTGTAAAGTCTACGAATTCAAGGCTCAGCCGTCCGCCGTAGTCGGAGATTGGTGAAATGTCATCAAAGACTTCCTTGAGTCCGCTTCTCAGGAACCAGTCATAGGAATCCTTCTGGACTTCAATCAAGTTGGGCATTTCCAATACTTCTTTTTGTCTCTGGTAACTCATTCGCATACTTTTTCCGGTAGGTATCGGACGTATTCTGTTTTTCTCCATTGACGTTGTCACCCCTTGTGTTATAATATATTTATTACCGCTCATGCCTGAACAAAAGGTTTTAGGCATATCTTGCCATAATAGTGCATTTTCTAGATTATCATGTTTTTTCAAGTGTGTCAACAAAACAGATTGTATTTTTTTCAGTACAATCTGTTTTTTACTGGTTTTTCTTCCGTGACCCTGTTAGAATAATACTTTAGATGTGATTGAAAGCACCGAATTTTCAGAAAAAACCGCCTGTTTGATTTTTTTATTTTTCAAATCAAACAGGCGGTTTTTTTATTCTAATTTTTTAATATTTCAGAGCTCCATCCCGATTTCGCTTATGCCGCGTCGAATCGTTCTTTTTAATGCTGAATATTGTCAGCCATCATGTCCATAAAGCTCCATGGTTTCAGAACTTTGTTGATCTCTGCAAACACTTTATCATCGTAGTTGTGTTTTACTTCCGTTTTGCGGTCAAACACCATGGTATCCGCATCCTCTGCTTCTACTTCCGGCCAGTGCGGGAGTCCGGCATGATCCGGGGTGCCGTTCTTTGCGAAGGCAAGAAGTGCTCCGAAGATTTCGCTTTCCAGTTTATCGCTGACATCCGGGATGCCACAAATTTCTACGAGATCTGCGTTTCCGAAGAAATATGGGATATCGGAGCAGTGCCATGCCGGCTTGCCGTGCTGGAACGGGAATTCCAGAGCGAAGTTGTAGAGATATGCTTTGCCGCCGCCTTTTGCGAACAGTTTGGCAAGTTTTACGGTCGGCTCACGCATTGCACGGTCGATGGCAAGAACATCTACGCCGTTCTTCTCCGGATATGCTTCTTTGAAAGCGTCCAGAACCTTTTCGGCATTGTCTCCATAAACCTTTTTGAGGATTTCCAGAATCTCTTCCGCTGTCAGTTTGTTCTTATCATAAGCTGCCGGTGCAAACGTTGCGAACTCGCCGTATACGGTTCCGATCATCATCGGAATCTGATGTGCATGCTCACGGAAGCCTGCGTCGAATGGATTTCCATAGAAGTAATCGCCCTTTTTCGGGCCGCCGCCGATGTAGCCGCCACTCTGTGCAATCGCCGGAGCCACTTTTGCATATGCAGCAGCAAGCTGCGGATACGGTACAGTTTCCAGCTGAGCCACATCGTCAAAGCCGAGCGCTTTCATCATTGCCGTAATAATCTCCGTGCCGTCTTTCTCTCCTGCGCCGAGCGGATCGTCCTCCATAACACCGCTCATGACAAGGCCTTTCTGGAACAGACCGTCTGCTGATGGAATCTGCATCAGGTCAGTCACCTTCATTCCGCCGCCGGACTGGCCGAAAATGGTTACATTCTCCGGATCGCCGCCGAACAGGGCGATATTGTCATGTACCCACTGCAGGGCTGCCACCATATCGGCGTGGCCTGCGTTTGCGGAGTTTTTGTATTTTTCCCCAAACGGAGACAGATCCAGATATCCTAAAATATTCAGTCTGTGGTTGACAGAAACAAGAATCGAATCACCTTTCTTTGCGATGCTGACGCCGTCATACGCAACCTGCTCAATGGAAGATCCCGCTGCGTATCCGCCGCCATGGAACCATACGAGAACCGGTTTTTTTGCTTCCGGATCGAGTTTGTTTGTCCAGATATTTAAGGACTGGCAGTGCTCATCCTGCGGCCAGTAGCGGTGCGGAACCATCAGCTCGCCGTTCGGTGTATCCTGGTTCTGAAGCGGGCATACAAAGCCGTAGTTTGTCGCATCCTTCACGCCATCCCATTTGGACGGAACCGGCATCTGGAAACGGTCTGCGTATGCATACGGAATTCCTTTGTAAATGTAAACACCATCATAAAAATAACCTTTTAAATCGCCGGATGTGGTATGCAGCACCGGCACGCCATCGTAATCAAATATTTTCCCCATTTTGAAATACCTCTTTTCTGTAGAATTTAGCATTTATGTTGTTTTCAGTATAAACAATATTTTCGTCCTTTTCTACTCGAATTGTCGCAAGATCTTCTTATATTGTTGCTTTTTTTCCACTCTTTCTCTGTATTCTCCCACCGCGAGTGCAATTTTTTGAAGATTTTACAGAATCTGCTCCACCTCAATCAGCGCCGTCTCGTGCGGCTCCAGGCGTTCCTGCACCGTGAGGCTGCCTTCCGGGTCGGTTTCCTGCTCCCAGACACGGTATTCCGGGTCCGCACTGTGGCACAGCATCGCGCGCTCCATCCGGTTCATCCGCTCCGGAGCTCCCATCCGCACCCACGCATCGTAGCTGCTGCCGTGCTCTTTTGTCACTTTATACAGCCGCAGGCAATATTTTCCCGGTTCCAGTCCGGTCAGTTTCACTGAAAAGGTCCGGATTTCCCCCATATTGAATACGCGGTAACGATCCGTGCGGGAAATATTCACGGCATGGCGGTAGCGGTACAGCATATCGTAGTGAACATAGTTGTACAGGTAAATCTGGCTTTGGTTTTTCTCCGGCTCCGTGCTGATAAAATAGCCGTCCCCACGCTTCACCAGACGAGATCCCATTCTGCCGAGCAGCCGCAGCGCAGTGCAGACCGCCTTTGGAATGCCGTTCATCGTGAACAGCCCAAAACCTCCATGATACGTTTCCCGCGCCGGAAATACTTCATCCAAACGGTCATTGACCGAGAAATACGCAATTCCCTGCAGCGCCTCTTCATTTTCCAGAAGATTTTTAAACAGCCATGCCGCTTTATAACAGGTATCGTTGCACAGATCCCTCTGCCAGATGTTGCTGCTGCACTCATCCACCAGAACCGGCAGTGCACCAAGCCCAGCCTTCTGCAGCAGACCTTTTACCTTCTCCCCGCGGTTCCGCAGAAAATCCGGGTCGCGGCTCACAATCATATTGACGCTCTCGTTGTTCTGGATCAGATTCATTTTCTCCTCTTCCTCTCCATAGATCACCGTGCCAAACGAGCGGAATGCAAAAATTTCCGGCACACATTCCTTTTCCTTCATAGTTTCGATAAAGGCTTTGAGATGTTCCTCCGGTCCAAGACCAAAGGAAAGACATGTTACAAGATCCGGGCTCACACGTTTCATCTCCTCGTACGATGCTTTCCACGTCTCAAAGAACTCATCTCCTCCATCAATCGTGATCACGTCTCCGCTGATCCACGGGTTGAAAATCCAGCGCCGCATCTGGTTGATTCCATACCGTTCCCTTAGATGTTCCATCAGGTTTTTGATCAGCATGCGCCACTCAGCCAGATCCCGCGGAGAGCTGCTTAGCGCCGGACGCATCGTTCTTCCCGGGTCTGTTTTTGCCAGCAGCAACGGCATATGGCCGAATTCCAGCAACGGCTTCGCTCCCGTGGAAAGGATGAAATCGATCACCTCATCAATATAGTTCCAGCAGAACTGAATCTCGCCCCACATATTCCGCCGAAATACGCACATATCATCATCAAGAATTCCTTTTACGCGGATCAGCTCATAGCCGAGCTCCTGCACCAGCTGTTCCAGCTCATCCTGCACCTCGCGGTTCAGCACACTTGCCGCATAGCCGGCATTGATCACGCGCTTCCAGTGGCCTGCCACTCTTGGTTTCCGTCCGTTTACTGCCGCTGTCACGGAAACGGCACTCTCATTTGTCGTCTCAATCTCCTGCTCCGTGACCGCTGCATACTGCAGGAGACTCTGGAAAATATCATGGTCTCCCGCCGCCTCTTCCCGCTCTTTTCCTTTCTTTTCACGCTGTTTTACTGTATATTCCATCTGCTTCCGGTATTCGCTCGGTGTCATACCGCGGTATTTGCGGAATGCGCGGATCATCGCCGTCTCATTGACAAATCCATTGTGATAGGCAATCTCCGTCAGCGTTGCGCCGCTGTGCATTTCCTGTACGGCATGCGCCAGGCGCACCTGCGTCACGTACTCCCGAAATGATACACCGAAATACTGCGGAAAGCTCCGTGAAATATAGGCACGGCTCAGATAAAGATGATCCGCCAGATCCTCCAGCGTAATCTCTTCCCGGCAATGCTGCAGAATATAGTCTGATGCCCGCTGAATGCGTTCCCTTCCGCCCCGGCCCTGTTCCACCTTTTCCCCGGATGTAAAGTAAAAAAGCAGATCCTCCAGAAGCGCCGTCACACGGCTTTTCATATAGATCGGTTGTTCCTCATTATTCTTGTACATCTCAAGAAAGATCCGTGCCATATCCCGCCGGATCAAATCAAATTTTTCCTGCTGATCTTCCATATAAAAAAACGACTGACATTTGACTTCACATTTCAGCAGCTTAATGTGAAATGAATCAATCGTCTCCGCTGAAACGCAGAGCGACAGAGCAAGTCCGTCTTCGTCCAGATCCAGGTCACAGATCTGAAACCGGTTGATCGCAAAGATAGATCCCATCGGGAGATTGTGAACTTCCCCGTCCTCGTAGCTGACTCTTCCGCTCCCACGAAGCAGAAATAAAAGTTCAAAATCCGGATTCCACAGTTCCCGTTTCTTCTCCGGCCGGAGTAGCCGAAAACGAAATCCCGGCATTTCCTGTTTTGTTCCTCTCATCATTATTTCTTCGTCTCTTTCCATTCCACACCTCATAATAGATTTTTTCTGTTGTATTGTACCACAAAAAAGATCCCACAAAAAGATCTTCTCCTTTTGTGGGACCGATTTTTCGGTTTTTGTTTTAGTTTTTGCAATTATTCCTTCACCTTCAGCACCAGACACTGATACGGCTGCAGACGGATCGTTTCCTCGCCTGCCTCGCAGGTGTCATAGTTATTCAGAAGTACTTCTTCGATTGTATCTGTAAATGGCAATGTAATGCCATCCGCAAGAGAAGTAGTAAGGATCAGAACATTATTCTTCTCATCCTTCCTGCGGTACGCCAGAACGCCGCTTACCGTCTCGTATTCCGGAATCAGCGTTCCGTAGAGGAAGGTTTCTTCCAGATCTTCACGTCGTCTTACTGCCACCATTTTGCGGTAGAACCACAGCAGGGAATCAGGATCTTTTTCCTCGGCCTCATAGTTCAGTTCCGTATAGTTTTTATTCACCGGGAACCACGGCGTACCTGTTGTGAATCCCGCCTCGGCAGATGCATCCCACTGCATCGGAGTTCTGCTGTGCTCGCGACTCTCGCAGTTGATCTGCTCGAGCGCTTCCGCATCCGTTTTTCCTTCGGCAATCAGGCGGTCGTAAATAGCAAAGGTCGGTTTATCAACGAATCCCTGAATGGACTGTTTCGGGTCGTCGCGCATGCCGATTTCCTGTCCCTGATACAGGAACACAATACCCGGCAGGAAGAAATTAGTGACCGGAAGCATTTTTTCGCTGTAGAGGTTCTGATCCTCCGGCATCAGGAACCGGTCGATGATGCGCGTTTTGTCATGGTTTTCGAGGAAGTTGCAGAGCATGCCGCGGCCATCCACGATTTTCTGCGCCGCAAAAAGCTGATCGCGATAATCGTCAAACAACGCCACGGTATTGCCCCATTTCGGGTTACGCACATTGTCGAGGGTGTGACAAAAATCGAAAACGGACGAGAAACTGCCGTTTTCCCCAATCACATCCTCCACATCCTCCGGTCCCATGTGATCGTACTCTCCGATCGTCAGCGCATCGGTCGGTGCAAAGGTGCGCTCTTTCATTTCACATAAGATATCGGCAAGACCGTCTACATTGTTGAAATACTCGAACGCCATATTGTACTCGTCCGGTCCATCCGGCGGAAGGTTGGTGTACTGATAATTCTTTTTCAGATGGCTGATCGCATCAAGACGGAATCCGCCAAGTCCCAGATCCATCCATTTTAAAATCATCTCATAAATTTCTTCCCGCAATTTGGGATTCTCCCAATTGAGATCCGGCTGCTCTTTTGTGAAGATGTGGAGGTAATACAGTTTATCATATCCCGGTACTTTCTCCCACGCGCTGCCGCCAAAAATCGACCGCCAGTTGTTCGGCTCTTTGCCGTCTTTTCCTTCCCGGAACACATAATACTTTCCGTACTTTCCAAACGGATCTTTGAGTGCCGCCTGAAACCACGCATGCCGGTCAGAGGAATGATTCACGACAAGGTCCATCAGAATACGGATGCCGCGTTTTTTTGCCTCCGCAATCAGCTCCTTCATGTCCTCCATCGTTCCAAACGACGGGTCGATATCCATGTAATCGGAAATATCGTATCCGTTATCCACCATCGGGGATGCAAACACCGGACAGAGCCAGATGACATTGGCTCCCAGTTTTTCTATTTTGTCAAGATGACGGATCACGCCTTTCAGATCTCCTATGCCGTCTCCATTGGTATCCTGAAAACTCTTCGGGTAAATCTGATATCCGACCGTTTTGTGCCACCACTTTTTCTCCATTGCTTTTCTCCTGTTCATTTTGTTTTTATAATGCGGGCCGTTCTTTAGGTTTACCGCAAAACCTATAGTGTTTCCACTATATCACAAAAGAATGGATTATGCTACTTTTTCTTTTTGATTTTTCCCGATGTCCGCTTTACCGTTACGGTTCACTGTTTTTTCATCAGCGGCAAAATCACGCAGGAAGCAGCTTTTCTGCCCATATGAATGGTCTGATGTGCAATTTTATTTTCCGTTTTTTCCGACCACAGCCCTTTCTGATTGCTGTGGACATGGTACTGCGGAAAGTCGGAAGAGGAAATATCTACACGAATGCGGGAACCCTTTGGAATCGTGTATACAATATTCCACATAGTAATCTGTACCTCTGCCACGCTGCCCGGTTCATAGGCTCCAGCCTCCGTTTTTCCCTGCTCCAATGTTGCAATCGAGGAACGAATGTTGTACGCTTTTCCTTCCGGCGTTACCTCCATGATTTTAGCGGTAAATGCCGTATCCTCGCAATCACTTTCCACGAAAAGACGGACGGAAGCTTTTCCGTTCAGCGTGAAAGTTTCTTCCAGCGGTTCTGATACAAAGCTCAGGACATCCTCACGATAATCCGGTTCCGGCTGAAGATGGCTGCCGATCTGCGGCATCGTATGCAGAAGGGCTTCTCCGCCGATGCTCTCGACGGGAGTGGCCGGGTCAAACGTGTAGTTTCTCGTTTTTTCCCGTTCCGGCGCGTCTTCCCGCAGTGTTTTCTCATCCAGATACAGCGTCATGCTTCCCGCAGTTTCTTCTTCTCCCAGTCGATCGGATACGATGTCAATCCACCGGTCTGAGCCGATCTCATAGGCACGGATCCGCTGTGTTGGGATTTCTTTTTGTTTCAGCGTCAGCTCAAACCATTCCAGCATCTTTGGAATTTCTTCATTCTGCGGGTGCAGCACCTCTTTATCTTCAAGACAAATCTGGAAAAAGTGGTTCCATGCACCGATTTCCAGCCAGCTGTGCTGTTTTGTCTCCTCGTTCAGGCGCTCCCACGTTTTCATACTGCTGCCGTGGTGATGATCGTACCAGCCGCTTAAAAGATAAATCGGAACCTTCGTTTTTGATGGAATTTCCCGTAACTGTTTCCACCAGCCCGTCTGCCAGAGTGCCGCATCCGGGCTCGGGCTTGTGATGTATTCGCGGTAGGACGGAACACGCTGTCCCCACAGCGCCTCGTCCACTTCAATCTGCGGCAGATAACGGCAGCTTTCGCGATAGTCAGCATTCACTGGTTTTTCCGCATTTTCCATCGACCATGCGGTCAGGATATCGTGGCGGAAGCAGCCCTTCTCGTAGGCTGATACAAAACGATCCGTTCCATAGTCCTCCAGAAACATTGTGGCAACTTTCCCCTCCGCGGCATCAGCGAACGCCCAGCCGGTCATGCTTGTGTAGGAATGGCCCCAGTAGCCTAAGATTTCGCACCATGGCTGCTCCACAAGGTAATCCATGGTGTCAATGCCATCGTTCCGCTCATTAATGTTTGGCTCCCATTTTCCTTCCGACTGCCCTCTGCCGCGGCAATACTGGTAGACATACACATAACCTCTGCGCGCCAGTCCCTCACCGTAGGCACGGTGAATACGGTCGTTGCCCGGATAGCAGGTACGAGTCAGAATGACGGGATATTTCTTGTTTTCTCCTGATCCGCCTTCCCTTGGAAAATAATAGATTGTATGCAGCTTCACACCATCGCGCATCTCGATCTGGCTGTCTTTTCTTTCAAATGCTGCACAGCTTTCGGAAACGCCGCTTTTCGCAAATTGTGCTTCTACGCGTTTTACCGCAGCCGTCATAAAATCTTCTGCCATCGCCCTATACCTCCATTTCCATCAGTGCCATACCGAGTGTCTTTCCATGTTTGTCCAGCGCCAGCGATCTTGTGACACCGCCGCCGAGTGTCTTGTCGAGGACAAAGTTCAGCGCATGGATTCCGTCCAGTTCGTAGCGGGTTACTTTTCCGTGGCAGATTTCGCGGAAGTATTCTGCTACGCGTGTTTCTGTTACTTTTTCTTTCAGCATTTCATAATTGTTCTCATCATATGGGATCACCGAAATATTGGAGATCTCGCCTTTATCGCCTGTTCTTGCATGTGCAATCTCTTTTAATTTCATCGCCTTATACCTCCCGGAATGTAACTTTTGCTTCTACTGCATCGCGCGGCACAAAAATTGAGCAGACCGAGACAATCTCAGACACCCGTTTCACTGCTCCGCCGCCTCCTGCGGGACCGTTGGTATAGAGAGCCTCCACCTCGTTTGCCAGCAGAACGGCATTTTTCCGGTCTTTCGTTCTGCCTGCGGCGCGGAGACGCACTTCACACAGAGTTCCACTTCCGATCTCCTTGGAAATTGCATCACGATACAGGGAATTGCATCCGATAAAATCAGTACGGTACTCTTCCAGCTCGATGCCTGTCAGTTCAATCCGCTTCTCCAGAATCTCTGCCGCCAGCTCCGCCCGTGCCACACAGTTGCTTCCGCCGTAGGAAATTTCACCCTCACCGATGAAGCAGTCCTTGTAGCCGACACTCACTTTCAAAGTTTCCGGTCTTCCATGCGTTGTCGCATGCTCGGCGCGAACCTGGTTTTCCCCGATCTGCCGGAACGTCACCTTTGAAAAGTCCGCTGTTGCATCCGGGGTCAGGTAAGCCTTGGGGTTGTGGATTTCGTAGATCATCTGCTCTTTACAGGTATCCACACTCACCAGTCCGCCACTTCCCTCGACCTTTGTCACGGTAAATGCGCCTGTCTCGTCGATCTCAATGAGCGGAAATCCAAGTTTCCACAGATCCGGCACATCCTTGTAGCCCGGATCCGCAAAATAGCCGCCTGTCACCTGTCCGGCACACTCCAGCAGATGGCCTGCCAGAACCGCCTGTCCCATCTGATCCGGGTTGTCGTCAATGTTCCATCCGAACTCATGTACCAGCGGTCCGATCGTCAGTGCAGGATCGGAAACGCGACCGGTAATGACAAGATTGGCACCCTCTTCCAACGCTTTTGTGATGCCCTCCGCACCCATATAGACATTCGCAGAAATCAGAACATCTTTTTTCTCTTTTAACAGCGTGCCATCCTCCAGCACTTTTTCATTTTCATACTTATCCAGTTCGTCTGTAATATCATCGCCGGTCACACAGGCAATCTTCAATCCACCGACACCCAGTTTTCTGGCAATTTCACACGTCCGTTCTGCAGCAGATACCGGGTTGGCAGCTCCCATATTGGTAATAACTTTTACTTTGTTTTTCGCCATCAGCGGGAGAATTTTTTCCATTCGGTAGTCGAGCAGCTGGTTGTAACCCTTCGACGGATCTTTCTCTTTGTCCTGCTGCCCGATCGCAACGGTGCGTTCCGCCAGACACTCGAAAATAATGTAGTCCAGATTTCCTTTTTCCATCAGCTCCACTGCCGGCTCAATGCGGTCTCCCGCATAGCCTGCGCCGCTTCCGATTCTGATTTTTTTCATGTTCTATGGCCTCACTTTCTTTGATCTGAGATCATTGTAATGCGATATCCGGGCAGATACTACAAAAGGGATCGTAATTTCTAAAATTTTAGAAATCATGATCCCTCTTTTATGTGAGTTCTGTTACAGCAAAGACAGAAAATACCACAAAGCCCCAAAGCTGCAGAAATTCCGGCATTTCATTCTCCTTCTGTCTTATTCTTTGATTTTATTGTATAACGTTGCCAGCGAAATTCCGAGTTCCTTTGCCGCTTTTTGCTTCCCTTCCATATCCCGTCCGTACAGCAACAACGTATTTTGGATCTCCTGCCGTTCAAAGCGGCGCACCCGCTCTTCCAGCGTCATGTGAGCCTCTGATTCCCGTTTTTCAAACTGTACGAGACTCGTCACAATTGAGATGCTTCCGCGGATCTGATGCTCTTCCCAGATCGGATAAACACTTGCAAAGTATTCCTGCGTTCCCTCTCTCCGCACCATTCCCTCGACCGGGATGCCGCTCCAAATGACTTCCGGAGCAATGGCAGATTTGCGGTAATCCGTGATTTTATGACCTTTCGCGGTTTCAAGCGGAACGCCGATGAAATCGCTGTAGACTTGATTGAAGAACACAATCCTGCTGTGCTGATCGCAGATCAGGATTCCCTGCTGTAAAGATTCCAGAACGGAATGTACCTGCATTTTTCGTTCCTCCCGTTTTCTCTTTCTGTACTCTCGGAGTCTTTCTGTCATGAGGATATTTAGCCCTTATACTCCTCCGTAAATGTCTTGTATGAATAGATCACATTCTCAATTTTATCTCCACGGTCGCAATTACATTTTGATATCACATGGCATCACCATACCTTCCGGCAATTTTTAACTTTATTGCCACAAAGTATGGACTCACTTCAAAAAAACGCACGGCAGGAAATCCCGCCGTGCGTCCATAGATTCTGATTTACGCTTAAATTATTTAAGAGTAACTTTAGCGCCTTCAGCCTCAAGTTTAGTTTTGAGCTCTTCAGCTTCTGCTTTGGAAGCACCCTCTTTGAGGACTTTCGGAGCACCGTCAACTACTTCTTTAGCTTCTTTCAGGCCAAGTCCTGTAGCTTCACGTACAACTTTGATAACTTTAACTTTGTTCGGGCCAACCTCTGTCAGCTCTACGTCGAACTCGTCTTTCTCCTCAGCTGCTGCTGCATCGCCTGCTGCTGCTGCAACTACAACGCCTGCTGCTGCGGATACGCCGAACTCTTCCTCACATGCTTTTACAAGATCGTTTAACTCTAATACAGATAACTCTTTGATAGCGTCAATAAACTCTGCGGTTGTTAACTTTGCCATTTTATTTTCCTCCTTGGATATTTTCTGAATAATGTTCTCAGGCTGCGTATTTCACGCTGCCCGCTTGAGGCTTAGGCCTCTGCTGCGCCGCCTTTGGACTCTGCGATCTGGTTGAGGACGCGAGCCAGGTTTGCGATCGGGGACTGGATGCTTCCAAGCAGTTTGCCAAGAAGTTCTTCTCTTGACGGAACGTTTGCCAGTGCTTCCATTCCAGCTTTGTCGTAGTAGTTTCCTTCTACAACACCAGAAACCATCTCCAGCTTCGGAGCGGTTTTTGCAAATTTAGCGATGATTCTTGCCGGAGCCGTTGCATCGTCCTTGCTGATTGCGATAGCGTTTGTGCCATCCAGGTCTTTGGTAAGAGACTCGAAAGCAGTACCAGCGAATGCACGTTTCATCATTGTATTTTTGTATACTTTGTAATGAACGCCTGCTTCTCTTAACTCTTTACGCAGCTGAGTATCCTGAGCAACGGTTAATCCGCTGTAGTTTACCAGCAGCACGCACTGTGCGCCTTCTACCTGTGCGCTGATCTCTTCCAGGACCGGCTTCTTCAGATCGATTTTTGCATTGATTGCCATGATTGCACCTCCTTGTAGTATTTCGTACCTACGCTTTGGAAGTATAAAAAAAGCTCTTCGCGAAGATTGGCGAAGAGATCTCAAAATTCCATAACATGAACCTTGTGTAACTTCTCCTCGGCAGGCGTTTGAAACTTACGCCTTGCGGCACCTGCTGTCTTCGGCGTGATACAGGTGGTATGATATCATATGTGAGGCGGGTTGTCAAGATCAAAATGAATTTTTTTCATATTTGTGCAACTTCATCGTTACTGTTCACTCAGCAGTGAAACACCTGCTGTTTCGCTGCGTAAGAAAGTGATTCAGGAGTGAGCAGCCCTCCTTTTGCGAAGCAAAACTTTAAATGAGGGCTGCGAATGTTACAGTTCGCAGGGAATCTGTGAACTGTAACACTTCATCAAAATATATGTTCTGTTTTTTCAAACCGTTTCTACACATATCATGTTATACTTGTTTTGTTGTCTCACCTACACCAAGGCAACTTGGAAAGGAGGTGACGTTGTTGGAGCCTATTACTTCGCTTATTGTTTCCGTTATGGCAGGTGTGATTTGCCACCTCATCTGCAAATGGTTGGACGAAAACGATTAAAAGGACAACCAGCCTAAAAGTTTAAGCCGCTTTACGGAATAGAAAACCCCGGAGACTGCCATCTCCGGGGTTTTCGTTGTTGAAACCTTTTAGCTTCGCTTTGCCTACGGCAAGTATATCATATGCAAAATCGAATTTCAAGATTCCTCTCCCACATTTTTATTTCACTTTTACCAGTCGCACAGCCATATACGGTCTTGACGGCATGTCGATCGTGAATTCTCCGCTGGGGCGGCCTGCCGGGGTGATGGTCATGTTCCAGGTGTCGATGATTTCCGATGAAGATATTCTGAAGCTCAAAGATCTGCCGATCTGGTTTACACACGCAAAAACCGACCCCGTTGTCGTTCCAGATGATTTTGTCGTTCCGACCTATGAACGTCTGGCAAAGGTCAATCCGAATGCTCACTTCACCTACTGGGACAAGGTACTCGATCACACCGGAACACAGAAAAATGCGGATGGCACCCCATTCGAATACATCGGCCACTGGTCCTGGATCCCGATGCTGAACGATGAGTGTGTCCTCGATTACGACGGAAAACCGGTTATGACAGACGGAAAAGAGACTCCGATTCTGGAGTGGATGGCTGCACAGAAAAAAGCATAACACAGCACTTGCCGGATTCTCCGCCTACGGCGGATTGTTGCAATGACAAAAACAGATGGTATGAAATCGGACTTCAAAGCTGATTTCATACCATCTGTTTTTGTCTGTTCTTGTCTTTTTTTCTCTGTTCCGTTTGATATCATCAACCGTGCAAGTCGGCTGATCTTTTTGAAAAGTTCTTGCCCCTACTGTTCTTTTCTTTTCAGCTCTTCATAAAATTTCTGCAGCACATAAAATGCCGGTTTGCGGTACTTTTTGTCCTCAGAGAGCAGCCCCTTCCGGTTATAATATTTCTGGATCAGGCTTGTTCTGCGCGGGCAGCGGAAGTCGTAGAGAATCCAGGGGGTCATGCCCTTGATGTAGTCAATGTTCCGCAGCGTTGCAATCTGTTTTTCGTACACATCCGCCTGGCACTCCTCGGTTCCTTTGTCCGAGATGGTTCCATGGTGATGCGGCAGCGCGTCTGCGCCGAACTCCGTTACGATAACCGGCTTGTCCGGCTGGCTGTTTTCCATCAGTGCCGGCAGCATCGCAAAATCCGGGGTGTACCAGCCGCAGTACTCGTTGATGCCGATGATGTCAAGGTATTCCATCAGACGGTCCTCAATCTTATTTTTCGCAGCATTAACCAGGCAGGCCGCAGACACCATTCGCGTCTCATCCTCCCGATGCGCGCATTCTGCCAGTGCGCTCATGAATTTCAGCCGTTCATCCGTATCGGCATTCTCATTTCCGACAGACCAGATGATCACGCTCGCGCGGTTCCAGTCACGGTTGATGAGTTCGCGGAGCTGATTCTGGGCATCCTCATATGTTTTTTCACGTTCAAAACGAATTGCCCAGTAAACCGGAATTTCCTCCCACAAAAGAAGCCCAAGCTCGTCGGCGAGTTTTGCCATTTCTTCGTTATGCGGGTAATGTGCAAGGCGCATGAAGTTGCATCCCAGTTCTTTCGCAATGCGGATATTTTCGATCCGTTCCTCTCTTGTCAGGCCTTTTCCGTTTTCCACGCTGTCTTCGTGGCAACTGATACCACGCAGGAAAACGGGCTCTCCGTTCAGCAGAATGTCTCTGCCGTTCACGCGAATTTCACGAAAGCCGACCCGGTCGCTGACGGTATCGGTTCCACAGGTTACTTTTACATCATACAGCTTCGGTTTTTCCGGTGCCCAAAGCTCCGGTTTTGCATCAAAAACAACTTCTCCGGCTCCGTTTTCCAGCTGGATTTTCCGGCTCACGCCAAGCTCCTCGATGACAAGCTCTGCCTTGGCTGTGATTTTTTCCGACAGTGTCACTTTCGCCATAACATGTCCAAATGTTCCGTCCGGCACAAGCGCAATTTTAAAAGTTTTGATATGGCATTTCGGAACACGGATCAGTGCGATATCGCGGTATACGCCGCAGTAGTTGAACCAGTCGGTATTCTCGGTCGGCACCTGCTCCGGCCGTCTCGTTCCGTCAACAGCAAGCACGATGCGGTTCTCCGCTTTCAGGTATTCTGTGATATTCCAGAACGCCGGTGTCGATCCGCCGCGATGCATACCGACGTATTTTCCGTTTAAGAAAACGCGGCACAGATAATTGGCTGCGCCCACCTTCAGAAAAACTGTTTCCTCTCTTTCTGCGATATAGGAAATTTTTCTCGTAAAGATCATGCTTCCCTCATACAGGAGATACATCGGATCGATGGTATTCCAGCTGCACGGAAGCTGCATCACCGGCCACTCGTCAAAGGAATAGTCGATTGGCACAGTGAAGCCTTTTTCGTCGCGGTATCTCTCTTTGTACCATTTCTGGCGCAGACAGGTATCGTACTGATCGACTGCATAATGCCAGCCGCCGTTCAGCAGCTCCTCTCTTCTTCCCCCTTCAAATATCATCGTGTCCACTGTGGCAAATCCCGTTTCGTACTGTTCGGTATAATCCTCGAGATGGATATCCGACATATACTTTTTCTCTTTTTTTGCTTCCATAAACTTTTCCCTCACTTCTCCAAACGATCCGAAACACGCTCTGCGAGTTTCTCAGGGTATCGCGGCAGTCGCCGGGTCTCGTGCAGACACGGACTTTGGCGCGGCACCACCCATTCCTTGTTTTTATTATAACGCTTTCACAGGAAAAATCTATGGTCAAAACTGTTGAGGATATTGCAAAAATTGCGGTACCGCTTATTTTTCTTCGTTTTCGTTCTTTCCTTCCGCCGCCATCTGCCGTTTCCTCCGTGTCACAAGGCCACCGATCCGTCCCGTTTCTTTTGCCGTGAGTGATCGCCAGCCGTCATTCAGCACGCGTTCTAAAAGCCCCAGCTCACCTGCGATTTCGTATTTCATTTTCTCCTTCTCCGTCATATGTTCCAGATCAATTTTCTTCTGCCTTGCCATTTTTTCTACACTCCTTTTCTCTGCATTTTTGCTTTATCCAGAGTGTAGACACTTTTTTCCGGCCTTATACCTCCTGTTGTCAAACGGATATTCGCAATCCGCTTCGCTGCTTGCTCATAGCCGAAGAGCTGCTTCGCAGCTTATCTTTTCATCCCTGCTTTCGAAATCCCCCCCGAAGGCAGGAATCTTTTATCTGCCGCCACACAAAAACCTCGCTTTTTGAAATACGGTCCGGTTTCCCATTCCGTTTTTTCAAAAAGCGAGGTCCTTTTCTTTATTTCTATTCTATGTTCCTATCTCCTCACTCCGGCGTCTCTCCGAGCCCGCTTTTAATTGCGGCAATGGCCGCCCGAAGTGCTTCCTCTTCATCCTCTCCTCTGCTGCAGATCTCAATAGTGTCTCCCTGCCTGATTCCTGCGGCAACGATACTCAAAATACTCTTTAAATTAACCGTTCCCTGCATCCCGTTGTTTTCATAGGTAAACGACATGGAAGATTTGTACCGGCTTACACTGTTTGACAAATTTACCGCGTTTAAAAGATGCAGACCTGACGAATTGACAATCGTTACTTTTTCACTTACCATCTTACGTTCCACCTGTCTTTCCTTTGTAATCCGCTCATTTTTCTTTGAAAAATGGCTACTTACTCATTTTTTGCCGTGTCCCGAGTTCAAAAATCCTCCTGCATCGGTTTTTTGACCTTTTGACACTGATATTTTCATGATAGCACAGTTTTGTTAATACAGTTTGAACATTCTGTTAGATACTCCTCAATTCTTTCCGCTTACTCAGCTGACTGAAGAACAGGTAATAAATAAAGTATGCAATCGTTGTGATTACCCACGACAGCGGATAGCAGAAGGCAGCTCCTTTTAAGGAGTGGAAATGCGGCAGAACCGCCGTCATCCACACGATACGTACTCCACAGATTCCTATTCCGGTGATAAACATCGGAATCCATGCATCTCCGACACCGCGGAGTGCACCGGAAAGGATTTCGATGGAAATGTAGGTAAAGAAGGTCGGAACCAGGAAATGGATCAGTCCGTGACAGATTTCACGCACCGCCGTATCTGTGGTAAACAGAGAAATCAGTGTATCACCGATAAACCACATAAACACAACCATCAGACCCGTCATCAGGAATGCCATGATCATGCTGGTGCGCACACCGCGGTGTACACGATCCATCTTTTTCGCACCGTAGTTCTGACCGACAAAGGTTGTCGCCGCAATACCGAGCGCATTGATCATCATCCAGAAAAGACCGTCCACCTTTCCGTAAGCCGCCCACGCAGCCACATTGTTGGTTCCCAGCGAGTTGACAGCAGACTGAATAATCACGTTCGATACCGAGTACAGAATTGACTGTACGCCTGCCGGAAAACCAATGCGGATAATCCGTTTGAGCATAATCCAGTCAATGCTGATTTTCCGCAGATGAAGCCGGTAAATGTCTCTGGTCCGCATCAGAGAGCCCATAACAAGAACCGCACTGATGATCTGAGACAGAATGGTCGCAAGCGCCGCGCCCATAACACCCATCTGCAAACCGACAACAAATAAAAAGTCAAGCGCGATATTGGTCATACAGCAGATGATCAGATACAGCAGCGGACGTTTCGAATCGCCGACCGCACGCAGAATACCGGAACCCATGTTGTAAATCAGGTTTCCGATGGTTCCAAGAAAATAAACACGCATATAAATCAGCGCATGATTTACAACATCATCCGGCGTGTTCATCAGATCGAGCATCCATCTCGAACAGCCAATGCCGACTACTGTCAGCACAATACCTCCGAGAATGGAAAAGGCAATGGAAGTGTGCACTGCCCACTGCACCTTGTCCTCTTTATTGGCTCCGTAATGCTGTGAAATAACAACCGTCGCACCACTCGAAAGGCCGACGAAAAATCCGACCAGCAGATTGATCAGCGTACCTGTCGTTCCGCCGACCGCCGCAAGTGCCTGTTTTCCGAGAAAGTGTCCGACAATCATGGCATCTGCCGTGTTGTAAAGCTGTTGGAAAAACGTTCCGAACAGAATCGGCAGGAAAAAGATCAGAATCTGCTGCCAGATAACACCTTCCGTAATCTGATTTACCTTTACTACTTCTTTCTTCTCTTTGTTCATACCCAAATACCTTCTAAAACTGCCGCCGGATCTCATGGCTGATTCCGACGGCAGTCCCCCTTTAAAATTTTCTTCTGCTCCTCTGCAGATACTCTTCTTCTGTTTTATATTTTCAGCTGCTTCATCCCTCTTGGCAAGCGGATATTTGCAATCCGCTTCGCTACTTGCTTGATTCGGTTAAGTAATCTTTCAAAAAGTCAAACAGCGTCTGCATTTCTTCCCGCGTACCAATCGTAATACGCAGATAATTGTCAATACGGGGTTTTTCAAAATACCGCACATAGATATGGCGTTCCCGGAGTGCCTGAAAAATCTTCCCGGCCGGTACGCTTTTGTGTGTTGCGAAAATAAAGTTCGATTTCGAATCTTCGAAAGAAAATCCCAGCTTTTTCAGCTCCTCCTTCGACCATTCTCGCGTTTCCATCACTTTTTTCACCGTCTTGCGGAAATATTCCACATCGCGGATCGCTGCGGCTCCGGCGGCGATTGTGGTCTGATTCATGGTGTAGGAATTGAATGAATATTTCACATCATTCAGATACGAAATCATCTTCTCATTTCCGATTGCATAGCCGATGCGCATGCCGGCAAGCGAACGGGATTTTGATGTTGTCTGCACAACCAGCAGGTTTTCATATTTTTCCAGCAGCGGCTGCGCAGTGGCTGCTCCGAAATCCACATATGCCTCATCTACGATCACAACCACATCCGGGTTATGCTGCAATATCGATTCGATCGCAGAAAGCGAAAGCTCCACACCCGTCGGTGCATTCGGGTTCGGGAACACAATTCCGCCATTTGGATGGTTCTCTGCAAAATACTGCTCCGGCACAATGCAGAAATTTTCATCGAGCGGAATCTGCTCGTACGGAATGCGGAATTCCTCCGCCCAGACATCGTAGAAGGAATACGTAATGTCCGGGAAAAGAATCGGTTTGTCAGAGTTAAAATACGTCATAAACGCCATCGCCAGAACATCATCCGAACCGACGCCGACAAAAACCTGCTTCGGGCTTACGTGGTAGACATCCGCAATCGCCTGCACCAGTTCTGCCGCGGTCGGATCCGGATAGAGACGGAGGGTATCCTCTTCTGCTACCCGTCTGATCGCCTCTGCGGCTTTTGGTGACGGCGGATACGGATTCTCATTCGTATTCAGCTTAATCATGTCAGCCTCATGCGGCTGCTCGCCCGGTACATACGGCACAACTTTTCTTACATTCTTTTCCCAGTTACTCATAAGTTCCTTCCTTTCTGCCTGTGGTCAGGAAATGCACCCTGACTTTATTCCGTCTTTCTGTTTTTTTGGAAAACCCTGTGAATCGTAACCATTTTTTCTTTTCCTTCTGCTCCCGGCAGTTTCCCGCCGACGCAAAGTCCCTTTTCTTCCCGGTGAACCGCTTTATCCTCTCTTCTTCCAGGTAGACGGATAGAAAAGAATCAGCATCGGAAACAGTTCCAGACGGCCTGCCAGCATATCGAAAATCAGAATCAGCTTGGAAACCGGACTGTATCCGAAGAAGTTACTGGTCGGTCCTACCTGGTCAAGACCCGGTCCGATGTTGTTCAGTGTTGCGGCAACTGCCGTGAAGTTTGTCTCGAAGGAAAATCCATCCACACTGATGATCAGCATGGAAAAGCTGTAGATCACCAGATAAACAATCAAAAATACGTTGATCGCCCGCAGAACCTCATGCTCTACCGGGTGATCGTCGAAACGGATGCGTTTGATACTGCGCGGATGTACGATCGAACCAAGCTCTTTTTTCACGGTTTTTAAGAGGATCAGGATTCGCGAAACCTTGATTCCGCCTCCCGTTGAACCGGCGCAGGCTCCGATGAACATCAGCATCACCAGAATACATTTTGACAGCTCCGGCCAGAGGTCAAAGTCCGTCGTGGAATAACCCGTTGTCGTGATAATCGATCCGACCTGGAAAAAGGCGGTCCGTACTGTCTCACCGATGGAATGGTACATCGGATAGGTATTCCAGGAAATCACGCCTCCTGCCAGAAGGATAATCAGGAAATACGCTCTTACCTCCTGGGACGAAATGGCGGCCTTTCCCTTTTTGCAAAGCATCAGATAATAAAAGTTAAAATTCACACCGAACGCAATCATGGCGATTGTCAGAATCCACTGCTGCAGTGGTGTGTACACTGCACAACCGCTGTTCAACACGGCAAAGCCTCCTGTTCCGGCAGCTCCCATGGCGAGTGTGACAGAATCAAATGTCTTCATGCCGGAAAGCAGCAGAGCAGCAATGGTAAAAAGTGTCATGCCAAGATAAATCTGATACAGAATTTTAGCGGTTCCGCGCACTCTCGGAACAAATTTGGAAACGGTCGGTCCCGGGCTCTCTGCCTTCATCAGGTTCATGACGGAACCGCCCTTCATCGGAAGCAATGCAAGAATGAACACAAGAACGCCCATACCGCCAATCCAGTGGGAAAAGCTTCTCCAGAACAGGCTGGCGTGTGAAAGGGCTTCCACATCACTCAAAATGCTGGCTCCTGTCGTTGTAAAACCGGAAACGATCTCAAACAGCGCATTGATATAAAACGGAATTTCCCCCGTAATTACAAACGGCACCGCTCCGAAAACACCAAGGACAACCCAGCTTAACGAAACGCAGACAAATCCGTCGCGGGAATAGATTTCCATATTGGACGGTTTTCTGAAGCAGAGGATCAGACCGGCCGCAATGCAGAGCAGTCCCCAGATAAGATACGCAAAGCCTGTCTTTTCCTGATACATGGCTCCGACCAGCGCCGGAAACAGCATCAGCATACCTTCCACTTTCAGCACCCAGCTGATGACAAAACGAATCATTTTATAGTTCATAATCCGCTTCCCCCGTTACTCTGCCAGAATCTCATGGATATCCTGAAGACCGGTTTCCGTTGTTACGATAATGACGGAATCTCCTGCCTCAAAGGAATCCTGTCCACCCGGAATGATGACCTTTCCCCGTCTGTTAATCGCTGCTACCAGAAGGTTTGGCCGTGTTTTCATATCCTGCAGACGGATGCCGATCATACGGCAATTCTGGTTCACGATAAACTCAAGAGCCTCCACACGGTCTTCCATCAGCTTATACAGCGTCTCAACGTTGCTTCCGATGGAGTTTTTCATTGCCCGGACATACTGCAGAATGTACTCTGCGGTGATGTGTTTCGGGTAGATCAGGCTGTCCAGGTTCAGGCTGTGGATAACATCATTAAATTCCAGATGGTTGATTTTCGTTACAACCTTTGAGGATACCTTCTCTTTCGCATACAGCGACAGAATGATGTTTTCCTCATCCATATCGGTGCAGGCCACAAAGGAATCCATATTCTGGATGCGCTCCTCTTTTAAGAGCTCCTGGTCACTTCCGTCACCGTAAATAACGGTTGCATCCGGCAGTGCTTCGCTTAAAACCTCACAGCGATCCTTATTTTTCTCGATAATCTTGACATCGACGTTCATATTTGCCAGTGATTTTGCGAGATAATACGTAATTTCACCGCCGCCGACGATCATCGTACTGTGTACCTTGTTTGTATGAACACCAATTTTCTTAAACAGGCTCTCTGCGTTCTGCGGTGTGGTAATGATGGAAAGGCTGTCTTTTGCCTGGATCACAAAATTTCCATCCGGTATGTAAACCTCGCCGTTTCGCTCAACAGCACAGACCAGCAGACTGTACTGAAGCGCTCCGGCCAGCTCACGCAGCGACATATGGACAATTTTCGATGTTTCCGGCACTTTAAAGCGCAGCATTTCGATTCTTCCGCGGGAAAAGCTGTCGATCTCAATCGCAGATGGGAACCGCAGCAGTCTTGCCATTTCCATGGCGGCCGCGTGCTCCGGGTTGATGATCATGGACAGACCCAGCTTTTTACGAATAAATTCTCTCTCCTCCCGATACATCGGATTTCGAACTCTGGCGATGGTGTGACAGTCTGCTGCCTGTTTGGCGATGACACAGCAAAGCAGGTTCATTTCATCACTTTTGGTTACGGCAATCATCAGATCCGCATGCTCAATATCCGCCTCCTGAAGCACCTGATAGCTTGCTCCGTTTCCTACAATTCCCATAACGTCGTAGGTGTTGGAGACGTTGCGGACGACAATACTGTCTGTGTCAATGACCGTCACAAGGTTGTCCTCGCGGCTCAGCTGGGCGGTCAGTGCGGTTCCGACTTTTCCGCAGCCCACAATGATAATTTTCATGTTCTCTCCCTTCAATGCAAAAGCATTTCGCGTAAAATAGTAAAGACCCGCCAGGCGGCATCGTAAAACCATTTTTCGATGCACTCCAAAAAGCAGATCTGTACCCCTATTGTACGATGGCGATTATATCATATTTCCAGGAAAAGCGGAATAGATTTTAACAACATTTTGGACGGAGTTTTTGTAATGATTGATCAAAAAAGGGAAAACCTGTTGAACCTTGCGCTGGCCGCAACGGAAGTCGAACGGCGGCGTGTGCCGGAGCTTTCGGCAGGTTATAACTCTTACAGCAAAACATGGGAAGTAATTGTACAGTATCAGGGAGACCTGGCTTTTCTGGAGGAGCAGGGAGTTCGTGTGACGCTGCTGCTGTTTTCGTATGCCATTCTTCTGGTTCCGGAGTCCCTGATGGATTACGTGACAGGACTGCCGCAGATTACCTATCTGGAGAAACCGAAATTACTTTATTTCGCAGATGCATTTGTGCGGAGCATATCCTGTATTACGCCTGTGCAGGAGGGGGTTATGGGTCTGTCTGGGAACGGGGTGCTGCTTGCATGCATTGATTCAGGCGTGGACTATGCGCATCCTGATTTCTGCGCACCGGACGGGACAAGCCGAATTGCAATTTTATGGGATCAGACGATTCCGGGGAATCCTCCGATGGGGTATGCTCTTGGGTCGGTATATACACGGCGGCAGATCAATGAGGCACTTGCATCTTCTACGCCGGAAGAACGGTTTGCCCTCGTGCCGTCCCGCGATGTGACGGGGCATGGGACAGCGGTGCTCGGAATCGCAGCAGGAAATGGGAGATCCTCGGCAGATGCGGCCATGCGGGGCGTGGCACCGGAAGCAACACTCGTGGTCGTAAAGCTTGGGAATCCTGATCCGGCGGATCTGCCGCGGACATCGCAATTGCTGCAGGCGGTGGATTTCTGCGTAAGATATGCACTTCTGGTGGAGCGGCCGCTTGTGATTAATTTGAGCTTCGGGAATAATTACGGTTCGCACAGCGGGGATTCCTTACTTGAAACGTATTTGAATGCAGTGTCAAATTTAGGGCAGAACGTGATCTGTATCGGGGCAGGAAATGAAGGGGATACCGGACGCCATTATACCGGGAACCTAAAGTCGGATCGCAAGTCGTCCGGTCAGACGCAAACAGTCCGTGCGACATCTGATCCGGCTGCGACGTCTACGGTCTCGGCAACGGCTGACCGCGCTGTCTCCGTTGAATTTCAGGTCGGTGCTTATGAATCCTCGTTCAGTCTCCAGATCTGGAAGGTTTATGGGGATGAAATCTCGATCGAACTGATTTCCCCCGGCGGCATCCGCTCCGGCACGCTCTCTCCTGTCCTCGGCACGGCGCGTCTGACGCTTGGTCCGACAGAACTTCTCCTGTTTTATGGCATGCCATCCCCCTACAGCCAGGCGCAGGAAATTTACCTGACCTTTCAGGGCGCAGGAAACCATCTGTCCGTCGAAAACGGCATCTGGACCTTGCGTCTCACCCCCGGCCGCCTGATCTCCGGTTCCTTTGACCTCTGGCTTCCCGGCGGAAACGCCGTCGGTTCACAGACACGCTTCTTCTCCCCCACTGCCGACACCACACTCACCATCCCTTCCACCGCCCGCTCCGCCATCACGGTCGGTGCCTACGATCCCCGCCTTTCCTCCTATGCCAGCTTCTCCGGCCGCGGCTATACCCGTATTCTCCACGAAATTAAACCTGATCTCGCCGCCCCGGGTGTCAATATCCCAGCTCCCCGTTCCGGCGGCGGCTATGCTTCCTTCACCGGCACCTCGTTTGCCACGCCTTTTGTATCGGGAAGCGCCGCGCTTATGATGGAATGGGGCATTCTGCGCGGAAATGACCCGTTTTTATATGGCGAAAAACTGAAAGCTTATCTCATTGCAGGTGCAAAACCCATCGCATCCGAGAGCGAATACCCGAACCGGCGGGTGGGATGGGGACGACTTTGTTTAGAAAGTAGCCTGCCAGATTAAAGTTATTGAAGGATTCGATAGAAGAAATAAAAGCGCAATGTAAAGAGTTAAACGACAAATGAGACATATTTTTATCTCTGTACTATCTTGTACCTTGCTACGAAAATAAAACTCGTAGCAAGGTACTTATAGTGTTCATTTGTCGGGCAACTCTTTTTTATTTAACTGTTAATAACTTGCTGTTTAAAATTTTTTGAATGCAAAGAGAATCACTTACCCAAAAGATATTCTTCCAACATTTCCTTTACTTTTTTCTCAATTTCGTCTATGATCTCTTCACACCTTGTCTTTTTCATCCCTGCACCAGTTCCTACCGCCAGTAACTCTTTTCTGCCTGGATTTCTTCCATTTCCATCTACTGACGTAGTATGTTCGCCATAATACGTATTACTGTAAGTAAGATCATATGCCGGACTTAAATGCCATTTATCTTCGTCTGCTTCGTACAAATACGTGAAGTTCTTCGAATGATCATCTCTGTTATGTGCAAAAACATTGAAACACATTCGGCGGAACATATTTTCAACATCTTCATCGCAATTGCGTGTCATGATTTTTGTCAGTTTCATTAATCCATGATAGTCCAGACTTGGCTGCTCAAAATCCAATTCCAGAATTGCAGCTGTCGTCAACATGTGCACTTTCTTTTTCCCTTTCAAACAGTTTCTCCTGTCAAACCTTTTAGTTCCAAAATATCCTTTACATTTTTCTGATGGAAACAATCTCGTTTCACTCATCATAATTCCGCAGGTCTTGGCACAGCAGGAATAGTCATATTCCATTTTTCCTGCATCTTTTCCGTCCACATGCGCTGGAAATTTGATAATCCATTCTTCATTATCAATGGTTGTCATGATTTTAGGTCTTGCTCCGCCGCTGGTACCTCCCAGCAGATACAATTCGTCCAGTTTATCCGAATACTCTGTATTCAGTATCTTTTGACACTCTTCCGCCAGTTTGTCCAGATCTGCACTGCTCTGCTCCTCTGGAAAATTCTTTTCCGGGTGATATGTCAACGCTCCCATCCCCGATGTGCCCACAATCGCCAGACGATCCAGTACGGTCAGTTCATCCGGATTTTGTTTATGTGCCCGTAACAGGCGATCCAACAGTAATCTGCCCCAATGATCTGGAAGACTGTCCGCAAAAACCCCAAATAATCCTTCAAAATGATCCTTAACTGGAACAAATACCTGTTTTTGCAAAGGCAATGAAAATGGGTTGATCGAAAATCCGGTTTCCAGCCATTCATCACTGTACTGAAATGCCACTTTGTGGTCTGCCGTCATAGCTAATGTTCCCACCGTTTGATCCTCATAACACACCTGCAGTACTTTATCTTGTTTCATTGATAACCTCCTGAATATCTTTATACGGTACCTGCGTGAAAATATTTCTGAGCTCATCTGCAAGATCCAGTGCGATTGCAATTTTCGTTAAAGATAACAGGGAAATTTGTCCTGTCGTTTCGAATCTTTTGATTGAGCCGTAACTCACTCCGCTTATAGATGCTAATTTTTCCTGCGTAATTGAACGTCTCTTTCTGATTTTTCTCACTCGCTGCGCAAGTTTTTGATCCAGTTCTTCCGGAGTTTCCCATATAAATTGTTCCATTTTTTCCCCTTCTTGTTACAGATTATATGTTATCTAAAATATCCTGTTTTTATTCAAAACAGATTATATATTATCTATTCTATTTTACCACTCACGTGCAGAAAGCACAATGATTTCCTGCCCTGTTTCCATAAAAACTCCACCCCGTTTTTGTAACTGCAGATAAATTTTGCATCTCCTTTACTCTATAGGGATAATTTGCGCTTTTTTGACTATCCGGTAGTATTTGTTTCAGAGTAAGTAAAAAAGCCTCTGCCGGGCAAAAATTTTGCTTTCCGGCAGAGGCTTTGCTGGTCAAACGGATATTCATGCAAGCATGATTCGCGATTTTTCTTCCATTTCGCATGGCTTGGAATCGTTACAAATACTGGCTGAATTCCACTTTTTCTTTATTTGGTCCTTCGATCGTGAAGAAACGGACGCCATTTTCCCAGAACGGAAGGAAATGTACTTCATCCTGCGTCGTATTCAGACCGGCCCCGGTAATCATTTCGTGAACCTTTTCAATATTCTTTACGTCAATCGCCACATGGTCGATTGCTCCGGGTTTCAGTGCTGCAGCTTTGTTTTCGTACGTTTCGATCACAAGTGTTCCAAGCTTTAAGAATGCCACTTTCTCATCCGCCGCCTCATTTACGGTGCGGAATGCAATTTCAAATCCAAGCTTTTCATAAAACGCAATCGTCATCTCAATATCGTTGGTCGGAATACCGACATGCTGGATTCCATTTAACTGCTCTCTTAATTCCATTTCTTATCCCCCAGTCTTTTTTCTACCTGTGCCAGATCCGGCATGGCCGGAATAGAGCGTGTCTGAAAAAGGCTTTTCGTGAACTGCGAGTCCCAGTTCGTGGGAGATTTTATCCGAATAAGGGCGGCGTAGCGGGCTACGGCAACTGAATGAGGGTAAAATATACCGCAAAGTGGGGCTTGCAGATTGCGGAAATGATTTTTCAGACACGCTCTAGCACCTTTTTTCTCCACACAAAGGCTTGCAACGGCGTTTCCAAAACGGGCAAACGCTGCCAGTTCTTCCTGCGGCTGTAAAGATATGCTCCATTCCACCAAGCGTCACTACAACTATTTTTACACTCTGATGATATAATATTTCCGCTGTTTTTGCAACATTTTGCTCTCTCCTGCCCGTTCGCTGCCGTTTTGCTGTTTCTTTTTTTCACAGATCACAAGGATGAGTGCCAGCATTCCTCCCATCAGGCTGCACCAACTGCCAGCCGTCCGTCCGGGCGCATGGTACACAAGAACAATTTTGTGCTCGCCTGATGGGATTTTTGCGCCGAGAAATGCCGTGTTTGCGCGGAACAGCAGTGTTTCTTTCCCATCCACTTTCAGCACAAAATTTTCATCGTATGGAATGCTGGTGATGAGGTATCCGTCTCTTTCCGCGGAAACCACGCCTGTGATGCCGTCGCCGCCGTATGTTGCTGTTGTTCCGCCAATCAGGGTAACCGCCTGACTGTACAGCTGCTCCGTTTTTTCCAACGGCTGTGCCATACCAGTCCATGTCTCAAAATTTTTCAGGATATAATGGCCTTTTCCCATCCGAATGAATACGGTTCCATCTTCTTTCATCGTTACAAGATAGTTAAACTGTGTATTCCCATTGGCATACGTATGGTTGATGCCGGTCAGGCGGTTGGTCTGGCCGTTGATGCGGATAAACATATCATGACTCGCTTTCTGATTCTCCACCTCGAAAGAAACGGCGAGCAGCGTTGCTCCCTCTGCGGCACCCGGCAGCGTTGCTGAGACGGTCACGGATTTTTTCGTCTCAATCTCATATCCGTCCGCTGTCTTCTGAATGCGCAGATCTTCCTGATCGGTCTCTGGAATTTCAAGGTTTACTTTCTGAAAACAACTGTGAAACAGGGGTCCTACAGAACCATTCTTTGTATCTGAATCTGCAGCGGCTCTGAAATTATCCACAGATTTCGCCGATTTTTCCTGATCCGTGATTGCCGCTGTTGTCTTCCGCATTTCCTGATCCGGGATCACGGCTGCCGTCTCCAGTATTTCCTGGTTCTGCGGATAAGGTAACGATTTGTATTCCGTCTCGGAAACCACCTGGTCTGTCACGTAGGCAACCGGCGCTGCGGATATGGCACGATAAACCTGAAAGTCCCCGTAATCCCGGTACAGTTCATACCCTTCCGGCCGTGTTTCTGCCAGAATGTACTTCACGCCCATGAGCTGCCAGAACAGCGGATCATCGGAAACCGTCTGCATCATGCGGTTGCGGAAGGCTTCATTAATCCCATACGTCTCGTCCCGGAATTTCTTATATTCTGCATTGTATGCCGAGGAATAAATCGTCGAAACATTCTGTCCAATATCCCATATCCGGTTGACGTTCGCAAGGTTCTGTCCGCCGTCTCCATACTGCTCCATACGGTACCAGCCGGGATCCTCCGCACGGATCTCGCGGATTGCCGCTGCAATCTTGCTGTCCGTCAGAGCTTCATACGTTTTACGCGGGATCATCACATGCTTTTCCTGATTGATTGCTTTTCCGGCAAATGCAAGAATCACAGCACTAAAGACGAGCGGCAGAAACGGAAGCTCTCTGCCCCGCAGCCGTTTTTTTGCCGGAAACCACCGCCATGCCAGATAGCACGCAGTCACACAAATCACATCCAGTATGCCGAGATGCCAGTATGGTTCAAAGTATGTCTCTTGCTTTGCATTCCACATCAGAATCAGAACTATGAGGTACGGAAGCAATTCTCGCAGCTCTGTCATGACTTTGCGCTTAAAATTCCCGGTGCTTCGATTTTTTCCACACTCCCGCTTCCGGACAAGCTGGTTTTCCACATAAAGCCCGACTTCTGCACAGAGGACCGGAAGAAACGGGATGAATACTTTATCTTTGCTGTACAGGCCGCCGTTCAGCAGATAGCCGAACAGGGGAATACAAAAGAATACCAGCAAAAGGAAGGACAACAGTTTCTCACGCAACCGGCTCTTTCCGATCACTCTGCCCAAAAGCGCCACCCCCGCAAATGCGGAGAGGCCAATGCCGTACGGCGTGTAGCAGAGACGCAGGATCAGAAACTGCGGTTTCCACATCGCCGGATCGGTAAAAAGTCCTGCGATGCCGCCCGCTGCGGTGCCGCGTCCGCCCTCGCCGCTGCCGCCGAACAAGGCGGCAGCCGATGGGATCAGCAGAATACCGGAAAGAAGGATTCCTGCGAGGACCGGAAGCGCAAAGCGGATTGCTGCGCCAAAAAAGCTCCGCAAACCCGCCAAAGCTTCAACTGTTCCTGAAGATTTTTCACCTGCCATCTGCTTTTTCTCTGCCCCGGCCTTTTGATTCCGCGACACTTTTCGATTCTCCTGTTCCGCTTCATACGCAGCATTTTCTGTACCGCATTTCAAATACTCCGTCACCGCATACGCCGTGAGCGCAAGCAGCCCGCCGACAGAAAAATAAAAGCTGGTCAGAATCATCCCAAGAACGGAAAGAATCAGAAGACCGCTCTTTCTCTTCTGAAAATGGCGATCCACGCCCAGCAGAGCCAGCAGCAGAAACGGCATATAATTGACAAACATAAGCTGATTATAGGAATGATATAGAAGTGCGGTAGAACACGTAAAGAAAAGTGATGTAAAAAGACAGTTGCCGTAATGCAGACCCTTTTTGCTGATCCATTGATAAAAAAGCACTGCATCCGCCGCATACAGCAGCGCGGAGGAACCCATCACCCACAGGTCCATCGGGATGAACGGGAAAAGGTAGGATAACAGCATGGTCGGACTCAGCAGTCCGTAGTAGGCAAAATGGTAAATATTCTGACCTCCTCCCAGATTCCATGCGAAATCCGGGAAGAGGTTTCCGGTCGCGTAAAACCGCTTTCGGAAGTAATCGGCAAGGGTGCTGTGCTGGCTGATCCAGTCAATCGAGGAGCCGAATACGCCGTATTGCAGGACGAACAGCCGGCACAAAAGCAAAGAAAAGAAAAACAGACCAGCCGCCGTAAAATCCTTTCCGGTAAGACCTTCCAAAAAGCCGTTCCGCCGTCCTTTCGGCTGGCCTTTCTTTTTCCGTGATTTCCCCGGCTCTCTTATTTCCTTTAAGATTTCCTTTTTCATGCCCGGATTTCTCCTCTTTCAGAAGCATGGCGTTTGTCGGCATACTCTGGAAAATACACATTTTTCTTTTCTGCCGTATGGGCATCTTTTCTTCTCTTTGCAGCACTCTCCTGCTTTTTCACCGGCTGCACACTGTGCATCTTGACCGTCTCTTCACTCGTCTCCTTTAAAAGATAGATCGGACGGTGCTTTGTTTCAAGATATGTCTTGGAAAGATAAATGCCTACAATGCCCGTGCAGAAAAGCTGTACACCGCTCACCAGAAAAAGGATGCATGCCATCGACGGCCAGCCCGCAACGGGATCGCCGAACAGCAACGTTCTTACGATAATGAACACGATCAGAATCATCGAAATCAGGAAAAAGAGCACGCCCATGACGGATGCGAGTGACAGCGGGGCTACGGAAAAACCTGTGATGCCGTCGATTGAGTACGCAAGGAGCTTTCGAAGTGGCCACTTTGATGTTCCGGCGCAGCGATCCTCATGCTCAAATTCCAGCCATTCTGTGTGAAAGCCGACCCATCCGAAAATCCCTTTGGAAAAGCGGTTGTACTCACTCATTTCCAGCACGGCATCCACCATTTTGCGGCTCATCAGGCGGTAGTCCCTTGCACCGCTTACGATCTCTGTTTTGGAAAGGCGGTTGATCACACTGTAGAAAGCATTTGATAAGAAGGATTTGATTTTTCCCTCGCCCTCCCGCGAACTGCGGCGTGCCGCTACACAGTCACAAGTGCCGCTCTGCAGCATCGCGTACATTTTCGGAAGAAGGGACGGCGGATCCTGAAGGTCGACATCCATCACCGTTACGTAATCACCTTTAGCCGCCTGCAGTCCGGCGTACATGGCTGCCTCTTTTCCGAAATTTCTCGAAAACGAGAGGTAACGGCAACGCATATCCTTCTGCGCAAGCCGGCGCATCTCAAACAGACTGTGATCCCTTGAGCCGTCGTCAACAAAGATCAGCTCGAACTGAACCTTCTGCTGTTCTTCCATCTCATTCATCTGACGTACCATCGTCTCGTAGTAAACCGGAATTGCTTCCTCTTCGTTGTAGCATGGTATGATAATACTGATTGTCTCCATTTTTTTCCTCCCGGGGATTACATACTCTCTCAGAATCCTTCTTCAGATCCTTCCTGCTGCAATCCCGCTTCTGTCTCATTCTTATGCAAGTCAGGTTTTTGTGGCTGTTTCTCCCGCTGCAGAATCCTCGCCTGCCTCCGGAAAACGCAGGATGACTTTAAACAGATCGCCGTCTGCCGCAAGCTCCATGCGGCCGCCCATGTTGGCCGTGTAGCTTGATGCAATCGCAAGGCCAAGGCCGTGACCCTCGCTCGTCCGTGATTCGTCGCCGCGCACAAAGCGTTCCATCATTTCCTCCGCTTCAAAATTCATCTCATAGGCGGAAATGTTTTTCATCGTCACGAAAATCTCCCCGTTTTCCTTCCCTGCGTCAATGTAAACTCTCGTTCCGCCCAGGCTGTATTTCAGGATATTTTCCACGAGATTCTGTATCACGCGGTACATTTTCCCATTATCCCCAAGGAACGGCAGCGGCTCTTCTCCGAGCGCCGTGCGGAACGACAGATTGCTCTGCGCAATCGCATCGTCCATATCGGCGAGGGTCTGCTCGATCAACCGTTTCATATCCATTTTTTCCATCTGGAATTTTTCGGTTCCGCTTGTCGATTTGGAGAGCTCGAAGAGGCTTTGGATCATCTCCTTTAGCTGTTCCTGTTTCACAGAAATCACTTCGACGTAATCCTGTGCCGCCGGTGTCAGATCCTCTTTTTTCAGAAGATCCGTATAGCCGACCATCGAGGTGAGCGGTGTTTTCAGATCGTGCGATACATTGGTAATCAGGTCAATTTTGAGACGCTCCGCCTGCATCTGTTTTTCTACGCTCTTCTGCATAGCGCTCTCAATATTTTCCAGCTCTGCAAACGCCGGATACAGCAGGGATTTTTCGGATATTTCATGGATCCGGCTTTCCATGCTGCCTTCTGCCATCGTATGGATCTGTTCCATCAAAAGGCCCATCTCCCGGTTCAGGCGACTGCGGTATGTTTTCCAGGCAAACAGAATTAAAATCAGCGTGGTCAGCCCAAGAAGAATGACAAACAGTACCTCGCCATCCATTCCGTTTATCAGTCCGGTGATCATGGTAATCACGATTAGAAGTTCCGCAATCAGTGCCACACGGAACGGCCATTTACTCTGACCGGCAAGCTGCCGTTCCAGGCTGGTCCGATCTCTGTAACGCTTCCTTTCTCTGCAAAAAAAGGACATTTCTCTCAGTTGTTTCTTTTCATAGCGACAGACAAGAATGCCGGCACTGAGAAGGAAAACGCCACAGATTCCAAAAAACAGAAGACCTGTCTGCACACACTCTATTACAGTACCCCATTCGGCAACAATGCGGTATCTGGCATAGCTGTGCCGGAGCGGCTGAAGCCATCCGAAAAAAGCAAATCCTCCGACAAGAACCAGAAGCTCATTTGGCACCTTTTCGGATTTTTTCAGAAACAGCTGCTCTTTCTCTGCTTCCGCAGCGGCTCTTGCCTCAAACTGCATCTGCCGGGATTTTTCTATTTCATCTGTCTCGGACTTATCTGCGGCTGCCCCTTCGCTGCTTTTTGCTGTTTTTCCCGCTTTTTCCGGTTCACTGCCGGCAAAAGCAGTCATTTTCGAGTTCCCGGTATTTTTTCGGAATTTCCATACCAGATACAAGGCTGCGGCTATGCCCAAAACGCCGACTACCGTCACTCCAATGCCGATACCCCATTCGATGTTGCGCCACATTCCCCATTCGAATTCACTGGCCCATTTCCGCAGAAGCTTTCCGCACAAAATCAGTACCATAGAAAGATCGAGAAGCATCCACAGCAGGATGCGTTTTTCAGTCTCCGTTAATTTTTTCAATTTTGTATCCAATTCCCCACACCACCTTTAAATATTTTGGATTTTTCGGCGTAATTTCGATTTTCTCACGAATGCGCCGGATATGAACCATGACGGTATTTTCTACGCTGTAAGCATCCTCCTGCCAGACCTGGCTGTAGATTTCTTCGGCTGAGAATACATAGCCGGGATGCCCCATCAGAAGCTCCATAATTTTGTACTCGGTTGCGGTCAGGCGAACAGGTTCACCGTCCACCAGGAGTTCTTTGGTGTTTCGGTTCAGCAGCAGACCGCCGTTTTTCAGGATATCCTGGCTTTGTGTGGTTCCGTTTGCGGCGCCTAAGGAGAAGTAACGGCGGAGCTGGGATTTAACACGGGCCATGAGTTCGGCGGTATTATACGGCTTTGTCACGTAATCATCGGCGCCCATCGAAAGTCCGATGACTTTATCGCTCTCTTCGGTTTTCGCGGAAAGCATGATAATCGGGATGTTGTTTTTTTCTCTTATTTTCATCAGGGCGGAAAGGCCGTTCATTTTGGGCATCATGACATCGAGCAGGATCAGATGGATCTGTTCGGTCATGAGGATGTCGAGTGCCTCCATGCCGTTGTAGGCTTTTTTTACCCTGTAGCCTTCCAGTTCTAATAGTTTGCCGAGAGATCTTACGATTTCCCGGTCGTCGTCTACGACTAATATGTTGTATTGGCTCATCTCGTTTTTCCCCTCTTGGTTCTATGGTGTTTATCATAGCAGAGAAAACGGAGATTATTTGGATAAAAAACTGACATTTTTCTTAAAATGTAATCCCCCATTACGTTTTCCTGCTTTTTTTACAAAAAAAACACTGATTGGTAGAATTGTAAGCTGGTGTAAAAAATAAAAACAAACGCATATAAATTAGTAAAAATGCCTGCCATAGCAACTGAAAATGTGGAAAAAGATAAAAAAAGTCAATATAAGTGGACAAAATACACAATATCAAACGGGGATTTTATTTGATATAGTGTAAACATCACAAATAATCAAAGAAAATGCGTAATAAAAACGCACAAAACAACGGAAAGGATGGGGAGTATGGCGAAGGAAAAAATGAAAAAGAAAAAAGGAGAGAAAATTACCCCTGCAATCTTGTGGAAACAGCGTTGGCTGCTTGTGATGTCAGTACCATTTGTAATCTGGCTGATTATCTTCAAGTACATTCCACTGTGGGGATGGACCATGGCATTTCAGGAGGTAAAACCTGCGACATTTGCACTTCCGATCTGGGAGAGAACCTGGGTTGGATTTCAAAATTTTACAGATGCATTCAAAGACCGTCTGTTCACACAGACATTAATCAACACATTGGGAGTAAGCTTCCTTGACATCGCGGTTGGAACGATCGCAGCAATCGCATTTGCGGTTCTTCTGAACGAGATGTTCTTTATGAAGTTCAAAAAAGTAACGCAGACCATTTCTTATCTGCCGCACTTTGTATCCTGGGTTATCATTGCAAGTATTGCAAAGAATATTTTCAACGACGGCGGTGTTGTTGACAGTATCTTCGGCAAGAACCTGCACCTGATGAGTTCCAACTCACCGCTTATCTGGGTAACCATTATCCTGATTAACTGCTGGAAAGAGGTTGGCTGGAACGCAATTATTTATCTGTCCGCCATGGCAGGTATTGATCCTGGTCTTTACGAGGCCGCTGATATGGACGGTGCAAGCCGTCTGCAGAAGATCTGGCACATCACTCTGCCGGGTATCCGACCGACCATCATCGTACTGCTGATTATGAGCATCGGTGGCGCCCTGAACGTAGGTATGGAGCGTCAGATGCTTCTTAGTAACCCGCTGGTTGAGGATCACACGATGGTACTTTCCTGGTTCTCTTATAAGAGAGGTATCGGAAACAGCAACTACGGTCTTGGTACCGCAATCGGTGTATTCCAGTCTGCAGTCAGCGTTACCCTGCTGCTGATCGCCAATAAGATTGCCGGTCTGGTAGGCGAAGATAAACTTATGTAGGAGGACGCGAATATGAACAAGAAAGCAAAAAAATTTGACTACGTACTGGCGGTAATCTTCGTATTCCTCGTCATCATCACCATTTATCCGTTCCTGAACGTACTGGCGATTTCGTTCAACGATTCTACGGATACCATTAAGAATGTAAACTTCATCATTCCGAGAAAGTTTACATTAAGCAACTATAAATATGTATTTAAAGACGGCGGCATTGCAATGCCGGCTGTGATTTCTGTAACAAGAACCATCATCGGAACAATCGTAGGTATTGTATGTACCTCGATGGTTGCTTACACATTAAGCCGCAGAGACTTCGTACTCCGCAAACCATTCCAGCTTCTGTTCGTTGTTACCATGTATGTCGGTGGCGGAATGATTCCGGAATACCTTCTGATTATCCGTACCTTAAAGCTGGGCAATAACTTCATGGTATACATTCTGCCTGGTCTGATGTGGGTTTATAATATGATTCTGGTCCGCTCTTATATCGACGGACTGCCGATGGCTCTGCAGGAGGCAGCAAAGCTCGACGGAGCAAACGATTTTCAGATCTGGTATAAAGTCGTTATGCCGCTTTGTAAACCGGTTATCGCAACCGTAGGTCTGTACTATGCAGTAGGTCAGTGGAACTCCTTCATGGATACTTACCTGTATGCGAAAAAACTCCCGACTCTGCAGTACAAACTGTATGAGATTATGAACCAGGCGACCATGAAAATGGACGTTCATGCAGGAACCAATGTACAGACGGCCGTAACACCAATGTCCGTACGTATGGCCGTAACGATTGTAGCAACTGTGCCGATCGTTATTGTATATCCGTTCCTTCAGAAATACTTTATCGGCGGTATGACACTTGGTTCTGTTAAAGACTGATAAAAAACAGTATTAAAAAATTTTTAGAAAAAGATGATGTTTATTCCTGCCAGGCGAAAGCAAGAGTGCAGGATGACATAAACCATTTTAAGGAGGGCTTTTATGAAAAGAAAAGTAGTATCACTCATGTTAGTATCTGCTATGGTGGCCGGAATGCTCGCAGGATGCGGTTCCGACAGTGGCAGCAGCAAGGGAGGATCCAGCACAGAGACTGGATCAGCGGCAGAGGCAAGTTCTTCAGGCGAGACAGCAGATGATGCAGATGACAAATCTCCGATTACCTTTGAGTATTTTAACGCTGATGGTAAAAACGGCAACTGGGATAACCCGGTAGCAAAAGCAATCACAGAGGCAACAGGCGTTACACTGGATGTTTCCTATCCGGTAGCATCCCAGGGTGATGCAAAAGAAGATATTGCGCTGATGATCGCAAATGATGAGTATCCGGACATGATTTATGCAAAAGGCTCAGCAACGGATTTGTATCAGGCAGGCGCGCTGATTGATATGACAGACCTGATTGAAAAATATGGTCCAAACATCAAAAAAATGTACGGAGCAGAGATGGAAAAACTGAAATGGAGCCAGGATGATCCTGGAATCTATCAGCTTTCCTACGCAGGTGTAAACCAGAAAACCCTGACAACAGGCGGAAGCTGCCAGATTCAGTGGGCTGCATTAAAAGAGAACGATTATAAATATCCGAAGACACTGGATGAGTATGAAAAAATGATCAAGAGCTATCTTGCAGCACATCCAAAAACAGAAGATGGTCTGGATATGATCGGTATCACCATGAGTGCTTCTGACTGGCACTGGATGATTACCCTTGGAAACCCGGCAGGACTGATCGCTGATGCATCCCCGGATAATGGACAGTGGATCATTGACGACGAGTACAACGTACATTACAAACATGTAACAGATGAAGAGAAAGAATACTTCAAATGGCTGTGCCGTATGTACAACGAAGGTATCCTGGATCCGAACTTTGCAACGCAGACAGATGATGACTATATTGCAAAAGTTGCCAGCGGCCGTGTTGTTGCCATCACCGATGCTGAGTGGCATTACAGCCAGTGCGAAGCTACTCTGGTAGCAGACGGAAAAGTAGATCAGACTTATGTTGGACTTCCTGTAACCTTAAGAGAAGATCAGGTAGAAAAAGCCCTTCTGTATCAGGGAACTACCGTTGGCTGGGGTATTGGAATTACCAAGAGCTGTGAAGATCCGGTTCGTGCCATCAAATTCCTTGACTATCTGTGCTCCGATGAAGGACAGATCCTGTATCACTGGGGTATCGAAGGCGAGAACTACTTCCTTGATGATGATGGACAGCCATATCGTACTGACGAAGAAGTAGCAAAAGCTCAGTCTGATCCGGATTATGCAAAGAACACCGGTATTGACAACTACACTGGATTCCCGATCTACGGAACAGGTTCCTACTCTGAAGACGGATTCCCATACACTCCAACTACAAAAGAGTCTGTTATTGCAAACTACAATACAGCAGAAAAAGAAGGATGCGAAGCGATGGGATTTGAAATGCTGACCGACATGTTTGCACAGCCGGAGGAGTTTGACCTTCTTCCATACTCTGCACTGTGGGCATATCAGCAGCCACAGGAACTGGCTGAGAAACAGACTATTCTGGATGAAATTGCATGGCCAGGACTGGTTAAGTGCGTAACTGGTACCGAAGATGAGTTTGATGCAAACTGGGAGAGCATGGTACAGGAGCTGACAGACAATGGTCTGGCAGATGCAGAAGAAGCTATGACAGAGTTCCTTGCTACCAAACTTGTTGATGTAGAGTAAGTAAAGCAAAAACATAAAAACATAAGGTTTTGCCGTTGAACGGAAGGCGGCACAAAAACATGGTCTGATATTATTAAATGTCAGGCCATGTTTTAAAATACAGCGACAGTAATGGGAAATGTGAAACATTGTAAAAAGATAACAGTATATGGAAAATCTGCAAACAATTTCATGAGACAAAATCATCGGGAGGTTTTTGAAAAATGACAGAAAAGAGGGAGTTTCAGGTAAACAAAAACACACCGTTCTGGGATGCATCACTGACGGATCAGGAAAGAATCGACTGGCTGTTAAAAGAAATGACGGTCGAAGAAAAACTGGGATACCTCGCCAGCTCTTCCCCGGATCTGCCGCGCCTTGGCATTCCGGGCGTCTCTGTGGGCGGTGAGGCGGCACACGGCGTTGAGGGCAGAAACGATCAGAACGGTCTTGGAAAACCGGATGTGACAACATCCTTCCCACAGCCGATCGGTATGAGTGCATCCTGGGATCCGGAGCTGATCAGACAGGCCGGTGAAATAACAGGAACCGAGGCGCGCGTCGTATGGCACCGCCATGAGAGCCATGGACTCAGCAGATGGGCTCCGACCGTTGATCTTGAGCGCGATCCGAGATGGGGAAGAAACGAAGAAGGTTACGGAGAGGATCCTGTGCTGACCGGAAAAATGGCCGGTGCTTATATCCGGGGAATGCAGGGCGATGATCCGAAGTATCTGCGCTGTGCAGCGACCTTAAAGCATTTCTATGGAAACAACACGGAGGTCGGCCGCGGATGGAAAAATTCTTCCATTGACCCGCGGAACAAATATGAGCTGTATCTGGAGCCATTTCGCAGATGTATTGAGGATGGCGGCGCAGAGGGCATTATGACGGCATATAACAAGATCAACGGAACGATCGGTATCCTGAATCCGGAAGTGACCGATATTCTGAAAAAACAGTACGGTCTCCGTCACGTTGTCAGCGACGGCGGTGCGATGGGACTTGTCGTGAATCTGCATCACTATTTCGGACAGCATGCGGAGACGATCGCAACGGCGCTGAAAGCCGGTGTGGATGCCATGTCTGACGATCCGCGTATGGTAGAGCAGGCGGCACGCGAGGCATATGAGCTTGGCATTCTGAAAGAAGAGGATATGGACCGCTCTATTCGCTGTATGATGGAGACGAAGCTTCGTCTCGGCGTTTATGATCGGGAAAATCTGAATCCGTATGACCGTGTGACCGAGGACGATATCGATTCCCCGAAGGCACGTGAAATCTGTAAAGAGCTGAGCCGCGAATCGATCGTACTTCTGAAAAATGAGAACGGAGCGCTGCCACTTGACAAAGCCCTGAAAGCAGAAGATATTGCCATTGTCGGACCGCTTGGTGATGCATGGTATCAGGACTGGTACGGCGGAACGGCACCATACCGCACAACCTTCCTGCAGGGGATGGAAGTACTGAAGCAGGAGAACATTACATTCGCGGATGGTCTGGATCGCGTTGTTTTCCGCTGTGATGGAAAAGGTCTTGCCGTAGCAGAAGACGGAACACTTCAGATGGCAGATGAGCCAGATGTGTTTATCAAGGAATACTGGGGTGAGGGAAGCTATACGTTCAAGAGTGTCCGTACCGGAAAATACCTCGGTGCAAGACTCTCAGAGTCGCAGGGAGAAAAGCCGAAAATGGGACAGATTGCGGCAGACCGGGAGGAAGCCTTCGACTGGTTCGTGATGGAGATTTTCCACGTGGAGCCGCAGGAGGATGGCAGCGTTGTGCTGACCAACCGTTTCCATTACCCGGTTTATAAGGATGCAGAGGGATTTTTCTCCTTCGAGCAGACGGAGGGAATTCCGATTACGATGGAGGTTGTCGAAAACGGAATTGAAAAAGCAGTTGCTGCAGTCCGGGGCAAAAAGCAGGTTTTACTTGCGCTCGGCTGTAACTCCGTGATCAATGCGAAAGAGGAGATCGACCGCAACACACTGGAGCTGCCAGAGGAGCAGGGGATGCTGCTTGACCGGATCGCAGAGGTCAATCCGAATACCGTTCTGGTGCTGTTTACGAATTATCCGTACACACTTCAGAAAGCGATGGAAAAACTGCCGGCGATCATCATGTCTGCAACGGGAAGCCAGGATATGGGAAGCGCAATGGCAGAGGCTGTGCTTGGAACCTATGCACCGGCCGGCCGTCTGAATATGACCTGGTATGAGAGTATCGATCAGCTGCCGGACATTGACGATTACGACATCATCAAAGGAAAAAGAACGTACCGCTATTTCGACGGGAAGGTATTGTATCCATTCGGCTATGGCCTGACGTATACCACATTTGCGTATGAGAACTATAAGGTTTCCTTAAAAGACGACCGTCTGCTGCAGATCTCTCTCGATGTGAGAAATACGGGCGATACCGCAAGCGACGAGGTCGTCCAGATCTACGGTTCCGCTTTGGAATCCTGCGTGAAGAAACCAATCTGCCAGCTGCTTGATTTTGTCCGTGTGAAAAACATTGCCCCGGGCGAGACGAGACACGTCGCACTGGAAATCCCGGTAGAGGAGCTTCGCTTCTACGATGTCATCAGCCGCAGACTGATGGTAGAAGAGGGAACGTATGAAATCTATGCAGGCGCATCCTGCAAGGATAAAGCCGTTTCCGCAGAAATCTTTATTCCGGGCGGAAAAAGGGGAGTACGCGATCTGAGTGCATTTACCGCGGCAGACCACTACGATGATTACGAGAACATGTATCTGACGGAAGGCCACTTCAATTTCAAAGCAGTCCGCGTGCAGGATGAGACGAAAGAAGGTGTTCTCGTTTACCGTGACTGTGATCTTTCCGATGCTGCTGTTCTGGCACTTCATGTGAAGAGTGAACGCGGCGGCAGTGTGGAAGCCTTTGTGGACGGTGTTTCAATGGGAAGCTTTACCGGTGACACAAGAACCTGCGAGTTCCGCAGCGCCCCGAAACTGGACCGCTATGCGGAGGAAGAAATAAAAGAGCGCAACCGGTACCGTGAACCGGTGTATGAGGATGTTGAAATTTCCCTCGCAGACAGACCGCAGACGGACGGCGCATCTGAGATCCGTCTCGTCCTGAAGGGAGATATGCGGATCTGCTATCTGCGTGTGCTGAAAAATAAGAGCACAGGAAAAATTCAGATGGGCGTAGCAAACTAACCAGATAATGTATTGTCTGAAAAAAGTATTGACAAATTGTGTGAATATGAATAAAATATTCCTGTAAAAACAAAATACGGAGATCTTCAGGGCAGGGTGTGATTCCCTACTGGCGGTATAGTCCGCGACCCGCTGCGATATCAAACAGCGGCTGACTCGGTGCAACTCCGGGACCAACAGTTAAAGTCTGGATGAAAGAAGATGAAATAAAGTTTATTTGCATGGAAATATTTTTGGTGCCCTGAATTCAAGAAAAGGAATTCAGGGCACTTTTTTTCGCGGGCAACGAGCCAAAGTCCGTACTTGCACGAGACCTTGGCGACTGCCGCGAAAACGAGTTCAAATTCGTGGAGCGTATTTGGACTCGTTACTTCCGGCAGAACCGGTCAAGATCTCCAGAAAAGAAGGAGAAATGCAGCTATGAATGCACAGACAACAGCAAAACAGACATCAAAGATGTCGCAAATCGGAAAAACCCGTTACATGGTACAGGTGGCAATGCTCGGCGCCGCCGCAGTCGTATTGATGTTTTTTGACATCCCGCTTCCGTTTGCCCCGAGTTTCTACAAGATTGATTTAAGCGAAGTTCCGGTGCTGATCGGAGCCTTTGCGATGGGACCTCTTGCCGGAGCTGCGATTGAGCTGATTAAGATTCTGCTGAACCTTGTCATGAAAGGAAGTACTACCGCAGGTGTTGGCGAAGTAGCAAACTTCCTGATCGGCTGCGCGTATGTTATGCCGGCCGCATGGATCTACAAAACACAGAAAACCAAGAAAAATGCCATGATCGGTATGGCAGTCGGAACCGTATTTCTGGCAGCAGCCGGCGGTCTTCTGAACGCTTTTGTACTGCTTCCGGCTTATGCAGCAGCCTTTGGAATGCCAATGGATGCCCTTGTGGGAATGGGATCCGCAGTCAACAAAGCAATTACAAGCCTTCCGACCTTTGTTCTGTTTGCCGTTGTACCGTTTAATATCATCAAAGGTGTTGTGGTATCACTGGTAACCATGCTTCTGTACAAGCACATCAGCAGACTGCTGAAGGGTGAGGCGATGAATTAGTTCATCATTTCCGTAAACGGAGAATCCAATAAATACGTTGTAGAGAGACGGACAAAATGCAGAGAGAAATCCTCTGTTTTTTGTCCGTCTTTTAAAATTTTCGGGGAATGGCGGCAATGGATTGCCCACACAGGTCTTTTAGTAGTACAATGAAGCATAATCGATAAAAGAAAATACGCAGCGAAATTGGAAAGGAGCGCAAAAAAAAGAGATCCGCACATTGGCTGAAATCTCTTTTCTATCACATTTTAATATTGTTATTATGTCTCGAAACTGTTAAGCGCTTTCCAGATGTTCCATCACTTGAACGCCCCATTTAAAAAGGGCGGTTCGCATGGCGAAGGTCAGGACTGCGGTAAGCAGAATCATCACGCTCGTGGTGATGTGGATGTTGAGGTGAAGTTTTCCGTACAGCAGGTAGCCGGCTCCGATCAGGATTGCGCCGACGGTGAGGTCGATGAGGACGGAGATCAGGGAGCGGTTGTTGGATTTTATGGCGGCGGTTTCGTTTTCCCAGTTTAATTTCGGAAATGCAAGGTCAAAAAGGAGCTGTTCATAGTTGACGAACAGGGTAAATAAAACCGTGATCGCCGTGGTGTAAAGAAGGGTCGCCGGGTGCAGACCGAAGACGACAGCAATCATGTTGAAGACCAGAGCGTACGGCAAGGTGCCAAGGAGACTGATCAGGATGCCGCTTACCAGCATGGCACGGATCTGGTCGTGATAGCTCATCGGAATGCATTTCATATAGATGTATTCGCTGCCCTTTCGGGACATCGCTGTGGCGGAGATCACGCAGAACATGGACATCATGACGGCGATTCCGGCGGCGGTAAGGACGGCAACTGCGACGGGCAGTTCCCCTTTCAGGAGGCGGAATATAGTGCCATCGGCGACAAGCCGGGTCCAAAGGCCGGTGGTTTTAGCCATGCCCAGGCTGGAAATGATTGAAATGAGGGCAATACCAAGCATGAAGACCGGCCAGATGAGAGGCATCAGAACACAATTCATGAACCAGGCCGGTGTGCGGTACAGTTTTTTCCATTCAATCATCGCGTAGGTGCGGACCGGATTTTTGCTTTTGACGGTTCGGGTCACTTCTTCTTTGGATAAAATGCGTTTTTCGCTGGTGGTTTCGCTCATGCCGAGGACAGCCGGGAGGTAGATTTTCCAGGCGAGGGCGAAAAAGACAGCAAGGATGACGGCTGTTGTAGCGATGTAGAGTATCATTTTGAGAAAGGATGCATCTGCAAGGCTTCCGGTCATCAGGGGCAGGTTCGGAAAAAAGGTCCGGAAGGCGCGCAGAGTGCCCTTCTGGCTTTCCATCAGGTTCATAATATCCTGCATTTCAAAATTTCCGATACTGCGCGAAAATACGTTGATGCCGATCGCAAAAATCAGGGATGCGGCGAATCCGAGGTAGCTTAAGAAATCCTTGTTTCGGATATTTTTGAAAAGACGCATCACGAGCATCGTCAAAACTGCGGCGTAAACGAGCGGCACAACCGGGAAAATAAGGCAGGCGAGGATCATATTGATCCAGTAAAAAATGCCCATTTGGGCGCTGATCCCGTACCCTAACAGAAACGGAAAGAACAGCAGTACAATAAGATAGTATTCGTTCAGCAGACAGCAGAAGCCTTTCGCACCGACAATCTGCGCCGGGGTAAACGGCAGCGGCAAAAGCTTTACGAGGTCAGAGTCCATGTAATACTCGCTCAGAAACAGCGGCAGGCCATAGAAGAAAATGACCATCATGCCGATGGCACAGACGAACTCGATCAGCAGGGTTTCCAGCCCGAGCGGCTGCAGGAAGGTATAGCCGGAATATCCCAGAAGAAACAGTAAGACCGACACGGGAAGGAGGCAGACACCAAGCAGAAGGTATACAACGATACGTCCTCCGTCCGAAAATGCTTTCTTTTTTCCGCTCTTCTGATTGCTTTTTCCTGGTCCGCTTTTCAGAAGGAAACGGGTGAGAATCCATAAGTTACGCATGTTCGGTGATCTCCAGAAAGATATTTTCAAGTGTCTGATCCGGATAGGCCGCTTTTAATTCTTCCAGGGTACCCAGGTATACCTGGCGGCCGTGATGGATGATGGCGATGCGGTCGCAGAGTTTTTCCGCTACTTCCAGCACATGGGTGGAAAACAGCACGGCGTTTCCGGCATCGGCGTGTTCACGCATCATCTGTTTGAGCTCGTGCGCGGAGCGCGGGTCAAGGCCGGTCAGCGGCTCATCGAGAATCCAGACCGGCGGCTTGTGGATCAGTGCGCCCATCACCATGATTTTCTGACGCATGCCATGCGAGTAGCTCATGATACGGCTCGAAAGGTTCTCTTCCATCTCAAAGCGTTTTGCGGTTTCTTCGATAAAACGCTGACGTTCTTCCGTTCCGACACCGTAGATATCTGCCATAAAATTCAGATATTCAATTCCCCTGACGCGAAGAAACGCATCCGGGTCGTCGGACACAAAACCGAACTGGCGCTTGGCTTCGAGCGGATCCTTCTGGATATCTTTTCCATTGATTTCAATCGTTCCCTCGGACGGTGCCAGGATGCCGGTGATCATTTTTAATGTTGTCGTTTTCCCGGCTCCGTTTGGGCCGATAAATCCGGTGATCTTTCCATCTTCGATATCCCATGAAAGATCATCGACGGCTTTTTTGCTTCCATCGCCGTAAATTTTGCTGACGTGGTTCAGACGAATCATGTTTTATTCCCCCTCTTTTTTCTTTGTAAAGCAAAGCTATCATTCTCTTGCTTCGTTTCTAAAAACAGACTGCCCTTTTCTCACTCCGAAAGCTCTTATCCTTCCCTCGCAGGAAAAGGAGTCAGGCGGATATTCGCAATCCGCTTCGCTACTTGCTTGATTCGGTTAAATCTCGAAGCACGGGCTGTGATCTTGCGTTTTTTTCAGTATGCATTTTTCTGTCAGAACTGTCAATCGGCGGAGCGAAAAATACAGAATTTTGTAAGAACTTGTAAGACTTTTCCGCAAAGTGGGGCTTGCAGCTTGCGGAAATGCTTTTTCAGACACACTCTAGGATTAAATCCGATTTTACGGGGCAGGAAACTTCAACGAAATTTCCGGCCGCGCAAAAAATCAGCCACAGGAATCCTTTCGGAAAACTGTGGCTGATGCTTTACCCTCTACTTTTTCAGAATCACATCGATGACTGTATCGACTCCATCCGGCAATACCGGGTCTTCGCCGAGATCGGCGAATGCCATGGTCGGATAATCGCTGTGTACCCAGCTTGTGGAAACCGGGATTTCCGCGCCGGTTGCGACGTAGCGGATCGCCTGAATTTCTTCTTTTTTCACGCCGGGCAGCGGCAGTGGCCCAACGGTATTTTCATAGACATGGAAATACAGATGGTTTCCGTGGCGCGTCACACGGCCAAAGTCCGGTTTCTCAATACCGGCTTTTCCGCAGCCGTAAATGCTCTCTCCGTTTTTCTTCATCCACTTTCCAATCTCAGCCAGCCGTTCGATCGACTCCTCCGGGATATTTCCCCTGGCGTCCGGGCCGACATTCAAAAGCAGGTTTCCACCCTTCGATACGCACTCGACCAGCTTTTTGATCAGCATCGGTGCCGGTTTGAAGAAGTGGTCATTGGCACAATAGCCCCAGTGATTGTTCATCGTAACGCAAGATTCCCAGGCGATATCGTTTCCATTCACATCCTGGATGCCATTCGGCGGAATCATCTGCTCCGGGCTCACAAAGTCACCGTGGTACGGGGTCGGATTTCCGGCCGCCAGAGAACCGTAGCCCTCTCCGCTCACCTCGAGACGGTTGTCGATGATGACATCCGGCTGGAACTTCCGCACCATATTGATCAGCTCCGTCGCTTTCCATGCTTCGCCGCGCAGCGTATCGTAGGAAAAGTCAAACCACAGCACATCGAGCTTTCCGTAGTTTGTGCAGATCTCGCGTACCTGATTGTGCATGTAGGTCAGGTAGCGGTCGAAATCGCGGTCATCGTTTTTATATGCCGGGTTGTTCCGCATCGGGTGGTTCCGGTCGCCGTAATGTGGGAAATCGTCGTGGAACCAGTCGAGCAGAGAGAAATACAAACCGACCTTCAGTCCTTCTGCGCGGACGGCATCAACGTACTCTGCAACGAGGTCGCGGCCGCATTTCGTGTTGGTGGATTTGAAATCGGTATACTGGCTGTCGAAGAGGCAGAAACCGTCGTGATGCTTGGCAGTCAGAACCATGTATTTCATGCCGGCCTCTTTCGCCGCTTTTGCCCATTTCCGCGGCTCGAAATCAACAGGATTGAACTCCTCAAAATATTTCATGTAATCTTCTTTCGGAATCTGCTCGGTACTCCGCACCCATTCTCCGCGTGCCGGGATGGCGTAAAGTCCCCAGTGGATAAACATGCCGAAACGTGCGTCGCGGTACCACTCCATCCGCCTGTCATAGGCTTCTCTGTCAAATTTGTACATCGTTTTGCTTCCTCCTGTTTTATTTTATATTGGTAATGATTCGGTTAAATCTTGATTTTCACCCATTTTCCCTGTTTGAATCGGATCGTTGCAAAGATAAGCCGTGACATCTGATCCGCCAGCACGCCGAACCAGATTCCGACGATGCCAAGCCCCAGCGTGTAACCGCCGAGATACGAAACGATCGTACGAATAAATGTAACGCTGATCATAGATGCAACTGCCGTATAAAGCGTATCTCCCGCACCGCGCAGGCATCCCATATAAATAACCTGACAGATCTGGAAAATGACGACGAAGATAATGACATGGATGATGCTGACACCGATTTCAATGATATGCTGTTCTTCGAAAAACAGGCTGTACAGCCATCTTCCGCCGAAAAGATAAATGGCAACGAGGCATACTGCGATGCCCGCGCCGATCAGACGGCACGTTCTGCCGTACTCCTTCGCCAGATCCGGCTTTTTTGCGCCAAGGCTCCGGCCGATCAGTGCAACCGCTGCGGACTGGAGGCCATCGCCGAACGCAAACGAAAGCGACATAATATTCATGCCGACCTGATGTGCCGCCATCGCATCGGTTCCCTGCTTGGCCGCCATGATCGCCGTCATCATAAAGCCGATCCGCATGAAAACCTGTTCGAAAAACACACTGTACCCGACCCTGACCAGGCTGATGAACGCTGCAATCGTCGGTTTAATTTTGTTCTTCAGAATATAGCCAAGGTTCAGGAATCCATCTTGCTTTGTGATGGAAAGGATGCTCATCACACATCCGACAACCGTTCCTGTGACGGTTGCCAGTGCCGCACCCTGAATGCCGAGTGCCGGGAACCCGAAATGGCCGTTGATCAGAAGATAATTCAGGATAATATTAATCGTATTTGATGTTACATTTGTGCGCATCGTGATTTTTGTATTGCCCGCACCGCGCTGTGCCGAGTTGATCCCCATCTGGATACAGTTAAAAATCATACCGCCCATGATGATACGGAAATATGTTACTGCGCCATTATGAGTCTCCGCCGTTGAACCGCACAGATGGATAATCGGACTTGCAAACGCCACAAATCCAACACTGAATGCAGCTGCCGCAAGGATAATAAATACAAGCGCAGTTACCAGAGTCTCATTCGCCGCACCCTGCCTCTGCTCTCCGCGCCGCCGCGCAACGAGAGCAGAAATCGACACATTCAGCGCAAAGAAAAACGCCAGGCCAAGCAGCTTCGGCTGTGTCGTCAGACCGACCGCGGCAACTGCGTAGGAGCCAAGCGAACTTACCATCAGCGAATCTACAAGACCCGCAAATGCAATGAAAAACGACTCCACGATCGCCGGCCACGCCATGTTGACGGCGGTCTGGAATGTGTCTTTGTGGTATTTCCCCTGTAACTTGTTTCCTAAGTACCCCATTTCTTTTCCTCTCTTTCGTCCCAATACCAATTTCTATTTTACTTTGTTTTAACAGAAGGGTCAATACGGTACCGGCAGAAAAAAGCCAGCCGCAAAAGCAAAATTCTTTTCGCTTTTTGTGGCTGGCTTTTCTTTTATCTTTCCGTAGCGATTCAGACCCCCATCTTGATTCCGCTTACGCTACATCCCAGTATTGCTTCTTATTTTTTCAGCACAAATTCTGCCTTATTCTCTGTCGTGCTGTCGCTTCCGATGAAGACTTCGAAAACACCGTTTTCACTTTCTACACGCTCATTTTCTGTCAGGAAGCGAAGCTCTTCTTCTGTGATTTTGAAGATGACTTCGGTTTCTTCTCCCGGCTGAAGGGTTACCTTGCAGAAATCTTTCAGCTCTTTCACCGGACGTACCACGGATGCGGCTACGTCGTGGATGTAAAGCTGTACGGTCTCGGTTCCCTTTGTATCGCCGGTGTTTTTCACGGTTACGGAGGCTTTAATCTCATCTTCCATGCCAAGCTCTGCCTTGTCCAGTTTCACATCTGAAATTGCAAAGCTGGTGTAGCCAAGGCCATATCCGAACGGGAACAGTGGTGCGTTCGGGATGTCGAGGTATTTGGAACGGAAACGGTCTTTGTCCTTGCCCGGCACATGCGGTCTTCCGGTGGAATACTCGTTGTAGTGAACCGGCACCTGGCCTACAGAGTACGGGAAGCTCATGGTCAGCTTGCCGCTTGGAGCGTATGCACCGAAAACAACATCTGCGATTGCATTGGCACCCTCGGTACCCGGCATCCACACTTCAAGAACAGCTTTTGCTTTCGATACGACATCGCGCAGATCGAGCGGACGGCCATTGAAGAGGACAACGACAACGTTTTCATTGACTTTTGAAACGCGCTCAAGCAGTCTCTGCTGGATTTCCGGGATACGGATGTTCGCGTTGCTGGTTGCCTCGCCGGACTGCAGACGATCCTCACCGATCGCAAGAACGACAACATCGGCCTCTTTTGCTGCGTTTACAGCCTCAAGAAGCATTGCTTCTTCCTCTTCCGGCGTGGTGGACTGCTCCATCGCCTCGCCGAAGCCCTCCAGGCGGATGTCGGAGCCAAGCATCGGAGAGCCTGCATGGAAGCTCATGTTTGTCGTATCTGCCTGCGCTTTTACGGCCTCTTCCAGATTTGTCACATCCTTTGCATCTCCGATGAAGGACCAGGAGCCCATCAGGTTTCTGCTGTGGACATACGGTCCGACCCAGGCAATCTTCTTCTCCTTGCCAAGCGGCAGGATTTTCTCTTCGTTTTTCAGCAGTACAAACGATTTTCTTGCGGCTTCTCTTGCCAGATCGCGGTGCTCTTTGCAGAGAATGACCTCTTTTTCTTTCGTCTCGTCTGCGTCTTTATACGGGTTTTCAAACAGTCCCAGTTTGTTTTTCAGTTCCAGGATACGCATGCAGGACTCATCGATCAGATCCTCGGAAATCTTGCCCTCTCTTACAAGGCGGCAGAGGTTCTCGCAGTAAATACCTGTCATCATATCGATATCGACGCCTGCCTCGGCGGAGCGGACAGCTGCCTCCTCACGGTCTGCGCAGTAGCCGTGGTAAATAATCTCCTCGATTGCCGCCCAGTCGGAAATCAGAACTCCGTCAAATCCCATTTCGTCACGCAGGATGCCGCGCATCAGTTTCTTGTTTCCGGTTGCCGGAACACCGTTTACCGTGTTGAAGGAAGTCATTACCATCGCTGCTCCTGCATCGATGCCGGCTTTGTAGGATGGCAGATAGAAGTCACGGAAGGTATGCTCGGAAAGCTCTACGGTGTTGTAGTCTCTTCCCGCTGTCGGAGCGCCATAGCCTGCAAAATGTTTCACGCAGGAAGCAATTTTGTACGGCTCCTTCAGATCGTCTCCCTGGAATCCGCGCACCATTCCGGCACAGAACAGACCGTTCAGATACGGATCCTCACCGGTAGACTCCATGACACGGCCCCATCTTGCATCGCGGACCAGGTCGGTCATCGGTGCAAAGGTTACGTGAAGGCCGGAAACGGCTGCCTCTTTTGCAGCAACTGCCGCACACTTTTCGGAGAGCTCCGGTTCAAACGTTGCGCCCTGTCCCAGCGGAATCGGGAAAATGGTCTTGAAGCCGTTGATGACATCCAGCATGAACAGCATCGGGATGTGATGCGGGTGCTGCTCCACAAAATCCTTCTGGATTTTCTTTAACATTTCTGCGCCCATGCTGCCCAGGATGGAACCGGAAAGCGCTACATTTTCCGGCGTAAAGCCTTTATCCGCCATCGGTCCCATGGCTGTGATGTCCATATCTTTATTGAAGAAGGCACCCACCACCTGGCTCATCTGGTTCACTTTTTCTTCCAGCGTCATGTCGGCCAGAAGCTCTTTTAATTTCTGCTCGGTCATTTTTTCTCCTCCATACCTCGTTTTTGCTGTATCTGCTTCTTCAGAAACCCCTAAAATGTCAGAAAAATATCGTTTTTCCGTTTTTTCTGAATCTTATACTGAAATTTTACCACATCTGACCTGAAAAAAATATCCCCTGATCCGACCTTTTTCTTTCACTATTCCGACCTGTTTGCTGCTATTCCGGTGCGTAAGAAAGTGATAAAATCCTCTGTTATTTCCCGGACATGTGAAGGGGGCTTTCCGCTATTTTTCACTAAAGCTTCTTCGGTATTCCAGCGGTGCGTATCCCGTATTGTCCTTAAACATCTTCGTAAAATACGAGAAATTGCTGTACCCCACATACAGCGACACCGTATTGATCGGCAGCGTGCTCTGTGTCAGAAGCTTTTTTGCCTCCTCCACCCGCTTTTGGATGATATAATTACTGATCGAAATACCCTTTTCTTTTTTAAAAATCCGGGACAGATAATCCGTATTCAAAAAGACAAGCTCCCCAAGCTCCTCCCGGTGAATCTCCTCCCGGTAATGTGCATCGATATAAGCGCATACCTGACTCGTGACCGAATCTGATTTGTTAATGTACTGTCTGTACTGAACTGCTTTCCGAACCAGTACCCCGGCATATTCCATCATCTCTTCTCTGCCATAAAGGGAATTCCGATGCAGGTTTTCCATATCCGCATCTGCAAACAGTGCATACGCCTTGATCTCCCGTTCCGAAAGCCATGCATACACCACCTGCGTCAGATCGGTACGGAGTGCTACCAGAAGCTCCCTGGTAATCATTCCTTCCCGCTCCGTCCGGTCAAGGTATTTCTGCAGCCGCTCCAGCAGTTCCTCCGGTTTTTCCTCCGAAAGCAGAGCTTTCCACACATCCAGCTCCTTATTTTCGTAGCTGGTCTGCGGAGCCTGAAATTCGTTCAGAAACAGCACCTCGTTCCGCACGGAAAGGCTTCCCTCCCGCATTTTCTGAAGATTCCGGCTCTGCTTTTGCATCCCCAGTACAGATTCCCACTGTCCGGCACCGCACCACAGCTCCAGATAGATTTTTTCATTCATCCACGCAACAAACTGCCGCAGAATTTCACAATCCCGCCCACCGTCCTGCGGGAATGCTTTTTCCTTTGACTGTGTAACAATCCAGTAGATGCCCGGTTCCTGGTAAAAAACAGTATCTACCGCAATATCCGTTTCCTCATACAGTTCCGACAACACATTTTCAATCACAAATTCCATGGTCGCGGTATCCCATATCTCCCGCTTATTGCTCTTTATTTCCGGCATCAGACAAATCAGCCGGAAATAGTGTCCCGGTCCGTATGGCAGCTGGCGCTGTGCTGCCGTTTCGCAGAATTTTTCCTCGGAGAAGCCGTCTTTCAGCACATTTTTCCAAATATCCTGCTGCAGAATTTTTCTGTTCTGGTTCCACTTGATGCTTTCCTGCCTGAGATCCTGTATTTTCTTTTCTTTCGCAACGGATTCCGCCGCACGCTGTACGGCCTCCTTCAGCTTGTCAAAATCGATGGGCTTCAGCAGATAATCGACACTGTTCAGCTGAATCGCTCTTCTGGCATAGTCAAACTCCGCATAGCTTGTCAGGAATATGACCTGGACCTTCAGCTCCTCTTTTCTGACCCACTCCACAAAGTCGAATCCCGTTCCGCCCGGCATCACGATATCGCTGATCACGATATCAATGTCCACCATTCCCATGATGTTTTTCGCCTGCTGTACGGAAAACGCAGTGTACACCTCGCTCACCCCGGTCTCTGTAAGATCGAGGTTTCTTTTGATACTTTCAATCACGTACTCTTCATCATCCACGAGCAATAGTTTCATGTTCTTCTCCCCCTGTCCTGTATGGAATATGGATATCTACAATCGCTCCGCCGAGCGGACTGTTATCGAAATGAATCTCGCCGGAATCGCCATAATAATAGTGGAATCGTTTCAGACAGTTTTCGATTCCGATATGCTTTCCATGCTCGGAAATATCTTCCCCTGCTTTCAGCCTTTGCAGCGTCTCCTCCGGAAAGCCGTTTCCGGTGTCCGAAATATAAATGTTGACATACTTTTCGTCTCCGCGATCCTCCGGGTAAACCGTCACGGAAATCAGCGGAACCTTCTCCAGCGTCAGGGCATGTTTTGCCGCATTCTCTACAAACACCTGAATCAGGAACGGGAAGATTACTGCGTTTTCCACCTCTTCATGAACCTCAAAATAATAGGTGAATTTTTCCGGATAGCGCAGCAGCAGAATTTTGAGGTAATTTTCACAGTGGTTCGTCTCCGCCGTTACCGGCACCATCTCGCTTGTATTCCGGAAAATATACGCAAGATAATCGGACGTAATACGGCTCATCGACTTTGCATGGTCGTACTGACCGAAGTCGATCATGCTGTAGATAAAGTTCAGACAGTTCATATAAAAATGCGGGCGGATCTGGATTTTCAGGTAGTCCATCTCGATTTTCTGTTTTTGCAGCTCCTGCTCATACAGCGTGATCTTCAACCGGCGGATCTGGTGAATCATGTTTCGGAATTTATCGTCAATCTGCTCCAGCTCTACCAGGTTTCCTTCCGACATCTGATAGGTGAGGTCCCCATTGTCATATTTCTGAAGATTTTCCGTAAACATACCGACCGGCTTCAGGATTTTTGTTTCCAGGTGGAACAGCAGCACGGAACCGGCAATCACCATCAGAAAAGCAACGCCAAGAAGGGCAAACACACTTCCCGTCATCAGATTTAAGACTCCCGTCCAGGAGATTTTAATCCGGATTTCAAACGGTGCCTGCGAAAGCTCCTGCCGGAAGGTGTAATTGTCAGTATCAATTTTCGAATCGTCCGTTACAATTCCTTTTTCCGTCAGTATTCCGATGCTTTTTCCGTTCTGGTCAACGAGGCTGACATAGCCGCTCTTCCCAAGAGACAGTTCAGAGAACGGTTCCAGAATTGTCTTCAGATTGACGTAGCAGCCGAGTCCAACGCCCTGACTCTGCGCTACCTTGAGCATATAAATATCGTCTCCCTGGCACATCACGGTCCATTTTTTCTTGACTGCATACGCCTGCTGCGACAGGCTTTTGATCCGGCGCTTCAGTGCCTCCTGCAGATACGGGTCAACGGCGTAAAGCCCGTCGGAGGAAATGCTCAGCTGATATAAGCTGTCATCCTTCTGCGTATAGAGAAAAACATTGTAATCCGTTCCAAAATCCCACGCTGCAGATACATAATTCCTTCGCAGCTGCGTAATGACATATTCCTCATACTGATCCTTCTCCATCAGATCCATATATTTCCAGAACGCAGAATCCGGGTTGGAGCCGTCCATTACAGTCGAGAACAGGTTTCGGCTGATTCGAAAAAAACGGTTATCCAGCTCATCCGTATACAGCTTTGAAATCTCTTCCAGCTGCTCATATACCTGCCGCTGCGTCCGGTTCAGAATAAGCACGCTCCCAGCCAGAAAAAGCAGCAGCATACTCAGCAGGCAGATCAAAAGATAACGCCCCTGCTGCGCCAGTGTTGTTTTTTTCGTCTGTTTTGAAATACGCATGAAGTTTCCTCCTTTTTTCTGTTCCGGTACGCTCGAAATTTTTCCGTGTTTGATTTTACGAACTGATCTTTTTTTCTGAATATAATACAGCAGAAAAACAGTACACCTCATGTTTCCATGAGTCTGTACTGTTTTTCTGATTTATGTCGGAAACACCGAAATGTTTCTCTTTTTTATTCCTGCATGGAAAATCATCCCTTTACCGCGCCAAGTGTGATACCTTCTGCGAAGTATTTCTGAAGGAACGGATAGATGATAAACAGCGGCAGCATGGCGATAAATGCGATTGCCATACGGATCGAGGTTGTCGGCAGCTTTGCCACCTCGGCACCGATATTTCCAGTTACTTTTCCACTTGCCAGGTACTGAATATCGGTGATCATCTGGTTCAGCAGGTTCTGGATACTGTAAAGCTTCTGGCCTTCATTTCCTGATAAATAGTATAAACCATTTGTCCAGTCATTCCAATAGCCAAGTGCGGAAAACAGTCCCATGGTTACCAGAATCGGTTTTCCAAGCGGCAGTGTGATGCTGGTGAAAATCTTCATGTGTCCTGCGCCATCGATTTTGGCCGCCTCGAACAGCGCGTCCGGGATACTGGTGTTAAAGTAGCTTCGGATCATCAGCACGTTGTTTGCACTTAACAGGAAGCCCGGAACAATCAACGCCCAGATCGTGTTTTTGATGTGAAGATAATTTACATACATCAAGTAGGTCGGCACCAGTCCGCCGTTGAACAGCATCGTAAAGAATACGAAAAAGGTAATTGCTCTGCGGTACGGCAGTTTTTTAACAGAAAGCGGATATGCCAACAGAGCGGACATCGCAATATTTGCAGCGGTACCAACAATCGTTACAAAAACGGTGATTCCGTACGCTCTCAGGATTTTCTCACCCTGACGGATGATATAGGAGTAAGCATAAAAGCTAAATTTCTCCGGGAAGAACGAATATCCGTTGCGGATCAGTGTGTTTTCATCGGTCAGCGAGGAAATAAATACGAGTACAAACGGCAGTACAATGGATAACGTAATCAGAATGAGTACTACATTAATCCAGAACTGGAAACGTTTTGCTTTTTTTGAATTTGTCATACTTCCATCCTCCTAGAATAATGCCTGGTCTTTGTCTACTCTGCGGACAATCCAGTTACTCAACATTACGACACAGAAGCCTACCAGAGACTGGTATACACCGGCTGCAGATGACATACTGATATTTCCCTGCTCAATCAGGGCGCGGTATACATAGGTATCGATAACGTTTGTGGTCGGGAACAGAACACCGGAGTTCATTGGTACCTGATAGAACAGACCGAAATCGGAATAGAAAATTCTTCCGATGCTGAGAAGCAGCAGGGTGATGATGGTCGGAACGAGGCTCGGCAGTGTGATTTTCGTAATCTCCTGCCATTTGCTTGCGCCGTCCAGTCTGGCAGCCTCATAGAAGGAAGGATCGATACCGATCAGCGATGCAATGTAGATCAGGCATCCGTATCCTACGCCCTTCCAGCAGTTCGCGATGATCAGGACCGCCGGCCAGTATTTCGGTTTCTGGTACCACTGAATCGGGTCAATGTGGAACAACGGAAGGATCGAGTTGTTGACAAGACCATTTTCTGCACTCAGAAGCGCATATACGATGTAGCTTAAGATAACCATGGACATCAGGAACGGAAGAAGAATCGCACTCTGATATATCTTTTTGAGCTTTGTGTTTCTTACCTCCGTAATCAGAATCGCAATGGCAATTCCGACTACCATGTTTACAAGAATAAATGCAACGTTATACAGCAACGTGTTTCTTGTAATAATCCATGCATCCTTGGAAGCAAACAGGAACTTGAAGTTTTTAAGTCCTGCCCACGGGCTTGCCCAGATACCTTTCGCAAAATTCAGTTTTTTAAACGCAATCACCATACCTGCCATCGGGATATAGTTGTTGATCAGCAGATACAGAAGTGCCGGAAGCATCATCAGATAAAGCGGCCAGTATTCCTTCAGCACGTTTTTCTTTTTTCCTTTTTTAACCTCTGCTTTTTTCATAAAGCGTGTCTCCTTTTATGAGGGCTGTTTTTTCAGGTTCTTTCACAGAGAAGGCTCCACATCTTTTCTAGTAAGAGTGGAGCCTTCGGTTACTGTATCACACCGGATTTTCTTCCGCCCCGGTCGTGTTCTTTTTACAAATTAGCCTATTTCTTTGCAAGAAATGCATCCAGCTGCTCCTGCTTTGCAGCAATGACATCATCGATTCCCGCATCGTCCAGTGCCTCCAGGAACTGTGGAAGCAGTTCTTCCGGATCTCCGGAGCCGCTGCTAAGTGCGCCGTTGTACTGGCTGATTACGTTGTTCAGGGCTGATACCTGATCCGCATATTCGCTGTTATCAAAGACAAATCCCAGTGCTTTCGACTCGATACCGGAAGCGTTGAACTCCTGCATTTTGTCCCAGAGCTGCGGGTCAGATCCATCCCATTTGTATGCGATGAACTGGTTCGGAAGCTCCCATCCACAGTTAAAGCTGTAGCCTGCATTGTCTGCTGTTACACCGTCCGGGTAGTTGATGATTCCGTTTTCTTCATCTTCTACTACGTAGTCGGTTCCCTCTTCGCCCCAGTTCAGAAGGTTCATGACCTCCGGGCTGCCATAGATATAATCGAGAACCTGCATTGCTTTTTCCGGATTTTCGGAGTTCTGTGCTACAGAGAAGATAATTCCGCCGTAAGAGGATGAGTTGATGATCGGCTGATCATAGAACGGTACGATTTCAAACTCATATCCTGTGGAGCTCTGGAACTCAACCGGGGTACCTGGATGATAAGCAAAGAACAAGGAGAAGAGATTTCCTGCTTTGCATACGGTTCTCCAGTTTTCTGTGTTTGTTCCGGCATCCTTGCTGATATAGCCTTTCTGATACCAGTCATGCAGCATAGTTGCAGTCTCCTTGTACCAGTCGCTTGCAAAGTAGTTTTCTACGGTTGTGCTGTTGGTCTGATCCATCAGAGCGCCCGTGTTGGCATCGCCAAGTCCATCAGCGCGGGACAGACGGCTCAGAGGCGTATCACTGTTGTTGCTGGAGAACAGCATTGTCATATCAGGCTCGCCTGCCTGTACGGTCTCAAATACTTTCTCCATATCCTTCGGCTCTTTGATTTCATCGGTATTGATATTATACTTTTCTACCAGGTCTTTTCTCATGAAGATGGCTGGAATGCTGCCTCGTTCGATCTGGTTCGGAACGCCATAGACAAACCCATCAATCTGATTTGTTTTTGCAATATCCTCGCCATAGATATCTTTCAGGTTTGTGCCGTATTTGTCAATCAGTTCAGACATATCCATGATCTGGCCGGAATGCATATACTGTACAGCTGTTGTTGCATTTGTGTACAGAAGATCGATTTTCTCATCGCCGGAAAGCATCAGCTGTAACTGCTGAGATGCGCTTGCCCACGGAAGAACAACGATATCGAGCTTTGCATTCAGCTCCGGCTCCAGAATCTCGTTGATTTTTTCTTCGATTCTCTCTTCATCCTGCTGCTGGCTGCCCTGCAGTACCATAGTTACAGTGTACGGCTCGCCTTTTTCCTCTGTCTTTGCTGTGCTTCCGGAAGCTGCGGAGGAACCGGAATCAGAACTGGATCCTGTGCTTCCGCATGCTGCCATGGAAAATGCCATAGTTGCTGCAAGAATGCCTGCTAACACTTTTTTCTTCATACTTTTTCTCCTTTTCACGTAGCGTGTTGTGTGACCTTTGATGGTTGTATTATAGCAGGATTTTGACTTACAACTCTATAACTGATTTGACTTTGAAGTATCACTCTTCCGACCTTTGTGTCTTTTTTCTGTCATCCCCATCCAACGAAAAAAATGGCTCCTCCTCCATCTGTTTTATGAAGGAAAAGCCATTTTCCGTCAAAAATCTTCCACCATCTTTGCCCCTTCTGCCCCATCGAGTTCGGTCACGGTTCCATTCATGACACGGTAGACTCTCTGGCAGAGGCCGAGGACACTCGGACGGTGCGTCGTAACGATACAGGTTTTGTTGGGACGCTGACGGATGATGTTTCGGAGGACGTTCCGTTCCGTCGTGACATCCAGTGCCGAGGTGGCTTCATCGAGAAGAAGCACCGGGGCATCGCGGAGGACGGCACGAGCGATGGCAAGCCGCTGGGACTGGCCTTCGGAGAAACCGCGGCCACGTTCCCCGACGCGGCTGTTGATGGTATCCGGCAGATGCTGAACAAAATCCCAGGCGCAGGAGATTTTGAGCGCTTCGATGATCTCCTCGTCGGTCGCATCCTCTTTTACCATGCGCATATTTTCGGCGATTGTGCCGGAAAGGATCGTATTTCCCTGCGGCACATAGGCGAAGAGATGACGCGTTTCGGCGTTCATTGGAACCGTTTTTCCGTTTGAGGCAATGATCACGGTTTCCCCCTCCTGCGGGCGGATAAGGCCGAGAATCAGGCGGATCATCGTTGTTTTTCCCTCGCCGGACGGGCCAATCAACGCTACAATCTCGCCGGGGGCGGCCTGAAACTCCGATTTGGTGATTACTTTGTTTCCTTCTATATAGGAAAATTCTACCCCCTGCATCTGTACCCGGAAGCCATCCTTTGCCAGTGGATCGAGCTTGGTGCTATCCGGGATATGGACCTCTTTTGGCAGCTCTACGAGCTCACGGATCCGGTGCGCCGAGACGGAGCTGTTGAGGAAGGACGGAATAATTGAAATTACGTTTCCAAACGCGCCGGAAAGGTTACTCCGCTGCTGCAGGAACAGCGTCATGGTGCCATAGGTAATGTCGTGCGTCCACAGACGGAACAGGCAGTATCCAAACGCCGTAAACTCCACCGCACTCCCGAGAATAGACATTACGATATTGGTTTTAATCGTAAACAGATTATATTTCAGGCTGATGTCCTTGAAAAGTCCCTGCCACCAACGCATCTTTTTGCTGTAATACGGTGCGATGCCAAACGACTTGATCGTATCAAAATTGTAGAACGCTTCTACCTCAAAGCTCATCAGATTACTGCTCATCTCGCGTACTTCTTTGCTGTATTCCCGCTGACGGCGGATCATAAACCGCGACATCAGAAGCAGGAACGGTGCGCTTAAAAAAGCAATCAGTGCCATGACCCAGTCATAATGCAGAATCACGAAGAAGGTGGCAATAAACCGATACACGGCAATGATAATCGTCGGAAGCCAGCTGATTGCGTTGCCGCTGACCGTTCCAATGTCGCCGTTGAAACGGTTGAGTACGTCACCGTTTGCGTATTTGCTGATTTCCAGCCAGTCCGCATCGACGATTTTGTCAAAAATATCCGCCTGGATGTCGTTGTTGATGGCGATACCAAGCTTCGTTGAAATGCGGTTGATGACACTCTCAAACCCAAGGCTGAACACGGTGCTTCCGATCATGATGCAAAGCAGCAGCGGGAGCTTCTGTATCTGGTATCCGGTGATGATATCGATCAGGTATTTTCCTGCCACGCTGCCGACAAGCCCAAGCGAAGTGCTTAAGATACCGAGAATCGTATAAAAAACAATCGCACCCTTATAGCGCGCGCTGTAGCCAAAAATCCATTTCCAGTCATCGATGATTTCCGAGAACGTTCCGTTTTTCCATCGCTCCGACAGGATACGGAGAGACTCGAAGGGAGCGTCTTTACTTTTCTCTTTGGATTCTTCCTGCATGCGCGTCTCCTCTCTTTTTCCCGTCTGCGGTACGGATCATATCGTATTTTTTCAGCAGCTCGACACGTCCCGCACCCACTTCAATGCTCGATTTCTGTCCTTTTTCTCCCTGCCCCAGCCATTTCAGGATTCGCTCCACGTATGCAGCCGGGAGCAAAAACGGATACCTCGCCGCATAGGGATACTTGTTTTTCATATAGGAAGCTTCCGGAACCAGCGATTTCCAGATTCCCCCGGCTGTGTGCTTTTCCGTTCCGGTTTCTGCCGCATACAGGGTAATGTTTGCACTGTGGATCCTTCCCACACTCGATTTCCCGAACGAACCGGCATCGAGAATATCGATCAGAAGCGCTTCGGAATCCGGGTGAAGCTTCTTTGCGGCACGGACTGCCCCACTTGCTTCATAGGAAAAGCCCAGATACCGCTCGCCGATATCCAGCAGATTGATACAGAAGCACGTCATATGATACTCTTCACACAGTTGCCAGAACATTTCCCAGTCTATTTTTCTTCCATATACACGAATCATCTGTACCATATCACAGATCTGACGGATCCCGACACCGCCGTGAAGAAAGTGCTTGAAGCTGTGACAGAGAAGATAGAAAAGATGATGCGTTTCTTCTAAGGTAAAGATGCTCTGCCCCTGCACTTCCACTTTGGATGGATGCGCGAAAACATCGGAAAATGCACGATTCAGATAACCATAGGCAGAGGATTCTGTGCTGAACAGCCTGGTATGTATTTCATAAAAGGCTCCTGTTTTCGGATGAATATAGCCCATCTCTTCCGGGACATCACCGTCTTTGGCACCATTTGGCATTGCGGTTTCTTTGTCCCGCACAAAGCCCTTCCTCATAAAATAGGCATCCACTGCTGCAAAATCCTTTTCCGGAATCAGCAGATCCTCATCCCCGGACGGGCGCAGATCCGGCTTCGGATAGAGATTTCTGCACACAATTCCTTTCATCACCAGCGGCTGCACGCCCAGCTGCGTCAGCTCCTTTTCATCGGAAAGAAACAGCGCTGTGCGCGAAACCTGCTGTAAAATGCTCTGCATCGCCTGTGTTTTTACCTGTCCGCGCAGCTCCCCCGGAAGCCCCGCAAATTCCGGTGTTTTACCCACAACATCGTAGACCGCTGACAGCAGCGAATGCTGTGCCGCGAGGACAAACAGATGATTCCATTGTTTTTCTGTCAGCGCCGCAAGTTCTTCCAAAGCTGCTTTTTCTTCTGTCAAAAACGCACGAACCACCGCAAGGAATGCGGTTTCTGTTTCTGTAATCATGTTTTTTCCCTTTCGTTTTCCCTGTGTACGGACCTTCTTCCCTGTAAAAGGCGATAGATCCGGTTTCCCATCGGCCGAAGCGGAATCATGCGAATCCAGACCTTCTCAAAAAAGCCCCACCAGAAGCTTCCCGGCGCAAGCCTTTTTCCTTTCCGTTCCACCTGTGTCACCCGTGCAAAAATCTGCTCCCGCCGCACATTATGTTCGATTTCTGTCTGTCCGTCCCCGATCAGGTCGTAGCTTTCTCCATGGACACCACAGATCCGATGCACCACAAACTGCCCGCCCGGCCGCTCATAAAATACGATATCGCCCTTTCGCAGCTCCCTCTCCGGGGTACGAAAAAAAATACTGTCCCGCCCGTGGATCAGAAACGGCGCCATGCTGCTCCCGGAAATCACCATCCGCACTTCTTTTCCCTGCTCTACCAGCTCTCTTAGCATTCCGACATAAGCGCGAGTGTCTACCAGCCTCATGCTTTTTTCTCCATTCTTTGCAGCACGCTTTTTTGCAGCAACGCCGCTGCTGCTTCTTCTTCGGACGAATCTCTTACAAGCTCCTGCTCCAGCGTTTTTACCGCATCCTCCGAAATATCACACGCCAGATGATACACCGGCACTTTTCCCACCAGACGCTCGAGAAGATCCAGATTTTTCACCAGCCCCTCCCGATCCCAGCGGTTCATGGTGATCTGTCCGTACAGGCTTGTAAATGCCTCCGCCGGGCGAAGCCGCCACGCCTGGTTCAGCTTCGCCTGGCTCAGCATCACGATGCATCCGATTGGCAGTTTTTTGTTCTCACAGACCTCCGACGTTCCGCAGACCGGCCAGCCATTTGCTGTCCACGTTTTGCCGTCATATTCAAGCAATGCCTTATCACCGTTTACAGTACGGCTTCCCCGGTACTGCTCCCAAAGGCCCGCCTGCGTAGTTTTGCCCGTTCCAGATGGTGCTGAAAAGAGCATGGCCTTCCCCTGATACTCCAGGTATGCACAGTGCAGAATCAGGCATGGCCGCTCCGACAGGCGGCGTTCCAGTGCAAGAAGAGACAGAAATACAACCTCATATTTTGCAACTCCATCCAGATACCATCTTCCGACAAACACCTGTGCATGATTTTGTGCTGTCTCCCGATACAGTGCATAGGGACGCTCTTCTCCTTTCACACCGATCAGGCGGCTTTCCAGTCCTTCTCCGTTACGAAACACCTGCAGATCGACCCGGTTTACAAGCAATTCGCCTTCCGCCTCCGGAAGTGTATCAACAATGGTAATGGTATAGGTGTAGTCTGCCGACTCCTTTTCCACCGCAAACTTTTCCATATCCGCCGGAAGAACCAGCTCCTCCGGAAAGCGCAGCCGGAAGGAAAAGCTCCCTGTCTGAAATGTTTTTTCCATAAAAACTCCTCTTTTTTTCTCTGTGTAATCTTCCATTTTCCACACATCGTGTCACGATCCCTTTTTCCGCATTTATGATAGCAAAAAAAAGATGCTCCGTCAATTGTTTACTCCCCTTATGTAATGTAACTTGTAATTTTTTTACTTCCTTTTCTTTCCTGCTTTTCCTTGACTTTTTCTCTTTTTTCTCTTATAATTACTTGTAATGATAATTGTAATTGCATTTCTGCTCGCTTTTCCCATTTTACCGGTTTGACGTCAGAAATGGTGTTCGCCCGAAAAGGCACGGCACTTTGCAAGAGGAGGTTTTGATGGAACCAATGGCTTCTCCGACCTGGTCGGATCTGTTACAAACGATAAAAGAAAAGAAATATCGTGTCAGCGCCGACTATCTGCTGCGTGAAATCGCAGGAGAATACGCGATCATTCCCGTCGGGGCTGCGTGTCAGATTTCGAATGCTGTAATGGTTCCAAACGATACCGCCGTATTCCTCTGGAATACATTTCAGCAGCCGCATACCATTTCGGAGGTCGTTGCACAGGCGGCAGAAGAGTATGAGGCTCCGGAGGAAAAGATTCAAGATTCCGTATTAAACTTTGTGCATGATACTTTAAAATATCAATTATTAGAGGAGGTTGTTTCATTATGAGAAAAGAGTGGATGGAACCTGTAATCGAGGTTCAGGAATTTGTTGCTCTTATACGAGAAATTCTGCCGGGAGTTTCTGCGTGTATATCGGATGGTTACGCATACACGATTTCCTCGTATGTTCCCCTGTGTCATTCGCAAAAATCGCATAAAATGAGAAGCAAAGAGCAATACTTGACTAGCCGAACGGGAAACGCGGCGATACAATAGAGACAACAAATTTCGGGAGGATTTTACCTATGAGTAAAGAGACGAGAGAGTATGCAAAACAGCTGGTTTCCCAGATGACGCTGGAAGAAAAAATGAGCCAGATGGTCTATCAGTCACCGGCGATCGAGCGTCTTGGCATTCCGGCATACAACTGGTGGAATGAAGCGCTGCACGGCGTGGCAAGAGCTGGTGTGGCAACGGTATTTCCGCAGGCTATCGGCCTTGCAGCAACGTTTGATAAAGAGCTGCTGCAGGAGATCGGTGATGTTGTTTCTACCGAGGGACGTGCAAAATTCAACGAGTTTTCGAGAAAAGGCGACCGCGGCATCTACAAAGGCCTGACCTTCTGGGCACCGAATGTCAACATTTTCCGTGATCCGAGATGGGGCCGCGGCCATGAGACATATGGTGAGGACCCGTATCTGACCGGTGAGCTCGGATGCGCCTACATCCGCGGATTACAGGGACCGGATCCGGATCACCCGAAGGCAGCGGCGTGTGCCAAGCATTTCGCCGTCCACAGCGGCCCGGAGGCGATCCGCCATGAGTTTGACGCAAGAGTCAGCAGACATGATCTGTATGACACCTATCTGTATGCCTTCAAACGCTGTGTCAAGGATGCAAAAGTCGAGGCAGTCATGGGCGCGTATAACCGTGTCAACGGTGAACCGGCATGCGGAAGCAAGACATTGTTAAAGGACATCCTGCGCGATGAGTTCGGCTTTGAAGGCCATGTTGTCTCCGACTGCTGGGCAATCATGGATTTCCATGAGCACCACAGAGTGACCAAAAATGTAGAGGAGTCCGCAGCGCGCGCCGTCAACAACGGCTGTGACCTGAACTGCGGCGTTGCTTTCCTGCATCTGCCGAAAGCATACGAGGATGGCCTGGTATCCGAAGAGGCAATCACCGCGGCAGTTGAGCGCCTGATGGAAATCCGCATCCGCCTCGGTATGATGAAAGACTATCCGTCACCGTACGAAGATCTGTCCTACGATCTGGTCGAGTGCAAGGAGCATGTTGATCTGTCCGTCGAGGCAGCGAGAAGAAGTATGGTTCTGCTGAAAAATGAAAACAACATGCTGCCGCTCGATGTGAAGAAGATCCGCAGTATCGCCGTGATCGGACCGAACGCGAACTCGAGAGCAGCGCTGGTTGGAAACTATCAGGGAACATCGTCCAGATACATCACACCGCTGGAAGGAATTCAGCAGTATATCGGTGATGATGTGAGAGTGACATACGCAGAGGGCTGCCATCTGTATAAAAATAAAGTCGAAGGACTCGGCGAGGACAAAGACCGTTTCAAAGAGGCTGTCATTGCCGCTGAGCACGCAGACGTTGTCGTTCTGTGCCTTGGACTTGATGCAACTGTTGAGGGCGAGGAAGGCGATGCCGGAAACGAATACGCGAGCGGCGATAAGCTGGGCCTCAATCTGCCGGGCTTACAGGAGGAACTGCTGGAGACGATCACAGCGGTTGGAAAACCGGTTGTCCTCGTTCTCTCGGCAGGAAGTGCCATCGACCTGTCCTGGGCCGAGGAGCATGTACCGGCTATTCTTGACAGCTGGTATCCGGGTGCGCGCGGCGGAAAAGCCGTGGCAGAGGCGCTGTTCGGCGATTATGCACCGAACGGAAAACTGCCGGTGACTTTCTATCAGGGAACAGAAAATCTGCCGGAGTTTACCGATTACAGCATGGCAGGACGAACCTACCGCTATACGGATAAAAATATTCTGTATCCATTTGGATATGGACTGACGTATGGAACAATTTCCTACAGCGGCGCAAAAACGGAGCAGGAGACGAGCGCGGTGCTCGACGATGTGACCGTGTGCACGAAGGTGAAGAATGAGAGTGCATATCCGCTGAATGAGAGCGTAGAGATTTATGTGAAATACAAAAACGCACAGCCGGGTGAGCCAGGCTTCCAGTTAAAAGGCATCGCGTGCGTGGAACTGCAGGCAGGAGAAGAAAAAGAGGTTTCCGTGACACTGCATGCAAGAGATTTTGCTGTTATCACAGAGGACGGCGGATGTGTCGTACGGCCGGGCGAGTATGAAATCTCCATCGGCGGACAGCAGCCGGGCGAAAGAAGCCGCGCGCTGACAGGACGTGAGACAGAGATTCTGACAGTCAGAAAAGAAGGAAATGAAGAGAACGTCGAGTATTAAGTATTATAGCAATCCCCGAAAATAATGCAAAAAATTCAGCACCGCAGAGCGTGAATTACTGCGTCACAGATTTTCGTCGTACCCCGGTACGCCTTCAAATCTGTTCCTTGCAATTCGCGCTCTGCAGCACTGCCTTTTTTGCATTATTTTCGGGTCTTGCTATAGATAGAAATTGAAAAACGAAGAGGGAAGTGGAATCGTCTGCCTCCCTCTTTTGGTGACAGAATGGAGAGACAGGATATGAGTACATTATGGTATACAAAACCAGCCGCAGAGTGGGAGGAAGCACTGCCGCTCGGCAATGGACGGCTTGGTGCGATGATCGCTGGAAATCTGCGCGAGGAACGGATCCAGGTTAATGAGGAGACGATCTGGTACGGCGGATGGGAAGACCGCCTGAACCCGGATGCGCGGGAAAATCTGCCGAAACTGCGCGAACTGGTCCGGCAGGGACGGATTTCGGAGGCAGAGCATCTGATCCGTCTGGCGTTCATCTCGGGACCGGATGGACAGAGAGGCTATCAGACACTTGGCGATATCGAGATGAAATATTTAAATGATCCATCACAGGAGGAATGCACCGCGTACCGCCGCGAACTCGATCTGGACCGCGCGGTCTGCCGTGTGCAGTATGAGAATGCAAAAAAAGAAGCATTTGAACGAACCTGCTTCATTTCCAGACCGGCGGACTGTATGGTGCTGCATCTTCGTGCACCGAAGGGAAAAGTGTCGGTTGAGGTGATGCTGAACCGTGCAAAATATTTTGACCGTACAGGAAAGGTCAACGATCACACGATTTATCTGAGCGGAAACCTCGGAAAAAATGCCCTGGAATTTGCCATGTGCCTGTCTGCGAAAGCAAAGGGCGGACGCGTGTATACGATGGGCCATACCCTGGTTGTAGAGGGAGCAGATGAGGCCGTGCTTTACTTTGGTGCGGACAGCACCTTCCGTTATGCGTCTGCGGACGTTGCCTCGTGGGAACCACGTGTGCAGGAGGTGCTGGCAGAGAAAATTACCGAAAAGCTGGAGCGTGCGATGGCACGGGAGTATGGCGGGCTGCTGGCGGAGCATGAGAAGGATTACCGGGAGTTTTACGACCGTGTGGCATTATCTCTGCCGGAAAAAGAGGAAAATGCCGCGCTTCCGACCGACGAGCGTCTGCAGAGGATCATAAGCGGCGGTACGGACGAAGGGCTTGCAAAGCTGTTGTTTGACTACGGACGGTATCTGCTGATCGGGTGCAGCCGCCCGGGGGATCTTCCGGCGACGCTGCAGGGCATCTGGAACAAGGATTTCATGGCGCCGTGGGACAGCAAATATACGATCAACATCAATACGGAAATGAACTACTGGCCGGCAGAGGTCTGCGCACTGCCGGAATGCCACACGGCACTCTTTGATCTGATCGGGCGGATGAGGGAGCACGGGCGGAGTATTGCGCGCAGGATGTACGACTGCCGTGGCCTTATGGCGCATCACAATACCGATCTTTACGGAGACTGCGCGCCACAGGACAACTGGATTCCGGCGACGATCTGGACAATGGGAGCTGCCTGGCTCTGCACGCATCTGTGGATGCATTATTCCTATACGCAGGATCTGGAATTTTTGAAATGGGCCTACCCGGTGATGGCGGAAGCGGCGCTGTTTTTCGTGGACTTTCTGGAGGAAAAGGACGGCTATCTTGTAACAAACCCGTCCCTGTCGCCGGAAAATGTTTATATTCTGCCAAGCGGTGAGCAGGGCTGCTGCTGCATGGGAGCGACCATGGATCTGGAGATTCTGCGCGAGCTGTTTACCGGCTGCAAAAAAGCGGCAGAGATTCTCGGGGATGCTGTGGATGAGGCGGAAATTCCAGACGTTTCGGATATGCGGAAATTACAGAAGGAGATCAATGCGGCGCTCGAAAAGCTGCCGCCGATCCGCATCGATTCCACAGGAAGAGTCATGGAATGGATGGAGGAGTACGAGGAAGCAGAGCCGGGACATCGCCATGTGTCGCAGCTGTACGGCCTGTATCCGTCCGATCAGATCTCGATGGATAAAACACCAGAGCTTGCCGCCGCGGCTGCGGAAACCCTGCGTGTACGCCTTGCAAACGGCGGCGGCCACACGGGCTGGAGCCGGGCATGGATCATCAATTTTTATGCGAAGCTGTGGGATGGTGAAAAGGCGTGGGAGAACATTTGCCAGATGCTGGCAAAATCCACCTATGCCAATCTTTTTGACCGCCACCCGCCGTTCCAGATAGACGGAAACTTCGGCGTGACCGCGGCGATTGCGCAGATGCTGGTGCAGAGCAGGGAACAGGAAGTGATTTTGCTTCCGGCGCTGCCAAAGGCGTGGGAACAGGGAACAGTAAAGGGTCTGCGGCTGGTCGGAAATGCGGGAATTGCGCTTGCATGGAAAGACGGAAGGCTGCTGCAGTGCCGGGTGACGGCTGATCAGGCGTATGAAGGGGAAATCGTGTACGGCAGCGTGCGCCGCACGGTAAAACTGAAAGCGGGCGAGACCATAGTACTGGATGAGCGTCTGCAGGAAATAGAAGAATAAACACAAAAGCGCCGGGCAGAGTGATATGTGCCCGGCGCTTTTGCGCAGATATAACTTATGACGGATCGGAAGAAAAGGAAGCGAGCTCAGCCAGCAGCAGATTATAATAATGTTCGGCATAGCGGCAGAGATAATCAGGCGCGCCCTGATACGAACCGGTCTCTAAAAAGGAAGCTGCTGCACAGGTGCGGCAGATCGGCCGGAAACGGCATTGCCGGCATTTTGTGCTAAGTGAAAGACTCCGGGCTTTTGCGGAAACCATTTCCCAGGCTGCCAAAAAGCCGAGATCGAAGGCCGGCGCCGACAGCTCTGAAAGCATGACACAGGGGAAAAGCCGTCCCTGCCAGTTGATAAAGAAAGAGCAGTTCCCGGCAAGACAGGAAATGTGGCCGTCGCCCCGCGGGAAAGCAGGGTCGTTGACACGGCGGACGGATTCCCGGACATATTGCCGGAAAATATCGGCGTCCAGCTGCAGCTTCAGTGCCTGAAAGGCCAACGCAGCAGCGTCCTCTGGGAGCAGGCGTACCTGTGCATCGAAGGGGAGAGAGCGTTCCCGGACGGCGGGCATCATGTAGTGATCGGCGTGAACAGGGACACCGAGCTCTTTTCCGAGGGCAAAAATTCTGGAAAAATCCTGCGGATTCTTTTTGGTCACGGAGCAGCTGATCTTCACATCCACGTTTCGTGCGCGGAGCAGCCGGACTGCGCGAAGGGTCTGATCGAAGCCCTGCGGAAAATGGCACAGACGGTCGTAGGAAGCGGCATCGGCACCATAGAGCGTGATGTTGATGCGGCGCGGCGGGTATGTGGCAAAAAAATCAGCCCAGGCTTCGTCCAGCAGGGTTCCGTTTGTATTGATGGTGAGAATCATGCCCAGATTTCGAAGCCTGCGATACAGCGTTTTAAAATCCGGAAAGAGCAGCGGCTCCCCGCCGGTCAGAAGAAGAAAAACGGTACCGGCCTTCTGCATCTGCTCTGCAAGGCGAACCCATTCCTCCACCGTGCGAAGCCGTCCCTGCCGTTCCATTTCCGAGCGGGACAGCCGGACATAGCACATGTCGCAGTTCATATTGCAAAGCGGCAGAAGCTCAAGCGCGCCGGTAACGGGAATGTGCTTCTGGCGGGCTTTCTGGAGAAGGGAATGCTCAAAGGTCGAAGCGTCGTCCATATAGTTCATAAAATTCCTCCGAAAAACAAAAACCGGTCCAGAGGACCAGAGATCGATGGGAACAGAAAGAAAAGGATCGAAACGGTTGGTTCGATCCTTTTACAGTCGTTTGAAAAAATATGATGTTGTGGGAACAATCAGGATTTTGCGGTCGTCCAGGAATTCATGTCTAATTTGGTGGTTGCATGTCCGTTATTATTCTTTGGACCGCGCCATACAATGACTCCTTCGTTAGGATCCTGCTGGCCGTCAGAATCGTAATCAACAAATCCATCGTAAAAGTCACTTGTTACACTGGCCTCGTGTTTAGCCTCGCATGGGTGATAGGAACCTATAAGTACTGCCCTTCCAGAGCCAGTGTAGTTTCCATTAATTGTACCATCACCCTCAGGATAATAATACAACCATCCTCTATGAGCATCACAGGTAAATTTATAAACCATTCCGCTTTCACAAGCCGCCACATACTCATTTTCTTCCGTCGGGAGTTTCCCTTATCTATTCCTGTGAAATTTTATTTCTGATACTCTTCCTCGATATTTTTTACCGCACGGAGCCTGTTCGCGTATTCCAGAATCTCTTCTTTGGAATATTTCTGTTTCCGGCACCAGGTGAGGATTTCTTCTTTTACTTCCTCCGGCATCTTGTTGTTCATGCGCAGACAGTCACAGAAGGTTCTCTTCGGAGAATAATATTTGTAGGAACCAAACTCTGTCTTTTTCTCACAGATTTCGCCCGGGACATCGGCATTCTGGAAATAAAAACGTCTGATTTCAAAATTTTCCAGATCCATTTTTTTTCGGTCTGTCCGTGCTGTTGCAACTGCAATCGTAGCCGGCTCTTCTTTCAGCATTCCGGCAAGCCATGCAGCACTGTCCATGCAGATGACTGCGCGTGGGTTTACTTTCGCAATTTCAATATATTGATAGTCTTCCGGTTTTTCATAACCACAGTCCTTGCACCAGTACCAGCCGCGTGCAAATCGTTCCAGACTTCCTTCCTCTTCCATTTCTGCCAGCTGCAGTACGGTCACCTGATGATCTCTGAGGTCTGCGAAGCTCATATATCCATGATGTTCTTTAAATAACGTCGTGATCTTCTGGTATGTTTTAAAAAGCATATTTTCTTTCCCCTTTCAGGATGTGATACATCTTTTTTCATCTATAGGCGTTTGCACATATAATATTCCAATTTTCATGGAATGGCAAGCACTAATTTGCAAAAACCATGTTTTTTCTCTGTTTTTTCCTTATTAGCTGCTGCTAACATATTTCTCTTTTCATCACTTATAAGTATACCTTTTTTACCTGAAATATGCAACCTGCTGATCCGCTTTTTCTGTTCTCATACCAGCAGAAAAAGACCGGATTTTTTACTTCTCATCCGGTCTTTTTCTCTTTCATTCTATCTTTTAACGTTTACCGTAAAACCTTTTTCACTCTGCCGCTTCCAGAATTTCTTTTAATGCTTTGATATAAAGTTTACACTCCTCCATCGTTCCCACGCTGACACGGCTCATCTCGAATGCGTCGATACGGATGCCCTTTTCCATCAGCTGTTCCTGAATCCAGGCAGGATCTTTTCCGGTATCGAAGTAAATGAAATTCGACTGGGACGGATAAACCCTGCAGCCAAGCGCTGCCATCTCTTTTTCCAGATATTCTCTTCCCTCCACGATTTTTGCTTTCTGCTCCTGATAATACTCCTGGTCTGCCAGGCCTGCCACTGCCGCTTTCTGTGCACAGACATTCAGGTTCCAGGAAGCGGAACATTTCCGCAGGATTCCAATCAGTTCTTCGGATCCCAGCGCATAGCCGACACGAAGGCCTGCCATCGCATAATATTTGGAAAAGGTGCGGAGAACCAGAATCGATTTTTCCGGATGTGCTTTTATATAATCGACCATACTGCAGCAGTCCGGCTCGGTGGCAAACTCCATGTATGCCTCATCCATCACCAGCAGCACGTCCTCCGGAAGGGTATCTGCGAATGCCTCCAGCTCCCCGATCGGCACATACGTTCCAGTCGGGTTATTCGGATTGCAGATCACCACGATTTTTGTTTTTTCACCAATTTTTTCTTTCATGGCAGGGAGATTAAATTTCTGCTCTTCGGTAACCGGTACGGAAACCGGCACACCGCCGTTTAAGTATGCCATGTCGGCAAATGCCCCGTAGGTCGGAGCGGAAAACAGCACCTCATCTCCCTCGTCCAGAAAGGTCAGTCCGATCATATCGATCATCGCACTCGATCCGGCGCCGGTCAGTACATTTTCTGCTTTTAATCCGTACTGCTCTGCCACCTTCTGTTTCAGCAGTACTGCCGCAAAGTCAGGATAAAAATGACTTCCCGCCATGGAGTCCTCCAGTGCCGCCTCCTCCCCGGAAACTGTGATTTTTGTTTCATCCATACATTCCAGCCAGCATCTGCAGCAGTGCGTCTCGCTGTAGGTTGTCACCGGAGAGGCCTGTACCTCACAGATCTTCATAGTGTAAGGACAGCGGCTCATAAATGCGCAGCCCTTCGGAAGTTTTAAGAGGTCTGGCGGTGTTCCCGGAATCGGAACGAGCGGTTCGTCGTTATCCTTTGCCGAGTTGTTGATACTGTTCAGAAGACCTTTTGTGTACGGATGATGCGGTTCGTAGAAAATTTCATCAACGGTTCCCTCTTCTACGATCTGGCCGGCGTACATAATGGCAATCCGGTCGCACATAGAAGCGACAACGCCGAGGTCGTGGGTAATCATGATAACAGAGGTTCCTTTTTCCTTCGTCAGCTTTTTCAAAAGCTCCAGAATCTGTGCCTGTACGGTCACATCCAGTGCGGTTGTCGGCTCATCTGCGATAATCAGCTTCGGATCACACGCCAGAGCCGTCGCAATGATGATTCTCCGCCTCATACCGCCGGAAAATTCGAACGGATACTGATCGAGCCGTTTTTCCGGACTTGGAATTCCGACCTGCCGCATCAGCTCAATGGCTTTCGCTTCCGCTTCTTTTTTGGAGCAATTCTGATGCTTTCGAATTCCCTCTGTCATCTGAATTCCGATTTTCAGGATCGGATTCAGAAATGTCATCGGATCCTGGAAAATCATGCCGACAATTTTTCCGGAACCGGACTCGCCGACAATACCAAGTACCTCGCCCTCTTCCAGATGGTAGGAAACATCGCGGACTGCGCTGACGGTTCCCTGCTGCGTTTCAAATTTTGTTGTGAGATGGCTGATTTCGAGTAAACTCATACGCTTCACCCCCTGGTTTTCTTTGGATTAAAGGCATCGCCGATTCCCTCGCCGAGGAAGTTCAGGGAGAAAATGGTGATACAGATGCAGATGGTCGGCAAAAGCAGCTGTCCCGGGTGCATGGTAAGCACCTGACGGGCATCCTGTGCCATGGAACCCCAGCTTGCTATCGGAGCGGAAATGCCGATTCCAATGAAGCTTAAGAAGGCTTCAGTAAAAATGGCATTCGGAACAAGGAAGGTAATCTGTACAATGATCGGTCCGATGGCATTGATCAAAAGGTGACGGAAGAGAATTCTCGCATCACTTGCTCCGATGACGAGTGCTGCCATGGAAAATTCCTGCTCCTTTAAGGCGATCAGCTGGCCTCTTACCTGACGAGCCATGCCGATCCAGCCCGGAATGCAGATACCGCAATAGAGAGAAGTCCGATGCTTAGCGTGTACGGAAATCCTCTTGCGATCAGTGTATTAACAGAAACGTTCTTTTTATAGGAAATGCCGAGATCTCCGTGCATCAGATTTTCCATGTAAAGAATATACTGTTTCCACATGGGTTCATCCAGTCCGTAGGTCGATTCGAGCTGTTCAATCGCGCTCTGGGAAAGATTATCCGCCTCGAACGGGCTGCCCGGCATAATCCGAATCAGGAAAAAGGTAATGGTGATCAGTGCCCAGATCGTCACCACTCCGATGAATAAACGTTTTATGATGTATCTTACCATGCAGCATTCCTCCCGTTCCGGCTTTTTTAGCTCAGAAGAGGCAGCCGAACGATCTGCTCTGGCTGCCTCTTTGCACCTTTTTACTGTCTTTTGTTTTTATAATGCTTCCTCGCCGCGCTGGCCGGTACGAACCCGGATGACGTCTGCCACTTTCTCGACAAAAATCTTTCCGTCTCCGATATTTCCGGTACACAGCTTCTTTTCCAGAAAGCCTTTTAATACTTCAATTGTCTTATCGTCACCGACGGTCTCGAATTTGCATTTCATCAGTACATTCGGTCCGCTCATGGTTCCACGGTACATCACCCGGTAACCCTTCTGGTTTCCATATCCGGTGATATCCGTTTCCATCACGCCGTACACGGCACACGATTCCATGATGTCGATGACATCCTCCCGGTTCGCGGGTTTGACAATAACTGTCAGCTTTTTCATATCCGCACCACCTTTTTTATTGATCCTTTTTTATTTATCATTATGGAAGTGGAAGTTTGCATAAGCGCTGCATCCGTGCTCGTGCATATCCAATCCGTCGATCTCTTCCTTCTCGGTTACGCGAAGTCCGATGGTCTTTTTCAGGACGAAGAACAGAATGAACGCCAGGATCAGGGTATATGCTGCAACTGCTACAAAACCGATCATCTGGGTGATAAAGCTGCATCCCTCGCCGAAAATACCGGTGAATAAGGTTCCGAGTGCTCCACAGACACCGTGTACACTGATTGCACCAACCGGGTCATCGATTTTTACGACTTTATCAAAGAATTCAACTGCGAATACAACGACAACACCTGCAACTGCTCCAATGAACAGTGCCTCGTAATCATTGACTACATCACAGCTTGCTGTAATAGCTACCAGTCCGGCCAGTGCGCCGTTCATTGTCATACTGATATCCGGTTTTCCATAACGTACCCAGGTAACAATCAGGGTAACAAGTGTTGCTGCTGCTGCCGCAAGGTTTGTAGTCATGGCAATGTCGCCAAGATTATAGGTTGCTGCTGTGGTAGATCCACAGTTAAATCCGAACCAGCAGAACCAGAGGATAAAGACACCAAGTGCTCCAAGCGGAAGGTTATGACCAGGAATAGCAACCGGTTTTCCCTCTTTTGTGTATTTTCCGATACGAGGTCCGACCATTTTTGCACCGGCAAGGGCACACAGACCGCCGACCATATGAACTGCGGTAGATCCTGCAAAATCATGGAACCCGATCTGGCTTAACCAGCCGCCTCCCCAGATCCAGTGTCCGGTGATCGGGTAAATAAAAATACTGATGGCTGCGGAGTAAATCAAATAAGAGATAAATTTGGTTCTCTCTGCCATAGCTCCTGATACAATCGTTGCCGATGTTGCACAGAACACGGTCTGGAAAATCATGAATACGCCGATCGGCAGTCCGTTGAACATGCCATCTGCATCTGCCAGCGATTTCGGATGAAAGAAACCTGCTGTTCCGATAAAGGCATTGCTTCCTCCGAACATCAACGCAAATCCGATGATAAAGAAGAAAATAGAGCCGAGCACGAAATCCATCATATTCTTCATCAGAATGTTTCCGGAGTTTTTCGCTCTTGTAAATCCTGTCTCCACCATGGCAAATCCGGCCTGCATAAAATACACCAGAAAGGCTCCGACCATGGTCCATACGATATTGAGTAATACCTGTGTGTTTTCCATAATAAGTTCCTCCTCATTCCCATCTTACCTGTTCCCGTCTGCAGATCTTCTGAAACGGTCATCCTGAAACGGTAGCTTTCAGATTTTTTAAAGTGCCTGTTCGCCGTGCTCACCTGTCCGGATCCGCACTGCATCTTCGACATCGTAAACGAAAATTTTTCCATCGCCGTAGTTTCCGGTTGACAGGTTTTTCACAACAAAATCAACGATTTTCGGAACCTTGTCGTCCTCCACAACGGTCTCCACTTTAACCTTCGGAAGCATTTTGGCCACGATTTCCGCTCCACGGTACATCTGACGATATCCCTTCTGATTTCCATATCCAAGGATATTTGTGATCATCATACCGTTTGCCTTCTGCTCCTCGAGGAGTAGCTCCAGGTTTTCGAGGCTCTCCGGACGAATTACAATTTCCAGCTTTTTCATGATTTTCCCTCCCTTTCCGAACCGGTCCCTGTACAGCTTCTGATTTTTCCGGCTGCGGATTTCTTTTTTATCCGCCTTCCCGGTTTTCTCTTCCATTCATTTACCGGCTCTGCTGCTTCTATATAGAAATCTGTTTTCTGACAGATTTTCTAACCTCTTCTTTCATGCCTGGACTGTTCCGCAGCTCTGCTGTTTTTACAGTTGTTTTTACAGTCGTTTTTTTGCAGCTGTTTTCACAATCCGCTGTTTTTAATTAATCACACTCGTCGGCATTCCCTCCAGGTAAGACCGGAAGTTTTTCACCGCCAGATCTACTGCGCGGAGTCTTGCTGCCTTCGGCTGCCAGGCGATATGGGAAGTAATAAAGGTGTACGGCGACTGCATCAGCGGAATCTGATACTGCGGCGGCTCATTTGCGACAACATCGAGTCCTGCCATATAAACCTTTCTCGATTCCAGCGCCTCAAGAAGCGCCTCCTCATCGATGATGATTCCCATCGTTTTCTGGTAGAGCTCAATCTGCGGCACGAACAGTTGATTGTAGCTTGCCTGCGGATTCGTTTCTTTTTCTTTCCAGTACCCTGTTTTGGTGTAATCGCTCTGTACCGTCACGTTATGACAGATGTTCATGAGCAGTGCCATCGCATACTGGGCAATGGTGACATCGCCGTAAATCGTATTCGTTATGGTCAAGCCCCGGCGTCTTGTCATTTCCACATCGAAGTCTTCAAATCCATGTCCCAGCGTTGCGATATATTTCAGATTCGGATGCGCTTCAAAGAGCTTTTCGTTGATCACTCCTTTGTGGACCCAGATACCAAGTGCTGCGTCGGCGTTCCCGATCTGACTGCTGTAATCTTCGAAGGTGTACCTCTTTTTCTCCTGATGGATGATACGGAACTTTCCGATCTGTGGTACGGTCTGCAGCATTTTGTTCCACTCTGCTTCTATTTCTTCGTACGTCAGATCGATGGTTCCCGGGTCTCCCTGAAAAACGACTACCTCATAGTTTTCTTCTTTCATACGCCTCGCCTCCTGTTGTGCAATCAGTCCGCAGATCATCACGAGCTGTTCGGCTGCGTGACACGCTGTTTTCTTATCCCCGCTTCCGAGGAACTGTGCTCCGACAACGGAACCGCCGCTTGCCATCGATGTGAAAATCACGATCAGCAGTACGCAGATCGTATTGACAAGTGAGATTCCGGAAACAGCCGTTTCACCGGCTCCGGATACCATCACCATGTCTGCCATACCGACGGTAACGGCCAGCACCTGTTCCACAATCAAGGGAACGATCAACCGGACCAGACGCTTTCGGTCAAATAAGACGTTTGTGTTTTCCATCGGACTTTCTCCTTTCCGGTAAAATCAAAAAGCGATCTGGAAATCTTCCTTCCAGATCGCCCCGTTGCGAACTCTTTACTGACGTTTCTCCTTTGGATTGAAAAACGCGGCACGAAGCTTTCCCTTCGTACCGCGCCTTCGCGAATCCATTACTTATATGGAGTTTATCTTGAAAAACAGACAGAGCGTTTTCCGGTTTTCTGAGAGTGTTTTTTGGAAGAAATAAAACCTTGGAGAAAGGGAGAAAATTACAAACGGAGCGATTCTATTCCCAGAACCGCTCCGTTGCGTTATCTTTACTCTATTCTTTTTCTCTGCTGTTTTTCAACATAGGCACATTCTAGCGGAATTCCCGCTTTTTGTCAATCCTTAAATTTTTCGATGATTTCCGTTCTTTTGCATCGGTTCTGTCAATTTTACACAATTTCACCGATGTTTTTTCGGTTGTTTCTGAACATTTTTCTCATGAACCTTTGAAATTTCTTTGTTTTCTTTTAAAATCGCGGAAAAACTCCGGTAAAATTCTGTGAAAATTCAGAGCGAACGCCAGACTTGGCATTCATCAAATATCCGCTACCTGTCTGGAGCGTGTTTGAAAAAGCTCTGTTATGTCAGATCCAGTCAAAATCTCCGCCGGTAATCGCAAGACTTAAGAGTGCATCCATCTTTTCCACTTCCTCTTCGCCCTCAATTTTTTGCAGCAGCACTGCGGTGTCCAGCACATCCTCCAAAGATTCGCCAGGTTCGATCTCATAATCCACCTCCGCCTCGCAGTCCGGACATGGGATTTTTTCCATCGTCTGAAGGGATAAAAAGCGGTTGCCGCATTTCTTGCATTCATAATAACCACATGTTTTGGTTCCGTCTGGTACGTAATACATTTTTTCATACTCCTTTTTATTTTTCATACTTCTCAATGATACACTGATGTTCTTTTACCGCATCCGTGAACTCGCTGCGGATTTCTTCATTTGGAATGTACGCCATCTGTTCTCTTCGATCGTATGCCAGATAGCCTAAGTGAATCAGTGCAGTTAAAACGTCATCTTTATTTTTAAATGTCACCATATCATTCTGATACGATTTCGTTTTTACTTTCACTCGTTCCCCGGACATCATCGTAATAATGTCTGTTATAATATGCATCCAATTACGTATCGGATTCTACATCTTAATTCCGCAGTATTCCCATGTCACTGTATCGAGCAAGAGGAACTCCTCTGTTCCAATCGGCTTTCCATCTCTGTAAGTTGAAAACACATCCGTGCTAATCAGATTTCCCTCTTTCGTAATTGCATCCATAGGTGTATGACCTACAACCTGCAACAACTTACGTGGCTTATATAATCTCATTTTTGAATGCTGTGGTCTCAGCCAGATCGGCGATGCATCATTCCACATCTCGATTCTTCCGAGCTGATTAATCGTCTCTAGCACAGCATCCACATCATTATATTTTGCCCGCGGAACATATTCCTCTACAAAGAAATTCAGTACGCCTCCATGAGAAAAGAGAACATTGTCTATTCTCTGAACATATTTAATGGGATTATCTTCTGGAACAGCCTCTCGCAAATCCAACAACTTTCTTTGCACTGTCATTGAGGCCATGGAGCTATAACCGCTCTCCAGACAATGCCACAGATAACTCAAATCGTGATTCCCGTAGCACCAGGCTGTTTCCGGAAATGCTTTTGCAAACCGAATAGCCTCATCATAAGTTTCTTCATAAAGTCCGACATTATATTGCTTGTCCCAATCATCAGGGATGTCCATCAGACATACCGCTCGATCAGCAATTCCCTGATGCATAAGAGCTGTAGCCTGTTTAAACATCTGCGGTTTAAGATGAACATCAGGAATTACTAATATCTTCATACCATCATACCTTCTTATACTATTCTACTGGATATATCACCCTTTGTCCGGATATCTTCCAACTGATACCGCATTTGCAATGTCTTAATCCAATGAACTGCTGTTTCATAGCACCACCACAGACAGGACATCGTTTTGCTTTTGATCTCATCGCTTCTTAGTAAAGCTTGGCGCCTGCAGGAATCTCATCGCTTACCATGCTCAAGTTAAGCTTCTCTTCTCCATTTACCTGAGGTACAGCTGATCAAGATGCCGAAGCGATGACACAGCCGAACGTTCTGGCAAACAAAACTTTCTGCACATCATCGGGGTAGAATTTGACTCAAAACATTACAAAGGAAAGTGACCCTGTACGACAAAAACATTATACAACAAAAAACACTGATTGGTAGACTTCATCAATATTTTTTTCTACAAATATTTTTATATTATATCATCCACACATGAAATCAAATACATAGCACTGTAAAATCAAAGTAAATATTTCGATCAACAGAACCTTTTATGACAACATCTCTTTCACACAAGTACTTCGATAATCACTTGGTGATATTTTATATCTTTCTTTAAATACTCGGTTAAACGTTCTCTGACTTTCAAATCCACTATCCAGACAAATATTTGTAATAGAATCACTCGTATTTTCCAAACGATGGCATGCATAGTTCAGCCTTGCATCGTTAAGATATTGATTAAAGTTTCTATGGAATATCTTGGAAAAGAGTCTGGATAAAACATATTTGCTCACGCCCAGATCTTTTGCCATCTCTTCCAGAGAAAACTTCTTCTTAAAATTTGCTGATATATAGGAAACTGTCTGGTAAATAAGATCGTTGCTCCCCACACTGCTCTTTTCTACCAAATTTAATTTTCCTATGCAGCGTGCCAACACAATTTGAAGATATGCCTGTGCAACAGTAATATCCGACTGTTCTGTCTCTAAAATTGCATTTATAACCCTATATACCTCCGGTTCAACCTTTTCCGCTTTGATGATTGGGTATTCAGGAGCCATGGATTGCATGATATCTGCAAATTTGGCTATCGCAAATGGCGATGCAATCAGATAAGTCGCTTTATTTACACCGGGTGTCAGTACCTGATAGTGATGAATAACATCTGGAAATACAAAGCCTATATCTCCTTTTTCCATATGGTATAGCTCCTGTCCGACACCAAGTTCTAATGATCCACTTGTTACACAAACGATCTCCAGTGCATTATGAAGATGTGGTTCAATATGTTTTGACTTCCTATTTATTGCTATAATCTCCTCTTTTGTGTCAACATATTTTAACTGCATGAAATACTCCCCTTTGCAACATTTGTCTATATCTTCTTTCGATTTGGCAAGCAATCCTTTTACACCTATCTTATAATCAACTTGTAAATAAGGAAAGGAGGAATTGCAAATGAGCAACCTAAAAAAATATCTGAATGACCTTTTAGTATTCTACGCTGAATATTTTGAGCATCCTTACCATGTATAAATACTAAAAGGACTATTTTGTGAAAACTGAATATTTTCTTAAGGCCATTTCACAAAAATGAAGTGGTCCTTTTTTATTTTCAAAATACAGTTCTATTACTTTATATATAGAAAAAAGCACTGTCTCATCGAGCAACGACCAGACAACGCTTTCTCCTGTCAATTCTAATTTATGTCTAATGCATCCGTTACTTCATCTGCAGCAATTCCTTTTTCTGCTTTCAGTTTTTTATTTGCATCTTCTACATTCATTCTTGAAAGTGCAAACATAATCAATACATCAAAGATTAACGGAAGCCAAAGATACATGAACTGCATCATATCAAGTGCAGACTGTGGCTGAGTTGCATTTGTTCCGACATATCCACTGAACTCAAGCATCCATCCAACAACAGCGGTTCCAATACCTCCACCGATTTTTACACCAAGAGAAGTACAAGAGTACATCGTTCCGTCAATTCTCTTTCCCTGCGTAAGATAAGTGTATTCAGAGCAAGATGCGATAACTGCATTCATATCTCCCTGCCATGGTCCCTGACCTAAGGCTGCAAGAGCTGTAAATGCCATCATCAGCGGAACACTGCCCATATATCCGGCAACAACAACAAGTGCTCTACCGATGACTGCTAAGACGTAACCTCTTAAGTTCAGTTTATACATACCTTTCCACTTACCAACTAATGTCGGTGTGAAAATCAGGGCAATGATCAGTGGAATATTTACTGCCCATGCAAATTGTCCAAACAAATTCTTATTTTTCAGTACCCATGTCATGTAATAAATGCCAGCTCCAATCATGGCACCATATAACTGCTGTAAAATATATGTTCCACAAATCATCATGTAATATTTGTTTTTAACAAGAAGCTTGAATGCCTGTACCATTCCGTACTTTTCATTATCATTCTTTACTTCTCCTTCATTAAGTTCTTCCTCCGGAAGTTCCTTAACAGAAAGTGCTGAAATCGTATTTACGACCAGACCAATGATTGCATAGATAATAGCAACCGTTCTCCATGCCGCAGCATCTCCACCACATTTATCTACAAATTCAACTGTAATCGCCTGAATCAGAAGACTTGTTGAAAATGCAAAAATAAAACGGTAAGATCCCATCTGTACACGCTCTTTGCTGTTCTTTGTAATCAGTGACGTAAGTGCTGAATAAGCAATATTGTTTGCTGTATAAAACACACCATTTAACAGTGTATAAGAAATAAAGAACCATGCATATTTAGCCGTTGTTCCAAAGCTGACTGGTACTGCAAAGCAGCAGACCAGCGTAATGGCACAACCAATGTATCCATATAGCATCCAGGGTTTCGCTTTTCCCATTTTACTGTGTGTTTTGTCAATCATTGATCCAAAAAATATATCCGTAAAACCATCAAATAGTTTTGATACGGCAATCAGGGTACCCACGACACCTGCAGCAAGTCCTACCGAGTCCGTCAGATAGACCATCATAAAAGATGTCAGGAACGCATAGACTACATTACCTGCAACATCACCTGATCCGTATCCAATTTTGTTATACCATTTCAAATACTTTTTTTCTTCCATCGAATTTCTTTGCTCCTCATCTTCATCGCACTTAGAATCTCAATATGTCTAACCGTATGATGTCTAATTCTAATTTTTTCTCTGTTTTTGTCTGATTGCTCTGTATATCCGGACTTTACATTGCAATCAGACTATCCTTCTTTGTTTACGGGTTACATGAAACTTTATTATCCCTTTACATACGGTATCAGCGTAAACTGGAACCGGAATAATACATCATCAAATCGGTACTGATCTAATACAACTGGACCACAACTATTAGAACCAATGCCATTTAATGCGTAGTCAACACAGAATACTACACTATCTGATTCTATTAATTCATAATTATGCGTTTTCTTCTCAAGTTCTTCCTGTGTATAATAAGAAGCATTGAATGAAAATGCCTTTTCTGCGGATGCCACAATTCCATATCGGCTGTTGTTAAGCTCTACATATTCACAATCATAATGGCTTCCATTTTCCTGTGGACGGATATAGTCCTCATGTAAATCCCCTACATCTGCCCGGTACAAACCGTGGCTCGCAGCCTGATGTTTATCACAATAACTTTCCTGTGGTCCCATTCCAAAGTATCTTACAGCTGAAAGTTTTTTATCCAGGAACATCCTCACACCAAATCTCGGAAGATCCGGGAATTCATCGTCTTTTGTTACTGCAATATCTGCATCAATCTTTCCAGCAGCTTCTATTTTCCATGTAATCGTCACATCAAGAATCTTCTGTACTGTCTCTGCCACAACGGAAGCATGGCTTGTAATCTTCACACCATGTTTTCCCTGCACAACCTCTGTCGTATAGGCTCTTGTGTAAGCCTTATCATAGTGGGCTTTCTTCCATTCAGACTTGATGTACATATCGTTATCTGTTGGAGCTCTCCAAATATTTAATTCCATCGGATGGTTCAAGTATTCCCGCCCTGCGAATTTCATCTCTGTAAAGAGTGCAGTACGTTTGTCTATGGTATAAGCAAATTCACGCCCCTTGATATGAATCTGTGTATCATTTTCATTTACCTGTAATTCAGAGTCCACTACTGTTTTTGGTATCCATTTCTCTGCAAGTTTACATTTTGTATCCTTTTTACTTACCTCAATTTCATCAAATCCAAGAATATGGTCTTCATCCAACAGTGGCAATTCTTTTTTCAGATGGTAAATAAGTTTTAAATAACATTTCCCATTCTCTGGAACATTGATCTTCAGGTTTGTTTTTCCTTCCCCGTGTGGTGCCACAGAAAACTCCGGAAGTATGCCTTTGCTGATCACAAGACCATCCTGTGTCAGCTCATAACTAATCTTCACATAATCTTTCAAGTCATCAAAATCCATGTAGTTATGAAGCACCAGTTCTCCGCTTTCTTTGTTATAGGAAATAACTCTTGCCGGGCGATAAACATTCTTGTATTCCAAAAGTCCTGTATGTACCGTTCTGTCCGGATATACTAATCCATCCATACAGAAGTTGCCATCATGAATTTCTTCGCCATGGTCGCCCCCATAAGCATATATAGTCTTTCCATTCTCAGCAGTTCCATGAGCAATCGCATGGTCACACCATTCCCAGACAAAGCCGCCGCACATTTTATCATTATCCTGAATCATCTGGAAGTAATCTTCAAAATCTCCAGGTCCGTTTCCCATGCTGTGACAGTACTCTACCAAAAGGAAGGGTTTGCTTCCATCTTTATCCAGATATTCCTGAATTTCGGAAAGCGCCGGGTACATCCGGCTGTACACATCCAGATTGCTGTAATCATATGTTTCATCATAATTACGGTATCTTGCACTCTCATATTGTGTGATGCGGTCTGGATCAAAATTCTTTGTCCATTCCAGTGCTTTTTCAAAGTTGCAGCCATAAGCACTCTCATTTCCCATTGACCACATAACAATACAGAAACGGTTTTTGTCACGCTCCACCATGAGTTTTACGCGATCAACGATTGCTTCTTCCCATGCCGGATCATCTGCAATCATCTCATTCCATCGTTTGAACCGATTGTAATCGGTGTCTTCTTTTCTGTAGATCATAAATGGACCATGAGCTTCAATATCTGCTTCATCTATCACCATGAATCCATACTTGTCACACATTTCATAGAAAAATGGTGCGTTCGGATAGTGGCTGGAACGGATCGCATTAAAATTATGCTGCTTCATTAACGTAAGATCGGTTGTGAGCTGTTCCAGACTGATTGTAAATCCAGTAACCGGATCGGAATCATGTCGATTGACACCACGGAATTTAATCTTCTGTCCATTTAGGTAAATGACCTGGTCTTTAATCTCTATCTTTCTTAATGCAATGTGATCTACAATTACTTCATTCTCTGTTTCAAGAATCAGTTTATATAGATATGGATTTTCTGTATTCCAAAGTTCCGGACTTGCAATTTCTAATACAGCTGTTCCTTCTTCAGCAATACTTCCTAGTGCTACAACTGCTCCGTTTCTATCTTCAATCGAAATTTTTACATTTAAGGGAAAGTAGAATTTCATTTCAATTTCTACTTTCGCAAGCATACCCTCAATTCTTGTTTTAATATGATAATCACTGATTGCCTGTTTTGGGCGTTTCAAAATGTACACATCCCGGAAAATACCACTCATACGGAATTTGTCCTGATCTTCCAAATAGGAACCATCACACCATTTCATTACCAACACTGCCACCGTATTCGTTCCATCCTGAAGTACATCGGTAACATCAAACTCACTGGTCATATGTGAAACCTGGTTGTATCCTATGTAAGAGCCATTGATCCATACATAAAAGCAGCTGTCTACTCCTTCAAAGTTCAAAAAAGCTTTTGATGCTTTCTCATCTCTGCTGTACTCAAAATTATGTACATAAGCTCCACACGGAATATCCTGTGGCACATATGGTGGATCAAACGGAAACGGATACCGGATGTTTGTATACTGGTGTGTATCATATCCTGCCATCTGCCATACACTTGGAACCTGAATCTCATCAAAATTTTCTGTATCATAATTCTTCTCAAAGAAAGAATCCTGAATGTCATAGATGCTGTTAAAATACTGGAATTTCCAAGTTCCATTCAATAACTGCATACGATCTGATTCTTCTCTGTGTTCCACCAAGTTATCCATTCTTTTGGATGCCGGAATATAATAGGCTCTGGCTGGCATTGTGTTTTCGTGCAGTACGCTTAGATTTTCATAATAACGTGGTACGATCATAAATAACTCTCCTCCAATACATATACTTTTTTGTTCTTTGTTTCCCTAAAGCAAACCTTATACTTTACTTTTTTGTTTACGTTCCTTAGTTATGCTATATATATAGCTTATCCTAATCCGCAAAATATGTCTATAAATTGGATTAGACAAAATATGCACTAAATGATACAATGATAAAAAGTGCGAAAAGAGGTGCTGTCCTATGTATTTGAACACCGGTTATTTGAACCACTCACATATGGATTTCAAAGACAAAAGTTGTCCGCTGATTGTAGGTAGCTGTGGTACTTACCGTCTTTCCAGACATCCCAAACTTCCTACCTACCGTCCAAGGGGTCGTCTGGATTATCAGATTATATATATCACTGCTGGTTGTGGGCATTTTCATTTTGATAATGTAAATAACGAAACGATTGTTCCAGCCGGCAACATTGTACTGTACAGACCGAAAGAACTTCAGAAATATGAATATTACGGAGAAGATAAGACAGAAGTATACTGGATTCACTTCACAGGAAGCAATGTGAAAAATATCTTACGTCAATATGGGTTTCCGGATAAAGAACGTGTCTTTCAAGTGGGTACATCTAATGAATATGAACAAATTTTCAAACGTATCATTATCGAGCTCCAACGCTGTCAAGACAATTATGAGGAAATGCTTGTCCTTTTGCTACGTCATCTTCTGATCAGTTTCCACCGGGAACTGACAAGAGAGCACATATTAAAAAATGAATACCTTGATCATGAGATGGATAATGCTGTTACCTTTTTCAGTGAAAACTACAATCAAAATATCAATATTGATGATTATGCTGCCTCACGAGGCATGAGTGTCAGCTGGTTTATCCGAAATTTCAAAAAATATACCGGTTCTACACCAATGCAATTCATTGTGGGAATCCGCATCAACAATGCTCAGATGTTACTTGAAACAACAACTTATTCCATCAATGAGATTTCTAAGATTGTCGGATATGATAACCAGCTTTATTTCAGTCGGCTTTTTCACAAGTTGAAAGGATATTCGCCGAGAGAATACCGAAAGCTGAGAAACAAATTCTGAAATCCACAAAGAGGATACCACCGAATTATCAAAACAATGATTTGTGATATCCTCTTCTCACTTTTGCTATTCTTATTTTACAAACTCAGCCGAATAATAATACATATACTCATTATCTGTATCTATGTATTCTCCTGTAATGTCCTGTATCGGCAACGAACTCACTCCTTGTTCGCCATAGATCAGTGCTGCCAATCCTTGCTCTGTTCCGTACTCTATCGTGCTTTTGTTCTCTATAGAGGTCGCAGATCTTCCATAATATTCTCTGTTTGCAACACCTTCCAAGATTGGCGTTTCTGTCATATATTTTGAATATTCATCTGCTGCAATAAGCTTTGCAGTAAAATTATCAAAATCCGGAGTGATGACAATCAATCCATTTTTTGCAGATTTCACGTCCTCATAGGAAAGTTCCAAAACTCGTTTATGAGAAACTCGTTTTCCAGAATGATATTCTGACAAGTAAACGTATAATGCTTGAAATGTATCTTTTGAATTGTATCGAAACATCATGGTTCCATCAATTCCGGACAACAATTCAGCCGTTTTCATTTCTACACTATCCGGGTCTACTGCTTCTATATAATTTTGTGGTTGCCGCAATTTATTACATACCATGATTCCAAGAGTAATAGCAAATACTCCCACAGCAATAAGAAGTATAGCAATAATCTTCTTTAAATAACGCTGTTTATGACTACTATCTTTTGATATCTGTATCAGTGTATCTTCCGATTTTTTTTCTACATTAGTTACCTCAATATCTTCACCTGCCAAAAATTCATTTAGACTGATGCCTAATATTTCACATAATTCTAAATACACAGACACATCTGGTAAACAAATCCCACGTTCCCATTTGGAAACTGACTTATCACTCTTACCCAGTTTCTCAGCAAGCTGTTTTTGAGTCATACCAAGTTTTTTTCTTTTTTCTGCAATATAGCTTCCGATTTTCACAAGGTCCATAAATACTTCCCCCTTTCAGAATTATAGTATCTATTTTGTCCCAAAAAGTACACCCCTTAATGGTAGAATCGTATTATATAGGCAGAATCTCATCCAATTTCATAAAATAAAAAGGACGCTGTATGCTCTCGTTTCTTTCGGGGCTACAGCGTCTTTTCTGCTTTCACGGCTCGCGCAGACCGCAGGGCAGTCAAACAGATTTTTCAGCAGACATAGTTTAAGCCCGATCGATTCTTTTTTCTCTCGACCGGGCTTTTAATGAATTTCCAGTAATTTCATTTTATACACCTGCTGCTTTCATTGATTTCGGGGTATTTCGTTATGTTCCTTTTGGACCGTACCTCCTGGATTTTTTTGTTTTTATTTTTTCCCTATGGGCCTCTGCCTTTCATTGGAATCATCTCCTTTAGGTTCTATATGTAAACTCTTCAGAGATTTTTTTGATGTTCAGATTAACTATGCCATTGGACTGTACCTCTTACTTTCTTAGATTTCGTCTTGATGTTTCTTTTTCGTTTTTATTTTTGTTCTCTTTTCTTTTGTTGATCTTATATTAACTCATCTTCTCCATTTTGTCAATACTTTCTTTTAATTTATTTTATATTTTATTATTTTCAGAATATTATGACATCAAGATCGAAAGATCAGAAACCTGATGCAGTCTCACTTACAAAGAGGCGGCCGCAGGCTTTCGCAAAATTCAACCCCCGGCTTTTTTTGACCCACCGCAGGGCGATCCTGCTCCCTTCGGAACTCCACAGAATCTTCTTTCCAAAAGAGTAGAACGAAAGACTCCGCTGTCTTTGCCTTTCGCAAAGTCCAGCGGAGCATTTTTCCCATATTCTTTCTTCTCTTCTTAATTTCTTATTTGCAGAGTTCCTCGGCCAGTGCCTCGATCTCTTTTACGTTCTCTTCCTTCACAGCGGACATTACTTTTACATTATTCTCTGTCCAGGTGATATTTTTGCTCTTCTCAAACATGCCTTTCATCACTTTCGCTGCGGTCGGTGCCCAGCTTCCGTTTTCGATCAGACCAATGGTGCGATTCTGGAAGCTGCGCTCTGTCAGACGGTTGATGAAATCCTGCATGAACGGGTAAATGCCTGCATTGTAGGTCAGCGTTGCGAGAACCAGCTTACTGTAACGGAAAGCATCCGCTACGGCGGCGGACATATCGTCTCTTGCCAGATCGTAAATAACGACATTCGGACAGCCTTTTTCTTTCAGCTTAGCCGCAAGCAATTCGGCAGCTTTTTTTGTATTGCCGTAAACAGAAGTATAGGCAACCACAACGCCCTCTTCTTCCGGACGATAAGAAGACCAGATATCGTATTTTTCAATGTAGTGGCCAAGATTTTCCGTCAAAACCGGACCGTGCAGGGAACAGATTTTCCGGATATCCAGCGTACCTGCTACTTTCAGGAGCTTCTGTACCTGCAAACCGTATTTTCCGACAATACCGATAAAATAACGGCGTGCTTCGTCATCCCATGGTTCCTCGCGGTCGAGTGCACCGAATTTTCCAAAACCGTCTGCTGCGAACAGAACCTTGTCCGTGCTGTCGTATGTAACCATAACCTCCGGCCAGTGTACCATCGGAGCGAACACGAAGGTCAGAACGTGTTTTCCAAGCGTAAGGGACTCGCCATCCTTTACTTCCAGTTTCTTTCCAGCGAGATCCATCTTGGGGAAAAAGTTTTTCATCATGGCAAAGGTTTTTGTATTTGCAACAACGGTTGCTTCCGGATATGCTTTTACGAAGTTTTCAATGTTCGCAGAGTGATCCGGCTCCATATGCTGTACGATCAGGTAATCCGGTTTTCTGCCATCCAGTGCTTTCGCAACATTTGCCAGCCATTCATCCGCAAAGTTTGCATCTACGGTATCCATAACTGCCGTTTTTTCATCGAGAATTACGTAAGAATTGTATGCCATGCCGTTCGGCACTCTGTACTGACCTTCAAAAAGGTCTACCTGATGATCGTTGACTCCCGCGTAGATAATATCCTCTGTAATCTTCATAAAAATCCATATCCTTTCCATCTTGTTTTTTCCTGCCCGGAACCTGCTCCGAACCGTATATTTTTATATTATCCTATGATGGAGAAAAAAGCAAGTAAAAATAGTAAAGATTACTATTTTTACTTGCTCTCCTCCGTTTACACACACGATATCCCTTTTCCACAGCTTGCAAATCATCACAATACTTCTATTTTACAGGCATGTTCTTTTGTTTCTTTATCATAACTGATTCCAAACGCCAGTATGCGCCCGGTATATCGTTCCCTTTCCGCCATCTTTCCCTTGAACCGCAAAGCATATTCTTTCTCTTTAATCTGCGCAATCGCTTCTTCCGGTGTATGATCTACCATAAGTTCCGTTCATAACAGTTCTGTATTTATCGTATGGTTCCCTGCTGTTTAAAAACTGTCCCATGTTTTACGGCCTCCTTCTTATGCTACATGTGCTTTCAGAATCTTTCTGTGCTTGATTTTGTGAGATGCTTTTCCGTCAGTCACAAAAGCAAGTGCAGAAAGATTTTAAGAGTACATGCTGATACTATGAGTATAGTCTTTTTCTGTGGGAGGCGCAAGAATGGAATCCCGTTTCTCACTTCTTATTTATTTTCCGGGAAAACAATCTCTTTCTCTGGTACGCCTTCTGATTTGATGACGTAGCCGTCAACATCATCAAAATGAATCTTGTACTGATATTCGCTTTCACGTCCCTCTTTTGCGTCATCGGCATCAGCGTAATAGGTAAGGCGAATTTCGAAAGTATTTTTGTTTCCTTCGCGCCAGGACTCATCGCCGATCAGCCAGTCGTTTTCGAGGTTTTTGTTTCTTTTCAGCAGCACCTCGGCGTACTGCTGTGCGCCGCTCCAGATTCCTGTGTTTTTGTACCGGTTCTGCATGGTGTTCTGATACTGCCACAGTGTTACAAACATGATCGTCGCCATAATTGCCGTGAAAAGAACTGTTTTGTATTTCTTTTCTTTTTTCTGTCTCTGCCGGCGGATACATCGAATGGTTCCGATCATCATCATTACCAGAACAAACAGATACCACAGGGTCCAGAAGATCTGCTCTTTTCGTTCCAGACCGCCGGGAATGAATTCTGCCAGCTGATCGCCCCAGACGAAATTTACCAGGGATGCCAGAATGCCGATAGACAGAATGGATGCTGCCCCATAGACTTTCCGGCTTTCTTCATCATCGAGGTTCTGGAAGAAATACCACAGCGATACAAACGCTGCTGCCACCAGACCGCCTAGAATCAGGCCGCCGCCCACGTTTACGATCTTTGCCGCCCACGCTGCCGCTGCCACACCGATCACCAGAAATCCCGCGATCACGTTTGCGTTCCGGTCCTGTTTTTTCTGCTGCCTTGAAATGTCACCTGCGTTCTGCAGCATTTCGGCCACCTCCTTCTGAGTATACTGAATTTCCGGCGCCGCCTCTTCCTTCGCCTTCTCCTGCCGTTCGGAGCGCATCAGTTCCAGCACGGAAATCCCAAGTGCCTGAGCCAGCGGCTCAATCGTCTGGATATCGGGAAAGCCAAGTCCCCGCTCCCACCGGCTGACGGCTTTATCCGTCACATGAATCTTTTCCGCAAGCTCTGCCTGCGTCATCTTTTTCTCTTTTCGCATTCCGGCAATAAACCGCCCGAACTCTTTCGCTTCCACGTCGTGTCCCTTCCTCCTGCTGTTCCCGCACCGTCTCATGTTGCCCAGCGGAGCGTTTTACAGTCTCAGAATAGGCGAAAATAGGCTGTTTTGTCAATCTACGAATCCTTTACCTGCGTTTTTACGCCAAAAAATCCCCGATTCAGCACAAAAGTGCCAAATCGGAGATCTTGTATTTTCCTGTATTTACAGCCCGATCATATTTGCAAACAATACGATCAGCGGAATGGCAATGATGGTTCTCTCCAGAAAGATCACCAGCAGTTTCCAGAAATTCAACGGAATTTCACTTATAAATGCCGGGGCGGGAACTTTTTGTTAAAAATATCGGAATCTGCCGAATTCTGCGATCCCCCCTGTTTCTTTCGTTGCATAGGCAAACAGTCCCACTCTGCATCCTGTGAAATGATCCATTTTGAAATAGAGCTGATGCCATGGTCCGATCTGTTTCCATTTTTCATCGCTCCAATATAAAAACCGGACTTTATCGTGCTGGTTCTGGAAATCCGCTTCCATCCGGATTCTTATTTTTGATGATTCAACCGCCACTGCTTCCCATTCGATTTCTTCACTGTTGCCCTGGTTTCCTTCTATGCTGTCATGTTCCGCTTCGTGAGATCTCATAACCAGAAGCATCTGTCCATCACGCTTTGTAACGGCCGCCATGCCGTAACATCCCTGTAATGCACACATTCCTGCATAATCTCCGTCCTTTATTCCTTCCGCGTCAACGGTTACTTCTGTTATGCACACCGGAAACTTCATTCTCTGGGTGATCGTATTGACTGCCTGCGTGACATTTTTGCACTGCTTTCTGCAGACCATTCTAAGGCATCCTTTTTCTGCATCATTCTCAATCCAGGAAAGTTCCGGTTCGTGGTTGAACTGCCAGCAGCTCTTCCATCCAAACGTTCCAAACAGCCGTTTCTGTTCCGGATTCCATTCCGAAAAATCATCACTCTCCACCAGCGGATGATATTGTTCATCCGGTCTTGTGCTTTGTGTTTCCACTTCACAGAGTGCCCTTCCCGAATCACCCAATACCGGATAATTTTCTTTTATGATCTGCTCTTTTTGTTCGCCCGGCGCCGGCATACAGGTAACTCTGACATTTTTCTCCCATTTTACTGGCACAAGAACCGGGATTCTGCCGACGGCACCTCTGTCCTGAAAAAGCACGGCATACCATTTATGATCCGGCGTATCCACAATTCCTCCCTGTGCAACGCCCTGCCCACAATATCCCATAGTGTCACACAATACATCTCCGCCTTTAAATTCTCCCGTCAGGCTGTCTGATACATAGCACGCCTGCGTCCGCATCCACCTGTCCGGAAGGGAATGAATCAGGAATAAATAATACATTCCATCGATTTTATAAAAATGACTTCCTTCAAAACCAAGCCCCGGATTCCGACTGTCACTGACCAGAATCCGATCCAGTCCGCCTTCCTTTGGACCGCTCAGATCTTTTTTCAATTCCTGCAGACGAATATTTCTATTGCCGGAAACAATATAAACATGATCATCCTCAAACAAAAGTGAGCAGTCATGATAAAAGCCTTCTATGATGCGTTTTTCCCATGGTCCTTCGATATTATCAGCAGTATAAAGGTATGTTTTTCCGGTATCATTCGCCACAAAGCAAATATAATACATCCCTTTATGGTATCGGAGCGATGCAGCCCACATGCCTTTTCCATAGCAGTTTTTCTCCCCGACAAGTCTCTGTTCCTCTGTGCTGTCCAGTCTTTCATACACATAGCTCAGATGTTCCCAGTGAACGAGGTCATAAGACCGCAGGATTTCACACCCCGGCACAAAATGCATTGTGGTGCTTACCATGTAATACGTATCGTCTACCCGGATGACATCCGGATCCGGATAGTCCAGCCCTGTAATTGGATTTTTTCCTATTATCTTCATATAGTCTCTCCTCGTATGATATTTCAGGGTCATACTATAGCAATCTAATAAATTATTGCACATAATTACACGAATGAAACCACCCTATGCAGTCCGTTGGACGAATTGTTAAAAATCCTTTTGAAATAGCTGATGGTAATTCCGATGCCATCCGTATCTTTTCTTTCCTTAAAAATGCTTTGAGTTTTGACCACATCTTTTCAATCGGATTCAGATCCGGACTATATGGGGGTAAATACAGATAGGTTACTTTTGAGCTGTCCAGTAGCTGTTTCACGCATTTGTTTTTCTAGGCGGTAAACAGTACTGGTATTCACAGAAAAACACTCTGCGATTTCTTTTGCATTGTGCGTTTTATTCCAAGCTTCAATAAGTAGTTTTCGTGTTTCATCATGTAACATAATAATCACCTCTTGACTCTATCATAGACCTGTTGTCAAGAGTGTGCAGTATTTTTTTTGGAGTGCTATAGATTGAAATTCTGTTTTCGATTCTCTTCTTTTTAAAATTTCTTTTCCTCTTGTGATATCCGTTTTACTGTATTATGATAATATCAAATTTACAGCAGTCCGGCGGAGGCAATATTATGATTGAACATTTAGACGGGATCCATGAAACCGTAACGTATAAAGAAAACAGCAGTCTGCGGCTTTTTGTAAATACAGACTGTGAAGATTATCCCATTCACTGGCATACTCCCATGGAAATCATTATGCCTCTGGAAGGAACTTACACAGTCTTTCTTGGGGATAAGCACATTCTTCTTCAGGAAGGTGATATTATTTTCATCTGTCCAGGAGTCCTCCACTCTCTTGCAGCACCGGAAAGCGGAAAACGAATCATTCTGCAGATTGAATGGTCTGTTGTCTCAAAAATCCGTGATCTCAATTCCATTCTCTCGCTGATTTCCCCCATTCTCACCCTTACACCACAGACTGCTCCTGATATTTATTCCGATATTTATCATCTCATCTGCCAGATTCTTTCGGAATACGAAAAGGATTCCTTTCTTTCGGAGGCCGTTATCTATGCGCGCATGCTTGATATTCTTTCTCTGATCGGCAGATACCAGGCCTTTGCATCCTGCCGTTTTGATGCCGGACCGCAAAAACAGAAAGAATATCTGGATCGTTTTCTTTCCATCTGCAATTATATTGATGAACACTGCACGGAAGATCTTTCCCTTGATCACGTTGCAAAAACAGCAGGCTTCAGCAAATACCACTTTACCAGACTGTTTAAGCAGTTTACAAATACCACCTATTACAAATACCTTAATCGCAAAAGAATTGATCATGCCATGCTGCTCTTATCCGATCCCGATATTCCTGTCACAGAGGCAGCACTTCAGTCTGGTTTCTCCAGTCTTTCCACCTTTCTTCGCGTCTTCCGTTCTGTCAAACAATGTACGCCTACGGAATTCCGCGATATGTATATTCATCCGGAAAAACTGCAGAAAAATCCCTAATTCCTGCTGCTTTCATTTCTGTTCCTTTGATACACGTTACAACACGAAAAACTTTCTGTTCCTGCTTTTTTGCGATTTCCATCCTCAAATGATTCTCATGATTCTGATAAAGAACCAGACCTGCTGTTTCCGCTTCAAAGCGATAGCTTTTCTGCCGTAATCCAAAATAGGAGCAATAGGCTGCTTCTGCAATACTTTCTTTTCGGTGATACAACCGTAGCATTCCCTCTTTTTCTTTCAGCGAATAAATCATGCACTTCCGCTTCTGTAAAGCCAACATACGGTGCCATTCTTCCGGCATCCATCATGCACCACTGGACATCAAAATGAATCACATCATACTGATTCAGATGTTTTTCAAAGGACTCCGCCTTATGAATCGCATAGTCCGCAAACAGTTCTCTGGAATCACTGCCTGATAAGCAGCGCCCGATAATCCTCTATGATTTTCTCCATCGTAACAGACTCCATGCTGGAAATCACATCTTTTTTTAAGGTATCATACGTTTGGCTCAGCACGGTTCCGATATTTCTGCCGACCGGGCAGAAAGGGGATGGGGTTCCATGTATACTGATCATTTTCTCAATGGCTGCCGGATCTACAGCATGGCAGATCCGATACAGCGAAATTTCGGAAAGTGGAACCGCAAGGGTGGCTCCTCCGGTTCCTGATTTTACTTCTATGATTCCGTCTTTTTTCAAGGCACTTAAGATATTTCGTATGGTTACCGGATTGCATCCCGTAGATAATGACAGCAGCTCACTGGTCACTTTCTTTTCTGTACCATATTCAAAAATAAAAATCAGACAATGGACCGCGATCGAACATTTATTACTGATATGCATAATTTCAATCCTCCATTTGCAATTTTATCATATCCCATTTCCGCTGTAAATATTGACACCATCTCTTGATGCTGTTATACTCCAATTATAGCTGTAGTTTTATTTTTTACATCATAGGAGGAATTTACCATGCATGCTTATGAAATTCTGTTCAGTCCAACCGGCGGTACCGCAAAGGTTGCCGCCGCCCTCACCACTGACTGGTCTTCCGTTAAAACCATCGATCTCTCTATTCCATCCACCCATTATGAAGATATTTGTCTGGAAAGCGATTCTTTAGCCGTAATTGCGATGCCGGCTTTTGGAGGTGCCGCGCCACAGCTTGCACTGGATCGTCTCTCCCGTATCCATGGAAACGGAGCTCTCTGCGTGATCGCTGCCGTCTATGGAAACCGTGCCTATGAAGACACCCTGGTTCTCCTGGAAGATTATGCACAGACAGCTGGTTTTCAGGTTATTGCTGCTGTTTCAGCAGTTGCAGAGCATTCCATTATTCACCAGTACGCTGCCGGAAGACCAAACAGTGCTGACTGTCAGGAGCTCGCCGCATTTGGCAGGCAGATTCTTCAAAAGGCAATTTCCGGCAATCTCTCTGTCCCGGAAATTCCCGGTAACCGCCCCTCGAAACATTCTGAAACCGGCATGGTTCCAAACGTAAAGCACTCCTGCACTTCCTGCGGTCTGTGTGCACAAAAATGTCCTGCCGGTGCAATTCCTCCGGACAACTGCAAAACCACGGACAAAACCAAGTGCATCTCCTGCATGCGCTGTGTATCCCTCTGTCCAGTACACGCAAGAGAAGTAAATCCTGTTATGACTGCAGTTGCCGCAAAAATATTGAAAAAATCCTGTACGCAGGAAAAAGCAAACGAGCTGTTTTTGTAAAAAAATACCGCCGGACTCAAGTGTCACCGACAGTTTTTTACATAAAACACATCAAAAAAGCAGAACAAAATGTTGAAAGTGAAATGCTCCTTCCTAAATGACAAGTTTTTCTTCTTTCACCTGTCTGTTCAGAAGGGAGCATTTCACTTCATTTTCGTTCTGCTTTTTTTCTTTTACAGTTTTGCGCGGAAGAACGCACAGATTTCGTCCCACACTTCCTTCTGGAAGAAATGGAGATCTGCGTGGTCGGCATCCTCGATCGAAAGCAGTGTGACATCACATCCCGCTTTTTCCAGTTCGTCGTGCAGTTTCTCTCCCTGTCCGAACGGAACGGTATGGTCATCCTCTCCGTGGATGATCAGAAACGGCGGTGCGGCTTTTGTCACGAAGCTGACCGGACAGCACGCGAGTGCTTCTTCCGGATGGCGCATCACGTTTTTGCCCAGCAAAAGGGACTCCGGAGATGCCGCACACTGCTCCGGATCACTGTACTGGAATCCGCGGAAATCGGTCGGCGGGTACCACGGGCAGGCGGCCTGTACGGCACTGGAATATTCCAGATTTTCTCCCACATCATAAACGGGATCTGTCGCAAGCGCTGCCATACAGGTCAGATAACCGCCCGCAGACTCTCCCATCACACCGATGCGGTCCGGATCAATATTGAAGCGATCGGCATGTGCTCGCAGATAACGGATTCCTGCTTTCACATCCTGCAGCGGTGCCGGAAATTTTGCCTCATTGCTTGTGCGGTATTCTACCGATGCAACAACGAATCCCTGCTGTGCCAGTACGGACAGATAGGCAAGATGTGCCGAGCGGTCCATCTGGATCCAGGCCCCTCCGCAAATCCATACCACACACGGGTATTTTCTGGTGTTATCCCGTGGGTAAATCAAATCCAGCTTCAAATCCTGCACCGTATTTCCAAACCAGGCATCCGCCTGTGCAAATGTAATTCCTGTTGTGACGCAGAATTGTGGTTTTTCTGCTTCTACCTGAATTCTTCTTCTCATGTAATAAAACCCCCATATTTCTGTTTTCCTGACCGTTCGTCGCAACCTCCGGAAATCACCTTTTTTGTTTACTTCTCCTCCATTGCCTTTTTGATCGCACCAAGCAGCTCCTCATACGTCTCATACGCCGGAATCTGCGGATAGTCGGCTTTGATTTTGTCGGTCGAGCGGAACAGAAATCCTGCCTTACTTGCCTGAATCATGCCAAGGTCATTGTAGGAATCACCGCTTGCGATCGTCTCAAATCCGATGGACTGCAGTGCTTTTACGGTAGTGAGCTTCGACTGCTCGACTCTCATCTTAAAACCTGTGATCTCTCCGTTGTCTGCGACTTCCAGAGAGTTGCAGAACAGCGTCGGATAGCCCAGTTTTTTCATCAGCGGTGCGGCAAACTCCGTGAAGGTGTCGCTGATCAGGATCACCTGGGAGAAGGTGCGCAGCTCGTCAAGGAACTCTTTTGCACCCGGCAGCGGATCAATTTTTTCAATCGTAGCCTGAATTTCTTTCAGTCCAAGGCCGTGCTCTTTTAAGATTCCAAGTCTCCATCTCATCAGTTTATCGTAATCCGGCTCGTCGCGTGTCGTTTTTTTGAGCTCCGGGATTCCGCTTGCCTCCGCAAACGCGATCCAGATCTCCGGTACCAGTACTCCTTCTACATCCAGGCATGTAATATACATTGTTATGATCCCCTTTCCTGCGCTGCCCGCCTTGTTTGCCGACGGGGTTTTGTTTTTTTTCACAGCATCACTTTACCACACTATATCATAGAATCCATATCACTGCAAATTAAAATCACGTTTTATTTTTTTATACGTATATATCTCTCTAAAATTACATTCTTTTTACAAAATCGTTGTTTTTTACAAATTCATATATTTATTTATATGTTTTTTGACTATTGATTTATTTTTCATATATTTATATAATAATTACAAGCATTTTTATTAATTTTCTATTTTATCATCCATATTAACGAACGAATTTACTTTTCAGATAGTGCACTAATCTAAGGATAAATAAAAAACAAAACCCATCCAACAATACTTATGAACGGAGACCACTCATCATGAAAAAATTAAAAACATGTCTTGCATTTTTTATTTGTTGTATTCTGTCCTTAAATATGGGAATTTGCAATGTAAAGGCAGATAATAATGTTGTTTTATCCAACAAAGCATACCTAGTTAAAAACCGGAATGCCACAAAAGGAAATAGAAAAGCTGGATGATGACGTCATGCAGTTCATTGTGGATGACTTAAAAAGTGGAGGTAAACATTTTGAATATATTAATTCAAAAAAACTTTTAAATCCGGCATCAACTGAATAAAGCCATAAATAAGAGGTAACTCATTATGAAAAAAATCAAATTTTTATTTTTCACCCTGTTATTCTGTTTTTCTGTTCCAGTCAAAGCAGACACTGCATTCGAAAATGACGATACGGTATTGTGCTCTTTTTTAAAAGAAAACGTACCGGAAAATGCTTCGCCAATAGAATCCAGTTTAGAAAACGAGTATCGAAAAACTTCTTCCAAACCTATCGATTTCTATTTTTTTAAACGATCTGAAAAGACAAAAAGTTTCCAAGATCTGTATGCCGCAAATGTACTCACCTATCAGGAAAAATCAGATCGTTCTTTGTTATATCAGACAGTTTTCGATTTTCAAAATATAACCCAGGTAAGAACTGCGAAAGAAGACTTTATCCGTCTGGAGACAGATCCACTGATGTATCTTTTTGAATTAGAAAAAGCAGAATTGTGGACTCGGAACAGCACGGAAGAACCCTGGACGCTGGAACGGAAAATCACAACGCCTGGAAATCCAGATTTTTATCTTCCTTATAGCCAGTTTTCTTCTGATAAAAAATATTTTCGAATTCTGGCATCTTTTTCCTGGAGCCCGAGCCCTGCTGAGGAAAGCGAAGTTTCTTCGCCAGAATATCATTGCATTTATACCTCTGTGTATCCGGTATATCAGATTCCGGTGAAAGTACTCGTTTTGATATGCGGAGGCGCAGCTTTCTTCTTTCTCTACCGGAGACACAAAAAAAATCATATCTCCCAAAAAGATGTTCCGTAAGCTGCGCCTTTTCAACATGTTTTCGTCACTGTTCAGAGCCAACTTCCAAAATGCTACGCATCTCATCGATGTGGCTTTATCTGCTTTTCATCGCATCCCGAATCCGCTCCAGTGCCTCGGTCAGTATTGCGCGCGGGCAGGCGATGTTGATCCGTTGGAAACCGCGTCCGCTGTCTCCGAAGATCTTTCCGCTGTCCAGCCAGAGTTTTGCTTTGTTGATCATCAGATCCTCCAGTTCATCGACGGAAAGCCCCGTCTTGCGGAAATCGAGCCATACGAGATATGTTCCCTCCAGGTCGATCATCTTCACGCCCGGAAGCTGCTCCTCCACATACTGCCTTGTAAATTCTGCATTTGCCTTCACATAGGAAAGCATTGCCTCATACCACTCCTCGCCCTTATTATATGCCGTCTCGCATGCCACCAGCCCCATCACGCCAAGCTGGCTCGTTCCGGCTGCGTCAAGCTGTTTCCGGAATTTTGCACGGAGTTCCGGGTTGGCGATAAAAATATTCGACATCATCATACTTGCCAGATTGAACGTCTTGCTCGGTGCCGTGCAGGTGATCGTGATGTCCTCGTACTCTTTTTTGATTGCGGCAAACACCTGATGCTCGCCTTTAAAAATAAAATCTCCATGGATCTCATCACTTACAACGGTCACGTTATACTGCACGCAGAGATCGCCGATCGCCGTCAGTTCCTCTTTCGTCCAGACTCTTCCGACCGGGTTGTGCGGATTGCAGAGGAAAAAGAGCTTCACGTTTTCAGCTTTCAGCTTCTCCTCGAAATCCGCCACATCCATGTGATAGCGGTTATCATCGCCGAGCACCAGCGTGCTGCTGACAACTCTTCTGCCGTTATCCGCAATGACTTCCGAAAACGGATAGTAAACCGGTGACTGGATCAGCACGGCATCCCCAGGCGCGGTGTAAGCTTTGACTGCCATCGCAAGTGCAAATACAACGCCTGGCGTTTTGATCAGCCATTCTTCTTTCGGCTCCCAGTTGTGATGGCGTTTCATCCATCCCGCAACGGCCTCAAAATACGGAGTCTGCGCATCGCTGTAGCCGTAAATGCCCATTTTCGCACGCTCTACCAGCGCATCCTCGATGTAGGAGGATGTCTCAAAATCCATGTCCGCCACCCACAGCGGCAGCACGTCGGCTGGCATACCGCGTTTTACTGCGAAGTCATATTTTAAACAGTCTGTATTTTTTCGGTTGATGATTCTGTCAAAATCAAGATTTCTTTCCGTCATTTTTCTCTTCCTCAATTTCTGCAAAAACCTTCTCAAGCTCACCGACCAGGTCCTCGATATTTTCAATTCCGACGGAAAAGCGAAGGGTACTCTCCGTAATTCCGTTCCGCTCACGGATTTCCTTCGGCACATCGGCATGTGTCTGCGTCGTCGGATACGTAACGAGTGTCTCCACGCCGCCGAGGCTCTCTGCGAAACGGATCATTCTTACCTTTTCCAGAATGGCAAGGGCAAACTCTTTGCTCTCGAGCTGGATTGTCAGCATGGCACCGAAGCCTCTTGCCTGTTTTTTCATAATCTCATGGCCCGGGTGATCCGGCAGTCCCGGATAAATCACTCTTGTGACTGCTTTCTGCTGCTGCAACCATGCGGCAATCTGTTTTGCATTCTCCTGGGAGCGTTCCATGCGGATGCCAAGTGTCTTCATGCCGCGCAGTACCAGCCAGCAGTCAAACGGAGCAAGGCCTGCACCTGTTGTCTTGATCAGGAAACGCAGTTTTTCCTGAATATCTTCGCGGTTCGTCACGATAAAGCCTGCCAGTGTATCGTTGTGGCCACTCAGGTATTTCGTGCCGCTGTGAATCACAACGTCCGCACCGAGATCGAGCGGATTCTGAAAATACGGGGACATAAAGGTGTTGTCCACAATCAGAATCAGGTTGTGGCGTTTTGCAATATCCGCCATCTTTCGGATGTCGGTTACGTTCATCATCGGGTTCGTCGGAGTTTCGATGTAGATTGCTTTTGTATTTTCTTTCACATAGCTCTCCACGTCATCACGGCAGCAGTCGATGCTGGAAAACTCGACGCCGTTTTTCTCGTTGACGTTGTGGAACAGACGAATGCTGCCGCCGTACAGATCGGAGTCCGCAATGATGTGGTCGCCCTGGCGGAACATTTCCATCAGAAGAGAGATCGCTGCCATGCCGGAGCTTAATGCAAACGCATCAATTCCGTTTTCCAGTGCAGCCACCATCTTCTCCAGATGCTCTCTGGTCGGGTTCTGCAGTCTGCTGTAATCAAATCCGGTGCTCTGTCCTACGCCCGGATGCGCATACGTTGCGGTCTGATAAATCGGGTAGCTGAGTGCGCCGTAGTGGCTACACTGTCCCTCGTCCTCTTCTAAATGGATACATTTTGTGTCAATTCCTCTTGCCATATGAATAATCTCCTGTTATTTCGTAATTTTTCTTTCTATACTAATCTGATAGGTTTTATAACATAACCTATCATAACAGAAAATGCGGCGTTTGTATATTCCCTTTTTTCTTTGACTTGTTATAAGTTTTTCCTATAACTATCGTAAAAAAACGCCGCCAGAAGATTTTTTCTCCCGGCGGCCGCCTCTTGCATCCATATTTTAAATAAGTTCCGCACAGATCGGATAATGATCAGAAAGGCACACACCGTCCTTCTGCTCCGTCCATTTTTCCACCTTTTTCAGTTCCCAGTCCCCTTTGAGAATGATGTAGTCAATCGAGCACTGCGGATCATTCGGATCATCGCGATGATAGTTGTGGAAGGTAATGCCGATTCCTTCCGTCGCATTCACAAGACCGGCAGTTTCCCTCAGCGGTTTCATCTCTTCGCTGTCCGGCCCGGCATTGAAGTCGCCGCTAAGAATCACCGGCACATCGGCAAATGCTTTCTCTGCTCTCAGATGTGCGAGAATCTGCTCCAGGCCAAGCTTTCTCGCCCCGGCGCACTCGTGATCCAGATGGGTGTTGATGACGCGGAACACTTTTCCGGTCTCCATATCCTCAAATACCACATCCGTCGCAGTACGCGGGCACATACTCTGTACCGGATAGCGGGATCCCGGCACGTACGGTGTCGGTGACAGCCAGAAGGTTTCCAGGCTCACACTCTGAAAACGTTCTTTCCGATAGGCAATGATCATTGCCTCACCGGTCAGATCCTTTTCTCTTCCACATCCGGCAATGTAATATTCCGTCAGATTTTCCTTCAGCCAGGCAGCCACATGCGGCAGTACCTCCTGAAAACCGATGATATCCGGCTTTTCCTGTCTGATTTTTTCCAGAATCAGCGGTCTGCGGTAGATAAAATTATTGGCTCCATCCTGGCCAAAATCACAGCGAATATTAAATGTTACATATTTCATCGTAAAATCCCTCTTTTCATTTGTTTTCCTAACCCTTATTTTTGCTGGAAAGCGCTGTGCTTTCTCTTCTTTTTCTTCGTATTCACACGGCGCAGACACGCATAGCGCAGCTTCAGCCGCATTTTCCAGCTGCAGCCCGGTACCGGCTCCATCAGCTTTTCCAGAAAATGGTTCAGCGTACGTTCCTCATAAGGAGACAGCAGAATCTCACCGTAGATATGTTTCTCGATCAGATGGCAGACACGCGTATATTCGCCTGGCTCGACCGCCGGAAATCTGCGGGCGAGTTCTGCATCGGTTGCTGCTGTTTCTTTGCCGCCTGTCCAAGGCAGATGATCCGCGCCGCCTCCGCCGCAATCACAAGCAGCGTCAGCAGAATCAGAAGCACGCCAAGCAGCCCGAGAAGAAACAGCGAAACACTGCGCAGTACCGGAAGAACGGCTTCGCCTGCCTTGCTCTTTCGGTTTTCCACACCGGTAATCTGCTCCGCCGACAGCGAATTGTTCTCCAGCACCACATTCTTCTGGACAGAATCTGGACTTCCGACCATTTTCTGAAGAGATGCAACATTATACAGGAACAGTTTGTTTTTTAGGTATTTTCTTTCACTTGTTTTTCTGTTGCTCCTTCCTCCATTTTTTGCTCTGCCTTAACTTCTAAAGACCATCCCAGAAAAACGCAAGTATTTTTAGTATTCCAGATACGCCCCTTTCATCGGGCTTGCTGCGTGGAGGCTGAAAAGACGGAGTACGCCTTTTTTGTATTTCGGCTCGCGCGGTTTCCAGTTCCGGCGGCGTTCTTTTAAGATCGCATCAATTTCTTCCATGGACTTGCGTTCTCCTGCGATTCCGATGATGTTAAGTTTTCGTTCCTTCACATCAATCTCAATCAAATCCCCTTCCTCGACGAGTGCGATCGGGCCGCCGTCTACAGCTTCGGGACTGCAGTGGCCGATGACCGGGCCGGTGGAGGCGCCGGAGAAACGGCCGTCGGTGATAAGCGCGATGCTCTTTCCAAGCTCTTTGTCGCTGCTGATTGCCTCGGAAGTATAGAACATCTCCGGCATACCGCTGCCTTTCGGGCCTTCGTAGCGGATGAAGACGGCGTCGCCTTTCTGAACCTTATGTTTCAGCACGGCATCGAGGCACTCCTCCTCGCTGTCGAACGGTCGGGCACGGAGGACGGCGTGGAACATTTCTTTCGGGCAGGCCGTGTGCTTGATGACGGCTCCCTCCGGCGCAAGGTTTCCGCGCAGAACAGCGATGCTGCCGTCCGTTCCGATCGCCTTGTCATACGGGCGGATAATATCTTCTTTTGTAATCGAAGTTCCATACCGCTCATTAAATTTTGCGAGCCATCCGCTGCACTTCTCATAAAATCCATTTTCACGAAGCTCCGCCAGATTTTCACCCAGTGTCTTTCCGGTCACTGTCATCACATCGAGATGCAGATGATCTTTGATTTCTTCCATAATCGCCGGAACGCCGCCCGCATAATAGAAGCACTCTGCCGGCCATCTTCCCGCCGGGCGGACATCGAGCAGATACCGCGCGTTGCGGTGCAGACGATCGAATGTGTCGCCGGTAATCTCGATGCCGAACTCATGCGCAATGGCCGGGATGTGCAGCAGGCAGTTTGTGCTTCCCGAAATTGCCGCGTGGACAAGAATCGCATTCTCAAAACTCTCTTTCGTCACAAGATCGCTTGGCCGCATATGCTCCATCTGTGCCAGTTTTACCGCCTGGCTGCCTGCCTCCTGTGCATATGCCAGAAGATCCGGGCTTGTCGCCGGCATCAGAGCGCTTCCAGGCAGGGCGAGGCCGAGTGCCTCCGCCATGATCTGCATCGTGGATGCCGTTCCGATAAACGAACAGGCACCGCAGCTCGGGCAGGCATTGCATTTCGCCCAGTCGAGCTTCTCCTCGTCGATCTCACCGCGCTCAAATTTTGCGCTGTACATGCCAAGCTGCTCCAGTGTCAGCATCTCCGGTCCCGCATTCATCGTTCCGCCCGGCACAACAACCGCCGGAATATCGACACGCGCAAGGCCGATCAGATTGCCCGGCATACCCTTGTCGCAGCTCGACAGATAGACGCCGCCGTCAAACGGTGTCGCATTCGCGTGGATCTCGATCATATTGGCGATCATCTCGCGGCTCGCAAGACTGTAGTTGATGCCGTCCGTTCCCTGGCTCTCGCCGTCACAGATGTCGGTGCAGAAATACCGCGCCCCGAAGCCCCCCGCTTCCGCAACGCCTTTCCGCACTTCCTCGACCAGCAGATTTAAGTGGCCGCTTCCCGGGTGGCTGTCCCCGTACGTACTCTCCACCATAATCTGCGGTTTTTCAAGATCCTCTTTTTTCCATCCTGTTCCAATCCGGAGCGGATCCATCTCCGGTGCAAGTTTCCGCATTTCCTGACTCTTCAGCATTTCCTTCTCCTCCCGCTGTTTTTTAGGTATTAAAAATACTCTTTCTGCTTTTCACTATAGCAATCCCTGTATTTGATTGCAAGACAAAAAAGCTGCAGTCTGCAGGGATTCCCCACAGACCGCAGCCTCTCTGAACAGCTCACAGATTTCTCTGTTTTCTGTTTGCCTGCTTCCGCAGATAATTTCCAATGCTTGTAAAACTAAGCAGCGTCACAATCAGAAAAACACCCGGGATCAGAATGATCCACCATGCCTTTGTCATCAACGCTTTTTCCGAAAGTGACAGCATGCTGCCCCAGGAAATCACCTCCAGCGGAAGACCGATTCCCATAAAACTCAGTGTGGATTCTGCTACAATCGCACTTCGGATGTTCATAACCACCATAAACATAATAGACGAAAAAAAGTTCGGTGCCAGATGGTGCCATAAAATATAGAAAAAACTGCCTCCCATACAGCGCGACGCAATCACGTATTCACTGTTCCGGATCTGCCGTACTTCGGTCCGCACAACCTTTGCAATGCTTGTCCAGCTTGTCATTCCGATCACGGCAGAAATCGTAATCACATTGGATTTTCCCGCAGCAGCCAGAAGAAAAATGACAAGAAGAAGATTCGGCACCGACAAAAAGATCTCGGTCAGCCGCATCAGAAGCGCGTCCAGCCACGCCGGTGCACATCCGCTGACTGCGCCGAAGAGAACGGCAATCACAGTGGAAATCAGCGTAGAAAGCAGACCGATCGCCAGCGATATTCTGCCGCCGTACCAGATCATCGAGAAAATATCTCTTCCCATCGTATCGGTTCCAAACAGAAATTCCCGGCACGGCATGACGGAACAGTTTTTCAGATCCATATACGAGGGATCCTTCGTCATGATCTGCCCACAGAAAAGGCAGCTCAGCACAAGAAGACCCAGAAAAAGCTCTGCTGCCACCGGCCGGTCCTGATACCATTTTTTCTTTTTTTCTGCTTCTGTTTTTTCTGCAGGCCTCTCTCCTGCAAATTGAAATAATTGTGTTTTTTCTGTCACAGCATCATTACCTCCGATGTTTCTGCCGCTTCTTTCTCCCGCATCCGCGGATCAATTCTCTCGTTGATGATCTGTGCCGCCATATTGCACAGAATCACAACGATTCCGGACATCAGGCAAAGCAGCATCAGAAGATTGTAATCTTTGTACCGTGCGCTCTCATACGCCAGCGTTCCGATACCGGGATACGAGAAAACCGTTTCTACAATATAGGTTCCCCCCAGCACATGCGGAACAGAAATGGCCATGATGCCAAGATACGACGGAATCGTATTCCGCAGGCAATGCCGGAACAGAACCGTCTTTCGTTTCAGCCCCTTGGCTCTTGCCAGAAGCACATACTCTTCCCGCACTTCATCCAGAATTTTATTGCGGATCATGTATGCGTAATACCACAAATGGCTCAGCACTACGACCGTCATCGGCAGGATCAGATGACAGACACGTTCAGAAAAATCTGCCTGTTTTCCAACAGAGTAGGCACCGGAACTCGGCAGCCATTTGAGCTGCATGGAAAAAACAAGAATCAGAAGCAGCGACAGCCAGAATTCCGGAATACATCCCGTGATGGTTCCCACCTTACAGATGATGCGGTCCAGCCAAGTATCTTCCTTCCATGCACAGAAAATTCCAAGAAGCAGCGCGAGGGTGAAAATCAGCAGAAATCCAATGCCGCCAAGCACCAGCGTATTTCCAATTCTTCCCTCGATCACGCGCATTACATCCATTTTATATTTGTACGAAATTCCGAAATCCCCCTGCAGCGCATTGCCTGCCCAGCGGATATACTGTACGGAAATGGGATCCTTCAGTCCCAATTTTTCTTCGGCCCACGCTCTTTCTTCGGGCGTCATTTTTTCCACGCGGTCTCCGTAATATGATACCAGCGGATCTCCCGGCGCAAGCCTTGAAATATAAAATACGAGCACAGACAGCAGCAGAACACTTGCCAGAAATGCCGCTGCTTTTTTTCCATAGTAAAGCACTCTGTTCCGGCTTTTCATCCTGCATCGCCTCCCTCCATCAGCACAAAATGATCTTTTTCCACTTCCCGCAGTGTTCCCGTCCGGGAAAATTCTGTATTGGAAAAATCCGGTACAGCTCTCGCTCTTTCCCTTCGCGGATCCGGAATCGGAATGGCCGCGATCAGTGCTTTCGTATATGGATGCAGCGGATTTTCAAACACGGCTCGCGCCGGGCCGGTCTCCACCAGTTTTCCATGGTACATCACACCTACTCTGTCACACAGAAATTCGACCATATCCAGATCATGCGCAATAAACAGGAACGAAAAACCGTGCTCCTTCTGCAGATGACGGAACAGATTCACAATCTGTGCCTGTATCGACGCGTCCAGCGATGCAATCGGTTCATCCGCCACCAGAAGCTCCGGCTCCATCGTCAGTGCCCGTGCAATCGCAACGCGCTGCCGCTGTCCGCCGGACAATTCTCCCGGATATTTTTTCAGATATTCCGGATCCAGCCCCACGTATTTCATCTGGAATCTGGCTTCCTCCTCATAGCTTCCCCGCAGCGGCCGGATTTTCTGCACGCGCATCGGCTCCTCAATAATGTCGCGGACCTTCATCTTCTGATTCAGACTGGAACCGGAATCCTGAAAAATCATCTGGCGTGTCGTCTGCAGCATTTTTTTATTTTTCCGGAACTGGCCTCTGTCGCAGGTATCAATCCCTTTATAATAAATCTGGCCGGCATATGGCTGATAAATATTCATCACACAGCGTGCAGCGGTAGATTTTCCGGAACCGGATTCTCCTACCAGTCCAAAAATTTCTCCTCTTCGAATCTGAAACGATACATCATCGACTGCCTTGACTGCTGTTTTCCGGGACAGTGGAAAAATATGGGTCAGATGACGCACATCCAGCAAAATCTCATGTTCCATCTGTGTTTCCTCCTATCGGCGGCACAACCTTCGGTGCTCTCTCATCCAGCAGCCATGTTGCCGCATAATGGCTGTCTGTGACCCGGAACATCGGCGGCTCCTCCTCAAAATCAATTTCCAGCGCATAAGCATTGCGGCTGGCAAAGGCATCGCCCTTTGGCGGATGGAGAAGAGACGGCGGCATTCCCGGGATAGACGGCAGGCTTTCTTTTCCCCTCGAAAACGCCGGTATGGAACGCAGCAGTCCCCACGTATACGGATGACGGGGATCATAGAAAATCTCATCCACGGTTCCAATCTCTACTATTTTTCCCGCATACATGACCGCTACCCGGTCTGCGATCCGCGCTACAACGCCAAGGTCATGTGTGACAAAGACCGTCGCCGTTCCCAGTTTTTTCTGAATTTCCCGAAGCAGGTCCAGAATCTGTGCCTGAATCGTCACATCCAGCGCTGTCGTCGGCTCATCAGCAAACAGAATTTCCGGATTGCCCGCCAGCGCAATCGCCAGTACGACCCGCTGCCGCATTCCGCCGGAAAAGTGATACGGATATGCCTTTTTCCGCTCTTCTGCCTGCTCGATTCCCACCAGCTGCATCAGTTCTGTCACTCTCTGTTCCACTTCTTCTTTTCCCATGTCTTTCTGATGCGCCCGCACTGCCTCTGCAATCTGCGCTCCGACTGTCATCGTCGGATTTAAGGAAGTCATCGGATTCTGGAAAACCATCGAGAACAGTTTTCCCCGCAGTTCCCGCATTCTTCTCTCCCCGTATCCTGCAATTTCTTCTCCATTGACCAGAATTTTTCCGTTTTTGATCTTTGCATTCTCCGGCAGCAGCTTCATAATGCTTTTGCAGAGCACACTTTTTCCGCAGCCTGACTCGCCTACAACAGCGAGCACCTCACCTGCATTCAGGGAAAAGCTGACATCGCGGACCGCCTGTACTTCCCCCTCATCCGTAAAAAAGCTGACGGAAAGATGTTCCACTTTTAATCGTTCCTTCATTCCGTTTTTCTCCTGTACAGACAAAAAGGGGGTAAACATACCCCCTTCGTCTGCTTTTTTATTTATTCTGTCATTGTCCAGTCCTGAATATTCCAGAAAATACCAACGCCGTGGTGGCCCAGCACCGTGTCTTTGGAAATGCCCTGAATACCGGAATCTGCCACATAATTTGCATCAATATAACAGATGAATGCATAGGCCGGATCTTCTGCCAGTTCTTCCTGGAATTTTCCGTAATATTCTTTCCGCACTTCCGGATCGTCACTCTGACGGGCAAGAGACAGATACTCATCTACTTTTTCATTGGAATAGCTCGAATAATTCGCCCCTTTGTCCGTGCCGAAAACCTTATATGTATGATCGTCCGCATCGAACGGGCTTCCCCAGCCGATCAGGCACGCCATCTGTCCGCCCCAGTCCATCTGTGCCGGAATTTCTACGGTACAGTTGATTCCGGTTTCCCGGAGCTGCTGTGCTGCTGCCTGGGCAATATCAATGCGGTCCTGCTCACCGGACATCACGCTGATGACAAAACCGATTTCTTCGCCGTCCCGCTCATAGAAACCATCGCTGTTTCTGGTGCATCCGGCCGCTTCCAGAATTTCCTGTGCTTTTTCCGGATTGTAATCATAATGTTCTACGTTTTCGTTATTGTAAATGTTCCGCTGCAGCGGACTGTATGCCGCCATTCCCTCGCCAAGAAGCACAGAATCGATAATGGCCTGGCGGTCAATCGAATAACAGACGGCCGGAATGATGTCCCTGTTTTTCGTCCAGTAATCATTCGCAAAGTTAAATAAGATTCCGCGGTAATCTGCCGTTGTCATGTCGTAGCAGGTAAAACCGTCTTTTTCTTTGAAATTCTGCGCATTTTTCGGGTCAAGCAGCGCCAGATCCAGTTCGCCGGATTCCAGCTGCATCGCCTGTGCATTATCATCTGGTACAATTTTGAAAATGACCTTGTCAATCTTTGGTGCCCCAAGGTAATAATCTTCATTTTTTACCAGAACAATCGACTGGCCTTCGTCCCAGCTCTCCAGTTTATACGGGCCGGTTCCAACCGGTGCACGGAAGAAATCCGATTCCTGCATATTTTCACCTTCCAGCAGGTGCTTCGGCAGGATGGCCATCGTCATGTATTCCAGGAAAGCCACGTTCGGCTCGGAAAGGCGGAAGGAAACGGTGCTGTCATCTATAACTGTAATCTCTTCTACATCCTCATAATTTGGTGCATTTTCAGATCCGTTTTCCGGATCCATGATCGCTTCGATGGTGAATTTCACATCGTCCGCCGTAAATTTTTCTCCATCATGCCATTGGATGCCGTCCCGGATATGAAAGGTGTAGGTGCAGGTTTCTGCATCGTACTCCCATTTTTCTGCCAGACCCGGAACAATGTTGTCATCCGCATCGTGTGCGGTCAGTCCGTTGAACAGCAGCAGATTAATTTCACCGTGCTCATCCATCGCCGGATTAATCCTGGTATAATCAGCAGAACCGTAAACCAGGGTCGTCTCTTCCTCCCCTGTCTGGCCGGAAGAAGCTTCCGTCTCTGTTTTCGACAAATCTGTACTGTTGCTGTTTTTCCCGCTGTCCTGACCGCATGCCGCAAGGGATGCTGCAAGAGACACCATCAGCATCAAAGATAATATTTTCTTTTTCATCCTTTTCCTCCCATTTTCAGACCGTTTTTACCCGGACTGACCGCTTTTTTGCTTTGTACTCCCATGATCTGCGCGCCTGATCCATGTACTGTTCGTTCATTATATTTGATATTTCAGGCTCTCACAAGCCGGGTGGGGGGATATTTTTTTCTTTTCTCGTAAAGTTAATCGTCTCATGCAGAGGGAACTGCTCCACATGCCAACATAAAACATGACCTTGATCAGGGGACTCTTCCTCTGCATCAAGGTCATGTTTCTTTTCCTATGATTTTAAAATTTTACAGCATATTGATAACAAATCCAGCCAGCATCGTGGACAGAACCGTAATAACCGTAATTCCTCCCACGACATACGGCACGTTTAAGGTATCTTCGATAAACGCTTTCTCCTCCGGTGTCTCTCCGACCGCATCGCCGACCTCGCGGCAGATGACCACGTTGCTCGGGAATCCGAGGAACTGCTCGACACCGATGCCGACTGCCAGGTCTTTGTCGCCCACGAGTTTCCAGGTCGGAAGAACCCAGCCAACCAGTGCAACACCGATCAGCGCTGCGGCGAACAGAACGATTGTCTGGAATGCCATGGTACCGAGATCACTTAAGGAAACCTTCGCCAGAGACGGGATGATGGAGCCAAAGACAGCAACCATCATAAGGCCGTAGGAATTCGATTTCTGCAGCGGTTTTGTCGGAACGAGTCCGGAAGCGGCACAGACAACACCGAGAAGCAGCGCCCAGATGCTGTAGTTGATCGGAGTCAGATCGCCAAGGATGTGGGCAACCCAGGAACCGGCTGCAACGAGCGCCATCATGACGTTGGCAGAATACCATTCTTTGTGTTTATCTGCAAAGGAAACTTTTGCGGAAGCACCGTTTCCGGTCTCCTGCTTTTTAAACTGCGCCGGATTCTCGCGATATGCTTTCAGCAGTTTTTTTCCGTAACGGATACCCATGGCAGATGCGATCGGCGCACCGACGAATTTCTGTACGGAATAGATGACTGCACAGAGCGCTGCCGCCGTTGCCAGTCCTTTTTCTGCTGCGGCGCTTGCCATCAGCGAAGTTGCCATTGCCGCACCGTTGATAACCGGCATGCCGACGAGCACAGTGTCAAATCCGATGATCGGGGATACCAGAAGCATCACAAGGCAGGACGCCAGCATACAGAGTGCCGCCATTAATACGGTTCTCCACTCCTCGATCAGCTGTTTCACGTTCAGGGTAGTACCCATGTTGAACAGTACCATCGCAATTGCCAGTTTTGATAACGCCGTAAGGCCTCCCTGATCGATGATGTCCGCCGGGATCAGTTTCGTCAGAAAGCCTACCAGGAACAGGAGCATGACGACCATCATTCCGGACAGCTTTCCTTTTGTAATTTTACCGACAATGTCGCCGAGTGCAAACACGATCAGAACAATCATGAAGCTGGAGAACATTGCGTTGTTTGTTAAAATCTCAGCCATTTCTTTTTCTCCCTTGCTCTTTTTAATTTGAAATTATACATAATTTTCTTTTATTTTGCAAGTTTTATCCAGTTTTTATTTTATATTTTGCATATTTATGCAATCCTTCCAATTATCCGCGCCACAAGCTCTCCGGCATGATAGAAGTCATCGAGATGCAGATATTCTTCGGTCGAATGATTCTTGAAATATCCTGTTGCGATACCGACACAGGTGATTCCCTTCTGATTGAAAATATTGCCGTCCATACCGCCGCCTCCGCCGTTGATCTGCGGTTCGATTCCCATCTCTTTCAGGGATTCCGTGACGATCTGAATCATCTCGGAATCCTCCGGGATGAAGAACGGCAGGAAGGTGTTTTCTCTTTTAAATTCCACACGCGCACCGCGCTTTTCTGCGATTTCACGGCAGTGCGACTGGAAATACGCTTCATAGCGGTCGAGTTTTTCTCCCGACCGGCTCCGCATCTCTCCGCGCAGGATTGCGTGGTCGCAGACAACGTTCATTGCCTCGCATGTTTTGGACCAGAGGTGAGAAAAGTTCGACGTTGTATTTTCATCCAGTCTTCCCGTCTCCATCGTTGCGAGCATTTCCGCCATAATTTTTGCCGCATCAATGCCTTTCTCCGGCTCATTTCCCGCATGGGCTGCCTTGCCGAAAACCTGTGCTTCCAGAAGGGCACGGCCCGGCGCACCATTTACAATTCGGCCGATGCGTCCCGGGGAGTCGAGCACATACATCGTTTTTGATGTCAGCAGGCTTACATCGAATGCTTTCGCACCGTACAGACCGGCCTCCTCGCCGACCGTAAAGAGGATCTCCAGTTTCGGAAGCGCCTTCCCGGATTCAATCGCCTGACGCACGCCCTCTAAAATGGCTGCCACACCGGACAGATCATCCGCCGCCAGAATCGTGTCGCCCGAAGAACGAAGGATTCCATCCTCCTCCACCGGTTTGATTCCAATGCCGCCCGGCACACGGTCCATATGGGAACAGAAACAGACAACACCGTCCCGCTCTCCTTCCCGAACCGCCAGAATATTGCCGCACATGCCGCCAAACGTAGCCCCGGCCTCATCCCGCGTAATCGCAAATCCCATCTGCTCCAGTTTTTTCACCAGATGCTCTGCAATCTCCGTCTCCTGACCGCTCGACACATCAATCCGCATCAATTCGGTCAGTTCATCTAACATACGTTGATTTTTCATTTCTTTTCCACTCTCCATTCTTGAAAAAAATTTTCAAAAACAATTCTTCTACATCTTACCATTTGCCTTTCGTCCTTAATAGGTGTAAAATTATGCCATAATTCATTTTTATGTCTTTAATTCTCGGAAAGGAATTTTATATATGAAAATCGGCGTAACAGGTTCTGACCATATCTGCGACAGGATTCAGAAAACGCTGGAGAAGCGCATGCCGGACCTTGAAGTGGTCTACCGGCGTTCCAACGATTACCGGTACGGTCTGGAAGCGGCTGCCCAGTTTCAGAAAGGGAAAGTATCCGGCATTATTTTTACTGGGCCGACCAACTATCACTATGCTTTAAAGCGGCTGGAGCCAAACGTTCCCTGGACCTTTCTTCCGCACAATCAGGCTTCCATCTTAAAAGCGCTGGCGGAATCTGCTGTCCGTTATTCCTGCGTGCCGGATGTCATCAGTATCGATATGTATGAGGAACAGCTTGTGCAGGAAACGCTGGAAGAGATCGGCATTTCCAATGGCCGCGTCCTTGTGGCACACGGCTCTTCTCCCGATCAGGGCGATTTTCAGGATGCCCTCACGGATTTTCACCGTTACAACTATTTTCACAACGGGGCAAAAATCTGCTTTACCAACATGGAAAAAACGTATGAGGCACTGTCGGCAGAAGGCATTCCCTGCATCCGCATCTCGGTTTCCGAGGATGTAATTCTGGAACAGGTTTATCATCTTCAGTTTCTGGAAAATACGGCGCAGAAGAACCGCGGGCAGAGTGCTTCCGTGCAGATCTATTTTGATTATTCCTTTGATCAGGAGACGGATCTTTCGCTCCGGGAATGGGAGAAGATTCATTATCAGAATGAGATGCGCGAGCTGATCTACTCTGCCGCCCACCGCATGGGGGCTGCTGCGTTCTCCGAGGGCGCTTCTATTTTTTATATCATGTCATCCCGTCCGGTTCTGATGCGGGAATTTATTCAGAACGGGGAATATCAGAAGATTCTGTTTCACGGACAGCAGACGCCGCACAACCGGCTGTGGATCGGCATCGGCTACGGTGATACTCCCATGGAGGCGAAATCCCGCGCGGCGATGGCGCTCAACCACTCGATCGCGGACCGCTCCGGCGCGAACTATATTGCGGAGGATGAGCATCAGTTTACCGAAATTAAGATCAATGACCCGACCGATCACACGGCGTATCTTCTGCACCGGCTTCACATCAGCAGCAGTACGTATGAAAAACTGAAAGAGATTCTGCGGTCACATGATCAGGTAATCACTTCCGCACAGCTCGCTGCAGATATGGGGATCACGGAGCGGAGCGCCAACCGGCTGATTCTGCGGCTGGAACAGGAAAACTGTGTGACCACGATCGGCAAAATCAGCGGCGGCAGGGGACGGCCGGCACGGATTATGAAAATCACTTTATAAAACATAAGAAATGGAGAATGTTTATGGCTAAAAGAACGGAACAGGCATTTGCCTATCTCGAGAAAAACGAACACAGTATGATGGAGCTGCTGAAAAATCTTGTCTCCATTGAAACGCCTTCGGCTGATCGCGAGGCGAATGAGCGGATTGCGGCGCATCTCGATACGTACTGTGATGCGCTCGGCATGGAGCGTCAGATTCATCACTTTGAGAAGGCTGGCCCGACGTTTGCTGCGTGGACCCGGCCGCAGGAAAAGAAGCCGATTCTTCTGCTTGGGCATATGGATACAGTTCATGCGGTTGGAAAGTTCGGCCCGGAACCGTTTCTTGTGAAGGATGACCGCGTGTACGGTCCAGGCGTTTATGACATGAAGGGCGGCGATGTGATCGCGCTGTTTGTGCTCCGCGCACTGAATGCGGTCGGGTATGAGGACAGACAGATCAAACTGGTGCTCACCGGTGATGAGGAAGTCGCCCATGCATTTTCCCACGGCGAGGCCGGAAAGCTTGTCGAGCAATATGCCAGCGGCTGTGAGGCGGCGTTTAATCTGGAATCGAGTTATACCAACGGTGAAGTGACTACGAGAAGAAGCGGCGGCGCGATCATCCGCGTGAAAGTAAAAGGAAAAGCTGCTCATGCCGGAAAGGAACCGCAGAAAGGCGCGAGTGCGATTCTGCAGGCGGCGCGCATGATTACAGAGATTGAGAGCCGCTCGGTGTTCGGCTATCTTTCCTTCAACTGCGGCCGTATTTCAGGCGGAACCGGAGCCAATGTCATCCCGGATTCCTGTGAGTTTTCCATCGGTATCCGATACGCGGCAAATGCGCAGTATGAAGAAGCCATCGCTTTCTTAAAAAATCTCTGCGAACACGTCACCGTTCCTGGCACAAGCTGCACCATGGAACAGAACGGCTACTACCCCGCCATGGAAATGGTCGACGGTGCCGACCGCCTCCTCTCCCTCTATCAGGAAAGCTGTAAACTCCTCGGCGAACCAATCCCGCAGGGCATCCAGCAGAGCGGCTGCTCCGACACCTCCTTCGTCACCCGCATCGGAATCCCCGCCCTCTGCAGCCTCGGTATCCAGGGCGCAGGCGCACATTCACTTGATGAGTATGCGATTCCGTCCTCACTGCTCGTGCAGTGCAAGAAACTGGTGGCCACGATTTTGGCGATGTAAAATGCTATGCGGTTCTTGACAAAACAGGAAAGTCATTTTAGCATAAAAAAAGAAACGGGTTTTTTGTCCGGTAAGCTCATCGTGAGCCGAGGGAGTTGCTCGTTTCTTTTTTATTATCTTATTTTCTTTACCCAATCACATCCGTAACCGCATTCACCGCTTTCGCCACAAAGCTGATCGTCTTTTCGCTGAACACTTCCCCGTCTTTTGAGATCGAAACGTGTGCCAGTCCGATCTCATCTTTCTCGCTCGCTTCGGTACTGCCCATGAGGGTTGTCCATTTGATATGGACATCGTCGGCGGTGATGGCGTGGTCGCATGTTACGATGTACTGTGCTTCATCGAACAGCGGCGAATTGGATTCCGCATAGACGATGATGTCGTTGTTTTTTTCCTGATAGACGCGCACGGTATAATTTACCAGGTCTTTTTCATCCGTAATATAGTCCTTGTTCGGCGATACGGTTTCTTCGCAGATCAGGCTTGCATCTTTTGGAATTGTATTGTTCTCTTTCTTTTTTGTCATTCCGATCATCAGCATACAGTTGCAGAGTGCTGCGATCAGAACTGCAAGCAGCAGGATTTTTATTCTATGTTTCATTGTTTTCTCTTCCTTTTCCCATGTCATAGTTTGTCACTGATGTTTCATTTCCATTATACATGATTCCCCCAAAATAAGAAACGCAAAAATGCATCCGCCCCCGTAAAACCTTTTTGAAAAAATTTCTCAATGAAAAAGTTTTCTATTTTGTTCCAAATATGTTATGCTATACTGTCTGTTAGGCAATTCTAACTCGATGTACTCTCGTAATAAAGGAGGAACTGCATGCCTTTAAATTTAACCGATTTCAATCAGTTTTACGTCATCAATAAAATCTGCGGCCAGGAAAAACAGCGCCATTATCTGGAGTCGCTGGGGTTTGTTCCCGGGGCCAGGATTTCGATTCTAAAGAAAAAATTTTTACGCTTCTCAATAACAGAAGCGAAGAAAAGCAGTACGCCTTTCTGATGACGGATGTCGACAATTTTCATCTGATCAACGATTACTGGGGTTATGAGATGGGTACGAACATTCTGAATTTCATCCTGAAAAAGCTGGAACTCTTTCCGCAGACACTCTTTGTGAACCGCTATCACTCCGATATCTTTGTCGGCATTATCGATATCACCGGGCAGGATCCGGCCGTGGCGCGGGAAAAGATTTCCGCCTATCACAAGCAGGCGATCCGCGAAGTGCTGGAATCGTACCCGCTGAATTACATGACGCTGAACACTGGCGTCTATTATCTGAATGACACGGACACACCAGCGGAGGAAGTCATCTCTCATGCCAACATTGCGCGGCGGCGTGCGAAGGAAACTTCCACCTGCGTCTTCGAATACAACGCCGAGCTTTCCAGCACGGAACAGAAGCGCGCGGAGACCATTCATTCCTTCCAGAATGCCCTTGCGAAAAAAGAATTTCAGATTTATTTCCAGCCGAAAATCAGCGGAAAAACGCAGGAAATTGCAAGCGCCGAGGTGCTGGTACGCTGGCTGCGCGAGGACGGCACGCTCTGGTTCCCGGACAGCTTTCTGCCGATTCTGGAGGAGACCTGAGAGATTGAGTCGCTCGACTATTATGTGTATAATGCTGCTTTCCAGTGGCTCGTTGACCGCCGGGAAAACGGACTTCCGCTGCTGCCGCTCTCGCTGAATGTGTCGCTGGTTCATTTCCGCAAGATCGATACGTTCACACAGCGGATCACACAGCTGCTCGATCATTATCAGATTCCTTCGAAGTACCTGGTTTTTGAGATCACAGAGACAACGTACATTCATAACATTGATGCCGTCAACCAGATGATCCGCTTTTTCCACGACCGGAATATCCGCATTTCCATGGACGATTTTGGGTCTGGATATTCGTCCTTAAATTCGCTGAAGGATATTCTGTTTGATGAAGTTAAAATTGACAAACATTTCCTCTCGGCGGGCCTCTCCGAAAAAGGAAAAATTGTGCTGGAAGAGATGTTCCATCTTTTAAAACGCACAGACAAATGGATTGTCTGCGAGGGTGTGGAGACGAAAGAGATGGTAGATTTTCTGATCGCCGAAGGATGCGACGAGCTGCAGGGATTCTATTATTATAAACCGATGGAACAGAAAAAATTTGAAGAGCTGATCGCTTGACAAAGTCCGAATTCTATACTATGGTTATCTCACCCGGTAGTTACTACCGAGTGAACCTCACATGACTAAAGTCACGTGCTTCCGGCCGCTTTAGGCGGCAGACCAAATATCGGCGGATACGCCTGTTACTTAGATTTTGCACAGATATGTGCTTCTTCCATGCCGGATACGGCAGGTTTCCACATAACAGGTAATCCACTGCATATCTGCCTGTGTTTATGCTGCTTTACGCAGTTCCATTTCTGAAATCAGTTCTCTCAGATCTGCATAAACACATGAGGTTCTACGCTTTACTGCAGGAACTTTTGCCTCCAGCAAAG